>ENA-ORNP01000011-ORNP01000011.1-human-gut-metagenome-genome-assembly--contig:-NODE-11-length-178991-cov-54.103143_pt1 | contig 178991 bp, 150 predicted proteins | sample MGYA00242119_ERZ509030 | MGnify/ENA primary metagenome ERZ509030 (study PRJEB26280, sample SAMEA2338708) | human gut metagenome | biome: human gut; feature: human-associated habitat; material... | reverse complement strand
GGCTGAAGGCCGTTTTGAGTGAAAGCGAATATGAGCTGTGCCTCTTGGTCAAGCTTGGCTTCGCACCTTCGCAGATAAGTCTGCTCACCGGCCGCAGCAGGTCTGACATAACCAACATACGAAAACGTCTATACAACAGAATTACAGGCAAGAATGGAACGTCTAAAGACTTCGACAGATACATAAAATCCTTATAACCAGCATGTTATAGAATGCAAATTATGACGTTTGTGAATTATTTGTGAAGTTTAATGCTTCAATAATCTTTGCAAAACATATCTGCTCAGGACTATTCAAAAAGCTAAATATAAACAGGTTTTAATAAATATAAAAATCAGACACGTTTGCGTAGGTATGCAAACGTGTCTGTGAATTTTTTGTGAATTCTGAGTTGTCTGAAAATTTGTTTCTTGTATAAAAATTCCGTTCCTTTGCGAAAGAAAATTCAAGAAAAGCAAGTTAAATCATATTAATAAAGTCACAAAAGGTACTTGACTGCGTACACAATACGGTTAAACTAAAAAATTTTAGATATATGAACAAAAAACGTTTACTATTATTTACGATAGTTCTTCTAAGTCTGGATTATTATGCAAAAGCCCAGACTGACTCGATAAAAAATTATAAACTCAACGAGGTTGTGGTTGAGGGTACACGCAACTATGCCATTGCAGATGGTGTGGTTTACATTCCGTCAAAGGAAGCGAAGCAGCATGCCATAAACATAAACGACCTGCTGGCAAGAATGATGGTGGCAGGACTTAGAGTTGATCTTGGTTCAAACAAAGTGGAAACAACTTATCAAGGCGAAGTGCATTTCTACATTGATGGCGTGGAGGCGCAAGACTGGGAGGTGAAAGCCCTGAGACCAAAAGACGTGTTGCACGTAGAATATCTCAAATCACCTGCAGATCCTAAATACAAGAATTATCAGGCAGTGGTAAATCTCGTGATGAAGAAATACAAATACGGAGGATATGTGCTCGGCGAGGTTAATCAGTCGTTCGTCTACAACAGCGGCAACTATGGAGCCGCAGCAAAAGTGAATACTGGCAAATGGACGCTTACGGGACTGGCCGAAGCCTACTACCGCAACGCTGACGACATAACGCACAACACCGGCACACAATACATATTCAGTAAGGACAACATAATAGACAAGCTGACAGAAGAAACGCAAAGAGAACACACAAAGATGTTCACAACAGCCGTAAACGCAAGATACATAAGCGACAAGCTGACTTTCACGGCATCGGCAGGATACAGATATGAAAGCACGCCGGTGAACAACAGCAACATAAACATAACCTATACAGGCAACAACGCACCAGACAACGGCAAAGCTCTGACGGAAGCATCGTCGAAAGGCATGCTGCCATACATCAACACATACTTCCAGTTGTCAAAGTTGCCACGCAACTCAATGCTGTACGGCGCGGCATCGTTCTCTTACAACCACAATGACGCGTCTACTCTGTACACATTCGGCAGCCCGATATTCAATGCCACCGAGGAAGACGTGTATCTGCCTGACGTATGGATGTCATACGCCTTTCCGCTATACAAACAAAACTATATGACAGTAACGGCAGAATATAAATCGGAAATATTCAACACGCTCTACACAGGAACGGACAACACACGACAGAAACTCATAAACAACTATGTCTATGCCAGAGTGAGATATAACCACAAATTCTCTGACAGCTGGTCGGCAAGCGCGCAGATAGAAGTGCCTGTAAACTTCTACAAGGTGAACGACGACGGTTATGACACCAAGCCATACGTAAACGGATTCGTCGTAATGAACGGCCGTATAGGAAAGAAACATTCTCTTTATGCATACGCGCAAATTATGCAGATGCCGATAACTCCTTCATTCTATAACACCGTGGTGCGACAGGACAACGAGATTGAAGGCACCAAGGGCAACGCCGGCCTGAAGCCTCAACGGTATGCCTCAGCCCTTATGTCGTATGCATGGATGCCTATAAACGGATTTTCGCTTAATGCCGACGTTATCTGGGAAGAGATAATGCACGACATTGTGCCCTTATGGCATGCGGAAAACGGACTTATGATTAAGGACATCGTTAACAGCGGCAACTACGACATCATATCGGCATCGCTTACACCGTCGCTGTCGCTTGCCGGCGGAAAACTTAACATACAGGCAAAGCTGTATTACGCACACGAGATGCATTCGGGCATAAGGAATTTCTCGTTAAACAACTATGGCTTGTACCCATACGTAAGCTACAACATGAACAAGAATTTCTCTGTGTCTGCAGGATACGGCAAAAATTTCAACAAGGGATTTATGCGCGGCGGATACGGCACGACGGCGCAATTCAGCGATAACCTTAAGGTGAATCTACAATACACAGCCGGAAACTTTTACGCAATGCTGTCTGTAAACTCTGTACTGAGAAAACACGGTTGGGTGAAGTCATGGTTTAACAGCGACAATTTGCACAGCAGCGAATATCTCTCGCGTCCGTGGGACGGAAGATACGTCAGCCTGACGATGCGCTACACACTCGACTTCGGACGTAAGACTGATCATGGCAACAATGCCAGGTTTGAAGGCAGCGCAAAAACAAGCGTGCTGAAATAATAACAATGAAAATTGTCAAGGCGTAATGACAATACGATGGTTACGCTAAAACGGCTAATAGAAAAATGCCAAGACTAATTGTTCTTTCATTTACAAATGTCTGTGCCCCAAAGGCATACTGTAATGTGATAAGCGAAGAAGCAGTATATGCCAACGCAGCACAGATAAACACTCCCGACTCGAGTCTGATACCAGGAGGGCTTACGGATGAAGAAGGCAATTTCTCTGATTAGCATTGTTGGTTCATTTCAGTTGCACAGGCGGCGCATTAGTCTTTTAACGATAAAAAAGTCCGGAAACAACATGACTATTGTTCTGTCGGATATGCACGTGTTGTTGAGCGCAGCGAAAAATTCGACAGCATAAAGTATCAGAACCAACGGTCAGCGAAGCTAATTTTTGATTCAAAACTCATACCTATTAATTAAAATAGGAAGCAAGCGGATTAAAATCCTTATACTTAATTCCGGCAGATTACAAATCAGCCGGTACATTAGCTTTGTTGGTTCAACTCAGTTTTACATACGGCGTATTAGTTTTATAACTATAAAAACGTCAGAAAGCAACAAGACTATTGTTCTGTCGGATATACTATCCGACAGCATTAAATATAAGGATCTGTGATCCGAAACTCATACCTATTAATCAAAAAATAGGAAGTAGGCGGATTAAAATCCTTATACTCAATTCCGGCAGATTATTTCTATTGATTGTCGGCTGCGCTCGGCATAACCAAATATAATTTGCTTCTGCTCTCGCCTGCACAACAATTGCAAATCTGCCGGAACATTAACTTTGTTGATTCAAATCAGTTGCACAAGCAGCGCATTAGTCTTGTTGATTCATATCGGTTACACAAGCGAATTCTTCACTTAAACATGCTCCTTTAACTCCTAAATGTCTTATTCTCTTTTTTCCAGGTATACATACTGTCTAATTTTTATACACCACTGTCCAAATATTAGACATGCATACGAATGGGATATTAGCCTATCTCTCTGATATACAACAAAATACGTTTTATGGCACGGTTTTGGCAATTATAATATCGTACAAATTATAAAATTGCCCATAAAAGCACAACCTTAGTATCTGCCGACAGGCGGTCTGACCTGAGTCGCCGTATGCGTACCGACAACAGACGAGATAATATGTAACCCATATCCTTCAAAAATACGACATGGGAAACAGTATGTAAAAATATTGACAGAAAGAACAATAAAATTATAAATATGAATAAACTTACAATACTAATCATCATGCTCCTTGCACTTACAAAGGCCTATGCACAGCAGATAAGCGGCAAGGTGATGAACGAAAAAGACATGCCAATGGAATATGCCAGCGTGGCACTGATAAACACTGCCGACTCAAGTCTGATATCAGGAGGGCTTACGGACGAAGAAGGCAAATTCGTTGTAAACGACACAACACACTGCAAGACTCTGGCCGTAAGGGTAACATCGCTGGGCTATGAAACCGCCTATGCCGACATTCCGCTAAACGGAGCAATACGCATGCAGCCTCAGGCTAAGGCTCTTGAAGGCATAACAGTAACGGGAGTGAGAAAATTCATAAAGCACAACGCTTCAGGACTTACAGTTGATATGGAAGGCAACCCGCTCGCCAAACTGCCGTCGGTCAATGACGCCATAAGAATGATGCCGATGATTGACGCAACAAGCGGCGGAATAGCAGTACTCGGCAAGGGAACGCCTGAAATATACATAAACAACAGACGCGTAAGGAACAGCAGCGAACTGAGCCAGTTGTCGCCGGAAAACATAAAGAGCGTTGACATCATTACAGACCCGAGCGTTAAATACGGCTCAAGCGTAACGTCGGTGATAATAATACACACCAAGAAACGCGACGATGGCCTGGCCGGAGTTATAACAGGCTCCGGAACAATGTCTGAAGTTGCATCGGGAAACGTAAACGCCGACTTTTCGTATGTCTTGAAGAACGGATTAGGATTCTTTGTCGGAGGCTCTGTTGCCGACAGCGGATTCAAACAGGACAGGACATATGACGAGAAATTCAACAACAACCAAAATTATACATTAACAGAAGGCGAATATAACAGCCGCAGCAAATCAATGAACCTGCAGGCAGGAAGCAGCTTTGACTTCGGAGAAAGCAATTCGGCAGGAGTAAGATACCAATTTTCGAGAACACCATCAAGCAAATACAACACGGACAGCAACATAAAGACCAACGCTGACGGACAGGAAAGCAGCATTGCTTCGGCAAACGAATCGTTATCACAGAGCATGCAGCATTATCTTAACGGATATGCCACGATTAAGTTCGGCGCAAAAAAGAACTTTGAGATTACGGCTGACGCCGACTACCTGTACGGAGAAAGCAGAAACAATCAGAACACCACCGAGGACAGCAAAGGGATATACAGCATTGTGAACACATCAAACAGGGCATCGTATCATCTGATTGCCACAAAGGCAAACTTAAACATGGCTTTCGGTAAACTTTCAATTGACGTTGGAGGCGAATATTCGTACACGTCAGACAGAACTGATTTTGGCAGCATCATTGACGGCACAGGCTCACAGGCAAACGACTTTATTAAACAGAATCTTGCAGCCGGATACGTCAACGCAACATATAGATTGCTTAACAAGCTGACGCTGACAGCCGGAATGAGGGTTGAAGCGACAGACTTCACTTACTATAAAAACGGAGAACGAATAGACGGTCAGTCAAAGTCGTACACCGACTGGCTGCCGAGATTCACAATCAGCTATGCCGTAAAAGACCTGAGAATAGGACTTTCGTACAACACCAACGTATACAGGCCGAGCTATTCCATGCTAAACAACAATTCGACATACGTGTCGCACACGTCATGGGAGACAGGCAACCCGCTGCTGAGCTCATCGACACCACACAATATAAACCTGAGCATGGCATGGAAACAGACCATGCTTAACGTAACATATATAAGAATGAAAAGACAGATAGAGTATGTCTACATGCATATGCCTGACTATAACCTCAACATACGCAAGCCGATAAACCTGCCTGACTTCAACAAACTAAACATAGTGCTGTCGCACAGCATGGATATCGGCTTCTGGCATCCTATGATACAAGGCCAGCTCGCCATCTGTGACTTAAAATACGGCTCGCCAGAAGAGAGCTACAACAAGCCCATAGGAAGCATAAGCCTTCAGAACCGTTTCGACCTGCCTTGGGGGATATATGCATACCTTACGGGATGGTGGTCGAGCAAAGGCAATAACAACACTTATTATATGTACGACAACACCTCGGTGTATGTTTATTTGTTGAAGAGCGTAGGTAACTGGTCGTTCTCTCTTTTGGCAAACGACATCTTCGGCACACAGAAGCAAAAGCATCTCACACGCACAAACGGAGTTGACGTAACTGAATACCGTAAAGGTGCTTCGCAACTGATACAACTGTCTGTAACCTATTCGTTCAACAGTAAAAACAAAAAGAAATATAAAGGTAAGGGAACCGGCAGTTCTGAGCTTAACAGATTCTGACGAGTATTTGCTTTAACAATATATAAAACGATGAGAAACTTTAAACTCTACCTTCAGCACGACGCGATGCAGTGCGGTTTAGCATGCCTGCGCATGATATACAGCCACTACGGGGCAGACTACAGCTTCAACAGATCCCTGGAAAGACAAAACTGACATATGGATGCCAACAGTCCAAAATGCATCATTGTCCTTCATTTCATTTAACATTAAATACAACCGACATATATAATTATGTATAAACGGTGTAAACATAAAATAAAAAAGCGTGAACAGAGATTGAAATTAAAACCAAAATATTATGAAAAAAATACTATTAATAATGTTTGCCGTTATGGCATTTACAGCACACACATTGGCGCAATCTGTCGACACTTCGTCAATAAGCTCTTGTGGCAATACATTATATATCCAGTGGCACAGAAGCTATTGCTCCATTTATAAAAACATATTGAAGAGATGTTACCTTTAATTTATGGGAACAAAAAAGAGAAATAGTAAATTATAATTAAATACCAACGTTAAATTTAAGTCGAATCTAAAAGAACAAACATATGAAGACTTTTTTATTAATATTAGCACTGTATATTCATACCACCACTGATATTTATGCGCAACAAGACAGCATAAGTAAAGATTTCAGACTGAGTTCTATTGAAGTGAAAGCTTACAGACCTATAGTAAAAACAGAAGGAAGCAGACAGACTGTAACCGTTAAAGGAACTTTTCTAAGCAAGATGGGAAACCTTGGAAATATGCTGAGTGTCACACCCGGGATAATAGCAAAAGGGAACAACAACTTTGACGTGGCTGGAAAAGGAAAGCCAATATACTATGTTGACGGAAAAGAAGTAACCAATCAAAACATATTCACAACACTGAAAACATCAGACATTGCAAAGATAGAAATTGAAAGAGAACCTTCAGCCAAATATCCGGCAGGAACCAACGCTGTGATAAACATAATAACAATAAAACCACTAAAAGACTTCATTGCACTTGACGTCTATAATACGACCACTGTAAGACGGAAATTCTCAGAAAATCCATCATTTGAGCTTCGCATGAAATATGGTATATGGAATTCATCTATAGGATATGATTACGGAGCTTGGATGTCTCTCAACAAAGAAACATATTATACAGAGATTTTTCATCCCGACCGTACATTCCGAAGCGATGAAGCCAACGAATTATTCATGGGTTCTCACAGTCACGACATAACGTGGAATAATAATTTCGACATCAACAAAAACAACACAATAAGTCTGGCTTATTACTTCCAGCATGAAAAAGAAAACGACATAGGTAATGCTGATATGAAATATTCTGATACAGAAAAATACAACGACAAGAATATCAGAAGACAAACAATAGACAATCGTAACCTACATAATGTAACTCTATATTACAAAAGCAAAATAGGACAATCACTCCTGTCACTGGGCGGAGACTATTCTATAATAAGCAACAATTCGCGAACAGATATTGCAGAAAAAAACAAAAATAATGATAACGGGAACAATAACTTTACGAAAACTACGAACAAATATAAAATAATGACACTTAATGCCACTTATTCATTTAATCTGCCTTTCAATATCAGTTCGGAAGCAGGGGCACGTTATTATAATGTAAATGACAGATACGGCTATCTGTCTGACAGCAAATGGCAGCCTGAGACATTGGGCTCAAACGGACAGAAGACGGAAGACAATGTTACAGCCGCATATTTAAGCCTCGGGAAAAAATGGAAAAAAGTTCACTTATCATTGGGTGGGCGCTACGAATATTCTGATACAAAGGTTTGGATAAACACTCTGTCGGAAACAATCAGCAACTCCCGACATACTTCTTTCTTCCTGCCATCGGGTACATTAACCGTCTTCCCGTGGAAAAACTTGACTTTCCAGCTTAATTACAGACGAAGCGTAAATAGGCAGAAATACACCGGCCTTAACCCTTATCCTGTTTATCAGGACTCTTTGTCGTATTCAGCAGGTAACAGAGATCTGCAACCCAGCGTGAACGACAATATCTCAATTTACGCAGGATGGAAAGGATTATACGTGACTGCCGGATATACTCACACACGCAACCTTATAAAAAGCGTTGTATACAATCAGGATCCGTCCACAGATATAGTATGCGAGACACCGATAAACGTTAAACGTTCTGAATCATTTTACACAATGCTTGGATACAACAGAAGAATCTTTTCAGGTAAACTATACTTCAGTGGAAACCTTTACATAAACTTTCCGAAATATAAATACATATTCCTCAATAAAACAATAAAAATACACCATCCGTTTTATTCAGGAAACATGAATTTGTATTATTTTCTGAACAACAAAATTACGGCATACACAACATTCACATTCCAAAGTTATCTTGAAGACACAAATATATCCCAGCGTCCCGCAAACAACTGGAGCGCAGGTGTACAGATGAACATGATAAAAGACAAATTAACACTCACACTCAGTGTATCAGATATCTTGCACCGTGCAAATTATAACAATATTGATATCAGGTACATCAACACCCAACACGGAACCTACGGCACTAATGACATGAGAGGTATCACATTGTCAGCATCGCTCAGTTTGTTTAATCAAGACATAACAGTAAGTTCATCAAGAAATAACAACGATGTGATAGACAGAACAAGGCAATAATCAATAAAAATCAGAATATTAAATGCTATATAAATTCATAAATTATGAAAAGATTCTTGGTAGTACTTCTATTTTTTAACGCCATTATCTATACAGATTCACTGATATCCCTCTTAGAAAGAATTATATGAAATGTCAATCTTAAGCAAGAAAGAACCATAAGAAAATTGACTTGGACAAGGACATCATGAAAGATATTCAGGATGACCTCAACTTGATGGACCGTAAATATTAGTTTGATTTTCGGGTATTATAAAATAAATGAGAAACTTTAAACTCTACCTTCAGCACGACGCGATGCAGTGCGGTTTAGCATGCCTGCGCATGATATGCAGCCACTATGGGACAGACTACATCTTCGACAGATCCCCGGAATGACAAAACTGACATATGGATGCCAACAGCACAAAATGCATCATGGTCTTTCATCATTTAACATAAAATACAACCGACATATATAATTATGTATAGGCGATGTAAACATAAAATAAAAAAGCGTGAACAGAGAAATGTTCACGCTTTTTATATAGAAGTATGTATTTTCTGATTTTACTTAGCGTATGCCACGCTTCTTGTTTCACGGATAACAGTGATCTTAACCTGTCCCGGATAAGTCATCTCGTTCTGAATCTTAGTTGCTATCTCGCCAGACAGATTCTCTGTTTCCTTATCGTCCATCTTATCCGCACCGACGATTACGCGCAACTCGCGGCCAGCCTGAATGGCGTATGTCTTTGTAACGCCCGGATAACTCATAGCGATAGCCTCAAGATCATTAAGACGCTTGATATAAGCCTCAACAATTTCGCGGCGTGCGCCAGGACGGGCTCCACTGATAGCATCGCAGACCTGAACGATAGGAGCGAGCAGTGTGTTCATCTCTATCTCGTCGTGGTGAGCGCCAATGGCATTAACGATATCCGGCTTCTCCTTATACTTTTCAGCAATCTTTGCACCATAAAGAGCATGCGGCAGTTCGCTCTCCTCGTCAGGCACCTTACCTATATCGTGCAACAATCCGGCACGTTTAGCCTTCTTAGGATTAAGACCAAGCTCAGAAGCCATTACAGCACAGAGGTTGGCTGTCTCACGGGCATGCTGCAAGAGGTTCTGACCATAGCTTGAACGATACTTCATCTTACCGATGATACGTATAAGTTCAGGATGCAGACCATGTATACCAAGGTCGATGGCAGTACGCTTACCTGTCTCGATAATCTCGTTATCGAGTTGCTTCTTAACCTTAGCAACAACTTCCTCGATACGTGCCGGGTGGATACGTCCGTCAGTAACAAGCTGATGAAGAGCCAGACGGCAAACCTCACGGCGGACAGGATCGAAAGCAGAAATGACAATAGCCTCAGGAGTGTCGTCGACAACAATCTCTACACCTGTTGCTGCTTCAAGAGCTCTGATGTTACGTCCTTCACGGCCGATGATACGTCCTTTCACTTCATCGTTGTCGATATGGAACACGCTGACAGAGTTTTCTATCGCGGTTTCAGTGGCAACGCGCTGTATTGTCTGTATAACGATTTTCTTAGCCTGAGCATTGGCGTTAAGCTTAGCCTCGTCCATAATCTCGTTGATATAGCTTGCAGCATCTGTACGAGCTTCGTCTTTCAGGCTCTCAACAAGACGGTTCTTTGCCTCTTCTGCGCTGAGACCGGAAAGTTCCTCAAGCTTTGCACGCTCCTGAAGCTGCATCTTGTCGAGTTCCTCCTGCTTAATCTGCAAAAGTTTCTTTTCATTATCAACACGCTGCTGCTGCTGATCCACGTCCTGCTTTCTGCGGCCCAGTTCTTCCTGGCGCTGATTCAAAGAGAGTTCTCTCTGCTTCAGGCGGTTCTCGCTCTGCTGAATTTTCTGGTTACGGCTCTGCACCTCCTTTCCGAGTTCAGACTTTTTATTAAGAAAAATCTCCTTAACCTCGAGCTTCTTCTTTTCCTTCAACACTTCAGCTTCTTTTTGAGCTGCAGAAATCATTTCATTATATTTCCCGGTAAGAACATACCTGAATATAAAATATCCGCATAGTCCACCCAAAATAAGTGCTACGACGGCAATAATAATATTTAATATCATTTGTTTATTTTAATAATGTTAATATTCTCACTTTTATTTTTTATCCGTAGCTGCACGCATGCCTGTTTCAGACACGCCAAGAGCATCTTCGATCTCATTGGTTATCTTTGTGAGAATATCGTCATAGGGTGCTGTGTCGTTGTTAGTTTTTTCAAACTCCAGATTCAGTGCGATATTAATCATCGCCATATACAAGATTTCTTTCTCGCTTTTAGTTGACCTAAAGCGTTCTGAATATGTATTTACCGTTTCTGTTATAAGCTTGGCCGCATTACGATAAAAAGGCTCTTCTTCCGGTATTATATTATAAACCGGTATCTCTGTATCATAAACGTGCAGTCTTATATTTAATTTATCTTTTCCTTCAGCCATCACTACGTCACTATTCCTCACTAAGCAGCGTGATACATTTATTAACCTCGCGTATAAGGCCTGACAGTCTGCGCTTTGCCGACTCAATGTCGCCGTCAGATATCTCCATCATTTTGGCCATCTTGAGGCTTTCGTAGTCTTTCTGTGCCTGTTCCAAAGTTGATTTCAGACGCTTCATTTCCTCCTCCTGTGCATCAAGCATCGCATAAAGCTCCTCGTTTTCTTTCTTCAATTGGTTGTACTGAAGAATCAACTGCCTTACACGTGTGGTAAACAGCGTCATTATTTTATCATTGTCAGCCATCACAAAAAGTTTTGCCTACAAATTTAGCACAAATTTATCAACTTGCAAAATTTATTCATCCGATTTTACATAAATCAACAAATTATGCCATAACGAGACTGCGGAGGCAAACTCATTACGGCATACAAGCAGACTTACTATTTCGAATTATTTTTCAAGTTGTCATCATCAGCGGGACGCGGTTCCTTCTTAGCCAGCATTACGACCTGGAACACAAAATCGGTTATCCATTTTTCGCTGAAGCCCAACCGTTTATCGTAATTACGGATTGCCACCACCGTCTTCATGACGCCCATATCCTTAAAGTCGTTCTTATGGAAAATGTCAGCTACGGTCTTTTCGGTCATTCCATATATAGCCTTTTTCATGAACGAAGGCATACGAAGCTTAAACTTCATCAGATTACCCATAAGCATCATGAGATCTTGAGTAAAATTCTGGAACTGGATAAGATATGTCTGCACGTCCTGTATCTTACGGCAATTCTTACGGATGCTTTGGTCAACTTCCTTGAAGAAGTCATCTTCTGTATTATACAAGTCCTTAAGCATCTTTTTACAATGCTTTTTCTCCCCCACTCCAAGTTTGTTGTTCAATGTCGGAACGTGAAGAGTGGTTTTGAACATTCTCAGGTCAGGAAGCATCGCCAGATTAGTTATGCCGGCATTTTCAGCGATTGCAGCCTGAAGATAGACACGCACAAGTGTCATATAATCTTCCATGCCTCCAGTCTTATGTTCTTCTTTATTGCTTTTTCCAAATAATTTACTTAAAAATCCCATGTCTTTAATCAATATAATTAAACTAACGAGCCATGAACAATATCACGGCAATTAAAATATAAATGCAAAATTACATCAAATACATCAAAAATCAAAATAAAATTTGATTATTATCAACTTTTATTATACCTTTGCAAAGCATATGCGATTATTGCAATTGATGTATAATTTTTTAAACAACATCACAAAGACCTGACAAAACAGGCATTCAACAGGTTAAGTATTATTTAATTTAACAGCAAAACAAGATGAAAGGTATTGTATTGGCCGGTGGTTCTGGCACACGTTTATATCCAATCACTAAAGGTATCAGCAAGCAATTGATACCAATTTTTGACAAGCCGATGATATATTATCCCATTTCAGTACTTATGCTTTCTGGCATAAAAGACATTCTGATAATATCAACACCACACGACCTGCCTGGATTCAAAAGACTGCTCGGAGACGGCTCCGACTATGGCGTACATTTCGAATACGCCGAACAGCCTTCGCCTGATGGACTTGCACAGGCATTTATCATCGGCGAGGAATTTATCGGCGACGACAGCGTATGCCTTGTATTAGGCGACAACATTTTTCACGGAGCAGGATTTTCTGCAATGTTGCACGCAAGTGTCGAAGAGGCAGAGAAGAACGGAAACGCAACTGTATTCGGATACTATGTCAACGATCCGGAACGTTACGGAGTGGCTGAATTTGACAAGAACGGCAACTGTCTCAGCATAGAGGAAAAGCCTGAAAATCCGAAAAGCAATTATGCCGTTGTCGGCTTATATTTCTACCCAAATAGCGTTGTTGAGATTGCAAAGAACATCAAGCCAAGCAAACGAGGCGAACTGGAAATAACATCTGTCAACCAAGAATACCTCAGACGACAGACTCTGAAAGTTCAAACACTTCAAAGAGGATTCGCATGGCTCGACACAGGTACACACGACAGTCTGAGCGAGGCGTCAACTTTCATTGAGGTTATAGAGAAACGTCAAGGTCTGAAAATTGCATGCCTTGAAGAGATTGCATTCAAACAAGGTTGGATTGACTCTGAGAAACTTAAAGAAGTTGCTCAGCCCATGTTGAAAAATGAATACGGAAAATACCTTATAAGTTTAATAGGATAACAAACAAATAAACTAGGATAAAAATAAATGAACGAATTAAAAAACAACCAAGAAGTTCAGGAATTTGCAGAAGAGCAATCTTCCTTCAACTTCCAAACCATTTACAAGGCGTTTATACTTAATTGGAAATGGTTTATTTTATCTATACTGATATGTGTTGGCATTGGTTTTCTTTACCTGCGCTACACAACACCGGTATACAACACAATAGCTAAGTTGCTGATTAAGGACGACGACAACAGCCGACGCTCTGGACGAGGAGGTCTTCAGGCACTGGAGAGTATGTCTAACCTTGGTATTATAAGCAACAACTATGGTATAGAGAATGAGCAGGAAATCCTGACATCAACCACTGTTGCCGAACAAGCTGTACGCGACTTAAAATTATACGTCAATTATTATCTAAAGGGGCATGTAAAAGACCAGCTTATATACAAAGAGCAGCCAATAAATGTTGACATGGATTTTGCCCACATGGATAAGCTGAATGCTCCGGTCAAACTAAAAATTACAAGAAAAGACAATGGCTACATTGTCAAAGGTACATATTATATCCCAGAAAACGAGGTTGCTTTTGACGGTCCTTACGAAATAGAAAAGACAATAGATGGCATACCTGCCGTAATACGTACAAAAGTCGGAATTATCACATTGACTGCAAACGGGCGTTATAAGCTTGAAGACGGAGAATCAGAAATTGCTATATTAAATTCACCCCGTATTGCTGCATATAAATATGTCAGGAGCTTATCCGTTGAACAGACATCAAAGACGTCTTCTGTATTGAGCCTGCAGCTTCAGGATCAGGACATAAGCCGCAGCATGGACTATCTACGCCAGCTTGTGGTATGCTATAACAGACAAGCCAACGAAGACAAGAACGAGATAGCCGTACGTACAGAAGAGTTCATCAACGAACGTCTGGCAAAAATCAATGCCGAACTTAGTTCGACAGATGGCGAACTCGAAGATTACAAGAAGCGCAACAGGCTGATGGAGCTAAAACTGGATGCCACCACGACATCGACAAACACTTCTGTATACGAGCAGAAGCTCAATGAGGCAAACACTCAGATATCTCTGATAACCAGCCTTATCAACTTTGCCAACCGTCCAGGTAACAGGCATCAGGTTTTGCCGTCAAATGTAGGACTTCAAGACGAAGCGTCAACATCGCTTATCAATGAATACAACAAGATAGCCCTCGAACGCAACAGACTGCTTCGCACGGCTTCAGAAAACAGCCCAGTGGTAATAGAGCTGACATCACAACTCGATGACATGCAGGCAAGCATACATCAGGCACTGCAGCAGGCAAAGAAGAGCCTCACAATACAACGTGACGCCATACAGATGCAGCTGGGCCAATACAGCGGTGAAGTAACCAAAGCCCCTGAACAGGAGCGTATACTGACTCAGATCGGAAGACAGCAGGAAGTAAAATCAGGACTCTATCTTATGCTATTGCAGAAACGCGAAGAGAACTCTATCTCATTAGCAGCAACAGCAGACAAAGGAAAACTTATCGAAATGCCGCAGTACGCCGGCAAGGTTAGCCCGAAGGGCAGCATAATAATGCTTATAGCCCTCATAATGGGTATAGCCATTCCGTCTCTGATTTTATACGTAATTAATTTCTTCAGATACAGAATTGAAGGCCATGAAGATGTTGCAAGCCTTACCAAGCTGCCAATCATTGCAGACATTGTAGTAGCAAGCGAAACAGCAAAGACAAGGGCAGACATTGTCGTACACGAGAACCAGAACAACCAGATGGAGGAAATATTCCGCTCTATGCGTACGAATATTCAGTTTATGCTGAAAGAAAAGCAAAACGTAATAATGTTTACATCTTCAACATCCGGCGAAGGAAAGACATTTACAGCAGCCAACCTGGCCGTAAGCTTTGCACTTCTCGGCAAGAAAGTAATCCTCATTGGTCTTGATATCCGTAAGCCAAGATTGGCAGAATTGTTTAAGATAAACAATCACAATAACGGTATCACGCCATTGCTTACAATGACGAATCCGGAATGGAGCGACGTTAAAAAACAAATCGTACCTTCAGAGATTAACAATAACCTCGATCTTCTGATGGCAGGTCCTATTCCTCCCAACCCGGCAGAGCTTGTTTCTCGCCCAGCACTTGAACAGGTGCTCAACTTGCTCAGAGAGAACTACGACTATGTATTGGTAGACACGGCTCCGGTCGGACTGGTAACAGATACGTTGCAGATTGGCAAGCATGCCGACATCTGTATCTATATGTGCCGTGCAGACTACACTCCGAAAGCCAGCTTCGGCATGATAAACGAACTGGCTGCAGAGAACAAGTTGCCAAATCTGTGCATCGCTATCAACGGCATAGACCTTTCAGACAAGAAGTATGGCTATTATTATGGATATGGCAAATACGGCAAGTATGGCAAATACGGACATTACGGCAAGGGTAAGTCGTATGGCTCATACGGCAACTATGGTGATTATTCTAACAGCCATTACGGCAACAAAAACGACACATCTGTAAAAAGATAACAACTGACTAAAAGTATACGGCGGCTTTCTCGTCAGAAAGTTTCCGTATACTTTTAAACATTTATATTCAATTACTTATAAAGTTATTCATATTTAGCATTATTTTTTTGAAATAGAATTATGACTATTGCAGTAGACTTTGACGGCACAATTGTTGAACACAGATATCCTGAAATAGGCCAGGAGATTCCGTTTGCGACAGATACTCTTAAAATGTTGATTGCTGATCATCACAAGCTCATATTATGGTCTGTACGCGAAGGCGAACTGCTCGACGAGGCCGTACAATGGTGCAAGGACCGCGGAGTGGAATTTTATGCTGTTAATAAAGATTATCCTGAAGAACAAGGCACGTCAAACAACAACCACTACTCACGCAAGCTTAAAGCTGACATGTTTATTGACGACCGCAATATAGGAGGCCTGCCTGATTGGGGAACAATATACAGAATGATAAAGGAAAACAAGACATATAAAGACATCATGATGGAACGCCAGGGCCATGTTTCATATGATGAAAGACCAAAGAAAAAACATTGGTGGCAATTCTAATCAAAAGATATAAATAAAAGCATTGCGCAAAAAGCGTGATGCTTTTTTTAGCTCCCTATCCCGAAATTATTTAATTCGATGTAATAATACATCGGATTATCCGTAAAAAAACATTTGTTTTCAATGAAAAACTGGGCCACTTTTGATGCAAAAGTGGCCCAGTTACGACTCAAAAACAATAGGTTAATGATTTAAAACCAATAGACGTCGTTTTGCTTATATATTTCACAAAATCTCACCGTAATACCAACGATTTGCAACCACAAATAAGCCTCCTGCTTTCGATTTTTTGCATTCAAAATTAGCGCTGCTTATAAAAGTGCCATAATGACTGCTAAACAAAACGGGCAAAGAATAATACTATGCAAAATTTTGTTTACCTATGTCCCAATATTCTTTTAATCAGCTTTTATCAGATATCCTTATAATTAAGTTATAAGCCATATTCATTCCAGCAAGCAAACATCAACCTATTTTCTTGAATACAAAACGGACGATCAAAAAGTTTGTCGGTATTGCAATACAATAAACAGGCACAGGCGCAAGCTCCTTGCTCACACCAAGCCAAAGGAATAGATTAAGCAGTCCGATCTGCAGGAAATAGTTGAAAAGATGAGCTCCTCCAAAGCCAAAACCATTTTTAACCGACTTCTTCTTACGGAACGTAAACTTTGCCGACAACAGATAGTTTACCACAAAACTCAGAAAATATCCTATGGTATAAGCTACATTTACGTCGATTACACTTTGCAAAAGCCAATATATGCCATAATGCAGGGCCGTGGCAATAACGCCTACGATGCCAAAACGTATTATCTCAAAAAAAGTTTCACGACTTAACAGCATAATTTATAATATTCTATTCTGCAAAGGTAATGCAAAGCTGAAACAAAACCAAATATTTGAAAAACGATTAACAGCACGTGCTACATGCGGCGCAATATACGTGGAAACTGATATGCAAAAATCAGCGTACATAGTATTGCTGCAGTTGCATCAGATATACCCTCGGCTGCATAAACGCCCATCACGCCCATATACTTAGGCAACAGCAAAGCCAAAGGTATGAGCAATATAACTTTGCGGAGCAAGGCGATAAAGACAGAAACCTTAGCCTGTCCCAGTGCTACAAACATATTCTGGCACGTGCGCTGCAGTCCAAAAATGGTCATACCGCACAAGAATACGGGCATGGCCCGGCATACCGTACTGATAAGAGCTTCGTCGGTTGTAACGGCTGCTGCAACCAAAGACGGAAACAGAACCATGAACAGCACAAGTACAAAATTAAACGTAAACATTATTGCCAGCACAATCTTGAAGCATTCCTTTACGCGGTTTCTGTCTCCGTGGCCATAGTTGTAGCTGACAATAGGCACAAAGCCCTGCGCAAAGCCTGCAAGGGGAACGCTCACTACAAGCATGGCGCTCTGCATTATGGCCAAAGCGCTGACATTAATGTCGCCGAACTTTTCAAGGCTGCTGTTAAGGACAAAGCCAACGAGGCTCTCCGTACTTGCCATGATGAACGGCGACACGCCCAAAGCCAGAATGTGAGAAATCACGTTTCTGTCAGGGCGCATATACCTGAACCCCAATCTGAGTGAAGCACGCTTTGACGTTAGAAAGCTTACTATCCACAACGCGCTGCATGCCTGCGATATAACAGTAGCCAAGGCCGCGCCCCTGACGCCCATGCCCATCACAAAGATAAAAATAGGGTCGAGTATGATGTTAAGAACGGCGCCTATCAGCACCGAATACATCGCTATCGCCGGACGTCCCTGAGTGTTTATAAACGTGTTAAGTCCTACCGACGTTTCAACAAACAGTGTACCTAAAAGATAAATTGAAAGATAATCTTTTGCGTAACCTACTGTATTTTCAGACGCGCCGGTAAACATCAGCAACGGCTCCATGAAGAGATATGTAAGAGTAGTGGTCAGAAGCGTAAAAATAAGCAACAGGACAAAACCGTTACCCAGGGTCTGCCCTGCCCTCTTTCTGTCGCCCTGACCGAGGGCTATGGCAGCCAACGGAGCACCGCCGCCACTGACTATTGCTGAAAATGCAGAAATAAGTATTATTATGGCCCCCGTAACGCCGATGCCAGCCAGCGCGTCCGTGCCGATGCCCGGAATATGGCCGATATATATTCTGTCGACCAGATTATACAACAGATTCACAATCTGAGCTGCCACCGACGGCATAGCCATGCGCAGCACAAGAGGCAACATTCTGTCTGTACCCAAACGCTCTTCGTATGCCGTATTATTTAGATTTGCCTTACCCATAAATTACCTTAAAAACTCTAACCTGTAACATTATTCATGCCGAAAATAAGATGCAGACATCAATCAAGATTGCTGCATCGATGATTTCAAGGTGCAAAATTACACAATATTCATAAAACGGCGTATCTAAAACAAATGTTATTTCCGGCCAAGACAAAATGATATACAATATGCGAAATCTTAGCAACAGTCAAAAGACATTTGACTACAATATATATAGGTAAAAAATCAGATCGTCCTGACATAACGGCACATACAAGCCGCCCTTATTATAAAAGGAAATATCAGTCATAAACAGAAAATACTCTAAAAGGCGAAATGATTTTTATAAGCGCGAGCCGCTGCTTTCATAATAAATGTTAACGTCAGTTTATAATCTGGCAGGCAAAACGTTATAACACTAAACAAGGAAAATATATGGAGCAGACAGAGTTCGAACAAATAGCAAAATCAACAAGAGCAAAAGCTGTGGCTACAGCCCTTGCCCTCTCTATGAGCAAGGATGAAGCCGAAGACATTGCTCAAGACGTGATGCTAAAGCTCTGGACATTGCGCAACGACATAAGCAGCAAGACTGACGCCGAGAAACTGGCTGTATGCATTGCACGCAACAAGGCAATAGACGTACACCGAAAAAGGCCTCAGCAGCCACTGGACAGCCACAGCAACATAGCCGACAACAAGGCTCCGGCTCCGGACGTCTGTGTTGAAATAAAAGAAGACCACAACTGGCTGATGAAACGGGTGGCCGAACTGCCTCCGAAGGAATATCAGATACTAAAGCTGAGGCAGGTTGAACATAAAAGCAACGAGGAAATAGCCAAGCTGCTCGGCATGGAAAAAACCTCGGTGGCAACTCTACTATCAAGGGCTAGAATGAAAATACTGAAAGAATTTCAAAAAAGGGCTGGAATATAACACTATGAATAAAGAAATAGAACAACTCATAAAGCGATTCATGGACGGACAGACTACGGTTGACGAAGAAAACCGCATAGCTGAATATCTCCGCACACATGAAGTGGAAGACGAATGGAAGCCATACAAAGATATGTTCGGATGGTTTGACGACGGAATGCCATTGCAATCCAACGGACAAAAGCATACGGCAAAAAACAGGAGTAAAGCCATAACGGTGGCTATGCTCATGGCAGCAGCCGCAGCAATAGTAGCATTGGTTATGATGGTGCGTCCTGGTACTCCGGACATTATGCCTGAACAACAAACAGTAAACGCAGCCGGCAAACTGGCGACAGAAGAAAATATCATATCATCCAAAGATACTCTGGCCATCGACTCTATGAAGAAAGAGGCCGTAAAACCAAATAAGAAAAAGAGCAGAATAAAGAGAAGGGTCTACAAAGTGATGCCGCCAAAAACATATCTCGCAAAAGCTGAGCGCGACTCGATAAATGTTGTGGCCGACCAAATGGCTGAAGAAAAGCTGCGCCAAATATGTTTAGAACAAGAACAAAAAATAAGAGAGATATACGACCTGTATAACAGACAGGATATAAAGATAGAACTTATTATGGCCACCCTCGAAGAAGGTATTGACTATGAAACAGAAGAAAACGAATATTATTAAAAAACATACCATTATGAAGACATATAGATATTTTGCCACAACAGCAGCGTGCATAATAATGTCGCTTGGTGCCCATGCCCAAAAGAATATAGACAATGCCATTGATGACTTTGTGAACAATAAGAATTATGAGGAATACATAAAGAAAGAAGTTACAATGGAGCAAAACGGCGTAAAAGACAAATCTTACTGCTATTCATATACTTTTGAGCTTCCGTCAAATAAGTCGAAAGCCTTAAACAGCATACACTCTGCATTCAACAAAGACGCATCAAATGCCTATAATTTGGCAAAAAGATCAAGCGGAATAAGTGATGCAACACTGATGAGAGTAAGCTATGGCCGCAATCTTGACAAAGAGATTTTGTTCGGAAAACATATTGACCATAACTATGATGTTATGTTGTTTCATGACAGCAACGACAGTCTTTACAGATACGTTTATGCCATAGTATGGAAGGAGAAAGTAAAAGAAGACAAAGTATGGGGAATAATATATAAGATATACGGAAAAGACCCACAGAAAGTGAATCGCCCCGCCACAAGAACAATTATTACCATGAAAGACAACGGCGATATAGTTACTATTAATGACAACGGACATATTATAACACATAAATCAGGACAATCGTCATCGTACAACAATAATAAAGATTTTTCAAATATAACAATCCACACAAGCGATGACGCAATAAAAACTGACATGGACTTTCTGAAAAGATTCGGAAATCTAAGGGTTGCATATTATGCCGTTCTGGATGAAGGAGGGGCAAACAAGCTCACTATCTGCACGGGAATTGTAAACAAGATATTGGAACTATGCAAGTCATACGGCAGTCTGCTCAACGAAAGCGAGAAGGTGACATGTATGGACAGCATAAAGGAAATGCAAAAGCGCAGCAAAGACAATTATCTCAAAGCGCTGCTCAACGAAGCAATTAACGAACTGAAATAATCATAATACTCGCTCTAAAATAAAAAATCTTTAAGATTAAAACAAGTCAAAACAAAGCATTCCGTCCTTATCTTGCCAATGGCTGAAGACAAGGGCGGAACTTTTTATATAATGGCTTCAGCTACTTTTATCCTCTGCCATATTCAATTAACACGAATAGCCAAAACAGCTTGAATATTTAATCCATAGGCAAAATATTTTATCGCATTATCCATATGGCAGAATATTATAGTAACCGGTCAAACATTTGTAACAGTCAATACATAAAACTCAAAAATAAAATATAAAATGACAGGGCAAAATGTATATTTATGACTAAAATTACTATCTTTGCAGATATATACCTGCCGCATATAACCGTTTGACATCTGATGCGGTGAACTTTTATATAAAAACAAACAAGAAATAACAATGTGTGGAATAGTTGGATATATAGGTTTCAGAGATGCTTATCCCATTCTTATACAAGGACTTAAGCGCCTTGAATACCGAGGATACGACTCTGCCGGAGTTGCACTTATAAACAACGAAGGAGTTATGAACGTTTATAAGGAAAAAGGCAAGGTAAGTAATCTTGAAGCCCTGACATCACAAAGAGATATTTCAGGACAAATTGGCATTGCTCACACAAGATGGGCTACTCATGGCGAACCATCAGCCATAAACGCACATCCACACGTGTCTCAGAGCGGACGTCTTGCCCTTGTCCATAACGGAATTATTGAGAATTACAGCAATCTGAAAATCCTTCTCGAAAAAGAAGGATACACATTCAAGAGTTCAACAGACACAGAAGTGCTGGTTCAGCTCATTGAATATATGCAAAAAAAATACGACAAGAGCCTTGAAAACGCCACCATCATGGCGCTGCGAATGGTTGTCGGCGCCTATGCCATTGCCGTTATCGATAAGAACTGTCCCGACAAAATTGTCGTTGCAAGAAAGAGCAGCCCTCTCGTAATAGGCATCGGGGCCGATCATAAAGAGTTCTTTATTGCATCTGATGCCCTGCCGATTGTTGAATATACCAAACAGATGGTTTATCTCAACGACAACGAAGTGGCACTGCTGAAAATCGGAAAGAAAATAGAGATAAACAATCTTAACTACGAAGACATAACACCTGAGGTTAAAGAAGTGAACATTAGTCTCGAGTCGCTTGAGAAAGGCGGATTTGAACATTTCATGCTGAAAGAGATTTACGATCAGCCGAGATGTATGGCCGACTGCATGAGAGGACGCCTGCTGCTCAACGAAAAGCGAATTGTACTAAGCACCATAAACATGCACCGCGAACGCCTGATGAAAGCCGAAAGATTCATTATCGTGGCATGCGGTACATCATGGCACGCAGGCCTTATCGGCAAACAGCTCATTGAGCAATGGGCTAATATTCCGGTTGAAGTAGAATACGCTTCTGAATTCCGCTACCGCAACCCCGTAATATCACCGGACGATGTTGTGATTGCCATCTCACAGAGCGGTGAGACAGCCGACACGCTTGCAGCATTCCAGCTCGCAAAAGAGAACAAAGCCATGTGTTTCGGCATAGTCAATGTTGTCGGATCCAGTATAGCCAGGGCATCTGACACAGGCATATACATACACGTAGGTCCGGAGATTGGCGTAGCCTCAACTAAGGCTTTCACAGGCCAGGTTACGGTTCTGACACTTTTTGCCTTGGCTCTCGGACACGAACGGGGCACAATCTCAAAAGAAGAGTATGAAAGCACTATCGAAGAGCTTGGCAACATACCAGAAAAGATAAAAAGCGTTTTAGCAAAAGACGAAGAGATCAAAGACATTGCACGCTCACTGACTTATGCAGAAAATGCCTTATACATGGGACGCGGATTCAATTATCCGGTAGCACTCGAAGGCGCTCTGAAACTAAAGGAAATAAGCTACATACATGCAGAAGGCTACCCTGCAGCCGAAATGAAGCATGGTCCGATAGCCCTTATTGACGAAAACATGCCCGTGATATTTGTGGCAACCCACCATCAACTGTACAAAAAAATCATCAGCAACATAGAGGAAGTAAAAGCAAGAAACGGCCGCATCATTGCCGTCGTAACGGAAGGCGACGAGGCCGTAAAAGAAATTGCAGAAGCAACGATAGAAGTTCCTTCTACGTTAGCCTCGCTAGCCCCAATTCTTTCTGCCATTCCTCTTCAGCTTATAGCATATCACGTGGCTGTTGAAAAAGGACTGAACGTAGATCAGCCACGAAATCTCGCAAAGTCTGTTACCGTAGAATAACATGACTTTAAAATTTACAGACATGTCATAACGACAACCTCTATAATATTAAACTTGGAGAAATAATTTAAAATTTAGTAACAACAAGCAAAAGATTAAGGTAAAAGACATGGAAAAGAAAGATTTAAGGATAATATTTATGGGTACTCCGGAGTTTGCCGTTGAAACTCTTCAGGCACTCGTTGAAGGCGGCTACAATGTTGTAGCTGTAGTAACACAGCCGGACAAGCCGGTAGGCAGACACCAAGACACGCTCCAGGCTCCTGCCGTAAAACAATATGCGTTGTCAAAAGGACTGCCTGTTCTGCAGCCTGTAAAAATGAAAGACCCGCTGTTTATCGAAGAACTTAAAAAGTATAACGCTGATATTCAGGTGGTAGTAGCCTTCCGCATGTTGCCGGAGGTTGTATGGAACATGCCTAAATACAGAACATTCAACGTGCATGCAGCCCTGCTGCCGCAATACCGCGGTGCAGCTCCTATAAACTGGGCTGTCATAAACGGTGAAAAACAAACCGGAGTAACGACATTCTTCCTAGACCATGACATTGATACAGGAAGAATAATCATGCAAGAACCATTCGAGATAAAAGAAGATTATAATGCCGAGGATGTGTATAATGGGCTTATGCACCTTGGGGCAGGAATTGCAATCAAGACCATAGACAAAATAATTGAAGGCAACGGACATGTAGATTCCATGCCGCAGGAGGAAATGATAAAGACCGGAGAAGAGATGCATAATGCACCCAAGATATTTAAAGAAACCTGCTTTATCAATTGGGAACAGACAGCCAACAGTCTTTACGACTTCATACGCGGTATGGCGCCATATCCTGGAGCATGGACAAACATGACCGATAAAAACGGCAAGCAAAACGTATTGAAGATATTCAAGTCAACAAAGACAATGATTCCATGCAACGGCAAGAAAGAAGGAACAATAATGGTGTTCAACGGAAAATTCTTAGTTGCCACAAAAAATGCATGGCTCCAGCTCGATGAAATACAGCTTAGCGGCAAGAAGCGCATGAATGCCAACATGTTCCTCAACGGTTTCAGAAACATTGAAGAATACACATTGGGATAATTCTTTTGCTGTAATTCTTATTATTCACAAACTCACGTGATATTAAACAAAAATCCATACATGCTGTTAGTATATGTATGGATTTTTGTCTATTGTAGGCATTATTATCTCACACAAGGCACATTTGCATAAAACGTAAGGGATACCGACAGTCAGCCTTGATTATGTTTAATCATTTTGCCATAAGGTGAGGCTATGCCTGACAGCATGCATCAGCACGTCATTTTCTTGTTTCACCATTTTTTCAACTTCACTCCATCTTGGATCAGACGTAATCTTGGGATTCTGTCTTGCTGCATTAATCTGCATTCTCATCATATTCCATTTTGAGAACTTATTTCCCATAAACATAATAAGCCACTGAGGAACACTTGCGTCTATAACAATATTTCCGTCACCGTCTTCCATCTGCTTATTCAGTTCTTCGCCAATACGCATCATTTCATCACCAAAATCATCACAAGAAATCTTACCATCGGCAAATTTTGCCAAAACAGATACCGCCCACAGTTCAATACTATCAACCATGCCGTTGCCTTCATCTGCAGGACAAATATCATATAAATGTTCGTAACTCATAACGTTAATTGTACAAAAATTATTATTTCATCATTCTCTTCTTAATAAACATATCTTCTCCTACCGACATTATCACCTTCTTTTTTTCTCTTCTCGACAGTCCCTTTGTGTCAAGATTATAAGGTTTATTGCGCTCTATATATTCTTCCACCTTGCATATTATGCGTGCCGGATTGCCACCGACAACCACTCCAGAAGGAACAGAATGGCAGACAACACTGCCTGCTGCAATAAGAACATCACTGCCAATAGTTACTCCGGGCATGATGAGCGAATTGTTGCCGATATACACATTATCGCCTATCTCAACTTTTCCGAAACAATCAAACTTTGGATAAATTGTACGGGCAACCTTACTTCCGCCATGAGTGAAAATCTTAACGTCAGCCGTTATCTGACAGTTGGAACCGATCTTTATCAGATAAGGCTCGGCAGAAGACCAAAAACATGAAGCAAAAGAATTGTTCTCACCAAAAACGACACCAGCCTTCTCTGCAAGTTTTTCAACAGAAGAGCGTTTGTGTCTACGGAAGAAAGGAAAATGCATGATATAGATTTTAAAGGTTAACGGCGTGAAATAACCGGAAACGTCTGTATGCATTCACGGAATTTCACGCCTATACTTAAATATTAAAATTCACTAGTAAAATGGAATCTGATATGCTTAAAGTCCTGCTGTGCCATCTGCAAGACATAACCAGAATCAGCCAGGAACACATCGCGGCCGTCCTTATCTTTAGCCATATACTGATATTTGCGTTTCTTGAATGCATCGAGCTCAGCTGGATCATCTGAGTCTATCCAGCATGCCTTATACAGATGAACCGGCTCCCAACGGCATTTTGCGTTATACTCATTTTCAAGTCTGTATTGTATAACCTCAAACTGCAGCTGTCCTACCGTGCCGATTATCTTTCGGCCGTTAAACTGATTAACGAACATCTGCGCCACGCCCTCGTCCATAAGCTGGTCTACACCTTTGTTGAGCTGCTTGCTCTTCATCGGGTCGTCATTCTCTATATACTTGAACATTTCAGGAGAGAAAGACGGCAGTCCTCTGAAATGCAATATTTCTCCGTCTGTCAGCGTATCACCTATCTTAAAGATGCCATTGTCGGGCAAGCCTACGATATCGCCTGGATACGCCTCATCTATAGTACTCTTGCGCTGCGCCATAAACTGCGTCGGCGACGAAAAGCGGAGAGTCTTTCCCTGACGTACATGCAGATAAGGATGATTGCGCTCAAACTTACCGCTGCAGACCTTACAGAAAGCGATGCAAGAACGATGGTTGGGGTCGATGTTTGCTGTAATCTTAAAGATAAAGCCTGTAAACTTAGGCTCATCAGGCGAAACCATACGCTCCTCAGCCTTGACAGGCTTAGGGCTCGGGGCTATCTTAACGAAACAATTCAACAGCTCCTGCACACCGAAGTTGTTCAGCGCACTACCGAAAAACACAGGAGCTACTTCTGCATTGCGGTAGTCATCTACATTGAACTCAGGATATACACCCTCAACCAGCTCAAGATCTTCACGAAGCTTGCTTGCGTCAGCCTCACCTATATGCTGTTCAAGTTCCTCGCTGTTAACGTCAACTTCAACTTTCTCTGTCACGCGCTGCTTGTCGGGTGTAAACAGGTCGAGTTTCTCCTCATATATATTATATACGCCCTTGAACTTCGCGCCCTGGTTTATCGGCCACGACAAAGGCCTCACATGTATCTCGAGTTCCTGTTCAAGCTCATCAAGAAGGTCGAACGGGTCACGTCCCTCACGGTCCATCTTGTTGATGAATATTATAACGGGCGTGTTGCGCATACGGCACACATTCATCAGCTTTCTGGTCTGAGCCTCAACACCTTTTGCTCCGTCGACAACAATGATAGCCGAATCAACAGCAGTAAGCGTGCGGTAAGTGTCCTCGGCAAAGTCCTGGTGACCGGGCGTGTCGAGAATGTTCACCTTATAACCTTCATAATCAAACTCCATAACCGAAGTAGAAACAGAAATACCACGCTGCTTCTCTATATCCATCCAGTCTGAAGTTGCCGTCTTGCGTATCTTGTTGTTCTTTACGGCTCCTGCCACCTGTATCTGTCCTCCAAAGAGCAGGAACTTCTCCGTAAGCGTAGTCTTACCGGCATCAGGGTGCGAAATTATGGCAAACGTTCTTCTTCTTTCAATCTCGTTATTCATATACTTTTATCTTGTAATTGGAAAATAAGCACGAGACGACTTCCCGGCTGCAACTGCTCACATGCAACATGGCAAGTCATGCGGCCTGCCGTCTCAACTTAAAATCAGGAATTCTGTCGTCAGACAGATTATTTAAAAAATTCGTATCAGTTATTATTCATCAACTTTTCAATGCAGTCGGCAAGACTTTCTTCCCAATAAGGGATATCCAGTCCGTACTCATTCTTTATCTTCGTCTTGTCGAGCACGCTGTAATGCGGACGTACCGCAGGTGTGGGATACTCGGCAGTGTGAAGTGGCCTTACCTTGCAAGTGCTGATACCGGCTATGCGGTGAATGGCTTTGGTGAAGTCATACCAGCTGCAGACGCCTTCATTAGAGAAATTATACACGCCCGGCTTAATGCCCTGCTCAATGACAGCCATTATTGCAACAGCCAAATCGTGTGCATACGTAGGTGTGCCTATCTGATCGAACACCACGCCAAGCTGCTCTTTCTCGCGTCCAAGACGCAGCATGGTCTTCACAAAGTTATTTCCGAACGTTGAGTAAAGCCACGCTGTTCGTATTATCATCGTGCGCTTACAGAATTTGCTGACGCCAAGTTCGCCTGCCAACTTTGTGCTTCCATATACGCTGTCAGGACACGGTGTGTCTGTTTCGGTGTAAGGAACAAAGCTCTTTCCGTTAAACACATAGTCTGTAGATATCTGTATCAGCCATCCGCCACGCTTCTCTATTTCCATGGCGAGGTATGCCGGAGCCTCCGTGTTGAGTGCCGTGCAAAGTTTCTGATTCGACTCAGCCTTGTCAACAGCCGTGTAAGCCGCACAGTTTACAATACCATCGATGGCATTGCGGTTGATAAAGTCAGCCACAGCCAGCTGATTGGTGATGTCAAGTTCGTTTACGTCTGTATTATAAAAGCGGTGCTGAGGATATTTGTCCTCAAGCAGCTGCATCTCGTTGCCCAACTGTCCGTTGCAACCTGTAATCAATATATTCATAGTATAAAAGTTTCTTTAGTTAAAAGCTAAGCTGACTGTCAGTCAAACTCAAGGGGCTCATTCTTGTCTTTGATATAATAATCCGAGAGCATCCCGATGAATGTCGTTATCTCTTTTATTGCATGCTCCGTGTCCGGACTTATCTTTTTTTTCTGCAGTCTGAGCATCATCACGCCATAAAGGGCATTAAAGCAGGTTTCAATTTCATTCTCCTCGTTGTCTGCTCCCCTCTTGCGCAGCTCAACAATAAACGGCAGGACTTTATAATACTCCGTAGTATAGAACGGGAATTTTGTGCTTTGCAGCAACTGCGCGTTAAGCTCGATAAGCTGCTGCATTACGATTTTGTTTATCTGTAAATGTCCTTTCTGGCGGCATCCTTCCTGATTCATCATTCTCACCAGGTTTCCATACCAGTCGGTCATCTCCTCCTTCTGTTCCTCGTCATAGTTGAATTTGTCGATATAATCATGACGTATGGCGCTGAGACTGCAGCCATATGCCCTGATAATGTCTTCCACCTGCCACATATAGAGCAGATACTCGGCTATGTTCTTTTTTCTTAATTCTTGTGATATAAACATGTTTTAGATAAAATAAAGTTCAACACAAAACTGTTGCGCCGGCAATTAACGGTTACGGCCCATGCACACTAATAGTGGAAAGTGTACAGATTGAACACAGTGCCGATAAGCACCAGCAACGAGAAGATAATGACAACACTGCCGATAATCTTGTTGATTATAACGATGCTGCTGTTGTCGAACTTATTGCGGACTTTGTCAATAAGCCATGTAAGACCAAACCACCACAACAGGGCTCCGCATATAATGCTAAGATAGCCTACACACATGTGTAGCGGATGCTTTGGCATTACGAAAGCAAACTGGGCAAAGGCTGCCATGAACAGGAATATAATCAGCGGATTTGAAAAAGTTACAAGGAATGCCGTTACGCAGTTATGAATAAGACTGCCCTTTTTGCTGCCGCTGATATGTATTTTCTTCGTAGGGTCAGACCTGTAGCAGTATATACCAAACGCCATGAGCATTATGCTGCCAAGTATCTGAAAGACAAAACGATTTTGGTTATTGTTGATTATGTCTACAATAAAGCTCATGCCAAAACCCGTTATCAGCGCATAGATAAAGTCGCTGATTGTGGCTCCGATACCGGTAACAAGGCCATACCAACGCCCTTTGTTCAGCGTGCGCTGAATGCAAAGAACCCCGACAGGCCCCATAGGCGCAGACGCTACAATGCCTATGAGTATACCCTTGAAAATCCAGTCAAGTATGTCAAGATGAAATTGAAACGGCATAACGGGTGCAAAATTGCTAATTTTTTATGAAAGGAACAAATTTTATATACAAAACTTTGCTACGTATAATAAATTTGATAACTTTGCATTGCTAGAATTATTATTTAAAATAAAATATCATGATTTCACAAGCATTAAAGCCCTACGTCATAGGCCTCGACCTCGGTGGCACGAACTCTGTTTTCGGCATCGTCGACAGCCGTGGTGACATTAAGGCAACAACAGCAATAAAAACACAATCGTACTCGCAAGTGAGCGAATACGTCGACGCTTCAATAGACGCACTGCAGATAATAATCGACCAAGTCGGAGGCATCGACAAAATTAAGGCAATGGGCATAGGCGCCCCCAATGCCAACTTCTACAAAGGCACAATAGAATACGCACCTAACCTCGTATGGGGACATGAATGTGTAGTTCCGCTGGCAGAGATGTTCAGCCAGAAATTAGGCATTCCCGTAGCCATAACAAACGATGCAAATGCCGCAGCCATAGGCGAAATGACATACGGAGTGGCACGCGGAATGAAAAACTTCATCATGCTTACACTCGGCACAGGTGTTGGTTCAGGCATAGTAATCAACGGACAGCTTGTTTACGGATGCGACGGATTTGCAGGAGAACTTGGCCACGTCATAATGAGACGTGAAAACGGAAGATTATGCGGTTGCGGACGCACAGGATGTCTTGAAGCATACTGCTCTGCCACCGGCGTTGCACGCACAGCACGCGAATTTCTGTCAACATCAAACGAGCCTTCATTGCTGCGCGACATGAAACCGGAAGACATAACATCGTTTGACGTTTCTGTTGCAGCAGGAAAAGGTGACGAGCTTGCAAAAAGAGTGTACGACTTTACAGGCGAGATGCTCGGAGAGGCATGCGCCGACTTTGCAGCCTTCGCTTCACCCGAAGCCTTTGTCTTCTTCGGCGGACTCACTAAAGCCGGCGACCTGATTATGGACCCGATCAAGAAGAGCTACGATGAACACGTGTTCCACACATTCAGAGGCAAGGCACAGTTTCTTATAAGCGGACTCGACGGTTCCTCAGCAGCCGTGCTCGGCGCAAGTGCCATTGGATGGGATATCCAGGAATAACTCAGAAAGTAACATTAAAACATAATTTGATATTATATCAATGGGCCTGCAGGCAATTTGCCTGTGGGCCTTTTTTATTGCAATCATATAATGGATTTGGCAAAACCATTGAGCCGCCTTGTTGCATATTTTAGTGAAAAAGGATGATGCATACAACAGCATAAAAACATCCGACTTTATGATATGCCGGATTGGCAATGAAAAACCTATTGTTTAGGTGACAAAAACGGGTCACTTTCGATGCAAAAGTGGCCGAGTTACGACCTGAAAACAATAAGTTAATGATTTGAAACCAATAAATAAGATTTTACTTACAATTTAAACCGCACACATCAAGATTTGGCACTTCCTTAAACATAAAACACACGATTTGCTTTCGATTTTCGCGCTTCAAAAACAACATTATTTTTTCTACATAAGAATTTGACGAACTTTCGGAACAAAAAGTTCACGGCTTGCCAATATATCTTCCACTCGTCTGTATTGCATAGCAGCCTTACAGCAGTCTAAAAGACGACAACTATCATCCAAAAGACGACAAGCAAAAAAAATAACACCTTAATTAATATAATAAAGACACAATAAAACAGACATTGCAGCTGTCGGAACTTCATTTATTGACCAATCACAATAAATATATAATACAAAAAGTAAAAAAGCACGTAATATTTTATGTGTATCGTATTTTTATGTATATTTGCAGTTTGTAAAAACACCGGCTAACACGCCGGAATGTTTGAAAACAACTTGATGAACAGCAATAAAAACATTTAAATAATTTAAGGCAATGAACAGACAGGACGACATAAAAAAAGCAGTTGAAGTAATGAAAAACGGCGGAGTGATTCTCTACCCCACCGACACCGTATGGGGCATAGGATGCGACGCTACCAACGCCGAGGCTGTGGCGAAGGTATATAAGATAAAACAGCGCGACGACTCAAAGGCTCTCATCTGCCTGGTAGACTCAGACGCAAGGCTTCAACGATATGTACGCAATGCACCTGAAGTGGCATGGAACGTGATGGAGCTTGCCACAAAGCCAACTACAGTCATCTTTGACGAAGCTGTCAACCTGGCGCCCAACCTCATTGCAGAAGACGGAAGCATAGCAATGCGCATAACCAACGAAGAATTCTCCAAAGAACTGTGCTACAGATTCCAAAAGCCCATTGTGTCTACAAGCGCCAACATCAGCGGCCAGCCGGCAGCGCAAAACTACTGCGACATTTCTGAAGAGCTGCTTAACGCTGTAGACTACGTATGCTTCAGCCGCAGACAGGAACATAAGCCGCACACTCCGTCGAGCATAATAAAGATAAAGAACAACGGAGAGATAGACATAATAAGAAAATAAGTTTTTATAATCTGAAATAAAAGGACACAAAGTGAGTCGTATTAACGGAATTGCAGAAGGGGCTTCAGGCGAACAGACACTGATGGAGCGTATCATATCATGGCGCAAGCAGTATATAACAGACCGCCAATTCACGCTATTCTTAAGCTTTCTTGTAGGATTTTTTGCTGCCATAGCAGCATTCATCCTGCACTGGATTATTGAGGAAATTGCCCTTTTGCTGACATCTAAATTTGATGCAAACACATTCAACTGGATGTATCTTGTATATCCGGTGATAGGTATTTACCTTACTTCACTTTTTGTCCGCTACATCGTCAAAGACGAAATAAGCCACGGTATCACCCGCATCCTTTATGCCATAAGCAGCAAGCGCAGCAGGCTGAAAGGACACAACTGCTGGAGCTCGGTGATAGCGTCGGCCATAACTATCGGATTCGGCGGAAGCGTAGGAGCCGAGGCACCTATCGTACTTACTGGTTCGGCAATAGGCAGCAATCTCGGCAAGCTGTTCAACATGGACAACAAGACCCTGATGCTGCTTGTAGGATGCGGAGCCGCAGCAGCGATAGCCGGAATATTCAAGGCCCCGATAGCCGGACTTGTGTTCACGCTCGAGGTCTTAATGATAGACCTTACCATGGCATCGCTGCTGCCAATACTGATATCAAGCGTAACAGCCACATGCTTCACGTATATATTCACGGGCAGCGACCCGCTGTTTTTCTTCCATCTTGACAGCGCATGGCCCGTTGAACGCGTGCCGGCTAACATTCTGCTGGGTATATTCGGAGGCTTTGTAAGCCTTTACTTCATACGCACCATGACCGCCTGCGAGTCTGTTTTCGGGCGCATAAAGAACCGCCCCATGTTAAAGCTTCTGCTCGGCGCGATGGTGTTAAGCCCGCTGATATTCTTGTTTCCGTCACTTTACGGTGAAGGATACGGCAGCATAAACATCCTGCTAAACGGAAAGACTGAAGCCGAATGGGAGACCATCCTGCACAACTCGCCGTTCTACGGCAACAGCGAAATGCTCCTGCCATACATCGGAATGGTTCTTCTCACCAAGGTGTTTGCCACCTCTGCCACAAACGGCGGCGGAGGATGCGGCGGAACATTCGCTCCTTCATTGTTTATAGGAGCATTTGCAGGCTTCTTCTTTGCAAGAGTATGGAACATCTACGAAATAGGAATATACTTGCCTGAAAAGAATTTTGCACTGCTCGGAATGTCGGCCGTAATGGCTGGAGTGATGCACGCGCCGCTTACAGGTATCTTCCTCATTGCCGAAATAACCGGCGGTTACCAGATGTTCATCCCTCTTATGATTGTAAGCATCTGTGCATATCTTACCATCATAATATTCGAGCCCCACAGCATCTACGGCATGCGACTGGCACGTCAGGGGAAACTGATAACGCACCATAAGGACAGGGCCGTGCTTACGCTTATGAGCCTTGACAGCGTGATTGACAAGAGTTTCACGGCCGTGTCTCCCGAGCTCAACCTGGCTTCGCTCGTACACGCCATAAGCAAGAGCCACAACAACGTGTTGCCTGTGCTCGACGATGCGGGCAACCTGCTTGGCGAAATAGACATAACCAAGCTTCGCCACATTGTGTTCAGGACTGAGCTGTATCATCACTTCAAGGTCAAGCAACTGATGTCTCAGCCTGAAGCAACGCTCAGCGTGAACGACACAATGGAGATTGTGATGAAAAAGTTTGACCAGACCGACTCTGCCATGCTGCCTGTGCTTGACAATGAGAACCACCTATTGGGCTACATATCACGCACACACATGTATACCATGTACAGAAAGATGGTGGCAGACCTGTCTGAAGACTGATTGCCAAGCAATAATCAAAGCAATCAGTCTGACGCTTTACATCAAAGCGTCAAACTTGAAGTCTGTCTTTTTCCTGTAAGCTATGGCTGTAAACTTACAAATTAGTTTATTGTCCTGATTGCATATCTTAACCTCGCAATAAGGTATTTTGTGATGATTGCACGTTTCTGTTGCCTCAGCCGTAAGCACATCACCTTCTACGGCACTGTGCAGAAACGTTATCGTGCTTTCTATGCTAAGCGTCAGCTGTCCATGGCTGTTCATTACTGCAGCCAGAGCCAAATCAGCAAGTGTAAAAAGCGCACCGCCCTGACAAACGCCACCGGCATTGAGATGCGACTTGCCAACCGTCATTACTGCACGTGAATATCCCTCTCTCACCTCCACAAGTTCCATGCCGGCATTCGCCGCAAATATATCCTTTTCGTTTAAAAAATCTTTTAACGTCATTGCAAATTATTTATATATAACCTTCCTCTGTCAAAAACATTTATCTGCTAAACTGATACAAAAGCTAAAACTGCCTGTAAGCGACTGCCGCCTCCGACGACATAAAATAATATCAAAAGCAACAGGGCTATGCTGCTATCCATTTCTTATACTTTCTATAAACGGCTTCAACAAAGAAATATCCTTTACGGCAGGAGAAGTTTCAAAACGGCTGTTAATGTCTATTCCTGCCATGCAAGGATGAGTCAACGAAAGCACTTTCTCCACGTCATCAGGTCCAATTCCGCCGCTTATAATAAACGGTATATCACCGTCATAATAGTCAAGCAGGCTCCAGTCAAACTTTGTGTCAACATCATCGCCATACTGTTTTTTAGGATAAAAGAGCAGCATGTCAGCAACATTCTTATACTTACGCCACAGTCCGACATCTTCCATATCAGCAATGCCAATAGCCTTAATGAACTTTATTCCCGGACATATCTCATCCCTAAGAGTCAACCGGAGATTGTTTATCATTATCTCGTCGTTTTTGCCATACAGCTGAACATAATCGAGCTTATAATTATAAGCCATCGTTATAATGTTCTGGGGCATATCGCTACCAAAAACTCCTACTCTTGCCACTTTTCCATCCTCATTCAAATCATGCCTCTGTATACTTGCATAATCAGGCAACAAGCCGACATTAGAGGGTATCGAAGAGACATAACGCGGATTTCTTCTGTCAAATACCAAGCCTATCATATCAGCGCCAAGCCCCATGACGGCACGTATATTTTCAGGATCGCGCAATCCACAAACTTTTATTATCATGACTACAGTTTCGTTTCAGACATAAATAAATTAGCTATGACAAATTCCTTTAAATACATTACTGATGAATTCTGCCATGTAACAAAGATACAAATATTCTGTCTATTAAGGCATACACGCCACGAAATTTTTACCTAATAAACTAATCTTAATAAAAAAGGCCTGCCGAAATGGCAGGCCTCAAAAAATGTATAATTCTTCTTCACACAGTACAATAGCCCGCTATATTCTGCTTTTATGAATTAAGCCATAACTATGCAAATATTGTTTTCAGTAAATTTTATCTATTTATACGTATGCCGCATAAAACAAAGGCACACTCACCAACAAATCAAGCGGATACCCCATCTTAACCGATTGCAAAGATAAACATTATTCTATAAGCAACAAACTTTTTGGCACATTTTTATCAAAAAAGTTGCAGTTTTAACACAATACGGCAAGTTATGTTTACAACGTTAGCACATTTATATACAAAAACAAGAACATCAGTGCAACAACAAAAGAGCATAAAACACACAGAAAAGCCCTAATATCTAAATGTAATTCAATAATATTTTAAACATCAACAGCTTCTGTCAGACGAAATCAGAAAAAAAGACATATAAAAGAGTAATAAAAACGATTTATCATCGTTACAATAATAGAATTAAAAATAATTTGCCTATGAAATATTTTACCAAAGAAGAAAACAAGCCGTCTAAGAATACGCTAAACATTATCAAGCAGATAGCTTATACCTACAGGTCTATAAAACTTAACGGAAAAAACGAAGCTTATTGTCTGAATTAGAAACCGACTATTTATGGCAACATTAATTTCACCTTCATTACTTTCTGCCGATTTTCTTAATCTGCAGAAAGACATCGATATGATAAACAACAGCGAGGCTGACTGGCTCCATCTTGATGTTATGGACGGAGTGTTTGTGCCAAACATTTCATTTGGCTTCCCAGTAATTGAAGCTGTCGCAAAAACATGCAAAAAGCCGCTTGACGTGCATTTCATGATAACAGCACCTGAAAGATACATAAAGCAGACAGCAAAGACAGGAGCCATGATGATGAACGTGCACTTCGAGGCATGCACACACCTTAACAGAACAATACATGAAATACATGAAACAGGCATGAAAGCCGGTGTAACGCTAAATCCGTCTACACCTGTATGCATGCTCGAAGATGTCATAAAGGACGTTGACATGGTGCTAATAATGAGTGTAAACCCCGGATTCGGAGGTCAGGCATTCATAGAAAACACCATTGACAAAGTAAAGCGTTTAAGAAGACTGATAGAAGAATCCGGCTCAAAGGCACTTATCGAAGTTGACGGAGGCGTACAGAGCCAAACAGCCCCAAGACTCGTTGAAGCCGGCGTGGATGTTCTGGTCAGCGGAAGCTATATATTCAAATCAAAAGATCCGGCTGCCACCATACACGACCTGAAGCAACTCTAAACGCGCAATGTTGGACGCAGAAAACAAGCATAAAATTAATATACAATATAAAATGGCGCAGACGGATAATACAGTCTGCGCCATTTTATGTTGCCAACAGATTAAGACAACCAATTGTCCGCAACATCATACAGTAAAAAACCGAATTAAATCGGCTTGTCTATATTATTAAAGTTATTCAATATTGACTAAATCGAAAGAACGGCGCAAGTCTGACCGGTCAGTCAAGCTGGAGCGCTATATTATGTTCCTTTGACATACGGCGCAGATTGAGGATAGCATACCGCATCCTGCCCAATGAAGTATTGATGCTGACTCCCGTAGTCTCGGCAATCTCCTTAAACGACAAATCTTGATAAAACCTCATGAACACAACCTCACGCTGCGTGGGAGGCAACATATTCATCATGTTCTTGACATCAACCATTATCTGATCGTTCACATAACGGTTTTCAACGTTGCTGTCCAGTATTTCATTGCCGCTGAGATTAGAGAGATCGTTCTCGTCAGTAGGCTCAATCAGATTACGCGAACGCTGCTCACGATACCAATCCATAATGACATTATGCGCGATGCGCATAATCCACGCTCCGAATTTTCCACTGTCAACATACCTGCCCTGATGCAGCTTTGTTATAACCTTCACAAAAGTTTCCTGAAACAGGTCGTTGGCCTTGTCCTCGTCTCTGACGACAAACAATATGTATGAGAACAATTTGCTCTGATTTCTTGATAACAGCTCATCAAAAGCCCTGTTGTTTCCCCTTACATAAGAAATAGCTAACTCCTCATCAGTCAACCTACTTATATTTTCCATTTCTTTATTCTTATTTTTTAATTTTAGGTAAACAGTGTTTCGATAGGCTTTATCTAAATTAAATTAATATTAAACAATCATATTGTACGTGCAAATATAAGAAGAAATGTTTACACGCACAAATATTTTAGAAAAATAACGTTTTTTCTTTTGAACTTTGACAAACTATATGTATCTTTGCGGATGATTAAGGTTCGATACGACTCGATTAAAAAGGGAACGGGGTGAAAATCTCCGACTGTCCCGCAGCTGTAAGTTCCTTTATAACTTAAAAGTAACATGCCACTGTGAAAACGGGAAGGTGCTTGAAAGTGGAACAAAGTCAGAATACCTGCCTTATGATGTAAGACCTATTCTCTCGATGTAAGGGGCTATGGTCAATCTTATAAAATTAATATCAGACTAATAAATGCCGTGTCACTGCATAGCTGTGTAATATCGCTATATGCAGTTGACGTGAGTATTACACATTGACGCTACATTTGACAAGACGTTATATTATCGTGTTTTAATTATATAAGTTTATCCGAGATTGACAACGCCGTGAGGCGTTGTCAATTATTTTATCACCCTATCAGTCAAGTATTTATCAAGATCAGATGCAAAAGAAATGACATTAACAATTCTTCAACAGCCGAAAACACAAGACACATCAACATCCTAATTTGAAAATTCGTAAGCATCTATTTTCTTTATTCCGGGAATGGCAAGATACGTCTCGCGGAAACCAAACACAGACAACCCCTTGCCGCGATTTTCTGGATGCTCCTTTAGATTGAGTTCCTCACGTATTTTCTTTGAGCATGACGTGAGGCATACTGAAACAACATGAGAAAGGTCAGCTGTTGCAGGATCGTCAGCCAAGAGTAATGCTGTATCGTGATCAAACGGAGGTTCAAAATCATATCGTTTCTTACCATTGGCGCCAGTTGCCGAACCTACGATGTAGCCCTTCACCCATACCTGATCAACTATAGGCTTACTGATAAACGTCTCTACATCCACAACATCACCAAAAGAAATGCCTGTATCATCATCATACTCACCATCACCTTCATCTTCATCATCCGAACCGGTGTCCTTATCCGTTCCGCCGATAATCTCCGTTCCGTCATCTATGCCTTCTTCCGAATCATCATAGGGTTTGTCGCATGCAGAGAAAAAGAATGCTGTCAACAACAGCACAAACATAAACCTGATTTTTTTCATAATATATTATGTTGGTTAACGATATACAAAAGTAACAATATTTTTCATAACAGACAAACAATCACGGGCAAAAACAAAAAGAGGTTGACGCAGGATGCTGTCAACCTCTGACGATTTCGTTAAAACTTCGAAATCATAAATAAGATGTCGCAAATATAAGGCATTTCAATGACAATTGCAAGTTTTTTGATTTAAAAAACTAATATTTAACATTTAGGCTACATAAAATGTTAAATATTTTACATTTTGGCATTCTGCATTACATATTGCAAAGTGCTGTAAATCAAAGCATATTACAAAAAATAAAACAAAATAATACACACAAGCTTTCGTATTCAAATTATATTCACTATATTTGTACCAACAATCAAAAAAATAATAACATATATTAACTTTACGTATACATTACAAACTTAGTTTTTATGAAACAATTACAGACATTATTGCTATGCCTACTGTTTCCGCTTGCCATGACGGCATCAGTATGGGAAACGCAGTACAAACAAATTGAAGAAAGCATCAGGATGCCTAAGTTTGCCGACCGTACTTTTGACATAACAAAGTATGGAGCATCGCTAAAGGCCAGTGCGGCAAAAAACCAGAAAGCCATCAACAAGGCTATAGAGGCCTGCTCAAAAGCCGGTGGCGGACGTGTTGTAATCCCACAAGGAACATGGAAGACTGGCGCCATCAGAATGAAGAGCCACGTTAACCTTGTAATCGAAAAGGGTGCTACCCTATTCTTCGAATTTGACAGAAGCCTTTATCCTCTGGTTGAAACACGCTGGGAAGGACTCGACTGCATAAACTATTCACCGCTGATTTATGCTTACAAGGAAACAGACATCGCGATAACCGGAGAAGGAACTATCGACGGTAACGGTTCTGACGACACATGGTGGCTGATGAGCGGAAAGACTCCTAAGAGCAAGGACATTGTTGTTGAGGAAAAGCAGCAGAATCCTGGAGGACGCGCTGACCTGCTGAAAATGGCAGAAAACGGAGTGCCTATCGAAAAACGTATATTCGGCCCGAAAAAAGGTCTGCGCCCTCAGATGGTAAACTTCAATCAGTGTGACGGTATTCTGATTGAAGGCGTAACAATGGTACGCTCACCGTTCTGGGTAATGCACCCGCTGCTGAGCAAGAACATAACCGTAAGAAACGTAACCGTACACAACGACGGCCCTAACGGAGACGGCTGTGACCCTGAATCATGCGAGAATGTTCTTATTGAGAATTGTGTGTTCGACACTGGCGACGACTGCATCGCAATCAAGAGCGGACGCAACGAGGACGGACGCGAAGGCGGCAAGGGCCGTTATGTAGGACGTCCGAGCAAAAACATAATTGTGCGCAACTGCGTAATGAAAGACGGACACGGAGGAGTGGTTATCGGCTCTGAGATTTCAGGCGGATGCAACAATGTATTTGTTGAAAACTGCAAAATGGACAGCCCAAACCTTGACCGTATTCTCAGAATAAAGACAAACTCATGCCGTGGCGGCGTGATTGAAAACATCTATATGCGCAACGTTGAAGTTGGCCAGTGCGCAGAGGCTGTGCTCAAAATCAATCTTGACTATGAGCCGAAAGAAATTGGCCGTCGCGGATTCTACCCGACAGTACGCAACGTCTACATGGAGAACGTAACCTGCCAGAAGAGCAAATACGGAATCATGGTTGTAGCATTCGACTCACTGACCAATGTATACAACATCAATCTGAAGAACTGTAAGTTTGACGGCGTTTATGACAAGCCGGTTTACATCAAGGGCAAAACCCGCGACATGAACTACGACAACCTCTTCATCAACGGTTCACTTATCCTCGCCGAGGCTCCGTTCAAGAACTACAGCGAGTGGATGGTACACTCTGAAATGCAGCGCAACCCAGACCCATGCATGATTGACTTCGCAAAAAAGCCAAAATGGGGATATGTTGTAGGAATAGAGCTCGAATCAATGCTCGACACCTATCTGGCATACAAAGACGAGAGCATCATAGACTATCTGAAGCAATACCCGGCTAAGATGATTGACGAAAAGGGCAACATCACAGGATACAAATATGAAGACTTCAACCTGGACAATACACGTCCGGCACGCTATATTCTGCGCATGAACAACCTTTTCCCCGAGAAGAAGAATGAGAAAGCCCTGAAAACTCTGTTCAAACAGCTCGAAAAACAGCCCCGTACAAAGGACGGAGTGTGGTGGCACAAGGCTATATACGCACACCAGGTATGGCTCGACGGCGTATATATGGGACATCCGTTCTACACAATGGGAGCACCTATACTGAAAGGCGAGAAAAAGGCAAAGAAGTATTATGACGACACTTTCGAGCAGATTTCAAAGACATACAGCCGTACATACGACGAAAAGACTGGACTGTGGAAACATGCATGGGACGAAACTCAGAAGATGTTCTGGGCTAATCCTGAAACAGGCTTGTCTAAACATACATGGGCACGCGCTCAAGGATGGTTTGCAATGGCTATACTCGAAGTGCTCGACGTTCTCCCTGAAAACTATGAGAACAGAGGTAAGCTGATTGATATGCTGAACAACGTCATGAAAGCAACCGTAAAATATCAGGACAAGAAGACCGGCTTATGGTATGATGTGCTCGACGTTAAAGATCCGCGCAACTATCTCGAAGCAACAGCTTCTTCAATGTTTACATACGTCCTGCTGAAAGGCTCACGCCTCGGCTACTTCTCTAACGACCTGAAAGAAGCCGGACTGAAAGGCTATAAAGGCATACTGAAAGAGTTTATCAAGGTGAATGCAGACAAGACTGTATCACTTACACGCTGCTGCGAAGTGTCAGGCTTAGGCCCCGACAACGCAAAAGGACGCCGCCGCGACGGCTCGTTCAACTACTACATGAGTGAACCTATACGCGACAACGACGGAAAAGGCGTTGGTCCGTTTATCTGGGCTTCACTGGAGATGGAGCGCATGGGATACGATGTTGCCAAGCTCAATCAGTAATCAGCAGCAAGACAAAATCTACTTAAAAGCATCTGACATTTATTAAAACAGATATAACAAAAGATAATTCTAACAGCATTTAATGAAAAAGAAACTCTTAATGACAACAGCAATGGCAGCGAGTGCCATTGCTGTTTCTGCGCAAGCTCCCGCATTCCCCGGAGCTGAAGGTCACGGACGCTACGTAACGGGCGGACGCGAAGGAAAGATCGTACATGTAACTAATCTGAACGACAGCGGTACAGGTTCTTTCAGATCTGCTGTCAGCGGTTCTTCTAAGAAGATTGTCGTATTTGATGTTGCCGGAGTAATACCTCTGAAATCTGATATCAGCATCGGCGCAAACACCACCATTGCCGGACAGACAGCCCCCTACCCCGGAATAACTTTAAGATATTATACTGTAAGACCGGGAGCAAACAATGTCATAAGATTTATACGCGTGCGCCGCGGACAGGAAAAAGACAAGAACGACGGAGCAGACGCAACATGGCAAAGAGAAACAACAGGTATTATTCTTGACCACTGCTCTTTCAGTTGGAGCATAGACGAAGTTGCCTCATTCTACGACAACAATAACTTTACAATGCAATGGTGTACTGTTGCCGAGAGCCTTAACAACGCCGGACACGGCAAGGGAGCACACGGCTACGGAGGCATCTGGGGCGGTAAGCTGGCAAGCTTTCACCACAACATGATAGCACACGTAACCAACCGCGTTCCGCGTTTCAACGGCGCACGCTATGAATGGAGCGGATACACGGGCAACAAACTGTACAGCACATATAACTGGAAGAACTCTGTTCAGGCCGAAAATGTTGACTTCCGCAACTGCGTGATGTATAACTGGGGCAACAGCAACGGCTGCTACGGAGGCCCCGGCGGCGGACAAATTAATATAGTGAACAACTACTATAAGGGCGGTCCGTCTACACCGGACAGCAAAGCAAAGAAGGTTACAGAAATTTCAGTTGCTGCCGATGGAAACTCTGAAGGACATCCGAAAATCTTCGGTATGACCAGCCGTTACTACATTGCAGGCAACACTACAGAAACTCACGGAGGTTCAATAACTCAAAACAGAGACTGGAGCGGCGTAAGCTATGACGACGGCACATACACCATCAATGGCGAAGAATATTCTAAGGACGTAAACAACTATTACGGAGATGCCGTTGAACACGTGGCAAACAGCGACGGCGAAATGTGCGTCAGAATAAAGATGGACGAGCCAGCTCCAATGGGCGAGGTTACAACCCACAGTGCAGAAAACGCATTCAGCAAGGTCATGCTCTACTGCGGTGCATCTCTTTATCGCGACGAGGTTGACGCCCGCTATATGGAAGAAGCCCAGACAGGTACGGCAACATATACAGGCTCTGTAACCAAGCAGGAAGGTCTTGTAGACCTTGTTTCTGATGTTAACGGATACACCGAAGCCAACTTCCCCACCGGTCAGCGCCCTGACGGCTACGACAGCGACAACGACGGAATGCCCGACGAATGGGAAATTGCCAACGGCCTTAATCCCAACGATGCCTCAGATGCAAGTCTGTATACTATAGACACACAGAAAGGATGGTACACCAACGTTGAGGTTTATATCAACTCTATCGTTGAGAATATCATGAAATCTCAGAACACGGATGCCATAAATACCGTTGACGAGTATTATCCTTCGTGCGTATCTACAGGCATAAGCAATGAAGTTACCACTTCTGAAATAAAGAAGATTGAATACTTCACACTTGGCGGAGCCAAGTTAAATGCACCAGCTAAAGGCATAAATATCAGAAAGATAACCTACGAAAACGGAAAGACAAAGACTGATAAAGTTATAAAATAAGATTCGTTTTATTAGACCTTTATGAAAAGAGTGAGGACATTAATGTTGCTCACTCTTTTTTTGATAAAAAATATTAACCACATTTTAACATAAAAAGAATTGTCCAATACAAATAAAATCTCTATTTTTGTAAAACATATAACAACATTAATAATTAAAAAAATTATGATTATGAAGAAAATTTTACGCTTATCTTTAATTGCAATACTGTCCCTTATATGCGGAACAGGATTTGCGCAAACTACATTCGACTTTACCGCGTTATATGGCAACGCAACAATTAGCGACATAACAGAAATGCCACAGACTGTAGACGGTATAACTGTTTCATTTGCCAAAGGCAACTCTCAAAATCCTCCTGCATACAATAAAGCCGGAGAAGTACGTCTTTACGGAGGAAAAAGCAATGAAGTTCTTGACGGATGTACAATGACATTCACATCTGCAACAGGCAACATGACAAGCATCACTCTTGAGCATGGCCAAATTGACAAATGGGGTGTCCTCACAGCCAGTGTCGGCACTATAACTGAAGACGCTGACAAAAACATTACATGGACCGGAGATGCAGCCGAGGTTACATTCACAGCTTCACGTGACGCCAACAACTCAAGTGTATCAACTCAGAACCGCTACAAGAATGCCGTAGTAACACTTGCAGGTGGAGTTGCAAAGAAGAACGCAGAACTTAAGTTCAGCGAAGATGAGGTTTCTGTTGAACAGGGAACAGAGTTTACTGCTCCTACATTTACTAAAGCTACAACAGCAACCGTTACATTTGCATCTGACAATGAAGGCGTTGCTTCTGTAAACAGCGAGGGAACTATCACATTAGGTGGCGAATTAGGAACAGCTGTTATCACAGCCACTTCTGAGGAAAATGATGAATACTATGCAGGCAAGGCTACTTGCACAATCGAAGTGTTCAAATATAACACTTATAAGAAAGTTGCTGCCATAACAAGCGGTAAAGAATATCTTATCGTTGCTCAGCGTGACAATAAGACATACTATGCATATCCGCTTTCTGAAAATTACACATACGGCTACTTGAATTCAGGCTCTATTGATGAACTTACTGACGTTATCAAAATAAAGAGCACATACGATGACAGCTTCGTATTTACAGAGAATGGTTCTGGCTACACAATACAGGACTGCTACGACAGATACATGTATCAGAGCGGAACATACAACTCATTCAATGTAGGTTCTGAACCTAGCGTTTGGACTGTAGAGGCTCAGACTGACGGTACATTCAAGATTGCCAACAACGGATATTTCATCCAGTGGGGTGACGGTACTTATACAACATTCGGTGTATATACAGAAAAGAAGGAAAATACAGTATTGCCTTTCCTCTATCAGCTTGACGAAACAGGCACAAGCATCAGCGGCACAACAGTTGAGAAGTTTGACGCAAATGCTCCTGTTTACAACCTCGCAGGTCAGCGCGTAAGCAAGAACACAAAGGGCATTCTGATTCAGAACGGCAAGAAATTCGTTAACAAATAATCTTAAACAACAGATTATACATCATAAGGGATGCAGCTGTCATGGCTGTATCCCTTTTATTTTAATATATTCAACCGGAATGAAACAGACTGAGAAGTCTATATGAATTACGGCTTGTTACGACACATAAAACTAAATGAAGGGATGTAAAAGTTTTCTAAAATCCGAACCTTTAACGTGCACAGAAAGGCCGTCGCGAAAATAAAAGACATCCCCGCCTTAAAATCCTGCATTTTACAAGACATATGATAAAGCATTGGTTATCAACATCTTATAACATCCAGATATTAATTCACACTGTATAATAAAAGCAAAAGCATACCTTTCAGCGTGTAAAAGGTATGCTTTTATAACATAAAATGACATGTTTTGCAGTGTCAAAAGGCTTGTTTTATAGTCAAAAGTCAATGGTTTTCATTTCAAAACTCACCTTTCAGGCTGCTAAAAGCCATAGATTTTGAATGTTTTTAGGCCAATGACAGCCATCTGAATCGCTATTTCGCGATTTTAAAATGTCATGACTTTTTACTCGAGAAAATGTCGTGTTGCCAAACGAGTTTTCTGTTTTATCACTTCACATCCACGCTTATACGCTTCAGATCCTTGTCAGCGCTCGATGTTCCGACCATGATGTCATACCTGCCCGGCACCACTCTCATGGCATTACTCTGAGCATCCCAGCCCTCAAAAGCTTCACGCGGAAAATCTATTTCTACGGTCTTCGTCTCGCCTGCCTTCAGCTCAACACGCGCAAATCCGCGCAATGTTTTCAGCGGTCCTTCTGCATCTGCCGTGTTGCGCATATATGCCTGCACGATTTCTACTCCGTCACGACGGCCGGTGTTGCCAACCTTCACCTTTATCTTACCGGTTGAGGCGTCATAAGACGGCTCGCCTACAGCAAATGTCGTATAGCTTAAGCCGTATCCAAAGGGGAACAGCGGTTCGCCCTTGAAATAGCGGTAGGTGCGGTTTGACATATTGTAATCGTCAAACGGAGGCAGCTGACTGTCGTTCTTATAGAATGTAACAGGAAGCTTGCCGCCGGGATTGTAATCGCCAAACAGAACATCTGCCACAGCCGTACCGCCCTGTTCACCGGGATACCATGCCTGCAGAATTGCATCACATGTCTCGAGTTCTGGTGTAAGCGCAACCGCACTGCCGCTGCAATTGACCAGCACAACCTTCTTGCCTGCATCATGAAGAGCCTTGATAAGTTCGCGCTGAACTAAGGGAAGTTCAATGCTGGTACGGTCGCCATTGTCAAATCCCGGCTCCGTAACCTTAGCCTCCTCACGCTCCAGATTGGGCGATATACCGCCAACGAACACAACAGTGGATGCATCACCAACAGACTTGAGCACACCGGGAACTGTGAGTGTCTGCATTCTTGATACGTCAAAACTCAGCGAAGCACCGTTGCCAAACTGGATATAGTCGAGCTGCACAGAATAGTTGGCGCCGGCCTTAACCTTAATACGGCGCTCATTAAGCCTCACCTCGTTCTTGTTATTTCTGTTTACCAAGGTGTCTCCGTTGACAATAAGGCGTATGCGTCCGTCATTCAGATATCTCACACACAGCGTCTCTGTCTTGTCAGCCGTAAAGTTTCCGTTGAACCTGACAGAAAAATCTTTCAGCTCCACTCCCGGAGCAAATACGGTGTTGCCGCCGGTGTCAAACTGAGGATGGCTCGAATAATTGCCCTCATAAACAGGCAGTCCGTCCATATCGGTGTTATTCCAGAACTTTGCTGTCATTCCGGCCTTGCCGTCAAGTCCTGTCATGCGTCCAAAAATGCTCTCACTCTCGGTCATTGACGTTATGTCGCATCCCTTGACATATCTTACGCCAGAGCCAAGCTTGTTGCGCATTCCCTCAAGCACCGTGATGGTGTGTGTAGGCTGACCGTAATATATGCCCCACATCATTGTCGAGTCGGCAGCATTAGGTCCCATAACTACAATATCAGAAGCGTTCTTTGCCAAAGGCAGAGTGTTGTTCTTGTTATGCAGCAGCACCATCTGCTCGCGTGCCATGTCGAGCGCCAGCTTCTTGTGGGCCTTGCTTGCTATAACACTTTCAGGAATGCGGGTCCACTCAACAAGTGAGTCGGGGTCAAAGTCGCCCAGTTCAAAACGTGCCTCAAGCAGCCGTTCTACACTTGTATTTATCTGTTGCTCCGTTATGGCTCCGGCCTTTACGGCATCAGGCAGAGCCTTATAGCTGTTTCCGCATTCGAGGTCGGTGCCGCTTATAACGGCTTTGGCTGAGGCTGAAGCAGCATCGGGTGAAACTTCATGGCAGCCAGGAGTCCAAAAATCACTGATTGCGCCGCAGTCGCTCACCACAAGCCCCTTGAATCCCCATTCGTCACGAAGGATCTGCCTAAGCAGCCTGTTGCTGCCACAGCAGGGCTCTCCCTCAAAACGCTGATATGCACACATAACCTCCTTTACGCCTCCCTTCTGCACAAGCGCCTTGAAGGCTGGCAAATAAGTCTCCCACAAATCACGTGGCGACAGGTTTTCGATGTCGAAATGATGGCGCGTCTTCTCAGGACCGCTATGCACGGCAAAATGCTTTGCGCAGGCATAAAGCTTCATATACTTATGTCCGGCCGGTCCCTGCAGGCCACGCACCACGGCAAGTCCCATGCGCGCGTTCATATACGGGTCCTCACCATAAGTTTCCTGCCCGCGTCCCCATCTCGGATCACGGAAAATGTTTACGTTTGGAGTCCAGAACGAAAGACCCTGATAACGGCCCACGCTGCCCTTCTTTCTCTGTGCCGTATTCTTTGCACGTGCCTCATCGCTCACCGCCGTATATATACGCTCGAGCAACACATCGTCGAAAGACGCAGCCATTCCGATACATGAAGGGAACACCGTGCAATAGCCGTTGCGTCCGACGCCATGAAGGGCTTCGCTCCACCATGCAAAGCCGGGTATGCCTAGTCGGGGGATTGCCTCTGACTGATCGAGCATCAGCTTGGCTTTCTCCTCAAGCGTCAACCTTGAACATAAATCAGCAGCACGTTCCTTTGCGGAAAGATTAGGATTCTGGTAAGGAAGAGTCTGAGCACCAGAAACAACAGAACAAAAGACAGCCGCTACAACAAATAGATTTCGCTTTTTCATCGTTTTCTTGGTATTATAGATTTTAAACAGTTTACAAGAACTCAAAAAGACTTTAAATAAAGTCACGATTATCACATATGCAAAGATACTTAAAACCAAAGAAAAGTAAAAATATCACAAAATGTTTTTTATATGGTTCATCTGTTTATATACAAAACAAAATGCAAATGAACCAAAACAGGGAACAAAGCCCAATCAACAGGCTTCTAGTCAGTCATCATAATCAAGCCCAAATGGTGCTTTATATTGAGCGGATTATTGTCTGCTAATCCAAAATCAGTCTGAATAATTCTGACAAAACAGAAAATAAGAACTTCCTACAAACGCTTTTTAAAACAAAAAGGCAGAAGCCATTATGATAATGACTTCTGCCTTAATAATTATTTTATCTGCTGTTTAAACATTCTATTTAACAACAAACTTCTTGCCGTTACGGATATATATTCCGGGCTGCAATGAATCTTTCATTTCTACACCCTGCAGATTATATATCTTTCCTGCATTCTTTTCATCAGTATTGATTTCAGAGATGCCGGTTGGAGTAGTTGTTGTGAGAGAAAGTTTCCATACACACTGCTTGCCGGCTGCCTTAAACGTAAATGTGCCTTCAGCTGGTGAAACAAGTTCTATATCATAAGACTTATACACCGGAGTTGTGCCTATTTTTGCAGGGAACACATAGTCAGTCTCTGAATATTCCATGCCGTTAAGCTCTGCGAGATAGCTGTCGCCATCAGCATAGTTGTCGTATCCATAGATGCCTACTTTTGTAACCTTCTTGCCTGAAGGAATGTTCACTGTAAACTGCACTCCGCTTGAATACTTGACACAGCCCTGCTCGCCTTTCGAATAGCCTTTACCGCCATCATTAGAAATGCTGAAACCGTTGTTGAAAATCCATAAAGCAGAATTTCCAGAATCAGAATTAAGATATGTATCTGATGAAAGTTCATAAACAACAGTCTCACCATCTGACGGGTCGTTGTCATCATCATAAATCTGATTGCCGCTAAGAAGCGTTCCGCCTTCATTGCCAGCCTCCATTATCTCGGTAACAATACTGTTCATGTATCTCTCAAGATTTGAATATCCGTCAGCTCCTATGGTCTTTCCGTCACTGGCATTATTCTTGTCAAGTCCGTTTGCGTCTTCCCATGCATCAGGCATGCCGTCGCCATCGGTATCTAACGGAGCTGCCTCAGATTTCAGTTCAGGCCATGCGCTCCAATCATCTCCTGCATCAGGGAAAGCCTGCTTCAAGTCGTCCTGGCTGTCAATAATGCCCGGCAACTTGCTTGTTGCACTTGATGTACCTGTGCATGACGCACCGCCATTACGCGTATCGTTTACAACTAGTTCGTCAACCCAGTCTCTGTGCAGTGACGCACCTGCATAGGCAAGCACCCTGTCATAAGCCATCTCAGCCGAATGTGTTGTTACGGCCTCAAACGTCAATGGTTCTGACAAGCGCATCGTGTCGCGGGTTTCCTGTGTGAACGTATTGTCGTTGCCGCTATTGCTTATCTGATTGTAAATACCGTATGTCCAGTTGTCATTAGTAACATCAGAATATTTAGGATTTACATTTCCGTCTACATAAAAGTCGCCCCAGACGTGCCACATTACATCCCATTCATTAGGTTTGTCTGTATCGTGATCTGTGTATTCAGAAGTACGGATGCCGATTCCTGCTATCCTCTTCTGCATATCAGTCTTCCTTGTATTTGTAGCAGGTCCTGGCTTATAATAATTGTTCACAATGTTAACATTCATGCCTTCACCGCCATAACATCCATTTCCGGCCCAGTTGTATATAACATTGTTGCGCATATCCATACGCTCGTCTGTCTGTGTATCAGGACGCGGGCCAAGGCGTGGAGCACGTGACTCATGGTGAGCAAGAAGATTGTGGTGATAAGTTGCGCCAGAACCTCCCCAGTTACCGCCATATCCATGAGCACCCTTTGAATGTCCTGACTCACGAAGACTCTGCGCAGCAATACACCACTGAACTGTTGTGTTCTCGCTTCCGTATACAGACAAGCACTCATCTATGCTCCAGCTTACAGAACAATGGTCGACAATTATATTCTTGTTGTCAGTACCTCCAAGACCATCGCCTTCATGGTCATCTACATATTTGTTTCCTAGTCGGAAACGCAAAAAACGCATAATAACATTATCCGTAGCTATTACAAAAGGATGATCAGCAATGCATATACCGTCACCAGGAGCTGTCTGTCCGGCAATCGTCACGTTACCGTTACGCAGTTTGAGTTCACTCTTCAAATGTATTGTGCCAGACACATCAAAAACGATGGTTCTAATTCCACTACGTTCGCACGCCCAACGAAATGATCCTGTACCGCTGTCATTCAGATTGGTTACATGGTATACAGCACCACCTCGTCCACCTGTGGTATAACGTCCAAAACCTTCAGCACCTGGAAAGGCTATCGGCTTATCCTGCGAGTATGCTGTCTGAAAAGAAGACAAGCACAACAATAATGATAATACCTTAAAAATAAAACTTGTTTTATACATAAAATGTAAACAACGAAAAATAGTTTCTTTATTATTAAAACAACGAACTGATAAAGCCCGTGAGATGAGTAAAATAAATTTATCTATAATATTATACCCAACTATGCTAATAAACGAAAATCAAAGAGGAGCAGAAAAGCCCTGCCCCTCTTTGATTTTATGAATGATTATTCTGCTGCGGGCCACCATCTTGGGTCACCAGCACCTGAATTATCTAATGTTCCTGAAATGAAGTGGAAGTCTGCATTTGCCGGATCAACAAACAACTTATCTGATGTGTAATCAAGAATTGTTATGTTGGGGAAGCCCTTAGACTTATAGAAGTCGCTTGCGCAATATGAGTTCACAACTTCAGGTTCAATCTTTGCTCTGATGTTCTTGTTTGTTGCCTCATCCGGAGTCTTACCGAATACGCAGTTAAATACAGAGAACGTCTCAGGACCATAGGTCTTATCGTTGAAATCGATAAAGTACTGACCACTACCGTTGTTGTTATAGAAAGTACAATACTCCATGTAGATTGAGCTCATGTTCACTTTCTCACTATAGATAAAGGTCTTACCCGTAACACAGATATTCCAGAAAGTGCTGTTTGTCATCTTAATGTTGTTAACATATACAGCCTGGTTTCCATTGTCATCAACATGTATGAATGAATATCCTGAGCCAAGATCATGCATCAAGCAGTTATCAATAACCAGATTGTTGATAACCTTAGCCTCGCTGCCCTGCAGGCGGAAGAAAGTATTCTTCATACCAGAAACTTCACAGTCAGTGAATTCAATCTTGTCTACAGTACAAGCCTTGCTCTGGTTAATCAGATAGTTAGCGCCAGAACCGTCATCAACAATCTTCAGATGCTGGAATGTTATGAAGTTATGTGAACCAGCGATGTCAATGCTCTTCAGCAGACGCAATACAGGTGTTTCACCACCACCACGGCCAAAGAAGTTAACAGACATTCCGTCAGGAACTGTAAGTGCACCCGGATCGCTCTGAGTATCATCACCAATAACCTCAATTGTCTTGTCTGCCGGGAATACAATTGTAACGCTTACATTACCAGAACCTGTTGCAGCCTGAGCTTTTGCCAGGATTTCATCCATAAGAGCCTGGTTGAATCTTTCAATGTCAGCATCAAGATACTCTGTATAACTTGCAGCAGGAGGTGCAGCAGAAGTTGTAACAGTCTGTGTACCACGCTTAGCCTCACCATTATATATTATAAAGGTGTAAGTTGTCAGAGGAGTCAGACCTGTAAACGTATGAGTTTGCTCTGCCTTATCTGTTTCAGTCAACACATAGTCAGTTGTGTCTGTGCCCTGAACAACCAGGATGTTTGTTACAGAATCAGCCGGTGCATTCCAGCGTAATGTAACCTCAGAATCTGTATAGTCATCAGCCAGCACCTCATCAAAGATCTGCTCTGCCTGAGTTTTAAAAGATTCACCTTCCTTATAATAAACCCACTTAGACTCTGCCTTTGTATCAGACATTGTCTTTATTCGCATATAATACTTAGAGTCACCGTCAAGACCTGTCAGAACAACAGGAGACTTTCTGATTTCCTTGTTCAGTCCAAAAACTTTGGCACGCTCACCGCCCATTGCGATTTCGTCATACAAAGAGTCTTTGCTGACCTCGATAACAAAATATAAAGAGTCCTTTGTGGCAGACATTGCCGAGAAAGTAACAGTTGCAGTTGTTGCAGTTGTTTCAACAGTAATGTCGTCCTCTCCAACTCCAAACAATCTGTCAAAAGCACTGTCCAAGCCCCAGTCGTTTCCGTCCGTACAAGAAACCACAGAGAGACCTAAAAACATTATCAGTATTGAACTGAAAAATTTATTAATAGTTTTCATCCTTTTTTAATTTACTGTAAATTAATAACCGTATGAGTTACTTAAGTATCCCTGTGAGTCAGAGATTGTTGTCAAACTTATAGGCATCAAATAACGATTCTTAACTGCAACACCTGCATCCATCGAATTTACATCATTGCCAACAAGTCCGCTACATATAGAAGGAAGGTTTGTATTTACCTGAGTATCTGTTCCTGATTCAAGATCAGCCTTTCCGAACCAGTCGCAGCTGTCTTGATAATCTGCCTCATTAACTTCCTCGACAGGTGTATACCATGTCACAGAAGAGAAATCGATACGACTCTTTGAGTCATCTGTATAGTTGAAGAACACTTTTTCAGGATATGTTCCATCAGCAAGCTGACGCAGATATGTCTGCTTAAACTCATAAATCTTCTGAACAAGCAGGTTCCAACGAATCAGATCATATTTGCGGAAACCTTCACCTGCAAACTCCCATGCATTCTCCTGTACGATACCATCGTTGAAGAATCCTTCCTTATCTGACGGCAGAGAAGCCACATAAGCCTGAGCTTCAGCCTTATGCTCGTCATCGTAAGCACGCTCATGTACGAGAGCCAAAGCCTGACGGGCTGTCAAGCCAGCATTATCAGGATATGTTGCATCAGGACCTCCAGCCAATTCGTTCATACACTCTGCATAGAAAAGCAGTACATTAGAATAACGCATCTTAACAGGATTGATACCAGTCATGTGCTTTGAGTCAATCTTCTGGTTGTCAGAAAGCCATGTTTCAGACATCCATCTCGGATTCCATTTTCCTACATAAAGTCCAAATGGAGCATTCTTAAGCATCTTTTCAACAGCCTGCTCAGCTCTATTGTCGCTACCGCTTGTAGTAGTGATTTCGTAAGGAGCAACAGTTACGTCACGGCGTGTATCGTTCTGCTTATAAGAATAGAAGAAAGGAGCTGTCAACTTAACTTTACCGCTAGAGTTACCATTACCAAATGTAGCATTATCCTTTGTAATACGCACACCAATTGTATAACCAAGCTCACTTGTAACGTTATATTTCATAGGTATCTCGAACAAGTTCTCCTGATATGTCAAATCCAATGTCTGCTGATTGATAAGATACCACTCATTCTCGAACGAAGGATTCAACTGGTGCTTGCCAGATACGATAACGGCTGTAAGATGCTTCAATGCCTTCTCATAAAGAGCCTTGCGCTCCTCTGCACCAGGACGCTGTGTCGGATACACAGGATCTGAATAACTAGCTGTCTCATATCCGTCCTTAGCCTTCTCACGTATAGCATAGCCTGCACGTGTCATGGCTATCTGTGCCAACAGGGCGTGAGCATAGCCCTTTGTTACATGCTCTGTGGTATATCCGTTCTCACCAGCCCAAGGCAAAAGTTTTGTAGCTTCCTCAAGGTCAACCATCAATGTGTCCATAATAACATCGCGGTCAGTCTTGGCCATGAACGCATTGCTCAAATCAGGCTGAGATGTTTCGAGTTTCATAGGAATATCACCCCAATAACGCAACATGTCAAAATATACCATAGCTCTGATAGTCAAAGCTTCACCGAGATAACGGCCCATTTCCTGGTATGAATCATTGCCTTCAACAAAAAGTGGGCTTTGGCGAATGCCTTCAATAATATCATTAGCATCCTCAATGATTCCATACATTGCTGTCCACTCATCTGTAAGAGTGCTCCATCCTGTAGAAACATTATAGTTTCCGGCACCACGGTTACCTGCTTCATAAGCACCGTTTCCGAGTCCGTCTACAAGCTCGATATCACTATTTATATTGGTTGTAATACTCCAATCCTGTGAATAAGTACGGTCTTGGCCCATACCACCATAAAGTTTATTCACACGCAAACTTGTGTAATATGTTGAGTTATACACAGTTGTTTGATTCATTTCCGAAGGAGAATTCTGATCCAGGAAATCAGAACAAGATGAAAGTCCCAAAATTCCCGCAGAAAGAATCATCATTGAAAATATCTTTTTCATAATTTCTATATTCTTAAAATTTAGAATGTTACGTTAATACCTCCTACAAATGTACGGCTCTTAGGATATGCCGCATAATCTATACCAGGACACATAGGAGTCTTCTTACTGCTTGTATCAACTTCAGGATCATAGCCATCATATCCTGTGATACAGAAGAGGTTATAACCTGTGAAATAGAGTCTGATATTCTCAATATTCATAGCCTTAACCCACTTCTTAGGAAGTGTATATCCTACTGTAATATTCTGTACGCGCAAGAATGAAGCATCCTCAACTGCATAATCAATAAGGTACATCTTTGAAACACCTGCAGGGTTATACATAACCGTACCCGGGTGGATGTCGTGCAGACGTGCCATTACAGCCTCAGCGCTACCATAAGCAGCAATTGTGTTTGTTGAAGGACGGCCTAAGTTAAGACCTGTCTCAGGGTCGATCCATGTATAACGGTTCTCAAGATTGAAGTCTGCAACCAGGTTGTAGTTCTTGCTTGAACCTGCATAGAAAGAGTTTGCAAGTTTTGTACCGTTAACCAGCTTGTTGCCAAGAGAATAGTTAAAGAATACGTTGAAGTCAAAGTTACCTATGCGACCGTCAAATCCGAAACCACCTGTCGTAGGAGCAACAGTATTGCCAAGACGCTGCTTTATAGGATCACCATTTTCGTCAACCTGAACTTTAAGAACGCCAGGATAGAGACCGCCAAAGTAAGTATAACTGTTGTCTTTCAGTCCTTCACGCAAAGACCATGTTCCATTTGCATTCAGCACGAGGTCACCTGTGCCTGTGGCAGGATCATAAACGGTATAGTAACCATTTGTCTTGTATCCCCAAAGTTCTCCCAGACGACCACCAGCAACAACACGGAAGTCCTCATACTGCTCAAGAGTCTTACCACTCCAACTTGAGCTCTGCCATGGGCTGCCGCTGTTAAGTTCTTCAATCTTGTTGCGGTTGTAAGAAATATTGAAATTAAAGTTCAATCCAAAGTTCTTCTTGTCAACAAGTACAGCGTTGATAGCAAGTTCAACACCCTTGTTTGATGTCTTACCAAAGTTCTGGAACTGAGTTTCATATCCTGTGCTTGAAGGAATTACTGTTTCCATAAGCAGATCCTTTGTTGTATTCCAGTAGAAATCCAAAGTACCGCTGATTCTGTTATTCCAGAAACCGAAGTCAATACCCAAGTTACGTGTTATGGTTGTTTCCCATTTCAAGTCAGGATTATAAAGATATTTACCATGCTCGAGCATTGAACCTGTAACGCCGTTGAACTCGGGAGCCTTTGATGTATTAGAAGCCATTGAATATAAGGGCTCGAGCAGTCCTGAATTAATACGGTTGTTACCTGCTGTACCAAAGCTCAGACGAAGCTTCAAGTTAGAGAGCCAGTCAGATGCACCCTTCATGAAGTTCTCTTCTGACATACGCCATGCCAATGCAAGTGAAGGGAACCAGCCCCAACGGTTATTCTTGCCAAACTTACTTGAACCGTCAGCACGGAGAGTGAATGTTGCAAGATATTTGTCAGCCATTGTATAATTAATACGGCCGAAGTATGAAAGGATGTTTTCCTGTGCCTCAATATCGCCTTCGTTTGGAAGAGCTGTACCTGCTGCTGTGTTTGCAAGAACCTCATCGATTGTCATTTCCTCTGGGAATGCAACAGAAACATTTGTACGTGTAATATCACGTGAACTGCTCCACTCCTGACCGATCATTACGTTAATATGATCACGGCCACCGAACAATTTTTTGTTATCGTAAGTAACAGTGTTAGCATTGCGCCAGTTCTTATTCTCCAGTCTTACAAACATAGCCTGCGGCTGTCCGTTATATCCATATTTAGAGTTTGTAACGGCTCTTGCACCCCAAACCTGGTCTGTATCATTATATTTCCAGCCGTAACCGAATTCAGTACGGAATGTAATGTTCTTGAAAGGTTTCCAGTTCAAACCTACATTATAGTTCTGAGAGAAACGCTCCTGATACTTATATGTATCGCTGATACGCTCAACCGGATTGCGTCGTGTATTAGAACTGTTTTCGCTGTCATCATCAACAGAAACCAAAGCCTCAACAGGATTCCACTTAACAGAGTTTGCTACAGCAGAGTTTGCAGCATTGCTTTCGTTGGTGTCAGCACCACCATTAAGACCTTTGAGCTTTGTGAAAGCCATACGGCCGTTGAAGTCAAGAGTCAACCATTCGTTAAGTGTAGCATTGATTTTTGCGTTAACGTTGTTCTTCGCATAACCAGAACCGAGCATGATGCTCTTTTCATCGTTGTGAGAGAAACCTACGTTATACTTGATTTCTTTTGAACCACCGCTAACATTAACATTGTATTGTTTCTGTAAACCTGTACGTCCGAAAAGTTCATCCTGATAGTCACGTCCTTCGATTGACTTCCAGATATCAAGGTCATCATAGTTTCCGTAAGCATCATTACCAAGTTCATACTGATAATATGCATAGTTGTAAGGATCCATTGTCTTGATAAGCTTAGTAACCTTCTTCCATCCCAGAGATGCATTGAAGTTAACCTGAGTCTTACCTTCTTTTCCGCTCTTTGTTGTAACGATGATTACACCGTTTGCACCACGCGCACCATAAATAGCAGTAGACGAAGCATCCTTCAATACGTCGATGCTCTGAATTTCGCTGGGTGCGATGTCGCTGATGCTCTCAACAGGGAAGCCGTCTACTATATAAAGAGGTGAGTTGTCCTGAGACAAAGAACCTCCACCACGCACACGAATCTTGATGTCGGCGTCAGGAGAACCTTCTGTTGTTGTGATGTTAACACCGGCCATTTTACCTGTCATAGCCTCACTTACGCTTGAAACAGGAATGTTTGCGATGTCTTCAGCACTAACTGACGCAACAGAACCAGTCAAGTCTCTTTTCTTAACCGTACCATAACCGATAACGACAACGTCATCAAGATTTGTTGCCTCATCTTCAAGTACAACGTTGATGTTTGATTTTCCGGCAGCATTTACAGTCTTAGCCTTCATACCGATGTATGAAAACTGCAACTGTCCGTCGCCGGTTGTTTTAATAGAGAAATTTCCATCAAGATCTGTCACGGCGACATTCTTGGTACCTTTCTCCTGGACAGTCACACCGATGATCGGCTCACCGTTGGTGTCCTTCACATTACCTTTAACTGTTTGTGCAGAAAGACCGCTCACCACAAAAGTGAAAAGCACTAAAAGCACAATTCGAAAAGTTTTCAAATTACCAGACATAAATGTTATTAATTTAATTAAAAATAAAAAATATAAATTCATCTTACGACAAAACCACCATAAAGGGCGCAATTATGGCGTGTCCAAAACAGCCAAGCGCCGGACCCTTACGTACTCTATATCGCATAATAAAGGCTCATCAAACAAACATTTACATTGTTATTACCTTGTTTTTTGATATTAGTTTTTATAAGTTTGATAGTTTTGCCTGCAAAGATACGAAAAAAATACATTCCACAAAACAAAATCATTATTTTATACATAAAAAATTTAAATATATAAAACCCATAATTTTATTAACATATATAAATCTTCATGAATACAACTACAACAAAAGATTGTTAATTAGGATGTAGGTAAAAAGGATGTGAAAGTATTAACTTTTCGTATGCTCAAATAATCAACAGATAAAAAGCGACGGACAAAAGGAACAAAATAAATGCAGCATAAAAATACAATGACAGACAGAGACTAATGCATACAAACATTCTAAAATAAAAATGGTGGATACACATTTAAGCGCATCCACCATTACGTCTAAAAGCCCTTAATAACTATCTAATAATTTTGGTTGCTATCTGCTTACCGTCTTTCAACGTTTCTACTTTAATAACAATACCTTTATAAGAGCTGCCAACACGGGCACCCTGCACATTGTAATATGATGTGCGGACAACATCACCACCGGCTACAACAGAATCAGATATACCTGTAGCTGTTGTTGAACCCGGGCCGAAACCTCCACACTCATTAGCAGCACGTACAGAATACTCAGAAGCATTTCCTTCTGTGATGTCATAAGAAGCTGATGTTGTCATTCCGACGAACTCACCATTTCTGAACACTGCATAAGCCAAAGCTCCGTCAACAGCATTCCATGTAAGTTTGTTTCCGTCAGCCTTCAGCACGTCCATGCTCTTCTGAGCCGTGTATGTTGCCGGATACCAGTTCCATGATTTAGAAATTGTCTCGAGTGAGTATTCTTCAGCCTGTTCAGCTGTAAGTATTGTTTCATAAGTATTGCTCTTGCTGTCCTTTGTAAATGTACAAACAAGTGAAGCTGGCGAAATAACCTTTCCGCTCTGATCCATAGTGTTATACTCAACAAATTTATCTGCAGGCACGTTCATTCCACCGAGAGTCCATCTGTTTTCATTAAGACGCTCCGGCTGCAGCAGAGTTGTATTTATGTAAGCACAGCGCGGGGTGTTGTTCCATGCACGGCCATAGTTAAACTTCTCTGCCTTGCTGTCAATTGTACAACCGCTGAATACATAACCAAACTTGTTTCCATCTGATGAATTTGTAGAAGGAGCTGTAAGTGTACATTCACCTGAGCCGTCGGCATTGCGGGGTTCTACAGTAAGTGTACAGTTGTTAAAGAACACATCACCCTCACCGCAGATAAAGTCTACAGTTCCGTGAATGTCAGAATTCTCGAAATAGAAGTTTGAGTTGCTGTTTGAATAATATGTGTCCTGATAAGAAAGCATGCGTACATTCTTGCAGACAGTGTGCTTACCCTTGTCCTGGATAACAACGGCACGGCCGGCAAATCCGGGTTTGTAGTAGTCGTAAGCATTCTTCAGGGTAAGATCCTGCAGATAAGTATTTTCACCTGTAATGAGGAATGTTGCAGAAACTCCGATACCTTCCTGCTCAGCCTCGTTTACGATTATTGTGTTATCCATGCTCTGACCAATTACAGAGATGTTGTTTCCTGATATAGGTGTAAGCACGGCATTGCCGAGATCATAAGTTCCGTCCGGCACGAACACATAGGTACGCTTGTCTGAAGAAGAAGCAGCGTTTGCGATTTCAAGAGTTGTAAGGAAGTTACCGCCGTCGTTTGGTTTAACTATATAATAGCCCTGCTCGTTCATCTCAATAGGAGAATCTTCAACATTTGCTATCACGAGTTTGTGCAGATAAATTTCATTGCTTGACTTAAGAGTGACAGTTCCTGCCTGACCTTTATATTCGAGCATAACGCTCTTGCCGTCTGTTGAATCATATCCGGGAGCAGTAGCAACCTCATTGCCTTCTGCATCATAGAGAGTGAGTGTAGCATCCTGCTTGCTGTAACGGCACAGTGTTGCAATAATATAAGCATGACCGCCGACCAACAAGTCTATCTTGCCGTTTGACTCGAGTGTCCATCCGTGTGCAGTATCGTGGAACTGGGCCTTCTCAGCGTTAAACGCCTCATGGTCTTCATCATAGAAATATTCGTCAGTGAGATTGAATGTATAGCGTGCAGATGTGCTTTCTGTCTCTATTTCTGTAACACCTGCATAAAGATTAAGGTCAGAAGTAACGACATCATCTACAGTAAACTTACGTCCACCATCTGCCTCAGCAAACCAGCCGCGGAATTTCTTTCCTTCAGCAACAGTAACACCTTCATCATCTCTCAATGTAGCGATGCTTGCATCTTTCTCCACTTTCTGTGAATTTTCCAGCACGCTTCCGTCTATATTATAATAGGTAAGGGTGAAGTAAGGCTTGTGAACGAAAGTAATCTTATATGTCATAACGTCCTCGTTGGCCTTCACCTTTATTGTAACGACAGATGTTTCGCCGACAGTTTCGTATGTAACGTCACCGTCAACCTCACCATTGTCGCAAGTTATATCTGTTACAGGATTCTCCAAAGACGGCAGTGGAGTTGCATTGGGCACCTCAATAGTTGTAGTCAGCACGCCGGCAGATGTCTCTTCGAAGATATCAGCTGCATGGTATGTCTCGTTATTGTAAGAGAAAGTTCCGAGAGACGGAGTAAGCGACATGTCTACATTACCATAAATGTCAAGCTGCAGAAGATATGCATTCTGATTGGTTGTGATATTAGTAAACTTCAGCTGACAGTTTGTTCTGTTGACATCACATGTAACTTCACAGCCGGCAGCCGGATTAGCCACACTTTCCGACAGGATAACCCAGTCGGCATCGCCGTCACCTTTAGCCCAAAGTTTCCAGCCACGATTTCCGCCTGTGGCACCATGTATAAAGTGAACCTTTGTTACAGAAGCAAGTTTTGAAGTAATAATATAAGGATTGTCACTCTTTGCGGCCATCAGCATACCGCCAGTCCAATCAGGGAATTTACCAACATTAAAGTTGCTTGCGCCAATCTGTGTATTGAAGATTGAGAATGATATCTCCTCATGGCTGTACTTGGTATTCCACTTTACAACAGTTTCTTCTTCTTTGGCAGCGGTCTCATAATCTCCCCATTCAGAAAAATTGGTAGAATACAATTCCTTTTCCTGAATGTTTGAGATGAATTTAACCTGAACACTATAAAGATAAGAACCTCCGGTTGCTATTACCTCAACATAGCCTTTCTCCAGATCCTTACTTTTAACATTATAAGTTGTTACATCTGACGTTGCAGCAACTCCGCCCACAGTAAACTTATACTGACCGGGATAAGACTTCACTGTAACAACATCGTTTACAGACTTTACAGGAACCTGCAGGATTGTTCCCTGATTAAACTGTGCATAATTGTTTTTCTCTGCGTTCAATTTGCCGTTTGTGGCGTCTACATGCAGCACAACACCATCAACGTTAGATTTCAGGTCGCCAGTCTTGCCTTCAAAATTCGTACTGGCACAAATGCCTAAAGGACTGTTATGCTCCCAGTCCCACAACGCAGTAACATCATTCTGTGCCTTAGCTACGATTGCAAACAGCGCAAAAAGGCACATGAGGGTCACTTTTTGTAACGATTTTCTCATATTTAAATTAGGTTAGTTAATATATTTTAGTAAATTATTTTTCAATACTTATATAAAGTTCGTTTGTTGCGTGCAAAGATATGAATAAAAAACAAATATACGATAAAAATTGATAAAAATATGGCGACAACTTCATCTTTAATGAAAATGCTGATTAAAACCATTAACTCAAAACATGCCAAAAGATAAAATATTTTCGATTTTTATCCCTTAAAAAGCATCTTATTAAAATAAATTATTATCTTTGCAGCGAAACAACAAGCTACGTGGAATAGAATAAAATATTATATCTTTTTTACAGATCAAATTATTAACTAAAAAATTAAGTCTTATGAAAAAAATTTTTACTCTTGTAACAGCTGCTATGATGGCTGTATGTGCTAATGCGCAAACTACTGAATGGAATTTTTCCGAATGGGAGGCAAAAGAGTTCAAGCAAACAGAAACTAAGGACGGATTAACGGTATATTCTGGTACTGATGCTTCAGGTAAAGCCGCTACGGTAATTATAGACGCAAATAACAAAACATGGAACGACATCACATACAGCCAAAGACTAAAATTGGGAGGAACAGGATCTTTCGATGAGACAGGAACACCCTGCTCAAGAATTTTAGCCTTTGACGTTAATGGTGATTGTAAAATTGAAGTTTTACTAACAACATCTAACAAAACAGACGATCGTGTTTTGATTGTTGACATGAATGCAAACGGAACAAAGACAGAAGTAACAAAAGTTCCTTGTACAGCTAACGAAGTTGACTGCAAAACTATTGAATATAAAGGAGAAGCAGGAACAATCTATCTTTATTCAGAAAGCGGAGGTATAAACATTTATGATATTAAATATACTCCAGAAAGTTCTACTGGCATCTACGACATAACAAAAGACAACGTTGACGCCAACGCTCCTGTATACAACCTTGCCGGTCAGCGTGTAAGCAAAGAAACAAAAGGCATCCTTATCCAAAACGGCAAAAAATTCATCAATAAGTAAATAATATAGTTTACGTTATAATAAATGAAAGGGACAAAGCTCAAAACGACTTTGTCCCTTTTTATTTACACGATCAATAATCCTCCAGTATCTTTTCAAGACGCTTGCGTCTCTTTTCGTGCTTATGCCCCTTAAAATCAAAGAGCTTGAACATATCAAACGAGAACAAGCCCGACGGGGCCTTAAACTGTTTTGCATATTTAGACACCTCACCCTTTTTGATGCACACTATAGGTGCCTTTGCCGTAATGACAACCTCATCGAGCCGGTTGAGTTTGGGCATAAGCCATATTGTGTCACAAAGTTCCTTTCGGCTGTATGCCCTGCTTTCATAACTTACATGTGAAAAAGTGACGCCGTTACACGGCTGACTGATTACAAAACGTCCTCTTGAATCGGTTATCACGGTTCCTTTCGGATTGATATACACTCTTACACCGGCTATCTGACGTTTGGTCTCCATATCGAAGACCACACCTGTTATTTGTGCACTGCCATCAATGCATATCAACAATAACACGAGACAGCCAAAAAGTCTGACAAAAAACATACATCCAATATTTAACCTCAAAAGGAATTCATGCAAATATAAGAATTTTATAGGCTCGAAATAACATGGCAGACGACCAATTATAAAACTTTCACGTAGTTTTAAGCCCATTAAGACCATGAACAAGATGAGGTTATTCAACATGCATATATCCATATAAAGGAATATTCAATATAACAAATCAGCCAGACTATCTATCCGGATAAAAGCATCTGTTTGAGAACTATTTTTCACAATTTAAACCAACAGCAGAAATATAGCATAAAAAACTGTAACCATTTCAATCACTAAAGATTACAGATAAAGTGTTTACGCATAGTCACACAACATTTCTCTAAGCAACCAGCATCCATTTACTTTCAAACTGTTAATGGCCGGTTTATGCATCGTAACTCGGCCACTTTTTAACCGTAAATGGCCGAGTTTTTATGTAAAACTCAATAGTTTATTTTTGATATTTTATAGTGTATCTAATTTTGTTTGCAGTATACTGGATTTAGTTGACAATTCTCCGTGTTAAAACTATATTTGTTTCCAAATCTTTTTTAAATCCAAATCAGGTTGTCACTGCCTTTATTAAAGTTCACCTTTGGTTGCAGTTTGCCCTACGCATAAAGTTATAACACTTCATCGTGTAAAAATCACAGCCATCACTATTTTTATGGCATGATGACAGACTTAGATAATAAACAAAGAAAATCGGACCGAAAGATTCTTATTATATAATTAAAAGCATACCTCTCCTTCAACAAAGAGAAATATGCTTTTAATCGCCAAGAACGGACAGTAAAAAATATTATAAACCGTCCATGAATCATTAAGATGTTTTATAGCGGAGAATGCTGCTCCGTGAACATCTTCAAATTATAATGCTAACTTAAATATCTTTTTCATGCCGGCAGAAGATATATGCACCAAACAAACACGGGACAAGATAAACATTCTCCTTTTTGTCAGATGCGTCTTTCCGCTAATTTGCGGCATATCTAAAGTTCTGTCCGCCGACATCTATTATATCTCAGTTTGTTGATTTATGCGTTCACAATGTAGCCTGCTACTTTATGATAATCTTGCAGCTCTCGCTTTTTTCTTTAGCATAGATAGTTACTACATAAAGGCCTTTAACCGGAACATACAATGAGCCTCCGTCAATAATTTTGTCTGCTATTGTTTTCCCGTTGAGATCTGTTACCACAATTCTGTAAGCGCCTTCTACAGAAGCTGAGACATTATGGCCTGACACAACAAGACTGATTCCGTCTTCCTGAAAGACTGAGCCTACAGATACAGTACTTTCATCTTGCCAGCTTAGTAGCGGAAATCCATTATTAATGCCGTTTGCGTCTTTCTTCCATGCGTTTTGTCCGTTGTCAAGCGCATACAAGAAATCATCGCTCTTCATCTCGTCTGCCGTCTTCTTGACAACAGCACTATTATCATCAGCGGCTCCTTCTTCTGTTTCAAGATAATAGCAATTTTCTATTACAACACCGTCTTCTGTAGTGCCTACAACAGCATTACCTGTAAAATCGCTTAATATCTCTCCACAGTTATAGCAGTTTCTCAATGTACCGTCTACCAGGAAGCCGACAAGTCCGCCTGCAAAAAATCCGGTAAAGACTATATTGCCCCTGTTATAACAATTTTCGATTACTCCTCCACGGTCTACATATCCTGCAATGCCGCCTAAGTCTGTACTGCCCGCAATATCAGCGTCATTGATGCAACCAGACACCGTGCCGCCATACATTGTGCCGACGATGCCACCCTGCCCCAGGCCCTGGGTTATTGCCATAGATGCCTTGTTCACGCAATTCTCAACCCTGCCGCCAGTCATTGCTCCAACAACAGCGCCAGAGCCGTCGGTGCCTTCAACGACCGAATTTTTGCCTATTGTAAGATTCTTCACTACGGCATTTTTTGATATACAGGCAAAGAGTCCTGTGCCGCCTACGCTGTTTTGGGCGTCTATAAAATATATGTGCACGTTGTCCACGGTTTTACCGTTGCCGTCAAAAACGCCTAAAAAATATTTTGACTCGTCAATCATCTGACCCGGATTTTCCAGATCAGCATACTCGTTAAAAAAGCCTATAGGCGAAAACTTGTGCAGTCCACCTCCCATGTCAAGACTATTTACAAGTTTAAAGAACACACCCTCATAAGTTTCTCCGGCAGTAACGGTCTCTGACAGATAAGCCAGATTTTCTCCTGTCTCAATGAGATACGGGTCTGCTTCGGTTCCGCTTCCTTTTGTCCAAGCCTTTGCAGTACCGTCCCACACCTGTGCATTTGCAACCATAAATGCAAACAAACTCAAAATCGTAAAAATGATTTTACTCATAAATCTAATTAAGTAAACTTGTATACATACGTAATTTGTGCAAAACTAATTATATTTTTGCATAAACAAAACATTCTGTATTAATTTTATATCATATTGAATATAATGAAGTATGCAAAAAGTAAATTATGAGCACAAAGTATGACTGATAGAGGAAGAATGGAAATATTATATCAACTGATAAAATAATGTTTTCATCAGTTGGAACAGCATAAATGTCATATAAATTTAAAATAAATTCATCCAGTCATGCAATATTTTAAGATTATTAGGGTTTTATAAGAAGTAATCGCACTAACGAAATTTTATGAACATCTACATATTATGCATTATCGGGGTATTCATCATCAGTGCCATATGCGGTTTTTTGTTTATCCCGCTGATACTTAACTTCTGCAAGTCGCGTAAACTTTATGACATACCCGACGCACGAAAAATACATCACAACGCCATTCCGCGGCTTGGAGGAATATCCTTCATGCCCAGCATGCTGCTGTCGTTTGCCGCAGCGTTGTATGTAATCAACACTACCGACAAGCAGGTAACAATCAACCTGTGGAGCATTTATTTCCTTCTGAGCATGCTGATGATATATGTAATGGGCATAGTTGATGACATTTTGGGGCTGTCGCCGCTCATCAAGTTTATCGTGCAGATTATCGCAGCCTGTGCCCTGCCTTTGTCAGGACTGTATATCAACAATATGTACGGTTTTTTCGGTATTCATGAGATCCCTTATTATATAGGTTTTCCGCTGACGGTGCTTACTATTGTGTTTATCGACAATGCCATCAACCTTATTGACGGAATAGACGGCCTTGCGGCCAGTTTGTCAATAATAGCCCTGTCTGGTTTTCTCTATATGTTCATCGTTCAGAACGTATGGAGCTATTCTATACTGATTGCAGGCCTGATAGGTGTGCTTGTGGCATTTATGTACTTCAATCTGTTCGGATCGGCTGAAAACAACCGAAAGATATTCATGGGCGACTCAGGAAGCCTTACGCTGGGTTACCTGCTCGGTTTTCTCTGTATAAAATATTCTATGAACAATACGGCTGTGATGTCTCACCACAAGTTCGACTTCATCATAGCCTTCACCCTTCTTCTGGTACCCATGTTTGATGTTGTCAGGGTTTTCATGATGAGGATTTACCACAAGAGGTCGCCTTTTTCTGCCGACAAGACACACATTCACCATAAGTTTATGAGTGCCGGATGCACTCAGCACAAAGCTCTTGTAGCAATATTGCTATTGGCTGTATTTTATGTTGCAGCCAACCATTTCATGCTTATGGCAATGAGCAACACGGTTGTGTTTATCATAGACGTGTTAATATACATCGGCGTGAACCTTGCGCTCAACTATATAATAATGAGAAAGCATTCGCACGTAGGCGATATAAAAGTTGCTTCTGAGAGAGTTAAAAGTTAAACAAATATCATCAAGATTATTAAAAGCGTCCATTTGCAATGCGAATGGACGCTTTTTTGTTTGTATAACATCACCTTTTAAGATGCAGGAAACAATCTTTTATAAGCTACGAAAATCAAGATAAGATAAACATGTCGCTGCAGCCATTACTGCATAAAAATAAAAATGTGGCATGAGCCGCCTGCAAATGCCATTTTAATGTTCAAAATACTAAATCAAGAAACATCAAAATCACGGCACTCGGCTCATGCCACAGATATCAAATAATTATAATTTACATCACCCAAAAGCGTGGCACCAATTGTATATATCCCACAAAACCTCAAATAGGGTGGCCCAAAACCACGGATAATATATTTACACTTGTATCTTAACGGAGTACAAGTTTATACCCTGACTACAATTTTTTGAAATACATACGATAAGTACCCGACAACAATATCATCTTGTTTCCACTAAGACTTTCTATGGTATACGTCTCGTCAGGCGCCACAATTCCAAAAGGATTAAGCAGTGTAATGTCCTCAAGGGGCTTGTCACCATTTTCACGGTCATAGATATAAGGGTCATAAAGACGAAGGGTGGCACCATTATGTTCAAACCTCATCAACAGGCTCTGATGCATCCCCGACTTATCGTCGAGCTGCAACAGCCTGGCCTGAAACGACCAGTAGATTCGCTCATTGCCAAGATCTGCTGTGGTCGACGTGGCCAGCGAGTCTACTCGCGTCAAATGCCACATACCGTCAAGGTCGCCATTGTCAAGCGTCCGTATCTCACACGCCCCAAACATCATGGAAACAACAAAAGCTATAAAAATATTTATGTAACAATGTTTCATCTTCATATACGTAATTATAAATTAAGAAGTCCGGTCTTTGCCACCGTCAACTGAAATCCGTAATTGTTGCCAAGTATGCTGCCAAGATCCATTCCATAGGCACCCTTAACGCTCCATCCCTTCAGCAGTTTGCCGCCGAAGGCGTATTGTCCCTCAAGCATAAAGCTGAAATTGTGGCGGGTCTTGCCATACGGATCGTCATAAGTACCCAGGCCTTCCTGCCACGAAGCCAGCAATCTATATGTAAAGCGCTCAATAGGACATCCGTCTATACCGAGATGGAAAGCCATGAAGCGGTTGTCCTTCACACATACCGTGCCGTCTGAATTATACAGCGGCGAACGGTAGAGCGGATTGCCCATCACCTGTCCCCAATGCTGCCAGCCTGTATATATTCCGTGATTATAGAAATTATCCTTGCCGCCAATATGGTCGGGTATCGTACTTGTATGGTCGTGATAAATAGGACCGCTCTGATATTTCGAATAAATATACTCAAACACCACGCCGTTCACCCATCTGTCATAGTTCATTCTGAACTCTGCACCAAGCATAATGTCTTTAAAGTCATACAGAAGATAGCGGCTTTTCTTCTTTTCCTGCCACTCGCTTCCCTCGCCATATCCGTCATAGTCAACCAGGAACATGGCTGAATGATCTTCAAAATATTTGTCGGCATAGATGCTAAAACGCCACAGGTCTTCTTCCCAGTTAAGGCGCACGAGCCAGCTTCCTACCTGATTGCCTTCAGCGTTCTGATAAGTAGTCTCGCCAACATCAGCCCCGCCAGGAATAAAAGCATTCCAGAATGCACTGAAACCGGTGTCGCCCTTTATGGCTGTCATGCCTCCATTTCCGTCAGGAAGATACGACGTTCCGCCGAAAGTTGAAGCCATCTCAAGTCCAAGTTCAAACGAGAAAGGACAAAAGAAATTCTCATTTCCAAACTTCAAATATCCGGCCTTGCTGTGATACAGCACATTGTCGGCATATTTGCTCTTCTTTCCTGTAAAGTCATGCTGCCATCCGTCATCAGTCATCATTCCGTAGGCAATGTGTCCCTTTAGGTGAAGCCAGCCGTTGGCAAAAGGCAGAGTCCAATAATCAGGCAGAGCCAGACGCACCTGTGGCACAGGTCTTGCGTTAATGCCGAACGTCTGCGAACCGCTGCTCAGGCGGTTGTCCTTCAGTTCCATTGGATACTGTTTGCTTCCGACGGTAAGCACTCCATGAAGCCAGCGTGCCTCAACGAAAGCCTGCTGGACAACGAAATTGCTTGTATAATTATAAGGCACGGCAAGATCTACGCCATAGCCTACTCCCCACCGTCTGGCCGAATCAGTGCGCAAGGGTCTGAACAGGCCAGCCCTGACATATCCGTTAGTTTCGTCGAGCGAGCTAAGTCCGTATCTGTTGGCATTGAGCCAAAGCGGCGTACTTCCAGAAGAGAAGTCGGCCTGCATCTCCACATTATATTTAAGTCCCTTGTCGAGACGCAGTTTCTCAGGCTTGTCTTCTTCCCATCCTTGTGAAAAAGCCTGACCGGCAGATGACAATAATAATAAAGCGAGTAATAATGATTTCATCAAAAACAAATTTTAATATATAACGCCTTTTATTAAAAAATATTACATTTACCATTCAAAAGACTTATATCAGCCTTTAAATAAAGGATTTACGGCACACCATCAGATATAAAAACAGCACTGAATATAACGTAAAAATACGGCATCTGCATGCAGAATAAACACAAAATAGGGATTTTCCCCCTTGAAGTTAGGGAAAAACCTTTTTACATATGAATAATTATAGCTTTCTTTGCATACGGTTAAAAAGAAAACAGAAAGGCTTTGACATGAACAAGTTTATAATAATACTGACAACCCTGCTGACACTCACCACCGCAACAAAGGCGATGAGTTATAGTCAGGCACGCGAACAGGCACTGTTTCTGACGGACAAAATGGCCTATGAGCTGAACCTGAACGAGGAGCAATATGATGCAGCATACGAGGTGAATCTCGACTACCTGATGAGCATCAACACATACGATGACCTGTACGGCACATACTGGACACAACGCAACCTCGACTTCAGCTACATTCTGCTCGACTGGCAATACAGGGCATTCTGCGCCGCAACATACTTCTACCGCCCGCTTTACTGGACATCCGGAGTATGGCACTTTGCAATTTACGCCCGCTATCCACGACGCGACTACTTCTACTTCAGCCGTCCGACCGTATACATATCATATCGCGGAGGCCACAGCTGGCACCATAACGGAGGATGCAGCTGGTATAAAGGGCGCACGTTTAACCACGGAAGTATAAACAGAGGCCACGGCATGAGAGACAGATTTGACCGCGGCGACTACGGAAGAGGCCATAAAGGTGCTTTCTCCGGAAGAGACAGAGACAACAGGCGGCCAAGAGAAAACGGATGGAGCCGCAACTTCAACCGCAGACCTGAAAACATAAAAACCATTCAGAATGTAAAAGGGAACATCAACGGAAGCAACCTGAAGGGACAAAAAAGTTTCAGAAGGAACAACCGTGAAAGCAGTACGCGGACAACAGCAAGGCCGAGACCAAACGGCAACGGAAGCATGAACTTCAACGGGAACAGGAGGCAAGGCATCAGCCGCCAGATTAAGACTCCCAACAATACTTTCAGTCCACAGAGGTCAACCAAGAGCTTCAGCGGAAACAGAAGCACTCCCACACGCTCATTTAAGAGCAGCGGAAGCAGCAGCCGAAAAAGCTCATCTGGCGGAAACAGCGGCAGACACTTTGGCGGACGAAGATAAAAGCAAAGCCATGCAAACAGACAGTATCATAACAGCATGAGCACGGCATCATTGACACGACAGAATAATTTGCCGCAAACATAAACGACAAACAGGGACGTTAACAAAGAGTAATGCTGCCGACAAGAGGAAGAAACATTAAAACTGATAACAAAATAAGTGACTGTTGAGGACTGAAATCTGCAATTCCTACAATAAAGACTACTTCTTAAACAGCAAGATACATGGTCTTCAACAGTCCAAAAACACCAGGACCGACAGGAGAAATCCTCGTCGGTCCTATGTATTTTGCCGTAATCAGCGCCTTATGCAATCGCATAATACGGACAATACTGCACCTACGGAGAACATCTGACGGCAACAGGCAACAATCAGATGGACTGACACATGTTACCGGCAGACTAATAGACAGGCAGGACTAAAGCATCAGCTGTCTTACCTCCGTATTGCGCATAGGCGCAATATCCTTCATTTCCTTGTCATAAAACACAGCCTGAATGGCCTTGTTTATAATGCCATGCCCAACGGCAAGCACTCTCTTTTCAGGAAAATTTTCACGTATAAAATCAATAAAGCGCCTTGCCCTTGATTTCAAAGCGTCAATTGTCTCTATGTCATCAGGCCATTCAACATCCTTCAAGTCAGGTATGTAACGTCCGGTAAAGCTGCCCCAGTCGCGCTCTCTGAGCAGTTCCGTGGTAATAACTTCAGCCCCGTAAGGCTCTGCCAATATTCTACATGTCTCAACAGCACGCCACAAATCGCTCGCCACAAAGACATCTATATGCTCGGATGACATCTGCACAGCCAGTTCTCTGGCCTGCTCACGTCCTTTGTCGTTAAGCTCGCCCTGCGTCTGTCCCTGCATGATGTGGTTTGCGTTGTCCACAGTCTCGCCGTGCCTTACAAGATAAAGCGTTGTCATATTTCTTTAGTTTTCAAATCAATGCAAAGGTAATACATAACGAGAACAAAACAAAATAAAAGTCAGCTTAAGCCTGATGTTATCTGTTTTTTAGCTGACGGCAGGACACGAAAGCCTTTGCATGCATATTAATGGCACCCATATACAGTGCCGGCAGCGGGATAAAATCAAGCCGGACACGGCCAGCATCACTTTGTTATCATTCTTTGTATAAAATAAGTTAAACTTATTGTAAACAAAGACAAAACGCACTATCTTTGTAAGAAAGAGCAAAGAACTTACAGCCAGAATGCCGCATGGCCGGCAGGAAGAATAAAACGGCATAATGGCTGCATGACAATAATAATCCTTAAGGACCATATATAAAAGAAAATCTAAATAAAATCTACAGACATGAAAGTATTGCAAAGTTCTGTTTTTCGCGCTATATGCGCAATAATTATCGGCATACAGCTGATAAACAACCCCGACAACACCGTGAAAGGCATAACCATTGCCATCGGACTGCTGTTCCTCGTGTCGGGTGCAATATCGTGTGCGGTATATCTGAACGCCAGGGCGCACGCATCAGACACTGAAATTTACGACGCTCAGGGACGACTTATTGTAACGGGCAAGCCTACATTCCCTATTGTAGGAATAGGCAGCGTGCTGCTCGGTCTGATACTGACCATAGTGCCCGGTCTGTTTGTCAAGTCGCTGATGTACTTTCTCGGAGCCATAATCATCCTCGGAGCCATAAACCAGTTTATGGTTCTGGTCAATGCCAAAAGGATGTTCCGCGTGCCACTGTGGTTCTGGATATGCCCGTCGGTGATATTCCTCACTGGCCTGCTTGTGCTGATTAAGCCAATGGAAACGGCATCGCTGCCGCTGCTTATCATAGGATGGTGTCTGCTGCTGTACGGCGCAACAGAATGCGTCAACGCATTTAAGATTCACCGTGAGCGCAAGCGCATCGAGACAAATCTGACAATAAAAGACAAAGACTAATAACAACAAAGGCTGCCGTGACAATGTCGGGCAGCCTTTATTGTTTTGTTATAAGAATGATGTTTAATGCCGTCAACGCTACAATGAAGAGGCATTAAACGTTTACAAGACTTTCAATGTATTTACAAAGGATGTTTATTCCCTTATGGTTCTCTCCTCCCTGCGGAATTATGAGGTCGGCATACTTCTTTGTAGGCTCGATAAACTGTTCGTGCATGGGCTTAAGCACTTCGAGATAACGGCTGATAACCATGTCTACGGTGCGCCCGCGTTCGAGTACGTCGCGCTGTATGTTGCGTATCAGACGCTCGTCCGAGTCGGTGTCAACAAATATCTTCAGGTCCATCATGTCGCGCAGTTTCTTGTTGAGCAGAGTCATGATGCCTTCAATGATTATCACCGGTTTCGGCTCAACGTGCAGCGTCTCTTTCAGGCGGTTACACTTGATATACGAATATGTGGGCTGCTCAACGGCCTGTCCGTTTCTCAGTTCGTTTACCTGCTTGATAAGCAGTTTCCAGTCGAAAGCGTCCGGATGGTCAAAGTTTATGGCATGACGCTCCTCCTCGGTCATGTGCGACGTGTCGTTATAATATGAGTCGAGCGGAACCACAACCACATGATGCGGCGGCAGCGCCTCGGCTATCTTTCTCACAACGGTGGTCTTGCCCGAACCTGTTCCACCGGCTATTCCAATAATGGTCATACTCTATATGTTTTTAGTCGCAGGCAGTTGTCTTATATTTAATAAGGTGGATATGCCCTGCGGATTTATGGTTAATAACTTTATTGCTTAAATAAGGCCAAGTTGCCTGAAGGCTTTTTCATAATATTCGGCCTTACGCTCAATCTTCATCGGATATGCGCGCGAACTGCTCGGCATGCGGTATAGCGTCAGACTGCGGCCTAAGGCAGAAAAGCTGACGCCCTCGCCCACCTTCGGCTGCTTTATTCCGAAGTAAGAGGCAAATGTGTCTGTGGCCTTCTGTCCCGTGGTTATCACGGCGCGACATGTTGGTATGGAGGCCAGCAGCGAGCCGAGGTCGGTGGCTTCAACAATCTCAAGGTCTTTGTCTGATGCCGTATTCTTTGTGCGGCACACCTTGCACGCCGTGTCGTAGAGACCTATGCCCTTTTCGTTAAGGAAACTGATGATGTCCTCACGTCGGAAAATCTTCGCCTCACTGTCTACAAAATGCAATTTGTCGCCGAAGAATATATAGCCGAATATGCGCCACATGTCATTGATGAAGTTGGGATAAAAGAAATCCATACACCAACGGTTGCGTGCCGGCGGAAAACTGCCGAGCATCAGCAACCGTGTGTTTTCAGGCAGAAAAGGCCTTAGCGGATGTTCTTCTGTAACGCTCATTTCTGCTCTTTTACCAAGTAAACAACAACAGGCAGGTGGTCGCTGTATCCGTCGAGCCAGATGCCTCCTCCGTGTGTACGCTTAGGCGTGCCCTTGTATTTTCCTTCATTATTGAAGAGATAGTCGCGGCGGAATATCTGATTCTTCCAGAACTTCAGTGTCGAGAAGTCTTTCTTGCCGTCGCGGTTAAGCATGTTTGGCGTAAGCACTATCTGGTCGAAAAGATTCCATGAGCCCTGATATGAGAGCGTGCCCACGCCCTGCTTGGTCAGGATGTTATACCACGGGTTATACATATCGCCGTCCTTTACGTCCTTCACTTCGGCCTTTGCTCCCAATATGTCTTTCATGCTCTTGTTTGTCGGGTCGTCGTTCATGTCGCCCATAACGAGCACCTTCATTGCCGGATTCTCGCTGACGAGCGAATCCTTGATGTTCTTGACGAGCTGTGCAGCCCTCTCACGATATGAAGATCCTGAGAAACGGCTCGGCCAGTGGCACACGATGACCGTAACAGGCTCGCCTGCAAGCTCGCCGGTAACGGTGAGGAATCCGCGCGTGCGGAAGTTGGCAGGCATGGTCTCGTCAGGTATGTATGGCAGCAGTGTAGACTTATTGACTGTGAACATAGACGGATTGTAGAGCAGCGCACAGTCGATACCGCGGCTGTCGGGTCCTTCAATATGTACATATTTATATCCACGCGCGCGAAGAGGCTCCTGAGCCGTAAGGTCGTTGAGCACATTGGCGTTTTCAACCTCAGACAGTCCTATCACAGCACATCCCACGTCAGGCAGCACGTCGGTGCCCATATCGGCCAGCACCTTGGCCATGTTGCGCAACTTATGCGAATACTTAAGACCGTTCCAGCGCGACGAACCTGTGGGCAGATACTCATAGTCTTTCTTGCCTTCATCATGACATGTGTCGAAAAGGTTTTCCTGATTGTAGAAACCTACGGCATACACTGAGTATTTCTTCTGTGCAAAACTGCTCACGGCAACAAGCCAGAGAGACAAAACAATTAACAGATTAAACTTTTTCATAATATAAAAATCATTGTTTCTTCAATACAATTTTCTGATTTATCCCCCATGGCAATGCTGAAAGCATGGCTTTTCGGAGGTGGTGGTTATTTTTGCAAAGATAATGCAACTTAAAGATAATTCAAAAAATTAGATACTTTATTTTTTGATTATCCGGATTTTGAAACAAATTTGTAGAAAACAAGTAACAATAATGACACACTGCGCCAAAAACCCACATCAGCGCCAACCGGGAGAAACCTGAAGGATACATCACAGCACGCCAGCATGTGCCCATATTGCAACTTAAAGCCCACGCCGGCCCAAAACAACGCATCGGCCCAAGACTGCCGCACCCGGCAAAATCACGGCAAGCCTCAACACAACTCAACATCTGCATGGAACACGCTGGCCAAACTGCACATACGCACAAGCCAAAAGCCGAACAAAGACAGCCGTGCGCACAGCACTCACGCACAAAGAGATAACACACTGACATACAATAAGTTACAAACAGCATTGTAAAAGGTATCCTTTTAGACTGCAAAAGGTGGCATATTGCAATGTAAAAGGCGGTCTTTCGGAAGCCAAAAGACCACCTTTTGCAAAACGGCATTTTGCAAACCATAATACACGGACAAAAAACTGCACGAAAGAATACAAAAACTGCATTGGAAAAAACGCAGGCTAAAACTGCATAAAAACCGTGGCATGCGAAAAATAGAACAAAAAAGCAAACTGCAAGAACACCGCTTGTTAAAGTTGCATAAAGCTAGTAAAAACGGGCTATTCAAGGCCAATGAACGTGGAGATATTACACTCTGATTAAATTTAACACAAAAAGAAGCAAGCAAAAAGATTATTTTTTGTTTTATTTTTGATGTTTATCTAAAAAAAATTATCTTTGCCAAAAGTTTATTACCTAAAACCATTATTATGCAAAAAAAGCTGAAATTAGCAGTGATTGCTTTATGCTATACGCCTTTGCTGCATGCGCAAAGCGATTCCATAGGGCAAAGGGGTGCCGTCTTGAGTGAGTCGGCATTCACATTCACGGAGGCACAATTGGGCGAAGACGATGACATGTCACAAAACGTAACCATAGTGAACTCTAACTCAAACATCTATGCAAGCGAGGTTGGATATCTGTTCTCACCTATGCGTTTCCGCTACCGTGCATTCGACCAGAAATTCAACGACATCTACATTAACGGCGTACCGATGAACGACATCGAGTCTGGACAGTTCCGCTATTCGGTCGTAGGCGGACTCAACCAGCAGACACGCAATATGGAATTCTCATTGCCCTTTGAGAGCAACAACTTTGCCATGCCGTCAATGGGCGGTGCCAACAACTATAACTTCCGCCCGGCTGCCATGCCCACAGGCCACAGGCTGACGCTGAGCGGCGCAAACCGCAACTACACCCTGCGCGGAATGTACACATTCAACTCAGGACTCAACAGCAAGGGATGGGCCTTCTCGGGCAACGTAACTTACCGCTGGGCCAATGAGGGATATGTTGAGGGAACATTCTACAACTCGCTCTCTTACTTCCTCGGCGTACAGAAGGTGTTCGGCGACGGCGCACATTCGCTTTCGTTAGTAACATGGGGCAACCCCACGGAGCGTGCATCACAGGGTGCAGGTACTGACGAGATGTACTGGCTGGCAAACGACCGCTACTATAACCCTTATTGGGGATATCAGAACGGCAAGAAGCGCAACTCGCGCATCGTGACAGACTTTGCACCTACAGCATTGCTGACATGGGACTGGAAGATTGACGACGAGACAAAGCTCACCACGTCGCTCATGGGAAAATACAGCATGTATAAGAGCACAAAGCTCAACTACAACAATGCTGACAACCCACACCCCAACTACTGGAAGAACATGCCGAGCAGCTACTATGACGTATGGGACGAGACCGACGCCACCAACCGTACAGAGCAATGCCTGGCTGACTGGAACACGGCATACGACTACTGGACTTCGTCGAAGGCCAACCGCCAGATAAACTGGGACCGCCTGTACTATTCTAACCGCCAGGTTTCAGCACAGGGAGCCGACGCCATGTACTACATCCAGGCCAAGCACAACGACGCGCTGACAGTATCACTCGCGTCAACGCTGAACAAGCAGCTCAGCAAGAACAGTCAGCTCAACTTAGGTATCATCGCATCTACAAACAAAGGCATGCACTATCAGACGATGGAAGACCTGCTCGGAGCTACCACATATCACAACATAAACACATACGCCCTGGGAACATACGACCGCAACGCCGACGAAATACAGTACGACCTTAACAACCGCAACGGCGTGGTAAGAGAGGGCGACAGATTCGGCTACGACTACAACCTGCTCGTAAACAACGGCAAGATATGGTCGAGCTACAGCGAGAACTTCGGCATTATGCATTACACGATAGCAGCAAAACTGGGATACACCAGCATGCAGCGCGACGGTAGAATGCGTAACGGTATGGCAGCCAACAACTCTTACGGCAAGAGCAAGACAGCTCAGTTCCTCGACGGAGGCTTCAAGCTCGGCACAAGCTTCAATCTCGGACGCGGCAACACGCTGACCTTCGGAGCCGGATATGAGCACCGCGCACCTCAGGCAAGAAATGCGTTTGCATCTCCTGAAATCAACAACGACTTCGTGCTCAACCTCAAGAACGAGCGCGTGTTCAGCACCGAAATCGGCTATCAGCTGCAGACATCATGGCTGCATGCCAACATCAACGCTTACTATAGCTATCTGACAAACGTAACCGACTGGCAGAACTTCTACTTCGACGATATCAACTCGTTCTCATACGTATCTCTGACAGGCATGAAGAAAGAGTATTACGGAGTTGAAGCCGGACTTAAATTCAAGGTTACAAGCGCATTCGACATCAAGCTTATCGGTACTATCAGCGACGCCAAAATCAAGAACAACGCTCATGTACGCTACATGAACTCAACAAGCGCGCTCTACACCGACGAAATAGTATACAACAAAGGCATGCGCGACTCTGGCACACCGCTCACAGCAGCAAGCCTCGGATTGAGCTATCACAGCGGTGGATGGTATCTCGACCTCAGCTGCAACTACTACGATCGCATCTACCTCTCTTATTCTCCATGCTACAGATACGAGAGCACACTCAACGCACGTCAGGAGGCTGTAGGCGACATCTACGACAATGAAGGCAACGTGCGCGCATCTGCATTAGAGCAGGCACAGGGCCACGGCGGATTCATGCTAGACGGATCAATCGGCCGAAGCATCTATCTGAAACGTGGGTCGCTCTCTATCAACCTCATGGTTACAAACATCCTGAACAACCAGAACCTTTGCACCGGAGGATATGAGCAGAGCAGAAGCGACTACACAAGCTCTGGCAACATCCGCGCATACCGCTTCTCTAAGAACCCGATGAAATTCTATGCTTACGGAACTAACGGCATGCTGAACATTACTTACAGATTCTAAAAATCAAAAGACGATGAAAAAAATTAAATATATAAAACTGATAATGCTCACGCTGGCCCTCGGACTTTCAGTTACATCATGCATGGACGAAGACTGGAGCGACCCGACAGGAGACACCGCGCCCTACGGCAATAACGACATACAGGAGACAAACGTAATATCTATTGCCGACCTAAAAGCAAAATATGCATCAACCCTGGCCAACCAAAACGATACGGCGCGCATAACAGACGACCTGCAGATAAAGGCCCGCGTAACAGGAAACGACATTGGCGGAAACATCTATAGCGAAGTGGCTGTCGACGACGGCACAGGAGCAATACTTATCTGCATCTCTCAGGGCGGACTCTTCGGATTTCTGCCTGTAGGTCAGGAAATACTTGTAAACCTGAAAGACCTCTATATCGGAACCTACGGCTACCAGCCGCAAATCGGCACTCCGTATACAAATGCCAGCGGAAAGACATTCCCGAGCAGAATGAACAAGACCGTATGGCAACAGCACTTCAAGCTGATGGGCGCAGCTGATGCGTCAAAGATAGACACTCTCGAGTTTGACATCAGCAAGGCAAAAGACGCCAGCTACATGAAAGAGAACTGCGGACGCCTCATGGTTGTAAAGGGTGTAAGACTCAAAGATGCCGACGGCGTGAAGACTTTTGCACCTGAATCAGAGAAAGACGGCGGCAACGGCGTAAGCCGTCCAATAGAAGGATTCTCTTCAAACGAATTCGTAGTACGCTCAAGCACGTATGCCGACTTTGCCGGAACAGTAATGCCACAGGAGAAACTTGACATAACAGGTATCTTCACACGCTACAGCAACACATGGCAGATACTGATGCGTTCTGACTCAGACTTCAAAATATCAGAATAAAAAACATTTAACAAAACAATAAAAGAACAACAGTTATGAAAAAGATATTATTTTCAGTGCTTGCCCTTGCTATGGCAGCATTCTCATTCACAAGTTGCGAAGACGTTCCCGCTCCTTATGACGATCCCAACGCAGGCGGCGGTGGTGAGGTAGTTTTGCCTGAGGGCGTACTGCTCGACCAAAGCTTCACAAACTCGTTAGGCAGCTTCACATCTGTATCAGCAAGCGGCTCGCTCAAATGGTACAACGACTATTCAAGCGCTATGGTTACAGGATTCCAGGACTTCAATGGCGACGGTCAGAAAGAGAACCAGGCGGGAGTTACATATCTTGTTGGCCCCGAAATCGACCTTACAGGTGTTGAAAACGCATACATAACCATCAACCATGCGCTTAACTACGAACGAGGCGACATCAATACAAACAACACTATCCTGATAAGCAAGGATTATTCAGGCGACGTAAACACAGCCACATGGGAGCCGTTAAGCTACAATACAGACGGTCTGAACTCAGGTTTTGAATTCTGCGAGAAGAGCGTAAACATCCCTGCATCATACATGGGAAGCAAGGTTGTTATAGCACTGCGCCACACCTGCTCAGAAAGCCAGTCATCAACATGGGAGGTCAAGAGCATAAAGGTTCAGGAAGGCAAGGCACCTGAAGAAGGCGGCAGCGAAACTCCTGACGGCACATATATCGACCAGGATTTCTCTTCTTCACTTGGTTCATTTACATCACAGTCTGCAAGCGGAAGCCTTAAATGGTATAACGACTACTCAAGCGCCATGGTTACAGGTTTCCAGGATTTCAACGGAGACGGCTCTAAAGAGAACCAGGCAGGTGTTACATATCTCGTAAGCCCAGTTATCGACCTTACAAGCACAACAGAGGCATATATCACCATTAATCATGCCATCAACTATGAGAAAGGTGACATCAACGCCAACAACTCTATCGTTATAAGCAAAGATTACAACGGCGACGTAAAGACAGCAACATGGAAGATGCTCGAATATGACACAAACGGCTTAGGCACAAGCTTCACATTTATGGAAAAGAGCGTCAACATTCCTGCTGAGTATATTGGAAGCAAGGTTGTTATAGCACTGCGCCATACATGCAACGACCAGCAGTCATCAACATGGGAAGTTAAGAAACTTTCTGTAAAAGACGGTTCAGTAGAAGAGCAGCCGGGCGGAGACACAGGCGATCTTACAGCTCCCAATGGCGACTTTGAGGCATGGGTGTCAGGTCTTCCCAACAACTGGTCGACAACATCTACAGCCGGAAATGCAACACTCTCTATGAGTACAGACGCTCACAGCGGTTCATATTCAGTAAAAGTTGCCGGAGATTCAAAATACAACAAGCGTATATCATACAAAGAAATAGAGCTCAAAGCCGGTGAATACACAATGACATTCTATGCCAAGGCTGCCACATCTGCAGGAGCATCAGTACGTCCGGGATACGTACCTGTTACAGACGGAAAAGTAGGCAACTATTTCTATGGCGACTACACAAATGACATTACAAGCAGCGAATGGGTAAAAGTTACACACACCTTTACTATTGATGCAGACGGAACATATTGCGTAGTGATTATGAACTCTAAGAATCCTGGCGGAGATGTCCTCATCGACGACTTCACCTTGAGCATGGGAGGAACAGTCATTATAAAATAATTTATAAAAATTATTACCAAAACATTTGGCAGGCTGCGGAAATCTTCGTATTTTTGCAGCCTGTAATGTGTAATTATATTTTTAACAACAATATTTAAGAACAAAATGAAAAAAGGTATTCATCCAGAAAACTATCGCCCCGTCGTATTTAAGGATATGTCCAACGGCGATATGTTCCTTACACGTTCTACATGCAAGACTACAGAGACAGTAGAATTTGAAGGCGAAACTTACCCGGTGGTAAAAGTCGAAATTTCAAGCACATCTCACCCGTTCTATACAGGTAAGAGCAAGCTCGTTGACTCAGCTGGTCGCGTAGACAAGTTCATGAGCCGCTATGGTAAAGCTCGCAAATAATAGATTACCATATTTCGATTAACATACAAAGTGCGTTTGGGCGTAGTTGCATATACGTTTAAGCGCACTTTTTGTCTAAAGACACTTCTACTCTTTCCGCATCTTTTTCTTGCTGGCTTATGCGGATTGTTCATTATCATACCATCATAGTTATTAGTAAATTTATGTCTGTAAAAAGTATTTTTAGCAAAACAGCCCTGCTCAAACTCGCAATAATTCTGCCGTCATTTATTCTGCTGACAGTCTCATGCAGCAATGACGACAACGACAACGGAGGGAACGGAAAAGAAGAGATAAATCTCAATAAGAATGAGATTACCACAGACAATGCTGTCACCCGACTTGAATTTCCACGCCTGAAAGGAGGCAACAGCATAGTTCTCATATACAGGACCAAAGGCGATAAACAGTATGACAAAGACGAAATCAACTATTGTGTCGAATGGGACTGTAGCAAGAAATCGCAGCGCTGGTCGTGCTATCAGATGCACCAAGGCTACACCGGAAATTACAGCCGTGTGACTGACAGCTATCATAACGACACCAACCTCGACTCAGAGTATTATTGGACTGAAGACTATTATTATGGCTCCGGGTATGAACATGGACACATCTGCCCTAACGCAGACAGGAAATTTTCTTATGATGCAAACTACCAAACTTTCTACATGACCAACATGCAGCCGCAATATCACAAATTTAACGGCTACACAAACAGCGGTCAGGATCAAGGCGAAGGCCTATGGGTAAGAATGGAGGATCAGGTACGTTCATGGACTCCCAGGGCAAAGACTGATACGCTATACGTCTGTAAAGGAGGAACAATAGACAATGAAGACCAGATAATTTCAAGAATACAGGGTAAACTTATCGTACCAAAATATTTCTTCATGGCATGCCTTCTAAAAAACAGCGAGGGCTATAGAGCTATAGGTTTCTGGGCCGAACAGAAAAAAGACGAATGGCGGACAGACGACCCGCTTTCACTATATGCAGTTACGATAGACCGGCTCGAAGAACTTACGGGCATCGACTTCTTCTGCAATCTGCCTGACGATACGGAGAACAAGGTGGAAAGCAGCATAGCCATTAAAGCATGGGGACTGAAATAATCGATTACATCATTTAAATATCTGAAGAGTCATATCATCACTCCAGAATGCAGAGATTGATATGGCTCTTCACATTTATCATGTCAAGACTGACTCGGTTTAGATATAGCATGAAAATACAAACGTGGATATCGCCTTAAAGACCTAAAATAGACACAATAGCAAATAAATTCATTAGATATTTACGATTCTGCAAGTTTATCCTACCAATGTATCCATAATAACATTATCATCAACATATATTTTTATTCCGTCATTACTTATTGTCAATCAGAACAATATATACAGACAAGAAACATATTGCCAATTTAAGAGCAAATTCAAATATAGTTGCAGCATTATCGCGGATGATACAGATTCTATAAAACAAAAAATCGGCTCAAATCAGAATTGGATTTGAGCCGAGTGTTACATCTGAAAATCAATCATTTTCCATTTATTATCATTGTAAAGAGAGTATGCAAAAAAACATAATGACTAACAACTGCATAATTGTGACTATGAGTAAAATTACATTGTATGGTAAATCCGTGTTTTGTTTATCAGCACCCGTCTCGCCATAAATGTTTTTATGCAAGTCCCTCCTTACTACAACTGAATATAAAGACACTGTGCCGCTTGCATCACTGCAAGATTCGGCTATACACAACTTATTCCCAATAATTTATATCAACCTAAATTTCAACATCCATCAACTTTGTCTCTATATTCCATCAACCATATTATAAATAATCATCAAGTCATTTTCATCAATCCGTATGACCGGACAATATTTAAGCATTTCAGCCTATGGAATCAAGAGCATTTATGTTTTTCTTAATATCGTCATCGGACAACGAACAGTTAATCAGGTCTCCGTTGAAATACTGATCATAAGCAGTCATGTCTGTTAGGCCGTGGCCGCTTAGATTAAGCAATATCACCTTCTGTTCTCCTCTATCTGCACTTAGCTGCCTCACGTATGTTTGCCGCCATGGCGTGGCAGATATCAGGAGCCGAATATTGAGGCCTTTTCAAGCGCATATCCTCAAGTGGTGCTGAACGTTAATATTTACGCATATCGAGCACCTCGTCGGGGATGTCCATCCATGCATGCTTATTGTCAAACTTCTATCTGCAACACTATTCACAGAACACGAGAAAAGTTTTTCAATGGCTCTTTTGTTGCCAGATTAAGAGGCTGCAGCGGTTTGCCAACTACGTCTATCTAGATATTATACCACCATGTGTGGCATCTCGTTTTCTTGCAGCATAGACCTCTTATGCCCCTTTATATCTCAATTTATATTTCCGTTTGTTACTCTCAACATCTTACGACGACAAATTTAATATTTTTCTTTATAAAAAACAAGAAAATTTCAAATAATTTATTCAAAAAACTTACAATATGATTCCATACCTTATTATATAACGGCAAAAAAGGCCGATAAACGGATTTTTGTGACAAAATTAACTGCGAACAAGCTCTGCCGGTTACAAATAAAACACTGAAGTATCTTTGTTGTTTACAAAAAAACACTACCTTTGCATCATGCTTATTCTGATTACTGTCTTGATTTATTTTGCCGTCCTCTTCGGCATAAGCCGGCTAACATCACGCAAGGCCGACAATGAAACATTCTATCGCGCCAACCGCAAATCGCCATGGTACATGGTTGCCTTCGGCATGATTGGCGCATCGGTGTCCGGTGCCAGTTTTGTTTCTGTGCCGGGCATGGTGATGCACATGGACATGACCTACATGCAGACGTGCATCGGATTCATACTGGGATATTTTGCCATAGCCTTCATCCTGCTGCCTGTATACTACAGACTAAATCTTACCACAATATATTCGTACCTGCGCGAACGCCTCGGGACGCGGTCGTACAAGACGGGAGCCGCATTTTTCATTCTGTCTGACCTAACGGCCGTGGCAGTGAAATTCTACGTCGTGTGCATCATCCTGCAGCGCTTTGTGCTCGATGCCTATAATGTGCCCTTTGCCGTAACTGTGCCCGTGCTGATGTTCCTTATATGGCTCTATACTCACAAAGGCGGAATAAAGACTCTGGTATGGACCGACACTGTGCAGACGGCATGCATGCTGGGTGCACTGGTGCTGATAATAATAAAGGTGGCCGGAGAGCTCGACATGAACTTAGGCGAAGCAGCAAAGGCTGTTGTTGCCGACAGCCACAGCCGCATGTTTGTGTTTGACGACTGGATGAGCACGCAAAACTTCTGGAAACAGCTTGTCAGCGGAGCTTTCATCGTGATTGTCATGACAGGACTTAACCAGAACATGATGCAGAAGAACCTTACGTGCAAGACTCTTGCCGAGGCACGCAAGGACATGTGCACTTACGGCTTTGCGTTCGTGCCCGTCAATCTGCTGTTTCTCTCTCTCGGCATTCTGCTCATGATGCTTGCCGGGCGCAAAGGCATGGCCCTGCCCGACAGCCCCGACGAACTGCTGCCCATGTTTGCCGCCACGGGCGAGCTGGGTTCAGCCGTGGTGGTGCTGTTCATCATTGGCATTGTGGCAGCTTCAGCCAGCACTGTCGACTCGTCGCTTACGGCTCTCACCACGAGCTATTGCGTCGACATTAAGGAGCGTCCGGCCGACGTTGGCCTGCGCCGCCGCGTGCATGTGGCCATAGCTGTGATATTTGCAGTGTTCATACTACTGTTCAGGATGATAAACTCAACAAGCGTGATCGACGCCATATTCATCCTCTGCTCCTACACCTACGGCCCTCTGCTCGGTCTGTTTGCCTTCGGCCTCCTCACCAAAAGAAAGGCGAGCGACACAGCCGCGCCGTATATCGCCGTGGCATCACCTCTGATATGTCTTGCCGCCAACTACATCGTGCCGGCTGCTACGGGATATAAATTCGGCTACGAACTGCTGCTTCTCAACGGGCTCATAACCTTCTGCGGACTATGGATAAGCGGAATCGGCAAAAATCAGAATGCAGGCAAAGACATAAGATAAAAAGACATAAAAGAACAATCTGCAGGCACGAAACATCTTTTTATCATGATTATGCGCCTGCTTATTAAATTTGTTTTGTATTTTTGCACCGCAAATCAGTTTTAAGGTAAAAATTTTTCCAGGTAATATCATGGAATGGATTAACGGACTTTTCACCACACACTCTGCCCTGCAGACAATGGTACTGCTGTCGCTAATCATAGCGGCCGGACTGGCATTGGGCAAGCTCCACGTCAAAGGCATATCACTCGGCGTTGCCTTTGTATTTTTCGTAGGCATCGTGGCCGGACACTTCCAGCTCAGCGCCGACAAGAGCATGCTCGACTTTGCCGAGACATTCGGACTTACCGTGTTTGTTTATACACTTGGGCTCTACGTAGGGCCCAACTTCTTCGGACTGCTGCGCCACGAGGGCATAGCCGCCAACCTGTGGAGCCTTGGCGTCATAGTCATAGGCACCGTCATGGCCCTCGGCCTCTGCCTTGTCCTGCCCGTCAGCCTGCCCGACATGGTAGGCATACTGTGCGGAGCGACAACCAACACGCCCGCACTCGGAGCTGCACAACAGGCACTCGAGGCTGCAGGACAACCTAGCGGAGGGGCTGCCCTGGGATGCGCCGTTACTTATCCGCTGGGCGTAGTGGGCGTAATATTGGCTATGATACTGATCAGAAAGCTGCTGGTTAAGCCGGCCGACCTTGAGCCGCGCATATCCATGGAGGAAGACAACACATACGTGGCGCAGTTTGTCGTTATCAATCCGGCCCTAGAAGGCAAGACGCTTTCACAAATATCGCAGAAATCGCATATCAAGTTTATCATTTCACGCATCTGGCGCAACGGCGAGGTGATAATGCCGCTGGCCAACACCCAACTGCACATCAACGACAATGTGCTGGTGGTCACCATGGCCGACGAAATTCCGTCGATAGAGATTCTGCTGGGAAAGAAGATTGAAACCGACTGGAACAAAAAGAAAATAGACTGGAACGCCATAGACGCCCAGGTGGAAAGCCGCGTCATTGTGCTGTCGCGCCGCGTGCTCAACGGCAAGCACCTCGGACAGCTGCACCTGCGCGACACTTACGGAGTGAACGTCAGCCGCATACAGAGAGGCGACATAAAGCTGCTGGCCACCGACGACATAAGGCTGCAGTATGGCGACCGCGTAACAGTAGTTGGCGCACCTGAAGACATAAACCACGTAGAAGGATTTTTGGGCAACGCCGTACAGACGCTCAACGAGCCCAATCTTGCGGCCATATTCCTGGGTATAATGCTCGGTCTAGCTCTCGGCACCATACCGCTCAGCCTGCCCGGCATGAGCGCCCCCGTAAGACTCGGCATAGCCGGAGGCCCAATCATCATGGGCATACTGGTAGGCTCGCTCGGCTCTCGTGCCCACTTCATAAGCTACACCACGCCGTCGGCATCGCTCATGCTGCGCAAGCTGGGCCTGTCGCTCTATCTTGCCTGCCTCGGCCTTGAAGCCGGCTATCAGTTTTTCGAAACCGTGGTGCGCCCCGAAGGTCTGCTGTGGATAGGCATAGGCTTCGCACTGACTGTGGTACCGGTGCTGATAATAGGAGCAGCCGCACTGCTTACACGCAAATATGACTTCGGCACTATATGCGGCATTCTATGCGGCTCTATGGCCAACCCAATGGCCCTAAGCTATGCCAACGACACGCTGAAAGGCGACTCTGCATCTATCAGCTATACGTCGGTTTATCCGCTGGGCATGTTTGTCCGTGTGGTCATAGCCCAAGTATTGGTGATGTTCCTGGTTTAGCCCCATTTTTTATATCACAGGAAACAGACGTTGCAGCCGGTCGGCCAATACGTAAAAAAAAATAGAATATTGCAGCAAGGATAAATTTTCACTTTACTGCAATATTCACATTTATTCTTACTATTTGTATTTACCACACACTCTAAAACCGCAGTATTTTAAAATTAAAATCTTTTGCCCGTGATTTCGCAAAAATACGTGTGCAAACATAAATATCACGATTACAATATATTACAGGCAACCTACAGCATTATGTGCAACAAAACATACATGAAAAAGGCCTAAAAACCACTGAAAAAGGCAATAAAAACGGCCGTTTTATGAGCACAGAACAGGTATGTTTTCACTCATAAAGCGGCCATTTACCATTCAAAGCCTTACCATTTAACATGGTTTGTAAATATTATCTATCATCATAAAGCATTTTGCATTGATTTAAATTCTATTTCATCTTAAAAACCAGACAAAGCTACAATATCATTCTGACACACATCAGCGCGAATATCTTACATATTTAAAAACACAGAAAGGCTCATCAATATATCAAAAATAATTACATACGCTGCAATAATTCAAATTATATTCAGAATGCAAATAATGTCAAAATTATTTATTGCTGTTCTTTTCAAGCCATTGCATACGACGCATGTCAGGCAGATGCTTTATCGAGAAGTTCTCAAACATGGCTTTAAATCCGTCACCGTCTGGACAAGCTCCCATCAGTCCAACCATTACAGGATGATTATCCTGAAGCCATGCATTGCGCATCATCGTATAGTTCTTGTCGTCGAACGAATAGAATATCTCAACAGCATCGAGCCTTCTTACAGCCTTAATCCATACATACTCAACAGGCTTGTCAAGCGGAATTATGCTCCAGTCGCTTGTATGATGGGTTACTACTGTGCTGAGGTTATACTTGCCGTCTACAAACTCAATTCCGGCCTTGATATAGTTTTCGTGGTCAATACGGATCATCAGTCCTGCCTGATCAAAACGTGTTTTATAGTCACCCGATATCTTGACCTTTGCTTCAAACTCGCCCCCGCGTATAGTGTATAAGAACGGGGCATCGTCTACCGTAAATCCGTAGTGAGAGATACGCCAATAATCTGTGTGTGGTGTAACATCCATAACAAGCGAATTATTTTTTATCTCCCATTGTTCCGGCTCGTTAAACCATTGCATCTTGTCTAACGACTGCGCCGTTCCTGTTAATGAAGCGGCAAACATTGATCCACATAACAACATAAGTCTTTTAATCTTTTCAATTATCATAAGAAATATTCTTTTTGATTATCTTTGCAAATGTAAAGCATTGACCATTGACTCGCAATAATTAAAAATAACCATTTTTTCTGCAAAATGAAGAACACCATAGACATATTGAACAAAGAATTCGCAAAACAGGATTTCTCAAAAGACAAAGCCTACGACAGCGCTACAGCAGAATTAATCAACACGGCATACAACTATGCAAAAATAGAAAATGCCATTGCCGTACTGAGCGACTTGCGTGCTAAAGTCAGCTATATATTCTATGGCAAATTTTCTCATATATTCGGTCTTGGCAGAGATGTCAGTGAAATGACAATGGCCTCTATCTGGGAGGAAGACATATTCAGCCGTATTCATCCTGACGACCTGACAGACAAACATCTTCATGAACTTTGCTTTCTGCACTTCATAAAACAACAGCCAAGGAAAAAGAGGGCAGACTATTATCTGATGAGCAAACTCCGCATGAGGACAACCACAAACAGCTACATCCCAGTAATACACCGCATGTTCTATATTTTTGGAACTTCAGGCGAAACGTTACATATGGCCTTATGCCTTTATAGCCCTATGGTTATAGATTTTTCGGAGAGATGCGTAATTATCGATTCTTCAGACGGCCACACAATCCAACCGGAAGCCCAAAATAAAGACAACATTCTGTCAACAAGGGAAAAGCATATTTTAAGTTTAATCGACAAGGGATTGACAAGCAAGGACATAGCAGAAATGTTGCACATAAGTATTAATACTGTCAGTCGTCATAGGCAAGATATCCTGAGCAAACTTCAAGTGAGAAACTCTATTGAGGCCTGCAGAATTGCCAAAGAGCTAAAAATAATATAAGCCAAAGTTTTTTACGGAAGATGAAAACATGTGGAACATCAGCCTTATATTTTACGCAACAAGAATGTTATATCCGAAGCCATAAAACAGCCAACCCTACCATAATCCATATAAAGCTTAGGGAAATCCCTAACCACTTGTAGGGAAAACAATTCTGTTTATAGATATTTTACGCCTATCTTTGCAACAGAAAAATAACAAAAATGTCTGAGCTGACTGGAAACAGAGACTGAGACAGGCAAAAAAACAATAACAAAATAAAAGGAGACTACGCTATGAGAAGATTCAGACTATTATCGCTGCTAATGCTTCTGACGCTCACATGCGCAACAACAGGAGCCTCTACACTGACTGAGACATCGTATATAACTCAGCCCAAACACCATAAGAAACATCACCACAAGGCACCGCCACATAAAAAATATCATCACAAAAAGCGCCCTGCTCCGCCGCCGCACGGACGCCCGCCTGGAGTGGTGATACATCATAACCACAGGCCGTACATCTACTCACACGGACGTTACTATTGCGACAGGGGCGGCACATACGTGGTGGTAAAGCCGTCAATCGGAATGATTGTGCCAAGTCTGCCCACCGGCTATGTAACGGTTAAGCGTCCGCACGGCAGAATAGGCTATGCATTCGGCGGAGTGGTTTACGAGAAAATTACTTCTAACGGAGCATTTAAGTTCAAAATTGTAGGTTTCTTATAAAAAATAAATTCCAAATCTAAAATGATATAACCCCAAGACCTAAAATGATATAAACCTGGAAACCCTAAATAATGCTTTAATTTTGAATATAAAAAGAAAGTATGAACGCTGCAACAACCCCATGCGCGTTCATACTTTTGTTTTCATAAATATGCTGCTATTTTTTTATCAGCCCGTAGGCCACAGCCATGTCTGCCACTTCGTCAGCCATCTCGTCGCGAAACCATCCGGGCGACAACACCTCGACCGCCCCGCCGCGTGAAAGCAGTTCCTGACGGAAATCGAACGTCGGCTTTATGTAATACTCAAATACGGAATAGTCTGAATATGTTTCTGTCTCGGTCTGCGAAGAGTGAAGTCTAAGCGAACGCAGATACATACGCTGACGGCCGTACACCTTGATGCGTACCCGTTCCGGCTTGATGTCTTCGGTTATTATTCCGAAACAGCTTGAGAACCATGCTTCAGGGTCGAAGTCCTTTGGATATGTAAACTTATTGTCTGTGGTGTCAAGCCTTAATATCCTGTCGAGCGAGAATGTCCTTACGGCATTGCGCTCGTCGCATAGTCCCACGACATACCACCGCTGCCTGAACACTTTGACGCAATAAGGACTTATGGTATAAACCTTAGCCTCGCCGTCAAAGTATCCCTTATGGCTTATCTCTATCTTCAGGCTGTCGCGCATAGCCTCTATCACCGGTGCAAGATAATCCCGGCCCGACGGTATTTCCTCAAACAATATGCGCCGCTTCAGGTGATGGCTCTCATTTATAAGATTGTTCACCGCAAACGTATTGAGCAGCCAGTTGCGTATGCCGCCCCGCTCCATGTCCTCGGCATTCTCGATGTAATAATAGTAGCCGCGCCGGCGGTCGCATTCAATGTTTATGTCAAACACTTTCTCTATGGCTTTGCGCCAGTTATGAAACGTGCGCAGAGGCAAGTCTACGCCTTCGCTTAGCTGCGAGCGCAGCCACCGCTCGTTTATCTCCTCGAAGGTTATGTTCCGGGCACGGTAGATGGTGTCAACCAGCCAGATGTATTTGTCAAAAAGATCTTGTGTCATATTTTATTCTTATTTAAATGTCAATTTATATTACGATGTCTTTCGTGATATTCCTGCATCACTAATGAATCCTACTCTCGGCATCGGATTTTTGTGTATCAGTTCCTCATCACATTTCTCCTTTATATATTCCAGACTCATTTTCTCTTTTCCATAGAGGATGAGGTCAATGGCCTGCTTGCGCGCAACGTTCTCAATCTGCCCGCCGCTAAAATCATAATGATAAGCCAGATAGCATATATCCTCGTCACTGATTATCGGTATCATGCTCTTCCAGATGCCACATCGTGCCACAATGCTCGGCTTTTCGAACTCTATCTTATAAAGGAAGCGGCGCTCAAAGGCTTTGTCCAGATTCTCAGTAAGATTCGTCGTGGCTATAAATATACCCTCGAGCTGTTCAAGCTCCTGAAGAATTATGTTCTGTATTGAGTTCTCCATCTTTTCCACAGCCCGGTCGGCACCTTTCTGCCTGATGCCAATCAGAGCATCGGCCTCATTAAAAAGCAGGATTGGTGTTACATCTGAGGAGTTTACCAACGCGCGGTAACGATCAAAAAGGTTTTTCACATTCTTCTCGCTCTCGCCAACCCAGCAACTTTTCAGTTCAGCATAATTCACCTGTATCACATCACGGCGTGTTGCCTTAGCCAGCTGCATAACAGTTTCTGTCTTTCCCGTTCCAGGTGCGCCATAAAACAAGCACGTAAAGCCTGAGCGCATTCCTACTCTCTTTAATTCGCTGCACACTTTGGTGTATCTTTCTTCGGTGAGCAACTCTTTCAGCTGCTCGACCTGACGGCTTTCGCGTTTGTTATAGTACATCTTGCACTCCGTTATGTCTTCATGCTTTATCAGCTCTTTGAATCTGGTCGTAGCGTTCAAATTCATGTTCAGCTCTGACAGAAACTCCTGTTTAGCCTTTACCGTCAGGTTATATTTCTCGTGGTTGGCCAATCCGTCTTCATTACAGAATTGAATCAGCCCGTTCTTTTGCAGCATGCTTTCGCCTCGAGAAAGCTTACCCTTCAGCTTATTTGCAATAGCCCTATTCTTGAATAAGTCTCCAAAACTTTGCGTGTCCATGTTGTAATCGTTATCACAAACTAAACGACTTGCCCAGAAAACAAATATTATACCTTCGTCATTTACAGTATGGTCACAGATAAGTTTATAGGTACGCAACTGCTTTACAAACTCAAGATTTCTGTTTGTTTCAAGCAAACTGAATAATTCTGAAATAAATTCTTCATACTGCAAATAATCATAAACACGAGATTCAAACAGACTGTAAATCTCACAAAACAACTCATCGCAAGTAAGAAGCTTAGGCTCAGCCGGCACAAATGCCTCATTATGCTTAAACGCATCTATCACATCAGGCCCCATGGCGTATGTTGTTTCACCACGTCTGTTTTTTATGCGTATCATCTTTCTTTTTAAAAGCTCATCAATCTCAGTGCTGTAGTTTATCATCCTTACCATACGGCATTTCAGATATTCTGCCAAAGTTCGGAGTTCGACATCTCTGTCCCAGCAGTTGTCTACAAACAGCGACAGCAGCACGGCTTGTACTTTGTTCACGGACAATTTACGGCACACATAACTGATATAAGGTTTTGCCTTCTCATAAAACTCATCGCTCAGGTTTGAACCTTCAGAGAGTTCTACGATATTATCCATGGCCGTCATCAATGTCAGCTTTTCTTTCTTCTCTGTCTTTTCTGTCTGTTCGCCTGTTTCTGTTTTCACTTTTAATTCTCCCATCTTATACATCCTTTATGTTTTTACTTTATCATCTCCAAACTGTATAAGCCTGGTGTCTGTTCCGTCTTTTTCAGACAAAGCTACCTATTTAGCAGCCTTTCCGTGTACATCCAAGCCACACAGTTATGTTTTACGGATGCAAAGATTGCCATTAGCTATGCCAAAATAAAGCACAACCAAAATATTTTTCTACTTTTACATGCTCGATATCACCAAGATTACATCAACATGCTGGCAGTGATACCTAAAGAATTTGCTATATTGTAACATATTGTCTTTCAAAATTTTCTTATTTCAAAAATCTCTGTCGTAATTTACATAATGCCGTAGTTCGGCATCAAAAAAATCTGTCAGCATTTCGGAAAGTAAGGTGTTGTACACACTGTCAACAACATACAATCTGAAACACTGACAGACAAGTCTCATGATAATATTACTTTTATAACTTAAAGCTTAATCCTGCTCCACGCTTCTTCAACGCCCGACATCATGTCTGAATACATTTTTTCGTGCGTATCGCCTGTATAGGTTGGATGCCAGCTGTCAATAACCATCTTACGGGTTTGTGGCGAATAATATACCCAGTTGTTCAGTTTTAGCAAGTCAGTAAGATAATTCTCTGCGACAAAATCCTTTATTGCCCCAGAAGCGCCACAACATAAAAGAATGTTTGCGTCATAGGCAGCAATCTGTTTCACCAGCAATTCTTTATAACGCTCCATATACGACTTCAACACAGAAGTTTCAATGCTGCTCTTACCTACTTGTTTTTTACAGTTTACACGGGCAACGGGTGCCTGGTCGTAAAAGAGCTGATAAACATCTTGTCTGTCTATTTCAGCAAACTTCTTGGCATGTCCGTTGGCATCGATCGTCAGCAATCCGTAAACCCAGCGCATGAGATTCTTATAGAACGGTGCAGAAACCACAACATTATTTTCGCCAGAGAAGTTGTTGCGTCCTGTCTCCGCACGTATGTCCCACGCTTCCTCATCATTAAGGTCTTTGGTCAGTATCAACACACGCCTCTTGGCACGCTCCCATATAGCATTCTCATTGCCCGGTTCACGGCTCCAATAGCCGTCTTTATAAACAAACCGTCCACGATAAAGCAGTCCGTCAGGTGCTAGTTCGCAGCCATCACCGTTGGCGACAGAACGCTTCAGCCATTCAGCAAAAATATTATCTTCAAATTGCTTATAATTCATTTTCTATAAATCATATTTGAATTAACTTATGAGCCATACTGAAATTAAAATGGTCCAAAAAAATTCTATTAAAATCTCCGCATGTTTCCATTCTAAATCATATGGCTTATTCTATTTTCAGTTTAACTAAAACAGCCCTGCAATAACGTGCCAAAACCATGTCATCACCTTTATTGTCAGCAACACAAGGAAATAAATAATTACGCACAGCATAACTATGAGAACAGCCATCCTCACCGCCTTGCGGTTTATCTCACTTATAACCTTTTTGTCGCCTTCAACAAATCCGACAATCAGTTTAAAATTTCGGACAAACGACTTGTTGAACACGTCAATGACATCACCAATATAAAATGGAATAAGTCCCATCGCAATATCGCACAGCGCATTATAAATCACCGCCAATGTCAGAGGCACCGACCGTATTTTAACAGCACTGACATAAATGTAAGGCAGCGTAAGCAACTGTGTGAGCAAGTCGCCAAATCCTTCAAGCAAAAAGCCCAACACTGCATCAAGATAATATTTATCCATCAACCGCGTAATCCTTTCTGCAAGTTGGTAGGACCTGGATGACTTTATTTCAATCAAATCTTTGTTCATTATATATTAACTTTTAATCCGACGTATAACATTACACTCTAATATTTGTAACCTCTCCGGTTGTTGCATCCTTAAAACAACTCTCAGAAAAAGCATTTTTCATATCATTAATTTGTTTCTTACATGACATTGAAATACTAACAGTCTTATTTGCCATATCAAGTAAGAGCTGCGTCGACAAAGCTCTTTTACCATTTGTAAAGCAATTTTCTACAGTCTCATTAACAACAGACTCGATATCTGCTCCATTAAATCCATCTGTTCCGTTTACAAGTTGTGAATAATCTATATTTTCTTTCGGACATGGTTTCTTATTCAAATGTACTTCAAATATAGCTTTACGTTCGTCCTTATTCGGAAGATTAACACAAAATATCTCATCAAAACGCCCCTTTCTTTTTAATTCTGGTGGTAACTTATCTGCATTATTAGCTGTAGCAATAACATAAACACTGCTCTTTTTATCTTGCATCCATGACAGAAAATAACCGAACATACGAGTAAGCACATCACTATTTTCCCCTCCAACACCAGAAAAAGCTTTTTCAATCTCATCTATCCACAAAACACAAGGTGCTGCAGCCTCTGCTATACGTATGGCTTTACGCAGATTTTTCTCACTTTCACCGACATACTTGCCCATCATGCTTCCCATATCAAGTTTCAACAAAGGTGCTTCAAAAAGTGAAGCAGAAGCTTTTGCACACAAGGATTTACCACAACCTGGCATACCTACAATGAAAACACCTTTGGGTATTGCGACACCAAATTTTATTGCATCTGACAAATGTTTTATAATCTTAGACTTTCGTTCAAGATATCCTTTCAAATAATTCAAGCCACCAATATCATCCAAACTTTCAGGGGTATCTATAAGTTCAAGCAAACCAGATTTTCTGACCATCTGTTTTTTCTGACGTAATATCATCTCGGTATCCTCAGCACTCAACGACCCATTACTGCTCATGGCCATGTCTAAAATTCGATCTATTTCAAATGCTGTCATACCCTTTAAAGATGGCATTAATTTCTCTCTGTCTTCGTCATTAAATTTAGTTTTATCATAGAAATTTACTTCAATATGCTCATCAATGAGCCTGTTTATTTCATTTTCATCTGGAAAATCTATTTCAAGATAAGATACATATTTTTCAATTTCAATAGGAACATTTATTACGGAGGAAACAATTATTATGGTAGTTTCATATTCTCGGTCGTAAAGCTTACGCTGCGACATTAGAGCTAACAGAGCTTTTACTTTAGGTTCATCGATAAAATCATGAACTTCTTTTAATACTAGATATTTTTCGATTGCAATCTCATCACTATATTTAGTTTCCAAAAAATCTTCTAATGATTGAGGACTAAACCCACCTTTACTTTGCTTTGAAATAAAATCTGTCGTACCCGTAACAGGATTCCATTCAAACACTTTCTTATTACCTACAACCTTTTTTATGATTTCATCCACACGGACAAAATCATAATCATTTATATAAATAATCGGAGTATTTATATCTATCAATTTCCGAAAAGCATCAACGACCTTATTATTCATAATCAAATAGATGACTTACGATATATATAATTTTCTCTTCAAATATAAGATCTCTAAACTTAATCCCATTATAACTATCATCACTTAACCATAAATCGGCCCACTCATTACAATTTTTTGAAAGTTTTACCATTTTATTATCACCTTCTCCAAATCTAGCCTCTTTAATTAATTCTTCAATGAAATCTATTTCCTTTTTAAAAAAGGTATAGCTATTTGTATCAAAATATTTATTTATATTAATAAGAACATCAAGATAGCCTCCACATTTATTGTTTAAAAACAAAACTATTTCTTGACACTGGCATATAAAATTTACAACATCTTGTTCCTGAGGATTTAAAGATAATGGAAATGATTTAATTTTCTCTTTATTATTCCAATTTTGATTAAACCAATCAAATATCTTATACCTATTAACACCATAGTATTTACCTTTCAACGATGCATGACTTTCAAAAAAATTAATAGCTTCACTATAATTTAATGAAACGGCACGATGCATAAATACAAGACCTTTTTTTAACTCATTATGATTTATTAAAATTGAGCCTAAAATATATTGGACTTCTCCATCTCGTTCATCAGCATATTTATTAAAGACGCAGAACCAATCTATATCAGCCTGCAGTTTATCTTTGTTTTTATAAAAAAATTTTTTTATACTCAAATCCCCAATATTAAAAATATATTTATATAAATATTCGCTATTTTTTTTATATTTATTTTTCCATGAACCTGCTAAATCTAAAAGTGAGATATGTTTACTTGGTAATTCTGATGAAAAGAATAATTTAATAAAATTCATTGTTCTATTTTCATTCTCTAAATCTTTAGCAATGAATCCTTCAACTTTGTATGCTAATTCCACTTCATCTTGCTGTCTCAACCATCTCGATAATCTACCATCAAGTAAAAATTTTATATCTTCGATATTAAAGTTATGTTTTAAAGAGTCAAGTGAAGAATGTTCTTCTCCACCTGACTTAATGCGAATTTTCACAGGTTTGGCTTTTGCAATGACTTTCATCTATTACGCATTTAACAATTGTTTAATTTTTGCTGCAACCTTTTTCTTTATAGAAACAACTTTTCGAACAACTGATTTTGCAGCTTTTGCTACAATATTTATACCTTTATGAATTATCAACTTTGTATTTTCAGTTATATACTTCTTTGCAGTCATAATAAATGGAACCACCGTCTTAAACGGCGGATACGTTTTTGTTATAACGTCACAAAGCTTATCTAACAAAACAGGCAACCCTCGATCTATAACTTTATCAAGCACAGTAATAACTCTCACAGCCAAGGAATCGATTAATGCATCAGCAGCCTCAACCACATCAAATTCTCCTTTACCTGTTTTATAAGCTACTTTCAACCGTGTCAATCCTTCATCAATTATACTAGCTATGGCAACAGGAGAATCAGGCAACTCAAATGGCAATTTACCTTTCTCATGAGCTATTATTATAGAAAGTGCAAAGAGCTTTTTCAAAGAGCTTTCACACTTGTCACCCATCGGCGCATCAAGAAATTTTTTGATTATATCAAATTCACGAATTGATTTTATTTCATCTTCATCTAAATCTTCACCCAACAACAACGATTGTAACGCAGCATATCTTCCTGAAGTTTCTTCAAAATCATTAGCAAACTCGTTACACCCATAATCTTCATTAAATTCTTCGTATTTCATAAAACTCTCATTCCTGATTAAACATTTTATCTACAACTTGTTCATTCACATTAGAAATAGCAGACATTATTTGTGTTTTTTCCTTCTCATCACGTCCCTCGGTTATACGATCTAACTCTTCCATAATCCAACGCTTACGTGATTTACCTTCAGCCTTTGCCTTTACCAACGATTCAGCTTTATCTGCAAAGCTATCAATATAGTCATTCACGTCCTTAAGTAATTTAACTTGCTCATCAGACAGACCATACTTATTACATTCATCCGAAATCAAAGAATCTAAATTCTGATTCGGATTACTTTCATACGTCTCCAAAACTGAAGTCAATATTTCATCAAAAGTTTGTTCTTTTTTCATATTACCTTTTTGATTAAAAAATTATTAATTATCTCTATTAAGTTCAACACTTCCATCAGGACAGAACTTTATTTTCTTATAACCTTTACGTATTGCAAAAATAGCTATGCTACCACCAATCAATATAGCCAATTCTACAGCTGAAATACTAACAGAACCTACAACAAGTCCCATTGAAGTCCCACCAGTTAGCGGTACAGCAGCTAAAGCCGCCGCAACAATAGCAGCACTAACTAATTTTGATGTTCTTGCTGTTTTAGATATTTTTTTTGCAAAATCACCTTTTATAACAATACGCTTTTCGCCTGAAGCCAAAGCTATTTTTAATTCATCTTTTGTATAAACTGTTTTCATAATCACAAATATTTTCAAACATCACAAACTCTTCAGATATTTCAGTAAGGCTCCAAAAGCTCCTAAGCCACCTAATATCTTCAGTATTTTATCTCTCTGTTCGGGAGTAGACTGTTTATACATCTCGACAATCGCATCCCAACCATCTTTTGCCAATTCTAAGATTCTTGTTGGCGTAATAGAATTATTTGCTATCATTATTTTAAATTTTATCCATTACTAATTTTTATTCTCCCATCTCTCCCAAATACTCTTATAAAATTTAAGATTATTAGGCTGAGTTAAATAACCTTTTGGCAAAGTCCTGATACTTTGGCATTTTGGACATCGCAGTGGCATTGAAAAGATGGTTGCAGCATATTCTATATCCGGACCTATGAAGTTATTACCACACTCGGTGCAATGAAATTTTATAAATCCTCTTAACATAATCTTTATTTTTTTACGTTATACATTAATTTTCAATTCCAAAGATACGCCTATGATATGCCATACTAAAGCATAAGGTCAATAACTTGAACGGAAATTTCAGTAAAACTAAAGAGCCATGTTATTTTCACAGCGCCGGAGAGTGGTTGCCCTTATTCGGACCTTTTGGATGATTTACGCACGGTGCTGCTGTCATCATCATTATCGACGGGAACTTTTTTCCGCAATATTTGCAAGTGTATTCGCTCTTCTCCGTGCCTTCATACAGCTTGTGGCGACCTTTGTTCGGGCCGTCGGGATGGCGGACACACGGGGCTGATGTCAGCAGGCGCACTGACGGAAAGCGATGACCACAATACTCACAATAATAATATTTCTGCTGCATTTTTCCTCCTTTCTCCGACTGAATACCGGATGATAATATGATTAATGCCAAAAGGCATATGGCGGTTATAAATATAGTCGGTATTTTGTTTTTCATTATTATCTTATCAAATTTGTGTCCTTCAATATTTATTTAACAAAAATAGAGCATTTAAATCTGCAAATCAAGTTCACAATGGTTCACTTCACAATTATTAACCCAAGAGTGTTATTGTGTTTTTGCATTATGTAACACGTTACAACAAATAATCAGCCGCCATGCAACCAACCATCAAGTTACGTCTTCAGTTTACAAAAAGCGGTGTGAACTCACTCCCCCACGCTTTCTGAGAGTAAGGTTCTGGCAAAACCCGATAATAAAGAAAACATGAAAGAGGAATCCACACCAATAGCATGGTGTGAACTCGCTCAGACAATCATTCATTACTATCAGGATTGAACTGCCAGATTCTACTCCCTGAACGTCACTGTCTGTGCGTGTACACAAGTACTTCTGTCTGTGCGCATTTTTCTGCACACAATATGTCAAAGGCAAAGATATTAATTTTTCATCAACATTCAAACCTTTTGTCTGAAAACTTGTGCAGTCCTCTTTCATTTTCTATTTTTCAAACAAATATAGGGCAATGTTATGCCAACATAGAGCATATGTTTGATGATAATGCCATAATTCTGCCGATAACCGGCAAGTAATAATATTACATAATGGACAATTTCATTTTATAGAAGATTCTTTCTGAGCATCAAAACAAATGCTTCTACATTGAATGGCAGTAAAAGCCTGTAGCAGATATGCCATAATAACCAATACATATATCATATGACAAGTCAGAGGTCAAAGGCAATAAAAGTGTCATAAAGCCTCTTCAGCCATAAAACTATATTGCAACATCATTCTCATAATTCAAATTTAAGTTAATGCATACGACACAAAGTGATAAAAATCACAAAATAAACAAACCAATGACACATATCAAGAGCTTTTCTTTCCAAAATATATGTATATTTGCAAAATCCAATCAATGTGATAAATATCATTTCAATTTGTATTGTTATGAACAAAAAAGCAATTTTCACAATGGTTCTGGCAGGATTCCTTGGCTTGGCACAAGCCCAAAACAACTCCACATCTTTAGAGCATATAAAATCTGTAACAGCTGTAAGCAAAGTGCTTGGTGACGGACGCAAGGTGTCAACTGTCATTCTGGAATACGACACTCCTATAAGCAACAAGAGCCTGTCGGCCGGCAGCTATGCAGTCGTCGGCAAGGAGGTGACAGACGTATATGCCAATAATGTGCCGGAAAAGACAGAGAAAGGCACAGACGGAAAGTATGTCGTCATTGAGGTGAAAGCTGAAGTTGACTTATACGTACAGCCAAAACAGCCCACAAATGCTGACCTGGAAAAGAAAAAAGAGCGCGACCTGATGCAGGGTGGCCCTGGACTGAGGGCCGGATGGAGCACAGGAGGAGACGACGAATACCCCGGCAATGCTGTCGTGGTGCAGATAAAGGATATAAAAACTGCCGGAGGAAAAACCTATAAGGCCAGCGACACACAGATAAACAGCACAGAAGAGAAGTGCCTTGTAGCAGACGACTTCAGGCAAGAAGAATTCGTCAGCCCGTATACAGGACAGGTGCTGCCATATAACATATATCTGCCCGAAGACTACGACCCCACAAAAAAATATCCTCTTGTCCTGTTCATTCACGATGCCGGAGTGGCAAGCTCTCAGGTAAAGCAGCCCCTGTATCAGGGCAACGGCGCCACGTCATGGGCTGAGCCTGAGGCGCAGGCACGGCACAGATGCATTGTGGTTGCACCCGAATATCCTTATATAACAGTAGACGACAACTGGAACTACAGTCACCATCTCGACGCGACAATAGCATTGCTGAAAGACCTGCAGACACGCTATTCTGTAGACAGCAGCCGGATATACACCACGGGGCAGTCGATGGGCTGCATGTCGTCTATCGTGATGATGCTCAAAGAACCCGACATGTTTGCCGGAGCCCTGCTTGTTGCCGGCAAATGGCTTCCGTCTATCATGGCACCCCTTGACAAACAGAATATATGGATTATATCATGTGAGGGCGACAGCTCGTCCAACTCACTGCAAGGACAGGCTGTTGAGATATGGCGAAACCAGGGAAGCAAAGTGTCTGAAGCTACATGGGACATGACACAGACATCAGAAGCGCTCTCTGACGAAGCAGACAAAATGAGGGCCGAAGGCAACCATCTGCTCTTCACACATCTCACAGGCGGCAACCACCGCGCTACATGGTTCGTGGCTTACGGAATAAAGGGCGTGCAGGACTGGCTCTTCGAACAGCATAAATAGCGGCTACAGAAAAAACTGTCTATTGGCTGTCATGAAACGGTATTCTCAATCTGATTTGTCAAACACAAATGAAGATACCAATAATCTTTTATCAACAGCTAACGGCATTTGACCTTATAAAAGGCCATCTTTCGGGTATCAAAAGGACGCCTTTCGGCACACAAAAGGTATGCTTTTGCATGGAATGAGGAGAAAAACCTGTAGCTGACGTGGCATAAGCCAAATGCATTTATCATAACATGGAAAAACAATGGAAATATTTTTCATAAAAACTCATCACTCGTCACATCTACACATAAGCTACTGATAATAAGGTATTTACGCTGTGATGAGTTACATTTATAACTCATCACATTCAGGGTCAACCTAAATCAGGAAAAGGCACATTAAACCCCAAACAGCCAAGCGTGATGAGTGATAGAGTCAACTCATCACGCCATATCTCATTGACAATCAGCGTGTTAAACCGCAATGTGACGAGTGATGAGTTTCTTGCAAAAAAATTATATGGCTTATAATAATATAAACAGACTTTTGACATTGCCAGACAAAACGAATAGCCATGCATGTTAGCACCAATATCACAAGCCTGCCTATATTACGCAACAAGGGCAAATGCTATATGATGCATTTGCCCTTGCAGGTTAACTATAATGATGCGCAGACGATGCCGCGCAAAGAGCCTGTTCTGTCAGCCAGACTTACTCCCACTCGATTGTCGAAGGCGGCTTTGACGAGATGTCATAGCAAACGCGGTTGACGCCTTTCACCTTATTGATAATCTCGTTAGAAACCTTAGCCATAAAGTCGTAAGGCAGATGTGCCCAGTCGGCTGTCATAGCGTCTGTGCTCGTTACGGCACGCAAAGCCACAGGATGCTCGTAAGTGCGCTCGTCGCCCATGACTCCCACGCTGCGTATCGTAGAAAGAAGCACTGTGCCTGCCTGCCAAACCTTGTCGTACAGGCACTCGCCGTCTTCACAGATATAGTTGTGCATAGCCTCGATATAGATGTCGTCGGCATCCTGAAGTATGCGCACTTTCTCGCGTGTGATGTCGCCGAGAATACGAACTGCAAGACCCGGTCCGGGGAACGGATGACGCTTGATGAGTCGCTCGGGCATGCCAAGCTCATAACCTACGCGGCGCACTTCGTCCTTAAACAGCCACTTCAGCGGCTCGCAGAGCTGCAAGTGCATCTCCTCCGGCAGTCCGCCAACGTTGTGATGACTCTTGATAACCATACCTGTTATACTCAGACTCTCAATGCGGTCGGGATAGATTGTGCCCTGTGCAAGCCATTTTGCGTCGGTTATCTTCTTTGCCTCGGCATTGAACACCTCAACAAAGTCGCGGCCTATAATCTTGCGCTTCTGCTCAGGGTCGGTAACGCCTTCAAGGTCTTTGAAGAACTTCTCGCTTGCGTCAACGCCGATAACGTTGAGTCCGAGTCCCTGATATGCCTCCATAACCTTCTGGAACTCGTTCTTGCGCAACATTCCGTGGTCAACGAAGATACATGTAAGGTTCTTTCCGATGGCACGGTTAAGCAATGTAGCACAAACCGAAGAGTCGACACCGCCGCTCAGACCGAGAATTACGCGGTCGTTGCCCAGCTGCTCCTTAAGCTCGCTCACCGTAGAGTCAACGAACGAAGCGGGGCTCCACTGCTGCTTGCTTCCGCAAATGTCAACAACGAAGTTCTTCAGCAAGAGCTTGCCCTGTGATGTGTGGAACACCTCGGGGTGGAACTGAACAGCCCACAATGGGTTGGTGTCGCTTGCATAAGCGGCATACTTAACGTCGGCTGTTGAAGCAATCACATGGCAGTCGGCCGGTATTGCGGTGATGGTGTCGCCGTGGCTCATCCATACCTGAGAGTTCTCTTCGAAGCCTTTAAACAGAGCATTGTCGGCATCGAATGTCCTCAAGTTGGCACGTCCATACTCGCGTGTGCCGGTCTTTTCAACCTTTCCGCCGTTAGAGTTGGCAATAAACTGCGCTCCGTAGCAGATGCCGAGCACCGGATATTTGCCTACAAACTGACTGAGGTCTACCTTGAATGCCTCTTCATCATGAACAGAATAAGGCGATCCGCTCAGAATCACACCGATAACGTCGCTGTCGTCTTTCGGAAACTTGTTGTAAGGCAAGATTTCGCAAAACGTGTCGAGCTCACGCACTCTACGGCCTATCAGCTGTGTGGTTTGTGAACCAAAATCGAGAATAATAATTTTCTGTTGCATATTATTATAATTGGTTTATAAAATTTTCTGCTTCTGCAAGTGTGTCAAGTTTTCCTACGTCCATAAGCCTCAGGTCGGTCTTGTCGTATCCTTTTATCACCACCTTGTCGCACACTTTAAGATAAAAGTCTATTATGCCGAACTTGTCGGGGAATTCGTCCATAAGGCCGAACATAGACGGCGAGATGACATGTATGCCAGAGAACGCAAGCATGCGGCAGTCGGCAACATTCAGGTCAGGGTATGGACTTCTAACCTCGCCCGTCTCAATGTTTGTCCATCCTTTCAGCCTCATGTCGTCGTCAAAGAGCAGATAGCGCTTAGTCTTACGGCTGCTTACAACAAGCGTCGCGGCGCTGTCGCCGTGCATGGCGTACAGATGTGCGAGGTCAACGTTGCTCAATATGTCTACATTGTGTATCAGCACTGGTTTGTCGCTGTCGAACAGCGGCGCGGCTTTCTTTATGCCTCCGCCCGTGTCGAGCAGCTTGTCTGTCTCGTCAGACACTCTGATGTCTGTGCCGAAGTTATCGTTGTCTTTAAGATAACCGACAATCTGCGACGCAAAATGATGAACGTTAACCACAATGCGGTCGGCTCCGGCATCTTTCAGCTTTTCAACAACGCGCTCTATCAGCGGCTTGCCACCTACCTTTACAAGTGCTTTCGGCATTGTGTCGGTAAGCGGTTTGAGCCTTGTGCCCAGTCCGGCTGCAAATATCATAGCCTGCATCTTCAGCATATTTTTTGAGTTTTTATTTCATTTCAACGCCTCAAGCGTCTGTGTTATGTTTTGTTCTCTGTGAATGATATGCACCTCTATGCCGAACTTCTTGTTGATATGTTCTGCCAGATGCTGTGCCGAATAGACACTGCGGTGCTGTCCGCCTGTACATCCGAAACAGAACATCAGGCTCGTGAATCCGCGCTGGATATAGCGGCGCACATGAGCATCAGCAAGTTTATAAACGCTGTCGAGGAATGTCAGTATCTCTCCGTCGTCCTCAAGGAAACGTATAACAGGTTCGTCAAGTCCCGTAAGTTTCTTGTACGGCTCATACCGCCCGGGATTATGGGTGCTGCGGCAGTCGAACACATAACCACCGCCGTTGCCCGACTCGTCTTCAGGTATTCCCTTGTGATAAGAGAAACTGTAGACGCGTACCACAAGCGGACCTTTGTTGTCATATTTTGAGAATGTGGCCGGACCGTCTGAAGGATGTGCCGCGAACACCTTGCTGTCTGATATCTTAAACCCGTCTGCACGGCTCAATGCCGGCTCTTCGAGAGTTGCAAAACGCGGAAGCTCCGTGAGTCTCTTCAGCACATCCATAAGATATGGATATGTAAACACGTTAAGCTTAAGCAGCTCGCGCAGGTTCTGCATTGCTGGCGGTATGCTGTCAATGAAATGCTTCTTGCGCTCAAAGAATCCTCTGAAGCCGTATGCACCAAGCACCTGAAGCGTACGGAAAAGCACGAACAGGCTAAGACGCTCGGCAAAGTGTCTGACAGAAGGCACTTCGGTATAATTTTTCAGAGAATTATAATATTCGTATATCAGCTCGCGGCGCAGCTTATGAGGGTATTTTGCCGAAGCCTGCCAAAGGAATGAAGCAAGATCGTAATAAAAAGGTCCCTTGCGTCCGCCCTGATAGTCGATAAAATACGGACGTCCTGAAGCGTCGAGCATTATGTTGCGCGCCTGAAAGTCGCGATACATGAAGCTGTCTGTCTTTTCTGCAACGAGGTCTTTTGCAAAAAGCCTGAAGTTGGCTTCAAGCTTAAGCTCGTGGAAATCGAGCTCGGCAGGCTTTAAGAAACAATACTTAAAATAATTGAGGTCGAAGAGCACGCTGTTCTCGTCAAACTCCGGCTGCGGATAACAGTTAGACCAGTCGAGGCCGCGGGCGCCGCGTATCTGTATGTTCGGCAGTTCCTTTATCGTGTTTATCAGCAACTGCTTCTCCTTTTGGTTGTATCGCCCTCCGGCTTCACGTCCGCCGCTTATTGCACTGAACAGCGACACACGCCCGAGGTCTTCCTGCAGATATCTCAGCTCATCGTCTGACACTGACAATATACGGGGGACGGGCAGCTGGCGCTTGCGGAAATGGCCCGAAAGATATATAAAGGCGTGATTCTCGTCGCGGCTTGTGCCTATTGCACCTATCACCGAACTGCCGTCGTCGCCTGTCATTCTGTAATATTCGCGGTTGCTTCCGGCCTGCGGCAGCTTCTCTGTGCTCACCGGCTCAGAGCCGTGCCATTGCCTATATAGTTCTATAAGTTTCTGCATGACGTCAAAACATTTTATCATCCTTCTTGCCCCGCTTCTTTCCGATAAACTCGGCCAGGACAAAATCCAGCACCATGAGCAGCAGTATTATGCCAAGAGACATCAGCCACGACTCCGTAATATACATCAGTCCGGCAGAAAGTACGATGAAAATAAGCCACTGCGACTTTTTTATTTTAAAATCCTTAATGTCCATAAAGTATTTTTCTTGACTCGAAACTAACCCGGCCATCAGCTTATGCCAAACTAATCTACAGGGCTGAAAGTGCAGCAGGACATCGGCCCGCCCAAAGGCGAAAACTTGCCCGACAACCATCACGCAGCCTCAACAAACGGGGCTAAGATGCTATAGCCGAATAACATTCGGTGCAAAGATAAGCAAAATCAAAGACAATATGAAATAATGGTGTTTATTTTTGACAAACGTAAGGACATAAAAAAATCGCATGTCCTCACGACAAGCGATTTTCAAAAAACAAACTACTTAAAAACTAATCTACTAAAACAAATCAAAAAAATATCTACTTTAGGATCTTTATCCATAACGTATCTATCTGTTGACATGCAAATATAGACATTTTATAATTCGTGACAAAACATTTTCAAAAAAAATTGCGCAAAAAAACATCTATACCGCAAAAAAAAGAGGCTGCCCGTTAAGCAGCCTCCCATTTTGTTATTTGTAGTTTACAAATTACATCATTCCGCCCATTCCGGGAGCGCCCATAGGCATCTGAGGCTTATCCTCAGGTTTGTCAACGATCAGGCACTCTGTTGTGAGGAACATGCCTGCTATTGAAGCTGCGTTCTCAAGAGCTACGCGGGCAACCTTGGCAGGATCGATGACACCGGCCTTACGCATATCCTCATAAACATCTGTACGTGCGTTGTAACCGAAGTCGCCTTCGCCTTCCTTAACCTTCTGAACAACAACAGCACCTTCGCCGCCTGCGTTGGCAACAATCTGACGGAGAGGCTCCTCGATTGCACGCTCAACGATGTTGATACCTGTCTGCTCGTCTGCGTTGTCACCCTTCAGGTTCTTCAGACCTTCAAGAGCGCGGATGTATGTTGTACCACCTCCGGCAACAACACCTTCCTCGATAGCAGCACGTGTAGCGCAGAGAGCATCGTCAACGCGGTCTTTCTTCTCTTTCATCTCAACCTCGCTGTTTGCACCAACGTAGAGCACTGCCACACCACCGGCCAACTTAGCCAGACGCTCCTGCAGTTTCTCTTTGTCGTAGCTGCTTGTTGTGTTTGCTATCTCGTTCTTTATCTGAGCAACGCGGTCAGCTATGAGCTGCTTCTCGCCAGCACCGTTTACGATAGTTGTGTTGTCCTTAGAAACTACGATCTTGTCGCAAGTACCAAGCATCTCAAGAGTAGCCTGCTCAAGCTTCAAGCCCTTGTCCTCGCTGATTACGAGTCCGCCTGTCAGTACGGCGATATCCTCGAGCATAGCCTTGCGGCGGTCGCCAAAGCCAGGAGCCTTAACAGCGCAAATCTTCAGGTTGCTGCGCAGACGGTTTACAACCAATGTTGTAAGAGCCTCTGAATCAACATCTTCCGCAATAACGAGCAACGGACGTCCGCTCTCAGCTGCAGGCTGCAGGATAGGCAAGAAATCTTTCAGGTTGCTGATCTTCTTGTCGTAGATAAGGATGTAAGGATTCTCCATTACACACTCCATCTTGTCAGCGTCTGTTACGAAATATCCGCTCAGATAACCACGGTCGAACTGCATACCCTCAACAACACCGATGTGTGTGTCGCGGCTCTTGCTCTCCTCGATAGTGATAACGCCGTCCTTAGAAACCTTACGCATAGCGTCAGCCAGCAGTTTACCTATTTCAGGATCGTTGTTTGCGCTGACAGTAGCAACCTGCTCAATCTTGTCATAGTTGTCGTCAACCTTCTCAGCGTTGTTCTTGATATATTCAACAACGGCAGCAACAGCCTTGTCGATACCACGCTTCAGGTCCATCGGGTTTGCACCTGCTGTAACGTTCTTCAGTCCTTCAGTAACAATAGCCTGTGTAAGGATAGTTGCTGTTGTTGTACCGTCACCTGCATCGTCGCCAGTCTTGCTTGCAACGCTCTTAACAAGCTGTGCGCCAGTGTTCTCAAAGCGGTCCTCAAGCTCAACTTCCTTTGCTACGGTTACACCGTCTTTTGTTATCTGCGGAGCACCGAATTTTTTCTCAATAACAACGTTGCGGCCTTTAGGACCGAGTGTTACTTTCACTGCATTTGCCAACTGGTCAACGCCTCTTTTCAAGAGTTCGCGGGCGTCTGTATCGAATTTTATCTCTTTAGCCATGATGATTTTATTTTTATATGAAGGTCACATTTAGGGCACATTGTCCGTAGTCATAATGCCTACCTGCGTGCCGGTGACCTCATAGGGTTGTTTTTAAATTATTGATCTGAATATATTATTTTACTATAACAGCGAGAACGTCGCTCTGGCGCATCATAAGATACTTAACGCCGTCATACTCAAGCTCTGTGCCTGAATACTTACCGTAAAGAACCTCATCACCTTCTTTAAGAATCATTTCCTCATCCTTAGTGCCTGTGCCAGCAGCAACGATAGTGCCGTGCAAAGGTTTTTCTTTTGCTGTATCAGGAATAATGATACCACCGATTTTCTCTTCTGCCGGTGCAGGAAGTACCAGCACTCTGTCTGCTAATGGTTTAATGTTCATAATCTTTATATTTAAACTGTTATTTATACGTTTTATATTACCGATGCTTTGAGCATCCGCAAACACAATAGCGAAAAGCGTGCCAAAAGCCAAAATGTCAGTTTTTGGTTGTCAGTGTATGACAAACGTGTCAGTCATAACACATTGATGACACACTGCTTAGAAAACCACAAAGAAGAGACAATCCTACATGTCCTTATATATAAATATGTATAACGTGCTTTAAAATGACGCTACACGGAAGGCGCAGCCGTTAGAAAAAAGACAAAGGTATTTTGCCGTCAATACCACAGTGATAATCTCTGAATACATCTTTATGCACACGATATTTTCAACTTATGCCGTTTCTGACTTATATCCAGCTACAAGACATGCAGTCTGACGAACATTCAAAATGCTTGAATTATTGTCTAACAGGCGACATTATGACATAAAGAAAATGTCAGTAAAATTTAATGAAATAGAAATTCAGGCGGCACATACAGGCATCAAAACGGCAACAAAACAAGGATTTCACAGCAAAAGACATGCACTTGTATTTCAAAAGCTAGTCTTTTACATTGCCAAAGCTATGCTTTTACAACACGAAACACACTTATCCATAAGGCCGAAAAGCCTTAATTTACGGTAGTTTTAAGACAAAAGCGATGCACATTTATCGAAAATCTCTCATAACACAAAGCTATTCAAGACATTACGAATGCACACAAAAAGCCGTAATTTTCAGCCGAAAATATTTTATCTTTTTGAACAACGCGATTCTGCGAGATTATACAAAATCAACATGTAAGCAATTCCGGTTAACTACTTACATGTTGTATTTCAACATAACGAAATAAGACCAGACGTCATTTCTGCTTTTTTCCGTTTATAACAAAATTCTTTATCTTGGTATTTTCTATCACGCTTTTATCAAAAGAATTGGCGCTGTCAGTGATATTGCAGTTGACAAACGAGAAGTCTGTCAGCCGGTATTTATCAGACGTTCCTACGTCAAAAAAGTTGTCACACGTAGCGTCAACATTGCTTACTGATATATTGTTGCAAACAGACATCGGCATGTCGTCGCGCTGTTCGGGCTTATAGAATTGTGTCCAAGGACGAACGACAAGGAAACTTCCGCAACGTCCGCTCAACTTTTCAAGGCTTACATACTCATAATGTTGCGGCGTATCGGGGCGCATCTTTAGCCACAGAACACGGTTGGCATCATTGAATGTGCAGCGTCGCATAACGATGTTGCGGTTGTGCAGGCTCTCGCTTCCGAGCGTCAGGCAGCCATGCACCTTGCCATAAGTGCAGTCCTGCACGATGACGTTATAGTTAGGACCATTGTCAGGGTCTTTATCGGCAAACGTTCCCTTGCCTCCCTTCAGCACTACGGCATCGTCGTTGACGCTCATATAGCATCCGCTTATCAGTATGTCATGACAGTTGTCTATGTCAACGGCGTCGCTGCTTGGCGCCTTTACGCCCGAAGTTGGTGCAAAGATATAGCATCCGATGTATTTAACATGGTGACAGCGGTAAAGATGATTTGTCCAGAAAGCACTGTTTATCAGTCTTACGTCCTGCACCTGAACGTTAGTGCAATGCGACAGATATACAAGACGCGGACGCAGAGCCTCAAGATTGGTGCAGTCGGGATTAAACTTGCGCCTGATCCAAAACTCCTCCCAGAAGCGCAGTCCGTTGCCGTTTATCGTTCCCGGACCAGTAATAGTGAAGCCATTTAACCCATCGGCGTTTATCAGAGCTGCAAAATAGTTGAGCGTCTGCCCCTCCATTCGGGTCTTGACAAGCGGATAATATTTTATTGCATCAACGCCTTTAATCACTCCGCCACGGCAAATATGCAGATGAGTGCCCTGCTTGAAAAACAGCGAACCACTGAGAAACGTGCCTTCGGGCACCACTATCACTCCCCCGCCCTCTGCAGCAGCAAAGTCGATGACGCGCTGTATTGCCTCAGTCTGCAACAAAGTCGAGTCGTTTTTCACGCCATAGGACGTGATGACATACTTGCGTCCGAGTGTATCAATGTCTATACGCGACGTATCGTTAAACCATGCCGGAATGTCCGTTCCGTCGAGAAAGCTGTCGCCCGAGGCTCCTGCGCTGACCGTAAAGGCCATAAGGACAAGCACTACTGTCAATATCTGCTGAAAGAATTTCATGACTAATTATAATTTCTTGTTGGTTACATTCATCCTCCGCCACAACCTGCGCGGTATCAGCCGCCAGAAGAACACGAGAATGCTGTAGCGCCAGTCGATAATCTTAACATGCCTGTGGGCCGTTACGGCCTTCACTATCTCACGTGCAACGTACGTCTTGTCCATCAGCATTGGATAACTGCCGCTGCCCGACAGCAGCGGGGTGTCGACAAATCCCGGCCTGATGTCAGTAAATCTTATATGCAGACGGCGCATATTGGACAACTGCTCGAGCGCCTGGATATAAGTGTTCTGATATGCCTTCGACGCGCTGTACGACGGTGCCGCGCCAAGTCCCTTTGTGCCGGCTATTGAAGACACCACGGCTATGTCGCCGCCAAGATTGTCAGCCATATAGTTAAACATCGTGTCGACCATCTGCGTAAACCCGAACACGTTGACGCCTACCGTGTCAAGCTCGGTGTCTGCGTCAAGCCGCGGATTCTGATGTCCTACACCTGAGCAGTAGACAAAAAGATTCACTCCGCCCATGCGCCCCACAAGGTCGAGCAACCTGCGCGGCGCCTCCTTGTCGGTAACGTCCATGGCGCACACCTCCACCATGGCAGGATTAAGCTCTTTAATCTCAAGCAACTTGTCTTCACGCCTTGCGGCAATGCCGATAATCCAGCCTTCTGCCAGCAATATCTTGCTAACTTCGCGCCCTATGCCCGAAGAAGCACCTATAATAACAGCTCGTTTCATCAGTGCGAAAATAATAATATTTGACGATTCTGTCAAACTTTGCATACGTTTTCAGACAAAATAAAATAAAATTGCTTATATTTGCAGTTGGTAAGTGGCAATGCGGCACACGGCGCAACATATTCCGCCATGGAGCATGCCTCACGACATTGAATAAAAACATTTTTCTGAAATTTTAAACGTAAAGCATATTTTATGAAGGACTTTTTTAAATACATGGCCGCCACGGTTGTCGGCTTGATAGTTTTCACCCTGCTAACAGGCGTGCTCGGAGTGATGTGTATCGCAGGCATGATTGCCTCTGAAAGTTCGGCAAAGGACGTGAGCGACAACACGGTAATGGTGCTCAACCTGTCGGGAGTGCTCAACGAACGCTCTGAAGAAAGCATCATGGACCAGCTGAGCGGAAGTACGGTTGGAAACATGGGACTCGACGACATACTTGACGCCATTAAAAAAGCCAAGAACAACGACAAGATTAAAGGTATATATATTGAGGCAGGAATGTTCGGTGCAGACTCTTATGCGTCGATGCAGGCCATACGCAACGCGCTGAAAGACTTCAAGAAGAGCGGAAAATGGATTGTGGCTTACGGCGACGTATACACACAGGGCACCTACTATATCGCATCGGTTGCCGACAAGATATTCTTGAATCCGAGCGGACAGATAGACTGGCACGGTCTGGCTTCGCAGCCGATATTCCTTAAAGACATGCTGGCAAAGTTTGGCGTGAAGATGCAGCTGGCTAAAGTGGGCACATACAAGAGCGCTCCCGAAATGTTCACTGCCGACAAGATGAGCGACGCCAACCGCGAACAGGTTACGGCTTATATTAGCGGAATATGGCAGACCATCTGCAAGGATGTGTCTGAAAGCAGAAAGATCAGCGTCGATTCGCTTAACGCCTATGCCGACAGACTGATAACCTTCGACGATCCGAAAGAGTTTGTCAAGCGCAAGATGGTGGACAAGCTTATATACACTGACGGCATAAAGGCCGAAATAAACAAGCTCATGAAAAAGGATGCCGACGACAACATCAACACGGCAGGACTGGCAGAGATGAAACTTCTGACTGACAACAGCAGCAAAGGAGACGAGATTGCTGTATACTATGCTTACGGAAACATTGTTGACAGCGAGGAGACAGGCATGATGAGCCAAGGCCACAACATCGTGGGCAAGAAGGTTTGCGAAGACCTGCAGGCTCTGGCCGACGACGATAACGTAAAGGCCGTGGTGCTGCGCATCAACTCGGGAGGCGGAAGCGCTTATGCCTCAGAACAGATATGGCACTATGTTGAAATGCTGAAAAAGAAGAAGCCCGTGGTTGTGTCTATGGGCGGCATGGCTGCATCGGGCGGCTACTATATCAGCAGCGGCGCCAACTGGATTGTGGCTGAGCCCACAACGCTGACCGGCAGCATCGGCATATTCGGCATGTTCCCCGACTTCAGCGGACTGCTCACGCAGAAACTCGGCGTTAAGTTCGACGAGGTGAAGACCAACAAGAACAGCGGTCTGGGCACGCCTGCACGTCCTTTCAACGAAGAGGAGATGGCATACATCGAGAACTATATCGACCGCGGCTACAAGCTGTTCCGCTCACGTGTGGCAGAAGGCCGCAAGCTGAGCATTGCACAGGTAGAGAAAGTGGCTCAGGGCCATGTATGGCTCGGACAGGATGCATACAAGCATAAGCTGGTAGACCAGCTCGGAGGCCTCAACGAGGCTGTGGCAAAGGCTGCAAGTCTGGCAAACCTGAAGGAATATCACACGGCTCCTTATCCCGGAAAGAGCGACTGGATGGAGCAACTGCTCAACAAGGCATCGCAGGGCAGCTACATCGACAATCAGCTGCGTCTCACCCTTGGCGAATACTACGAGCCGTTCATGCTCATCAGAAGCATGAACAGACAGAACGCCGTGCAGGCACGTGTGCCGTTCATACTTAACATCAGATAAACAAAGCAGGCGCCCACAGGCACAGCTGCCGGCGCGCCTGCTGCATATAACGACAAACAATATAATGAATTCAGTAAAGGAATGGAAGGCGACTTTATAAAGATAAACGAATGGATGCTTCCGCTGAGCTGGCTCTACGGCCTGGGCGTAAGGCTGCGCAACCAGCTTTTTGAGCTCGGCATTCTTAAAAGCCGCAGCTTCGACATTCCGGTAATATCGGTAGGAAACATCACCGTGGGCGGTTCAGGCAAGACGCCCCACGTGGAATATCTCATCCGCCTGCTCAAAGACAAGGGCAAGGTGGCCGTGCTGAGCCGCGGATACAAGCGCAAGAGCAAGGGCTACGTGCTGGCTGAGGACGACACTGAGATGAGAAAGATTGGCGACGAGCCCTACCAGATGAAGCAGAAATTCAAGGACATATACGTGGCTGTAGACAAAAACAGATGTCACGGCATTGACCGCATAACCGGCGACGAAGAGACGAAAGACACCGACGTGATACTGCTCGACGACGCCTTTCAGCACAGATATGTAAAACCGGGAATCAACATTCTGCTCGTTGACTATCACAGGCTCATCATCTACGACAAACTGCTGCCTGCCGGCCGACTGCGCGAACCGCTAAGCGGAAAGGCAAGGGCCGACATAGTTATTATAACAAAATGCCCCAAAGACCTCAAGCCCATGGAGTATCGCGTGATAATAAAGGCAATGAACCTGTTTCCATATCAGCAGCTGTTCTTCTCCACTCTCGAGTATGAAGACCTTAAGGCCGTGTTCGGCAGCAGGACAAAGACCCTCGACAGCATCAGAAAGAATAAGGAGAACGTGTTGCTGCTCACAGGCATAGCGTCGCCCAAACAGATGATTTACGACCTGAAGCCTTACGCCGGCAACGTTGTGCCGCTGACATTCGGCGACCACCATCAGTTTACCGGAAGGGACATTGAACGGATAAACGAGGCGTTCGACAAGATGCCGTCGCCCAAAATAATAATCACTACAGAAAAAGACAACTCGAGACTGGCCGGAATGGACGGACTTTCTGAAGAGGTAAGGCAAAATCTATACATGCTGCCCATAAGGATAAAGTTCATGCTCGGTCAGGAAGAGGAATTTAACGAAAAAATAATTGGTTATGTACGAAAAAATTCAAGAAACAGCATCCTGGCTAAAGCAAAGGATGACAACAAGCCCAAAAACGGCAATAATTCTGGGAACAGGCCTAGGACAATTAGCTTCAGAAATCACTGACAGCTACGAGTTTCCTTACTCTGAAATACCTAACTTCCCCGTTTCTACAGTAGAGGGACACGCCGGCAAACTGATTTTCGGCAAGCTCGGCAACGTTGACATAATGGCAATGGAAGGACGTTTCCACTATTATGAAGGCTACAACATGAAGGAAGTTACGTTCCCGATACGCATAATGTACGAACTCGGCATAAAGACTCTCTTTGTAAGCAACGCTTCGGGAGGCATGAACCCTGAGTTCAAAATCGGCGACCTGATGATAATCACAGACCACATCAACTTCTTCCCGGAGCATCCGCTGCGCGGAAAGAACTTCCCCACAGGCCCGCGCTTCCCGGACATGCACGAGACTTACGACAAGAAGCTCATAGCAGAGGCCGACGCCATTGCCGCCGAAAAGGGCATACGCGTGGTTCACGGCGTTTATGTGGGCGTGCAGGGTCCTACGTTTGAGACTCCGGCAGAATATAAGATGTATCACCGCCTTGGCGGAGACGCCGTAGGCATGAGCACGGTGCCTGAAGTTATCGTGGCACATCACTGCGGAATAAAGACATTCGGTATAAGCATCATCACCGACCTCGGACTCGAGGACACACCGGTTGAGGTAAGCCATGAGGAGGTGCAGATTGCAGCCAACAAGGCTCAGCCGCTGATGACAGAAATAATGAGAGAGATGATCAACCGTGCATAACCTGTGCCGGCCGGATTATAGGATACAAGGAGTTAAGAATGTTGCCTCAAGGCGTATTCTTAGCTCCTTAAATCGAAATATAACAAAGAAAAAACTAAAAGCAGAATGACAGACATTGCGAAACTTGGCGAATTCGGACTTATCCGTCACCTCACAGACGGACATGCTCCCAAAAACGAATCGACAATATACGGCGTAGGCGACGACTGCGCCGTGATGCACTATCCCGACAAGGAAGTGCTCGTTACGACAGACATGCTTATGGAAGGCGTCCACTTCGACCTTACATACATCGACCTGCAGCACCTTGGCTACAAGTCGGCAATGGTGAACATAAGCGACATATTCGCCATGAACGGCACACCGCGCCAGCTCATTGTAAGCATTGCGCTGAGCAAACGCTTCACAGTTGAGGACATGGAGATGTTCTACAGCGGCCTGCGCATGGCCTGCGAAAAATGGAACGTAGACATTGTGGGCGGCGACACGACGTCGTCGTACACCGGACTGGCCATAAGCATAACGTGCATCGGCGAATGTGCAAAGGAGGACATCGTATACAGAAACGGCGCTAAGGACACCGACCTGATATGTGTCAGCGGCGACCTCGGGGCGGCATACATGGGACTGCAACTGCTAGAGCGCGAAAAGAGCGTCTACTATCAGCAGGTGAACGAGGCAAGGAAGAAGAACGACAAGCGTGCGCTCGAAGAGCTTGCCCACTTCCAGCCTGACTTTGCCGGAAAGGAATATCTGCTGCAGCGCCAGCTAAAGCCGGAGGCAAGAGGCGACATTCTGCAAGCGCTGCGCGAGCGCAACATACACCCCACGGCCATGATGGACATAAGCGACGGACTGAGCAGCGAACTGCTGCACATCTGTAACCAGAGCAACTGCGGGTGCCGAATTTACGAAAAGAACATCCCCATTGACTATCAGACGGCTGTGATGGCTGAGGAGATGAACATGAACGTAACTACGTGTGCGCTCAACGGCGGCGAAGACTACGAGCTGCTGTTCACCGTGCCCATAGGCGACCATGAGAAGATTGAGGACATGAAAGACGTGAAGCTCATAGGGCATATCACAAAGAAAGAACTGGGCCACATGCTCGTAAGCCGCGACAACAACGAGTTTGAGCTGAAAGCTCAGGGCTGGAATCCCTTAAAAGACTAAGACAATAAATTATTCATCATACAGGAATGTTCAGACTGCCGGCAGCCTGAACATTTTTTGTTAAAACAGTTACTACTGAAGACTAACACAAAAGCTAAGATCAGTGATGGCATCTAATTACATAACCAGCATGCTCCATCACGTTAAGCCCAAGCAGAAGGCATCAAGTTGCTTTTCGAAAGGCATGCTTTTGCATGACAAAACAAGGCCTTTTATGATGCAAAAGATATGCTTTCAGCCGGATATAGACACGCATCCGATACAAAGCAAAAAGAAAGATGAAAAGAAATCCACCACGGAATGAATGAACAAAAAAAGTTTTTCGAAGAAACTCATCACTCGTCACAACACGGCATAAGGCACTGCAAATCAAAGCATTATGGCGTGACGAGTTGTCATGCGAACTCATCACATCAGGCATAAATCAACCAAAATCAGGACAAAAAAGAACGGCTAAATCTTTGTGTGATGAGTTTGCACGACAACTCATCACACCGCAAACAACTGAATATCAACAAATTACATGCGAATGTGACGAGTGATGAGTTTCTGCAAAAAACTTTTCAGCCAACATCAACAAAACAAGGACACAGACAGCAACATATTCATAGACTGAAAGCACATATTTAAATATGAACGGAAAGTAACAATAAAAAGATGCAAAAAACGTTATATCAGAAAAAACATAATAACATGAAAAAACTGGTAATAATAATGCTCGTGCTGTTGACGATGACGCAAAACTCAACAGCACAAACAGCAGGAGGCGAAACAAAGATTTTCCCTATGTTCGGACTCACCTTGTCTAAGATGAACAACGACATAATCCTCACTGACGCAGGAAACGGACAGGGCGATGAGCTTAAGCCAAAATATAAATTTGGCATAACGGCAGGAGCCGAAGTAAGACACAGATTTAAAAACAACGACTTTGGCTTCAGCGCAGGTCTGCTCTACGCGATGTACGGCACCAAATATTCAGACTATACTTATAGCAATGAGCAATACTATAACAAGATAACCGATTCGAAGCAGACACTCCACTATCTCACAATACCCGTAATGGCCATCTGCTATTTCGGCAACAGCGGCTTCTCGATAAAAGCCGGAGTGCAGGCGGGATACCTTCTGTCGGCAAAAGGAAGCGGTGACTACGAGAACGGAACTATTGAAAACGGCCAATATATACCTGACGCGGAACAATCAGGAGAGGCAAGCAACACCACAACCGGAATATTCAAACGTTTCGACATCGGCATCCCTGTAGGAGTTGCTTACGAATACAACAATATCAGCATCGACCTGAGATACTTGTTCGGCCTGAAAAACCCATATAAATATTACGATGATAACATATGCAACCGCAGTTTCTCGCTGACAGTAGGCTATGGTTTCACTTTATAATACAGAAAAAGTGCAGCTAAACAAATAAAATCATCACACAGCGCACAACTGCTTTAATGCAATAAATACGCAAAATAAAACATGCATAAAGGTGTACTCTGCACAATTATGCATGTTTTATTCGTTTTTATAAGCTAATTTCCAAAAATAAGTTAAAAAGAATACTTTTATCACGTAATGAATCTTTTATTTTAAAACTTTTGCGTACCTTTGCATCGCAAAAAAGAACAACGATGGTGCCATAGCTCAGTTGGTAGAGCAAAGGACTGAAAATCCTTGTGTCCCCGGTTCGATTCCTGGTGGTACCACTCCTCCTTTCATTAGCCCTGTACGTTTAAGCGTCAGGGTTTTTCTTTTATATACCCCACACCTTATTGTATACAGCAAAATTAAATTAGCACGATTCTCACAGACTCAAATATTTAACGAAAAACAATTACAACACGTAACAATCAACATTGACATCATGGGGCAGCAGAAATTTAATGGGGTATCCGTAGAGCTTTGCGATTCTAAAGAGAAAAAACTTTTTATGGGGCAGTAGAAATTTCGGCAGCACCAAACAAATCGTAAATATATAAAAAAAGCAACATTCACATGAATGTTGCCTTTTAAGAGGTACCTAGCAGAGTCGAACTGCTCTACACGGTTTTGCAGACCGTTACCTAACCGATCGGCCAAGGTACCATTTCTCGCTTTTTGCGCTGCAAAGGTAATACTTTTTTCTTATACGTGCAAATTTTCAAGAATATTTCTTTAAAAAAAATATCATATACCATAATTTATCCAATTCCGCTCTTCCATAATACGGCAAGGCGAATCAATAGAAGCTATAAATTACAACAAAGAAGGAACACCATTTTAGTATGTATACCACATAACTAAAAAAGCAAAAAACACTTTCAACATAATTTTATATAAAAAACAAATATGAAGTAAATGGTACAATATTATTAATATATAACACTTATTAATATATAACACTCCATAAATCCACACTCCACACATTTCATTGTCTGGCAAACTAAGCAAACAAGTCATCATATTTTATTGTTTTAAATCATCTTTTCTGCATTATAAAGGCAATATTCAATAAAATCAAAACAATCTGATAAAAAAATCCGAAAAAATTTTGCTGTATTAAAAAATATGCGTACCTTTGCATCGCATTTAAGAAATGGTCCCGTGGCTCAACTGAATAGAGCATCTGACTACGGATCAGAAGGTTACAGGTTTGAATCCTGTCGGGATCACAAAAGTCATCTCAATACTGAGATGACTTTTTTATTTGTATCCAAACTTTAAAACCGGACCACAGAAATCACAAAGCCCGAGGCATTAGAAATTTAATGAGAGTATCCGTAGAGCTTTGCGATTCTAAAGAGGAAAAACTTTTTATCCGTCACTCCATGGAGATTAGCTCTGAAGAGTTTGATTTTAGCATTGAATGATTCAGCAGCTGCATTCGTGAAACGATTGTTATATAAGTTCAATATTTCACCATAATGTTCATAAAAGGTTGCAGCAATCACATTAAATTGCTTCATGCCTGCACGTTCCACTTTATCATACCATTTTGCCATACTGAGCCTTGCGGCATCTTTGATTGTGTTTTTGGAAAATATCATTCTTAGTGAGTGCGACAGTCCGTAAGCAACTTTAATATCCGGGTATTCGTCAAATAGGATTCGAGCCCTTTCTTTTTGTCTTTCTGTCCATTTGTCTGCTGATTTAAACAGCAGGTAACGACTTCTGACAAGCAGTTCGGGGTGTGTGTCTCCGTTGGGGAAACGAAATGGCACATAGGCTTTACCCTACAGTTTGCATTCTTCCATTTCCCCGTTGCCCTGTTGCAGTGCATCCCAGCGATGTGCCACGCGAATTTCCTGTACAGCATCACCAGCCAGTTTCTGTATGTGAAAACAGTCTATTACCCGTTTGGCATTAGGAAAGGCTACAGAAACTATTTTGCGCATCGAGTCTGAAAGGCCAAGAGTAGCCTCCTCAACCTTCATACGTTCCGCTTTATCAATCTGTTTTAAAGCCTGTATTATAGCCTCAGATTTTGTTCCGGCAACGACCGCCACCAGGCTTCCTTCTGGGCATGGCGGTCACGGTTGGCAACAAACGTATACAGTTCGTCATTAGACAGGGAGGATTCGTCTATTGCGAGGCGGGGACCTATGCTTTCAGGAAACAGCAGCCATTTGTCGGCATTATCCGGTTCATCCCACTCACAGTAACCACTTAATGTTTCTTTGTACTATTTCTCAAAAGTATGTGCATTTATATGATAAAATGTTTCAAGCGTACGGCAAGTTACCTGGGATGCCTCCATACGTTTCTTTTAAAAAAGCCAAAACTCTTTTGAGTAACGTCCAATTGATTCGTTTACATATTGCAAAGGTCGGAATTTATATGGAATAGCAACAAAAATCCCCATTAAATTTCTACTGCCCCATTTCTACTGCTCCACTATTTATCGGATTAGCCGTTTTTAAATAAAAACACAATATGCACAAACAAAAAAAAGAGACACTCGAAAGTGTCTCTTTGTACGCCTGCAGGGGCTCGAACCCTGGACCCTCTGATTAAGAGTCAGATGCTCTACCAACTGAGCTACAAGCGCGTCCTTAACAACTGATTAGTGTTTGTTTCTCAATTGCGAGTGCAAAGGTAGGCATTATTTTTATTACCACCAAATTTTTCAGCAACTTTTTTACTAAAAATTTTATTTTTACCCAAAATCGCCCTATTTTGCCCATAAATCGCCCACAAAAACACATAGACAATATTTTTTGTAAAATTTAAAAACACATAAAATTATCATGTTAGAATATTTATTATTTGGAAATGTCTCCAACTTGCATTACATTTGCAAAAAATTTACCGCAAACTATAAAAATAATCAAACGACATCAACGTATATACATAATTATTTGAACAGCCCATACATGAACGGGGACAAAACACCCGGACATGAACATATTAAATAAATTGGAATATTAAATACTAAAGTAAAAATAAACTTATTAACTAATCAAAATGAAAAAAGTTTTATCTCTATGCGTAGCATTTATGCTTGCATTAAACTTTGCCCAGGCAAGTGACTACGACACTTATTACCAAAACCTTCCGGTTGAAATGCCTAAAGCAACTGCACCGGTCATACCGGCAAACACCGTTAATCTTAAAGACTTCGGAGGCGTAGGAGACGGCGTAACTCTTAATACAGAAGCTTTCAGAAAAGCAATAAGCGCACTGAACAAGCAGGGAGGAGGCCATCTTGTGGTGCCTGCCGGAATATGGCTGACGGGAATGATTTCGCTTAAGGACAACATTGATCTGCACATAGAGAAAAACGCCATAATAATGGCTTCGCCCGAAAAGAGCCTGTTTATAAAAGAAGAAAACGGCAAGAAAGACGACAAATGCACTCCACTGATAAGCGCAAGCAAGCGTAAGAACATCAGCATAACCGGCGAAGGCGTAATCGACGGCAACGGCGCATTCTGGCGTCCTGTAAAACGTTCTAAAGTAAGCGACGCCGAGTGGAAAGAGTTTCTCTATATGGGAGGCACAGAGACAGAAGGAGGCAAACTGTGGTTTCCGTTCAACCTCAAGCATTACGAAAACATAGCAGCCACACCCGAGGCACAGGAAAAGATGCGCACACACCTCATCAGAATAACTGACTGCGAGAATGTGCTCGTAAAAGACGTTACACTTCAGAACTCGCCCAAGTTCCACCTCATCCCTACACGCTGCAACAACGTGATAGTTGACAACGTTACAATAAGATGCCCGTGGAACGCCCAGAACGGCGACGCTCTCGACATCAGCAGCTGCAAGAATGTCCTGATTGTCAACAACACCATCGACGCCGGAGACGACGGAATATGCATGAAAGCGGGAGCCGGAGAGTCTGGTCTCAAATATGGACCATGTGAGAACATTCTCATTGAGAACAATGCGGTGTTCCATGCTCATGGCGGCTTTGTCATAGGCTCCGAGTTCACCGGAGGCATAAAGAACATTGTTGTACGCAACAACCGCTTCAGCGGCACTGACACAGGTCTGCGCTTCAAGAGCGGCATAGGACGCGGCGGAAAGGTTGAAGGGCTGTATATCAGCGACATCTTCATGACGGACATCAAAGATGAAGCCATTGTATTTGAGTGCACTTATATCGACAAGAAATACAGCGTAAAAGAAGACAAGGCTGAAACAGCCACCTACACCGACGCACCTTTTGCACCTGACTTTGGAGACATACATATATCAAACGTCGTATGCCGAAACACAAAAACAGCCATTTCGGCACACGGACTACCGGGCTTGAAGTGCGTACATGACGTTACAATAGACAACTGTACATTCTTCTACACGAAAAAAGATAAGGACTTTGACAATAACGTTGACGTAAAAATCACGAACACAAAGTTCCTTACCTATGATAAATAATAAATAGAGGGTTAAATTTTGCAAGGGAGAAAGCGGTGTAAAAACTGTTTTCTCCTTTTTTATTAACGCAGATCTGCTAAAAGTGTAAACACCAAGATAAAGCAGAAAAAGACAACAGTATTATTATTCCGGGATTATATCTCCATACGCAAAAAACAATCACAGAAAGACAACCATAAAACATGATAATCAAGAATATGGACACAGCGTCATAGCTACAATCAGGTATAATTTATCCAAACGCATTATCCCTCATCTCCAAACAAGAAAAATCCGCGAGAAGGACGCCACTGCTCCACAGACAAATGAATTTATCACATCAATCATAAAATCAAGACACCACTAATACCTCAACAACAAACGGGGATGCGCCCAAAAGCGACATCCCCGTTTGTATATAGTCTAAATGCAATCTGCACTTCTATCCTTTTAATAAGCCTTTTCATCACCATGAATGGCATCAGAAACGGTTTTTAATATTATCTGAATATCGAGCCAGAAACTCCAGTGCTCAATATACCAAATATCCTTTTCCACACGACGCTTCATGTCATCCACAGTCTTTGTCTCTCCCCTCTCACCATGAGTCTGAGCCCATCCTGTTATACCGGGCTTTACGTAATGGCGTATCATATAGTCTGATATAAGTTGGGAATAATAGTCGGTGTGAGCAAGCATATGCGGACGCGGACCGACAATGCTCATGTTTCCTTTAAGTACATTTATAAACTGAGGCAGCTCATCAATGTTGGTATGACGCATCAGCAAGCCCCATTTAGTCACTCTCGGGTCATCCTTGACAGCCTGTACTTTATCAGAATCCTTGTTTACCTTCATGCTCCTGAACTTATAGCACACGAAGTCCTTTCCGTCATATCCGGTACGTTTCTGCTTAAAGAACAACGGTCCGGGCATCGTTATCTTTGACACTATCGCCACAATTATCAATATTATCGGGAACAATGTGCATATAAACAGCAGCGAAACCACAAAGTCGAATACACGTTTCTGTATCCTGTTGCGCATATCCTTCAGCGGTTCGTTATACTGCGACATGACATAAATGTCGCCAAACTCCATAACCTTTGCACTGCGGAACTCTCCGTAAGATATGGTAGGCACATAATATGTTCTGATCATATGCTTTTCACAAAGCCTCATCAGAGCCTTATATTCTTTCAGCTTATCCGGCATTACGCCGATATAGAGCTCGTCAACATGATTATTCTCTATAAAAGGCAGCAGTTCGCTCTCCTCTCCCAGATAAGCAAGTTCCTCACCTGTAGAGCTGTTTGTCATGGAGTCAGAATCTGTTTTGATAAAATATCCCAGAAGATTGTATCCGTTCCAGACGTTAGTCATCACGTCAGCTATTTTCTGTTCCATTTGTCCTGTACCAAGTATTATGGTATCAACTCTGTTCCGGCCAACACTTCGCTTATGCTTAATGTATGTTCTAAGTAAAAGTCGCTCAATACTTGTAACAAGAAAAACAAGTAGAGATATTTCGATACAATAAGCAAGCCCCGGTACGGAAAATCCCATGATACCCAACACTGCCGCATACAGCACTATGAATATAGCTGATGTACGTGAAGTATTGCTGAGCACTTTTGCCGGCTGAGCCTGTCTGTGATGCAGGCTTATGGTAACAATCTGCAATGCAACAACATATGAGACATTTGCCATTAACAAATCAGCCACAAATTCTCCGCTCGTATCTGCTCCTGAAAACAGCGTGAACAACAAGAATACTACATTAAATGTAAGCCAGTCGATAACTGACAAGAGAATACCTAATTTAAATGTTTTGTCAAATGCAGAGATCATAGTCTAATATTGTTTTTATATAAAATATACGTCTTTCGCCGATTTACACAACCACCATATAAGACGCAAATAAATAATATTTACCAAAAAAATTGCACGCAAAGATACTAAATTTTATTTTGTAAAAACATTTTATGATGACTTTTTTCATTTTCGTCACACTATTTTTTTATTTAAGTCAAAAATTACACTATCTTTGCAAATAATTTTACAATACTCAAACTACTTTAAAGCAAATGGAAGAACAAAAAGAGTTATTTCACGAGGTAAACGAGAGCTATACCATGCTCGAAGCCATAAACGAAGCCAAGCGCTGTCTTCACTGCAAAGTTCCGCAGTGCAAGAAAGGATGCCCCATAAGCCACGACATTCCCGACTGGATTCACGAGCTTTCGAAAGGTAATCTCGGTAACGCCATGAAGATAATCAACGACAAGAGTAACCTGCCGGCTGTATGCGGACGTGTATGCCCGCACGAGAAGCAGTGCGAGGGACATTGCGTACTGAGCAAGAAAGGACAGGCGATACATATTGGCAAGCTGGAAAGATTCATAGCCGACTTCGACGGCGGCATGGGCCTGATACGCGAGAACCTGCAGCCAAAGACACGCGGACGCATAGCCGTAATCGGCTCAGGACCAGCCGGACTTACCATTGCCGGCGACCTGGCACGCAAAGGTTTCAACGTTGAGATATTCGAGATGGAACCCGAACCGGGCGGCGTTCTCATGTTCGGCATCCCTGAATACCGACTGCCGAAGGAGATAGTAAGACGCGAAATCAAAAAGATTGAAGAACTTGGAGTGGTGTTCCACTGCAACACCACTGTTGGAACCGACATAAACATCGACCAGCTCTTTGAACGTGGCTTCGACGCCATATTCATGGGCACTGGTACAGTAAAGCCGAAGAAACCGGATATTCCCGGACGAAACCTCAAAGGCGTACGTCAGGCTGTATACTTCTTAAGAAAGGTGAGTCTATACAACGAAGGAAACATTGCGCGCGAAGACGTGCCCATACAAGAAGGCGACCGTGTGTTTGTCATCGGCTGCGGCAACACAGCCATGGACGGTGCCCGCACGGCCATCCGCATGGGTGCAAAGGATGTCGAGATTGTTTATCACCGCACGGTGAACGAGATGAGCGCCCTTCGCTCTGAATACGAAGAAGCTGTCGAAGAGGGTGTCAAGTTTAACTGGCAGTCAAAGATTGTGGAGATTCTCGACAAGGACGGCATTCTCAACGGCGTAGTCATAGAGCACAACGGCGAGCGCCGCACAGAAAAGGCCGACAAGGTGCTCATGGCCATCGGCTCCGTGCCCGCCAGCCGCGTAGTGTCGACCACCAAGGGCATTGAAGTTGACGAAAGCGGATACGTGCTAACACGCGAGACTCCATGCGGAATGACGAGCCGCAAGGGTGTGTTTGCGGGAGGCGACGTTGTAAACCGCCCCTCGACCGTCGTACTTGCCATGCGCGACGCCAAAAACGTTGCCGACGGCATAGCTCAGTATGTAGACGCCATCAAGCTCCTCGAGGCAATAAACGCCAAGGACTGGGCAGGCGACAAGAACTAAGACAATAGTTAATGCCTTATAAGTTTTTTGAGGTTTAGGGATAACATCATGCAGACAACCTGTCTGCACTTAAACGTTTCGTAGCGGAACGTTATATCGAAAATGACGGTATAAAGCACACCGCAGAAAATCTTCCGGTGTAGTCTTTATGCCGTTATAATTGTCTGGATATCCAGGTCAGCAGCAAAGCCACTACATACTCCTGCTCAGCGGCCGTAAGTTCACGCCCCGCCTCAATGCCGTGCCATTTTGACAGGCAGCCCCGGCAGCAGCATCCTGTTGCGTGTTGTGCCACAAACACGGGATGTCCCTTCATCGGTGTCTGCTTTCCGTCGTTTGGTATAACGGCCGGTGCAAGTCTTTTTCTTATTATGTCAGCTGCATGCATGCCAATGCGCCCAAGTCCCTTCTCCGTTACATAATACTTCATCTCATCATTCAGCCGGAAGCGTCGCCTGAAGTCCGATTTCGCCAACCGCCCGAACACTTCATCAAAATTGTATTTACTCAGGTCTATGGCCGGCATGATAGGATCAAAATCGTCATCGCCAAACAGACTTCCTTCCACAGGCTTTCTTCCATTATTAATACGTTTTCTCATATCAAATGTTATTTCTGCCGACAGCCACCTGCATCACGTTCTGCCGGCAAGCACAAAGATACGACAAAAAATCAGAATATCCTCTAACCTGCAAGACATAAAGCTACGCGAAATGGCCGTGCTGCATAAAATGTGTAAATAAAGGTAGCACATTTTATGCATATTATTTCATCTTTTATATTTTTATTTCTTATCTTTGCATATACCAAGCTTAAACATGCAGTCGGGGCCACATATCCGGCAGCAATGTGCAAAGGCTGGACATGACACATCATTATAAATAAAACTAAATCATAACGCCATGAATATCAATGAAATGCTAAACATGGAAGTCTTCGGACTGTCAATCCGCTGGATTGTCGTGTTCTTAATCAAGGGTTTCTTAATTTACGTGTTCGTGCGCATACTCAATGCGTTCATCAAGTATCTGTTCAACCGTTCGCAGAGAAAGCGCGGCCGCATTGTCTTCGACGAGACAAAGATAAGCTTTATCCGCCAGATAATCACCACCGCCGTGTACATCATAGGTGTGGCTGCATTTCTGTCGCTCATTCCGGGCATGGAGAAGGTCAGCAACTCAATCCTCGCCAGTGCCGGTATCATGGCCATGGCCGTCGGCCTTGCTTCTCAGGAGGCCTTGTCTAATATCGTAGGCGGACTGTTCATCATCTTTTCGCGTCCGTTTAAGGTGGGCGACTTTATCCAGGTTGACAACGTCATCGTTGGAACAGTCAAGGAGATTACGCTCCGCCATACGGTCATACAGAACGCCGAAAACCGCATGATTCTCATTCCGAACAACAAGATCAACTCAAGCACCATCGTCAATTCGTCTTATGGCGAAACCACCACGTGCTCTTTTATAGAAGTCGGCGTGTCTTACACCACTGACCTCGGCCATGCCATCGACGTGATGAGAGACGAGATTATGAAGCACCCGATGCTCATAGACCATCGCACCGACGAGGAGAAAGCCAACAATGTGCCGCAGGTTGTCATACGTGTTATCAATCTTGGCGACTCTGCCATAACGCTGCGTGCATGGGCGTGGGCGTCTACCACGGGCAACGCCTTTGCCATGAAGTGCGACCTGCTGAGGGCTATCAAGGAGCGTTTCGACGTCGAGAAGATAGAGATTCCGTATCCTTACTATAACCAGATTATCATGAAGGCATAATGGCCATGCCCTTGCGGTATGATGCGGACAAGACGCGCCGCACCGGCAGGCAATCAAACAAATAAAATTTTTATTTAAAAACTCACAACTCGTCACATTCGTATGTAAGTCATTTATTTTCAAACACATACAGTGTGACGAGTTGTTTTTCCAACTCATCACACAACTCTTCTTCCTGCCCTTTTTCTGATATGTATCCTTTTGCATCCTGAAAGACGGCATATTACAATGCAAAAGGACACCTTTCACAATCCGTTTTGCGGTCTTTCATCCGTGGCGTCGTTTTCATAGCCATTATACCTATTCATGCAGCCTAATGCATAACCTTCGTCCATGCTCATATCCGCATGCCTCAAGCATCTTTATGCCCAGCTTCTGCTGACTTGAACGCACAACACAATTGCCTGCCCTACTGCTCACTGGCAATATCACCGCATGGCTCATGACATACACACGTCCGCCTATTACAGATTTATTTTCCATTGGAAAATGTTAAAAGACAGGCCATTTAGCAAATAAATGTTACAAAATAAATTATTTTCTATCGGAAATTATCTTTATAACAAACAAATATCTATATTTGCAATGCTTTCCAATGGAAATAATATAAGAATTAAAAAATCTTTCACCATAATATGTAACGGCAAAATAATATCGACATGAACAACAACTGCATCTGCAAGATAAGAAAGATATACCGCTGTATAAGCGAGTTTGAACTTCAGCTACAGAAGGCCTTCGGCCTCAACTTCAACGAGGCCATGCTGCTCTGCGTGCTGTCTGAAAAAGAGAAGATGCTTTCGGGCGAGATAGCCGACGAGCTTCAGCTCTCGCGCTCAAACGCATCCAAGGTGATTGCATCGCTCGAGAAGGAGGCTTACATAAGGCGCAACGTGTGCCCACACGACAGCCGCTGCATGAGTTTCCACCTCACCAAGAAGGGCCGCGAACTTATCGACCGCATACACTGCTCGCAGTTTTCGCTGCCCGAAGAGCTACGCCAGATAGCCGAAAGCATGACCGAAGAAGAAATAACAACAAACAATAATAATTAAAACAAGCACACTGACATGAGACACATCATCATTGGCGGAGTTGCCGGTGGAGCCACCGCAGCCGCACGCATTCGCAGGGCCGACGAAAAGGCCGAGATAATATTGGTTGAAAAGGGGCCGCACATTTCATATGCCAACTGCGGACTGCCCTACTACATCGGCGGCACCATTGCCGACAAGAACAAGCTGTTTGTGCAGACACCCGAGTCGTTCGGACGCCGCTTCAACGTTGACGTGCGCGTCAACACCGAGGCCATAAGCATCGACACTAAGGCCAAGACCGTAACGCTGCGCCACCCCGACGGCTCTGTCATTGACGAGCATTACGACCGCCTGCTGCTCTCGCCCGGCTCGTCGCCCGTCAGGCCTCCGTTCCCCGGCATCGACACCGAGGGCATATTCACCCTGCGTAACGTTGAAGACACATTCCTCATAAAAGACTATCTTACGCAGCACAGCGTAAAGAGCGCCGTTGTTGTAGGCGGAGGATTTATCGGACTCGAGATGGCAGAGAATCTCAGTCATGCCGGCGCCCGCGTGTCTATCGTCGAGATGGCTCCGCAGGTAATGGCACCGGTCGACTTCAGCATAGCTTCTCATGTTCACCGCGAACTGCTCAGTCAGGGTGTTTCGCTTCATCTCAACACTGCCGTTGAGCGCTTCGAGAAGGACAACGGACGCATACGCGTGTTCTTCAAGTCGGGCAAGAGCATTGTAACCGACCTCGTGCTGCTCTCCATCGGCGTAAGTCCCAATACGTCGCTTGCCAAGAGTGCCGGCATAGAGCTTGGCGCGCGTGGCATCAAGGTAGACAAATATCTCGAGACATCGGCCAAGGGCGTATATGCCGTAGGCGACGCCATTGAATATCCGCATCCAGAATATGGCGAGCCATGGCTCAACTATCTTGCCGGACCGGCTAACCGTCAGGGACGCATCGTGGCAGACAACATGGTGTTTGGCAACACAACCGAATATGAAGGAGCCATCGGTACGTCTATTGCTAAAGTGTTTGATGTAGTTGTAGGTTCTACGGGCCTTCCTGCAAAGCGTCTGAAACAACTCGGCATCAAATATCAGAGCAGCACTACGACAAGCATGTCTCATGCCGAATATTACCCCGGTGCGTTCTTCATCACCACCAAGCTCACCTTCAATCCTGAAGACGGCACGCTCTACGGCGCGCAGTGCGTAGGACACGAAGGCGTAGACAAGCGCATCGACCAGCTGGCCATAATCATCAAGCACAGGGGCACCATCTACGACCTTATCCGCCTTGAGCAGGCTTATGCTCCTCCGTTCTCGTCGGCCAAAGATCCGATAGCCATTGCTGGCTACACCGCCGCCAACATCATATCCGGCAAGATGCCTGTTATCTACTGGCGCGACATCGACGGTCTCGACCGCAGCAAGGTTCAGATTATCGACACCCGTACACCTTCCGAATTCAGCCTCGGCACAATCTGCGGGGCCGTCAACATTCCCGTAGACGACATCCGCGAGCGCATGGGCGAGATAGACAAGAGCAAGCCCGTAGTAACATTCTGCGCCGTAGGTCTCAGAGGCTACATCGCCGCACGCATACTTATGGCCAACGGCTACGACGTGCGCAACCTTTCGGGCGGCTACAAGACTTATCAGCTGGCCACACAAGACCTTCAGTGTGCCGACGGCAACGATGACAGCAACGATTCTTCTTGTTCGTGCAGTTGCACTCCGGGCAGTCAATGCAGCGACAGCCGTGCAACGCTTACCGTTGATGCCTGCGGACTGCAGTGCCCCGGTCCGATACTTAAACTGAAACAGGCCACCGACGACATGCAGCCCGGCGAGACTATAGAGGTAAAGGCAACCGACCCCGGTTTCCCGTCAGACGCCAAGGCATGGTGTAAGTCAACGGGCAACGCCTTCCTTTCAGCTTCGTGCACCGACGGCTGTCACACCGTCCTCATCAGGAAGCAGCAGTCTGACGACAAGCCTGCCGCCGCATGCGTTCCTGCCGGCAAGAACAAGACCCTTATATGCTTCAGCGATAACCTCGACCGCGCCATAGCCACATTCATTCTTGCCAACGGCGCAGCCGCCACAGGCAGCAAAGTGTCTATCTTCTTCACCTTCTGGGGCCTCAACGTCATAAAGAAGAAGCACGGCCCGGCCGTAAAGAAGACTCTCACCGAGAAGATGTTTGCCCACATGCTCCCCAAGAGCAGCAACAGTCTTGCCCTGTCAAAGATGAACATGATGGGCATGGGCAGCAAGATGATACGTGGAATAATGAAAAAGAAGAACATCGACTCGCTCGAGTCGCTCATCCGTCAGGCAATGGACAACGGCGTCGAATTTATTGCATGCCAGATGACAATGGACATGATGGGCATAAAGAAGGAGGAACTGCTCGACGGCGTAACCGTGGGCGGCGTAGCCTCTTACATGCAGAAAGCTGAAGAAGCAGGCGTCAACCTCTTCATCTAGACATAACAACAGCATCCGTGGCCACGCCGGCCGTAGCCCTGAATGCACTGTAACATCATATCATCCGAAGCTAACAGCACAAGGCAACATGCCTCAGCCACGTCCGGCTCTGTCAGCTTCGGATTTTTTATGTCATCAAGACATGCCTTATAACCTAACAACGTCGGCCATATGTCCGCATTTGTCTTACTTTTAAAAGTACATTTATATTCTCAACACACTCTCTGTTTTCTATTTTCATCTTGCCATTTACCACTTATCTAAACAACCCGACACAGTTTCGAGAAAACAGGCTGCAAAACATTCCACATAAAACTACAATCCTTATTGATTCCAATATCTGGTTTTGGTTTAACACTCAACAAATTCCAGACATACATCAACAAGCCTTCATACGCCTCATTTATGTGAAATATTGCACATTTTTTATCCTTTTCCGGTAACGGTTCATGCAGCGCATGTATTTATCTTTGCAACCGGAAAAAACAGTTTTTATGAAGAAGACAAACACTCAGAACCAGAAAAAGACAAATCCATACTACGGACTTCTGTGGGGCTTTCTGCTTGTGCTGTTTCTCAACGGTCTTATCTTTCCAAAATTTGGACGTGGCCGCATAATCGAAACCGACTACGGCACTTTTGTCGGAAAGGTGGACAGCGGAAAGGTAAAGGACGTTATGATTAAGAGCAGCCACATCTACTTCACAGCGAAAGAAGCCGACGGCAAGACAATAACTTATCAGACAGGTGAGATCAACGACCCAAAATTGGTAGACAGGCTGCTGTCGGCCAAGAGTCCTAACAAGTCGGGCAAAATTTCTTTCAATGAAATTATACCTCAGGAAAACTCACCTCTGCTCAACTTCCTGCTCATGTGGGTTCTCCCCGGCATCATATTCTATCTCATATGGCGACAGGCTGCCAGAAGCATCAGAAGCAGGATGGGCGACGGCGGCAATTTCATGTCGTTCGGCAACGGAGGGGCCAAGATATATGCCGATGCTGACATAAAGACAACTTTCGCTGATGTTGCCGGACAAGACGAGGCAAAAGACACTCTGAAGGAAATCGTCGATTTTCTTCATAATCCACGTAAATATGTCGAAATCGGAGCATCGCTGCCCAAAGGAGCGCTGCTTGTAGGACCTCCCGGAACAGGCAAGACACTCATAGCACGTGCTGTGGCCGGTGAGGCAAAAGTGCCTTTCTTCGCCATATCCGGATCAGAGTTCGTTCAGATGTTCGTGGGCATGGGTGCAGCAAAGGTGCGCGATCTGTTCAAGCAGGCCAACGAGAAGGCACCATGCATAATATTCATTGACGAGATTGACGCTATAGGAAAAAGACGCGACAGCGGTTTCTCGAGCAACGACGAGCGCGAACAGACTCTCAACCAGCTGCTTACGGAGATGGACGGATTCGACGGAAAACGAGGTGTGGTAATCCTTGCTGCCACCAACAGGCCCGAAACTCTCGACAAGGCGCTGCTGCGTCCGGGCCGCTTCGACCGGCGCATACAGATGGAATTGCCCGACCTTGAAGGCAGGAAGGCCATACTTAAGGTGCATCTGGCTAATGTAAGACACGAGGAAATAGACCTCGACATTGTTGCAAGAGCCACTGCCGGCTCGTCAGGTGCCGAACTGGCAAACATCGTCAACGAGGCTGCACTGCGTGCCGTGCGCATGGGCCGCAAGCGTGTAACAACGTCTGATCTTGAAGAAAGCGTCGAAACAGTAATTGCCGGAGCACAGAAGAAGAACAAGGTGATATCTGCCGACGAAAAGAAAATCATAGCTTATCATGAAATAGGACATGCACTGGTGGCTGCAATGCAGACAAACTCGGCTCCGGTTCACAAAATAACGATAATACCGCGCACGTCGGGCGCCCTGGGCTACACTATGCAGGTAGATGAAGGCGAACAGGTGCTGCTGAGCAAAGAAAACATGTTCAACCGCATCGTGACGCTCACTGGAGGACGCGCTGCCGAGGAAACAGTCATGAATACCGTCACAACAGGTGCGTCTAACGACATTGAGCAAGCCACAAAACTGGCCCGTGCCATGGTTACCCGATACGGAATGAGCAACCAATATGACATGATGGCGCTCGAAACCGTCAGCAACGCATATCTTGGCGGCGACTCTTCGCTGATATGTTCGGCAGATACGGCAGCCGAAATAGACCGCGAGGTGCTGAAACTGATTAAGAAAGCCCATCAAAAGGCAAAAGAAATAATAACTGGCAACATGACAATAATGCACGAGGCTGCAGGCTTCCTGATAGAAAAAGAAACCATCACGGGCGACGAATTCATGCAAATTGTCAGAAAGCACACCAACGCCAAGAAACTGCAATAATCATAATTAGTCTTTCCTGTACGCCAAAGGAGTTGTCAGCGTGTGCTGCCTGAAAAACCTGACAAATGAAGACGGACTTGCAAAATGCAGTCTTTCTGATATCTGCTGTATTGTCATTTCCGTTGTACACAGATAGCGTTTGGCCTCGGCCAGTACAATCTCGTTTATCCATTTCTGTACGGAACACCCGCTGACGCTCCTTACGGCAACAGAAAGATACTTTGGACTTACACATAGCTTGTCGGCATAAAAAGCCACGCTACGTTCTGATTCGAAATGGCTGAAAAGCAGTTCAAAGAAGTTTCCTGCCAAAGCTTCTTGTCTCGACAGCGTTTTCTTTACGTCATGGCCGCTGCCTTCAAAGAGATCAGACAATATCAGTGCTGCCGAGCATACCAGCGACATCATTATGTCTTCGCCCTTGCCCGCAGTATAGTCATGCCTCATCATAATGTCGCACAGCGCCCCGAGATCAGCGGTCCACCCTCCACCGTCGACACAGGGATTTGACGCCGTGTTCCTCAATGAGTCAAAATTAGGCGACAACGGCAATTTACAGACAATGTCAATAGGAACAAAAATCAGTCTTACGTCGATATCTGCTGAATATGACACGGCTGAGAACAAATGCTTTGGCAAAACGGCAAACACCTTGCCGGGCACCACATCAAACACTGTTCCGTTTATCCTCACCGATGCCTCGCCTCGAAGGCAGACGCCGAAAATAAAGCCGTCGAACAGCAAGGCCTGCCTCTCACAGTCCTCAGCAAAGATCTCATTAAGCCCCAGAACAGAACATTCTCTATGGCTTAAGCTGTCGTTCTGAATTATTATCTCCATAAACAAAAAATTATAGTCAACGGTCTGCCTGTCTATACCCTGCAAAAATACAAAGAATAACGATAACCGCAGAAATTATTTACTTAACAAAAAATAATGGCTGTTTTATTGTCCGGCTATAAGAAACTAACTTACGTCGCCATTCATGCCGCATAATCCGCCTTATGGGCAGAGTCCTTTCTAAAAGCATTTTGTCATAAATATTCTAAACATTCACATTATTTTCACATTCATCCGCTATGACAACAAACAAAAATAGCTATCTTTACATCTTGAAAACAGCAGTCTGCTTTTTAGACAAACGTGCAAAGAGATAAACAAACTACAACACCACTTGCCTGAAGAAACAGACAGGACAAACAAAAATTGACATGAGACAGAAAATAGTTACGTTTGGTGAAATTATGCTGCGCATGACACGTCCGGAGAAGCTGCGCATCATACAGGGAAGCACATGGGACGGATATTTCGGAGGCAGCGAGGCCAATGTTGCCGTGTCGCTGGCCATGCTAGGCAATGATGTCGAATATGTTACACGCCTGCCCGACAACAAATTAGGCCAGGCTTGCCTTAACGAACTCAGAAAATACAACGTAGGCACTCGCTTTGTAACCCGCGGCGGCATACGTCTCGGCACCTACTATTATGAGAATGCGGCAGCCATGCGTGGCTCGAGCGTAGTGTACGACCGTGCCGACTCGTCAATGACCACCGTTGCCAAAGGCACAATCAACTGGGCTGACGCATTTGCCTATGCATCCGTCTTCCACTGGTCGGGCATATCCTGCGCCCTGTCACAAAGCGCTGCCGACGTTACCGAAGAGGCCGTGTGCGAAGCAGAAAGACAGGGCCTTGTAATATCTTTCGACATAAACTACCGCAAGAATCTGTGGAAATACGGCAAGAGCGCTCACGACATTCTGCTGCCGCTGGCCAAGAAATGCGACATAATGTTCGGCACCGAAGGCGAATGGCAACTTCTCACGGGCATCACTCCGCCGAAATTTACTGCCACGTCGCCTGCTTTCAGCTTCGACATCCAAAGCCATAAAGAGTTTTTCAGCAAGGCAAAAGAAATGTTCCCCAAGTGCCGCAAGATGATTCTTGCCCTGCGCAACACCCTTTCGGCCAACCATCACATACTGTCAGGCGTTCTCTGGTCAGACGGCAACATCTATCCTGCACGCATCTACGACATAGACAACGTCATCGACCCTATGGGTGCAGGCGACGCCTTCATAGCCGCATACATTCATGCCCTGCTGAAGTTTGGCGACGACAGCCCGAAGGACATCAACTTCGCCCTCACCGCCTCTGCCATCAAAAACAGCATACCCGGCGACTTCAACCTCACCACCGAGGAGGAAATAACAGAAGTGTACGAGAATGCAGAAAAAGCATCGGATAAATAAGAACGGAGCATAACAGAGAGGTTCTGACAGAACATATACATGACGGCAGGTTTGCCTGCATAAAAGGAATTGTATAACAATCCTGTTATCCACATCACGAATATGCCGCCTATTTAGCACATGCAAAAGGCCTGAAATATAAAAGCATACCTTTTGCATTGTAATTTGCCGTCTTTTAGCTCATAAAAGGCGGCAAATTGCACGCTAAAAGGGCATGTTTTACAACTGCGTCGTTAAGTGTCTGATAATAAGACAAATAGCATATATGCAACAATGCATGGCCAAAGACATTCCTTATTGGTCATTTGCTCCATAAAAAGCATTACAACATACAGCTGAAAAGTAAAAAATATTGTATCTTCGCAGCTGAAAACAAAAACGATTATGATAACAAACCGCGAAGAAGTGATAGACAAGGCTTTCAGGGTTTTCCTGAAAATGAACTACGAAAAGGCAAGCATCAGCACACTGGCGAAGGCTTGCGGACTTGCAAAGACCGGAATAGTGTATTATTTTCCGCATAAACTTGACCTGTTTGTTGCCGTGGCCGACAAGTTCTTCATACAACTGCAGAACCCCGTAAACAAGTTTGACCAGCCGGCAGACACACTGGCGGAATTTATAGATCAGTATGTGGCCGGAGTGTCGAAGGCAATGAACGGAATTGTAAGTCTTGTGAACGACGGCAACAACCCATACGACTGCTGCCCGAACTTCTATTATATCCACTTTCTTTCGCAGGTCCGCATGTATTATCCCGGCATAAGACAGAAGATTGAAGACATCTTCAGCAAGGACTATGAGATGTGGTCAACGGTGATACAGAGGGCTAAGGACAAGGGCGAGATAAGGAGCGACGTGGACGTTACGACAACGGCACGGATGTTCAGGCAGGTATTCTACGGCATATCATACGAACACGCCTTCCTTAACGGCCTCGACACCAATGAACTTAAAGAAAACTTCAAATATCTGTATTCGCTGCTGACACAAAAGTGAAAGCCCCACCAAACCTCCCCCGTGGGGAGGCTTTTGTTTCTCGGTAGTTAGAGTAGTTAAAGGAGCATTTTCTAAATGAAAAGTGAAGAGCAGGCGTCAAAGCGCAATTAAAAATTAAAAGTTAAAAGTTAAAAACGCCTGACGGAAATGAAAGATTAAAAGTGAACAATGAAAAATCCAAATGCTAACGTAGTGCTTGTGACAATAATCAACAAGGCTAATGTGCCGGCGGATCTGCGCTCCGCCGGAATCAAATATAAGGATCTTTGATCCGCTTAACTCACCTTTGTCTTACGAAAATGAGAATCAACAAGGCTAATGTATCTGCTGATTTGCAATTGTCGTGCAAGTGAGAGCAGAAGCAAATCTCATTTGGTTATGCCGAGCGCAGCCGACAATCAATAGAATTAATCTGCCGGAATTTTATATCAGAAACGAAGTTCAGCGCAGCTAATTTTCAATCCGCTTAAAATACCGCTTGTTTAAGTGAAGTCTACATGATGTAATAGCAAATAGGAAGTAATCAGATTAAAAATCTTTATACTCACTTCCGGCGGAGCACAGATCCGCCGGCACAATAGCAACGTAGTGCGTTTTACGGAAGTGAAAAGTTAAAAGTGAAAAACGAAAAATCCAAATGTATTGTGGTTTCTACTTGTAAGCACTACGTTTGCTATTGGATTTTTCACTCTTCACTTTTAATTTTTCATTTCCGTCAGGCGTTTTTCACTTTTAATTTCTAGTTGATAATTGCGCATTGTTTTTTCCTGTTTTTACGAACGCGAAGCGATGCGCGAATAAGAACGCACGCCATACCATATTATCACGAGGAAACAGATTAGCGGCAGCACAAACGACACGTTGACAGCCGGCAGCCCCATAACATATCCCTGATCGATGATAAGAGCCTGCAACGGAGGCAGTACGCTTCCGCCAAGTATGGCCATGATAAGTCCGGCGGCACCAAACTTGGCCGACTCGCCCAATCCATACAAGGCTATTCCGTAGATCGTGGGGAACATCAGTGACATGCAGGCAGAAACGCCGACAAGACAGTAAAGGCCATAGATGTTCTGCATAAATATCACTCCTATAAGCAAAAATACAGCCACCACGGCCAACGTGGCAAGCATGGCGCCGGCATTGAAGAACTTTAGGAAGAACGTGCAGATGAAGCGGCTGCAGCAGAAGATTACCATGGCTATGATGTTGTAATGCTGCGACATCACCTCGGCATCTTTCTCCGACATACCTGTCTGCATGAGCAGATGAGTACCATACTGTATGATAAACGTCCAGCACATAATCTGCGCACCGACATAAAAGAACTGGGCTATCACTCCCTCACGATAATGAGGCAGGCGGAAGATGTGCCTGATGGTAGACATGAAGTTGCCGTCCTGCTTCTCTGCGTTTTTCGGCATGCGCACAATCATCAGCAGAAATACCATAAAGAGAATCACCACGCCTATTATCACGTAAGGCTGTATGAGAATGCTCAGGTCGGAGTCTCTCACCACGGCATACTCGGCCTCGCTGAGCTGCTCGCGTGCATCGGAGTCAAGCGGATTGAGGCGCGCCTGAATGAAGTTCATTGCTACATACATGCCCAGCAGCGACCCGATGGGATTGAACGACTGGGCAAGGTTAAGGCGCCTTGTAGCCGTCTCTTCGGTGCCCATCGACAAGATGTAAGGGTTGCAGCTCGTCTCAAGGAACGACAGGCCGCAGGTAAGTATGAAATAGGCCAGCAGGAACGAATAATAGCAGCCTGTGTACTTGGCCGGGAAGAACATAAACGCGCCTACGGCATAAAGCAGCAGCCCCATGAGCACGCCTGCCTTATAAGAATATTTGCGTATGAAAATGGCAGCGGGAAACGCCATTGCAAAATAGCCGCCATAGAAGGCCACCTGAACCAGGGCGCCGTCGGTAACGCTCATCCTGAATATCTTTGAAAAGGCCTTTACCATCGGGTTTGTTATGTCGTTGGCAAAGCCCCACAGGGCAAAACATGACGTAATCAGTATGAACGGAACAACATAGCTTATCCCGTCTTTCTTCAAAAGATGTTGTTTTTCGGTTTTCATATTAGTTACAATGTTTAAGCATATATCTGTCCGAAGGTCGTGCAGGGCGACGGTCGGCCTTGTTGGCATCAAAGGCATTTAATCACGGTCATTACCGCTCAGCTGTATGAAGCCGCCATACATCTGAGCATGTGCATGCAGCCTGATGAATGCATCTTTCGCCATCAACACTTGTGTTCTCATATTTTTTGTCGTCAGTAGCATGTTTCGTGCATGCGCAATGCAAATGTACAATAATTTACGCTACAGACAAAATCATGACTGCGTTTTGTTCACTTTTAGCTGATACATGACGCCGCCTGGCAACATAAGCAGGATAAGCTACGGAGGGCATACTGCCCCGGCAGGCGCATTCGGCAGATGTCATGACTTTATCCCGAGCAGACTGTTATAAGTCTTTTCAGGCATATACGGCAATATCTTTCTGAAATGTTCAAGCAGCCTATCGTATGATTCTTGTGGCGTGCGGTCAGGACAGCATGCCTCTCGCCCAAACAGACTTTCGGGCGTTGTCAGCAGCGACCATCCCCAGCCGTATTCACGCCCATGTCTGTCGCGCGGATAGATAAAGTCTTCGGTTACAATATAGCAGCCCATTTCCAGTCGTGTCAAGTAGGCATCGAAACGGCTGCGCATCTTCGGCCCCGTAAATCCGCATGCAGCGCGCAGTTCGCGTGTGATAAGGCTCCCTTCGCTTTTCAGCGTGGCGAGAACGGCCTCCTCTACGCTACCCTCCTCGGGATAAGGATAAAGGCTGCGGCGATAATTGCAGAAGTCAGGCCACCACTCTCTGCTTACAAACGCGGCTTTACGCTTGAAGAACTTGCCATAGGCGCAACGGCTCTCACGCAGCACAGAGCCTTTCCACTCCCACAAAGGCCATTCCCATCCTCCGTCAGGCAGGCGTGTGTACTGACATTCTTCGTCTACAGCATCTTCTGCCGACCAGCCGTCAATGCCCATGCGGAGCAAAGGCAGAAAACCTATATCGTTGATATAGTCGACAAGTTCCGGACAGGTGTGTATAAGCTCTTGTCTCATTTCCTAATCTCCCCGTTAATACGTTTTCTTACTATCGAGTATGCTTTCTGGAATAGCGCCGACTGCTCCATCGTATGCATCATTTCATTAAAGCGGTGCATCGGAATAACAAATGTCAATTCGTTGGCAGGAACAAGCGGACGGGCTGACGGGTCTAACATTCCGATAAAGCAGCTGCGCCCCTGTTTTCTATTCTCGTTTACGGCAAATGTTACTATACTGCAGCAACCTGAAGCAAAGCGTGTGCATACGGCATCGTCGGCATCATTGTCGTAGAAAGCCCAGCTGCACAAGCCTGAAAGCACATCGGGCGTGGCAAAGAACAGTATGCCTTCTGCGTCATCTAAAGAAGCGAGCTTATCCATACGCACAAAGTTGAGATACGGCTTTTCTGTCAGACTGATACCCAAACGGCTAACATACGTCTTTACCTGTTCGGGCGTCTGCTTATAGTGTTCCAGTTCCGACACAAAGCGCGGTATGCGTTCCTGCATCGGTGCAAACCGTGTATACAGACTTCCGCCGCCACACAGCACATTGTCAACGCTCAACGTCAGCGCCTGACCGTCGCACACATTGCGTATCGCCCCAATCATACAGCGCGGTATCTTCCTTATCTCCTCAACAGGCGTGTCGCTATATCCAAAGGCTACAGGCAACGGTACGCCATAGCCAAACGCCTCTCTGTATCTCTGCAAGAATTTCTGTATCATAAGCATCAAACATTAACTCTCCCCAAAGTTATAAGTTTAATGCGAAATTTGATAAGTGAAAGGCAAAAAGATGCAAGAAAGTAATATATTTTGCTATTGCGAATAACAGCTTCGCGACTTAGAAAAGACTAAAGGAATAGAATATGCAAGTTCAAAGGTTCATCAAGAGATAAATTTTATATTAAACCGGACAATGTAAAAATACTTCTACCAACTTATCCATTTATTATTTCATTTTCGTACCTTTGTATCCTTACTTACGTTATCATCATGGAATTGTCAGATTGGTTTAAAGGATTTGAAAAAGGATTAGCCAGGCTATCAGACAAGCAGGATCCAACGGGCGGTTCTGCCACTCCTGAGCGGCCTGGTTTACCTTGTTTGTAATGATGTAAATGGCTGATGTAGAGAGTTCAATTTCATAAATCTCACGCATCTCTTCCTCTATGTCAGAAACGCTCATTCCTTTGGCATACAGGGAGATGACAAGTTTTTCTATAGAAAGTCCACGGCTTTCATGTTTGGGCACAGCTATCGGCTCAAATTGGCCATTACGGTCACGCGGAATGGAGATGACTGCTTTCCCATGTTCAGTCTGAATCCGCTTCGGATAGCTGCCGTTGCGTGAATTGCCACTGTTATTACCGGCCACGGAATTCTTTTCATACCCCAAATGGGCATCCATTTCACCTTCAAGCATCTTTTCCAATACCTGGGCATGCAACTGCTTCAGGAACTTGCTTATATCGGATTCTGTCTTGAACCGGCTAAGGAATTCCTTGCTTAACATCTCATCGGGCACTACTTGATTCTTTTCTCGCATAATCTTATTCTTTGGGTGTAAATATATAAAATAAAAAATACAGAACTCTATTTTGAATCCTGTATTTTACATTTACACAAAACATTTTATAGTGCCAAACTTTAATAGAAACGATATAAAACACTCCTGTAAAAATGGTTACTGGAGTGTTTATTTTATATCTGTAGTTATTTGATATACGTCGTCAATAAGGATATAGTCGTAGCCTCTCAATTTGCATTGTTCCAGATTATATCTGTTGGATTTAATCATCTCATCGGCAACAATATCTGTAGACAGCCTTTTCTCTATTACGCTTTCGTTTTTTACAATGTCCGCAAAATGCTGTTTTATATATTCTTTACTGAATATCAAACACATGTATTTTATATCACACAGATAATCATCCGCAAAGTCTTTTTCCCAGCCGAACGGTATATAACATCCCTCTACAATCAGGTTCTGTCCGTTTTCAACGCAGGTCTTTACGATTTCCCGTACAACAGGCCACAAAAAATCTGTCAGAGCCGAATCTGGGCTTTCTGGCGACAGGCTTGTCTGTCCGCTCCTGATAAGTCCCATTTTCAGATGGTCTATTGACAGATAGGGATATTTATATTTCTCCAGCAGTCTTTGTGCAAACAAGGTTTTTCCCGTATGGGTACAACCAGTGACTAATATGACCATAGCATCTTGATATAATTACATACAATACAGTTCACACGGCTTACCCGTTGAAGGATGACTGACATTGATTGATATTTTTATCTGAATAGATTTTTTGTCCTTAACGGAAGTCAGATCCACATTCTCTATGACATGACAGCCATTAGCTTCGCATTTCTTGTCATAAGAAATATGTTTTGCTCCTTTTTCAGCTATGCCATGGGAATCCACGATAATGAAAAGAGGCTTCTTGCTTAAAATAAGATTTAGCACCTCTTCCGACAGGAAAGTAGCTTCATTGAAATAATCTTCCGTTCCGTATTGATGTTTTTCTGAATTTCCCGTATGCAGTACCAATGCCATATTTTCCAACGAGTCTATATGTAAAATATCCTCTGGCTTAGGCATACTGGTCCTACAGTCAAGAATCAGTCCCTTTACCTCATATTCATTCTTTTCCGGAGCTATCGTATAACAGTCCAGATGGGTTCCTATATGCCCTCTGGCACCCAATTTGTCAGTCTGGCTGTTTGCCCATTGCATGGCTGACGAATTCTCATCCAATTTTATGTGTAATTGATTCATTGTTTCTCTTGTGTAATGAAATGTCATAAATTGCATTCAAACAAAAACATATCGCAACAGTCATCAATGGCTATTTCCTTTTCAAAGGAGGAATAGGTCTTGATTTCTGTAAATCCTGCTTCTCTCAAATAATTTTCCATTTCGCCAAACTTATACAGATGGGTCTGAAAGTCCATATGTTCACTTTTCAGCAGTTTGTCCCTATCATAAAGTTCATATATTCCCGGTGAAAACTGTATCTGTTGTTGTACATCAAAATAGTTTTTAGTCTTTAAGACCAAATCGAAACCATTTTTCATTTTTACAGATACGGACGTTTCATAATCATCATTGTCCAAACATTTAGCGGCAATAGTATCTACCGCAAAGACAAACTTTCCTGCAGGGGCCAACAAGCCTTTTATTTTCTTCAGAATCTTTTGGCAAAGGTTCATGTCTGTAAATAATGACACAGACCCAGAAGAAATAAATATATAGTCAAATTGTTCATTGGTCGTATATTCTGCTATATCAGCATATTCCACATCAGCTTCAGGAGCTTTTAGTTTCAGTTTTTCAAGCATCTCAACCGAGAAATCAACCCCACGAATGTTATATCCATATTCCAAAAATGGAACAAGGAAGCGACCACTTCCACACATTATTTCTAAGATTTTTTTATTTTTTTCTGCATATGAAAGATAAAAATCCAATTCATCTTGCGGTGCTTTATCATGTAAGATTTCATACATTTCTGTGCACAATTTGCCATAGTAATTTTTTATATTCATTGTATTTCCTATTTTACATAAACGGCTCAATTTGCAATTTCTTTATTGGGCTATAAAATTAAACAATTGGAATGCGTTCAACAACAAATGAAATGAATTTGATGATTCATTCTATATTAAAAAGAATATTTGTTAGAATTATTTTGTACTTGCGGAGCGCATAGCACTTCGACTTTCAAACTGAGCCTAAATTATTACCAAAATAGATACACCAATTTCCGGGTGTAAAAAGGGTGTAAATCTCGCAAATGCTTGATTTACACCCTTTATTGCGGAGAGAGAGGGATTCGAACCCCCGGTGCCTCTCAGCACGACGGTTTTCAAGACCGTTGTAATCGACCACTCTACCATCTCTCCTTTGTCGGATCGACAAGCTTTGTGTCTCAAAAGCGAGTGCAAAGGTAAGGGGTTTTTATGTAATCTCCAAATTTTTTGGCGACTTTTTTCAAAAAAAGTGTGTTTTTCTTGTTTTCATGCTGATTTCATACGCTTTTGGATGGCTTAAAAGCATGCGTTGATGCCAGACATGGCGACACGGCGAGAAACATGAAAAAGTTTTTGTTAAAAACTCGTCACTCGTCACATCAGGGCTTAACACACTGACAATCAAAACGTTATAGTGTGACGAGTTGCATTTTCAACTCGTCACACTACTTATCACAACCAGCCGAAACGTGAAGATTTTCGGGCAAAAAAGGGCGGAAATGGCAGGATGTGATGAGTTGAGAAACCAACTCGTCACGCCTTATCAAGCTGACATTCAGCGAGTTAAACCGCATTGTGACGAGTGACGAGTTTTTAACAAAACTTTTTTAGTATTAGAGTCAACCAATATCAGTAAAAGGATTACCAGAAGTCAACTTCCGACAGGAATAAGCAAAAAACATATCTATCGAAATCAGGAAAAGGCGTCAACTGCAATGAATTTATATGCTTTACATACAGAAAAACATGAAAAAGGCAATATGAACGGATATGCACTGTAAGCAAAAAACAACAACCGAGAAATATAAAAAAGACACTGCGTGCTGCCGAAAGAGCATCTTTCAACATACAAAAGGATACATTTCATACGGCAAAAGGGCACCTTTCAGAAGACAAAATGATGCCTTTTAAGATACAAAAGGGCACATATCATGCTGCGAAAAGACATATTTTAAAACGTAAAACAGACATGATTAAAGCCTGAAGTTTGGCAACTCTTACGCTGCGACACGGCGAAAATCAATGCTCCATACATGCGCACGATATAAAGATGTGATGATTTTATTTGGCATTTCAGCAGGGTTGCACTACCTTTGCAGCATGATTTATCCAAAGACGTTTGAAACTAAGATAGGATTCGATGAAATCCGCACGCTTCTGCGCGAGCGCTGCCTCAGTACACTCGGTAAGGAGAGAATAGACAACATGACATTCTCGAGCGACGCAGAAGTGATAAACGAATGGCTGCAACAGGTGAAAGAGTTCAAACGGCTGCAAGAAGAAGCCGACGACTTTCCGATGCAATATTTCTTCGACGTGCGCGAGTCGGTGGCACGCCTGCGACTTGAAGGCACTCATCTCGACGAGGGCGAACTGTTTGACCTCAGGCGCTCGCTCGAGACGATATGCAACATCGTCAACTATCTTAACCGCACGGACGGCAACGACGACGAGGAAGAAAGGACATACCCCTACCCCGCGCTTCACCGCCTGACGGCAGACATAATAACATTTCCGCAACTGATACAGCGCATCGACCAGATACTCGACAAGTTCGGAAAGGTGAAAGACAGCGCATCGGTCGAGCTGCAGAACATAAGGCGCGAGCTGTCGCGCACCGAAGGCAGCATATCGCGCACGCTATACAGCATACTGCGCTCGGCACAGAGCGAAGGTCTGGTTGACAAGGACGTTACGCCTGCCATACGCGACGGCCGACTGGTGATACCTGTAACGCAGGGACTGAAGCGCAAGATTAAAGGTATAGTACACGACGAGTCGGCATCGGGCAAGACCGTGTTTATTGAGCCTACCGAGGTGGTTGAGGCCAATAACAAGGTGAGAGAGCTTGAAGCCGAGGAGCGCCGCGAGATAATACGCATACTGACAGATTTCTCAAAACTTGTACGTCCCCACGTAAAGCCCATACTGGAGTCGTACAGGTTTCTGGCAACGATAGACATGATACGCGCCAAGGCCGAACTGGCACGGCTGATAAAAGGCATTGAGCCGGAAGTCGGGAAGAAGCCCCACATAGACTGGATTCAGGCACGCCACCCGCTGCTGCAGCTGTCGTTAGAAAAGCAGGACAAGAAGGTTGTGCCGCTCGACATAATGCTGACCAAAGACAAGCGCATACTGATAATATCGGGCCCTAACGCCGGAGGAAAGTCGGTTTGCCTGAAGACGGCCGGACTGCTGCAATACATGCTTCAGTGCGGACTGTCAATCCCCGTAGGCGACCGCTCGCACACAGGAATATTCAAGAACATACTTATCGACATAGGCGACGAGCAGAGCATAGAGAACGACCTGAGTACATACTCGAGCCACCTCATGAACATGAAGTACATGATGAAGTTTGCCAACAACAGCACGCTGCTGCTCATCGACGAATTTGGTACGGGCACGGAGCCGCAGATTGGCGGTGCAATAGCCGAAGCCGTGCTGAAGCAGTTCTGCAACAAACAGGCCTACGGCATAATAACCACCCACTATCAGAACCTGAAGCACTTTGCCGAAGACCACGAAGGAGTGGTAAACGGAGCCATGCTATACGACCGCCAACAGATGAAAGCGCTGTTCCAGCTCTCGATAGGCAACCCCGGAAGCTCGTTTGCAATAGAGATAGCGCGCAAGATAGGACTGCCCGAAGAGGTGATAAAAGACGCGAGCGACATAGTTGGAAGCGACTACATACAGAGCGACAAGTATCTGCAGGACATTGTGCGCGACAAACGCTACTGGGAAAACAAGCGACAGAACATTCATCAGCGCGAAAAGACAATGGAGCAGACCATTGCTAAATATGAAAGCGAGGTGAAGGAACTGGAGCAGAGCAGAAAGGACGTGATACGCAAGGCGAAAGAACAGGCCGAAGAACTGCTGCGCGAGAGCAACAAGAAGATTGAGAACGCCATAAGGGAGATACGCGAAAGTCAGGCCGAAAAGGCGGAGACTAAGCGCATAAGAGAGGAACTGAACGCGTTTAAGCAAGAAATCAACGAGGTTGACACTACTGCCAACGACGAGATGATAGCCCGAAAGATTAAACAGATACAGGAGCGCAAGGAGAGAAAGGAGAAGCGCAAGAAGGAGAAGGCCGAGAAGAACAAAGACGCAGCTGCCGCACTGAAAGAGGCAACGCTGAAGAAGAAAGAGAAAGACGCACCGCTGGAAGCCGGCGAGACAGTGCGCATAAAGGGCCTTACATCTGTGGGACGGATAGAAAGCACCGACGGCAAGATGGCCACAGTGATATTCGGCGACATGCGCACCAAGATGCGCGCCGACCGCCTGGAGCGTGCCGAAATGCCCAAGAAGGAGGAGCCGAAGACCTACGCTTCAGTGGGACGACAGACACGCGAGACGATAGACAACCGCAAGCTGAACTTCAAGCAGGACATAGACGTGCGCGGAATGAGAGGCGACGAAGCCATAAACGCTGTTACATATTTTATCGACGATGCCATACTTGTGGGCATGAGCCGCGTGCGCATTCTGCACGGCACAGGTTCGGGCATACTGCGCCAGCTTATCCGTCAGTATCTGTCGACCGTGCCAAACGTTGTTTCTTACCGCGATGAACACGTGCAGTTTGGCGGTGCCGGAATAACGGTGGTTGACCTTGAGTAAACAGACCGATAATAATCTTCACAATATAAAAATGACTGCTGAGCAAATTATAACATTGCTCAGCAGTCATTTTTGTTTATTATCGCTTACCGAAAATATAAAAACAGAGATAAACAATATCACAATTCCGGCACGGATACTCAACTACCAAAAAGCACAATCACAACAGTCCAACAAGCCGCATCGTGGTTTATTAAGGCGTTATACCTATGCCTTCAGCCGCTTTATAGGTTTGCGACAAACGCAGGGAAACCGGGTTTGCTGTCGACCTCGCTGTAAGAGAATCCCTCAAAATCGAACGACTTCAGCTTGTCGGCATTCTCAATGCGGTTTTGAAGCAGATAGCGCGTCATGGCTCCGCGGCACATCTTGGCGTAAATGACAATAGTCTTAAGCCGTCCGCCCTTGCTGACATAGAATTCCGGGCGAACAACATCAACCTCGCGCGCCACCTTGCGCCAGTTGAACAGTCGCCTCATCTCGCTGCTCGCAAGGTCGACAAGCAGTCCGCCTGAAGCCTTAACCGAATCGATAAGCACGTCGGTGAGCAGCGGTTTCCAATAGTCGAACATACTCACACCGTTATCCGGCAGCACCACGTTGCCTTCAAGTCTGTAAGGCTTTATCATGTCGGCTGGGCGCAAAAGGCCATACAAGAACGAAGTTATCCACAGATGCTCCTGTGCATAAGTCTGAACTTCGGGCGTAAAGCCCGGCGCATCAAGATATTTATAAACCACACCCGTATATGCCAAGACAGCCTGAAGCCTCGGTCCTTCGCCAGCAAAGTGCATATACCTCAACCGGTTCTGCCGCGCAATGTCTGCGTTGCAGTGGAGCATGTCAGCCAGTTCGGCCTCATCATATCCCGCCATCTGCAATGCGTTGTGCATAGCCTCGCCGGCAAAACGCGGCTCGGTCATAATGCCATAATTGCCGTCATCACTTCCGCGCATATCCTTCGCGCATCCAATAAGAATCTGCATATCTGATATTTTATTTAATTCGACATAAAATAATTTATCCGGCGAGAGTCAGACGATAAGCACCGTCCACCGCACACTCACGCCACAAGTGCCCAATAAAGCCATTATTCTGTCAGTGCCTCATATTCGCGCTGCATCTTTTTAGGCATCTTCTTCACCACCTCTTCAACCGAATGAAGTATAAGTTCGCAGATAAGACTGTCGGGCACATCGCTATCGAGAGCCACCGTTATCCAATATTTTCTGTCAGAGTGGCGACCGAAGAATATGCCGTCATATCGCTCCATGAGTTCAGCCGACCGCTCCGTGCTGCACTTCATGTTGGCGATAAAGCAGCCGTCTTTGGGCTCCAGACCGCAATATGTGAACATCTTTCCCATAATTTTATACACAAGCACGTCGCTGCCGAAAGGGAAACATTCTTCAACACCCTTCACTGTAAGGCAAAAATCGCGAAATTGTTCTATGTTCATATCTTCAGAGATAATGTTTATGGCGATGCAAATATAACGATTTTGCCGGTTTAATCCAAACCTGGCATGGCGCAATAACAACCATCAAGAAAACAAAAGCCGCAACCTTATTGGCTGCGGCTCTATGTTATTGCACGGGAAGAGAGGCTCGAACTCCCGACACTCGGTTTTGGAGACCGATGCTCTACCAACTGAGCTATCCCCGTGTTTGCGGCTGCAAAGGTAATGTCTGTTTTTTAATTCTGCAAATCTTTGATAAATTTATTTCATTCAAAAACGCATAATTTATGCCATTTTGTGCTGCAGACACCTGCAAAGCGGCATTTTTCAGCCACAGACATACAATATTAATGCTTTTCAGCTTACCAGCACTCAAGGTCCTGCTCGATGTCCTTCATGCTTTCCTTACGGAAGACAGGACTCTTTATGCCCCTTCTCTTCTGATCAAGATAGTCGTCGAGCAGCCTGAAAGCATATTTGCCCAAAAGCAATATTGCCACGAGATTGCAGAGAGCCATCAGGGCCATAGTTACGTCGGCAAGGCTCCACACAAGATTAAGACTTGCCAAAGAGCCGAACATGACCATGCCGACAACCAGAAGACGATAGACAAACACGGGCCACTGGCGCGACGTGAAGAAACGTATGTTGGCCTCGCCGTAATAATAGTTGCCGAGAATGCTGCTGTAGGCGAAGAACAAAGTGGCTATGGCAACATAGATAGTGCCAATGCTGCCAACCTCGTTGGTGAGCGCAGCCTGAGTGAGTTGTATGCCGTCGAGACTGCTGTCTACGCTGTCTTTGCTGAACAGAATGATGAAAGCCGTGCACGAACAGATGAGCAATGTGTCGGTGAACACGCCCAACGCCTGTATGAAGCCCTGCTTGGCGGGATGGGTTACGTGGGCTGTGGCGGCAGCATTAGGAGCCGAGCCCATGCCCGCCTCGTTGCTGAACAGTCCGCGCTTTATGCCCTGCATAAGTGCCGCGCCCATTCCGCCGCCCAAAGCCTGATGCCAGCCGAAGGCGTTGCCAACAATAAGAGATACGACATCGGGTATGCGGCCAATGTTGGTCAGCACGACAAACAGCGCCAGCAGTATGTAACCAACGGCCATTATGGGCACTATGACGCTGCTGAACGCCGCGATGCGATGGATGCCTCCGAAGATGATAAACAGCGTAAGCACCGATATTACTGCGCCCGACAGCACAGGGTCGACGGCAAACGCGCTCTGCAGAGCAGCGCTCATGGTGTTGCTCTGCACCGAATTGAACGCAAAGCCGAACGTTATGGTGATAAGCACTGCAAAGAGAATGCCCATCCAGCGCTTTTTAAGTCCTTTCTCCATATAGTAAGCCGGTCCGCCGATATACGAGTGTTTGCCCTTTATCTTGAACAACTGCGCCAATGACGACTCGACAAATGCGCTGCTTGAACCAAGCAAAGCTATAATCCACATCCAGAACACTGCGCCCGGACCGCCCACGGTTATGGCCGTAGCCACTCCGGCAAGGTTGCCCGTGCCGACGCGGCTTGCCAGCGACACGGTGAAAGCCTGAAAAGAAGAGATGTGCTTCTCGTGTCCGTTTATCTTTGCCGTAGAGTCGCCCAGCAGGCGTATCATCTCTCCTATCATGCGAAACTGCACAAACTTAGTCTTGATGCTGAACCATACGGCACAGCCCAGCAGCATTACTACAAGTATGTAAGTCCAGAGAATGTCGTTGGTCTCGTTGATTATCTGTGTGAATAGTTCCATGACGCTTATTGGTTTTGTTTAAGTTTAAAATAAAATATATGCTCTCTGAAAACAGTCTCCACCAGGTCGAAACGGATAAAGTCGGCCAAAAGGCTGATTACCTGACGGCGGGGAATATGCGACAGTCTGACACACCGGTTAAGCGTAATCTCGCCATACTTCTCCAAAAGGCGCAAGATGCACTGCTCCCGTTCGTTACATCTTATCATCACATCCTTATGGTCATGCCGCCAAATATCGAGATGCACCGGACTGGCAAGTATCGTTTCGTCCTTAATGCGAATGTATGCCTTAGGTTTCTTGTCCTCGTCAACGGCGTATACGGGCTTATGCTGACTTTCGGCAACGCTGACTTCAAGCACATCCTTGCCGTCGACCTTATATATCTGACTGTCGAGAGTAACCGACGGCCTGCAGTATCGCGTTGCGGCAACTTCTATCATGTATATCTCCTCGGCCGAACGTATGCCGGCGATCTTGCCGTTATCCTTAACGCCCACAAGCAGCCGCCCTCCCTCGGTGTTTGAAAAGGCAGAAAGACTGCGTGCTATCTTGCATGCGTCTGTTATGGCAAACTTAAAGTCCTGATGCACATGCTCGCCTTCGGTAACAAGCTGCAAGATATGGTTTCTGTTCATTTTCATATTCCTGATGCAAAGATACTGAAAATAAGCATACTTCACAAACATACGGCATGGTAAATTATGGCCATCGGCCCCGCAGCAATATATTGACAGACATGAAATAAAGCCGGACGGCAAAGGGCGCAACGGCTGCCGGCATACTGAAAGCATATTACGCAAAATGCTTTCTTTCTGATTTCAGATGACGTTCCACAGCCGCGATATTCTGAAATAAAAATCATCCGGCCGTGAAAACAGCACGATATCGTGTGCAAGCGTAAGCAGCTATATCACAAGACGTTACGCACGCCTCACAGATTTTGTGCAGTTATTTCAGCGTAAAAACAAGCCAAAACCACTGTTTTTGGCAGCAAAACAGCCTTATATTTAGCTGCAATATGCCTGAAACGACCATGCAAAAGCATTGCTTTTACAGCATGAAAGCACAACTTTTGCTTCATAACGTAAACATTCTTTATCTGTAAAGCGGATTTTAGTGATTCTGATTTTCTATTTTATCCAAAAACAATGACACAGACCAACTATCATAAAGATACAAAATCCGCGTCATGGCTTTACAAACGAAATGCGGAAGCGGCAGTCTATATTTGCTTGACAAAATAATATGAAGTTGGGTATCTTTTATGATAACCACAACTTAATGGTTGTTTAGTTGGATTTACATTGATTATGTTAAAGTTTTCATTGTGTACTTCGATGAATACTGATAGTTTGAATTAATTTCAAGTGAAATAGATAAAATACTGAATGAATCATATAAATTACGAGGCAAATAACATTATTTTACATTTTCTAATATTATATTTGGAAAAGAAGTTGCATATTTGTAAAAAATTTTGAAACACAAGCCTGTGCGGTCGCTTTTGCCGTAGCAGTAATAGTAGGTGCCGTAGCAGTAGTTTGGGCTGTTGTTGTAGAACATTTTGGAGTAGCTAATGCTGTTGGAGCCGTAACGGCTTTAGCATGGAAAGTCGCAGCGACAACAAGCGGAAATAAGAGGAGAAAAAATGGAGCACTTGTGGAAAATCTTATGACCTCTAATACAATAGAGGTATGGAATATCAAATCACAAAATAAAGAAATGGCTTATATTGTTGCTGATGAATTTACAAATGAAACAGTAAATTCACTTATGCAATATATTAGAAATAATTTTCCTGAGGAATGCTCAAAATATGATGAAGATGTTTTACGTAATGCTATTTTGATAAATTTACAAAATGCCGAAATTGAAAAATAATACAAATTTGCTAACGATCTTGTTGGTTGTTGTGCAAATTGGACTTTGTGTTGTGGTCATAATGACACGGCAATACGTGCCTACGCACTGGAACATACACGGAGTTGCAGATGAATATGGAAGCCCTTTTTACACTTTGATACTACCGCTTATAAGTGTTTTAATTTATTTTTTTATGACATTTTTCGAGAAGCATCCACATTATTGCAACTTGCCACAGAAATTTAAAGATAGGCAAAAAGGCTACAGTTTGATAGCAAAACTGGTAGCGTGGTTGAAATTGTTGATCATGATGTTTCTTGCTTTTGTGACTTATGAAGTTTATTGCGGTGGCAGTTTTAACTATTTAATAGCCCTTTTAATTCTGATTACCTCATTTATTGTCATCATTGTATATGCCATCAAGTTGCGTCGGGTATGATGCCAATGCATGGGACTTGGTTATAGGCGTTCTTGAGTAACTTATGGCCAAGTGTGGAGACACCAATGTCAGCATGAGGCTTACCGGTTCAGTGGATATGGGCTTGTCGGAGAAGCATTCGTTCCCGTTCGTGCAGGAAGTGGTGGCAGACGCCAAGGCCACACGGCATAAGGCCAAACATAAAAAAGACAAACGCCACTAAAGGCATTTGTCTGTAAACGTGTAAACATTATCGAGCCTCTTGTCGGATTCGAACCAACGACCCCGAGATTACAAATCACGTGCTCTGGCCAACTGAGCTAAAGAGGCGGGTGGGCAAGCTACTTGTATCGCGCCGCTACAACCAACTACCTTTGCTACGTTCCCGTCCTGGAGGATTCGAAGGGAGCTGGCCGTACAAGACTTACCCGTCTTTGCGGCTGCAAAGGTAATAATAAAGTTTAACAACAAAGCATTTTTGCATCGTCTTTCGTGCTATTTTAACTTATTTTTTGAAATCAGCGATATCTTGCAGCATGCGGAATCGGCACAGGCGACATGCACAATGGCCATATATAAAGGCGGCACGAGGCCGACGGCATAACGCACGCCGACGGCACATCTTTCACATAAAAAAACAAAAAAACTCATACAGCTAATAATTATATGGTGAAAAATAAGTAATTTTGCACCCGATTATGTTCTCGTGAGGCGTATGGCGCCGGGTGTCAAAGCTGATGCAACACCCCATAAGACACCACGCTTCAGACTGACAAACGAAAAAAATCAATTAATCCCCAATAATGACTACACGCGAGGAATACGAACAAATAAAAGCTTACGCGCGCATCGACGGCGCCATAATGGGCGGAATGTGGATATTGAGCTTTGCCTGCTTCATCGGACAATTTTATGAGCCCGTGCTGAACATGGCATCGATGGTTCTTGGCATATCAGCCATTGTAGTATCGGCAATACGCCTAAAGAACTTCCGCGACAATATTCTTGACGGAGTGATATCTTACTGGAAAGCATACGGCTACAGCCTGCTGACATACTTTTACGCATCGCTGCTGATGGCTGCTGCGCAATATATCTACTTTCAGTTTATCGACCACGGCTTCATGCTCGCCCAGTACACGGCCATGACATCAAGCCCTGAGTTTAAGTCGCTCATGACGCTTTACGGGATAAAGGCCGATGAAATGAAGATGACAATGGACACAATAGCAACGCTCCGCCCTATCGACATAGCGCTGCAGTTTCTTACAACCAACCTGTTTCTGGGAATTGTGATAAGCTGGCCGATAGCCGCGCTGCTGAAATCAAAATATAAACGTAAATTCTAAAACACAGATAAGATGGACATATCAGTCGTAATACCATTATACAACGAGGAAGAATCACTGCCCGAACTCTACGCATGGATTGAGCGTGTGATGAAGGAAAACAATTTCTCTTATGAAGTAATATTCATCAACGACGGCTCTACCGACGGTTCGTGGAAGGTGATAAGCCGGCTGAGCGAGGAGCACGAATGCGTGAAGGGCATAAAGTTCCGCCGCAACTACGGAAAAAGTCCTGCCCTGTTCTGCGGATTCAAGGAGGCACAGGGCGACGTAGTGATAACAATGGATGCCGACCTGCAGGACTCTCCGGACGAGATACCGGAACTTTACAGAATGATAACCGAAGACGGCTACGACCTTGTTTCGGGATATAAGCAGAAGCGCTACGACCCGCTGTCGAAGACAATTCCCACAAAGCTGTTTAACGCAACGGCACGCAAAATAAGCGGTATAAAGAACCTGCACGACTTCAACTGCGGCCTTAAAGCATACCGCAAGGACGTGGTAAAGAACATCGAAGTGTACGGCGAGATGCACCGCTATATCCCGTATCTGGCAAAGAATGCCGGATTCGACAGGATTGGCGAAAAAGTGGTTCATCACCAGTCGCGCAAATACGGCAAGTCGAAATTCGGCCTCAACCGCTTCTTCAACGGCTATCTCGACCTTATAACATTGTGGTTCCTGAGCAGCTTCGGACGCAAGCCGATGCACGTGTTCGGCTTCCTCGGCACAATAATGTTCTTCATAGGCTTCATTGCTGCAGCCATTATCGGCATAGACAAGCTGGTGGCAGTGTCAAACGGTCAGCAGATGCGCCTCGTAACCGATACGCCTTACTTCTATATATCGCTGACAATGATGATTATAGGCACACAACTGTTTCTTGCCGGATTCCTCGGCGACCTCATCAGCCGCAACTCTTCAGACAGGAACGACTATCAGATATCTGAAGAAATAAGATGTGGCGAAAACAGAAAATAACACATAGAAAACAACAACGCCACATAAAGCTGCTACAAGAACAAGCACGCCATGACAGGAATTAAGATAAAAACGATAAAGTCGGTCACGACAAAGGCAAGCCGCAAGGCACGCAGACTATTGCGTCCCTCACTGGCCGCACTGCCGCTATACTTCATAACGCTGCTGATAACCACCGCAGCGTGTTCGTCTATCGACTGCCCGCTCAACAGTCTTGTCTACACACAATATCAGCTGATGACGCCCGACGGCAAGGTTGACACACTGGCAGACACGCTCACGATATTCACAAACCGTGTTGACGGCAACGACTCTGTGCTGATAAACCGCAACGTAAAGACCACCGAATTCTCGCTGCCGATAAGCTATGCGCAGAACCAGGACGTGTTTTTCATCGAAACGAAGGACACTTTATACAAGACTACAAAACTTGACACAGTGACCGTAGAGAAAGAGAACAAGCCCCACTTCGAGTCGGTTGACTGCGCACCGGCATTCTTCCACAAGATAACATCCGTAAGCTGCACGCACAACGCCATCGACTCGATAACAATAAACAATCAGGACGTGAACTATGACACATCGAAGAAACATTTTTTCATATATTTCAAGCATAGCAATTAGCCTGATGCTCCTACTGGCTTCAACGGCCAACGCGCAGGAAAAGAACGTGGAGAAGAAAGACAGCGTGCCCCTGTTAAGGGGCTTTGCCGTATCAGTAGACCTGGTCGGACCGGCACAGATGTTTCTTGGCGACTACGGACAGTATGAAGCCGCGCTGCGAATAAACCTGCGCGACAAATACTTCCCTGTGTTTGAGCTTGGTCTCGGCAAGGCAGACCACGACAACGACGTCACCAAAATATCATACAAGACGAGCGCACCATACGCAAAAATCGGTATCGACTTCAACCTGCTAAAGAACAAGCACGACATATACAGGCTTTATGCCGGCGCAAGATACGCTTTCACTTCGTTTAAATACGACCTGTCGCATCCAGATATCACCGACCCCGTATGGGGAAGCACTGCCGTATATTCAGCGAAAGGCGTGAAATGCAATTACCACTGGATTGAAGCAGTAATAGGAGTAGACGCAAAGATATGGGGACCTCTGCACCTTGGATGGAGCGTGAGATACAAGAGCAGAATAGCCTACGATGACGGCGAACTGGGCAACTCATGGTATGTGCCCGGATTCGGAAAGACCGGAGGATCTAACATCGGAGGTACATTCAACATATCGATAGACATATAAACTTCTGAAAGACAATAGACTAAAACAAGAACAGCGATGAACAGAGAAAAAAGCAAGAAGAAACTGGCCCTGCAGCTGGCTTTTCTCATATTTCTAATCATAGGGACAATAATCATCGTGCGGCAGCAGCGCACAATGCCTTATCAGCACAACACAGGATTCATATTCGGTACGGTGTACAACATCACATACCAAAGCGACAAGAACCTGCAGAAAGAAATTGAGGCAGAGCTGCAGAAGGTTGACGCATCGCTGTCTCCGTTCAACAAAAGTTCAATAATATCAAAAGTAAACCGCAACGAGAAGGTTGAAGTGAACAGCATGTTCACAGACGTGTTTAACCTTGCACAAAAAATATCAGAAGAAACAGGCGGAGCCTTCGACATAACAGTGGCTCCACTGGTAAACGCATGGGGCTTCGGATTCAAGAACGACACGAAGCCCACGCCAGCGGCAATAGACAGTCTGAAACAGATTATAGGCTACAAGAAAGTAAGGCTTGACGGGAAACAAATAGTAAAGAACGACAAGCGCATAATGCTCGACTGCAGCGCCATTGCCAAAGGCTACGGAAGCGACGCCGTGGCCCGACTGCTGAGGAGCAAAGGCATAGAAAACTTTATGGTAGAAATAGGCGGAGAGATTGTTACACGCGGCATCAACGAGAAAAGACTGCCTTGGAAAATCGGCGTCACCAAGCCCGTTGACGACTCGCTAAACACAAATCAGGAAATACAGACCATACTGAACGTAACCAACAAAGCAATGGCTACAAGCGGAAACTACCGCAACTTCTACTACAAAGACGGCAAGAAATATGCCCACACCATCGACCCCATAACAGGCTATCCTGTACAGCACAACATATTGTCGGCAACTGTTTTGGCCGACAACTGCGCCACGGCCGACGCCTATGCCACAGCCTTCATGGTGATGGGACTTGAAAAGGCAAAAGCCATTCTTGACAGGCATCCCGAACTGATGGTATATTTTATCTATTCAGACAAAAACGGCAAAAACGCCGTATGGTATTCGCCGTCGCTAAAAAACAAGATTGCAGAATAACAACAGCACAGCCACATGCACACGGAGCTACAAGAACACTTGCTTGAACTTCCGCTCTTTCAAGGCATGAGCCGGAATGACCTGGAGCAGATACTCTCGGAAACGAAATTCAGGCAACTGTCGTTCGCAAGAGGAAAAGTAATTGTGCATGAAGGCGAAACCTGCAACAAACTCTTTTTTCTGGTTAAAGGCCAGATAACGACCACATGCCATTCGGACGACAAGAGCTACTCGATAACCGAAACACTCGCAGCCCCCAACATACTTCAGCCCGAAAGGATTTTCGGACTGATGCAGCGCTATACAAGAACGTTTGCGGCAAAGACAAACTGCGACCTGATATGCCTGGGAAAGAAAGAAGTGATGCTCATGTCTGACAATTACGAAATATTCAGACTAAACCTGCTTAACATTATCTGCACACTGTCGCAACGCTCAGACAGACAGATGTGGAAACTACGTCCGAAAGGCATAAGGCAAAAGATAGCCCGATTCATAGAAGAGAGAAGCCTGAGACCTGCCGGAGAGAAGATTGTAAACATAAAGATGGAGCGGCTCGCTGAAGAGATCAGCGAGAGCCGCCTTAACGTATCGAAAGCTCTGAAAGCCATGAACGACGAAGGGATAATATCACTCAGAAGGGGTGAATTCTGCGTTCATGCTTTCGAAAGAATGCTCATGTAGGAAGCTTATCAGCCAATTTGATATACAAGCGGCAGACAAAAGCCGACATATAACAAATATTAGCTAAATTTTTCTTCCGTATTATTATTCAGAAGAAAGAAAATTACTACCTTTGTAAACAAAAATTAGGGAAACGTGAGTATGAATGAAGAGAGAATAGAAGAGCAACGCAAAAATCCTTTTTTTGAACAATATAACACGCCGCACGACACCGTGCCATTCGAGAAAATACGCCTTGAAGACTTTGAGGAGGCCTTCATGGAGGGCATACGCCGTGACGACGAACAGATTGAGAAGACTATAAACAATCCTGACAAGCCTACTTTTGACAACACGATAATCAACGTGGACGAAGACAAGGACGGATATTACGACTTGCTGTCGCGCGTGTCAACCGTGTTTTTCAATCTTCTCAGTGCTGAGACCAACGACGAGATGGACGCGCTGGCGCAGAAGCTGCAGCCCATACTGACAAAGCATGCCAACGACGTAAGGCTCAACAAACGCCTGTTTGAGCGCATAAAGGCCGTGCACATGCACCACCGCAAGCTCACGCCTGAAGAAAAGAGACTGCTCGACAACTGCTACGACGGATTTGTACGCAGCGGAGCACTGCTCGACGATGAGGGCAAGGAGAAGCTACGCAAGCTTACCGAGGAGGCAAGCATGCTGTCGCTGCAGTTCTCTCAGAATCTGCTCAAAGAGAACAAGGCATATACGCTGCACATAACTGACGAACAACAGCTCGACGGACTGCCCGACACGGTACGCGAGGCTGCTGCCGTTGCTGCAAAGGAGCGCAATCTTGAAGGCTGGGTGTTTACGCTCGACTTTCCAAGCTACAGTCCATTCATGACATATTCTACATGCCGCGAACTGCGCAAGCAGATGTATATGGCACGCAACACGGTGTGTACACACGAGAATACAGAAAACAATCTTGAAATATGCAAGCGTCTGGTTAATCTGAGACGCGAGATAGCACAACTGCTCGGCTTCAAGACATACGCCGAATACGTGCTTAAGAACCGCATGGCAGGAAACGCACGCAACGTGTATAAGTTGCTCGACGACCTCATAGACGCTTACAAGCCTACTGCCGTAAAGGAAGTGAGCGACATCGAGAAACTGGCAAAGAAGACTGAAGGCAAAGACTTCAAGGTGATGCCGTGGGACTTCAGCTATTATTCTCACAAGCTGCAGCTAAAGAAGTTCAACATAGACTCAGAGATGCTTCGCCCGTATTTCGAACTGTCAAAGGTCATTCAAGGCGTGTTCGGCCTTGCCAACAGGCTCTACGGCATAACATTCAAGGAGAACAAGGACATACAGGTTTACCATCCCGACGTGAAAGCCTACGAGGTGTTCGACAAGGACGGCTCTTATCTTGCCGTGTTCTACGCTGACTTCCATCCGCGCAAGGGCAAACAGGGCGGTGCATGGATGACAGAATATCAGGGACAATGGATCGACCGCAAGGGCGAAAACGTAAGGCCTCATGTAAGCGTGGTGATGAACCTGACGAAGCCTACCGACGAGAAACCGGCACTGCTGACACTGGGCGAAGTTGAGACCTTCCTGCATGAGTTCGGGCACTCGCTTCACGGCATGTTTGCCAACACAAGATTCGAGAGCCTTTCAGGCACCAATGTATGGTGGGACTTCGTAGAGTTGCCGTCACAGTTTATGGAAAACTTCTCTGTTGAGAAAGAATTTCTGCGCACATTCGCCTTCCACTATCAGACAGGCGAGCCTCTGCCCGACGAGCTGATCGACCGCATTGTGAAGAGCCGCAACTTCATGGCAGCATACGCATGTCTGCGCCAGGTAAGTTTCGGACTTCTCGACATGGCCTACTATACAAAGAAAGAGACATTCGACGAAGACATCATACCGTTTGAAAAGAAAGCATGGAAGAAAGCCATGGTTACCGAACAGCTGCCCGACACTTGCATGACGGTTCAGTTCAGCCACATCATGGCTGGCGGATACGCTGCCGGCTACTACAGCTACAAATGGGCCGAAGTGCTCGACGCAGACGCCTTCAGCGTGTTCAAGAAGCACGGAATCTTCAATCAGGAGACAGCGCAAAGCTTCCGCGACAACATTCTTTCAAAGGGCGGCACCGAACACCCGATGACTCTCTACAAGCGCTTTAAGGGCAGCGAACCCACAATAGACGCCCTGCTGAAGCGCAACGGCATAAAAAAGCCTTCGAACAAGAAAAAGTAAGAGAAATAACCTATTCTTCACATATAAACACAATGAACAAAGAAGAAAAACAGCGTCTGCTTGACCTGAGATACCTGCGCATGGCACGCATCTGGGCAGAAAACAGCTACTGCCAGCGCCGCAAGGTAGGAGCCCTGGTGGTTAAGGACAAAATGATTATCAGCGACGGCTATAACGGCACGCCGAGCGGCTTTGAGAATGTCTGCGAAGACGACAACAACGTTACAAAGCCCTACGTGCTGCACGCAGAGGCAAACGCCATAACAAAACTGGCGCGAAGCTCCAACAACAGCGACGGATCAACGCTATACGTAACAGCTGCTCCATGCATAGAATGCTCAAAACTGATAATTCAGGCCGGCATTAAGCGTGTAGTATATGGCGAAAGATACAGACTTGAAGACGGCATAAATCTTCTTAAAAGAGCTGACATTGAAGTTATATATCTAAATCCTGACGAACATGAATCCGAATAAATCAAACCGCATGATGCCGTTGCTGATGGCTCTTTGTGTGATTATCGGCATCATAATAGGTACGTTCTACGCTAACCACTTTTCAGGCAACCGCCTGAACATAATAAACTCGGGCAGCAACCGCCTGAACAATCTGCTGCACATCATAGACGACCAATATGTTGACGCGGTGAACATCGACTCTCTCGTCGACAAGGCCATACCTCAGATTCTGTCTGACCTCGACCCCCACTCTGTCTACATCAGTGCGAAGGACGTACAGCAGGCCACCGACGACCTGAAAGGCTCGTTCTCGGGCGTGGGCATTGAGTTTGTCATAAGAAACGACACCATACACGTGCAGGGCGTAATAAAGAACGGCCCGGCTGAACAAGCAGGCATCCTTGCCGGCGACAAGATTGTGAGCGTAGACGGAAAGCCTTTCGTAGGCAAGGTCGTAACTAACGAGGAAGCCATGCGACGCCTCAAAGGACCTAAAGACACCAAGGTGAAAATAGGCGTGCAGCGCTACGGACAAAAGAGCATAAAATATTACACTATAACCCGAGGCGACATTCCGCAGAAGAGCGTCAGCGCAACATATATGCTCGACGACAACACGGGCTACATCAAGATAAAGAACTTCGGCGAGAACACTTATCCCGAACTTCTCATCGCCCTGGCGCAGCTCTCTCAGGAAGGTTTCAGCAACCTGATAATCGACCTGCGCGACAACACAGGCGGATACCTGAAGTCGGCCGTTCAGATGGCCAACGAGTTCCTGCCCAAGAACCGCCTCATCGTATATACAGAAGGCCGCAAGTCGCCAAGACAAGACTACAAGAGCGACGGGCGCGGAAGCTATCAGAACATTCCGCTTGTAGTGCTGATAAACGAGACATCTGCATCGGCTTCAGAGATTTTTGCCGGAGCCATGCAGGACAACGACAGGGCAACAATCATAGGCCGCCGCTCGTTCGGCAAGGGTCTCGTACAGCAGCAGATCGGTTTCCCCGACGGCTCAATGATACGCTTGACCGTGGCACGCTATTACACACCGTCAGGACGATGCATACAGAAGCCATACGTGATGGGCGACGACAAAGACTATGAGGAAGACCTGCTGGTAAGATATCAGCATGGTGAGTTCTTCTCACAGGACAGCATCAAGCACACCGGACCGGCTTATCACACAAGCATTGGCCGCACAGTGTATGGCGGAGGAGGCATAACGCCTGACATCTTCGTGCCGGAAGACACCTTAGGCATAACTTCATACTTCAAGGAGGCAAGCATGAGCGGACTAATACTGCAGTTTGCATTCGTCTATACCGACGACAACCGCCTGAAGCTCAACAACTTCACCGAAATGATGGAGCTTGCCGACTATCTTGTAAAGCAGAACACCGTAGACAAGTTTGCCACCTATGCCGACAAGCACGGACTGCAGCGCCGCAACCTGATGATAAAGAAATCGCACAACCTGCTCGAAAGATACATCAACAGCCGGATTATATACAACATCATGGACGAGGAAGACTGGATTGAATATCTCAATCTTGACGACAACGTGATAAAGGCTGCGCTGAATGTGTTTAAGAACAATGCGGCATTCCCCAAAAAGCCGGAGCCAAAAGACAAGAAAAAGGACGGCAAGACGGCCATGACGGGAACGACAGTGCCATACGTTGACATGAAGATGAATCTAAAAGCATAACCATGGAAAAAAAGGAACTGCGAAAACTCATACGCGAGAGGAAACGGCAATTCACCGGGAAGCAACTGGAAGAATTGTCGCTTCCGATCATGAACAGGCTGCTCGGCATGAGCGAGGTGGCCAATGCCGACACTATATTAATGTACTACTCGCTGCCTGACGAAGTGTTCACTCACGACACTGTAGAACTGCTGGCGCGGCAAGGCAAGACAGTGCTGCTGCCAAAGGTAATTGACGGCGAGAACATGGAAATAAGGGTGTATGAAAGCAAGGAAGACCTGGCTGAGGGCAGCTACGGCATAATGGAGCCCAACGGAGAACTCTTCACCGACTACGCCAAGATTACTACGGCTGTCGTGCCCGGCATGAGCTTCGACGCAGACAACAACCGGCTGGGACGCGGAAAGGGGTATTACGACAGATTTCTGAAGAATATTCCACAGGCCTACAAGATAGGCGTATGCTTCGACTTTCAGAAAGAAAAAGAAATTCCTCATGAGGAAAACGACATAAAGATGGACACCGTTATCTGAGAATAACGGTGTCTTTCTTTTTATATAGCAACGCAGAAAATGCATAAAAGCATGTTGCTGCCCATAACACAAACCGCTGCAGACAAACCGGAAAAAGTTTTTTTGCACTATCCTTTCTGATTTTGATTGACTTCAAACAGCCATTTTACTGATTTTAGATGACACAAGCATGCTGCATTTACGGTAAAAATTGTCTCACCTACAGACATAAGCTATAATCAGTTGTCTGAACCTCATTATACCCGACAAAGGATATGCCTGCATATAAATCACAAAAGAAGGCATATCATAACGCAAAAGGGCACATATCACGATATAAAAGGACACATATTACAACGCAAAAGCATGCCTTTCGCAAATCAAAAGGCATGCTAATGCTAACATGAAGAATAAAAATAATGTTATAAAAATCTATAAACCTTATAAAATGAAAATATGTGATTATTACCTATTGAACTAAACCGCACTCAGGCATTATATCAGTCCTCTCACCCTGTCGTCGAAAGCAGAAAGGGCAGCCTTGGCACCCTCGCCCATCGCAATAATAATCTGCTTGTAAGGCACGTCGGTAACGTCGCCGGCAGCATACACGCCTGCTATCGAGGTTCTGCAATAAGCATCTGTCTTTATCTCCTTCCGCGGCGTAAGCTCCAACTGACCTTCAAACGACTTGCTGTTTGCTGCCAGTCCTATCTGCACAAATATGCCGTCGAGCTCCACGGTCTTCACCTCTTCAGTCTTGCGGTCTTTCACCTCAATGGCCGTCACCTTCTTGCCGTCGCCAATCACTCTCATTGTCTGCATCGACGTGAATATCTCAACATTGTCAAGGCTTCTGGCCTTATCCTGAAGCACAGTGTCGGCACGCAACTCATCTGCAAACTCAAGTACGGTTACCTTTGAACATATTCCGGCAAGGTCTATGGCTGCCTCTATGCCCGAATTGCCTCCGCCGATGACTGCCACATGCCGGCCTTTATAGAACGGACCGTCGCAATGAGGACAGAAAGCCACTCCGCGGCCAATATAGTCGGCCTCACCTTCTACGCCCAGCCGGCGCCAGCTTGCACCTGTTGCTATTATCACTGCCGGCGAAACAAAGCTCTCGCCTCCTGCCGCATGGATATACTTCTGCTTACCGCCCAGTTCGGCTTTCACCACCGTTCTGTTTTCAAACACGTCAATGGCATAATGTCCGAGATGGCTCATCAGGTCGGATGCCAGCTTGTCGCCCGTGGTGTGAGGCACCGAGATAAGATTCTCTATCCCGACGGTGTCTTTAACCTGACCGCCGACACGCTCGCCTACAACGGCTACACGGAGCCCCTTGCGAGCCGAATAGATTGCGGCAGACGCACCGGCAGGTCCTCCGCCAACAACTACAACGTCATAGCTTCGCTCAACAGGCTCGAAGCTGTCGGCAGTCTGAGCAGTGCCGAATTTTTCTTCAAGTTTAGACAGCAATGCCGACAAGTCGCCGCGGCCTACATGGATAAGCTCGTCGCCGGCATAAACAGACGGTACGCCCTGTATGCCGAGACGCTCAACCTCGTCCTGCCACAGTGCCCCGTCGATAACTTCATGACTCACCGACGGATTGAGCAGTGACACAACATTCAGCGCCTGAACCACGTCAGGACAGTTGGTACATGTAAGCGAGACATAAGTGCGCAGCTTTATATCACCACCGATGGCTCTGATGCGGCGCGCAACGATATCGTCGGGCATGTTCTTTCCCTGTCCGTCGGCATTGAGAACTGCAAGCAGCAGCGATGAGAACTCATGGCCGCCGGGGATGCCACGGAACACGATGCCAGTGTCGGCGCCGTCTTTATATAATGTAAACTCAAGTCTGAGACTATCCTCTACGGTCAGTTCAAGCTTCAGCTTGTCTGAACATGAGCAGAAATCCTTCAAGAAGTCGCCAAACTCCTCTGCCTTTGTATGCGCAGCGCCACAAACGGCCTTAATTCCTATTTCAGACTTCAGTCCGCCCAAAAGCGATTTAACCTGATCTAATATACCTTTATCCAACATACCCGTTCTGTTTTTTCTATAAATAAAAAAATGCTGTCCGTAAAAGTCTAGAAAGGCCGGATTCGTTGACATGTCATATCAGAAAATCCGGCCGAACAATAAAGACTAAATCTTACCAACCAAGTCTATGCTGGGTTTCAGTGTTTCGCTGCCAGCCTTCCATTTAGCCGGACAAACCTCTCCGTCGTGTGTTGCCACAAACTGTGCAGCCTCAACCTTGCGCAAGAGCTCGTCGGCATTACGGCCTATGCTGTTATCTTGTATCTCTGCAATCTTTATAAGTCCTTCCGGGTTCACGAGGAATGTTCCGCGATAAGCCACGCCTTCATCTTCCTTCATCACACCGAATCCGCGGCAGAGCACGCCTGTGGGGTCAGCAAGCATTGCATATTCAATCTTCTTTATGCTGTCTGAAGCATCGTGCCATGCCTTATGGACAAAATGTGTATCAGTGCTGACAGAGAACACCTCCACGCCCATCTGCTTCAGCTGTTCATACTTGCCTGCGAGGTCAACGAGCTCGGTAGGACAAACAAAAGTGAAGTCGGCAGGATAGAAGAAGAATAAAGCCCACTTGCCTTTCAAATCCTCGTTGCTAACTGTCTTGAAACTTCCATTCTGAAAAGCCTGTACCTTGAACTCAGGCATCTGTGCATTGATAATTGGTTCCATATTTCTATAAGTTTTTTAAATTGTTATTATTAAATTTCAGCTCTATGTCGTTTTGACAATGCAAAGATAGTTTGCGACACAAAACAAAGCAAACAGATTTTTTCTATTGCATGATAGAAAAAACCTATAACGGCCCCATAAGGCACATAAAGACATGGAGCTACACCAGCCTGAAACAGGGCAAAACACGCTGCGGCAGGGACTAAGCCGCATACGGCAGCGGAACAGACAAAACGGCATACCCACAAATGATGACAGCACAAAAATATTCGGCTCAAAAATTTATCTTTTCAGAATTTATGTGTATGTTTGCGACCTGAAGACAAAAAGCAACAGCAACATGACACTACAACAAATGGAATATATCGTGGCCGTCTACAGACTGCGCCACTTTGCCAAGGCAGCCGAATACTGCAAGGTAACGCAACCCACACTGAGCTCCATGATACAAAAGCTTGAAGACGAGCTGGGCATAAAGATATTCGACCGCACGGCACAGCCCGTTACTCCTACCGACATAGGACAGAGAGTGATAGAGCAGTCGTGGAAGGTGCTGATACGCGCAAGAAAGATAAAAGACATTGTTGCTGAGGCCAAGCAGGCTCTTGGCGGAACATTCAGGATAGGCATACTGCCCACCATAGCGCCTTATCTGCTGCCGCGCTTCTTTCCTCAGCTTACATCGCAGCACCCTGAGATGGAACTAAAGGTCATAGAGATGAAGACCGAAGAAATAAAGAGAGCCCTCGCAAGGGCCGAAATAGATGCGGCCATATTGGTAAGGCTGGACAACATGGAGCATTTTGCATCTACCACACTTTTCTACGAGCAGTTCATTGCATACGTGTCGCGCGAGGACAGACTGTTTGAGAAAAAGAGCATACGCACGGCCGACCTTAACAACGAATTTATATGGCTGCTCGACGAGGGACACTGTTTCCGCGACCAGCTGGTAAAATTCTGCGACCTTAAGGAGGCACGCACAAGCAAGACAACATATAGTCTGGGGAGCATAGAGACATTCATGCGCATGGTTGAGAACGGCAAGGGCATAACTTTCATACCCGAACTTGCCCTGCCGCAGCTTTCCGACAGGCAGCGAGAACTGATACGCCCCTTCGCCATCCCCATACCGACAAGAGAGATTATCATGATGACGACAAAGAGCTTCGTAAGGCATGCCGTGCTCAACATGCTCATAGATACAATAAAAAGCAGCGTGCCCGAAAACATGCTGAAACTGAACAACACCGAGCAGAGGGTGTAATGCTACGTCTGCAACATCGGCGCATAAGGGCCGGCATGGTCAAGCGGTCTGACTCATAACGCAAAAAGACTCAGCCATGCCGGCCCTTATGCCGCTATCACAGGCACAGTGCTATTCGGAACTTTTATCACCTTAACCTGCAAAAAGTCAATATAACACAACGCTGCCGGCACAAAACACAAAGGCATACCTTATTATATAATACGACAAAAAAGTGCACAATGTCATAATTGTAACACAAATGAAACATCTGTTTAAAACCGCTGTAACACGTATTTTCTACTTTTGCAGCGTGAAATAAAACGGAATCACTCATAACAAATTACAGTTTATGACAGAAATTTATTTTTTAATTGTCGCATTTCTGCTTTTGCTTGCAGTCTTCGACCTGTTTGTTGGCGTCAGCAACGACGCGGTTAACTTTTTAAACTCGGCCATTGGCGCCAAGGTAGCCAAATACCGTACGGTGCTGATAGTTGCCTCCGTCGGTGTACTTATCGGAGCCGTGATGAGCGCCGGAATGATGGACGTGGCACGCCATGGCATAATGAGGCCGGAGAACTACACCTTTCAGGAAGTAATGACGATATTCCTGGCCGTAATGGTTACTGACGTCATCATACTCGACGTGTTCAACACTCTCGGTATGCCTACGTCAACCACAGTATCGCTTGTGTTCGAGCTTCTCGGAGGTACATTCATCCTGGCTATGCTGAAGATGCATGCCGATCCGTCACTCACCATCTACGACCTGCTTAACAGCGACAAGGCGCTGAGCGTAATCATTGCCATATTCGTGTCGGTGGCCATCGCCTTTTTCTTCGGAATTATCGTGCAATGGATTTCACGACTGATCTTTACATTCAACTACAAGAAACACCTGCGCTACACAATAGCCATATTCGGCGGTATAGCGTTCACCACACTTACATACTTCATCCTTATCAAGGGTATCGGCAAGTCGCCGTATATCGCTGAGACAGCGCGTACATGGATTGAGGAGAACACATCAATGCTGATGATTATCACACTGATAGCCTCAACAATACTCATGGAGATAATCCATCTTCTGCGCATCAACGTGTTCAAGCTGATTGTGCTTCTCGGCACATTCGCCCTTGCCATGGCTTTCGCAGGCAACGACCTTGTAAACTTCATCGGTGTGCCTCTTGCCGGTCTCGACTCTCTTAACGACTTCCTTGCCAACGGTCACGGCAACTACGACTCATTCATGATGGACTCACTCATGACATCAGCCAAGAGTCCTCTGCTCTATCTGCTTATTGCCGGAATCATAATGATCATAGCAATGGCCACATCAAAGAAGGCACAGAACGTGGTTAAGACCAGCGTTGACCTGAGCCGTCAGGATGAGGGCGACGAGATGTTCGGATCATCACGCGTGGCACGCAGTATGGTAAGAGCCACACAGGACATCGGCGAAACCGTATCAAAGATAATACCTGCCAAAGCTATCAAATGGATTGACAGCAGATTCAACAAAGAAGAAGTGATACTTGCTCAGGGCGCAGCATTCGACGAGGTGCGTGCAGCTGTCAACCTGGTGCTTGCGGCATTGCTCATCGTAGTTGGTACAAACTATAAATTGCCTCTTTCAACAACATACGTTACATTCATGGTTGCCATGGGTAGCTCACTTGCCGACCGCGCATGGAGCCGCGAGAGCGCCGTGTTCCGTGTAACAGGTGTAATATCAGTAATCGGCGGATGGTTCGTAACAGCCGGCGTTGCCTTTGCAGTCTGCGCAATAGTATGTGCCCTGATGCACTTCGGCGGATTCATCGTAATGATTGCCTTCATGTGCCTCGACATCTACCTGCTCTGGAGAAGCAACCGCAACTATGCAAAGAAGGTGAAGGAGGAGAAGAAAGACGACGTGTTCCAGCTGATGATGCGCACAAAGGACAAAGAGATTGTATGGGATCTGCTGTCAAAGCATGTTGCCCGCACACAGAGCTTCGTAACAAGATTTGCCCTCGAGCAGTACAACCGCATAGTTGAAGGCATCAGCAACGAGAGCCTGCGCGAACTGCGCCACTGCGGAAGCGCACTGAAAGAGGAGCAGTCGCAGCTGAAGAAATTCCGCCGCAAGGAACTTCTTGCAATGAGACGCATACCGGGAGACATAGCTATCGAGCGCAACACATGGTTCCATCTGGGAGCCAACAGCAACCAGCAGTTTATCTACTGTCTGAAACGTATGCTCGACCCGATAAAGGAGCACGTTGACAACAACTTCAACCCGCTGCCTAAGGTTTATCTCAACGAGCTTGAAAGCGTGCGCCGCAAGATAAGCGAACTGATGAACCATACAGAGCAGATGATTTCGACCAACAGATACGACCTGTATCAGGAGACTCTCGCCATAGCAGAGGAACTTAAGGAAGAGCTGTCTGCAATGCGCAAGAATGTGATAGACCACATGTATCAGGACAACAGCACAAACCTGAAAGTGTCGCTGCTCTATCTTAACATTCTGCAGGAGAGTCAGGAGTTTGTCAGCATCATGCGCCATCAGCTGCGCGCCGCAAGAAAGTTTCTTGAGGAAAGACAATAATAATATTCTCAGATAATCAAAACTGTTTAAACTGGGGTTGGCAACGGCCGTAAGGCCTGAGCCAACCTTTTTTCGTTTTTTATCCTGACCAGCCGTTGTCATCCTGCCGTATCTTTACGCTGCATCAGGCAGGCAAGCACCTGCTTTCTTTAACGGCATAACTGCCTATGCAAATAAAAGCAGACCGCAAGACAACCAAGGAAATTAAAAGACTGACAACAGCATCAATATGCAGAGTGAGCAGAACAACATACTGACCGACGTCCTACGGGATTCATAGTCAGACTTGCCGGATTATTTATTAATCATGAAAAAAAGTCTGATGGCGTGCAACTTTTTCTGCTCCTGTTACGTCTTAATGATATAAAGAACAAAATAAAAATATGAAGAATATGAATATCAGACTACTTTTATTGCCGTTGATGGCCATTGCGCTACAGGCATGCAAGACGGAGAATGCCGTAAAAAACAGTGAAAATTATGTAGAGAGAAACATAAACGTGAACGACTTTACCGACATCAGCATTGAAGGAAGCAACAACGTCTACTTCATACAGGGGAACAAAACTTCCGTAAAAGTATCAGGAAATGAGGAAGACATAAAACGGATGAAGATATACAGCAAGGACAACACGCTGCACATCAAGGAAGAGTCGAAAAGCATATCACTGATGTCGCTGCTCAGAAATCCGCGCAAGGATGTCAACGTATATGTAACCTCGCCCAACATAAGAGGCGTGTCTGTTCTCGGCTCGGGCAACTTCAGCACCAAAGAGGGCATCGACACCGACAGACTGAAGCTGAAGATAACCGGAAGTGGAGACATTTCTATCAACAGCATAATATGCAACGAATCGTCAATAGGCGTCGTGGGCAGCGGAAGCATTGAAATAAACAGTCTCACTACGGCACAAAGCGACATGGGCATTCCGGGCTCAGGTTCGATAAGCATCAGCAACGCAACGATTAAAAACGTTACCGGCAGCATAACCGGATCGGGCTCAATAGAGCTTAACAACGCCAACATCGGCTATGCAAAAAGCAAAATAACAGGTTCGGGCTCTATCGACATCCAAGGCAAGGTGAATAAACATGATGAGAGCGTAACCGGATCAGGGAGCGTAAATGTGAGATAAGCACCGACCGGATGTGTGCATAAATACTGAAGAATTATTATTTACCAAAATGTTTTCTGCCGGATGTGTTACTCCCTTAATCGCCGGAACATCTTGCCTGAAACAAGACCCGGACGACGTAGACACACCGGCAGAAAACATTAATCAGCAATATGCGGCAATCAGATCTGCACATAATGACATAAGAAAAGCAGCAGACAGACCTGCATGAAGGCACAGATTGCACCTGGTTCAGCTGCCCCGATAAGTAGAATATCCGTAAGGCGAAAGCGTTATCGGCACATGGTAATGACTATCGTCCTTTATCTCGAACACCACGTCGATAAATGGATAGAAAGTGTCTTGTGCCTGCGACTCGAAATACGGGGCAACGTAATATGTAAGTTTATACACGCCACGGTTGTCTGCACCTGTCCTTTTCTCAAGAAAATCCTTAACGCGTCCGTTCCCGTCGGTAGTCCTTTCCTCCATGACGCTCCAGTTATTTTCACCTGACAGCTTAGACAACACAATCTTTACGTCATGCGCAGGGCGACCGGTGTTAATGTCAAGTATATGACTCGACAACTGATAAACCTTGTCTTGAGCCATGACCGAAGATAAAGACATCATGAGCGCAATGACCGTAAGAATAACATTTTTTCTCATTACCTTAAAATTTTAGAGGTTAATATCAAATAAAACAAACAATGTTTACTCGCAATGAGCCGAAACACCGAAAGGTTTTTAGCTTGCACCACATCTCTGTCTGCCAATAGACACGTGCCAACAATCGGCGTATGACATAACAGAAAGAGAAACGGGCACTACCGCCGACGGCAAAGATAGCGAAATATTTTATATATAGGCATCATGACCTAATATTTTTTCAACTACATTACTTTTAACCCAAATCATAATGAAAGCATCTGCCGCCATATGCTTTCATTATGATTTTTGTCGACGTTGCACAACGAGGGTATTTGAAAATTAAAATCATTTATCCGAAAATAACGCAGAATTAGTGTGCAGACGTAAAGCATATTAAATCAGCGTGTTAGTTCAAATCCTGGCAATCTGTGCAACAAATCATCACATAAAATCCATATAAAAGGCAGCAAAATGCACTGCAAACTCACTGCTTTTGAAGTCAGAAACGTGGCTTTTGGAACGGTAAAAGGCATGCTTTTACAAAAAGAAACGTAACATTTGCCACATTTTGTAAACATGCTTTACCAAAAGCACTGATATGAACGGCAAAGCATTTCTATTTCACACAAAAACTCAGACATAATCCGTCTGACACTTTGCTATGATTATCCGGCAGACATATTGCAACATGATGTATGGCGAGCACAAGCGCCTCATCAATCCAGAGCCATCCTTTCTACTATAAGGTCACCACACACTCCATGCCGTGCATGACACAAATGATGAATATACTATCTGAAATGCAGGCTGATACAGCTGCTACCAGTGCTGCCACACCTATATAAATATATATAAACGAACGTCATTGCCGCCGCTTGACGACATTACAGAACGGCACAAACCATAATAACAGACCTGCCGACATATTAAATTTTATTAATTACACTGATATGCAGATAAAATAACAAGGATATTCAAACACATTAATTTTAGGCACATTCAGAGCGGAAATGCGGCTAAGATATTGTAATTATAACCTTTATGCAAAAACAAAAATACACTAAAAAGTTTTCTACTTTCATCAATAATGGCTAACTTTGCGCACTCATTGAGTAAAAAGATATCTTTATGAAATATGCCATTATTGCCGCCGGCGAAGGTTCACGGTTGGCAAAAGAGGGCGTAAATGCCCCCAAACCTCTGGTCAAAGTCAACGGCGTTTGCCTGATTGACCGGCTGATTAGCGTGTTCATGGATAACCACGCGGAACAAATAATCGTAATATGCAACAGCAACATGACTGCCGTCAGCCAACATCTGGCAGAGCTGAAGGAGAAAGGTCTTAACGGAACAGCCGTGCCGCTTGAATATATAGTGAAGAGCACGCCGAGCTCGATGCACAGCTTCTACGAAATAAGCAAATATCTTGAAGACGGCCCGTTCTGCCTGACCACGGTAGACACTATATTCCACGAAAAAGAATTTGCACAATACATCAAAGAGTTTAACGAATGTGTTGAGAACGGAACAGCCGACGGAATGATGGGCGTAACCGACTTTATCGACGACGAAAAGCCGCTGTATGTAGGAGCAGACAGCGACATGAACATAACGGGATTCTTCGACGAGCAGAACGGCTGTAAGCTTATTTCCGGCGGAATCTACGGACTTACCCCCGGAGCAATAACCATCCTGCGGCTGTGTATAGAACGCGGAGACAGCCGCATGCGCAACTTTCAGCGCGCGCTCGTTGCAGCAGGATGCCGCCTGAAGGCAAGGCTCTTCAGCAAGGTGCTCGACATTGACCATGCCGGCGACATAGCCAAGGCTGAAAAGTTTTTGAACGGAGAGTCATGAAGAAGGTGATAGCTATATACCGTGCCGAAAAGTTCTCACCTAACTCCGTTGAAAAAGACAAGGCCATAATGGACGCCGTATGCTCAAGACTTCAGGCAAAAGGGCACGAAACAACAGCCGTAAAGGAAGAGCAACTGGGCGAATGCGGACACGCTGACATGATTCTTACCATGGGACGCCTCAGCTCTACGCTAAACTTTCTGGAGGAACAGCAGCGTCTAGGCACAACGGTAATCAACTCGCCCGAAGGCGTAAGGGCATGCGCAAGGGCCAACATAGACAGCATGATGCGCAGCAACGGCATACCCGTGGCACCGCTCACCGGCAACAGCGGCTACTGGATTAAGCGCGGCGACGAAGCAGCACAGAGCAAAGACGACGTGGTGTTCGCGGCAGACGAGACTGAAAGAGACAACAAGATAGCCGTTTTTGCGGCAAGAGGCATAACGCAGATTGTGGTAACCGCACACGTCAAGGGCGACCTCGTGAAATTCTACGGCGTCAGAGGCACCGACTTTTTCAGGACATATTATCCCGGCGACGACGGCGTGTCGAAATTCGGCGACGAGCGTGTCAACGGCAAGCCTGCCCACTATGAGTTTGACACCGCACACCTTAAGGCCGACGCCGAGAAAGCTGCATCGCTGATAAACATCGACATATACGGAGGCGACTGCATTGTGCGCGAGGACGGCTCGTATGCAATAATAGACTTTAACGACTGGCCCAGCTTTTCAAGATGCCGCGAAGAGGCAGCCGAGGCCATGGCAGAGATAATCTGCAAAAAGATGTAACGTTATAAAAAACAGAAAGAAACTTATGAGCAATTTTAAAGAGATGCTTAACGCATCACTGAAATCACAAGATACGGAAGAGTGGCTCGACGTTCACTTCACGCGCCCCATCGGACTGATGTTCGCCCTGATGTGGAAGAAGCTCGGCGTCCACCCTAACACGATAACAATACTGTCAATATTCTTGGGCGTCGGCGCCGGATGGATGTTCTCATACACCGACATAATGCACAACATTGCAGGCATCGTGCTGCTTATGTTTGCCAACTTCTGCGACTCAACCGACGGACAGCTTGCACGCCTTACGGGACAGAAGACGCTTCTTGGCCGAGTGCTAGACGGCTTCTCGGGAGACGTGTGGTTCTTTGCGATATATGCAGCCCTTTCATACCGCATGATGGGACAGACCATCCCCGGACTTGACATACAATGGGGCCTGTGGATATGGGTCATTGCCTTCATAGCCGGAGTGATGTGCCATTCGCCTCAGAGTTCGCTTTCCGACTATTACCGTCAGATACACCTGTTTTTCCTTAAAGGCAAGGAAGGCAGTGAACTCGACACTTACGAAAGTCAGATAAAGATATACAAGTCGCTGCCCAAGCGCGGAGCCTTGTTCGAGCATCTGTTCTACTACAACTACGCCAACTACTGCAAGAGTCAGGAGAAACGTTCGCCTGCTTTCCAGAAGATGATAAAGGTGATGAAAGAAAAATACGGCAGCGCATCGCAGGTGCCGGCCGACATCAGAGAGGAGTTTCTTGAGGGAAGCCGTCCGCTGATGAAGTACACCAACATCCTGACTTTCAATACGCGCGCAATATGCATCTACGTTACATGCCTGCTCGGCTGCCCGTGGGTGTACATGCTCATAGAGATAACGCTGATGAACATTCTGTATATCTACATGCACAAGAAGCATGAATCACTGTGCAAGAAAATAACAAAAAAGATTCAATGACAAAAGGATATATCTTCGACTACGGCGGAACGCTCGACACAGCCGGCCGCCACTGGGGCAAGGTGCTATGGCATGCCTACAGCCGCCACAACATACCTGTAACTGAAGAACAGTTTCGCGAGGCATACGTTCATGCAGAACGCACGTTAGGCTCACACCCCATAATTCAGCCAGAATACACTTTCCACAAAACGCTCGACACAAAACTGCGCATAGAGATGGAATATCTCATGGCAGAAGGCTACTGGAACGTGTCAGAGGATGAATATGTAAAAAGCCATAAGACCATACTCGAAGACCTTTATGAAGAGGTGAAGAGAGAGACGAGTCACAGCCGCGAGGTGCTGACCCGCATAAACGAGAATCATCCGATGGTGCTCGTGAGCAACTTCTACGGCAACATCAGCGTGGTGCTTAAGGAGTTCGGACTCGACAATCTGTTTCTTAATATTATAGAGTCGGCCGTCGTTGGCATACGCAAACCCGACCCGCGCATATTCACTCTCGGCGTAGAGGCATTGAAGCTAAATCCCGCCGACACAACCGTAGTAGGCGACAGCTTCTACAAGGACATAACACCTGCCAAGAAAGCCGGATGCAAGACTATATGGTTCAAAGGCGAAGGCTGGACCGACGAAAAATATGATGAGACCATACCTGACAAGATCATAACCGACCTGAGTCAGATTCTTTAATGCAAAGGACACCGGACCCTTCATACGCTAAAAACAACAACGGTTCAAAATAAACAGAAAATCATATAATGAAAAATATTCTGATATTACTTCTTTTAATACTGGCACAGGCAGCAGGCGCACAGACAATAACAGGTGTTGTTGTTGAAGAATCCACCGGCGACACCATTCCGTTTCCCAGCGTGCAATATAAAAAAGAGAAGATTGCAACGTCGGGAAATGCCTACGGACGCTTCTCTATAAAGCGTCTTAACGGTGAGAAGCTTACGTTCAGCGCCGTTGGATATCAGGAACTCACCATTCTGATAGGCCCGAACACGCCTTCAGAAATGAAAATCACGCTCAAGACTGACACCAAGCAGCTGAAAGGCGTAACGGTGAAGACGAAGCGAAGCAAATACAGCCGCAAGAATAATCCGGCCGTAGAGCTGATGAAGCGTGTCATTGCGGCTAAGAAACGCACCGACCTTGCCAACCACGACTATTATCAGTTTAACAAATATCAGAAAATAACGTTCGCCATAAACGACATAAAGCCTACCGAGCTTGAGAACGAAAAACTGAAAAAGAAAAAATGGCTGATTAACCAGATTGAGACTTGTCCGTACAACAACAAGCTCATTCTGCCGTTGTCTGTCGACGAGACTGTTACAAGAAACATATACAGAAAAGACCCTAAGACCGAGAAGTCGATAATAATGGGACAAAGTTCATCGGGTGTCAACGACCTGATTGAAACAGGAGACATCCTGAACAACGTGCTAAAAGACGTATTCACAGACGTAGACCTGTATGACGACCAGATCCGTCTGCTGCAATATCCGTTTACCAGCCCTATCGGCAAGGACGCCATATCATTTTACCGTTTCTACATTGTCGACACCGTATACGTTGACAGAGACAAGTGTTTCCATCTGCAGTTTCTGCCCAACAACCAGCAGGACTTCGGATTCAGGGGCGAAATATGGATTCTGGCCGACTCAACGCTGCACGTAAAACGATGCAACCTGACGCTTCCAAAGAAAAGCGACGTCAACTTTGTCGACAATCTTCAGATTATACAGGAATACACCCGCCTGCCCGAAGGTGACTGGGCTTTGACAACCGACGACATGTTCGTTGAAATGTCGATAGCCAAGTTCCTAACCAAAGCCATAGTCATACGAACAACACGAATGAGCGACTATGCCTTTGACGAACTGCCCGACAAGCTGTTTAAAGGCAAGACGAAAGTACTGCATGAGTCTAATGCCATGATGCGCGACGAAGCTTTCTGGGACAAATACCGAAGCGTGGAGCTGACAAAAAGTGAAAGTTCGATGGATGCATTCATCAACAATCTGAGTCAGCAGAAAGCCTTCAAGTATATCATCTTTGGTGTAAGGGCATTCATAGAGAACTTTGTTGAGACAGGAAGTCAGAACCATCCGAGCAAGGTTGACATAGGACCTATCAACACGATGATAAGCTCTAACTTCATCGACGGAGTGCGCACTCGTATCAGCGCACAGACAACGGCTAACCTCAACCCGCACTGGTTCCTGTCAGGATATTATGCACGCGGATGGGACAGCCGCAAGAACTATTACAAGGGCGAGCTGACATACTCATTTAACAAGAAGGAATATCTTCCGCGAGAGTTCCCGAAACGCACGCTGACATTCACTTCTACTTACGACGTATGTTCACCTTCAGACAAATTCATGCACACCGACAAGGATAACGTGTTCACGGCTCTGAAATGGACTAAGGTTGAAAAAATGATGTTCTACAACCGCCAGCAGCTCTCGTTCGAACGTGAAGAGGAATGGGGATTCAGAACGACCATAAGCCTGAAGACAGAAGAGAACGAAGCCTGCGGCGACCTTTTCTTCAAGCCTTTGTCTATGGTCGGCATGGAAGACGCCATGATCGGACAGGGAAAATTCAGGACAACCGAGGCACGCATTGAACTGAGATATGCTCCGGGTGAGACATTCATAAATACAAAGCAGCGCCGTCTGCCCGTGAACCTCGACGCACCAGTATTCACACTGTCGCACACCACAGGTATAAAAGGTTTCCTCGGAGGCGACTACGACTACAACTTCACTGAAGCAAGCATATACAAGCGTCTGTGGCTGAACAGCTGGGGAAAGATTGACATCCTGGCAAAAGGCGGCATACAATGGAACAAGGTGCCGTTCCCGCTGCTCATAATGCCGGCCGCCAACCTGTCGTATATCATCAGTGACGAAACATTCAACCTGATAAACAACATGGAGTTCCTTAACGACAGATACGCAAGCCTCGACATATCGTGGGACTTGAACGGAAAGATATTCAACCGCATACCGCTCCTCAAAAAACTAAAGTGGCGCGAGTGGCTTGGCATAAAATGCCTTTGGGGCACACTTACCGACAAGAACAACCCTACCCTGGCAGCAAACGCAGGCGACGGTATGTTAATGGAATTCCCGGAAGGTTCATACATAATGGACAGCAAGCGTCCGTATATTGAGCTAATTGCCGGAATCCACAATATATTCAAGATTATACATATTCAGTATGTACACCGTCTGAACT
>ENA-ORNP01000008-ORNP01000008.1-human-gut-metagenome-genome-assembly--contig:-NODE-8-length-222429-cov-8.741768_pt1 | contig 222429 bp, 172 predicted proteins | sample MGYA00242119_ERZ509030 | MGnify/ENA primary metagenome ERZ509030 (study PRJEB26280, sample SAMEA2338708) | human gut metagenome | biome: human gut; feature: human-associated habitat; material: faeces... | reverse complement strand
TAGAGCACAACACTTTTAATGTTGGGGTCTTGGGTTCGAGCCCCAAGCGGATCACTGAAAACAAAAGAGAAATCAAGCAAATCCCTGATAATCAGATATTATCAGGGATTTCTTTTTTCTGGCAGGTAGCAGAAAATAGCCGTTTCAAGCATATTATTGGTGGATAAATCGTGGGACTAAAATTTAGTTCAAAAAAGTCCCACGAATTCGCATCTTTCTGTATGCTTGTAGAAACGGCAAAACGATTTGTTAGAGTTTCCCAAATCATTTTGTGACGTTTTTATTCTTGTTAACGTAAAACGAAATGTGCGTTTTGAATAGAAATACTCTTCTTAATCATAGCTTAAACAAATATTATAATCATCCTATATTTTAATAAAACGCAATCTTATCCCATATTCCTTTCTTCTATCTAATTATTAATACTATCTTTGTTCACTCAAAAGCTAAGGGATTCTTTCCCTTTATTTTGTTTTGTTTGTGTTATTAAACCGCTAACTCGTGATGAGCAGGCGGTTTTCTTTTTAATAGAAGCGCATCCAAGCGAAGTACGTGCTATTCTCTAAGTAGTTACTATCCTTCTCCGACAGTCGGGCTTCCCGTTCAAATGAAATCAGCCGATAGGCATCGTAATCTTCCCGGCAGTCAGCGAGAACACTAGCGATCATCTTACGGATACACCACTCGAGGATATACCATACATAGAACGTAGCCACGGAACAGATCAACCACCATGCCGAGTAATTCCAGATTAGCATTACGATCCAGATAAGCAATCCGGATGCAACAGTCAGTTCAATCCACTGCCGGGCATGAGTACATTCATGATTGATAGTTGACTGCCTGGCCTCAGTTTTTGACCATTTCGTAAACACCCACGCAAGCAGCGTGATAGTTGAGTAGCCGGCAAACAATAAATGTTTTGCAATCCAGCTCCTGTAAAATACCTTTTTCATAAGTTCTATTGTTTCTATAATAAATAATCGATTTCCTAACTAAACGAACCTCCGGATGTACAATCTGATAAAACCTGCCATGTGCAATTATTTCTATCCAATGCTTCAGTTACAGCAAGAAATTGTATAGTTCCTCCCCTCCCCATATCTATTTCAGTCGTTAGTTTTAATCCGTAATCACCGATATTCAGCGGATGATACATCTTCCCTTTTATCTTTACGACAGGAGAGGCTCTTGTTTTAACCGAATAATCATATATTGTAAGAACTGTACCGACGTATTTTCCATCAGTCGGCAAGTTGATTACATATAGATATGATTTAGTCAAGTCCCCTCCGGATTGTAGATTAAAGGAATCGGATACAGTATACTCTTTAGTGACAGGATCTTGAACAGCTCCTTCTCCGAATGTCTTGAATGGGATTTTTAAGTATCCGGAGAATGTTCCGCTATCAGCATTAACTTCACCGTTCACTTTGACTTTTGCTTTTCCATCCTCTACCGATACAATGAATTTATCATCAATGTTGATACCGGTGGTCATGATAGCTTCAACTAAAAGTTGACCGCTAATCTGGACACGTTCACCTTCAATCTTGATACCTGATGCGTCGGCATTGATAGCGGCGAGGATTGTATTTGGATTACCGTCCTTATCTTCACCCATGACCTCCACTTTCCATTCTTTTGCGTTCTGAGTTACCTGGGTGCCTATTTCTTTAATGATGTCCCCTTCAGCATCTGTAACTGACTGTTTGAACTTACTAGTCAGTTCTTCCGCAGTTTGATTGAGCTCAGACTTATGACTTTCAGTTGTAGCATCAATCTCTCCGTTAGCATGTATCGTTTTCTGTTGAACGTTCTCTTCGAACTTGGTTGTCAGGTTCTTCGCAGTTGCTTCAATTTCTGATGTGGCCGTATTCTTAGAGATAATGATCGCCCCGTCAGCTTCCTTTGTTTTCTCCTCTACATTCTTGTTGAAGGTTACTGTTAATGCTTCAGCGGATGCCTTGATGTCTGATTCAGCCGATTCCTTTTTATTAGTGATCGCACCGGTAGCCTCTTCTGTCTTTTCTTCTACTGTTTTCTTGAATTGCAGATCAAGTTGCTCAGCAGTCATGTTTAATGATGACTCAGCGGCTTTCTTTGCTTCGGATATCGCACCGGTTGCCTCTTCTGTTTTAGTATCTACCAGGTTGGTAAATGCAAGTATAAAGTCCTTGGCTGTGAGTTGAAGCGTACCGGTTGCTTCTTCCGTTGCTGTTGAGATAGCACCCAGAGCATTCGTCGTTTCGGTATTAACCTTATGGGTAAAGTCAGCAGACAACTTCTCATAATTGACATTAAACTCAGAAGAAAGTTCTTCGATTTTGGTCACATGTTCACCTGCGGTGGTAGCTGATCCGGCAGCAGAGCTAGCAGAATCAGAAGCTTCCTTCGCGTACTTGATCACTTCCTGCCATTTGCCGGTAATTCCATCCTCTCGAATCTGGAAGTCACCCCGTATCTGAATTTCACGACTGTTCAACTCATCTTCGATTGTTTTGTCATTATGAAGAATAAATGTACCCCGGATGATCACACCGTCAGCGATCAAGCCGAACCAGCGTTTCACACCCCCTACAGCTTCTTTTGCCCACGCGGGAATCAGACCGATATCCGCATGTCCAAGGACGCATTTTACATGCTCCGGATCAGAATAAGCCGCCCAGCTGTCGATTCCGTCATAGAAGTACTGACAGTTGGTTTTCGATGAGATACGGATGAATGATTGACGCTCTTCGTCAGTGATATTCCCTACGCGCACAATGATCATGTGCTGGTAAGGAACTGAATCGCCTTCCGCTTCGAGTAGAATGGATTGGTCACCGCTTGACGGATCAGAGATGGCAGTAAGCTTCTGGACGGAGTAGATTACACCGCTGTTGGCGGGATTGTGATAATACCCTAGCAACAGGTCATTTTCGGCAAGCGGATTGTAGTCACCCTCTCTCAGATCAGGATAAACGGTGAATGTCCCGTCTCCGTTGTCTATGCTGGAGGCTATCTTGATACTGCTTGATATGATCTCTTCATCTTCTGTTACCCGGATTCGGTTGTGGACAAACTCATTCGTGATGAACTTGTCACGAACGAAGACTGACTTGAACTCTGCGTTACCGAGCTTGTCTACTATCCAGCCCGATACGCCTGAGACGAATGTGCTTACCCATTCATCTACTTCTTCCCCGGCAGCATTCAAGATCTTTTTCCCTGTTGCTTTTGCTGAGGAGATGAATCCCCAGATACCGGTGTTGATTAGTCCTGCCATTCTGTTCCTCCTATCATTTGAGTTAAGAGTGCCACCTGCTTTTCCAGTCTATGGTAGTCAGCTACGGTGATTCTCTTTTTTTGTTCTACATCAGATTCCGGTTCATCCTCGATGGTTATCGCTTCTTCAATATCTGTGTCTTCTAGTGGCGTATCCTCGTCGATAAGAATGGTTTCTTCGTCAGTAGGATCATCTATTTCTTCATAATGTTCCGGAAGTTCCAAGAGTGGTTCGGGTAGTTCTTCACCTGACAGATAGTAGGTGTATCCGAGATAGATTTCATTACCGAACAGTTGCCCGTCACTAATTCTACGGAGTACTTTGCCTTCGTCCGCAAGAATGTGTCTATTGTTTAATTTATCTATTTTCATATTTCTTCCTCCGGGAAATCGGTTGCAAATTGACTCATAGGCTTAATTCTGCCCGCTAACACGGTCCAGTTGGTTGCTGTTTTGTAGGCGTCTACTGATTCGTCAGGGACATAGATAGAATAACGATAGATGTTCGAGTTACTAAAAGTGGTCGTTTCTATAGTTTGAGGTATAGCCGAATTTGAAATGATATACTTCAAGTCAAACCCTAGACTGTCAAACGAATACCGGCCTAAACTCGATGATATCGACGGAAGTACTACGCTATTCATTTTACATTCGTTACAGAAATAATTCATTGCTGTGACCGGACAATTATCAATTAATCCGGCAGGCAAATCTTTTATTTTCGAATATTGAAAGCAGCCATCAAAGTTTGATGCTTTTTTGTTGTTAATAAATAGATTCGCCGGAACCGATTCTAGTAAAGATCTAGAAAAACAACCTTGTGCTTTACCCCAGTTATTAAATCCCCCGAAAACTACCGCATTTGAACAATAGTAAAATAATCGTTCCGGAACTGAAGTGATCTTCGTGCTGGCAAAACATAAATTGAAATTAGAAGCAATTACATTATATTTAAATATATCCTCTGGTATTGAAGATAATAACGTTTTTTCAAAAGCACCCTTAAATTCTCGTGCTTCCGTACAGTGATCAAACAGCCCGACAGGGATTGATGTTATTGGAACACTATAAAATACATTATTAAAAATAAATGCTTTTACACAATTATCAAACAGCCCCTGCGGAATAGATGTTAAACCTGTACCACTGAAACAACTGGAAAAATAATTTCTTTCAGTGTCATTCTTCAATATAAGCCCTACATATTTCAACATTGAAAACCCGGAGAATTCTAAGCCATTTACATTGCTGTCTCCTATGCTCCAATATGCAACAAGAGATAGCTTGCTTATTGTATTTGCATAGGTCACATTACTACAGTTTTTTATTTCTACCTGATGAAAGTCTGAAGTATTGTATGTATGTGCACAGGTTTGTTTTCCTGTCCCGGATGCATTGTCTTCCGTCCCATCTCCCCATGAAATAATATAATCAGTAGTATCTGATGTGACATCAAGAGAGACGCTTTCCCCGGTAACTAACATTTGAATATTCCCATTTTCTATCGGCTTGAATGATTCAATGTCTAATGTCATGCCGGCATTGACTGTCGCATTGGTCAGGTTAACAGTAACACTACCCGTAACGTTGAAGTATCCGCCTTTAGATACAGTGTATTCATGAGTTTTCTTACTTCCTATTACCAATACAGCTTCTCCAGACGCGTCAGTAACTCCTGTTTTTCCATCGCATTGAACAGTAGCTCCCGGTAGAAGTACAGTACCGTCTTTTACTATGAATTTAACTTCGACCGTGTTTGGTTCTACATATACAGTTAAGGATGTTGCAGACGTCCCGACAGTTATATTGCCCGTATTTTCATAATATGTGTCATGGGTAACAGAATACTGATATGTTCCTTTTCCCAATGATAAAGTACATTCACCGTACTGGTTGGTCTCTCCTGTTATTCCATTACATTTTACGACAGCACCTTCTATGAGTAGTGAATTGTATTTTACGATGAATTTAACATCCACGACACCATACACAGATACAGTGTTTGTTGTATCAGATGTTATGGCACCAAATGAGAAGGTATTGCTTGCATAGCCATAAGCTGATACGATTCCGGATACAGCAGTACCCCCACGAGGTAAAATAACATATCCGTCTGCATCAGAGATGTATGATTGATCTCCAATTGTAACAGTAGCACCTTGAACATATACCGATTGGTTATAAACTTTCACCTGAATCTTTCGCAGTGGAATATATGTCACAGTATAACTTTGAGAACGCGTACCGGCTACAAGATATGAGCCTTTATAATCTTCGTGATTATCGCATTTGAATGTGAAATCAATTGTTATATTATCTTCAGAAGTTACCTTGTATGTATATTCATTTATCTTCTCCACTTCATAGTCACATTCCAAAGTTGAATTTATAAGAGACTTGCTCTGAGAAGATTTAAAGGTAAAAGTCGTCACAGGAGCAGGTTTCAATTGACCGTATGTGATAGCCAATTCGGGAAATGCCACCTTCAGTTTATTGATTTGCGCGTCAGTAGCTACGGAGACATAGCATTTACCGGTAATAACTGCCATATCTACGTTGTTGCCATTTTCATCAACTCCTTTCAAACTCATTAGCTTTATGATCGAATTTAAAGTAGGCAGTAACCAGTCTACTCCAATCAGCCGGATACGCTCTAATTTCATATCATCTAAAGCAAAGCATCTGTCAATGATAGATAATACACTAGCCTTGTTGGTGTTCTCCCATCTGATTGTTGAAAGGTTCTGTACCCCGTCAAGGATCAATCCTGCATCAGTAATATTGATCTGATTAAGTATTGTCAGGCTGGTAACGGTTTCCGGCAGGTGCATTGTACGCATATTCCCGGCAGCCGGCAGAAGTACCGCAGTTGTTGAAGTACCTTGCGCATACAGTTCTTCAATGTTATCGCATCCGGATACGTCAATAGGCTGCGTGTAACCCGGACAGTTCGCTATGTTAAGCAGCTTAAGCATACGGTTGTTACCGACATACAGTACTGTCATATTCCGGTTCTGATACCCTTCAACGATCGATCCGATGACGAGTTCCTTTAAACGGGTCATCTTTGATACGTCAACCGAACCGGGATACAGGGCAGACAGATCACCCAAAGAAGTGATCAATGAAGCTCCATAGATGATCATTTCTGTATCATTGAAAGTCATGCCTTGTGGAGCGACCATTTTGAAACTCTCGTTGAATCCGACACGCTGTGATCTGGTGGCCGATCCCCATTTGACATTGAAGTACATCGCATTGAATGAAGTCAGGGTGAGGTCAGCGCATGGTGCTACTCCGGTCCAGACAGATGGAGTATAGGTTCGGAATACAGCCGTATCACTCAGGATTGATCCGGCAAGGAATTTGCTGTCAAGATACAGAAAACGGTTTTTCCATATCCATTTACCGTATAATTCACGGCTTCCCTGAAGAGCGTAAAGATATGCCCCGGTCTTGACAATCTGAGGATTCTCATGCGATTGAGAGTAATCCAGATAGCCTTCAATAAGCGGTTGTTCGTATTTGAAATAGCCGTCTTCGTTGTAGATCGCTTCACTCCATTTCTCCGCCTGCCGGGTATACAGGCAGTCTATCATCTTGTCATACGAAAAAATGCCACGCTGGCGCATTGTATAGTACATTTCACGGATATCGTCGGCGAACGCTTCCTCAACGAGCTTCCACAATTCCGAGTCAGCGCCATTCCAGACATTCTTATTGCCAATCGTATCCTGTATCTCTACATTATAAAGAAACTCAATTACGGCCTCGTTGTTAATAGGGATAAGGGTATCGTTATCATAGAAGATAAACGACCACTTGCCGTTACCAATCCGGGTGAGGAACATATTTTTGGCACGCTGGTCGGTCATACCAAGTGCAAGGGTGATGAGTGCGTAGAAAACAACATTGTCCTTATCAAAGTACTGACTGAACTCAGACTTGAATTTCTCTACGTTACCCTTACAGCTATGTACCCATTCAAATACTTTCCGGACATTGGTTATATCAGTATTGCCGTCCGGATACCGGGCTTCAATATTGTTTTCCCATCCGGTCATATCACCGGTTTTAAATAGAGTAAGGTCGGAAGTATTGTTCAGAAACTCCCAGCTTTCATCACCTTCTTTAAAACCGAAAGTATTCTCAGCAGCCTTATCCGTATTCAGATTCACCTTCCCGATGAATACAGGTTCGGAATCTGCCGTTTCCTTGTGGAATAACAAGCATGGACGCCCGGCAACTGTCGTACGAACCTTCGGATTGGCTTTTTGTGCATCAGTCAGGATGTTCATTTCCTTAAGCATGGTGTCGATCATATTTGCCACACCCGTATTATGCGTTCCGGAAGATTCCGCGAAGTCGGTTTTGACACAGAATACGGCTGCCGGCAGGACGTCGTCGGTTACCTGGTATGAATCCTCCTTCATTCCGGTTTCTGTGTAGGTGATCCCGTCTATAAATTCAAACTTATTATTCTTGCGGGGATAATACTGTGAGGATGTACCCTGAACATTGTTCTTTATGTCTGCGATCCAGTCTAACGAAGAATTGACAGAAGAGAACAGATAGACCTTATTCGTTTTCTTGTCTCCCTTGTATTGTGGTAGGTCACCTTCGAATACAAGGCAGTCGATCATCTTGTTTACTTTCTGAAAGGATACGCTGCCGTAGTCGTCGTAGATCTGATTACGCAGGTACAGGTCACGCTTCTTCTCTACATCGTCCATATCGGCAATGTAATTATCAAGCAGCTGGTACCGGTTCAGGTTATTGTTGTACGACCTGATGTTGTAGATGTCTATTGTGGCGTCAGAGCAGCCGATGGTGATATATACAGGAACAGACTGCATGAAGTTGTCCGCATCCGGATATTGCATGGAGCCGGACTTGATGCCGTTTACGTAGATGCCTACTAACCGGTTATCCGCTCTTTTCTCTACGACGAAGGCCAGCCTGATGCGTTCTTCATCTTTGAATCGTGTGTCAATAGAGCTTTGCTCTGATTTAAGCAAGGCTGTCTGAGATGTGATCTGAATGCCACGATCCCCGGACCAGCAGGAGATGACAGGAGTATCGTAGTTATATACGTCATGTACGGTAAACTCGAATTCTATCGTTTTACCGGTTGCCCGGAAATCGGAGGCGAATAGGTGTAACGGAAGAGTTACCGATGCCCCACCACTGACACGGAGGCAGGAATAACCGTTATCATCTTTTACCCAGCCATTATTTTTCCAGTTGAATCCTGAGAATACCGCTGCTATTTCGTTGAACTTCCATTCTTCCTTGTTGGTATCGGAGTTGCTACGGTTCTGTGAAGTGAGATAGAGTTCCAGATCCTGTGTCTCCGGTTCTACGATAATAGGTGATTCGGTGACATTTATATTAAAGGTTTTCGAGACGCTTCCACAGGTGATTGTCAGAGTTAATGTACCGGCATCGTTAGCCCGGTAGCTCCATGACTGCCGTGTTCGGTCTACGGTTTGACCGGATATGATCTTACCGTTAGCGGATAATGTGATCTCGCTATTGGATGAAGCGGGAGAATAAACGATGAACGGGATGAGTAATGTATCGTATTGTTCAATCTCTGTAACGCGGAAAGAGGATGCGATGACAGGGGTATTGCTTCCCGATGATATACAGATAATATCGTAAAGCAGATGCTCGCTTTCGATGTTTGTTTCATCAACGGTAGCGGTTGCATATACCTCTAATGTATGTGCACCATGCGCTTGTGACGGAATGCTGTATGTCTGCTGACGGTTGCTGATAGCGGTCTCAATGGTACCGATTTCCTTGCTGTCGATCTTAAAGTGAATCACTTTGGTTAGTGATCCGACGGGAGTATAGACAAATGAGACCGCTCCGGTATAAGCCTTCGAATCGTCAAAGGTAGACGTTACAGAGATGCTTACTGCGCTGATCTTGAATGTCAGTTTGCGAGTAGCTCCGTAGCTGTCAGTAACCTGTACGACGAGTACGTTATCACCGAGTGACAGGTATTTGCCGATGTTGAAACTCACTTCGCCTTGATTGATCGTTTCAGAGGCCACCTGCTTACTGTTTAGGGTGTAGGTGGCAATGCCTTCTCCCGTCTCTTCTCCGGACAAGGTAGATGAGTATGTGTACTTGATCAGTGCCTCCTTGCCGTGAACGGCGGTCATGTTTGACGGAGTGACAAAAGCAAGAGTGAGCTTTGTTCCTCCACCGCCTGCAGCAGCTTTCACGGGATAGAACACGCCGGCACGCTTTTGCATTATGTAGTTGCCGTCGGGAACTAGATCGAATGATTCATCTGTGTTATCCATCTCACCTAGTGAGGTAGAACCGAATCCACTGTTTTTAGGAACCTCTGTTAATCCTATTGCCATAACATTATTATTTTCGGGATTTTCTTTTTCTGATTCTGTTACTCCGTAATCGGTATCGGCCATGACCACAACACCGCCTTTTAGACGGGTCAACTTTTCGACGTTCAAGCCACCGCTTTCGATGTCAATGTCCCCTTTGGAAGTGACGCCTTTTTCTAATGTATCCTTGATGCCTTTTTGAAGATATCTGTCATCAGCATAAGATTGAGAGGCGACCGGTTCCAGTTTAAAGTGTTTCTTACCGTCTTGAATGGTGATTGATTCGTCAACCACAAGGGTGTACAAGTTTGTCTTTCCGCTTTCTTTGACTGTTATTATCTGACCGTCATAAGGGAAATATGCCTCCTCTTCAAGATTCTGCGCGTAACGGTCAGCTTCTTCCTTTGACTCCCAGTTATCAGTTGAGTCGATAGCTCGTCCGGTTGTTCTTCTATATTGAGCAGCGAAGCTTGAACCTTTTATATTCAGTTTTACCATATCCTTATACTATTTTAAAAGTGAATGTATCCGGGTCGTTGAGTCCACCGGTTTGTAAGTACCACATGTTGTAGTCAATAGCTTCGCTACCGTTTGCGCCTTCTACTGATATTTTGATAGGACCTATGCAATATTCTTTATCTTCTGCAAAGTTGGCAGGGTAAGAAGTCAAAGATAGTTCTGATAGTGTGCCTGAAGGAACACATACAGCTACTATTTTCCAGTTGGATGCAGGAAACTTAAAGGTACCGGGACCGGTATAGAATCCGCTTGTGCCTAATGCCCGCGCATCGGCAGATGTCTGAGGAATTGAGTTACATACTCCTGCGAACCATTTGCGTTTGACGTTCACGCTGATCTTATTGGTCAAGATCGTTTCGTTTATATCTCCGTCGTCAGAAGCGGCATATACGACCGTAGCAGTATAAGTTTCCCCTTTGGTATAATTGCCTTGTAACTGCCTTGTTGCGATTTGGATTGCAGTATCATCACCTGCAAATTCCAGTACGTTTTCTTCTTGATTGTCATAATATGCTTTAGTCATCGGACCATTATCATTGCGGGTAGCGGTATAAGTCAGAGTACCCTTAGCTGATCCAAACTCAACATCATTAGCGGTTGAGAGTTTACCTGCCAATGTTGCCGGAATAGGCGCATAAAGCATTTTACGGAATATCTGTTCATATCTCATTCCACTAGGCAGAACACTGCCTGTTATAATATGTCCCACAGATGGTGAATTGACACGGATATCTCTACTTATACCTGTATCTGATCCATTTCCAATTCCAGCCCCTCCAGCATTGCCTGACACAGGGACAGCAGCAGACGAAGCGGACTGTCCGGCTTCACGTAGCCTTTTGCTGCGTGGAACGGACTTCCGTTCTGAAATGAGTATATTATATTGCTTCTTCATATTCCTTCATGATTTTATTCATATTCTACTCCTTCGAAATTATCAGGTGCTATTTCAGCTAACTTCACATTACTCTCATCCTGCTGCACATCCTGAACCTCCGACACCATTAAATAGGTATCGGTCTCGTTCGCATCTGTATAGGTGCCAAAGCCATCCAATAGCCGTACAGTTCCCGAAAGCATATTCATCCGCCTGCTGTAGTTACTATACCAAGTGCCTATCAATAGTTTTTCCAAAGGAGCGGTTACGCCTGCACGAGTAAACATGCTCAATGTAGTACGCGATGACACATCCATCAGCATCCCCATGCCGAAATTTGCCGAAGTGCGTGGAGTACCGACAATCGTTTCTATTTTCTTTTCTTCCTTAGCTGAAGAATTAAGCCACGATTTATATTCGATATCATTTCCGTCTATTGCCTTGCCATAGGAGTTGACCAAAGTCAGTTCGGGAATCTTGAATAATACCCAATTAGGATAAAAATCAATAAAAGGTGTCGGATTTTCACCTCGGCTTCGGACAGGACCGAAGAAATTCAAGATTGATAATTCAAGTACACATCCCTGACATCCGGGAGGTATCGGAATCAAATCTCCATCTCCCGCAGACTCTTTGGGGACATATGAGTTTCTATATCCTACGTTGTTAGATTGCCAGCCTCCTTTCCAGCCTGTATATCCTGAACGGTCATAATATCTCAGTGTCGTTTTACTATTCGATACACCGTCTCCATCAATCCATTTTCCATTCATTTCGACATATTGAGTTGCATAAAAATCATTATGTGCACTGCCGTCATTATATCTGTTCGCATAATGCATCTTGACTTTTCCATTTGTATCAACAATACGCAGTATATATGATACGTTATATTCACTTATTCCCTGGAATTTTTCGTATTCATTTTTCCTGTTAGTTCCGGTCGCGTCTTCAAAAGGATTAAAACGTGCATCGATTAACGCTTCTATTTTTAGGCGTAACATAACATTTGTAAGGCATGCCTGTGGATCAATTGCATCTGGAGTATAGCCATTAAAAACAGAGCGTGTTTCCGGTAATGACAACATACGTCGCACCGTAAATAATGGTTTGTGCAGGAGTGTTGCATGTCCATCTGCATTTATTGGGGTTTCCATCCCGGAGAAAGGAGATTTAAAAACATCTCTTACACGCGCAGCGATGCCAAAAGACTCGCTCCCGGAGAATACAGGAGTGATTTTAAACAGTCTGGTATTGTCCGTATCAATCTCTATTTCTCCGCTTACTCCGGAACTCTTTTTCAATTCGATCATGAAGCCAATATTGTTTGTATCAAACGGACTTTTGCTTGTGTCTTTCGCTACATAATACTGTTCAGTCCCTTCATCCAACATCTTTTCTGTCAATGTAGATGTATACAGTTCTTTTTGCGGGTATGGACTGACTGTCAATGTCACATTCTTATAAACCCTGTCTACCCCAAGTACCGCATCATCACTTTCCCAATGTACCGTTTGAGGTTCAAATGCCGTTTGTACGGCATTCAAATCGTATATGAATACTTTTCCTGCACGTTGTATAAGACGCAAAGCAAACGGACGCAGTATTTCTTCAAGAACTTCCCGCATCGTCATCGGCACTCCTTCTTCATCATAGAAGTTCTCGCAACTTATTCCCACGTTATACAGCATTTCACCGGAAACCGAATCGCATGTAGTTGATATATATTTTTCAAATCCCCGATGTTTGATTTTCGTCTCTGTTATAAAGGTTTCAATAAGACTGCCGATGGACCGTGCCCCACTCAACGAGAAATTCATACGGTCAAGCAAGGAAAAATCACTGAACGTCAGCTTCACTTCATATTCATTATCATATGAAAAAGGTTCCTCGTATGTTTCTGTATCCAGCGTTCCGCTCCAATACAAAACATCGTTCCTGTATGCATCCATACGTATACTTCCGGCTTCAACGGTATACATATCCTTGTATTGCCGGTCCACCTTGCTTACTATCTGAAGCGTTGCACCGCTTCCCTGCACAGGTTCCAGCTTGTCAGTTTCAAACCATTCAAATGATAACGGAGTATCCGAAGGGAAACGTAATTCACCGACTACCGGATAAGGAGTGTCCGCATCCTGCCATATCTCCACACGCCACAGCACACCGGCTACGCTGAAAAACTCTCCCTGATATCTTAACTGCTTTTCCATTATCTTGTACGTTGGTTATATCGGTCTACCTTATTTAATACCCCACGGAGCATTCTGCCGTCAATTCTGAATTCTACAATGCCTCCCATGCCACCTGCCGGCTGTATCAATTGACGGAGTTTATTTAAAGGAGCAACGACCTCCGGATTATTCTGCGCTCCGGAGTATTCTCCAAAAAGTCCCATTGTAGGACCATATGCTATTGCCCCATTGGCAAACTTGGGAAGATTAGCGAGAGCTGCCAGGACACTTGCCACAGCCGCAACTGCGAGTATAGGACCAACAATCGGAATACTTGCGGTGGAAGCAGCCGCTCCGGAACCGGCAACAGCCGTATTTGCCGCCACTTGTGTTGACTGCAACCCCAACAGTGATGTGATTTGAGGGATCGCAGCTGCAACAGCCTGTACCACATTCGCAGCCCAGTTCAGCCATTCTCCGGCAGCACCTCCGACAGCTTGTCCCAGACTGCCCATCACGCTTCCGATGCCGCTCATACCTTCGATAAAATCCTGATTCTTTTTATAAGCAGTGTCTACCGCTTCGTTCCATTTTTCAAAGCCGCTCTTCTTGGGATCAATCTTGGGCATCTCAATTTTGGGAAGCTTCATCTTTTTAATGGCATCATGCGTCAGTATTTTCTGCTCACTATCCGGGTTCTTTTTGCTCCTCTTGTCTTGAAAATCTTCCGCCATTTGTCCAAGATTACGTCCGGCGCTGGAAGAAGGAATTACATCTACTTTAATTTCACCATGAGTATCTTTGAATGCTTCTTTCTCTATCCATATTTTGACACCTTCTATTTGATTTTTCAGATTATCAATTTTAATCTGCAAGTCAATAGAGGCTTCTCCTATTGGTTTGCCGGATAGTTCTTTCTCATATTTGGCCAGTTCATTTTTCATGGCATCAATGCTGCCATTCATGAAAGCCGGGTCTCCACCGATGCCCATTGCTTTTTCCTTAGCCTTTTTAAGAGATTCCAGCTGATTGATCTGAATTTGTATATTACGTCCCTCTTCATCCGATGCAGTTTGTTGCACAGACTGGAGTTCTTCTATTTTCCTTTTAATATCAGCCAGAGTAAGCGACTCTTGTTGTAGATTGTCATCTTCCTTATTCCCTTCACCTTTTACCGTTTTCTGAGGAACTTTAGGCTCAGGAATAGCTTTGCCAAATACAGAAACAATACGGTTATATTCTTTCTCGTAATCGGCTCTTGCCTGTTTGATTCCATTGACATACGTCATGACCGGGTTAGTGGTATTTACTTCCCCCGCCTGTCCATAAACTTCTGTGACATCCAGTCTCTTAATAAATTTCGCCCACCGTTCAGGTATTTCCTTCTCACCTTTACGGATGCTGTTAGCTATGCCATCAAACACCCGTGCACCAGTTTCCTCACCAAACTTTTGAGTGAGTATACTACGCATTTTAGTCAGCATCTCGCTTTCTTTACCGGCTAACGAATCCCCCGCAGAAGTCAATGCTTTTTCCCCGGCACGTGCTCTTGCCGTATTGATGATCGCTTCAGACAGCAAATCATACGCCTTACGGGCATTATCTACCTTTATTTCTTCTATGCCTAACTGTTGCAAGTAATCGCCATAGGTTTCCTGTATACGGTCACGGGCCCGTTTCCATTCATCTGTCCCTTCCTTCGCATTCAACAATGGAGCAAATAGAGCATCCAGTTTCAGGCGTTCCTCCGTGACTTCTTTCTGCATACCTGCCATTGCCTCATTTAACCTGTTCTGCGCCTTTTCCGCTTCATTGCTACGCGTCGCTATTTTATAAACAGCCACACCCAACGCCACGGCAGCCACAGCAGCAAGCATATACGGACTAGCTGCAATTGCAATATTCATTAGTTTTGTGGCTCCAGTAGTTGCCACAATTGAATTACGAGCCAGATTCACATTCATGGCATAGGAAAGTACTGTAGCTTTCCCAAATTTTAATATAGAATTAAAAGCCATCTGAGCAACCACTGCCGTTTTTGCCGCAATATGATATTTACTGAGCATGGACATGGCACCAGTACCTAGCTGATAGAACGAAGCCAGCACAACCGCATTCTCACCTACTACGGAAGCATAGGCAGACATGGGTCCCAGTGAGTTGGCAAAACTGATTTTGATATCATCCACCTTTGCACGCAGTATTTCCATTTTGTGTGCTGTTGTATCCGTGCGAACAGCTGCCTGTTCCTGTGCCACATTGGTACCTGTCACCTTCCGGGTCATTTCTTCGACAGCCGATGAATTTTGTATCAGATATTGCGCAGCGGCAACATTCTCCATGCCGAAAATTTTACTCAAGTAAGTGGCATCCGTCAGCCTTGGTTTCAACGCATCCAACGCTGTAGACAAAGATGTACGGCTCAGATCGACACCTAGTTCCGTATTCAGCTTCAAGATAATGTTCCGGAGTGCTGTCCCGGCTTCACTGCCCTTCAGATTTGCCTTGGATAAAACTTCAAGTGCCCCTGCACTCTGTTCTACAGTCAAGCCCATGACAGAAGCAGCGGAACCTGCAACCTTAAAACTTTGAGAAAGTTCTTCTATCTCGGCTGCCCCATATTTACTTCCTGCCGCCAGCACATTAATAACCCGTTCCGCCTCATTTGCCGATAGTCCGAACTGGTTTATTGTACCGGCTAATGATGTTGCGGCGGCATCGATACTCATTCCGGATGCTTGTGCCAGTGTTACACTCTTTTCCTGTAAGTTGTTCAGACCCGCCATACCAATGACGGCAACATCAATCTGACTGGCGAGGATCGCATATGCGCGTGCCGCCGTACCAGCTCCCAGACCGGAGTCTTGTCCCACCTTACGCGCATTCTCGCCAAGAGCTTTCAGATCATCACCTGCAATGCCGGTAATAGAACTGAGATCTGCCATGGATTGTCCAAAGTTCATTCCGCCTTGAGACAAGTCACCCAGCACACCACCCAATCGCTCGGCTACTCCCAAAAACGCATTCAGGTCAGGCATTTTCAACCTGCTACAAATATTCCCGAAACGAGTGGTAGTAGCAGACGCCTGCTCCCCGGCCTTATCTATAGCGTCGAATTGCTTTTTAACGTTAACCAATCCTCTCGAAATATTATTTTTCAGGTTAAGTATGATGTCGAATGAAACTTTTTCCATATATTTGTGAAGTAAAAATCAAACAGTTATGACTATCGGAGGTTTCTTTATAGTATTATTCGTCGTTATCGGTCTGTACGGACTCTTTAAGAAAGATGATTGCACCATCACCGAAGAGGACATTGATGAACTCATCCACGAACTGGAAGAGGAAAAGAAAAACCTCAATCCACATTCCACAGAGCCTTGATCTCATCGAACCTTTCCTGTGTACTGGGTTCTTCCTCCGCTTCCTTTGCAGGCTTCATATCCCAGGAGAACCGACATACGTCTGTCAATTCCAGACTCCTTTTGCTATAAGGTTTCAGTATGCTGCATGCCAGGAAACGTGCCTGTTCCCACCCTCTGCGCTCTGCATACGTCTCTTTCTGTTGCCAGGCTTCGAAGACGGCCGTAAACTCCAACGGGGTGAGACGGCAGAAGTCATTCAGACACATCCCGACACACCCCATCGCCAGTCCCATCAGAGATTCAATCGTTACACTTTCGTCCCCTTCTTTTTTTTGATCCATCTTCTTCCGTTGACATTCCGTTTTGAAAGGCGGTAAAGTCTTCCAGGTTGATGCCGTCGGCAAACTGTTCGAAAGTCAGCGCAAAGTCGATTTTATCAGCACGGCAAGCACTGCGGACGCAACAATACATGAACATGGTCAGCTGCTCCACATCAGCACCGATTTCGTTTACATCCCTGCCGGTTTCGCGTTTGAAGTCGATCATTGCCCCCATGGTCACACGGGAAGGGTATTCTTTCGCACAAATGATTACTTTATTCATTGGATGATACAAGTTAAAGGTGATACATTATCCTTGTGGAGCTACAGTCTTGGTCTCAACCGGACCGGAGTTTTCCAAAGAGATAGTATAGGTAGAGTCGTCATCCGAAGGAGATGTCTCTTCCAGGCTTGTGATAAGGAACTTTCCTTCACGGTATTTCGTCTTTTCCTCTCCACGTTGCGCATAACGTACTGTTACAGGTTCACTCTTCTCCCAAAGTTCCAGCAGCTTGTCATATCCCATCTCATCTCCGTAGAACCGGAATCCTTCGGAACTGATTTCGACGGACAGACCGCTCACTGATTTCTCTTTCCACTTGCCGGCATTAGCCGCCTTTGCCTTTTCCGCCAGAGTCGGCTTCACTGCACGCTCTTTGGTTTCTGCCTTATTACTAATGGTACAAGTCTTTGAATGCCCCAGTGGAGAAAAAGCTTCTTCAACCATTAATCCGACAAGCATGTCACTGCCATGCACATATCCTAGTTCTGCCATAAATTTCCTTATTATTTAATTACGTTTCAATCGCCGTTTGATCACTATTAGAACAAGTACGGCAACGGCCATCCGTCCTGTCCATATCTGGAACCACTGCCATCCGGTCGGTTCCTTCACAATCTGCGGAGGAGGTTCTTCCACTTCCTCACCAGTCTCGTTGCGGATGCGTGTCAGTTCTTCACGAAGGTAGATTACTTCACGTGCCAGGCTGTCACAAGTGGCGCGAACCTCTACTGAATCTTCCGATACCCGCGTCACGTTGACGGTTGCCTGTCCGCTGCGGGTACTAAAGCCTGTTCCTATCGGTATCGATTTCAGTGTCCCTGCCAGAAACACTGTTTTTGCAATGCTCGGAGGTACCGGCTGCTGTATCAGAACGAATCCTCTTGCGCTGTACAGGCTGTCTAGGGAGGTAGTCTTCTCCAGTCTTTTCGGGCTTTTGCAACTCATCACGCACAGGGCAGTTAGTAGCAAAACGGCAACTGTTGGACTTCTCAACAGCCCGGCGAAGTTTTCCGAGTTCTTTTCGAATCGCATTTATTTCTTGCTTTAAAGGTTCCACAATTTCATCCATCAGGATTTGCATCGCTTTCTGAACGTTGTCCAGTTCGCTGCCACGGGTGTTTACCTGTGCGTCACGGACTTCCGCCTTCAGCTTTTCTACCTCCTGAATGTATTTCCGTCTGTCGGTATACATCCTGAATCCTCCGTAGGTGATGATAACCGTAAGGATACCACAAACCAGCTTCATGTATTCAAGTGTATCCATCTTATTCCTCCTTAATTTAGAGTAGGTCCCATCCTGCCTGCACGTCTTCCATCACCACAGGAATGCCATTTTCCACTTGTGACATGGCTGCTGCAAAGGCACACATGGTTCCCCTGTCGTTCACATCAGGAACATAACTGGAAGGTACCTGCATTTCCCTGCATACCCGGCTGATATAGCCTGAAGTATTGTTTTCTACAGATGGTGCCCAGCGGTTGATGAAGTCCGATATCGTGCGGCATCCGTTCAATTTCCGATAGTTTTGCAATAACTTCAATCCGGCACGATAACCGTAAGCCATGCTCTCGAACTGACAGAAAGAACGATCCTGTGATGGTCGGACTTCACCTTGCCAGCGCGTAGTGCCAGAGAGGCGAATATTCAGTGGATTATTATTTCTCAGTTCCCTTGTCATCATCTTTTTCTCTTTCTTCAGGTTTCTCTGCCTCAGTTTTTGCTGTTTCAGCCTTTGCGGTTTCAGTCATTACTTCCTTGGAATTCTCGGACTCTTTCAGCTCCTTGGGAGCTTTCACCTCTTTGATATTGGCAAGCTTGCGGCCTACCAGATCGTCAGCGCGTTCTTTGTCCACTTCCAGTTCTGTTCCCACCGGGTACAGAGTCTTATGATCGAACTTATCCTGAAACTCTTCCAGAACAATCACCGTTACTTTTTCTTTCTTTGCCATCGCCCGTTCTCCTTATCCTTCAACAGTTGGTTTGAACGCACCGTCAACACGCCAGTCGAGCGCGATAAACTCCTCACCGAAGCCGATTTGCGTGTCCGCCTTCATCAGCATCTTAAAGAAATAAAGCTCGCTGGCATTCGCCCACTTGTCAATCTGAATCACGTTTTCGTCATTCTGCAGATTGACGGCAGCGAAGAGATTGCCGTTCATGCCGCTATCACAAATGGTGGCTACCATCAAGCCTTCCGGCCATTGCGTCAACACTTCAAACGGAATGCCCTTGTAACGTTCCTGATTGATGTCCGTAGGAGCCGCACCTTTATTCGCAAGCTGCGTCAGTTCGTCATCATACGTATCAAAGTCCGTTACGCTCATCAGGATGCGCAGGTTGGGATTGTTACGCATGGTCACCGGAATCACCGTACGCAGTTCTTTAAGGCGTTGCAGCATCGTGGTTCCCACGGTTTTCACTTTCACGATATCCGCGTCTTTGGCAGCCTGTGTCAGGATACCGTCCATCAACAACGCATCGTCCGAACCATCTTCGTAGGTACCATTGATGTACTGGTAGCCCAGTTCGTGTCCTACCTGTTTCAGCAGTTCCTGCAACAGGATATTCTGCACATTGCCGGGTAACTGGCGGAACACCAGGTCTCCCGAAGGCTGGAACGGACGCCAAATATGTTCGAACGCGCGGGGGTTGAAGAGCGTGAAGGCCATCATATCCTTAGGCGTCAGTTTCTTTTCACTGTAAGTAAAGTCCCCCTTGCTGTCAGCTTTCGTCGGGTCTTCCTTTCGTTTTTGCAACATCTTTCCCGCCTTAACGCGCGGAATGCTGATTGCGCTGTTTACTCCGGGGATAACCATAATCAGTCCCCTGCTGACCAACTCATTGCCTGTAGTGGCAAGGGTCAGTACATTTTCCAGCACTTCGCCGGAATAGTTGGTAGTATTCAATCCTTGAATTGCCATTGTCCTTGTAAGTTATTAGTTGTTAGTATTTAACCTTCTGTCGCCCGCGTATCTGTGGGGCACTGCCGGCACTGCGTACGCTGCTCCCGACATTCTTGCCAAAGTAGGACGAACCGCCTAACTTAGCATTCTTTGGATTTTTAATCGGTATCATATCTTTGCGTATTACAGATTATTTCCGGATATTCTCACGTATTTCCTTCTGACGTTTTTCCCAGGGGCTCTCACCGGCTTGCAGTTCCTGGTTCTCAAACTTTTCTTTTAGTAGTTTTTTAGGCTTCATCGCCTTCAGTGCAGTCAAACCGTTTTTAAAGTCAGCTTTCAGAAGGTTCTTATAGGTGTCTTTCTGATCGGCACCAATGCGTCCGTCTGTTACAGCATCCGTTACAGCTGTCTCGATCCGTTCCTCTTCCTGCCGGCTAAGCTGTTCTTTCAGTTCACCGTTCTCCTTTTCCAGGTCATCGGCCTTGTCAGCTTTCCGGGCAGTCTCACCAAGTATGGACATCACTGCTGCTTCATCCGTACAGTTGGCAAAACGGGGAATCTTTTTAAAGTCTTCCAATTTCATCTTATCTGAGTTTTGTGGCTGTTGCTCCAGCCCCAGCCGATTAGTAAATATACGGTATATATCATCTGTGGTACTTTCTTCGGGTACCGCTTCCACATCGTAGATGGCGTCAATAAGTCCGAGGGCCAGAGCTTCGTCCGCCTTCAGCCAGTGGTCGGTACCATCGAAATAGGCGTTCTTCACTTCTTCCTTATCCCTGCCACAACGTCCGGCAATAATTTCGACAATGGTATCCTCCAGACTTTCGATCGTTGAGATCATGTCCTGAAGATCCTTTTTGTTACCGTAACATCCGCCACTGACATTATGCAGCATCATGCGGGAATAACGGCTCATTTCCACCCGTTTTCCGCACAGGGCTATGACTCCTGCAATGCTGGCGGCAATACCGTCTATGTAGATAGTGACGTTGCTCCTGCATTGCCGGATGGCGTTGAAAATGGCAATACCGGGATAGACATCGCCACCAATGGAATTGATCCGGATATTCAGATTCTCATAACTGCCGTCCATGTACATCAGTTCGTTCACGATGTCACGGCTGGCTATCTTGCCGTCACCGCCTTCGTCACTGATTTCTCCGTAGAGCAGCAGACTGGCAGTCTTTTCATTCAGTATGGATTTAAAAAGAATCATATTTCAGCATTTAGGATATAGTGCCGGACGGCGATGCAATTTACGTCTCCGGCTTTGAATCTGTCACAAACTTATGGTGACAGGGGCAACCGTACAAAAAAGTGTGTAACGCTTACGGGCAAGTATGCAGGCGCTGTGGCATTGTCTGTAACCCCTTTGCGCTTTTTTTCTGTTCACCTCCGGGATAATGACCTTTGTGTAAATTCTAACGACTTATCATCATGGCAGATTTGACCACACAACAGAAAAAGGGTTATGCCCGCACATTATATCTGAAAGATAACCTGACGCAACAGGAGATCGCGGACAAGGTAGGCGTATCACGCAACACCATCAACCGCTGGATAGCAGCGGAGAAATGGGAGGAAATGAAGGTAGGCATGACACTCACCCGTGAACAGCAGGTTGCCAGCCTGCACCGGCAAGTGGCAGAGATCAACCGCGTGATCAGTGAGCGCGAAGAGGGAAAACGCTATGCCAATGCCGCCGAGGCCGACACACTGAACAAGTTGGCGACAGCTATTAAGAAGATGGAAACAGATGTAGGTGTTGCTGACATTATCAGTGTAGGTATGAAATTCATCAACTGGCTGCGACCGTTCGATCTAGATAAGAGCAAGGAGTTTCTTCGGTTGTGGGATGCTTTTATAAAGGATAGCTTATGACACAGACGCAGAAAGACCGTGATGCGCTCAGGGAATGGGCAGTATTCTATGAATCCGGACTTCGCCGCCAAAATTCCGACGTCAATCTGACGCAGGCGCAGATTGCCAAGGACCGTACCCGGCTGGAAGCCGACCCGATAGAATGGATCAGGTTCTTTTTCCCCGAATACTGCAAGTTTGAATTTGCAGAGTTCCAGATAAAGGCCATCAGGCGCTGTATCAAACACGAGGAATGGTTCGAAGTATTGTCATGGGCACGGGGACTGGCGAAAAGTACGACGGTGATGTTTATCGTCATGTACCTTGCGCTTACGAAAAAGAAGTGCAACGTGATGATGGCTTCCGCCACACAGGACAGTGCTGTCCGGTTGCTCGATCCTTATAAGAAACAGCTTGAAGAGAATGCCCTGATACGTGCTTATTATGGTGTGCAGGTGAATCTTGGCAACTGGTGTGCCGAAGAGTTCGTCGCTAAATGCGGTTGTTCATTCCGTGCTGTCGGTGCCGGAAACGCTCCCCGTGGTAGCCGCAACGGCGCTGTCCGTCCGGATGTGCTGCTGGTGGATGACTTCGATACGGATGAAGGCTGCCGGAATCCGGACACGATAGACAAGAACTGGACATGGTGGGAAAAAGCGCTGTACGGAACACGTGATACGGCAGTAAAAACACTGATTGTTTTCTGTGGAAATATCATTGCCCGTGACTGCTGTGTGGTACGTGCCGGGCACATGGCTGATCATTGGGATGTAGTGAACATCCGTGATGAAAAAGGATACAGCACCTGGCCGTCTAAAAATACGGAAGAAAGTATTGATATCGCTCTGTCCAAAATCAGTACTGCCGCCCAGCAGACGGAATACTTCAACAATCCGGTGACGGAAGGCGAAGTATTTAAGGAGATCACTTACGGCAAAGTACCTGACCTGAAGAAGTTCCAGTTCCTCGTCATTTACGGCGACCCGGCACCCGGTGAGAACAAAAGCAAGAACAGCAGTACAAAGAGCTGTATCCTGATGGGCATGATCGGTCCGAAACTCTATATCATCAAGCCATGTCTGGACCGTGGACTGAACGCAGAATTCATTGACTGGTATGTGCAGTTGCTGGAATACGTGGGCGGAAAAGTTCCCGTGTATTGCTACATGGAGAACAATAAACTGCAAGACCCTTTCTTCCAGCAGGTATTCAAGCCGCTGGTGGGTAAAGCACGGCGTGAAAAGAATATTCAACTCTATATTCAACCTGACGAAGCTAGAAAAACCGATAAGGCTACACGTATCGAAGCCAATCTGGAGCCTCTGAACCGGGAAGGAAATCTCATCTTCAACGAAGCCGAAAGAAACAACCCGCACATGAAACGTCTGGACGACCAATTCAGGCTGTTCACCCTGAGACTGAAGTTTCCCGCCGACGGTCCCGATTGCGTGGAAGGCGGTTACTGCATCATCAAAAAGAAGATCCAACAACTGGTACCGGTGACTGTGATACATCGTAATGACCGCCGGAACCCCAAACGATTATAGCCATGAGCAAATTTATAACTCCGCAAGATTACGATGCCAGCATCCATCGTGAAATACTGGATGCACTGACCCGCAATGATGACGCCATCATCGAGATCTGTGAGGACCGTGCCATTGCCGAAATGCGCGGATATCTCAATGCCCGCTATGACGCTGATGCCATTTTCAATGCTGAAGGCGCGGCACGCAATGAGCTTGTCCTGATGATGGCAGTAGATATCGCCGTGTATCACTTGTTCAGTATCCACAATCCTCAGAAGATGTCGCAGATACGCAAGGATCGCTACGACCGTGCAATGGAATGGCTGAAACAGGTGGCGACATTTAAAATAACGATAGACGGCGCACCGAAGCTCCCGGAAGAGGAGCAGAAAAAGAACAGCCCCTGGCTAATGAGTAGTAACCCTAAACGCACCAATCATTTATGAATATACTAGACAGGTTTCCGGTTTTCCGGAACAAAGCCGCAAAAAGTAAACGCATCACCGAAGGGAGTAACGTAACCCGTCCCGGAGCAACGGTGATACTGACACAGCCACAACGTTTCGGAATAGGTCTGGGGGACTATATGCAGGCTATCCGCAGTGCTGAAAACGTAGATTTCACACGACGTGTCAGGCTATATGACATCTATAGCGAAAGCCTGATGGACCCGCATCTGTTCAGCGTGGTACAAAAACGGAAAAGCGGAGTACTAAGCAGGAAGATTGAATTTCGCCGTAACGGCATACCCGATGATAAAGTGAATGAGCAGATATCATCACCCTGGTTCCTCCGATTTATCAGTGACGCACTGGATGCGGAATACTGGGGATTTACGCTCGTTCAGTTCTATATCAATACCAAAGGCTGGATAGATTATTATCTGGCACCACGCAAACACATAGATCCAGTGTTGCGCATCATCAAAACACGGCAAGAAGACATCAACGGTGAAAGTTTTGATAATTATGGAGACCTGCTGATGATACGGGGCAAAGAACCGCTGGGGATTCTAGCGCGTACGGCTCCATACGTTATCTATAAGCGTGGAACTATTGGTGACTGGGCGCAATTCTCCGAGATTTTCGGCATGCCGGTACGTAAATATACATACGATGCGGCGGACCCGGAAGCTTTGCACAATGCAATGGAAGCTGCACGGGAACAAGGCGGAGGAATGGATTTCTTTTGTCCGGAAGGATCTAACCTGGAATTTGTGGAAACAGGAAACACAACAGGCAGCAGTGAACTGTACAGCAGTCTCGTGGAACGCTGTAATGCTGAAATGAGCAAGGCTGTACTTGGCAATACCCTTACCACCGAAGCCAGTGAGACAGGCACACAGGCACTGGGTACCGTGCATCAGGACATAGAGCAGGAACTGGAAGAGCAGGATGCCCTTTCCATCCTGAACCTGCTGAATTATGATATGACAGACATATTTGCATTTTTGGGAGTGAATACTAAAGGAGGTGAGTTCGTTTATGTGGAGGACGCGGACATGGAGCAGGTAAAGACCCGTGCCGAATTGCTGGAAAAAGCTGTAACGGTGTTCGGACTGCCTCTGGATGATGACTACCTGTATGAGCAACTGAACGTAGAAAAGCCCGACAATTATGAGCAGTTGAAAGCGGAAATGGAAGAAAAGAAAAAGGCGGATAATCCGTTTGCGTCGCTGGGACAAATACCTGCTGGAAATAATACGCAGCCTAAGAACCGTGTGCCTTTTTTCGGGCAAGCCCCGGACAGAAACGGGGCTTTAGAGTGGTAATGGATGAACTCTACCGGGATGCTGCCGCTGATGACGAAGTAAGCGCCGCTTTCACATTCGACGACAACACCCTGAAGCGTGCCTTGAAGCATATCTACGAAAAGGACTTTCATCCCATGACGGAGATAGAGGAAAGCCTGTTCAATGAGACTTTCCGCATTTTTACTGAAGCCACCGATGAAGGTATCAGTGAATCCGGAGCAGAACTTCCTGTGGAGTTCCGGCAGAAAATAGACTGGAGCAACGCTGTATTCTCCGCTTTCAAAGTACACCGCATGCAAAACGATATTGCCACACAACTCTTCGATTCGAATGGTGATCTAAAACCATTCGAACAGTGGAAAAACGACGTACACCCGATGCTGGATCATCATGTAAAACATTGGCTGCGGACAGAGTACGACACCGCCGTCATCCGTGCACACCAGGCGGCAGACTGGCAACGGTTTGAACAATACGCCGATATCCTGCCTAACCTGGAATGGATGCCCAGCACCAGCGCGAATCCGGGAGCCGACCACATCGTGTTTTGGGGAACGATCCTGCCAATCAATCATCCCTTCTGGAGTGTCCATCGCCCGGGCGACCGCTGGAACTGCAAATGCTCCCTGTCGGCCACCAACGAACCGCCCACCGGAGCACCTCGTGGCAGCAATGAACCCAAAGACCAACCATCACCGGGATTGGATAATAATCCAGGGGTAGACGGGAAATTGTTCAGTGATACGCATCCGTATATCGCTCATGTGTATGAGGGGGCTAAGGAAGCGGTGAAGACATTCCTCAAAGACCGGTTACCGGACTATGCCAAGGTGAAGGTGGAACCACGGCACAATCAGGACGGAAAGTATTCGAAACGTACGAAGGAAATCAAGAAGGAAGCAAGAACAGCGCTTCAAGGAACAACAGTCGCGCATCCGAAACTTCAGGGTGAAATAACCATTTCCCGCCGTAGTATTGATGAATGGACCAATCAGCCTCATGAGCACTACGCCCATAAGAACGAACTGATTTTTCAAATAGGTAATGTACTCAAGAAGGCTAAATATCTGGGATATGGAAAGGATGCAAGCACAAAACCCGGTTCCAAATGGGTGCATTTGTTTGAAATTAAAATCCTTGGAGACAAGAGCTGGATCATCGTGAAAGAATATGAAGATGGAAGTAAAATCCTGTACAGTATTTCGGACAGCCCGAACATATTAAATCAGCTAAAAGAAAAGTAGCCTCTAAATCACGGCTGGAAATACAATCCAGCATAGGCTTAAAGACTACTCTCATACCACAAATATACATCTATTTATTGAATAAACAATGAATATCCAAGAATTTAACCGCCGGATCCTGCAAAAGCAGAAGCAACTCTCCGACCTGATGCGACGCAAGATGCCTGTCATTGCCGGAAACATTGCCAAGCGGCACATTGAAGAAGACTTCCGTAAGGGGGGATTCCCCGACAACGCCTTCCACAAATGGCAGGAAACCAAGCGACAGAAAAGCGGAGGAAAGGGAGCCGGTTCCCGCTACGGCCCGTTGCTTTCCGGTAGGAGCCATCTGGCAAGGAGCATCGAATATACACCGGGAGATAGACAAGTTACCGTTTTCACCCGTGTGTCATACGCCGGCATTCATAACAGGGGAGGAACGTTGCATCCTTCTGTCACTCCTAAGATGCGACGCTTCGCCTGGGCGCAGCACTACAGGGAAGCAGGCAAAGACAAGAAGAAAGACACCTTCTGGAAGCGCCTTGCCCTGACAAAGAAAACCAAACTGAACATCCAAATTCCACAACGACAGTTCATGCCCACGTCCACACCGGGACCGGAACTGGCCAGGAAGGTGGATGAGAGGTTTTTGAAGGAACTAAAAAGAATTATCAATACTTAAAATACAGCAGTATGGAACAACTATTCAACGACATCCAGCAACAAATCGCCACTAAAATGGGCGATACCATCACCCTCATCGACGAAGACTGCGGGCAACTGGAAGCACTCGCCAACGGTGAAGACCAGTACCCCGTCACCTTTCCCTGCGTGCTCATCGGTATCCCCGAAACCATCTGGGAAACGATGAAATCCGGAATCCAACATGGAAAAACCACTCTCACCGTCCGCCTGGCTTTCGACTGCTACGATGATACCCACTACGGAAGTTCGCAAGAGCAGCACGCGGCGGAACGCATGGCTTTGGCCGGACGCTTAAACTCCTATTTGCACTGCTGGAGGTTCGACGAATGCGCCACCGTCCTGATACGTCGCACAAGCCGCCAGTTCTCACAACCGGGAGGCATTAAAGTGTATGAAATGGAATATACTACAACAGTAGCGGATGAAATTCAGAACAACGAAAGCTGACGCTTCATCTCCTCCTGACGACGGATAATGCGCGGATCAACGGAAGCGTTGATGATATTGTAGAAAGTCTTTTCGCAGATATGGTATTTCGGCCAGATGTAGCGGCGCAGTATTTCACGATTGCTCAGACCGCTTCGGGCGTGTTCGTCATAGATCCGCACAATGTCTTCCACCCTGAACGCATAGCTGCAACCTGTGATTTTTGTCCGATTCTTCTTCATATCCCGAAATACTGATTGATTATCTGATACAAAAATAATGATAATAGCATTTGGGCACAAATAAATCCGTGCAAAAACAAGGTTTTAATTAGCCGGAGGAATAATAAATAAGTGCTTGGAAGAATAATCTGCAGGTTTATAAATTACCTTTGTACACTTTTTAATTTAAAACATAAATATTATGGTAGAATTTATCGAAACAGTGTCCAATGGAAACAAGGTGATGATCAACCTGTTTCAGGTGCAAATGATCGAACCAGTCACAGACAGTAATCAATGCATAATCAGGTTCGCTTCAGGATCGTTGGAGGATATAGAGGTTGACGAACATTACGATACCTTGGTAAGAAAAATAGGTGCGGTGTCTAAACATTAAAAAAGAAAGCCGCTACATTTATACTTGCAGCGGCTTTTCTTTTATCTGACTATTTCGGTTTCCATTAATTTATATATTTATTCTGATAAATATCTTATTAAACTTTCCTTGTCCCTAAAAAGTCTTTTATCCCATTGTGGATAATTGTTTCTCGGTACACTTAAACCGTCAGACAGCTTATAATACATCAAAAAACTGCGATCTGCATAAGATATTTCAATAGTTATTTTGCTTATAGTAGAATAACAGATATCGTCTCCACTTAGATAGCATACACTATCACCTACATTAAATTCCGTATCTATAGTCATATCTCCATTGTTATTCGTTAATAGACATTTTTTTAATATGCGCAAAACAATCATCCATAGCCTTATCAAAAGCTTCTTGACTTATGATATTTTTCTCAATCCGTTCCACGTATTCACTTGCGTAAGATGCAAGTTGGATACTTGAATCACTATTATTTACATCTTCTCTGTTATCAAAATATACATGGATGCAATCATATACTACTTCATCACCGATTTCATCAGAATTTACCCTAACTATTGCTGTAATTTTTTCGTAAGAAGTATGCGCCATGTGAATACATTTTCCAACGAGATATTGATATTTTGCCTTTTTTTTATCGGATTCCTGTTTCTTTAGCTTCTGTATTTCAGCTTCTAATTTCTGTATTCTATTCATTTTTGATTTGTTATACTCCAATTATCTTATCGTTGATACGAAATATGTTGTCACTCACAAAATCGTATATTTTATACATCAGTTCTGGTTCTTGCTTTTCGGGAGAATAAACCATTACCCTTTTACCTGCACCTTTCATCCATCCGGCTTCTGTGTTGGCCGAGCGGCCACAAGGAAGAACCATAACGCAGACATCAGCCCACTGCATACCATTAAAATCTGAATCAAAACCTTTCTGCGCAATTGGGTGATTAAGTGCTTCTTGATATTGTTCAGTTGTCCAGTTCTGCCAATCAGGGTCTATATCAGACCATTGGAAACCACCATTCCCATGTGGGGGATTCTTAAAATCATAGACCTCATGTCCTAAATCACGGAGAATAGCTACAACGTCCTGTTGAAATACATTTCTCCAACTACTTGCTACATAAATCTTTGCCATATTATTATTCCTTTTTGATTTGTTATGATTAAAATGGACTGTTATTGCTGAATACATGAAAAACAAGCTGGTTGAGCTGGTAAGTACCTATATAATCCAATAGATGATTATCAAAATAATGACCAGTCCCGATAGTCCTAATCTTGCAATCAATTATTTGTTTTTCTTTATCATCTACTATTGCCCAAATGCAAGGAACATTATCTTTAATCTGAACAGTTAGTATCTGATATCCAAGCGGCATTTTTACAATTTGCTCATCCTCAACTTTTAGAGGATATTTAAAGATTCTTTTACTCATGTCTATTTCGTTATTAATCAATTATCAAAATTTCCCGGTATGCAATGTCTATCTCATTCGTCTTCTCATTCTCATTGAAACAATAGCAAAGAAACCATTTCAACGCACCTTCATTCTCATATTGTGCTTTCCACATTTTACCATTATAGAGAGCTGACGGTCGAGAACAAGTATAATCCATGAGTATTTCAAAATCAAGTCTACTCATCACTGCATGAGTATCATCAATTAGTATCAGGTAGGTTGGCGGCTGTTGCCAACACATCCCATAAGGATGCGTCATCGATGGAATAATATTATCTTTATTCATTATTGTATTTATTTAAACGTTTGCCTGATGGCAGGCAAACGTCCGGTTATTACTTTCTAAAAAACATATCTCCGCTTATTGATCTTGCCGTATCATCATTCGTCAAGCGAATGTACCTGAAGAAGTTCTGTTCTGTCTTATGCCCTGTAAGTCGCATTATCTCTAGCGTCTTCATTCTTCCTGTCAAATAAAGGTTTGTCGCGGCTGAACGACGTGCGGTGTGACTACAGATTAGTTCCCACTTCTCTTTTGTCACAGTCTTTATTTTACCACCTACTGTGTATGAGTAGGTAATCTTATCTGTCAATCCAATTTCGCGCATGATCAGTTTAAGATATTTGTTAAAGTACTGAATGCAAAGTCCGTTAGGGATATTACCACCATACTTGGCTATAATCTCGCGAACATAATCATGCATTGGAACCTTCACGGTGACATTGGTCTTCTTTGTACGCTTCACGATAAAATCGTTCTGGAAGTTGTCAAGCGTCAGCGTTGAATAGTCCGAATAACGCAATGCTGTCAAGCAACCAACAACGAACAGATCACGTATCTTCTCCTTCGCCCTTCTGCTATCCTGTTTCCTGAACTTATAATAATAGATGCGCGTAATCTCATTCATGCTCAAGAAGACTGCAAAAGTATCTTCCAGATGCAAGTCTATTTGATTATAAGTAGGGTCGACGGCATAATTGTACTGTGAAGCCTTGCGAACCATAGATTGTAATTTCATAATGTAACCTACAATCGTGTTATGCCGCAAACCAACATTCTCAAGGTAAATGATAAAATCTTCAATGAACTCTTCTGTGACGGAATTGGTGAATATGTCACAATCGTATTCTGCGGAAAAACTGTTTATATGTCCTATCAGGGCACTGTAAACAGCCAGTGAGTTTGACGGCTTGCGCCGTGATTTCCTTTCAACTGTTTCCCGGATAAAGTCTGAAAGATAAATTCCTTCAAGAGGCTTCGATTGCCGGAAGTGATTGATATAGTCCTTTCTTGGCTTTGCCTCACGGACCAAATGTGATACTGCTAATACTGCTTTGGCTGTTCATTTTTATGTCATTAGTTATTCTTCTTTCTTATCCGGTATCCACTTTGTGGTTACCACCGCTTTTAATCTTCCGCTACCTCCACAGACAGGGCACGTGTTTCTCACTGTTTCGTTACGTTCTCCCAATGCTAGAATCCAACCGTTACCGTGACAGTTACTGCACTCAAATCCGGTAAATGTCTCCATTTCATAAGGATGTTCCTTTGACAATAAAGGTGGAGTAATCAATAAGGTTTGTTGTTTCTTGCTCATAAAGATTTCAATTTTCGTGCGACATCTGTCACTAGTTGATCAAACGCATCATTATATCCATCTTCATATTCTGCCGTTACAGGAATCATACCCGTGTGATCTTTCCGATGGATGATGAGCGAAACCGGAAGTTTGCTCTCATAAACTTGTGCCACCAAAGCGGATGCCAACGGTGGCACAAGTCTCATTTCATCAGTTCGCTTTTTCATCCTTGAACTCGGATTTTTCTTCCGGTGCAGTATAAGGATAGACATCCATGATAGCCGTCTCCGTCACCGATGAAACTTGGTATTCTGCCATCGTGCCTTTCATTCCAGCATCAAGGTTCTTCTTTGCACGCCCCAAGTCAGAAGCCTGTACTAATACATAAGTAGAGGTGCGTTTCTCTGCTCCGCTCTTTTCATCTAATGTGATAAAGCTTAATTTGCATTTGAACCAAATGTCATCAGCTTCATCATCACTTGGAAACAGCTCACTGTAATTTACACGTTTTATATCCGATACTGTAAATTCTCCGGATATAAATGGAGTCATCTCTTCGATAATCCGTGCTTCCGCTTCTGTAAAGCTGAGAGCATCCACCAGATAAGGTTCCGTTACTTTCTTCTGCATTCCGTTCTCCATTACCTTTTCGTAACGGATACGACATTCAAACCATGTGTGCATTCCCATAATTATAAATTGTTTAATTATTAATACTTGAGGTTATTCTTTCGCTTTTCAGGTTCCTCATATTTCCAGCCGTTAAGCCGGTAGCATTCTTTGCGTGCTTCTTCACTGGTGGGGAATTCACCAACCTTGTCTACCGTGACGATATCCCCTATCTCCAACCAGTGATAAACTGCCCACCGGCTACCGACGGGAGCATATGAGTATTTAGGACGCCTGATCTTCTTTCTTTGGTTCCACATAGAATGTTTCGTCTTGTACTACAACCATACCACATTTGGATAATTGCCCGGCAACTTCCTCCTTATCACGATCAGCAAGAAGACGATCCTTTGCCAGTTCCTCACTCACCCGGATATAACCGGGAAGAAATTCCTTCACCAGATTGGTGACAGATGCCCAGGTAAAGCCTTTGACATTCTTAAGTTTCGGAGTTCCTGTACGGAAACCGAATGTCCCATGAGCACTTTCGTAACTTTTACGTTTGGAGAACAACTCTTCACGATATTCCGTAGCGAATGTCTGCATGATCTCGAAGTTCTTTTCCCGGATAGCCTGTTGTTCTGCTAATATATCCGCATATTTGTCACGAATACGGGTGATCTCCATATCCATTTTACTCTGGATATTCTGCACCTTGGCATCCGCCGTTGCAAATTCACTGAAGGCGATTTCCGCCTGCTCCGATGTAATGCCGGAGATCACTACTTTTTTAACTCTTGTCTTTGCCATAAAACTTGTTTTTTGATCGTTTATACTATGTTGATTCAGTACTTTATATTAAATCTTTCGCTGCCGCCCGGTCCGGGACGACGTTTCTTTTCTTCTTCCGTCAGTTCCGAGGAGGATTTCAATAGAGCAAGACGGGTACGGTTCATTTCGATACGGGTATTCAGATTATTCCAATCTTCCAGCAGTCTGTCTGTCTCTTTCGAAGGCTCTATCAGGTCGCGTTCCATCAGAGTATCAAAGAGGGTACTCCACCGTTCTTCATCCCGGATGATCTGTAATTCAAGTCGCTGTGCCTCCGACATGCGGTAGGACATGCAGTAGTCGGATTCATTATTCATGTTCCGCCTCCTTTCTGTTTAGCCTATGTTCTTTTACTACAACACTACGATTCAGTTCACGCTTGCTGTAATAAACATTCAGTCCCTTCTGATATCCCGTTATAAATCCGTTGTCCGCCCAACGTTTGATAGTAGTCTTGCTGCATCCGATATATTTGCAGGCATCTATCTGCGAAATCAAATCATCAGTAGAGATGTCTTCAACTCTTTTCCGCTTGGTTGCAGATATTTTTTTCTGTAATCCTGCACGGCGTTCCAGACGTTCCACACGTCTCAACAACTCCCTAAATTCTGAAGCGGTTATAGTGATCATCTCTTCTACCGGTTCAATATCATCTTCCTGTTCATGATCCGGAATTAGTTCGTCCAGCGTCAATTCTCCTTTCAAGAATCGTGCTGCGTCACGACAAGCATAATAAATACCTTCACTACGGTCTGCTTCTGCCACACCTGCTACATACTTATCGAAGACACTTCGTTCATTCAGTCTGTCACTGAGAACCGAGGCCTGTTCCAGGCTAACGAGATCACCCTTCTTACGAAGAATGGCAACCGCCTTATTTATTTCCTGATTCTTTCTCATGATCTTTTGTTTTTAGATTTATTGTTTTCGTTATATGCGATGGCTTCCAGTTGTTTCTTGAATGCTTTTAACTCAGACGGATACATCTCAGACACATTCTTTCGTGAGGCACTTTTGCTGCGGGCAAAGACATTCAGCTTAGCGATATTCATTTGAAATTCTTCCTGTGTATCATTTGTGTATCCCTTATTTAGAAAGGAAATCTGAAAAGACAAACAGAAAATAGCCTTTACCAACTTCTTCGCTTCCTCACGTGCTTTTTCAGCCTGATCCTCGTTGAGTGATGCTAATAATCTGCGAGCTTCATCGAAAGAAAGCTCTTTGCTGCTCTGCGTTCTCCCGTCCGTAAAAGAAGAAATGCAGTCGTGACGAGCATCATCGTCCATACCAATTCGATGAAAAGTAGCGTGCAAAGCCTTCATCTGTTGCGGACTGATTGCTTTATCTTTTGTTGTTCTCATAACTCTAACTTTTATTATCGTTGATATTTATCTCCCCAGTATTTTTCAGCTTCTTCTGGCCATACGTCAATCTGCATTTTTGGTCCGTTGAACCGCCCCTTGCTGAAAGCCCTGTATCCTTCTACGTAAACTTTCTGGGAAGCATCGTACATCACGCTACGGGCACTACGCCCGGAAGGAAGCTTTCCATCCGCATGGCTTACGAAAATAATCAGCTTGTCTTTATGCTTTTCCTTGAAGGTGATATATTGCTTATACGTCATCTGCGTATACTGGAAACTGTCAATCACCACAATTCCCGGAGATTTTCGTCGCAACAGTCGTTCACTCAAATCTTTCATCGGCTCATTGTCAAGAAGAAGAAACCGACGGTTCACTTCCAGCATTCCGCATCGTAACAGTGTGTTTTTCATTGTCAGGCTGACTCCCTCTTCAAGACTATCATTAATTACCCGTTCAAACTGACACAAGTATTTGCAAAGCTGCACTACAAAAGTGGTCTTTCCATTTCCTGAGTTTCCCCAGACTATCCAGATACCTTTCCGTTCAGGCTCGCCGAAAGCGTCATACCATTCATCCCGAAAAGGGAAAGTCTCAATCTTCGTAGCCAATAACTCGCTCACCGATTTGGCTCTCCCCATTATTCCGCTTCTCCTTTCCTGGCACGTGCATCCATGATACGTTTGCGGCTATGTACACAGCGTTTCACCCGTCGCAAGTCGTTCTCGCTAGCCTCTGCGTCTTTCAATACTTTCTTTATTTCCGCTTCGTCCGTCAGCCCGTTAGCCTGGCAGATGGCGTGAATATCGTTTTGGGTCGTGCTTTTTACCTCGAAGAAACGACGGCCAATACGGCTGTATATTTCCTTATAACCCTTCTTGTTATAACGGAGCCCATTCTCCAGGCGACGTTTGATATAGTTGGTAGAAAGGAAAATGATTCCCGCATGACCTTCCAAACGATTATAAATGGAAATGAAGTAGTTGAATACACTATCCGTCAGTTTGTCGCCTTCGTCGAAAATAATAAGCGGATTACCTAAAAAGGCGATCATGGAAATGGCATACTCCAGCATATCCCGAAGATTGGTCCCATCGGTAGGAGCGCCCACCTGTTTGGATATCTCACGTACGAAATCGCTTTTCTTCATGTCTTCGGAGCAAAGGATATAAAAAACGTTCCGGTGCTTCTTGCGATAGTCGATAGCAGCGGTAGTCTTTCCGCACCCAGCATCCCCTACAATCCATGTGACGTTCTTATACATCTGTGCATCAGTCATCATGAAGGATATTTCTTTGAAGGCTACGCTTTCGTGAATCTCCCAACAATCGAAACTGAATCCGATCTGCGTGGCAATGCGAATGAACATGTCGTCAGAGATATTGGTATATTTACTGTTCACTATGGTAGATACAGTGGCGGCACTCACACCGTTCAGGCTTTCAGCCGCACGGTTACGGGACAGGTAGTTGTCACAGTAGGCACTCAGTGCGTCACGGATAGCATTCTTATGCTCAAGGCTTAATTCTTTCATTGTTTCGTATATTGTTTAAACTGTTATTTTTCGTCATTCTAATAGCGTTCAAGGCAGTCGATATCATCAAATGTGAGATTGGAAGTCACTTTGGTATATTCTCCGGTAGTGGAATATGCCAGTTCCGTGCCGTCATCCTCTTCCTCAATCGCCAGTTTTTCCGGCAAGGATATGGGGGACTGTAGCGTTCCAGCTTCATATTTCTCACGTACTTCCTCCATTTTCTTTTCGCTCACATTCTTCGGTTGCGGAGTAGAGAGGTTAAAGAGTTCGGCTGCGATGGATTCGTCCAGATCGAAATCTTCTGTGCTGAGTTGGATCAGCGCCATTGTCTCCTTATTTTGGTCGACAGTTCGACGCATGAAGGAAGTCTGATCAGCGGTTCGAGTCTGTGTGTCACGGTTGATGACGGTCCGCGGAGTTGCGCTTATACTGTATTTCAATCCGGAAGCGGTCGGTTCCCAAAGTTCAATACGGGTCATATCCATCGGATCATACATCACACGGAACTTGCGTCCTATGTTGCGAAGCGCCCATTGTTCATTACGAAGCCCGTCTTCGCCATAGACTTCGTACTCATATTTCTGCTTGTCGATCTCTATTTTCAGCCCGGCATTGATGTAGGTCACCTCTTTGGCACTTGTGAGCCAGAACATCTGAATCAGTTCAACCGGCTGCACGGGTGATATTTCCGGATTCTCACTCATGCGGTACATGTCAATGCGAGCGATACCGGTAGCCGGATGAGCGGCATTGTTCCATTCCTCACGGCATTGACGGTATATTTCTTTCACTTCTTCCAAAGTAGGAAGAGCATAAGCATTCTTTTCTATGAATTCAAGATTGGGCTTGCTGTTCATCTTTACGGCTGTCACGTTCTGCCCGGTGAAATACCATATTTTATGAAGTATCTGCTGCTGGAACCGTCCGAAGACGCTTTCTATTGTTTTGCTCTGACCGTTGTATGGCATGGTAGGTTTATGAAGGATAGCAATCTTGTCGAAGAATCCTCGCGCCGCCAGCTTATTATGTCCACCCTGATTGTCGTTTACAATTTCATAGGGACGAACACCAGCGAATTCTACTGCCTGCCGGAAAGCCCGGTACTGACTGTCAAAAGTTTCTTTCGGAGCGATATCGTAGCCTATTAGCGTCTCACTATAAGCGTCAAGAACTTCGTAAACAGAAGTGGTACACATTTTATTATCCGCATTTTTATAGTACAGGTTCAGCTTAGTACCATCGGAATACCAAAGAGCATCACGCATCTGCGGAAGTTGTGTCTTCAATAAAGAAGAGTATTTCGATTTCCACTTCTGCATCCCATATACGGCAGCAAACCAAAGTGGCATCACAGCGGGATCATACAGATAATTGCGAAGAGTAGTCATGGACTTGATAGGTTTCAATCCACGTTCTATCGCCTGACGATTGTACTCCTCAAATATCTGAGAGTCAGTATAGACAGGAAACTTACTACGTTTCAGTTTCAACAGCAAGCGCCCTTCCATCGGCCCGATCTTTCGAGTGTTTTGGTTACCATTCTTAGCGCTGACTAATACCTCATACCCATAATTCTTATAAGCATTGTACTTTTCACGCAGGCGGGCAGCATTCCCGGGAAGCGTATGCTGATACAGCGAACGAAGCTTCTCACAAGTACCCATTACAGCCTCCCAAATTTCCTTGGAGTGCGAATAACCACTCTTCCTGTGCAGCGATTTCATTTCATTCTCCACACGGATCATTTCATTCATCACTTGGGCATTCAGTACATATTCTGCCTGCTTCACATCTGTCAAGCTACTACCATCGGATAATGTAAATTTATCACGGTAGAATACAATAGCTTTGCTATCAGTTCTTAGTGTATCACTCATGGTTTCTTCTTTGATTTGTTCTTTCAACTTTTGTTCTGCATCCGGATACTTGGTGTCGTAAGCCTCCTTGATGGGACGATAAAGGGAAACGTAGTCAATAAGAGCGCAAGAACCTTTTCCCTTTCCAGGACGAAGCACCCGAATTTTCCCTTCACGCACTTTCTTCTTATAGTTCGGTTTACTCAGGATTCCTCCCTGAGTCACCAATTCAGCGAAAGTCACGCACCGTATATTACCAAACATTTCCATAATCAAACATTTTAAATTTGCACAAGCATCCGGCACCGACCCGAATCCGTAAGCCACTCGTGAAAGTTCTAATCTTGCATGTGAGAAAAACACTATTCCTATTCATCCCGAACCAAAATAGTTTTGCTACCTTTGTAGCTATCAAAACCAATAAATTATATAATCATGAACTATTTCTCTATTATTTTTTACTCGTACTGTCGAGGTCCACTTGATGATGTTCGCACAATTTATAAAGATCATCTAAGGAAATTGAACCTGAGATACAGTAGTGACATTTATTTTCCTGAATCCGGATGGTCAACCCCTGCATTAGGAGTTCCTTTGGAGTTGAATTTTTTAGTAAGAATTCCAAAAGACCGGCTAACCGAAGATAAGGCTCTGCTGAAGAGTCTTGTATCGCTTTCTGATAATATAAAGAAGGATGTTCCTGGCATAATAGAGATATCCATAAAAACGAATTGTTAGTCATCTCGTTAATTGATTCCAAACAGCCTGCTTTTAGTAGTGATAGTTCGGTTTCATTCCTTAGAATCGTAAGTTCCTCAATGTGTTCCTCTAAATTCTTTCGATATATCATTCTTTCGTCATCCATCACTCAGCCCTCCTTTCTTCCTCTTCCAAAACCCGTCCCAGCAACATAGCCACCGAAAGAATCAACAATACACCAGCCGTACAAGCATCTTTTATTGAAACGCCAAGCCCGTCAACCAAATTGAGAGCCATAATAAACGCAGCTGTAGCGGCCACATTCTGAATCCATCTAATTACTTTCATATCTAATTTTTTATGAGTTTATAATTTCCTTCACGTTTCCTTTAGAGTCAAGTACCTTGACTATTCTTTTTAGTTCATCGGTCACATCGATAATCTGTACCAACGACCCGCCATTGATCAGAGCGGCTTCCCTAATTTGGCAAGCCTGTGAACTGTTCCTTTTAAATAGTAGTGCTTGACTTACATTCTGCACAGTTACACCGAATGCCTTGGCCAACTTAGCCTTACCTGTAGCATTCAGTTCAATCTTCTGTCTGATTTTCTTTTCCATATATAAACTCTGATTAAAATTATTCTTATCTTTGAGGCTGTTTCACTTAAACATGCTGCAAACTTACAGAATATTCTGATATGAACAAAGAAAATAAAAATGCAGAAATTTCTGCAAGAATAGCGGAAATCTTGCAATATACAGGTGATACGCGTAACGGCTTCGCTGTTAAGCTTGGATACGAACGTGCCCAAACGGTTTATGATGTCATGAATATGAAGTCTGCACCAAGCTATGACTTCTTTCGACGTTTTTCTACATCAGAATATTCTGATACAATAGATTTAAAGTGGTTGCTCTCTGGTGAAGGTTCCATGCTTCGTGATGACCATCAAATACAATCAGAATCATTGCAGTCGACAGTTCAACAAGAATTATCGGGCGAAGCTGCTGCATATTATAGGTTATACGAAAAAAAAGATGCTGAAGTAGGCATGCTCAAAGAACAAATAGGTGCTTTAAAAGCTAAACTCGCTCAATACGAATCGCAGCCAGAAGTTAGCAAAGATAATCTTAAGGGTTTAGACTCTGTGAAGAATGCTTCTACAAAGAAACCTTCTTCGCCAAATGCCGACAATGTGATCTCTGTCACTGCCCCATGAAAAAAGAACTTAAGAGAATATATATAGAAAATAACTAGATATACAACCTCTAAATAGTCTTTAAGCCTGCAATATTGGAATAAAAGAGTATATCTCAAATTAAAAACATATGAACAGCACATTATGGTAAGAAGCGAATACGATTTTAATAAAATAGTGAAAGCTCTTGAAGGTATAAAAAGCAGATTAGACAGGAATAGCGGAGTAAAAGCAGAACTTATATATAAAGCTAAAGATTTAGATAAAGTCCTGTCCGCAGGAACTATCGAGCAAGATACCTCTATTATATCCATCCCAGGGGATAAGCATGTAAATGAAACATTTGCTTACTATCTAGAAAATGAAGGTTTGGTAAAACTCAGAGTATCAAAAGAAGGAATCACATTTATTCTTACTCCCAAAGGACACACTTTTAAAAAGTATGGTGGCTTCACTGCTCTCCAAAAGGAGGAAGATGATAAATTAGAAAAAGAAAAAACTCGGCAAAATCTATGGAAAGTTGGTGGTTGGATATTTGCTATTTTCACTCCTTTCCTTTATAAGTTTATCGAGTTTCTCTTCGATCGATTTAAGTCTCTGTTCGATTTTTACAGCTTTTAAGGCTATCTCGGGTATAGCCATTGAGCATCTACACGAAATTACGAATGCACAGCCTATCATAACCCCTTTAAACATCCCTGATTTATCAAACCACTCGTTAAGTGTCATTATTATACGTTTTAGGTGAATTAATAGAGACCAATGTGGGTGCCAATCCGTCCTATTGTGCAACATAAGGCAGCCACACACACTTTTTCACCGCTAAGATATATCTTATTCCTCATATACATACTATAAATCAGGATATTATCTCAGATTTGCCATTGCAAAGACAGTCGTAATACTGGCATTATCCCCCTGTTAAAGCGCAAAAAAACAGCAAAAAAGGTATTAATTTAGGCATTACCTATATCCGAACACGCAAATAAAAGTCCTGAAAAGGTATCCCTAAACTTGATAATTCCTTCAATTTACGGAAAAATATAGTATCCCTAAACAGTATCTTTAATGGTATCCCTAAATCCCAATTTAACACATTTCAATCCAATTAAACTTTCCTATGTAGATTATTGATCAGCACTGGAAATCAACCTATTCAAACAGTCTCTCAAATGCTTGCACATAAAAATAGCCTACCTCTGCTTTATACATAAAAATAGGTTATAAATAGCCTCCTAGGGGTTTTTATTATTGATTCATTGGTTATTTGCACCATCATATTATCTCAAAGTAACTTTCATAGCATTCAAGCCGTTCAAATAACAAGCATGTGTAACTCAAAAGACAATCTGTGTAACGTATCGTTTTGTTTTTCCCATTTTATAAAAATCACCTCAACACCTTTATTCATCGGCAGTCCAACATATTTTTGCGGGCGCCGTAGTTTACACACATCGTTCTGTGCCCCCTACTTGATTCTTCTTTAAGTGATTTAAAACAATACCAATTGAGGATATTCAGCCCAAGCTAATGCATTATCAAAAACACGAGGAATATCAAAAGCATCAGAATCAATAAAGCCTCTATCATCTTTATCATACATAGCAGAAGAGCCATGGACCTCATTATACTTATCATCAAACCATAGCAATAAAACAGGTTTATGCTCTTCTGGAAGAGTTTCCATATCATTCCACTTAATTATAGATATATCAATTATCATGAGTACAATCTTTAATCCACACACACTTTTTCACCGCTAAAATACATATTTCATCCAACATACACACTATAAATCAGCGATTTATCTCATGTTTATATCTCAAATAATCATAAAAAATTTGGTATTATCCCCCTGTTAAAACGCAAAAAAGCAGCAAAAAGGGTATTAACTTGGGCGTTATGTATATTCGAACACACTTAAAAATGTCCCGAAAAGGTATCCCCAACTTTTAAAATACGATACCTATCGTGCAAAATCCGGTATCCCCAACTGTATCCCCAACAGTATCCCCAACTATGTTTTTAACAAATCATCATCAAATCAAACTTTCCAATGCAGATTGCCGGCCAATACCAATAACCAACCTATTTAAACAGTTTCTCAAATGCTTGAATATAAATGTAGCCTACCTCTGCTCAATGCACAGAAATAGGCTACAAGTAGTCCCCTAGCTGGTCTTTATTAGTAATTCAATGGCTATTTACTCCATCATATTAGCTCAAAGTTACTCCCATAGTATTCAAACTGTTCAAATAATACTGGAATGTAACTCAAATGCCAAGCAATGTAACGCATCGTTTTGTTTCTCCCATTTTATGGAAATTGATTCAACCCCTTTATTCATCGGCAATCCAACATGTTTTTGCAGCCGCCGTAGTTTACACACATCGTTCTGTGCCCCCTATTCCAGCCTTGCCGACGTTGCCCGTTGGACAAAGAGCGACCGCGAGTTGTTCCCATTTGTTTCCCAACTCCACAGCGTCATCCGCAGCCATTCAAAAGACGAAGCGGAATACAAGCGTACTTTTCCAGTTTGAAAAACTCTGTCCTGACGGCGTTCTACACGCCGCAGGACATTGTATCAGTTCTTGCTTCCGAATTGGGCAACTACGGAATTGCCCCGTCCTGTTTCCTCGACCCGTCGAGCGGAACCGGAGTATTTGTCGATGCTTTCCAACAACAATCCGCACAACAACCGCCCGCCGAACAGCAGTCCGTTGAACAGCATCCCTCTCGCACCGACTTATCCCCAAGCCCGGCAATAAGGACGACCCAGACACCGCCTATACCAACAAGCCCAAAGGCTTTAAGTTATAACTAAAAATAGCCGCCATGCTTCATGTACGAAGTGATGGCGGCTATTACTCAAAGCTACTATTTAAAGTAAAAAGTTACTAGTTCCTATTTTGTTTAGCCCTCTATTTCTTTTTTGCAGCCCAATTAGACATCAAAACATAACAGATTGAAATACAGGAATTTCTATTCGTATCTTAAAAAATACAGCCCTAAAAAGAAAAATACAGCCCTATTATATATATTTCTTAAATTTGTCCCAATCCTTAATGTATTTAGTAGCTTTACCGACACCTATCCTTTTAATGATTCCGGATTGCTCCATCCTGCTAATAAGATTCCTCACTTGTTTTTCTGTGAGTACTCCATTAAAAGTTTCCATAAGTGTACTTTTACTTATGCTATCGTGAGTTTTAAAACACTCATTGACTTTCTGCAATTGTTGTGAGGTGACTCCTTTAATACTTTCCTTACGAGGAATAAATTGCTTGTATTTATCCGCTAATGAATAAGTAGTTCCCTCATTTACTGTAATAAGCTGTTCTTTTCTTAACTTTTCAATGATATTGGGGTCTAAACTATCATTAATACCTTTACGTATTTTGTCCAATGTAAGCAAATCAAAAACATTCAGTTTTTCAGCCCTACTTTCTTGTACTTCTTTCATAAAGAATAAAAAAGCCTTATCCTGAATGGCTGCCTGAAAGGTCAAATTGACCTGATAAGCATCTGTTTTTGAATAATCGGGTAGTGGTTTACTTTCCATTATACAATAATAGAACATCTTATCCACCCCTTGTCCTGAACGCTCAACTAATCCCGTCTTTTGAAGGATTTCTGTTAGTCTTTTGCTTCTTGGGATACTATTCACAGTTAAGATGTTATTTATATCTACTCCGATAGGAAAACCTCCTGCATTAGATATTGTAATTTCATCAGGATATTGTTTTATAACAATATCACTCTGTATTTGATAGCTGCGATGGGCAACAGCGTTTAAAATAGCCTCTCTGATAACTTCTTCATTAAAGGAAGGTACATCATAAATATATGGACCTTCACTGATATGCAATAATGGATTGCTTGCCGGTTGGTTTATATATGACCAGACTTTATCTATTCCGATAAATAAAGGCTCTTGATATTCCACTCTTGCTGTATAAGGAATCATGGAATGATTGAGCCGATATTCAATAACAATATTACATTGTGGCAGATACTTTTTTATGCTTTCTTTCTTGCCTAACAGAATCAAAGCAGCATAATTAAGTTTCCCGTCTTTCAATAATTCAAGGTCTGATAGAATCTGTTCATCGGGTAAAGTAAGGAATGACTTGTTATTTTGTTTTTCTGCGTATTTCTGTTTCAAAAGATTTATGGCATCTTTATCCAAATCCTCAATTTTTAAAGCATCACAGATTTTAGCAGAGAAGTCAGGTTCCTGCTCTGATAATATTTTAAAAATTTCTTGGTCTGACATTTCCCGCAAACTTTCTCCGGTTCTCATTAAAGGAACGCCTTCAAACTTTAATAATTTACCTATTGGACGGGATGGAATGTTTATGATAAGTACTCTCTTCTCATTTTCAAACAATTCCTCCGTTTTTACTCTAATGCTTAACCGATTATAAATTTCATCCTCTAAAGCACCGGTTTTACCATTGGCGAAGTCTGTTCCAACAACCTCATGTGGAAGTTTGTCAGCCATACCTAAAACAAGTCGTCCACCGCCCTCATTGGCTAATGCTACCACGTAGCCTAATACACAACGCCTGCGTTCAGTTGGGTCACTATGACTTCCTCCGGCAAAAGGATAATTCTTTTTAGCCTCTTTAAATTCAATTCGGTCTTCACTTTCCCGGAGTATCTTTAATTCAGATATTTCACTCATATTCTTATTGTTGTTTTTACAAAATGATACTATAAAAATTAATGCAAATATATTTTTTTAAGAAATTCGTCAACCTTTTGTTTTGTTTCTGTATAAGTTGAGTATTTCCCGTCAAACATATTCCCTTTTAGGGGTAACCAGTTATCTCGCAATTTATCAGCTTCAGCGAAAAAGCTATTAAATGGGTCATTCGTCATTCTCGTGTAATTTATAGCTCTCCATTTATATTCTCCCCACGGTACCCATACTCTCCCAAATTCTTCTCCGTTTAGATACAGGTAATTCAGTGAATATAAATATTCAAAAATATCAAATGTTATATCAAAATCCAAGTCTTCTCTTAATATAGAATTAAATAAGCTCCTAATCTTATTATGAATTAATGTGCTTATAGGCGTATATTTATTTCCGTGTCCAATAAAGTTATTTGCAATGTCCCTATCAAAAATACAAGGATGAATGATTCCTGTAATATTAACTTTATCATCATGAATTGAATTACGTGCAGATATGTGCAGTATTTTATTCAAAAAAGAATACTTATCATATTTGATACATGAAATACCTACTACATACATTAGTAATAATCCGGAAAGATAGTGCAATTTAACTGTTTCCGACTGGTAACTACCTCCACATTTTATGGGAAATTCAACAAAACGAGTTAACATATCGAATATAGCTTGTTCATGAACTGGTTTTGACCAACGAACTGCAGTGATACACATCGGAAGTAATGTATCAATAGCATTTAAATGACGTTTTAAACATTCGTTAAATGTTTGAGAATTAAGCGGGAAATTATAATACTGTATAATTTTATTACAAGCTCTTTCTGCCTCATTTTCAAACAAATCATTATACAGAATAATCTTTTCTGATTTAACAATATATCTTTTTAATCTTTCAACTGCAATATCCTTACTCAGAGGATGATTCCCCTCTAAAGAGGATAAAGCCATAACTCTTTCCGCCAGTTCTGTAAAAAAAGAATCGGCATTTTCAATAGCCAATACATTTCCACAACGGAACGTGGCTAACTCTTTCAAAGTATTCTCGCATTTATTGCAATACGTAAAATAGCTTTCATATCTTCGATTTTCTGAACTTCGGATAATATTTACCAAGCCCTTATCCCATTCTCCAGACCAACCACATGTAATAACCCCAAATTCGTTTACTATACGTAACACATAGTCTTTTAATTTATCAGGATAATCAGCAAGTTCATCTTCGGTATTTAGAAATCTGCAATCAATATAGTCGCCATTTATTTTTACGATTGTAAATCCTGCATGTACAAGTGGGATTGCACCATCTATATCATCAGAATGGCAAATTACTTGTGGAATAATACCAACGTCCTCTAATGCTTTCTCTAATAATCGGTCAAAATTAGTTGTTAATACTAATTTTATATAACCATCTTTTGCCAATTGTGCAATAGCCCTATGTGCTTTTGTCGGTTCTTTCAAGTGGTTTTCTATTTCTTCTTCATTTGGTTCAAAATACGGTTTTAGTAAATTAACCCGTTCTGTTTGAGTATGGACTAACTTAGATAAGATTGTCGAATAATTGGGGGATTCACCATATTGTTCTTCAAACCATTTTTCAGGATTATCAATGTTACTCGTTCCATATTGCACCGCAAGTTTGTGTATAAGATCCGTTACAATATTCCAACCTGTTGGTATTCCTGCTGAACGAGAAATTCCAGATCCTAATAGTAAGGCATAAACTCCTTTATTAAAATATATGGAGAATGATAATGTTGTTAATAAATTATTCATGTTATATTGTTGTTTGCAAGAAAGCGAATTAAAATAGACCTTCTCTTTATTATTAGTTATGTAACATAGCAATATTTGTCTTCTTGTTATAAAGTGCCATTGACAATCATGCTATTGAGGTACATGCAAATATAAGATTATTTTTACTCATAGCAAACATATTAATAAATCGAATTATATAATTTTCAAACATTAAGCTGTCATATTTATCAAAACTACTTGATTGGGCTATACATCAAAATTTCGGCAGTATTATCTTATTACTGCCGAAATTTTGAAAAAATATCCCGTCCTATCATCACGACAGTACGTGCTACACACAACGTCAGGTTATCGGCTAAATCTGCTTAAATGGAAATTATAACAACCTAAATATCTTCTGTTACTTCGTTCTCATCATCGGACAACATACCATCCTCTGTACGTTCATCTTCCTTACATTCCTTCGTTTTGCCTTTCCCTACATTCTCTCCATCGAAATACCTCCGTATAAACTCGTGCAAGTCCTTCTCCCTATAATACGTCTTATGCAGGATCGTGTGATATTTCAGTCCATTATCCCTATACCGTTGCAACGTCTGTTTGCTGATGTTCAGCAACAGGCAAACATCCTGGTTATCGTACAGCCGTTCCCCGTTCAGGTAATTTTGCGGCTTCTTGTTCTTCTTGTCCAGTGTGCCTACAACCCTTTCCACTTGTTCGAGCAACCGTTCCATATACGCCTCGAATGTTTCTTTATCCAATGGTATCATAATCCCGCCTGTTTTAAGTTCCCGATGATATAATAACTCTGGTTCGACGGGTCTTTCCGTATGATTTCCTTCTCCCGCATGAACTTGATATAACTTTTCGCCGTGCGTTCCTTCACGTCCAGTATCGCTTGAATCTGTTCCGCTAAATCCACATAAGTAATAAAGTCCTGCCGTCCGAAAATATCCCGTGCCACCGCCACGAGTTCATCCTCTTTCCGCTTCTCCTTTTCCTCTTTCGGCTTTTCCCCCAGATACACGTGCATCCCGGCATCCTTATCCCATGCAAACTGCATGATAGGCACATCCAGCGGGCTACCGTCACGCACCTTCAGCGCCTTCACCACCGACACCGACGGATCAGTATCTTTCTCTATCAAGAGGATAGCCGCCGCCCTTCGTTGCAACTCACTACCCAGATGCCCGCGCAACTTCAGCCCCGAAGGAATAAAATGCAGGATAGTAACGATACAAGTATTGTAAATCCCCGTCAGCCGGTACAATTCCTCCACCACGGCAATACTTTCCGTTTCATCATTCGCACCCTTTATCAAATCCGCAATCCCGTCGATCACCACCATGTGAATCCCTCGGAACTGATAATGAAACTTATCCATGCTTTGGATAATCGCCTGCAAGCGTTCTTTCCGGCTCATTCCCGTCAGGCAATACACTTTCAGGTATTCCGGCATCGTTTCCCGTCCGCAACACCTTAAAAGGTTTGTAATGTTCTTGTACGTCTGCACCTCCGACTGTTCCGTATCATAGAACAGAATCGCCTTCCGCTTGCTGTTTTCACAAACCGACACCCCCAACGTATCCATCACCTTATCCTTATTATTGTCGGATTGTCCGATGGCACCGGCTATCAATGCCGTCACATAATTACTTTTTCCGGTTCCCTCACCACCGGTAATACAGAGGATATTCCCTTGCGTGCCTAACGGCACATCATTCACCGACACAACCATTTGTGCCACGGGTGGCGGATTATTAAAATCCACCTCACAAGATTTCAGAGCAGACATAGTTTCGCTGTATATTGTATCCAGATAATCCAGAAATAGTTTAATCAAATCCTCCCGACTGTTTCCCAAACGGAAAAAGTCCGAAATATCTTTTTCCACCTTCGTTCCCTCCAGTGGCAGCAACAATCGTTTCACCCCGTAGTTCTTCAACGCCAGTTCTTGTTTTGCCGAACTGTCCAGCCCCGCCTTATCCACATCATAGAGCAGGACAATATGTTTGAACCGGAAAGAGAGTCTATGAATAATCCCCACGGGAATAGTCACCGTTTCCGAATTGAAGCAGATAGCATGGAACCCATGAACCGTCAGGCTCATCACGTCCTTCTCACCGCCTGTAATAAAGAGCAAATCCCCCTTAGCAGGCAACTGTTCCAGCCCAAAGCAGTAATTCTCCCCAAAATCCCCCGCATATAAAAAGCGCATCTCCGAGTGCGGGCGGTACACCTTCACATATTGCTTTGCAGTATATCCGAATACCGGTTCTTTATCCGTCGCCACAATGCTGAACGGTTTCCCTTCGTTATTCTCGCTGCTGAACTTCTTCAACGAAACCACCTGGAACAATTTCAGCACCTCTTGCGTGATACCACTTTCTCCCCAAAAGGCAAGTTCCGCAGCCGTAAAGCTCTTTTGCGCCAACGTATAAGGCCTTGCTTTCTTCCTTTTCGGTACATGTGTAACTTCCGCAATCACCGGAACAGATGTAGTAGAGGAAATTCTCATTTCGGACTTGTCAGATAAGCCCAAGTGCATATCCCGAATGATAGCCAGTATTTGCACAAAGTCTTTAGGTTCTTTACAATTCAGTCCGTTTAGCTTGCCGACCAACGCAAAACAGTCCCCCGAATAATCATCATTTCCGAAATCCTTCATTTTGTACATTCCGTTTCTCCGGTCAAAATACACATTACACGAAGCCTTGCTATCTTTGTACAGCGGATTTAAGAAATTACGTCCGAGTTTAAAAGAGAAAGGGATATAATACTTGAAAACCGCCAACCCCTTATCCGTTAGCAGAAGAATATCCTCTTTATTCGTTCTCGTTATCATTCAAGAAATAATTCCTCCGAAAATTCTCCCTATCCTGTGGTTTGCATTTGATGATGCGTTCATTCAGTCCCCGTTCTATTTCCGAAAGTTTATAAAGACACCGCCCTCTCAGCATAGAGTAACTTATCAGGTTTTCGTTTCTCAATCGTTGTAATGTGCGTGTACTTATATTCAGGGCATCCGCCACCTGATTACTATCCAGCCACACCTCATTTTCCTCTTTGGGCATAACCTGTGCCTTTGCCACGAAGTCGGCAATTCGTTGAATTTTCCCGACAAGGTCTTTATACACCTTGCTATCCATTGTTATTACTTCCATATTACAGTTATCATTTTAATTTGCTGCAAAGTTCATCCAATAGTGCCGGAGCATTTGCCAACTTGTTACCAACTTGGCATAACTTTTCAAGAAATACCTAATAAATTTAACCTAATAACCATCTTTTCAATATCTTCGCATTTTGGAATACTGGATTTCATAAGTAGCGAGCGAAGCCTGTTTGGTGGTTTCCGATACATATATAATAGAAAGAAGATACTCTTTATCGTTCCGGTAGATGATAACCGTAGGATTCAGATTAACGCTTTCCCATGTGCCGACAATAGAAAACAGGTTGAAGGACGGGTAATCTTCTTTAGTTCTTTTCATAAGACGTGGTTTGTTTGGATGATTGATTTTGTGTTTCACTGTCCGCAATAATTCTTTCAATATCGGAAGACTTATAATAAATCTTGCTGCCGATTTGAGAATAAGCCAGCCGTCCACTGCTTCGGTAATATTGCAGCGTTCGCTTACTAAAGCCTAACAACAGGCACACTTCCTGACTATCCTGCCAGTTTTCTACTTTCTGGGTATGAGTGCTGCACAAACTTTCTATTCGTTTGGCAAACTCGGTGAACCGTTCGCAGACATACGAAAAGGTTCTCTTTTCAATGGTTACTACTTCCATACTTTCTCTTTTAAATGGTTTATAAAACGTGTTGATTCTATTTTCATCGGCAAATGAAAGAAGAATCAAGAGACGTTTTAAAAACTGTCTGGAAGTGGTGGAATTTGACTATTGCTGGCTTCTTATTGAAATAAGAAAACAGATAAGTAGTATATATGTTATCGTTGAAATATATTAGATTAAGAATAGATACGCATCATATTGTCTTATTACTTTTTCTGAAACTTGAAGGACTACAGCCTTTGTTTTTTTTAAAAAATTTACTCAAATGGCTTTCATCGGTAAATCCTAGTTCTTCGGCAATCTCATTTATTCTCATTTGACTATGTAACAATCTGCTTTCGACCAATTTTAGTTTATAGCTTAATATGTATTGCTGCATTGTTTCGTTGGTGTGCTTTTTTATATAACGTCCCAAGTAACTTTCAGATATACCAAAATGCCGACTGATTTCTTTTGCTCTAATTTTACCTGTTTGATAGATATTTGCTTGAATATATTGAAGAATATCGAGAGACTTATCATCTGAACATTCATCGACTTGTTGAGGTAAAAACATAGCTATATTTCTTGCCACAACAATAATTATAGTATTTATCAACTGCGTGATAATCTCTTTACTATACAGATTCCTATTTACATACTCCCGAATAATTGCTTCAATCATTGGTTTCACTAATAACTTATCCACCTTATTTCTAAGGATGCAACCCGGTTGATGATTTGCATGTTGCAAAATAAATTCTAATCTCTGAATATTCTCTGAACCAAATATGGCTGAATGTATATAGATGTCATTAAACTTGATATTAATGAATTTTGTAGTTGTGTGAATCTCAAAGGAATGAGAATCATTTGGAGTTATCAAGAACAAGTGTCCATCATGATATGGGAACATATTATTGTTAATCCATTGAATACCTGTTCCTGTTAAGATGTAGACTAGTTCAAAAAAAGTATGCTCATGCTCAGTTAATAACGATTCATTATGCTCGTTAAAGCTGATCTCAAATGGTTGATGAAGATTTTCTTTTTTCATACCTCAAATATAACACATAAAGCGGAATTATACCAATATAGCGAAAATATATACCTATATTTGAAATAAAATAGGTATAACTTTGCCACAAATCAAAATTAGATTACTTATGAACTTTTTAGAACTATCAAAACAACGTTATTCAGCAAGAAACTATTCTTCTGATATGATTGAGCAAGAAAAACTCGACTACATTTTAGAATGTGCCCCTTTTGCTCCTTCTGCTGTAAACTATCAACCTTGGCACTTTTTTGTCGTAAAAAGCAATAAGCCCAAACTACTGATTCAACAATCTTATCCACGTGAATGGTTTACCGAAGCTCCACTCTATATTGTAGTTTGTGCTGATAATTCAATTTCTTGGGTGAGAAAATCAGACAATAAGAACCATGCAGATATTGATGCAGCAATAGCGACTGAACATATTTGTTTAGCCGCAGCAGAACAAGGATTAGGTAGCTGCTGGGTATGTAATTTCGATCCAGATATGCTAAAGGATAATCTTCATTTATCTTCCAATATGTACCCTGTGGCAATTATTTCATTAGGTTATGTAAAACAACCACCTGAAAAATCATCTAAAAGAAAAGATATAATCGAAATAGTTTCAATCTTATAAACGTAACAATTATGAAAACAGAAATGGAAAAATGTCTAGCTGGTGAATGGTATGATTGTCATAATCAAGTTTTCTTGGATTTAAAGACCCGAACACATAAGTTATTGATGAAATATAATTCATTACCTTATGAGGATAAAGAAGAAAAACACAGCTTGCTAAAAAAGATGCTAGGTAGTATCGGAATGAAAGTTTCGGTTGCCAGTCCGTTTATCTGTGATTATGGCTGCAATATACATATAGGGGATAATGTTACTGTAAATACCGGTTGTACCTTTGTGGATTGTAATAAAATCACTATCGGAAGTAATGTTCTTATTGCCCCTAATGTTCAGCTTTATACAGCAACTCACCCTATTGATTTAGATGAACGGCTAGCGCCTGTTGAAACAGAAGATGGAATAAAACGAGTTCGCCGCACTTACGCTTTGCCTATTACAATTGAGGATGGATGCTGGATTGGTGGAGGTGTAATAATCCTTCCCGGAATAACAATTGGGTACGGTAGTGTAATTGGAGCAGGTAGTGTTGTTACAAAAGATATTCCGGCAAATAGTTTAGCTGTTGGAAATCCATGTAAAGTGATACGTCAAATCAATCAAACTAAGAAACTATGATAAAATTGGTCGCTTTTGATTTGGATGGTACAATTGCCGATACAATCCCAATGTGTATCGAAGCCTTTAAGCAGGCAGTATCTCCCTATGCATCAAAAATATTGTCAAAAGATGATATTGTGAAAACATTCGGACTTAATGAAGAGGGAATGATTAAAGAGGTCGTTTCAGAAGATTGGGAAAAAGCTCTGATTGATTTTTATGTGAAATACAAAGAAATGCACACAGTCTACATTCAACCATTTGCGGGGATAAGAGAATTGATAACAGAATTGAAGAAGAACTCAATTATTGTATCTTTAATAACAGGTAAAGGTCAAAGGAGTTGTGATATTACGCTTCACCATTTTGAAATGGAAGCTCTTTTTGACAGTATTTCAATCGGATCTCCAGATAGAAACACAAAAGCGGAATCAATGGCAGAACTAATGTCAAAATATAATATCCAACCAGCAGAAATGGTATATGTTGGAGATGAATTTTCCGATATTACCGCTTGTAGTAAAGTTGGAATACAATGCTTATCTGCTGCATGGATAGCCTCACTCTCAAAAATGAAGAAATTAGAAAAGGAAAATCAAGGATATGTGTTTAGTTCTATCAAATCACTTCATTCTTTTCTAAAGAAAGAAGCTCATTTAGTTTAGATTCATATTCGTAGATTGATTTTAGTATTTTCTGGCATAATGGATATTTATTGGTAATATAAAAGCATGAAATCAGACGTAAAGTCTTTCTATATAATACTTACCATTAAAATTATGCTTATGAATGTATTGTTAAACATGAGGATGTTCAGACTATTCTATGAAACCTCACAAGAAGTAACTAATAGTGAAATGCAAGAAGCCTATGGCGAATTTGTTGAACAGATTAGAACTATAAGTAATGGAAATGATTATTCAACTACTTATCGAATTCTTGCAGCTACCCGTATCGAGATAGCTTTACTTGAGACAATACCTCTTTACGGGCAGGGGGAAAAATGCGCTTAAAAAGCTGTTCATACAAAAGGTACAGGCTACTGTTACCGCAGAAATGGAACTGCTGAATCTAAAAATTCAGTATCCCAGCCAATTTCAAAATAGAATAAACAGCCTTCCACCTTCACCACTCTATTTGACCGACAATACCAACTTAGTTGAAATCATGGAGTTGATTAGTGGACTATTCCTATCACAAAGGGTAGTAACCCATGCCGGAACAAAATCACCATTAACAGAAATTGGGAGAGCATTTGAACACCTCTTTAATATCAAATTAGGAGATGTTCACAAGAAACACGAAAGCGTCATAAAGCGAAAGCCATCTAAAGTAACTGAATTTTTAGATACACTTCGCAAAGCTATTGCTGAAGAAAGTAAAAAGAAAGGTTATCTATAAATCAGGAACTTACCAACAATTGTTAGGGGAGTAGATATACTACACCCCTAACTTATTTGTATCCATTTACCGTACTTTGCTTCATCAATCGATTGAAAACAATAATGTTGAACTAAAAAATGAAGCAAAATGTATATAGACAATGAAAACTTCGAGAAGTGGATGGAAAAGCTATCCAAAAAGCTCACCGTAATCGGACAAGATTTGAAATCTCTTATCAATACTGATACAGTACTAGATGATAATGAGAAGATTCTTGATAATCAGGATTTAGCTTTTCTCCTGAAAGTATCTTTCCGAACTCTTCAACGCTACAAAGTAAATAATCAACTTCCTTATTTCACTATCGGAAGGAAAACCTATTATCGGGCTGTAGATATTCGAGCTTTTGTTCGTGAACGTGCCGATTCTCAAACCTACAAGCAGTTTGAAAAAGCCAATCAGTTGGATAATCAACCTTGATAGCAAAAAGTAGCAGAGGAAAGAAGCCTGTGTTCAGGATATTCCTTTGTGCTGCCACCCCGATTTAGCAGAAACTGCTTCACCTATCGGTTCAGCCCATTTCGCTAAATCGAGCAAGAGGGAACTGGACAAGTCCTGTTCTTCCCTCTTGCCCTGCGGGGCAAAGCCTTCGGCTTTAGCGTGTTACAGGAACACGCTGTAATAACACCTGTAATAAGCATTTTCTTTGTAATGCTTATTATCAGGTATTTACCTATTCATATTTCTATAAAAAAGTAATTACCATGCCAAATAACAGTAGGAAAACGATATTCACTACCATTTCCATAGATAAGGAAACAGCAGCTTTGGTAGAAAAGATATGCAAACGCTATTCGCTGAAAAAGAGTGAAGTTGTAAAGTTGGCGTTCGGATATATAGATAAGGCACATATCAACCCATCCGAAGCTCCTGAATCTGTAAAATCAGAACTGGCGAAAATAAATAAAAGGCAGGATGATATTATCCGCTTCATTCGTCACTATGAAGAAGAGCAACTGAATCCGATGATACGGGCAACAAATTCTATAGCTTTACGTTTCGATGCTATCGGCAAAACTTTGGAAACTCTTATTCTCTCTCAACTGGAAGCCAGTCAGGAGAGACAAACAGTCGTGCTTAAAAAGTTAAGTGAACAGTTTTGTAATCATGCCGATGTGATAAACAACCAGTCCAAAAAGATTAATACACTTTACCAGATATACCAACGAAATTATAAGAAGCTACTTCAACTGATACAACTCTATTCAGAGTTGTCCGCTTGTGGTGTGATGGATGGCAAAAGGAAGGAAAACTTGAAGACTGAAATCAGTAATCTAATAAATGCATAGGATTATGCACATAGATTTTGCTCCACCATCAAACGGAACATATAACAATGCAGGAAGTAGCCGACAGCTAGCTAATTATTTAGAGCATGAAGATTTAGAACGAATGGAGAAAGGCATCTATACTGAAGGCTTTTTCAATCTTACAGATGATAATATATATGAATCAAAAGTCATAAAGGATATAGATACAAATATTGGGCAACTCCTAAAAACGGATGCTAAGTTTTATGCTATTCATGTCAGCCCATCGAAAAAGGAACTTCAAGCAATGGGTAATACAGAACATGAACAAGCCGAATCCATGAAGCGGTATATCCGGGAAGTGTTTATTCCTGAATATGCCAAGAACTTCAATAAGGAACTATCCGCTTCGGATATAAAATTTTATGGTAAGATTCATTTTAGCCGCAACCGTTCCGATAATGAACAGAATATGCACTGCCATTTGATTGTGAGTCGGAAAGACCAAGCAAATAAAAAGAAGCTATCCCCACTAACCAATCATAAGAGCACCAAGAACGGAGTAATTAAAGGTGGATTTGATCGTGTGAACCTATTCCAACAAGCGGAAGAAGGCTTTGATAAGCTGTTTGGTTACGAGCGCCAACAATTGGAATCTTTTGATTATCAGAACATGATGAAGAACGGCAATATAATCGACCAACTTAAATTACAAAAACAAGAACTTCAATCCAGTGAAAGAAAAACAAAAATCAATCAAGATAATAATCAAGAAAATTTGCTATTTATCAGTCTTGAAAACAAAGAAACAAACAATCAGATAGTCTATAGAAGAAACAGGTCTGATAGATTATAAGAAAATTAAGTTGTCTCCATCAATTTCGTTTCACCAAAAGCACCTATACGAAATTTTTAATTTCAAAAAACAAGTATGACGCCAAAAGAGAATATAAATTATAAAAGTAGTACACTCATGCCTAAGATTACCAAACCATTATAGATCATCACCTTTCAATTTTTAAAATACTCATTAATGTTGTATCTTTGCAAAAAAGTAAGAATTATGTTTCAAGATAATGAATATATAGGTTTTGTTACGTACACACAAGGCAAAAGGAACCGAAAAATTCCTTTTGGTATAGTTTCACAATCTTACAAACAGAAAGCCATTGTAACGCATTATAGTAGGAAAATAAGAAAAAATCTGATAGCAATTGAAGACAAGCGCTACTTTTCACACCTAGGAATTGATATAAAATCAATATCAAGAGCCTTATATATGAATATCAAAGCTCGAAGAATCATACAAGGAGGAAGCACCATAACACAACAGTTAGCTCGCAATCTATTCGAAGACCATTCTATAACCTTTCATCGAAAGATAAAAGAAATACTGTATGCTATATCCTTAGAGAGAGAACACACAAAAGAAGAGATATTAGATTTATATTTTAACAATATTTATTGGGGAAAAAACTTATATGGAATAAGAGCAGCAAGTTTATACTATTTTGCCAAAGAGCCTTATCTCTTATCACAACAAGAACAACTATTACTATTAACCATATTAAGAGGACCAAATTATTATATAAGACACTCTGATTTATGCATGAAAAGATACAACCTTCTTAATGAAATTCTTTTTAAAAAAGGAATTATAAGTAAGAATGTTTATCAGAATAATAAAATGTGGACATACAACTTTGAATACAATAAACTGTCAATAATTCCTCCATCTGTAATACCATATATCACAAAATCTATCAATAATAAGAAATCAAGCATACTAACAAGCCTTAATTTTGATTTACAGAATTTTATTAATTACACTATAGAAAAATCTCCTTATCCCATATCAATTGTTGTTTTACAAGATGGGAAAATAATCGGTATTAATAGTAAATATGGAATAGATTATCCTCTTACTTTTCATTCTAATATAGGCTCTACATTAAAACCTTTTTTATATACTTTTTATAGAGAAAATGGGGTTTCAAAAGAAGAAACATTTAATTGCATAACTACAATTAACAATCAAAAATGGAACGTAAAGGAAGCAGAACTACCCAGCAAGTCTGTCTTAAATATACAAGAAGCACTTTTGACATCAAATAACAACGCTTTTATAAATGCTGCCAATAAAATAGGCATGAATAACGTCTTAAAATTCATAGCTAGTTTACTAAATAAAGAAGAGAGCAATATACACCCATCTAGCATTCTTGGAGCAACTAGCAATGGAATTTCTTTATTTGAGCTCACTAAATTATATGCTGATTTTTTCCTAAACAATGATGATCCTTTTAAAAATGAATGCAAGCAACTATTATGTCAAATAGCAAAAATAAAACTAGGAATAGATATAAATAACTTATTTTTAAAAACAGGGACTACAAATGGAAATAAAGAAAGATTTGCAATTTTAGGGAATGAAAAGATTGTCTTAGGGATAATGAGGCAAGAAAACTCTATAAATGATTATTCTAAAGATGGAAGCTTTATTAACTCTATTAAAAATATTGCTCGAAATATTTTTAGCCCCCAAAAAATGTACACATGGATGTAATCAATAATTTCATATCTGAAAATAAAGACATATTAAGTATATTAATTACGCTTTTAGTAGGTTTCATAGCTTGGATATGTAAAGAATTAATCGAAACACCTATGAGACAATCTAGAGAAACTTTTTTCAAAGTAACAGAAAAAAGGATTGGCATATTGTCAGAACTGTACAATTATATAAATATAATTGCATTATTTCCTCAAGAGACAAATATAAAGGAAGAACTACAAAAAATAATTCTATCAGACAAACTGGCTTATGTTGATGAAAAGATAATTGTAAATATTATAGAGATTGCATTTAAAGAAGTGACTAATGAAAGATTAGTGTTAGACACAAGAAAGGAGCTAAGAGAAACGATTGATAAATGTGCAGAGATAATTCGAAAAGAAAATCAATATTTTCTAAAACATGACACTACTAATACTTATAAAAGAGTAATAGCATATTTTATACAACTAATTAAAGCTATAAGCTTTATAGTATTTATCCTAATTGCTATTTTCTATCTCATAAAAGGTATTGTCTTTTTATCTGTTGTATGGATTATATTTTGCTGTATATTCATATTTGCTGTGATGTTGATTCTTGAGAAATATATAATATAGCTACATATTTTTAATAATACAAATGAATTGTATATCTTTGTTCCCAGTATTCTCCATGAGCAAACTACCGCAAAAGCACGTAGCAAATTAGTGGGATAAATCATGGGATATGCTTGAAGCTAAAAATATAAAGTTTTAAATATCAGCGTGGTAACTCTCTTAGGGGAATCCCAAGCGGATCACTAGAAAATCAGAGAGTTACACAAAAGTAACTCTCTTTTTTTATGCCTAAATTACGCTGGTTTACATGATTCAGTTAAACCGAGATGTAAACCAAGAACGGAAACAACTGTAGATGTAACATACTACAAATCCATAGTGTGTTACAAAATAGTATTATAGAGATAACCCAACATAACAATAAACAAGGTAATCATTCCAAAAAAAATTCCAATTAAACGCCATGTCATTACCTTCTTTAACAATGTGGCTTCAGGAAGTGAAAGCCCAACTACCGCCATCATAAAAGCGATTGCCGTTCCTATGGGAATCCCCTTAGCTACAAATACTTCAATTACCGGCACTATTCCGGCAGCATTGGCATACATTGGAACTGCCAAGATAACCGATAAAGGTACTGCAAACCAGTTTTCCTTAGACATATACTGTTCGAAGAATCCTTCCGGCACATAACCATGCATAAACGCACCGACACCAATGCCGATAAGGATATACAAAAACACCCCTCTAACAATACCCCATGCTTCTTGCATGATAACTGGCAGTCGTCTAAAAAACGGAGTATGCTCTTTTTCCCATATTCCAGAGTCGGAAGTTGAATTTTGCTGTATTTGTTTCACCCAATCACTCAAATAAGCCTCCAATTTCATCTTACCTAAGATAAATCCGCCTACCATACCCAACAGAACACCGCTAATCACATAAATAATAGTAATACGTAATCCAAAAGTGCCGATAAACAGAGCAACGGCAACTTCATTTACCAAAGGTGAGGTGATCAGATAGGCAAATGTTACCCCCAAAGGAATGCCTCCTTTCACGAATCCGATAAACAGCGGTATGGAAGAACAGGAACAAAACGGGGTAATAGCGCCAAATAAGGCGGCAAAAAAATACTGCAATCCATAGAGTTTGCGAGAAGTCAAATAATTGCGCAAACGTTCTATCGGAAAATAGGCATTTATAATACCCATTATCACACTGATAAAAAATAATAATATCAAAATCTTTATCGTATCGTAAAAGAAGAAGTTTATAGCTTTCCCTAAAGCTGTTGAAGCATCCAAGCCGAAGATATCATACACCAACCAATCTGCAAATCTTTGTATCATAATCCTATTATTGTTTGTAATAACACGAACAAGCTGCCTCAAAAATTAGCAGTTACAAGCACATTTAGGCAGTTCTTGTTTTTTTATCTCTGTAATGTAGAACCTGGTAAATTCATTCTTGATTTCATTACGCACTCTTTCAAATTCGCTTCTGATGAAGTCCGTTGTCCCTATTGCTTCCGAGGGGTCATCAAAACCAATATGCAACCGTTTCCCTACATTACCCTCAAAGGCCGGACACATTTCGTTAGCACTACCGCATACAGTTATCACATAATCCCATGTGTCACTTAAATAAACAGTTACATTGGTAGGAATATGCCTGCTTATGTCAATACCAACTTCTGCCATGGCCTCAACAGCCAAAGGATTAACTTTCTCTGCCGGATGCGTACCAGCGGAATACACTTGTATATCCTTGTCAAACGATTGCAGGAAACCATGCGCCATTTGGCTGCGACAGCTATTTCCCGTACATAAAATTAAAATTTTCATATTATATCCAAATTTATCAATCCATAATAAATGCCAACCAAGATAAACAGTACGGCTACCATATAATTAAACCACTTCTGAAAAGTCTGCACACGGTTATAAAACTTTCCTACCCCTGCTACACTGTATGCCAAAATCCAAGCGACAAGCATAACCGGAAGCCCTGTTGCCAATGCAAAAATGACAGGTAGCAAATACCCCTCACTTTCCATAGCCGACATGGGAATAAGCATGCCAAAATAAAATAACCCACTGGTAGGACAAAATGCCATAGCAAACAATATCCCCAGCAACAAACTACCCCATGAGCCTTTTAGTTTTTCTGTTTTTTCAGTAGCGGAAAATCCGAACTTGGGTAATTGCAATTTATCTCCGAATAGCATAAACAACCCTATCAACATCAAAGCAGGAGCAAGTAGCAGTTCTCCCCATTCGCTGATACCTTTTTGTATAGCAAACATATCTGCACCCTTTCGGAGTATTGCGATAAGTATTGCTCCTAATACAGAATAAGCCAACACACGCCCTAAAGTGTATAGAATACCATTTGTAAATATCCGGTTACGGTTATTTATATCCTTACTGATAAATCCGATAGCGGTTATGTTAGTCGCCAATGGACAAGGACTTACAGCAGTCAACAGGCCGAGCAGAAAAGCGGTGATAATAGGTATCTCACTATTATCCAACAATGTTTGCAAGTATTCCATAAAACTGTGTTATTTTAGCAACCTGTTGATTTTCTGTTTTAATTCTTTCTTGAATACCGTTGTATTGCTTCGGGCATTCTGAAAGCCAAAGCGTGTCATGTCGTTACGTTCTTCTTTACCGTTCTCCCATTTATTAACATAAAGAGATGACCAGCTTACACGATATTTTTCTGCCAGCTTTTCACCTTCAGGAGTTGAAATATCTATTTCTTTGAAACGTAGTTTACCATTTTTGACCAATTCCGCCAAATCTACATTAACTACTTCTTTCGTGTGTTTATCAATGGCTTTGCAAGTTGCACAACGTTGTTTTCCATGAAAATAAAGAACCTCCACATAGGTATCTGTGGCAATCTGTGCCATTCCCCAAATAGAAGACAAACAAGCAATGGTAAAGAATAAAAAGCGTTTCATAATAATCAGATTTACTTGATTAATACATCTTTTACCTCTTTGGCAGAAAGCTTGCCTTTTGCCACAACCTTACCGTCCACGACAAGAGCAGGAAGCGTCATTACATTGTATTCCATAATCTTCATCAAATCTTCTTCTTTGGTTACTACCGCTTCCAAGGCTAATTCTTTTACTACTTGCGTAACTGTTGCATACAGAGCCTTACAACCTGCGCAACCTGTTCCTAATACTTTAATTTCCATAATTTATAAATTTATCATATTAAATGTAATTCGTAAAACAACGAACGTTAAGATTAAAAAAGGGGACTATCAGCAACACTCCCCCGATTTACAGATACATTGCTCGAAAAACTCCTTAAAGAGTTCACGAGCCAGTTGCCAATTCTTTCGGTTGATACAATATTTCACTTTAGGTGTTTCAACCTCTCCCTGTATAAGTCCCGCATTTTTCAACTCTTTTAGGTGCTGCGATACGGTTGCTTTGGCAATAGGAAGTTCTTCATGAATATCCCCAAAGTAACATGTTTTCTGTTTTGCCAAAAAGTGCATAATGGCAATTCTGGCGGGATGTCCTAATGCTTTGGCAAATCTCGCCAACTGTTCTTGCGTAGCTGTATAATCTTTCTTTTCGTCCATACATAGAATATTGTTCGCAAATATACGAACAATATTCTAAATAACAAACCTTACTATATTCTTTTCAAGTACAAAAACGTGACAATTAAGTAATATTCACCTACCAACAAGCAAATAGGTTCATCAAAAATGTCATTAAACATACACAAGAGATCAAATATAAAGCTGTAAAAGAATGGATTACCCCCAATGTTTTTTTTGAAAGACAGTTGGAATCCTAAAAACAAAAAAACGAAAATATAGCATATGAAATGAGACTGATTGAATATTAAAACCCAAATACAGAAAGAAGTTTCTCTCTAAAAATGCAGTAGATATCATACTGTATATCAAACAAAAAACTCTTTTTAACAATCCCATCATGCAGCTATTTAAATGGGAACTGCATTTAATGCGCAAAAGCCGCCATAGATTGGCAGCACAGTATTAATCAAATTTTAAAATTAAAGAAAATGAAAAAAGTTTTTAAACCCATGAGAGTACTCGTATCAATGTTGGTACTTAGCAGTTCATTTTGTTTCACAGCTTGTAGTAATGATGACGAGAACACTCCACAACTTCCGGATGAAGTCACAACGGGAACAATGTTCGGGAATTATACAGGTAAAATGCTTATCTCCAGCTTGTCTCCAACAGAAAAAGAAAACAATGAAGAAGCGCCGGTTGGAGTAGATATATCAGCTACAGTTAATAATGATACCGTATATTTTGAGAAATTTCCCATTAAAGACATTGTTTTGTCTATCGTCAAAGATGAAACCTTGACAGACAAAATTGTAGAAGCCGTAGGTGACGTAAACTACAAAGTAGGATACAAACCTACGCTCACAGCGGCCAAAGATAGTATTAAATTCGTTTTGAATCCGGAATCATTGAAATTGTCTGTTGCGATACCATCAGAAACCGAAAATGAAAATCCGGAAGCCTTACTTATTGAAGTAAAAGTTGAACCTGGCAAAGAAGCCGGATATTCCGTTGAAAGTGCAAATATGAAATTTAATTTTGCCGCAACGAAAGTTTTGCTTGGAGAAGGAGAAAATCAGCAAGAACTCTCGGACTTTGCTCCGACAACTTTCAATTTTGACATGAATCAACATAAGATTGTTCATTCACGTTTTTAAAGTAAAATCATTCAGTATTCAAAAGAGAATGTCTATATTAGCCTATAGATATTCTCTTTTTATTAATTACAGAGTTTTTTTTAAGAATAGCAGAATAAAAATGAATCATTTAAAATGTACGTTATTAGTTTTTTCAGCCGTATTGCTGACTGCATGCGGAAAAAATGAAAACATTGTCGGTAAATGGATGCAAGCTGTCCCCGGGCTACCGGAACTCAAGCAGGGCTTTGTGCTCGAAGCGGATGGAAAAGCATCATCGGTCAATATGGCTACGCTGTCTTATAAAACCTGGCAACAGGAAGGAGCTTTCCTAATTCTTTCTGGGAAAAGTGTGGGCAACCACCAGGTGTTACCCTTCTCCGACACGCTTCATATTGAAAAACTGACCCAAGACAGTCTGATATTAAAAAAAGGAGAGCTTATTCTCCGATATGCAAAAGAAGATACCATATCCCAGAAGAAGCTGAACGAAAACATTCCAGCCTCTTTAATTGCTCCAGCAAAAAAACATTGAGTGTAAAGGGAAAACTGATAATCGGGGCAGAAGTCCGGTCATTCATTCCTGAAGGAAGCGATGAAGCTTATTGGGTCATAGACAAGACCGGGAAACTTTATCAACAATATGACAAAATAACTAAAGGAGTGAAAAACGGAATTCCTGTATACGCTGAACTACAGGTAGAAGACATGGGAAAATCAAACGAAGGCTTTGCTGCCAACTACAAGAGTGTATATCACATACATAAAATCAACAAATTACATAAATAATACACTCTAAGAGAGACATACGTTTTCCGAAGTGTCCACATCACCATGCCAACATACAACAAGCATTTACCCGGACACATTTAAGGATAAAAGTTACCTATTTATTAGATTTCAGTTTTACAATTTACCAATATAAAAGAAAGGGAAATTGCCTTTTAAGTATCAAGGCAATCTCCCTTTTTACTACAAAATAGGAAACCCAATCACAATGAATAAACGAATCTATTGAAGAATCTTCCAGACTGCCACCTAATCCTATTTTAGTCCTATTCAAATCCTCTTAATCCGTATTTCATCACCCCAATTCCGTATTCAGGTATTGTTTTCCCGACTTGGGTAAATTAGACCGAAAGATGCATTTTTTATTCTATACTTTTGTCGCTGTTAATATAACATATTAAGAGATATACGCATGAGAATAAAAGTATTTTTATGGATGTCCACAGTGTTTACACTGTTGGTTTCCTGCACTGGCAAGAATGAACAAGTACGGTCGGGAATGATTGTCAAAACTGAAAAAACAGTTCAATATTCCGGTGGGAATGGAAAGGAATATGCTTTCATCTCCCGGCCATACCGTACTTCGGAATTATCCTTCCGAGTAGGTGGTCCGATAGACCGCTTCGATGTATATTCCGGTAACTATTATTCGCAAGGAAGCATTATCGCCGAGATTGATCCTCGAGACTTTCGCATACGCAAAGAACGGACTAAAGCCATATATGAACAGATGAAAACGGAATTTGACAGAATACAGAAATTGTATGAAAAGAACAATATTTCTGCCAGCCAATATGAAAAGACAAAGGCCGATTATACTACGGCCAAGACCTCCTTTGACATGGCTTCGAACGAACTGGAGGATTCACGTCTCATAGCTCCCTTCAATGGATATGTGGGCGAAGTATATATAGAGAAGTTCCAAGATGTAAAAGCTGCACAGCCTGTCTTGTCGCTGATAGACATTGACCGTCTCCGCATCGAAACATACGTGACACAAGAAGTGGCAGCCGCAGCCCGGTCGCTTGATTCGGTGAAAGTGTGTTTCGACATGTATCCCGACAAAGTTTATAAGGCGGCAGTAATTGAAGTATCCAAAGGCACTACCCGTAATAATCTTTCCTACCTGCTAACCGCACTATTACCCAATCCGGACAGAAAGCTGCTGGCCGGAATGTCAGGCAAGGTATATATGGATATTCCCACAGATCAGAAAGCAGGTGTAGTTATCCCACAGTATGCCTTATGCCACCGTCCCGAAGTGGGTGACTTTGTGTGGGTAACCAACGAAAGTACTTCCAGAGTAAGTCTGCGCAAGGTGACAAAAGGCGATTTACTGCCCAGTGGCAAGGTACTTATAACCAAAGGACTTTCCGCCGATGAGACTATTGCAACAAGCGGTTTGCGTTTCCTTTCGGACGGCATGGAAGTTGAGATCTCCTCTAAAAAATAAACCTATGAAGTTCGTAAAATATTTCTTGCAGAAAAGATCCGTCACCATTTTACTACTGGCGCTGGTACTGGCAGGTGGATTGTTTTCCTATATCAAAATGGGAAAACTGGAAGATGCGCCTTTTACTATTAAGCAGGCATTGGTACTGACTCCTTATCCGGGAGCTTCCCCATCGGAAGTACAGACGCAAGTAACCGACATTTTGGAAGAAGCCATACAATCCATGGGTGAACTGTATTACCTGAAAACGGAAAATCGTGCAGGTCTTTCCAAGATTACCGTTTATGTAAAAAAAGAGATTCGTGCAGATGAGATGCAACAGCTTTGGGACAAGTTGCGTCGTAAAGTGAATGACGTACAGGGGAAATTACCCGCCGGAGCAGGTGCCTCCATTGTCAACGATGACTTCGGCGATGTGCTGGGCGTGTTCTACGGGCTTACCGGTGACAATTACTCATTTCGTGAGCTGGAAGACGAAGCCAAGCTGATAAAGAATGAGCTGTTGAAGGTGAAAGACGTGGCCAAAGTGGAGATTTACGGTGTGCAGACACCTACTATTGACGTAACCATCAGCCCGGCTGTTATGGCACAAAGTGGAGTGACCACTGCGGACATCGCCCATGCATTTGAAGCACAAAACAAGGTGGTGGATGCCGGAGGAGTGAATGCTGGCAGCAATCGTATCCGAATCGAATCCACCGGCAATTTTTACTCTTTGGATGACATACGCGAGTTAGCTATTGTATCACGTACCGGAGAACATTTCCGTTTGGCCGACATTGCCAATATAGAAGAAAGCTACCAAAACCCTCCGGGCAACATCATGCGGATTGACGGAAGTCCTGCCATAGGTATTGCTATCTCCACCGTCCCCACCGGCAACGTAGTGGATATGGCAAAGGCTGTGCAAATCACGCTTGATAAGTTTAAAGAGACAATGCCTGAAGGCTTTACACTGACTGCCATCTATGATCAAGGATATGAATCGGATATAGCCAATCAGGGATTTATTCTGAACTTGATTATTTCCGTACTCACAGTAGTAGCCATTCTATTGTTCTTTATCGGATTCAAGAATGGTATTCTGATAGGTAGCGGACTGGTATTCTCCATCTTCGCCACGCTAATAGTCATGATGGCTTCAGGCATAGCCTTACAACGCATGTCACTGGCCGCAATCATTATCGCCATGGGTATGCTGGTGGACAACGCCATTGTGGTATCCGATTCGGCGTTAGTCAATATGGAACGGGGCATGCGCAAACGAGTTGCCATCATGCGTGCCTGTTCATCCACTGCACTGCCTTTACTGGCTGCCACTATCATTGCCATACTGACTTTCCTACCGATATACTACTCTCCGCATATCACCGGAGAATTGCTTTCGTCACTGGTCATCGTCATCGGAGTTTCCCTGATGTTCAGCTGGGTATTCGCCTTGACACAAACCCCATTCTTCATTCAGGAGTTTGTACGCCGTCCACGTCCGGAGGAGTTGAAAGCCGGTCTTTTCGACGGCAAATACTATAATATATTCCGTAACGCCCTCCGTTGGGTGCTACGCCACCGTACCATGACAGTCGCCTCTCTGGTAGTGATGTTGGTACTTTCAGCTTGGAGTTTCAAGTTTATACCGAAAGTATTTGTTCCTGCACTGGACAAACAATACTTCACGATGGACATGTGGCTACCGGAAGGCACTAACATTTATGAGACAGACCGTATAGCCGGCGAAATGGCAGATTATGTACGGGGACATGAAGAAGTGGAAATGGTTTCCAACTACATCGGCCGCACACCGCCGCGGTATTATTTGTCCAATATAGCTTTCGGGCCACAGTCCAATTATGCGCAGTTACTCATCAAATGTCATACTTCCAAAGATGCGGTAGCCATGCACGCCCTGTTGCAAGACTCCATCCGGCTGAAGTTTCCGGAGCCACTGATCAAGGTCAACAAATTTGAGCTGAGTCCATTGACGGAAGCGATGATTGAAGCCCGCTTCCTTGGTCCGGATGCCGCAGTTCTGGATTCACTGGTAAACGTGGCAACCTCAATTATGCGGCGCAACCCGAAAGCAGCAGATGTACGTAATGAATGGGGTAACATGACCCTGGTTATGCGCCCTATCTACGACCCTGTCAAAGCTGGTGCACTTGGCATTACCAAAGCACAAATGATGCAATCCGTAAAATCCGTCAGCGATGGACTTCCCGTAGGCATTTACCGCGATGACGAACGGAAAGTTCCGGTACTGCTGAAGTCTGATAACACCTCCGTAACAGATGCACACTCATTGGAAAATCTCTCTGTATGGAATGGCAAACATTCTGCACCATTGTCACAAGTCACCCAAGGAATGGAAACCGCTTGGGAATGGCCTCAGATACGTACCTACAACCGCCAACTCTCCATGGCCGCCATGTGTGGTGTACAGCCGGGACATACAATGGCCGAAGTCCATGGAGAAATACGTAAGGAGATTGAAGCCATGGAATTACCTGAAGGTTATACTTTCTTTTGGGATTCACAATATAAGGATCAGAACGAGGGCTTACAGGCACTTGCCAAATTTTTCCCATTGGCATTTTTAATGCTGATAGTGATTCTGGTTGCCTTGTTCGGAAACTTCCGCGAACCAGGTATCATCCTGTGTATACTTCCCCTTTCCCTTATCGGAGTGGCCGTTGGTATGCTACTTACCGGTTTCGATTTCGGGTTCTTCCCGATTGCCGGCTGGTTAGGCTTGCTGGGTATGATCATCAAAAACGTCATTGTGCTGCTGGATGAAATCAATGTACAGCGCCACGATGGGGTCATCCCCTATACGGCAGTTATAGAAGCTACCGTATCGCGTACACGCCCGGTACTGATGGCAGCTACTACTACCATTCTGGGTATGGTTCCCCTGTTGTTCGATGTTGCCTTTGGCGGCATGGCTGCTACCATTATTTTCGGTCTGACCTTTGCCACCCTGCTGACATTGTTCGTCACACCGGCTTTGTATTCTATGTTCTATAAAGTAAAAGAATCGTGATTATGTTAAAGAAATATATACTGGTTTTATTTTCATTGTGTGTTTCCTCCGTAGCTGTATCCCAGCAGAATCCTCTACTGGAAAAATACAGGTCAATGGCTGTTGAATACAGCCATGACCTGAAGGCTGCGGATAAAAATATTGCCGCCAGCCTCGAACTGGAGAAAGCAGCCCAAAAGGATTTATATCCCAAGCTGTCCGGAGGAGCTAACTTCCAGTACACAGGAAACCCATTGCAATTGACGCTGGATTTACCTTCCATGGGTAATCCGGTCACTTTCGAAGGAAAAGACATGAAATACGGTGCTTCCGTCTCCCTGCTGCAACCCATATATACGGGAGGACGCTTGCTGGAAACCATACGGATGGCCAAGTACAGGCATAATGTCAGCGGCTTTCAGGAAGAATACATCCGTTCTGGCATCTATTTACAAACGGATATGCAATATTGGAATACAGTGGCACGTACGGAGATTGTCCGCATATCCGATGACTACCGCAACTCCGTATCTTCCTTGACTCAGACCATCCGCGAACGGGTCGAAGCCGGACTCACAGACCGACAGGATTTGCTGATGATGGAGGTAAAACTGAATGAAGCGGAATACCAACTCCTGCAAGCCAAGAAAAACCTGGAGAACGGTCGTATGGCCCTCAATTCGCTCATTGGAGTGGAACTCCAATCACAGACCGAAGTGGAAGACAGCGTAGCGATAGTAGTGACAGATGACGCATCACTTTGGAGCGATAGCGGCTCTGTCCGTCCGGAACTGAAGATAGCCATGGAGCAGATAAAGATTGCCGAGAGCGAAAAAAAACTGACACTCTCCAAGTATATGCCACAATTTTATGTGGGGATGGACGGAAGTTATTCCTCCCCCGGTTACAACTTCCATTCGGATATGGATCCCAATTATGCCGTATACGCTACAGTCTCCATGCCATTATTTGAATGGGGTAAACGTCGAAATGAGAAACGGGCTTCTTCCTTCAAAATGGATATGGCAGCTGAAAATCTGAGCAAAGTGACAGACGGAGTAAACCTGGAGATTCAAACGGCACGCAATTCCCTCCGGCAAGCAATAGAACAAGTGAACCTGACAAGAAACTCGCTGGACAAGGCCTGTGAAAATGAAACAATGGCTTTAGAACGCTATGGCGAGGGTAAGTCCTCTGTCATTGAGGTGATTGATGCCCAAACCTATCGCCAGCTGGCACAAATGAACTATGTACATGCCAAGGTTTCGGCACAGAATTATTATTCCGAGCTACTCAAAGCGCTCAACAAATACTAAATCATCAGAATTTATAGTATCTTTATCCCCTATGAAATGGACCACAATAACATATATGCTATTATTTTCAGGGCTGGGACTTTTCTCCTACTTCCTGATTGCCAACTATACGGATTTCTCACCTAAGACGGCTGAGGCGTTTTATTCATGGGGAGCGGTTGTCTTCACCATACTCGCATTCAATTTGGTGGGATATTCCACACTTCGATTGTCCGAATGGGTAAACAGGCAGTATGTTATTAATACTTTCCGGAAATGGAAGCTCGTCATGGTCTATATGAGTGTCATTTTCCTCTTTCTGATGTTGAACTACGGTGTATTCGTAACGGCTAAAATTCTGGCAAATGTAGAACCGATATTCAACTTCTCGCGTAGCGGTTGGAATTTACTGATAGTCGTGTGGATGGCAGAAATGGTAGTCATCGGGCTGTTACTCTCCAACCGTACCCTGCAAGCTAACTGGTTGTTACAACAGGAAGCCGCTAAATTGCAGATGGAGAACTCTCGGGCCAAATATACTGCCTTGCAAAACCAGCTGAATCCACATTTTCTGTTTAACAGCTTGAATACGCTGATTGCCGAAATAAAATATAATCCGGACAATGCGGTATGCTTTACCCAAAACCTATCATCCGTATACCGCTATGTTCTCCAATGTCAGGACAGGAACCTGATCCCGCTAAAAGAAGAATTAGACTTTATGAATTCCTACTTGTTCCTACACAAGGTTCGTTTGGGCGATTGCATCAGTTATGACTGCCGTATTCCCCCCGAATATATGGAACGGCAGATACCTCCACTTACCCTGCAATTATTGGTAGAAAATGTGATCAAGCACAATTCCATTTCCCCCGATAAGCCCATGACTATCCACATCGAAATAGACAATGAATATTTGGTAGTCAGCAATCCGGTTTCTCCAAAGAAAAAAAAGGACTCCTCGTCCGGGATAGGACTGAAAAATTTGTCAAATCGGTGTCGGCTGATGTCGAATAAGAATATTGTCATTCAGAAAGAAGATTCTGTTTTTACAGTTAAAATACCGATTATACAATGAAGCTAAATACAGTCATTATAGAAGATGAGATACCTGCGGCACGCCTGTTACACTCTATGGTATCTTCACTGCGCCCCGAATGGAATATTGAGATTATTCCCGGCAGTGTGGATGACGCTGTGGAATGGTTTGCCTCCCATGAACATCCCGAACTGATTTTTCTGGACATACATCTTACAGACGGAGATGCCTTCGACTTTCTGTCTGCAGCCAAGCCGAAATCAGCCGTTATCTTCACAACAGCGTATGATCAATATGCCATACGCGCTTTTTCCGTAAACAGCATAGATTATATACTTAAACCGGTAGACGAGCAACGCTTATCGGATGCTATCGCCAAATATGAGACCCTCCATGGTCAGGCATGGCTGAAATCGGAGAAATATATGGAAACACTGCTTGAGACATTGAAACATCCTGAAAAGAAATATAGAAGTCGTTTTCTTATTTCCGGAACCGATGAGTTCTGGTTGTTACGGGTGGAGGATATTGCCTATTTCTATTCGGAAGAAAAGACGACGTTTGCAGTCACCCCAAGCGGCCGGGAACATATACTGGACCTGTCTTTAAATAAACTGGAAGAACAACTGGATCCTGAACAATTCTTTCGTGTGAACCGGCAAATGATTCTTAACGTGGATGCCATTGACCGGGCAGCTCCCTTTTTTAAAGGAAGGATAAAGGTCGTAGTACATCCACCATTCAAATCGGACATTATCATAAGCGAAGGCAAAGCCTCTGCATTCAGGTTGTGGCTCAATTATTGATTAATATTTTTCAAGACAATCCTCTCAAATAAGGCCACATCCTGCCTCTCATCAATTTTTATTGAGCAACCAGTCATCAGATGGCCGGTTTTCTCTCCTCCACCGGTTCATTTTGTGTCTCCCATATCTCATTGTACCTGAACTAACTTGCCCGGCAGAATGTTATAACAGCACTAACTTAAAGAAGCAACCATTATGGAAAAGAACTTGATTCATAGTAATGAATTGCATTTCATTGACAAGAAACGCATTCACCGGGCAGTAGGACAGCTGGTTGAGTCATTGGAACTGGCAGCAGGTTCCACAACAGGATTCAATCTGTATGCAGTAGTAGAAAGTTATTTCACAGACCTGAACAAACGGAGAGAGATCAACCGTCTGCTCAATCCGGAACAAAATACTTGCGAAGAAACAGAAGAGGAACTCGAAACATACGGGAGGTAAAAACAGGGTATATACATTATATCAAAAGGGAGTAACACTTGGTGCAACTCCCTTTTGATATAAAAAAATCCGAAACTTTATGAAAGTTCATCAATCCTTTGCCTGATGCACCGTCAACTGCGGGAACGGGAACCCGATTCCTTCCTTGTTGAATGTAGCATAAATAGTCTTGTTCATATCAAAATAAACTCCCCAGTAATCACTGTTCTTCACCCAAACGCGGATCACGACATTCACACTGCTGGCATCCAAAGCATGAAGGGCCACGAAAGGTTCCGGAGTATTCAGGATGCGGCTATCGGCTGCAAGTATGCGGCGTACGGTACTTTCTACCTTATCATAATTCTCACCATACTCCACGCCGATGACCCAATCCACACGACGCGTCTCTTCACGACTGTAATTAGTCACTGTACCGCTGCTCAAAGCACCGTTAGGAATATAAATAACTTTGTTATCGGCCGTAGTAAGAATGGTATGAAATATCTGGATCTCACGCACCGTACCGGACACGCCCTGGCTTTCAATCCAGTCGCCGACTTTGAACGGGCGGAACAACAACACAATAAGTCCGCCTGCAAAATTCTGCAAGTTCCCGGACAACGCCATACCCACCGCCACACCGGCAGATGCCAACAGGGCAGCGAACGAGGTTGTTTCCACTCCCAACTTACCGATAACGGCTATAATCAGCAGGATCGTCAACAGTATGTTCACCAGACTCTTGATGAAGCTCTGAATACCGGCATCAATATGTCGCTTCATAAGAAGCTTAGACAGAAGTTTCTTGATGAAAGAGATAAGGAACCGTCCGACTACAAAAATTAGAATAGCGCCTATGATGCGCCCTCCGGCTCCTACTCCCCAATCTATCAGCTGCTGCATAAAAATCTGAAGTTTGCTGAAACCTTCTTCAGAAGTTTGGGCGGCAAATGCCGCCATAAATAAAGATGATAACATGATTAATTGTAGATTATAAATGATTAATTATTAGTCAGGGACAAAATTAACAAATAATTTCATTTCCCCGCCACTTTATTTGTACCTTTCGATCAAAAGAGATACTTTTGCATCCGATTTCAACTAAGGGGTGCCCTAATATGACGGGCTGAGAACATACCCATTGACCTGATCCGGGTAGTGCCGGCGGAGGGAAAAGAAGAAAAGTTCCCCTTTTCTATATTAATCATTAATCGTTAAAATTGCAAATGAAGAAGTATGCAATGGCAGCGTGTCTGTTTATGGCAGCGCTGAATGTCTGTGCACAGACAAAGGAAAAGGACAGCCTGCGGGTCATAGACTTGCAGGAAGTAGAGATTATCTCCACACGTGCCACAGGGACTACCCCGGTGGCGTTTACCAACATCAACAAAGACCAACTCAAAAAGCAGAACTTCGGCCAGGACCTGCCGTACCTGTTGAGCATGACACCGTCCGCCATCACCACCAGTGATGCCGGAGCCGGCATCGGTTATACGACATTGAGAGTGCGCGGTACGGACGGAACACGCATCAACGTCACCGCCAACGGTATTCCCATCAACGATGCCGAGAGCCACAACGTATTCTGGGTGAACCTGCCCGACTTCGCATCTTCCGTCAAAGACATGCAGATACAGCGCGGCGCAGGAACCTCCACCAATGGTGCAGGAGCGTTCGGAGCCAGCATCAACATGCAGACGGGAGACTTCTCCCTGAAGCCGTATGCCGAGCTGAACGGTTCGTACGGCTCGTTCAACACACACAAGGAGACGGTGAAAGTGGGTACAGGACTCATCAACGACCATTGGTCTTTCAATGCCCGCCTGTCCAACATCAGTTCGGACGGATACATTGACCGCGCATCGGTAGGACTGAACTCTTACTACCTGCAAGGCGGATATTACAATGACAACACTTCGGTCAAGCTGATAACTTTCGGCGGCAAAGAACGCACCTACCATGCCTGGAACTATGCCAGCAAAGAAGAAATGAAGGAGTACGGTCGCCGTTACAACTCCTGCGGATATATGTATACCGACGACAACGGCATAGACCACTACTACGAAGACCAAACAGACAACTACGTGCAGAAGAACTACCAACTGCTCTTTAACCATAACTTCACCTCTGCCTGGAACGTGAACGCAGGTCTGCACTATACCAAAGGAGACGGCTACTATCAGGAGTACAAGGACAACCGCAAGCTGGTGGAATACGGTCTGCTGCCGTATGAGCATGACGGTGAGACTGTAAAGAAGAGCGACCTTATCCGCAAAAAAGCAATGGACAATTGGTTTGGCGGCGGTATCTTCTCTGTGAATTATAAAGGCAGCCGCCTGCACGCATCCCTGGGCGGAGGATTGAACCGTTACGATGGCGACCACTTCGGCAAAGTACTGTGGGTAAAGAACTACATCGGCACCCTCGACCCCGACAAAGACTACTACCGCAACAATGCCACAAAGAATGACGGCAACCTCTACCTGAAAGCCGACTATGAATTGTGCGACGGCTTCAACGCCTATGCGGATTTGCAGTACCGCCACATCTCCTATAAGATGTACGGGCAGAATGACAAATGGAACAGTGTCACCGGCGACGGGCTGCAACAGCTTGCCATTCACGAGAAGTTCGATTTCTTCAATCCCAAAGCCGGGCTGTCATGGCAGATCAACCGCAACAACCGGGTGTACGGTTCTTTCAGCGTAGCCCACAAAGAGCCTACGCGTAACAACTATACGGACGGCAAGTTTACCGAACATCCCAAAGCAGAGCGTCTGTTCGACTACGAATTGGGGTACACCTTTGCCAACTCATGGCTGAATCTCGGCGCCAATTTGTACTACATGGACTACAAGGACCAACTGGTACTGACCGGCGAGCTGAATGAAATCGGCGAAGCCGTAGCCGCCAACGTCCCCGACAGCTATCGCATGGGCATTGAGCTGATGGCGGGTCTGAAGCTACCTTGCGGCTTCCAATGGGACATCAACGCCACCTTAAGCCGCAACCGCGTAGAGAACTTCACCGAAACCCTTTACGAGAACGAAGATCCGGCAGGTGAGAAGTGGAGCACTTATTTGGGCGACACCCATATCGCCTTCTCTCCCGATTTCCTGCTGAACAATCGCTTCGGCTATACATACAAAGGCTTTGAGGCATCTTTGCAATCGCAATACGTCAGCAAACAATACATGAGTAACCTGGATTGTAAAGACCATATCCTGGATGCCTATTTCGTCAGCAACCTGAACTTATCGTATACATTTGCGTTACCCAAAATAAAGTCGATAACCGTAGGATGCACCATCTATAATCTCTTCAACGAAGAATATGAGAACAATGGCTACGCAGGCAGCGGCTTCTATTATGAAGACGGCCAGAAAGTGCGCTACAACTACGCAGGATATGCCGCACAAGCAGGTACCAATGTATTAGGGCACATATCCCTGCGTTTCTGACACCCAAATACCTAATTATGAATGTCCCAACATTCGGCACCCAAGATTTGTTATGGAGCAAACTCTCGAAATCATCGGAACACTTGTAGGACTTCTCTACCTTTGGCTGGAGTACAAGGCAAGTATATATCTTTGGATAGCAGGCATCATCATGCCTGCTATCTACATCTTCGTCTACTACAACGCAGGTCTATATGCCGACTTCGGCATCAACATCTACTATCTTGGCGCTGCCATATACGGCTGGATGATGTGGAAGTACGGAGCGTTCCTCCGGCGGACAATCCTCAAAAAGACCGCCGCGAATATAGAGAACCCGCAGCAGAAACCACCCATTACCCGTATGCCGTTGCACTATCTGCTGCCGCTCACTGCCGTATTTGCCGCCACGTTTGCAGGCATTGCCTGGATACTCATAAACTTCACAGACAGCAATGTCCCCTTGCTGGATTCTTTCACCACCGCACTAAGCATCATCGGCATGTGGATGCTGGCGCGGAAATACGTAGAGCAATGGTGGGCATGGATTGGCGTGGATGCCGTAAGCGCCGGCCTGTACGTTTACAAAGGACTTGATTTTACCGCTGCATTATATGCCCTTTACACAATAATCGCTATCTTTGGCTACTTCAAATGGAAGAAGATGATGAAAGGATGATAAAGAAACAAGGTGATGAAAGAAGAATATAAAGGCACAACGAAGTTGTATAGCCGCTGCACCGAAGTCGAGGCAGTGGTTCTGGCTAACGGGGAATATCCTACGGCTTCCCTTCCCCTGCATATACTGGAAAGCGCCCCTTATGTGGTTTGTTGCGACGGCGGTGCAGACGAATACATCCGGCAGGGGCATATTCCCAATCTTATTATAGGCGATGGCGACTCCATCTGCGAGGAGAACCGCCGGAAGTACGGCCATCTGCTCCACTGCATCTCCGAACAGGAGACCAACGACCAGACCAAAGCCGTCAGCTACTTATTGTCACAAGGGAAACGCCGGATAGCCATCGTAGGCGCCACCGGCAGACGCGAAGACCATACTTTGGGAAATATCAGCCTGCTTATGGACTACATGCGTGCCGGAGCCGATGTATGTACTTATACAGACTATGGCGTTTTCATCCCTTGCCGGGACACGTGTACCCTCCCCTGCCGGCCGGGGCAGCAGGTATCTATCATCAACTTCGGCGCCCGCAGGCTGCATGGGATCGGACTGGTATATCCCCTCAGCGACTTCACCAACTGGTGGCAAGGCACTCTCAACGAATGTACCGGCACTGAGTTTACAGTCGAAGCTGAAGGAGAATACCTACTGTTCCTGAATTTCCCCATTGAGCCTTGAGATATCGGAAACGGGTAATGCCCCAAAGTATCAGGACAATCTTTTGTCCGGCACAATGCGACAGTCCTGCTCCGGTCAGATACTCATCAGATAGTGTTTGAAGTCCTCAAAGCCTTTCGACATAGGCAAGCTCTTCTTCTCGCCGCGCATAAAGGCCTGCAATTTTTCCGGTATCTGCACAGCCTCGCCGATAATCTTCTCTACCGTATCTTTGAATTTGGCAGGATGGGCCGTTTCCAGGAAGATACCCGTCTCGCCCGCCTGCAACCCTTCTTGCAACGCGCGGAAGCCACATGCCCCATGAGGGTCGAGCAAGTAATGATTGCCTTTCCATACCTCTTTCATGGTTTCGGCTATCTGTCCGTCCGTATAAGTGGCGCCGCTTATCTCGGCGGAGATAGCTGCGTGACTCCCCCCGTAAAGATCAAGCACACGAGCAAAGTTACTCGGATCGCCCACATCCATGGCGTTGGCAATTGTGGCAATGCTGGGACGCGGCGCATAAACACCCGTCTGCAAATACTGGTAGAAAATATCGTTACGGTTATTGGAAGCTATGAAACGTTTCACAGGCAATCCCATGCGCTTGCCGAACAGGCCGGCCGTTATATTGCCGAAATTACCGCTCGGCACGCAGATTACGGCATCACCGGCTTTTCCCGCACGCTTCAACTGGGCGTAGGCATAGAAATAGTAAAAGGCCTGCGGGAGGAAACGCGCCACATTAATGGAGTTGGCGCTGGTAAGTTGCATATGCTCATTAAGCTCCTTGTCCATGAAGGCGGCTTTCACCAGCGCCTGACAGTCGTCGAATGTGCCGTCCACCTCAAGGGCTGTGATGTTCTGTCCCAGCGTAGTGAACTGCTTCTCCTGAATTTCGCTCACCTTGCCTTTCGGATAAAGTACATAAACATGGATTCCTTCCACACCGAGGAAACCGTTGGCTACGGCGCTGCCCGTATCCCCCGAAGTGGCAACCAGTACGTTCACCTGCTTCTTGCCCTCTTTCCTGATGAAATAGCCCAGCAGACGCGCCATAAAACGGCCGCCCACATCCTTAAAGGCAAGCGTAGGTCCATGAAACAGCTCAAGGGAATAGATATTCTCCGTCACCTTCACCAAAGGCACATCAAAACTCAGCGTGTCATACACAATCTGTTTCAACGTATCTGCCGGAACATCCTCTCCAAAGAAAGCATCCGCCACCCGGTAGGCTATCTCCTGAAAGCCAAGCGTGTCAATGCTGTCGTAAAAATCCTGCGGCAACGGTTTGATGGCAAAGGGCATGAAAAGTCCTTTGTCCGCGGCAAGCCCTTTCACTACGGCCTCTTCCAAAGTAGCATCGGGCGCCTGTTTGTTAGTACTGTAATATTTCATAATTCTTTCATAAATTCATTTATAAACTCATCTTCTTTCATCATGCCATAGCTGCCGCTGCAAGCGGCAACCTCGTCGAATGTCTGCACCTCGTCCGGCTCAATGCCCGGATACCAGATGAAGAAAGGCACCGGCTCATTGGTATGCGTACGAAGCTCGCAAGGAGTGGGATGATCGGGCAAAACGGCAATGGCAACCGGCTCTTCCCAATCTTTCACCGCTTCATAGACAGGGCCTACGGCACGACTGTCCAAGTTCTCAATCGTCTGCATCTTCAAGGAAACATCCCCTTCATGGCCGGCCTCATCACTGGCTTCGATATGCAGATAAACAAAATCGTCCGTCTTCAGTGCATCAAGGGCCGCCGCCACCTTATTCTCGTAATTGGTGTCGTAAAGTCCGGTTGCACCTTCCACCGTCAGGCGACGCAAACCGGCATAGGTTCCGATGCCGTTAATCAGATCTACGGCGGAAATGACAGCACCTCTCTTCACCTGAGGGAACTTATCCGAGAGCTTTTCCATTTGCGGACGATAGCCGGGGCTCCATGGCCAGATGCTGTTGGCAGGGTCTTTGCCCGCGGCTGCGCGCTTCTTGTTGACGGAATGTTCCTTCAACAGAGCCTGCGAACGCATAATCAGGTCGTTTATTAAATCGGCAGTCTGCCGGGGAGTTAAGTCGGCTTCACCTTCGGGAACAGTGACATCCTCTGTGCCTGCCATCGGCTTCACCAGCAAGGGGCGATAGGGTTTCAAAGGAACATCGTGCGGGGGCGTGCAGTCAATGCGTTTGTCTCCGCCTTTTATGACCAGCAGGTGACGGTATTGCACACCTGTATGAAAGCGCACGCGCTCATCTCCCAAGTGTTCCTGCAGATATTTCACCAACACATCGGCCTCCTCGGTCGTGATGTGTCCGGCTGAATGGTTCTTTATATCGTCGCCCTCAATGCAAATAATATTACAGCGCATCGCCATTTCACCGGGTTTCAGGTCTACGCCGATGCTTGCCGCCTCCAGCGGGCCGCGTCCCTCGTACACTTTCGGCAGGTTGTAGCCCAGTACGGACATATTGGCCACCTCGCTGCCCGGATGGAAACCGTCGGCAACAGTCTTGAGCCTGCCCACGCGCCCCATTCGGGCGAGTTTATCCATATAGGGTGTTTTGGCTGCCTGCAACAAGGTCTTTCCGCCCAAAGACTTTACGGGCCAGTCGGCCATGCCGTCACCTAAAATAATAATGTGTTTCATCATTCTTCATTTAATTAAACGTTCGCAATGCTCATGATGTCCGCAAAGACACCCGCAGCCGTCACGCCTGCGCCGGCTCCGTAACCTTGTATCATCATGGGGTATTCCTTATAACGTTCTGTGGTCAGCAAGATGATGTTGTTGCTGCCCTCCAAACCATAGAACGGATGGTTCACACCTACTTCCTGCAAGCCTACGGATGCCTTGCCATTCTCCAGTTTGGCAACGAAACGCCAGTGTTTGTTCCCGGCTTCCAACACCTTGCGGCGTGCTTCAAAGTCGGCGTCAAGTCCCGGAACCTTCTTCCAGAAATCATCCAGCGAGCCTTCAAAGAAATCATCGGGAACGAACAGGTTCTTCTCCACATCGCTCTGTTCGATGCGATAGCCCGCTTCACGCGCCAGAATCACCAGTTTGCGAATCACATCCTTACCGCTAAGGTCGATGCGCGGGTCGGGTTCGGAATAACGTTCCTCCTGCGCCATCTTAATGGTCTTGCTGAAAGGAATGTCCGCACTGATTTTGTTGAAGATATAATTCAGCGTGCCACTCAGCACCGCCTCAATCTTCAGTATCTTGTCACCGCTATGTATAAGGTCGTTAATCGTATTGATGATGGGCAGGCCTGCACCGACATTCGTTTCAAACAGATACTTCACACCACGCTGGCGGGCTATCTGCTTCAGTTCACGATAGTTCTCGTATTCCGAAGAGGCAGCAATCTTATTAGCTGCAACCACCGACACATTATGCATCAGAAGGTCTTTGTACAAAGACGCCACACCCGCACTTGCCGTACAGTCCACGAATACGGAGTTGAAGATATTCATGCCGATAATCTCATCACGAAGCGTATCCAGCGAGCTTTCCTTGCCTTTCTCAGCCAACTCTTCACGAAAACGTCCCAGGTCGAACCCCTCGCGGCCGAACATCGCCTTGGAGGCATCGGCAATACCCACCACATTCAGTTGCAGGCCATTCTCCTGCATCAATCTCTGGCGCTGGCTGTGAATCTGTTCTATCAGACTGCCGCCCACCGTACCGACCCCGCAGATAAAGAGGTTCAGCACCTGATATTCCGACAGGAAGAAAGAGTCGTGAATGACATTCAAGGACTTGCGCAGCGACTTACTGTCCACGACGAACGAGATATTCGTTTCCGAAGCACCCTGCGCACAGGCTATCACATTGATACCGTTGCGTCCCAGCGTGCCGAACAGCTTACCGGCAATACCCGGCGTATGCTTCATATTCTCGCCTACAATGGCCACCGTAGCCAAATCTTTCTCCGCCTGTATGGGCGAAATCTCTCCCATTTCAATCTCCTTGGCAAACTCCTCATTCAGCACCTCACAAGCCAGGTCGGCATCCGCATTGCGCACACCGATGGAAGTGGAGTTCTCCGAAGAGGCCTGCGAAACGAGGAACACACTGATGCCGTTCTTTGCCAAAGCTTTGAAGATGCGATAGTTCACACCAATCACGCCAACCATGCCAAGGCCCTGCACCGTTATCAGGCTCGTATCATTAATGGACGAGATACCCTTGATGGCCTTGCTCTGCGGACTGGAGACTTCTTGCTTGATAACCGTTCCCGCCCCTTCGGGATTGAAAGTATTCTTTATTATAATAGGTATGTTCTTGTGGCAGACCGGATAAATAGTAGGCGGATACACCACTTTGGCCCCGAAGTTACAAAGTTCGGTAGCTTCTACATAGCTCAGTTCATTGATGGTATAGGCAGTGGAAATCACACGCGGATCGGCAGTCATGAAGCCGTCCACATCCGTCCATATCTCCAGTGCATCGGCATCCAGCGCCGCAGCAATGATGGCTGCCGTATAGTCGGAACCGCCGCGCCCCAGGTTGGTGACCTCACCGGTAGTCTTGTCCGTAGAGATGAATCCCGGAACCAGTACGCGTTTGGGCATATCCTTGAATGTCTCGCGCACCAAAGCGGTGGTAAGCTCCGTATCCAGCACATGCTTGGAATGCTTCTTCTCCGTCTTGATGAACCGGCGCGAATCGAACCATTCCGCACCTGTCAGTTGCGCTGCGATGATGGAGGAAAGGCGCTCGCCGTAACTTACAATCGTATCGGATGTCTTCTGCGACAAGTCTTTAATCAGGTAAATACCCTGGAAGATGTCCTTCAGTTCGTTCAGCAACTCTCCCACCTGACGCTGCAACGCCACTTGGGACTCGCCTGCCGGAATCACCTCCTTTATCATTTCCACATGGCGGTAGACAATCTCACGAAACTCATTCTCGTACGAAGCATCACCGGATGCCGCCATTTTCGAGGTATTGATCAGCTTGTCCGTAATGCCGCCCAACGCGGAAACCACTACTATTAAAGGTTCATTGATAGCTTCTACAATTCTCTTAACGCTTAAAATGCTGTTCGCAGAACCTACGGATGTTCCGCCGAATTTTATTACTTTCATTATATTGGTGTTTTTATTATTAATACTTGAAATACTCCCGGATGAGATGTTCATCACAGAGGATGCAGGGGTCTCACAGGGCTTTTTTCTTTCCCGCCACCGGAATCACGCGGAACTGCACAAGCAAATTTTGTGAGACGCTGCGGTTCTCTGTGACGAAAGCTAAATAAAATGACTGAAAATTAGTGTAACACGTAGAAACACAAAATACTATCCCCAACCCCTAAGGGTCATGGTGCACATGGATGTGACTGTATGTTGATAGTACTTGTTCATTGTCTCTTACTGCTATCGTTTATGATAAGTGTTGCAAAAGTAACAATAAAAATATTCAAACTATCACATTTTACGACTTTTTTGCGATAAAAATACATATTCGCTTCATTAAGGACAGAAATATGTACATTTCACGACTGACAGATTTGCACTTTCTGCCAAGGGAAGAGAGCAATCCGGACGCAGTTTTCTAACACTTTGCTATTGTTTTAGAGATATATTACTATCTTTGCATAGTAATCATGTAAGAATCGAGCGTATGATCCCAAATAATACTTCCGTTTTGTTAATTTACACCGGGGGAACTATCGGAATGATAGAGAACACAGAAACCGGAGCATTGGAGAACTTCAACTTTGAACACTTACAGAAGCATGTGCCCGAACTCCAGAATTTTACGTTCCGCATAGACACCTATCAGTTCGACCCTCCCATGGACTCTTCGGACATGGATCCGGATGCCTGGCGCAAACTCGTACGCATCATCAGCGACAACTACGAACGGTACACCGGCTTTGTCATCCTTCATGGAACGGACACCATGGCCTACACAGCATCTGCCCTCAGCTTCATGCTCGAAGGGCTCAACAAGCCCGTCATCCTCACCGGGTCGCAGCTTCCCATCGGCGTGCTCCGTACGGACGGCAAGGAGAACCTGTTGACGAGTATCGAGATCGCCACAGCGCGGCATCCCGGCGGACGTCCCTTTGTACCGGAAGTGTGCATCTTTTTCGAGAATCACCTGATGCGCGGTAACCGCACCACCAAAATCAATGCCGAAAACTTCAACGCTTTCCGTTCGTTCAATTATCCGGTACTCGCCTCCGCCGGCATACACATCAAATATAACAATGTGCAAATTCATACGGAAAGCACACAGGGCGGGTTGCAACCGCACTACCTGCTCGATACCAATATTGCCATATTGAAACTCTTCCCCGGTATTCAGGAGAGCGTAGTAGATGCCATCCTCTCCATAGAAGGACTGAAAGCGGTGGTGCTGGAGACATACGGTTCGGGCAATGCTCCCCGGAAAGAGTGGTTCCTTCGCCGCCTGCACGATGCCTGCGAACAAGGCATTGTGATTGTGAACGTCACCCAATGCAGTGCCGGTACGGTAGAAATGGAACGCTACGAAACGGGCTACCGGCTGATGCAGGCCGGCGTTGTATGCGGATATGACAGCACTACCGAATCTGCCGTCACCAAGCTGATGTTCCTGTTGGGGCACAACTACTCCCCCGCAGAAGTACGCGAATTGATGAACCGCCCCATTGCAGGTGAAATTACGATTACGTAACTATCTGGCTGACAACAAGGTTATAGTCCCACCCTTTTTCTTAGGGGTGGGACTTTATTCCCAATACGACTGAAAGCAGTTCCCAATACGACTGAACCTGCCTCCCATTACGACTGAAAGAGGCTCCCATTACGACTGTGTTCCCCTACCACTACCTCCTCCGGAAATACGCTCCGGACAACCGGACTTTTCAGGCAAAACAACAAAAATGCGGATCGGCATTAAAAACAACGCCCACCCTATCAACCCGGCGATGAAAAATCGTACCTTTGGGCAGTTAATTCTAATGGAAATTCTTTTATGGCAAAGGAGAAAACAGTCTATGTATGCAGCAACTGCGGACAAGAGTCGCCCAAATGGGTGGGCAAATGCCCGTCGTGCGGAGAATGGAATACCTATGTGGAAGAGATAGTGCGGAAGGAAACCGTAAACAAGCGTCCGGTATCGGGCATAGAGACAGCCAAAGCCAAGCCCGTCACTTTAAATGAGATTGCCGCTGACGATGAGCCCCGTATCGACCTGCACGACGCGGAGCTGAACCGCGTACTGGGCGGCGGTCTGGTGCAAGGTTCACTGGTATTGATAGGCGGCGAACCGGGCATCGGAAAATCCACGCTGGTGCTGCAAACCATGCTTCAGATACCGGAGAAACGCATTCTCTACATATCAGGCGAGGAAAGCGCCCGGCAGTTGAAGCTGCGTGCCGACCGCCTGACAAGCAACTCCGCCGACTGCCTGATTGTCTGTGAGACTTCTTTGGAACAGATCTATGTACACATAAAGAATACACGTCCCGACCTCGTTGTCATAGACTCCATACAGACCATTTCAACGGAAACGCTCGAATCCTCTCCGGGCAGCATAGCCCAAGTCAGGGAGTGCTCCGCCTCTATCCTGCGCTTTGCCAAAGAGACGCATACGGCGGTAATCCTTATCGGTCACATCAATAAGGAAGGAAGCATTGCCGGTCCCAAAGTGCTGGAACACATCGTAGACACCGTACTTCAGTTTGAAGGCGACCAGCATTATATGTACCGCATCCTGCGCAGCATCAAGAACCGCTTCGGAAGCACCGCCGAACTGGGCATCTACGAGATGAGGCAAGACGGATTGCGGCAGGTGAGCAACCCTTCGGAACTGCTTCTCACCCAAGACCATGAGGGGATGAGCGGCATAGCCATTGCTTCCGCCATAGAAGGCATCCGCCCGTTCCTGATAGAGACGCAGGCGTTGGTGAGCAGTGCCGTTTATGGAAATCCGCAACGCTCCGCCACCGGCTTCGACATACGGAGAATGAATATGCTGCTTGCCGTACTGGAGAAACGCGTCGGCTTCAAGCTCGCCCAAAAAGATGTATTCCTCAACATTGCCGGCGGACTGAAAGTCAACGACCCCGCCATCGACCTCTCCGTCATCAGCGCCATCCTCTCCAGCAATATGGACACAGCCATAGAGCCTGAGATATGCATGGCGGGAGAAATAGGGCTGTCCGGTGAAATCCGCCCCGTCAACCGCATCGAACAACGTATCGGCGAAGCGGAGAAGCTCGGCTTCAAGCGGTTCATACTTCCCAAATACAATATGCAGGGACTGAACACTTCCAAGCTGAAAATCGAACTTATACCGGTGAGAAAGGTGGAAGAGGCGTTCCGGGCATTGTTCGGATAAGCCCGCCACAGGGAATAGATCCTCTACAGGGGCACAGCGCCCCACTGAGTTTTTATTAATGAAGAAAAAAGAATATGATACAAGAATACCAACTGCGCATATTGCCCGAAACAGCGGCCAATGAACAGCGCCTGAAAGAATACCTCATACAAGAGAAAGGACTGAACATACGCGACATCACAGCTACACGAATCCTGAAACGCAGCATTGATGCGCGCCAGCGGACTATCTTCGTAAACCTGACCGTACGCGTCTATCTCAATGAAATGCCGAAAGAAGGCGAATACAGGGAGACTATATATAATAATGTGTCGGACAAACCGCAGGTGGTCGTCGTAGGAGCCGGTCCCGGCGGACTATTCGCCGCCCTGCGCCTGATAGAACTCGGCTTGCGCCCCGTCATCGTGGAGCGCGGCAAGAACGTACGCGACCGCAAAAAAGACCTCGCCTTGATAGGAAGGGAACAGACCGTCAACCCGGAATCCAATTACAGTTTCGGAGAAGGGGGCGCGGGAGCTTACTCGGACGGCAAGCTCTACACCCGCAGCAAGAAACGGGGAAATGTAGACAAAATACTGAACGTATTCTGCCAGCATGGCGCCTCGCCTTCCATCCTTGTCGACGCCCATCCCCACATCGGAACAGACAAGCTGCCGCGGGTCATAGAGAATATGCGGAACACCATTATCGCCTGTGGCGGCGAAGTGCACTTTGAAACGCGCATGGACGCCCTGATTATTGAGAATGACGAAGTGAAAGGCATCGAAACCAATACCGGACAGACCCTCCTCGGCCCCGTCATACTCGCCACCGGACATTCCGCACGTGATGTGTACCGCTGGCTGGCAGCCAACCAAGTGGAAATAGAAGCCAAAGGCATCGCCGTAGGAGTGCGTCTGGAACATCCGGCCGAGCTGATAGACCGGATACAGTACCACAGCCGGGACGGCCGCGGCAAATACCTGCCCGCCGCAGAATACAGCTTCGTCACCCAAGTGGACGGAAGAGGCGTGTACAGCTTTTGCATGTGCCCCGGCGGTTTTGTGGTTCCGGCAGCCAGCGGCCCCCGCCAAATCGTTGTCAACGGCATGAGCCCCAGCAACCGCGGCTCCCGCTGGAGCAATTCGGGAATGGTAGTGGAACTGCGCCCGGAGGACTTGGCCAATGACGAATTAAGAATAATGAGTGAAGAACCAACCGCACAACAAGACGGCGTAGCCGATCCCCGGCTTTCAACTCTCAACTCCCAGCTCAGCATGATGTACTTCCAAGAATCCCTGGAATACCTTTGCTGGCAACAAGGCAATATGAAGCAAACGGCGCCCGCACAGCGCATGGCAGACTTCACGAAGAAAAAGCTCAGCTACGACCTGCCCGAAAGCTCGTACGCACCCGGCTTAGTATCATCGCCCCTGCACTTCTGGATGCCGCCATTCATAGCCAACCGGTTGAGCAAAGGTTTCCAGCAGTTCGGCAAATACAGTCACGGCTTCCTTACCAACGAAGCCACCATGATCGGAGTGGAAACCCGTACATCATCCCCGGTCCGCATCATCAGAGACAAAGACACCTTGCAGCACGTCCGCCTGAAGGGGTTGTTCCCCTGCGGCGAAGGAGCCGGATATGCCGGCGGCATCGTTTCGGCAGGAATTGACGGAGAGAGATGCGCGGAAGCCGTAGGCCGGCTATTGCTATAAGAGTTCAGCCCTCAGCCGGTCGCACCAGGCTTTGATACGCCCGTCGGTCATCTCCGACTGATTCTCAAAGTCGAGAACCAAGCCGCACCATTCATTGCCGCGCAAAGCCTTCGACCGATTGAATGAATAGTCTTTAGTGGGAGTAAATCCCACTAAAGAAGCTCCCGCCTTCTCAAAAGCATCGCCCAGAAGCCCCAGCCCATCGGCAAAATTATCGGGATAATTCACTTGGTCACCCAAGCCGAAAAGAGCGACGCGCTTCCCTTTCAAGTCCAACGTCTCCAACTCAGGGATCAGTTCGTCCCAGTAAGTGGGCAGTTCCCCGTCAAACCAGGTAGACACCCCGATAATCAAATTATCATAAGCCTCAAAATCATTACCCCATGCCTGTTCGGCAGGGATAATGTCCACATTCTCCGCACCCAGGACTTTACGAATCTTCTTTGCCACTTGTGAGGTTTTCACAGCATTGGCAGCATAAAACAATCCTATTTTTTTCATAAACCGTTCATCTTTAATTAAAATTCCAACAGCTTCTTAGCCGCTTCATAAATCCGGTCTGCATCCGGCAGGACAGCACGTTCCAATATGGGATTAAAGCCCACAGGAGTAAAGGTCGACCCTACCCGCTGCACCGGAGCATCCAGATAGCGGAACATGTCCGAGCCGATGCCTGCGGCAATCTCCCCGCCGAACCCACCGAACACCTTATCCTCGTGTACGACCAATGCTTTCCCCGTCTTCTTCACAGACCCGTAAATAGTCTCCCTGTCCAGCGGGATCAAAGAACGTATATCAATGACCTCTACCTTCCATCCACCCTCCTTTTCGAGGCGTTCCGCCACATTCAGACAGAGGTGCGTTGTGTTGCCGTAAGTGATTATACTCAAATCGGAACCTTCCCTGCGGATACGCGCCTTGCCGAATGGAACCTCAAAGTCATCGGGTACCACCGTTGCCGCCTCCACCGAATTATACAATGCTTTCGGTTCCAGAAACAAAGTGAATCCCCGCGAGCGCATGCTCGTACGGAGCAGTCCGGCGGCATCATCCGCAAAGGAGGGATACACGATCCGCGCACCGGGCAGGGTGGCCAGCGCTCCCTCAATATTCTGCGAGTGGTACAATCCTCCGCCGATGTAACCGCCCGAAGCCAGACGCAACGTCACGTTGGGGACAAACTTGCCATTGCTGCGCCAGTATTCGTGCGTGCACTCCACATACTGCTCCACAGCCGGCCAGAAGTAATCGGCAAACTCCGCACCTTCTATCACGACACGTATTTTTGGGTCGAAACGGCTCATACCGTTTGCCGTACCCACAATATAGTCTTCGGCAATGGGAGCACTGAACACACGCGCCTCTCCAAACTCCTGCTGCATGCCCTTAGTGACATTGAAAACGCCGCCCTTGTCCTTATTGGCAACATCCTGCCCCCAAATAAACGTATCGGGATTACGCCGGAATTCCGCTTTCAAGGTTTCATTGATAGAATTCACCAGAAACACTTTCTCTCCTTCCGTCTCGTGATGCACGCCGTCCTTATACTTTTCAGGTTCATAGGGTTCGGGCAATACATAATTGAATATGGCCTCCGGATCAGGATCGGGAGCTGCCAGCGCCTTACGATTGGCTGCGGACAAGTCTTTCTTCGCTTTTTCCTCAACCGCTTTCAGCTCTTCTTCTGTGAAACGTTTGTAGCGCAACAGCATCCGGCGGAACTTCATCAAAGGGTCGGCAGCCTTGACATACGCCAGCTCCCCTTCATCGCGATAGAGGGTGTGTTTATCCGAATTGGAGTGCGAACCGATGCGCACACAGTTGGCATGCACAATCACCGGATTGCGGTTGAGCAATGCATACTCCCGCGCCTCAGTCATCGCATTCATCGAATCGAAAACGTCCTTACCGTTGCAATGGATGATTTTCAGGTTCTTGAAACCGGAAAAATTATCGGCAACCTTACGCGCCGCGGTCTGGTCCTTCTTCGGAACGGAAATGCCATACCCGTTGTCCTGCCAGACAAAAATGACCGGCAAACGCTCCAGGCTCGCACCATTGACAGCCTCATATACAAAACCCTCGGACGAAGCGGACTCTCCATGCGAGGTGATGACCACCCCTTTATGCCCGTAATACACCATGGCACGCGCCACACCGGCAGCATGCAGGTCATGCGTACCTGTTGCCGAGGATACATTCTCGATATGCCACTCCGGTTTGGCAAAGTGGTTGGACATGTGGCGTCCGCCGCTTCCCGGATCCGTAGCCTTCGAGATGCCGTTCAATATCAGTTCTTCGGGAGTCATTCCCGCCGAAAGCACCGTCAGCATATCCCGGTAATAAGGGAAGAGAAAATCTTCCCCTTGGGTAAACACTTGTCCCATTGCCAGCTGTATGCCGTCGTGTCCGGCATAAGGCGCATGGTACGACCAACCTAATGACTGCAACAGATAGGCAGGCGCTTTTTCATCAAGCGCACGCCCCAGAGTCATTAAATAGTACCACTTCTTCAACGTTTCCGTATCGGTGGTTTTTATATCATACTTCTTCATAATACTCATTTTTTGTTTTTACTCATTCCAGTTCTCCAGATAGTTCTTGATGAAATAGAGGAAATTGCCGCCCAGCGACCCGTCCACCACGCGGTGGTCGTAGGACAAGGAGAGATACATCTTATGTCGGATAGCTATCACATCCCCTTCGGGCGTCTCCATAACGGCTGGCTTCTTCTCTATCACCCCCACTCCCAATATGGCTACTTGCGGCTGATTGATGATAGGCGTACCGAACAGCGACTTGAACGTGCCGAAATTGGTAATCGTAAACGTACCGCCCGCTATGTCGTCCGGCATCAGCTTGTTGATGCGCGCCTTGGCAGCCAAGCCGTCTATCGCAATGGCAAGCCCGCTCAGGTTCAGCCTGTCGGCATCATGCACAACGGGAACAATCAGGTTGCCGTCGTTTTGCGATACGGCTATTCCCACATTGATATGTTTCTTGAACAGGATATTGTAACCTTCTACGGAGACGTTCACCTGCGGATAGGCAACCAGCGCTTTGGCAGTCGCTTCGGTAATGGCAGGCATATAGGTCAGCTTCACCCCTTCACGTTTAAAGAAAGCCTCCTTGTTTTTTTCGCGCCACTTCACCAATTTCGTCATATCCACTTCCACCAGGGTAGTGACATGCGGCGAAGTGTGTTTGGACATCACCATGTGGTCGGCAATCATCCGACGGACACGATCCATCTCCTTCACCTCGATACCCTCTGCAACAGAGGTAGCCGTTACAGGTGAAGATTGAGGCACTGCCGCCACAGCCGGCTTCGCGGCAGCAACGCCCGCCGCACCATTCTGCTTCTGTATGATGTATTGCTTGATGTCCTTTTTACTCAAACGTCCCTGATAGCCTGTACCCGGTATCCTATCCAACTCCTCCTGCAATATCCGGGCTTCGCGGGCCAATTGGAGAACCACCGGAGAATACCAGCGTTCATTCTCCGAACCGGCTGCCTGCGCTTTAGGAAGTTCCTGCACCGGAACCGGGGAAGTCCCTGCTCCCGTATTATCCGCAACCGGAGCCTTTACGCTTTCTTTCATACCGGCAGAAAGCTCGGAAGGCTCATCATCTCCGCCCATATCCACCACAGCCACCACCGTACCCACCGCAACGGTATCACCTTCCTTAAATAGTATCTCCACTATCCTGCCTGCCACCGGCGAAGGTATCTCCGCACTGACTTTAGCAGTATTCACTTCGAACAGCACGTCATCTTCCCGGATAACATCGCCCACTTGTACCGACCAGGAAACAATGGTTCCTTCGGTTATACTTTCGCCCAGCTTGGGCATCTTTATTTCAAATCCCGACATATAGTTAAGTTTTAAGTTATTAGTTCTTGATAATAAACAAATCATCCGGAAGTAAGGTTTTCCCTACGCCGGAGCTAATGCCACCCTATCGTATATCCACTCTCCACAAGCATACTTTTCTGCTTTTAATTGCCCGATCGCCGCCAAGTCCTCAGGAGTAAAACGATAGACGCGGTTATCTCCTCCCTCAAAGAAGAAGTGGAACAGCAAACGGGCAAAGCGCTTCAGAGGTACGGCAGGCAGCAGATACTCACTGATATTCGCCACCACACTGCGTACCGAAGGAACGGCCCGCAACACACGCGAACCGGGCAGCAGGTCCTCTCCGTCGCTCCTTCCACACAATGCGGCATCCAGCGCTTGCAGATTGGCGGAATACAGCAGGGTACAATGATACATCACCCTGTTCTTATGGATGCACTGCGCACTGCCCGACACTTTCCGATCGTCTACATAAATGCCCATCCGCTTGTCGGTGTACGCCACTATGCCGAGGCTTTCGAGAAAGTCCACCGTCTGCTGCAAGTAGTATTCGAAGTCGGGACGCTCCACCGTTTCCATAAAGCTCAGATTGAGGTTGCCCTCGTCATGGTAAACCGCCCCGCCACCGGAAAAGCGGCGTGCCAACAGGATATTATTCTCGTGTATATACTTCTCATCCACTTCCTTCCGCACACTCTGATGCTTTCCTATCACCACAGAAGGGACGGACTGCCACATCATAAAGAAGTTGTCTTTCTTTTTCTTCAGGAGATATTCTTCTGCCGCCAGATTGAAATACACATCCGTACAGCGGTTATCGATACAGAACATCACGCAAAAAGTGTTTCGTGAAAGATCTCTCCCACCGTGGGATGCGGAAATACGCTCTTCTGGAACTCCTCCACCGTATATCCATGCTGAACGGCAATGCCCGCCGCCACAATAATTTCCGATGCCGGATTGCCCAACAAATGGCAGCCGATGATACGGTCGCCGTCATCCAGCACCAGTTTGCACAATCCATTGCCCAGCTCGTTCTCGGCAACGAAACGACCGGAATACGCCATAGGCAGCTTCTGTATGTGATAACCGGTACCGAGTGCTTTCAGTTCCTCTTCGGTCTTTCCCACCCCGGCAACTTCCGGATTGGTATAGACCACACCCGGTATGCAGTCGTAGTTCATCGCATCCTCCACTCCCAGAATGTGATTAACCGCCACCTCACTCTCACGAATTGCCGTATGCGCCAGCATGGAACGGCCTGTTATGTCGCCACAGGCATAAACACGAGGATGGGAGGTCTGCATGTGCTCATCCACTTTCACACCGTTACGCAACAGTTCGACATTCAGCTTATCCAGCCCTGCTTGGCCGAGGTTTGCCTTGCGCCCTACGCTTACCAAAATTTTCCCGGCCTCTATCAGCGAAGCCTTGCCGTCTTTTTCAACGGTCACCCCTTCATGGGACACAGCCGTCACTTTCGTGCCCAAATAGAAGTTGACGCCACGCTTCAAATACTCCGAACGCAGCATGCCAGCGGTCTCCTTGTCCATTGCCCCTAATATTTCGGGCATCATTTCAACCACGCTCACCTTCACCCCCATACTATTGAAGAAGGAGGCAAACTCCATGCCGATGACACCGCCGCCGATGATAACCAGCGACCGGGGAAGTTCCTTACTTTCGAGCGCTTCTTTGGAAGTCCAGTAATCCGTATCGGACAATCCCGGTATAGGCGGAATAACCGTATCGGAACCGGTACACACCAGCAGGTAAGTGGCTTCATAGGTTTCGCCACCCGCCACGATGCGGAACATTCCATTCTCCTCACCCGCTATCACAGCTTCTTTTTCCACAATGGCGACCCCATACGAACCGACCGTCATCTTCACGCCGCCCGTCAGCTTCTTCACAACTTTATCTTTACGGTCGATAATCTTTCCCATATCGAAAGCGGGCGCATCGGGAACGGTAATGCCGTACTTGGCAGCGCCTTTCATCGTATCCCACAGCTTGGCAGAATACAACAGTGTTTTTGTGGGAATACATCCCTCGTTCAGGCATACGCCGCCTATGGCTTTCTTTTCAAACAAGACGGTTTTCAGACCGCCGGCAGCTGCTCTCTCGGCAGCCGTATATCCGGCAGGCCCGCCGCCGACAATAGCTATATCATATCTCATAACGTTAAGGTTTTAAGTTAGTTATCAACTACTAACAAATAATATAGCGACAGAGTTCTTCGTTTCGGCAAAATTCATTTCCTTAGTATTGCAAGGAGGATACAAAAATAATCCGTACTTTTGCGGGCAAACCCTGTATCCTTATGACAACCCCTGAAATAGCAATCGTCGCTCCCAACACACTTACCTCTTTGGGGCTGCAGAACCTTCTGGAAGAGATCATCCCGATGGCTACCATACGCGTGTTCCGTTCCTTTGCCGAACTTATGGACGACACACCCGATATGTATGCCCATTACTTCATCGCTTCCCAGATATATTTCGAACATACCGCGTTCTTCCTGCCCCGCAAACCCAAAACCATTGTATTGGCAGGCGGCGACAACCAGCCACAGCTGTCGGGAGTACCTACCCTGAACATCTACCAGGACGAGAAAAGCCTCATCAAAGATATTCTACGGCTGCACCGCTACGGACATCAGCAAGGGCATGTCGCCGCCAACACCCCCGATAACCACGACCTCTCCGCCCGCGAAATAGAAGTGCTGGTGCTCATTACCAAAGGGCTCATCAACAAAGAGATTGCCGACAAACTGAACATCAGTCTGACCACCGTCATCACCCACCGCAAGAATATCGTGGAGAAACTGGGCATCAAGTCTGTATCGGGACTGACCATCTATGCTGTGATGCATGGATATGTCGACGCAGACAGAATATGAAGCCGGTGGACAGTGATGAAATGATCAGCGAAAACTAACCATAATCCTCATAAATTAGGATTGCACATACTGGAGATTTCGCGTTACTTTGCAACCGAAATAAAACCAGTTATGAAACAATATAAGATTATCACCCTGATTTTGATGCTCCTCACTTCCGGCAACATGCTTGCGGAAGAGCTGGACACCTTGAAAGTAGTAGACGTAGAAGAGATACTCGTCATTGCAGCACCCAAAGAGAACCGGAAACTTCGCGAGCAGCCCACAGCCGTCACCCTGCTCTCACAACAGGATATGCAGGCAGCCCAAGTCAACTCCATCAAGAACCTGACGGGACTTGTACCCAACATGTTCATCCCCGACTACGGTTCACGCCTGACCTCCGCCGTCTATATCCGCGGCATCGGCTCACGCATCAACACACCCTCCATCGGCCTGTATGTGGACAATATCCCCTACATCGACAAGTCCGCTTTCGACTTCGACTACTCCGACATCGAACGCATTGACGTGCTGCGCGGCCCGCAAGGAACACTGTACGGGCGCAATGCAATGGGGGGACTGATTAAGATCCACACCAAATCGCCTTTCTCCTATCAAGGGACAGACTTCCGCATGGGTGCAGGCACGCACAATGCCTACAACACCTCGCTGACCCATTACCACCGGGTATCCAAGCGTTTCGCCTTCTCCACCGGCGGCTTCTATGACTACGAAGGCGGTTTCTTCCGCAATGCCGCCCTAAACAACAAGAAGATAGATAAAGGACAGTCCGCCGGCGGACGCTTCCGCGGTATCTACCTGCCCTCCGACAACTGGAAAGCTGACTTGAACGTGAGCTATGAATATAGCGACCAGGGCGGCTATCCGTACTACTACACAGGCAGCGTAAACCCCGCAGCCCAAAGCGAAGAGATGAAGCCCTACGTCGGCACAATCTCCAACAACCGCGAAAGCGACTACTACCGCAACCTGATGAACGCAGGCCTGAACCTTGAATATCAGGCACAGCACTTTACGCTAAGCGCCGTAACGGGTTATCAGTTCCTGAAAGACCGCATGTCCATCGATCAGGACTTTACAGCAAAAGACATTTATACACTGGAACAAAAACAACGCATCCACACATTGAGCGAAGAACTGGTGATGAAGAGCAAAGGCAACGGACGCTGGCAATGGGCTACGGGGGTATTCGGCTTCTATCAATGGCTGAAAACCGATGCCCCGGTGACATTCAGAAAAGACGGCATGGACATGCTGGACCAGATGCTGGGCAGTGTAATCCCTTCCAAGATTGAAGTCACCATGATGCCGGGCATGGGGCTGAACATATTACCCTCCCTCCAACTCGGCGGCAACGATTTGCTCATCAACGGCGATTTCGACACGCCGCTTCTCAACGGAGCATTGTTCCACCAATCTACATTCAGGGACCTGTTCGGCCTGAGGGGACTGTCTTTCACAGCCGGATTGCGCCTGGATTATGAAAAGATGAAGATGAACTACAACTCCGGTACTGCAATGGACTATACGGTAGGCATCAAGGGAGAAATGGTACGTGGCGGACAAATTATCAAAGAGATACCGATGATGCCCGAAACGTCACTCACCGTACAGTCGCGTTATCAGGGCTCCATCGACAAAGACTACCTGCAACTGTTGCCTAAGTTCGCCCTCCAATATGATTTCAAAGACAATCTGGGCAATGTCTACGCAACCGTAAGCAAAGGCTACCGTTCGGGCGGATACAACATTCAGATGTTCTCCGACCTATTGCAGTCGAGCTTGAAGAACGACATGATGAGACAAACGAAAGAAGAAGTCCTGAAAGCCATAGAGAACTCTCCCGGTGCGTCTTACAAGGATCTCATCAGTGAAAAGTTCCCCGATGCGGGCAAGAATCCCGACGCTCGTTCCGCCACCGAGTATAAGCCGGAGCAGACGTGGAACTATGAAGTAGGAACTCACCTGAACCTTTTCAATAACCGCCTGCGTACCGACGCCGCATTCTTCTGGCTGGAGACACGCGACCAACAGATCTCACGCTTCGCAGGAGCAAGCGGCTTAGGACGCGAAACGGTAAATGCAGGCAAAAGCCGCAGTCTGGGCGCCGAGCTTGCCCTGGCCGCAGCAATTACCACCGATTTTACGGTGAACACCAGCTATGGCTACACGTATGCCACTTTCAAGGATTACGCCACCAATGCCCGCGTAAACGGGCAACTTCAGGAAGTGAGCTACAACGGCCATTACGTGCCCTTCGTCCCCAAACACACGCTGACCGTAGGCGGACAGTACATCTTCCGCATCAATGCGGGATATTGGCTGGACCGCATCCAACTGAATGTCAACTATACCGGTGCGGGACGCATCTACTGGACAGAAGAAAATACCGTCAGCCAGTCTTTCTACGGCACTCTGAACGGCCGCGTCAGCTTTCAAAAGGGACGCGGGCAGATAGACCTCTGGGTGCGCAATGCTTTGGACAAGGATTATGCCGCTTTCTACTTTGAGAGTATGGGCAACAGGTTCATGCAGAAAGGACGTCCCATCCAGGCAGGCATCGAACTGCGTTGCAGGTTTTAGCCGACAGAGGAACAAACCCTTTCGGCAAGAATGGAATTCCTACTCGTTGATTGCCCCGCAATGCGGACAAACGCCTTTCGTCCCTATCTTTTGTCCGCAATTGCCGCAACGATAACGGGATGCCTCCAGCGATGAGCGCAGCTTCCTGAAGAACACCCACACGAATACGGCAATAAACAAATATCCGATATATATCTGCGTAGTCAATATAAAGAAGAAATAACAGAAGATACAACAGGAAGCCAGCCCCAGCAGATAGAACACAGCCGCCGCCGGACTCAGCAGACGGAACAAATCGTCGAGAACCGCCAGCAAGACAATGACGAACAGCCAAAGGCTCATCAGGAAAACAGAAAGCACCAACGGAACCCTAAACGGCGAAAGCGTAGGATTGAAATAAAAATGCTGCCACGTCTCCGGCACAAATACCTGCATAGACTCGTACACCGTAGCGCTGAATGCCAGCAGCAAGCACAGCAACAGCGGGTATACGCTGTCTATATCATTGAAGCAGACCATTTGCAACTGCTTGCGCCGGAACGCACGAAACAGCCATACCGCCACAAACAATGCAAAGATTACGATGAAATAAGAAGCATGCGTCTCACTGAACAGGTAAATGGCCTGTGAGATGCTGTCCGTAGGGACAAATGCCCGCATCATATCCTTTTCCCGAATCCACCCCTGTACCTCCTGTGAATGGGCGAGCTTCACCCATACGCTATCCACACTGTCTGCCGGATGAATGGCAAACTCCGCTACCACAACCCTGTCGCCCCTGTACAATGTGTTATAGCAATCCTTTACAGGCAGGCAGGCGATAGTTACCGAGTCATCCAGCAGTTCCAAATTTGTATCCCACGTATAATGGCGTTCGTACAGATACCTCAACGAATCGCGCGTCCTCATCCCCAGCTCCCCGTCTTCCAAGTCGGGACGGGGATAATGGCAAGAGGCAAGACAAGGCAGAAGTAAAAGCAGGAGATATAGCGGATGCAGTATAAGGCATAAGGTACGGGACACACTGCGTACAGTAACGTTATGCTTACGGTTGCTCCTATTTAATTCTGCTTTATGCATCTCCCACATCTTATTTGTTATATCCTATGTTTTATACTCTTCGTCCGTTATATCCCATACTTCATGCTTTCTGCTTCAAACCTCCCGTCTCACTCTCCGCTCACCTTCATTTGGCAGTTCTTACAGTCAAAAGTCAGGCGAAAGCGCTTGCCGTCCGTCCCGACCAGGTAATAAGGTTCCCGGTATGGAGAGTGTCCCTTTTGATGCGTAGGACACCAGCCCATGCTATAACGCAGGCAATGCTTACAGAACATCAGTACGGCTTCCGGTACGGCCTGCTTCTCGTATGCCGGTTCTACGGAAGTAACCCCATGTTCCAGATAAAAGCTACGGGCGGATGTATTCATCACATTCCCCAAATATGTCAGGGACTTCATCGGGAAACAATGCCGGGTAGGTTTCCAAACATGCAGTTCACGACGGTAAGTGATACGGCGGGCCGCTATCAGCCTGTCTGTCACTTGGCGACGCCAATCTGCTATCACCGAAGCCGGTATGAACCAGTTATGCGACAGGTTGATCGCAACAGCGGGAGCAGCCTTCACAGAAGTATCGTCCATACCTCCCAAAGCCACGACCTCAAAAGGGGTGTTACCTAATTTGCCAAGCTGGGTACGCAGATGCTCCTGTTGCGGAGTACGCGCCAGCTCTTTTGAACAGGGGAATGACAATGTCACACGATTCCCGTCTTCATCTGCGGCAGTCAGGGCAAAGCCCGAAGGGGTATCTGCCAGTTCCCACTCAATGCCTATTTTGCGTTCGGCAGACTTGCGGGAAAGGATGCGTTCAAACTCCTGATCGAAATTTCGATAGAGACGGGTACGCGGTTTGATGCGGGGCACTTCGCCTGCCGGATAGAGTTTGTTGCCATCCACCCGGTTGATACGGAAACCTTTCAAACGACCCTGCTCATCAAGGAAACAAACACCGTCTCCGTTATGGAAAGGCTTCACCCCGGCTACGGTAAGGTAATTGCCGCGTTGCTCCTTCATCGTTCCCATTTCCTCACCCAGGGATTTCGGCGTATCGAAAGAGGATATCTCCCGTTCGCGGCCTTGCAAGAAGTAGTGGGTAAAACCGCGGCTGAAGCTCTTGTCCAGCTGAGGAACGAAATCGAAGCGGCAACTGCCCGAAGAAGCGCGTACATACTCTCTACGACGGGCAAATATGGCATCCAGCTTTTGGCGGTAGGCAGCTGTGACATTCTTCACATAGGAAACATCCTTCAGCCGCCCTTCTATCTTCAGAGAAGAAGCTCCGGCATCCAACAGGTCTTCCAGAACTTCACTTTGATTCAAGTCTTTCAGAGAAAGCAAGTGCTTGTCACGTACGATTGTTTTTCCGTCAGCATCTACCAAGCTAAACGGAAGGCGGCAGAACTGTGCGCACTCCCCCCGATTGGCACTTCTGCCGAAACACGCCTGACTGACGTAGCACTGGCCACTGTAACTCACACAAAGCGCACCATGCACAAAGACCTCCAAAGGCGTCTCCGGACAAGCCTCGTGGATATTGCGTATCTCGTGCAGTGAAAGCTCGCGCGCCAATACCACCTGACGAAAGCCGGCATCCGTCAGGAAACGGACCTTCTCCGGTGTACGGTTGTCCATTTGCGTACTGCCATGCAAAGGTATAGGCGGCAGGTTCAAACGGGTAATCCCCATGTCCTGGACTATCAACGCATCCACACCGATACGGTACAAATCCCAAATCATCCGTTCCGTTTCGGCAAGTTCTTCTTCTTTCAAGATCGTATTCACCGTAACATAAACACGTACATTATACAAATGGGCATACTCTGCCAAGGCGGCAATATCTTCCAGGGAATTGACCGCTGCCGCACGCGCACCAAACTTCGGCGCACCTATATACACCGCATCCGCACCATGATTGACAGCCTCAATGCCGCACTCTAAATTTTTGGCAGGAGCCAACAGTTCTATTTTTCGTTGCTTTATCATATTTTCACCACAGAGGGACACTGAGTTCCACAGAGTTTTCGGAATTATTACTTGATCTCTTCAATATTGAACGGAGTCTCCTGATATACAAAGTAGTTCAGCCAGTTGGAGAACAACAGGTTGGCATGAGCCCGCCAACGCACCAACACCCCCTTGTCAGGATCATCGTCCACATAGTAATTGCGGGGCATATCAATGGGTAGTCCCTTACTCAGGTCACGACGGTATTCCGTATCGAGCGTCAAAGGAGAATATTCGGAATGGCCGGTCACAAAAAACTCACGTCCGTTACGCGCCATCACCATATACACTCCCGCATCTTCCGACTCCGAAAGCAGGGTCAGCTCGGGAACCTTCAGAATATCTTCCTTGCGGATCTCCGTATGACGGCTGTGGGGGACATAGAACACATCGTCAAAACCACGAAAGATAGGATACAAAGGTTGCAAGGTACGATGTTCGAATATGCCGAACATCTTCGCATCCAACGGATATTTGGGCACGCCATAATGGTGGTAGAGCCCGGCTTGCGCCGCCCAGCAGATATAAAGAGTGGACGTGACATGCGTACGCGCCCAATCGAATATTCCGGTTATCTCATCCCAATAGGTCACTTCCTCAAAGTCCATCTGTTCCACAGGAGCGCCGGTAATAATCATACCGTCGTATTTCTCGTCGCGCATCTTGTCAAAGTCCGTATAGAAAGCTTTCATATGCTCTATCGGAGTGTTCTTGGAAGTATGGCTTTTGATTTTCATGAATGAGATTTCCACCTGCAACGGAGTGTTGGAAAGCAAACGCACCAAATCGGTCTCCGTCGTAATCTTCAGCGGCATCAGATTCAGTATGACAATCCGTAGCGGACGAATGTCCTGCTGGGTTGCACGCGAATTATCAATAACGAATATATTTTCCTCTTTCAGCAGCTCTATCGCGGGAAGTTTATCGGGTAAATTTAAAGGCATAAGCTCTGTTCTATGGTTTAACTAATTACTGTTTACGATTTTAGCGTGTAAAGTTAGATAAAAAATCAGAGTGCCGTAAATAATTGGCGGAAGTTTTTGTTGAATTAGACTAGCCGATACGAAATATTAATATATATTTGCGGTCTGTATCTACCTATATGTGCCAAAAAAGAAGAAAGAAAAGGCCAAGCAATCAATTGTGACAACGGCTGGCAAGCAGCAGAAAGAGTAAATAACTTTCTTATATAATTGCGGTTCCTCTCAATCTAAATTTCTCGACACACACAAGTATTTGAGAATGAACCAAAGACGGGAAGATTTTCGTCTTACAAATTATTATATATGAAAAAACAAAAAGACCTTTTCAAGAAAGGCAGTATTCTGTTGTGTTTTATTTTTGCCATAGCGGCTGTTTCTTGCGTCAATCAAATCAATGATGAAATCCGGGAAAGCAATATTCCCATCTCCTTTGTTGCAAAAGCGAGCAAGGGCAACACTAAAATAACGAAAAACACATTTGAGACCGGAGACAGAATGGGTGTATTTGCCATGCTGACCGGTAACGGCTTAAGCGAACAGCGTTACATCGACAATCTGCTTTTGGAATGTGGTGAAGGGACAACACTGATTCCCAAGAAAGAAGTTTTCTATCCGGAAGGAGATGCCACTCTGGATTTTATAAGCTATTATCCCTATCAGGCAGCCGGAATGGGCGGAGGCAGTTCTTTACTGCATGTCACAGTACAGGCGGATCAGAGCAAATCCTCCAATTACAGCTTATCCGATTTCATGACAGCACGAACCGAAAACATTGCCAACAGTAAAGAAGCCGTAAGACTGACCTACAAGCATCAATTTGCAAAAATAAAAATAGTTCTTACTCCCAAAGACGGAGAGAACGTAAATGATATGCTCAAAGCCAATCCCCGGATCATAGCTACCGGCTTCAGGACACAGGCGCTATACGACCTGCAATCGGACGAACTATCCGAAGTGGATGAAGAAAGTGAAACGGACATTATACCTTCCGGCGTATGGAAGGAGACCGGCAACGGACTGTCCGGTAAAGAGTTCATTGTCATTCCGCAAACACATTCCGACAGCAAACAGGCTTTCAGCTTAGAATGGAACGGTAAAATCTATGCCTGCTCCCTGCCCTCAGCCATTATCAAAGAAGATACGGAATTGGAAATCCAGATCAACGCATTACAAAATGCCGGCGAATCCCTGACCGGCGTAATCGCCAGCATCAAAGAATGGGGAGCAAGCGAACAAGGAGACAGCGAAAATGAATATGACATCACTGCTATCCACACAGCCTCTTTGTCGTTCAAGACATCCGGTGTATATAGAGTATATCGCCAGGGGAAACCGGTAGCAGAGATCTGCCGGGAATATCTCCATACCCCTGCCGATGATGCAATAAATTCCAAAGCCATTGTGGTCTACCCCGTATCGGACAACGGTCGGACCGACCTGAACAATGGAACCGTTTTACAACTGCCCGACAAAACCGCCGCAACGCATGGCGGCAAAGTAAGCTGGAATGAAACGGACAACTCACTGGCTTATACAGGTGGACACTCCGGCCCCATTGAAAAATTCTACATCGATGGGGACCTGAAGATTGTTACAGAAAAGCCCGACAAAGCATTGACTGTCAATGTAAGCAGCTACACAATCAGAGATATACGGAACGGAATATTGCAATCTTATCCTATCGTAAAAATAGGAACACAATACTGGATGAGAGAGGATCTGCAAACCGCCTACTACAACGACAGTAAAAACATCCCTATACAAAAGATATTAGGAACAGGAGACAGATGTTTCCAATATTCCGTTCCCGGCTTCCTGCTTTATAACGGCGAGGCGGTACTTACCGGCAAATTAGCTCCACTGGACTGGAGAATACCGTCGGACAATGATTGGAACAGGTTAAAAGAGTACATAGCCGGAAATGCTTCCGCACTGAAAAAAACAGGAACATGGAGTTCGGATACCAACCCGGCGACAAATGAGACAGGATTCGGCATTGCCCCCAAAGGATTGCTGCTGGAAAGAGATAATGCAACAACTTTAGTAAACCCGGCCTCATCAACCGCCTATTGGACACGCAACGGCATGCAGGAACAATTGGACAAAGTAGTGATAATCACAAACAGCAATAATGACATTGAATTTAAAAACTCCGTCAAACCGGAAGGTAAGAAGTACTATAACGGATTTTCCGTCCGTTGCATAAAAGAATAGCCTGTCCTTCGGGGCATTTCTCATTTCTTTTTCGTATTTTTGTTCCCAATGTGCAAGGATTTTGCCAATTAGACAAAGACAACGAAGAAGAAATGAGAGTAATCGATCTGATAAACAGTAACGAAAAAACAGCTTTTTCTTTTGAGATATTGCCCCCGCTGAAGGGCACAGGCATCGAAAAGTTGTACGAAACGATAGATACATTACGGGAATTTGACCCTAAATACATCAATATAACCACACACCGCAGCGAGTACGTGTATAAAGACCTCGGCAACGGACTGTTCCAACGCAACAGACTTCGCCGCCGTCCGGGCACCGTATCTGTTGCCGCAGCCATCCAAAACAAATATAATATAACGGTGGTACCGCATATTCTTTGCAGCGGCTTCAGTCGTGAAGATACCGAATACGTATTGCTCGACCTGCAGTTTCTAAATATTACAGACCTTTTGGTGCTGCGCGGAGACAAGGCGAAGCATGAATCCGCTTTTACGCCCGAAAGCAACGGTTACCTGCATGCCATTGAGTTGCAAGATCAGATTAATCAGTTCAATAAGGGCATTTTTGTAGATGGTTCCGAAATGACGGTAACAAATACCCCCTTTTCATACGGAGTAGCCTGCTATCCGGAAAAGCACGAAGAGGCTCCCAACATCGATACGGATATCTATTGGCTGAAAAAGAAAATGGAAAACGGAGCAGAATATGCCGTTACCCAATTATTCTACGACAACCGGAAATATTTCGATTTTGTGGAACGTGCCCGCCAAGCAGGAGTTACCATCCCTATCATACCGGGCATCAAGCCATTTAAAAAGTTGTCGCAACTCAGTATGATACCCAAAACATTCAAAGTGGACCTACCCGAAGAGCTGACAAAAGAAGTATTGAAATGCAAGAATGACGCCGAAGCGCAACAAGTGGGCATTGAATGGTGCGTACAGCAATGCAAGGAATTAATGAAACACCATATTCCCAGTATTCATTTCTATTCCATAGGCGCGGTAAACAGCATAAAGGAAGTAGCCAGACAAATTTATTAACTTAAATATCACCGTCGTGTTTTTTAAAGATGTAATCGGCCAGGAAGCAGCCAAACAGCGATTGATACAAGAAGTGCAGGAAGGACGTATCCCTCATGCACAACTTTTCTGCGGCCCGGCAGGAACCGGAAAACTTCCGCTTGCTTTGGCTTACGCCCGTTATATCTGTTGCCCGAACCGTACGGAGACTGACGCATGCGGTACGTGTCCCTCGTGTGTAAAATGGAATAAACTGGTACATCCGGACGTACACTTCGTATTCCCCATAGTGAAAAGCGCCAAAGGGAAGAAGGAAGTCTGTGACGACTACATAGCCGATTGGAGACACTTTGTGCTGAACAATCCTTATTTTTCGCTGAACCATTGGTTGAACGCAATGGGAGCGGAAAACGGGCAGGCAATTATCTACGCAAAGGAAAGCGATGAAATCACCCGTAAACTCAGTTTGAAATCCAGTGAAGGCGGATATAAAGTGACTATCGTATGGCTGCCGGAAAAGATGCATGAAGTCTGTGCCAACAAATTATTAAAATTATTGGAAGAGCCTCCTGAAAAAACGGTATTTCTTCTGGTATCCGAAGCTCCCGAGATGATATTGTCCACTATCCTCAGCCGTACACAGCGTTTCAATATCCGCAAAATAGAGGAAACGAGCATAGCAGACGCCTTGCAACGAAAGTATGGCGTACAGCCCATAGACAGCCAGACCATAGCGCATCTGGCAAATGGGAACTTCATCAAAGCATTGGAGACGATCCACCTGAACGAAGAGAACGAACTCTTTTTTAATCTGTTCATCAGCCTAATGCGTCTTTCCTATCAACGAAAAATACGGGAGATGAAACAATGGAGCGAGCAACTGGCTGCAATGGGACGCGAACGTCAAAAGAACTTTCTGGAATATTGCCAGCGCATGATACGGGAAAACTTCATCTATAACCTACACCGGAAAGAAATGAATTACATGACTCTGCCCGAACAGAACTTCGCCACCCGCTTTGCCCCGTTTGTCAACGAACGTAATGTGATAGGAATCATGGACGAACTAAGTGAAGCGCAGATACACATTGAGCAGAACGTGAACGCCCGCATGGTATTCTTTGATTTCTCCCTGAAAATGATTGTATTATTGAAACAGTGAGAAAAAAATATCGTAGGAGGATATTTCCAAATGATGGGGTGATAAAACAATAAGATAAGAGAATTAATATAAAGAGAATTTGAATCGTAAATAAATAAAGAAAGAGATGGAATTTAAACTACATAACGGAAGCGGCGGTCTCTGCTGTAAAAGCTGCGGCAGGCAAGACAAGCAACTGAACACCTATGATTGGCTTGCCGACATTCCCGGCAATGCAGAAGAATCGGAAATGGTGGAAATCCAGTTTAAAAACACCCGTAAAGGTTACTTCCGCAACAGCAATAAAATACCTTTGGAAAAAGGTGATATAGTGGCGGTAGAAGCTACTCCCGGACATGATATAGGCGTGGTGACCCTCACCGGCCGGCTCGTCCCGTTACAAATGCGCAAAGCAAATATAAAGTCGGAAGCGGACATAAAACGTATCTACCGCAAAGCCAAACAGGTGGATATGGATAAGTACAATGAAGCGAAAGCACGTGAGCACAGCACAATGATTCGTGCCCGCCAGATAGCCCTCGACCTCAACCTCAACATGAAAATCGGTGATGTGGAATATCAAGGAGACGGCAACAAAGCTATTTTCTACTACATTGCCGATGAACGCGTAGACTTCCGCCAACTAATTAAGGTGCTTGCCGACGCTTTTCACGTGCGCATCGAAATGAAACAGATCGGTGCCCGCCAAGAAGCCGGCCGCATCGGCGGTATCGGACCTTGCGGTCGTGAGCTGTGCTGCGCTACGTGGATGACGTCCTTTGTTTCCGTATCGACCAGTGCAGCCCGCTTTCAGGACATCTCACTGAATCCGCAGAAACTGGCCGGACAATGCGCCAAATTGAAATGCTGTCTCAACTACGAAGTAGATTGCTATGTGGAAGCACAAAAACGCCTGCCTTCCAAAGAAATCGAGTTGGAAACCAAAGACGGTGTTTTCTATTTCTTCAAAGCTGATATCCTCAACAATCAGATAACCTATTCCACTGATAAAAACATTCCGGCCAATCTGGTCACAATCAGCGGCAGGCGCGCCTTTGAAGTTATCGGCCTGAATAAAAGAGGAATCAAGCCGGATTATCTATTGGAGGAAACACACCGCTCCGAACCTAAGAAGCCGGTGGACTTGCTGGAACAGGAAAGTCTGACCCGCTTCGACCGCAACCGCAAAAACAAAAATAGCGGAGACGGCAACAACGGTAACGGAAATAATAATGGAAACCGGAACAAAAAGAAGAAAAAAAGTTCCAATAACCGCCCCCAAGGCAGCGAACAACCAGCCACCCCGCAACCGCAAGAACAGCAGTCCAAACCTCAAGGGAATGAGAAACGGGCACAAGGAGATGAGAGACGCCCGCAACGGAACAACAATAACCGCAAGCGCCCTCACAACAACAAACCTAAACCCCAAGGGGATAAACCTGTTCGAGATGACAAACCGGTTCAAGAATAAAACAAAACATCTGAAATATATCATTCTGCTGTTTATCGTAGGCGCATTGGGCGCTTGCGATAAACAGACTGTATATCATGCTTTCCGGTCTGTTCCCCAAGAAGGTTGGAAAAGACAGGACACATTGTTTTTTGATGTCGCTGTGCCCGACTCACAGACTTACTACAAACTGACCGTAGAAATCCGAAACCGAAACACCTATCCTTATCAAAACATAAACCTGTCGGTCGGTTACGAAGATCCGGAAAGCAAAAGAGTACAGGTAGACACGCTGAAAGCCGTCTTAGCCAGCAAAGAAGGAATCTGGAAAGGAGACGGCTGGGGTGGTTTATATCAATCGGCATTCTCCGCCGGCAGCATCAAAATAGGGAGGTCCGGCAATTACCTCTTCAAGATAGCTTATACATTACCGGATGAGATTCTACCCGGCATCAACGATGTAGGAATCAAACTACGACGATAACATCACATATCCCTGCGAGGATATTACACCAGTCTTCTATTTCTTCCCGCATCGATACGCAGGAATATGAACAACAGTATCGTAAAGCCCCATAACGAAGAACCTCCATAACTAAAGAAAGGCAGAGGGATACCTATTACGGGAGTCAGCCCAAGTACCATTCCTATATTAATGAAAAGATGAAACAGAAAAATACTCAGCACCGAGTATCCGTACACCCTCCCAAATGCAGACTGTTGCCGTTCTGCCAGTACTATCAGACGAAGTATCAGTGCCAGGAACAGAAGCAAAACGGCCGTTGAACCAATAAAACCCTCTTCCTCGCCCACTGTACAGAAGATAAAATCCGTATCTTGTTCAGGAACGTATTTAAGTTTGGTTTGCGTACCGTTCAGAAAGCCTTTCCCTGTCAAGCCGCCTGACCCAATGGCTATTTTCGACTGATTTACGTTATACCCCGCCCCTGTCAGATCTTCTTCCATACCCAACACAACTTTAATGCGGATCTGCTGGTGAGGTTCCAATACTTTATTGAAGAAATAATCGCTGGAATAAAGAAAGCCTATCGAGCCTATGGCAAACAAGCCTATAAGAAGATAACTCAAATGGCGCTCGCGCAAAGAAAGATAAAACAAATAAAACGTTACAACCACACATAATCCCCATTGCACCCATACAAGGTTGAAAGGGGCGACATACTCTGAAATAATATAAGCTATGAGCAATACCACAGAAGAACCACCGATAATATTACGAACCGGCTCCCACCTCTTTTTATATACCCATACCATTCCACCGGCGAAAAGCAGCACCATCGACAATACGGCAAACTCTCCGATTGGGGTTGGGGTATCTGCTATAAGAACCTGGTCAAAACGGATTCCCACCACAAAATATACCACAGCGCAAATACCGGAAAAGAGCACCACTCCGGGCATACCTTCACGATAAAGCATCAGAAAGAAAGCGGTATACACCAATGCAGAACCTGTTTCCCTTTGAAGTATAATCAGTACCAACGGCAGAAGAATAAGAAAAGCCAGCATCAATGTATTCTTCCAGTTTTTCATAGTAAATGAATAGGCACTCATATACTTAGCCAACGCCAACGCCGTAGCAAACTTAGCAAATTCGGCGGGCTGCAGGCTGACAGGTCCCAGAATCAACCATGAGCGCGACCCCTTAGTGTCAGGAGCGATAAAGATAGTTATAATCAACAATAGAATGAGCCCTATATATATAATGTAAGAAAACATATCGTAGAGCGTATCCTCCAGCATCAGCAAGACAAACCCCAACCCAAACGAGCAGACAATCCACATAAATTGTTTACCGGCACGAGTGGAGAAATCAAGAAAGTCACGATCACCATAGTCATAGCTTGCCCCGCAGACGCTGAACCAGCCAAACACAATCAGAATCAGGTAGATTGCGATTGTCACCCAATCCAACGATTTCCATATATTCTCTCTTCTTACCATTTGTTCTCTCGATATTCGACCGTTTACTATCTTTCTTCGTCTCCGTACAGTATTATGCGATTACTGAATTCCTCCGCACGTATCTCATTCTCCGGCGATAACTTGCCATGCAGATACTGATCCATCATCATAGCGCCGATAGGCACTCCGTAAGTTGCACCGAAACCGCCATTCTCCACATAAACTGCGATTGCAATCTTAGGGTTGTTCATCGGAGCAAATCCCATAAATACGGAGTGGTCCTTACCGCGGTTCTGTGCCGTACCGGTTTTTCCGCATGCCTCCACGCCCGGCAGAATAGTCCCCACCATGCGGCAAGTTGCACTGCCTGTGCTTCCGGTAACAGCAGCGCGCATACCCTCCGCAACCTCGTCGTAGTATTCCCGATCAATCGAAGTTACACGCGGAGTGCGGTAGATGCTATCCAACTCATGATCTTGTATCTCCTTGACAATATGTGGAGTAATAAAATGTCCCCGGTTGGCAATGGTCGCTCCCAAATTGGCAATCTGCAATGGAGTGGTAAGGATTTCGCCCTGCCCGATAGAGATACTGATGACAGTCAGCCCATTCCAAGAACCCCGGTATGCTTTATCATAGAATTTTGCATTAGGAATTAAACCGCGCTGCTCTCCGGGAAGATCTGTGCCGAGACGATAGCCAAATCCTTGTGAAACCATATGGTCTTTCCACACCGTAATGGCGTTTTGCGGAGAACCATACTTCTTGTCGCTAAACATGCGGAACAATCCCCAACAAAAGTAAGAATTACACGAAGTGGCTATTGCTGGAATCAACGACAAAGGAGAGCCATGCCCATGGCAACCTACATGCAGACTTCCATAATTGAAACCATGCGCACAAGGAAAAGTCGGGTAGTCTTCATGAATAATACCTTCTTGCAAGAATGTCAATGCCTGCGCAGTCTTAAAAGTAGAACCCGGAGGATACGCTCCCATAATCGCACGATTCAGCAAAGGTTTCCGCCTGTCCCTCTGCAACATCCGATGGTTCTTTCCACGCTGGCGGCCAATCATCAGATGAGGATCGAAGGTGGGAGAAGACACCATGCAAAGAATCTCTCCCGTAGCGGGTTCGATAGCTACGATAGCTCCAATCTTATGTTGTAAGAGACGCTCACCCAACCTCTGCAAATCAATATCAATACCTAATGTCAGATTCTTGCCGGGGACAGAAGGACGGTCGAATTTGCCATCCATATAATGTCCTTGAATACGCCCATGAGCATCACGAAGCAGAATTTCCACTCCTTTTTCTCCACGAAGATACTTTTCATAAGACTTTTCAATACCCTGCTTACCTATATAGTCTCCACGAATATAGTAATTATCCGCTTCAATATCTTTCTTTGACACCTCCCCTATATCTCCCAAAGCATGCCCTGCAGCATTATAAGTATACTGACGGATAGTGCGCCGTTGGATATAGAAACCGGGAAACTTGAACAGCTTCTCCTGAAACACACCACACTCTTCTGCCGAAAGCTGTGTCATAAATACCTGATGCGTATATTTAGAATAGCCGGGATTCATCCAACGGTTTTTCACATCCTTCATTCGCTTCTGAAACTGCTCAAGCGTGATGTTCAATGCATGGCAAAAATCGAGGGTATCCAATTGCGTCACTTCACGAGGCACAAATGTAATATCGTATGCCGGCTGATTAAACACCAATAGCTTGCCGTTACGATCGTAAATAGCCCCACGCGAAGGATATTGAATTTTATTAAGGAAGGCATTGCTGTCCGCATTCTTCTTATAATCATCCGTCATGATTTGCAAGTCGAACAGGCGAATAACGTAAATAAGGACAATGACCACAGCCGCCATGCCTATCACATATTTTCGTTTCTCCAGCGTATAATCCTTCATTTAATTATCAACTATCAATTACCGGTTACAAGTTATTTCTTCCGTATTCCCTCCACTGCCATTATACAGGTCACAGTCAACAAAGTACTTGTTACAACTCTCAACAGCAGTGTTCCAATGTGGGCAAAGGAAAAGAATTCGAGTGTAAGCAACATCCCATGATGCACCAAGACACAAATTACTAAATATTTTAGGAAAGGGAAGATGCCCATTGTGCGAACTGCGGGAATCAACGTATCCAACGTATCGCGAGGCACGAACAGACGTAAGAATATCGGACGCAAGAAAGCCAGCAATACAGTAGCCGCCGCATTCATTCCCGGAGTATCGGAAAAAACATCCACCGTCAACCCAAGAAAGAAAGCCCATAACATCAATGTATTACGGGACACATCCGACTCAAACTTTAATATCAGGTATATATATAAAAACGGTGTGGCATATCCGGCAATATGCACGTTATTCAGTATCAGTACCTGCAACAGTACCAAACAGATGAACCACCCTATCTTATGCAAATAATTGATTATCATTCTTCTTTTTCCAGAATATTCTGTTCTTCTTGTCCGCTACGCGAAATGACACGCACATTGCTCACTTTCCCAAAATCCGTAGCTAACTTTATCTTCAGCAAATACGAGAGCCCGTCATGAGAATCGGACATATCATCAACCGTCCCTACCATAACTCCCTCAGGAAAGACCGTAGAGTAACCGCTGGTTACCACCGTATCCCCCAAATTGAACTCCGCATGGCGAGGTAAATCTTTCAGATAAGCGAAGCGGGAGTCCCCGCCTTCCCATTTCAAATAACCAAAATAGTCACTACCCACAATCTTGCAACTAATGCTCGATTTACTATTCAACAATGGAATAACCAACGAGTAACGGGGAGAAGTCTTATATACAATGCCCACCACTCCGTTGGCATCCACTACGCCCATCTCCGGACGAATGCTGTCTGCTGAACCACGATCCAACGTTATGTAATTATCCGCCTTATTCAGACTGTTCTTAATAACATTCGCCTTGTATATACGGTAATCATCCGGAGCAAGACGCGCCACACTATACAGCTTCACAGAATCCAAGCCGCGCTCTTGCAGACTTTTTTCGAGAAAAGCGACACGTTGTTCCAGCCACATATTACGGTCAAGCAGATCCTCATTGACCGATTTCAAATGGAAATAAGAACTAATCCCCCCTGAAATCTCATAAACTTTCCCTGCCACTCCGTTGGCAGAAGTGAAATATACACTCTGCTGATAATGGTTGAAGCGGAATAATAAAACAAAACTGGTAACCTCTAACAGCAGAAAGAGGAACCAGTAATTATATTTAATAAGAAAGTTCAGTAAATTTCGCATGCCTATCTCATCAGGAATGAGAAGCGGTCGACATTCTTCAGTGCAATACCAGTGCCTTTGGCAACGGCATGCAAAGGGTCTTCCGCAATGTGGAACGGTATGTTAATTTTATCGGTCAGACGCTTATCCAATCCGCGAAGCAACGCACCGCCACCTGCCAAATAGATGCCGTTGTGCACAATGTCGGCATACAGTTCGGGTGGTGTATTCTCCAATGCGCTCAGGATTGCAGTCTCAATCTTGGAAATAGATTTCTCCAAGCAATGCGCCACCTCCTGATAGCATACAGGTACTTCCATAGGAAGTGCCGTAATACGATTCGGACCATGAACAATATAATCTTCGGGAGCATCTTCACCCAGTTCGGTCAATGCTGCACCGACATTAATCTTGATACGTTCTGCCATACGTTCGCTGACCTTTACATTATGCTGACGGCTCATGTATTCCTGAATATCAGCAGTCAGATCATCACCGGCAATGCGGATAGAGTTATTGGAAACTATACCCCCCAATGAAATAACGGCAATCTCAGTAGAGCCACCACCTATATCAACAATCATGTTGCCTTCCGGCGCTTCTACATCAATACCGATGCCGATAGCTGCCGCCATCGGTTCGAATATCAAATAGACATCACGTCCACCGGCATGCTCGGCAGAGTCGCGCACCGCACGAAGCTCCACTTCCGTACTTCCTGAGGGAACCCCTATTACCATGCGAAGTGAAGGAGAGAACAGACGGTTACGATTGTTCACCATTTTGATAAGTCCGCGTATCATCTGCTCGCAAGCATAGAAATCGGCAATTACACCGTCACGAAGCGGACGGATAGTGCGTATGTTTTCGTGGGTCTTTTCGTGCATCATCTTTGCCTTTTCACCCACAGCAATCATCTTGTCTGTACGACGGTCCAAAGCAACCACCGAGGGTTCGTCCACTACTATCTTGCCATTTGTGGTAATGATAGTATTGGCAGTGCCAAGGTCCATCGCTATTTCTTGTGTAAAAGAGAATAATCCCATATTTCTTAAATGAAAAATTAGGAATGAAAAATTAAGAATACTATGCAGAATACCAACGCAAGCAAGCGCAGCCAATTCTTCACTCTTAGTTCTTCATTCATCATTAATATTAGTGTTTAAAATGCCGGAACCCTGTTGTCACCATTGCGATGCCATGTTCATTGCAATAATCGAATGAAAGTTCGTCCTTGATGCTTCCACCCGGCTGAATTACGGCCTTAACACCTTCATTACCTGCAATCTCTACGCAATCGGGGAAGGGGAAGAAAGCATCACTTGCCATTACAGCTCCATTCAAATCAAAGCCAAAGTTCTTAGCCTTTTCAATGGCCTGTTTCAAGGCATCCACACGACTTGTCTGCCCTACACCACTTGCCAACAACTGCTTATTTTTTGCCAATACAATAGCATTAGACTTGCTGTTCTTCACAATCTTATTTGCAAAAAGCATATCTTCGATTTCTTGCGCAGTCGGAGCTTTAGTCGTTACCGTCTTCAAGTCTTCAGGAGTCTCCACTTTCAAATCACGATCTTGTACCAGAACACCATTCAGCAAAGAACGGAACTGCTTCTTGGGGAGAGCCGCCTGCTTACGGACCAGAATAATGCGGTTCTTCTTCTGACCGAGGATTTCCAATGCATCCACATCATAATCAGGCGCAATGATAACTTCAAAGAATATCTTATTGATTTCTTCAGCTGCAGCCTTATCAATCACAGCATTTGTGATAAGTACACCACCGAATGCAGACACCGGGTCGCCGGCAAGCGCATCGTTCCAAGCTTCCAATACAGTAGGACGTGAAGCCAGACCACAAGCGTTATTGTGTTTCAGAATAGCAAAAGTGGTATCCGTAAATTCGTCAATCAAATCAACGGCAGCGTTGATGTCGAGCAAATTATTGTAAGAAATTTCCTTGCCATGAATCTGGTCGAACATAGCATCAATATTACCATAGAAATAACCCTTCTGATGCGGATTTTCGCCATAACGCAAAGTCTTTTGGTTATTGGCGGACTGCCGGAAGGCAGAACCTGCTTCACCGTCAAAATAGTTAAAGATAGCCGAATCATAATGAGAAGATACAGCAAAAGCCTCTTTGGCAAACCAGCGACGCTCTTCGAGTGAAGTGGTAGCGCCATGTTCCATCAACATGTCGCGAAGCGGCTGGTATTGAGCCTGCGAAGCAACAATCACGACATCGTTATAATTCTTGGCGGCAGCACGAATCAGAGAGATGCCGCCTATATCAATCTTCTCGATAATGGCAGGTTCTTCGGCACCGCTGGCAACAGTTGCCTCAAACGGATAGAGGTCTACAATTACAAGGTCTATTTCAGGAATTTCATATTTTTCAATTTGTTGCATGTCCTGTTCCAATCCGCGGCGGCAAAGAATACCTCCAAATATCTTCGGATGCAAGGTCTTTACACGTCCACCCAAAATGGAAGGGTATGTAGTAAGGTCTTCCACTGCTTTACAGGGATAACCCAGAGACTCAATAAATTGACGTGTTCCACCGGTTGACAGGAACTCTACACCTTCTTCATGCAGTTTGGTTATGATTTCATCCAAACCTTCTTTATGGTAAACGGATACCAGAGCTGTTTTGATTCTTTTAGTTTCAGACATGGATTTGCGTATTAAAGTAATGCGTACATTTTACTATTTGATTTGCAAAGTTACGAATTTTGTTTATTCATACATACATTCATATACAATAAATTAGGTATAATTAAAAAAGGGGCTTATTATTAATTCCGGCACTCTTACGTAACCGTATAAAAAAGGCCCCGCTGAAAAGGCATAAACACCCTTTCAGCGGAGCCGATTTTTTTTATAGAAAAAGCTCTATTACCAAATAGAAACCCGTTTTTCTACCGGCACAAACATCGGGTCATTTTCAGTAATATTGAAAGCCTCGTACCAAGCTCCTATTTGCGGCAGAGCACCGTTAACGCGCCATTTGCCCAATGAGTGCACATCACTCTTGGTACGGTTCAGGACCTCCTCCGGACGAATATTATTTCCCCATACGCCTGCATAAGCAAGGAAGAAGCGCTGCTCAGGGGTGAAACCATCCATTACCGGCAACGGATTAGCAGCCGTAGCCTTCTTGAATGCCTGATAGGAAACCTGCAAACCGCCATGGTCAGCAATATTCTCACCCAAAGTCATACGTCCATTGCCATATAATCCCGGAGCCACTTCAATGCTGTCGAACACATTCACCATAACCTGGGCACGTTCATCGAAACGCTTGGAATCCTCAGCAGTCCACCAGTCTTTCAGATTGCCTTCCTTGTCATACTGGCGTCCCTGGTCGTCAAATCCATGCGTCATTTCATGACCGATTACCACACCGATAGCGCCGTAATTGAAGGCATCGTCCGCATTCATGTCAAAGAACGGATATTGCAGAATAGCGGCAGGAAAACAGATTTCATTCGTCGTCGGATTATAATAAGCATTTACCGTTTGCGGAGTCATCAGCCATTCATCTTTATCTACCGGCTTACCGGCTTTAGCTACCATTTCCGCATGGCTCCATTCGTTGGCACGCTCCATATTAGCCCAATATGAGTCGTCTTTAATCTCTAATGTAGAGTAATCTTTCCACTGATCGGGATAGCCTATCTTCACATGGAAAGTGGCCAGTTTCTCCAAAGCCTTTATTTTGGTAGAGTCACCCATCCAAGCGAGGTTTTTGATACGCTCACCCAAACTTTCCTGCAGATTCTTCACTAAATCCACCATACGTTCCTTAGCTGCAGCAGGAAAATATTTTTCTACATACATTTGACCTACCGCTTCACCTAAAGCAGAGCTAACAGTACCGACAGCCTTTTTCCAGCGGGGCTGCATCTCTTGCGTGCCACTCATCGTGCGTTCATAGAAATCGAAATTCTGTTCGGCCATGGCATCATTCAAAGTACCTGCGGCAGCATCAATCAATTTCCATTGTAAATAGAGGCTCTGTTGTTCAATAGGCAAAGTATCCAGGATTTCAGCAGCAGCCTTCAAAGAAGCAGGCTGACCTATGATGATTTCTTTCACATCTCTCAAGTCCATTGCCGACAAATAAGCATCCCAATCGAAAGTCGGATAGTTCTTCTTCAACTCTTCCAAACTCATCTTATTGTAATTGGCGTGCGGATCGCGCAACTCCGTACGTGAACGGAATGCTTTGGCAAGGCGTGTTTCCACATCCATTACAACTTCCACACCTTTTTTGGCAGCCGCCTCATCAAAGCCAGCCAGTTGATACATTTTCTGTACGTGTGTGCGGAAAGCATCACGAATTTTAGCGGTAGCCGCATCATTTTCCAGATAATAATCGCGCTCGCCCATACTTAAACCGGCCTGATAGGACTGTACGGCATTCATACTACTATTCATTTCATCGGCACCTACATACAGAATATTATAAGCAACAATGCCTTTTTTCTGCATCTCACCCAACAATGCATAGAGTTCTTTCTTGTCCTTCAAGGCACCCAGCTGATCAAGTTCGGCCTTAATAGGAGCTACACCGTCCTTGTTCAGTTTCACGCTATCCATTACTATTTTGTATAAATCGCCTATTTTCTGCGCTACGCTCCCCGGCTCATGCTGAGTAGCGGCCAATTCTTCGATAAGCCCCTGAATCTGCTTACGGTTGTTTTCCGCAAGAATGGTGAAAGAACCATACTGTGAGTATTCGGCCGGAATCGGATTGTTCTTCATCCAACCGCCGCAGGCATATTGGTAAAAGTCAGTTCCGGGCAAAGCCGTTGTGTCAAGATTGGCAAGCTGAATACCGGCTGTCAGTTCAGCCTGTTTCTTGCCTGTGCTGCAAGCACCCGTCATTAAGCAGAATGCTGCAATAGGTAAAAAATGAAATACTTTCATACTTAGTATAAATAAATGTTATAAGATTATTTTCTTGCCTCCTCTAACTCACTGGAAGCGGCATCCCATTCTTCCATCACATTGTCCAATTGCGCTTTCAACTTTTGGTGCTGCTCATAAAGCGCCATGTCCGAAGCACCTTCCGGTGTAGCCATTTTGGTTTCAAGGATAGAGATAGCCGACTCTGTCTGTTCTATCTCTGCTTCACAATCCGCCACACGACGTTCCAGCTTTTTGAGTTTCTTATTGAGTTCCTTTTGTTCCTCATAAGAGAGTTTGGCGGCAGAAGTTTGGCTTGCCGCCGCTCCGGCGTTGCTGCCGGCTACCGTTTTTCCCACAGCAGGTGAAGATGACAATGAAGGAGATTTCTGCAAATCGTTCAGGTTCTCTATCTGCTTTTTCTGCAAGAAATCATAGATACCTCCAAGATGCTCTTTCACCAGTCCGCCACCGAACTCATATACTTTAGTCGCAAGACCATCCAAAAAGTCACGATCATGACTGACAATTATCACTGTACCGTCAAAATCCCGGATTGCTTCTTTCAAAACGTCCTTTGAACGCATATCAAGATGATTCGTAGGCTCATCAAGAATCAGGAAATTCACCGGTTCCAGCAGGAGCTTAATCATGGCAAGACGGGTGCGTTCTCCTCCGGAAAGCACTTTCACCTTCTTGTCCGAAGCCTCTCCGCCAAACATGAACGCTCCCAATATATCCCGTATCTTCAGCCGGATATCTCCTACTGCCACACGATCAATCGTATCGAAGACAGTCCGGTTTTCATCCAGCAATTGTGCCTGGTTCTGTGCAAAATAGCCGATTTGCACATTGTGCCCCAAAGTCAGCTTGCCGGTATAATCCGTAATCTCATCCATAATGCACTTCACAAGCGTGGACTTACCTTCACCGTTCTTACCAACGAAAGCGACCTTTTCGCCGCGGTTAATAGTAAGATTAACATCATGGAAGATAACATGGCTTCCATAGGCTTTGGCCACATCCTCACAAATAACAGGGTAACTCCCACTACGGCTACTGCAAACAAATTTCAACCGTAAAGAAGAATTATCTTCCTCATCCACCTCAATGCGTTCTATCTTTTCGAGCTGTTTGATGCGGCTCTGCACTTGCACAGCTTTAGTGGCCTTATAACGGAAACGCTCGATAAAATCTTCCGTATCCTGTATCTGTTTCTGCTGGTTTTCATAAGCACGAAGCTGCTGTTCGCGACGTTCCTTGCGGAGCACCACAAACTCATCATACTTCACTTTATAATCGTATATGCGCCCGCAGGTTATTTCGATAGTGCGGGTAGTGACATTGTTCAGAAAAGCCCGGTCGTGGCTGACAAGCACCACTGCATTGGCACGAGTGGAAAGAAAATTCTCCAGCCACTGGATGCTCTCTATATCAAGGTGGTTCGTTGGCTCGTCCAGCAACAGTACATCCGGACGGCGCAGCAATAACTTGGCAAGTTCGATACGCATACGCCAGCCTCCGGAAAATTCGCTCGTAGAACGGTCGAAGTCCTCACGACTGAATCCCAATCCCTGAAGGGTACGTTCTATTTCAGCACGATAGTTTGTCCCCCCCATCATCAGGAAACGTTCATTCTCATGAGTAAAACGATCAATCAGTTTCTGATACTCTTCGCTATCATAATCGGTACGTTCGGCAAGCTGTTGGTTCATTCGCTCGATGTCGGCCTGCATTTCAAAGATATGCTCAAAAGCCAACTCAGCTTCCTGCATAACGGTGCGTTCGTCACTGAGTACCATTACCTGGGGTAAATACCCGATAGTACATTCGCGTGGAACGGCAACAACTCCGGCGGTAGGCTGTTGCAAGCCTGCCAATATCTTGAGCATGGTAGATTTGCCCGCACCATTCTTGCCTACAAGGGCGATGCGGTCTTTCTTATTGATGACGTAAGAAACGTCTTCGAACAGAGCGGTAGCATTAAACTCCACCTTCAGTCCTTCTACGGATATCATAGTGTCAATGAATTTATCGTTTCAAGATTGCAAAGGTAGCGATTTTCAGCAGTATATAATAAGGAAAAGGATATAAATTGGGGCGTGCCTTTTTGTACCTTGCCTTGGTACGGCTTATATCTTACTATGGTACAGCTTGTACCTTGCCATGGTACAGACCGTACCTTAGTAAGGTACAAGCCGTACCAAACAATGGAATTACTCGGTACATGCAAGTTTTTGGTTATCAAAGCAGTATACAAGAGAGGGGACTATCCCCTTACAGAGACAGTCCCCTCTTTATTTTTATCACCTACCGTCCGGCAATAACCGAGCAACAGGGAATAATCACACAGCTTTAGAAAAGTTTGGCAGGATATTCTCCGGCGTCTACCAATGCCTGAATCTTATCAACCACACTCTGACGGTCTTCCGGGTAAGTGACGCCGAACCACTTGCTGGTAGTATCGAGCACCTCGCAAGTTGCCACACCATCATTAATCAGCTTATCCACCATCAACGGAATAAAGAACTCGCTCTTCAGATTCTCCATGTTCTTCGGATCGCTAAGGAACGTTTTGAAGAACTCCTCGCTGTAAGCAAAATAATCGGGAGTGAATCCCCAGAAGTTCATGCTCACCGGAGTAGTATCAGGAGTAGCAGTCCACTCGCCATTATCATCGATATACTTCACTTCACCGTCCATACGCTGAATCTTGGTGCGCTCTACAACAGAGGTCAGCAAGTTGTTCTCATCCGTACCGCAAAGCCCGCGTGACACAGTGCCGCTTTCGCTTAATGTGTTTCCGATGCGGAAACCGACCATTGAATATACATTCTTAGAACCCTCAGGAAGTGCAGACAGGAACTTTCCCATAACCTGAAAAGAATCACGCCCATAGAAGTCATCGCAATTGATAACGGCAAACGGCTCCTTTATCACATCCGCCCCCATCATTACAGCATGATTAGTACCCCAAGGTTTGGTACGGTCTGCCGGGCAGGTAAAGCCTTCGGGGAGCGCATCTAATCCCTGAAAAACCAACTCGCAAGGAATATGCCCTTCGTATTTAGAAATGATTTTATCTCGAAAATCCTGTTCAAAGTCTTTACGGATAACAAAAACGAGCTTACCGAATCCGGCATTAATAGCATCGTAAATTGAATAATCCATAATAGTTTCGCCATTTGGGCCCAGTCCGTCCAATTGCTTTAAGCCACCATAACGGCTACCCATACCGGCCGCTAATAAAAATAAAGTTGGTTTCATATCAGTTATTATTAAAAAAAGGTTAGTGTATCATGGTTGATAACAGGTGCAAAAGTAGTAAAATTTATATCAGTTGGGGGGTATTTTAGTCCATTCTTTACAAGAATCGTCCAAAACCCCACCTTATTAACCTATACTTTCACTCCCAGCTCACATTTTGAGCCGATACATCTTATCAGAACGGATAACCGATGGCAAAATGCAACGCCAAGCTGTCTTTGAACTTCGGAATATTGTAGTATCCCGACTTTCCCGTTTCGTACGGGTCGTGCAATCCCACTCCGCAATCCAGACGGAAAACCAAGAAATCCATGTCATAACGCAAGCCAGCGCCGGTGCCCAAAGCTATCTGCTTGGCAAAATTCTTCAAAGAGAATTCGCCGTTAGGACGTGAATCATCTTTACGCATCAGCCACACATTGCCCGCATCCAAGAACACCGCTCCATGCAAATCGCCGATAATGCGGAAACGGTACTCCACATTAGCCTCCAGACGTATATCACCCACATGATTGATGAAAGAATATTTACTCTCTTTATCCGGCGCATATCCTCCCGGACCTATGTTGCGGGCAGAAAAAGCACGCACACTGTTAGCGCCCCCAATATAAAACTGTTCGGTATAAGGAGCCGCCAGCGCATTTCCGTAGGACCATATCACCCCACCGGCTATACGCGAAGCAATCAGCTGGTTCTTATCAATCTTGTAATGATAGCGGAACTCACTGTTTACCTTTAAGAACTGTGCAAAAGGAACGCCCATCAGTTTCTTGTCCTGCTCGCTGAAGGGCTTTCCGAAGATGCGGTAAATACACGAAGTAAGGTTACCGGCCGAACTTACGGTGGTCTGCCACCAGATAGGATTTCGTACGTGCGATAAAGGAGCGTTATCATACGTGTACATATATTCTATAACGGGAATAAACTGGTCGCGCAGACTGACATAAAGCGCCGGATTTTCCGCCTGCAACTCCTTAAAAGCCTCCGTAGGGTTACGAAGCACATTAAACGTCAGTTTGAACGGAGTGAAACTATGCTTGCTCGTACGCTTCGGCTGAAAATCATAAGTAGCGTTTCCTCCAAACGCCAGCAGTTTATAGTACTTGGCCCGATTCAACTGGTCGACATACAATTTAAACGTAGTAGTTGCCGGAAAGTCATACTCCTTATCACCAAAGCGAGGAAAGACCACACGCGGAAACATAAGAGAAGTAGACAATCCCATCTCATAGCTGTTCATTGCCGAAGAACGGTCTTTGCCCGTCTGCCATTCATACGAACCATCCAGCTTAACATTCCACGCTTCGCCGCCGCCAAACACATTGTTCTTCGTTACAGTGAACGAAGCTCCCGGACCTGTTTGGTTATTACTTTTCATCTTCACATTGAAATCCAGCTCGGCATCATAAGGTTTGTCGAGAGCCGCATGAATATTCACATCCAGCGTATCACACACAAATGTCGTGTCGCGCGGAGTATACTGCATTTCAAGATAGCGGAAGATACCCACGTTATTCAAACGCTCCTGCACACGAGTCTGACGATACAAACTATACAGGTTCTGCATGGAACGCCTGCGGGAAATACCGGTACTGTCCTGTACCTGACGCTTCTGACGGTACGCTTGGTAGTTCAGCCACCTGTAAACCATGTTGGGACACACCCTCAGCTTGTCGTGATAATAAATACGCAACCCCTTATAATCCATACTGTCATTAGGAGCCTGCCCTTGCTTTCCATAAAGATAGAAGGCCCTTTTACCTACATAAAACGGCTTTTCGGCAACCGCAGGCATACCGGGAGCAGGCACCATGCGCATAGTGACATGTCCGCCGGGCACCAGAGTCGTATCTGCCTGATAGGTCAGATAGTCGGGACGGAAATAATAGCATCCCACATTGCGCAACAAGGTACTGATGCGGGTACGTTCTCCGTCAAGATCGGTCACATTAAACTGTTCGCCCGGACTGATGAGCGAACGGCGGCGGCTCATATTCATGATTTGCAAAGTCCGTTTACTGAAACCATGATAGTAAACCGTATCAATGAAATAGGGATTACGCATATCCACCGTATATTGTATCTTCGCCTTTAATGAGTCCTTAGGATTCAGGAATGTTTTATAGCTCACCGTACCGTTAAAGTAACCGTAATCCCGTAACAAATTGGCGGCTGCTTTCTGTCGGATATCAGGATTTACGGACGACATCAATACCGGTTTTGCGGCAAAGCGGTTGAATATCCATCTGCCAAAGCCTTTCTCATATTTCACAAATCCATTGTATATCCACAGTCCCATGGGGAAAGGTATACGAATACTGGAACTGCCCAGCAAAGAATTGTTGGGGGCAGTGGCAAGCGCAGCTTCAACCTCTTCCATCGCAATTTCACCTACCGGAGTGGTGCTGCGGTTTTCAACAATCATCGTTTTTTGTCCCGTATACAGGATTTCGCCTTCCGGCAGATGCTTGGTCGTGGAACATCCTGCCAAAAATAGGATACCTGCTATATATAATATCAGTCGTTTCATATCATTCTACAGTTTGTTTCTTCTTTTTCTTGAAGATGAAAAGTTCACCCAGGCGGTCCATCTTACGGCGAAGTACAAGGCCGACTCCTGTTTCCGTTATTTCTCCATCGAGTACACTCTCGTAGTTTTTGTCATAGAACACCCGGACATAACGCGTACCGGACGTATCCAACCTATACTCCAGTGAGATATTATCGATGAATGATTCCGCATCGTTCGTGGCATTGGCACCGGTCGTCACCTTACCTCCGATAACAATCTGTACGCGATCGTTGAAGAGGCGTTGTGAATAGCGGAAACTATAATCGGTCTGTTTATCACCGGTTTCGGCCGCTGTACGGTCTTCCATACCCATGGTGAAACTTGCATTGATACTTTGAAAAGCAGAACCCGCCAATGAGTTAATCTGACTCTGGATAACACTGTTCAAGGCACTACCCATAGACAATCCGCCACCTTTGACACCACTATTCATATAAACGCCCGTTGCCAACATGGCAATAGCCTGCTTACTGCGTTCTTCAGCTCCCATAGCCTGCAATTCGTTTTCAACTGTGGCATCATCCGGAGCTGTTATATCGAAGATCAGTTCGGGAGCATCAAGCCTGTTCTTTATGGCTATGGACACGTCAAAGTTCACCACGCGTGACCCGCCGTCATCGCCGTCGGCAACCGAAGCACGCATACGTTCCGTCGCTTTCAGGTTCAGTGTAGGATTCATCGGATCACCGCGCCAGTCCACATAGCTTCCGTTATTAATCTGGAACTCTTTCAACGGAATGACCGGAAGCGAATACTTCATGATTCCCCCCGAAAGCGTATAACGTCCCGTAAGACTTATATCACCCTGCGGAGTATATTGCATATTCAGGTCTCCACCGCCCTCCAGTTCTATAAACTTACTGCGGTCAGGACTCAAATCGGCACGCAGACGTACCGCATTGTCAATGTGTACGGACATAATCATATCCATACCGCCCAAAGACATAGCAGGAACCTCATCGGCACTCACCGAAGCCGTATCCGCAAAGGAAGTAAAAGTAACCAGTCCTTCAAGACGGTCTTCCACCGTCAACGGTGAGTCTGTCAGCACATAGGTAACATCCGTATTTCCCAGCAGATTCATATTTCCACGCATGGTCAAAGCATCCAAAGGTCCTCGAACCGTAGCATTCAAGTCGACAAACACCTTACCGTAGATCAGGCTTTCGCGGGTACGCGGCGCATCCAGCAATGTATAATTCTCTGCCAGCAACTTCAGGTTTGCCGTAGGACGTTCCAAGTTGCGGAAGTCCACCTTACCGTCAATGGTAAACGGATTCTTACTGGTAGTGTAGATAGCAAACTTATCAAATATCAGTTGGTTGTCCTTAACCTGTACAGGACGGTCGTCAAACCAATAACGCGCCCCCGCCTGACGAGCATATACCGACACACTGTCCAAAGTAACATCCCCGTTCATCTTAGGTTTCTCCAACGGTCCGTAGATATGCACTCCACCGTCAATGTCACCGGTGAAAGACACCATCTGATCCGGAATAAAGGCATTGGCTATCTTCATAGGGAAGTGTTCAAAAGTAGTAGTTACCTCCAGTGTGTCTCTACCATTCTTTTGCGTCAGCATACCGTCCGCCACCAACACCTCCTGATTGTCATAACTGAAATAAGTATTTAAATAATGTGTAGCCCCCTTGTCTCCCGGAAGCCACGTAGCACCCATACCAACGTCCCCTACATGCTGGCGTTCGTACGTCAGTTCATCAATGTTGGCTTCGGCAGAAACCTGCAAAGAAGTAGGCGTCTGTATGTACTGCGCTTCGGCAGAGAACAAGCCGGTCAGCCGGGGCATATAAGGAAGCACCTCACTCAACTCACCCAACTGCAGGCGGCTGAGTTCCACATTCATATTCTGTAATGAGACACTATCATTCCTGTCCGATTGCATACGGAAGCCCAAACCGTTGTCGCTATCCATATCGATATTGGCGTAGACACGCATATTCTTATGCAGATAGACCCAGTTGCTATTATCCACAAAATGGAATTTACGGTACGCAATAACAGGTTCGGCAGGCGTCAGGTTAATCAACACTCCATTGCCTTTACCCTGTCCCTCCGTCAACGGACGGGCATTCACGCCAAACAGCACTCCGGTCTGCCCCTCTCCGTCCACATAATTCACAGTCAGTTCGGCATCCTCACTCCGGATCTCTCCCGTCAACGTACTGCGGAATACAAACTGCGGATTCTTCGGTCCGTTGATCACACCGCTTTGCAACATCATCCGGGAAGTATCCTGCTTCACTGTAAAGAAGATTGTATCGAGTTGCAACGAGTCCACCCGTAAGCCATGAACAGCCGTCCGCCCATTGATGCCCCGCGTCGGTGTAGAGCCGAAACGAAGGATGAAGTCATTGAATGTTATATCTTTTGTCTTCAAGAAGTAGCTGACAGGATTGGCCTGTCCTGCCGTCAGCTGCATGCCAGCCGAAGGAAGCACCCGCCGCAAAGCCGCATGATCCAGCCTGCTATCCTCTATCTGCTTCGTAAGGATGGCAACAAACTCATCCGACTGCTCCAGCAACTCCTTCAAAGTGCTGCGGGCCCGGAACTGAAGGTTCATATCGCCGGCATCCATTTGCAACTTAATGGAGTCGTGGCGTGCCTCCGCACCCAGACTAAACGCAAACGGATGCTCCAAAGGTTTGGGAGCAACTCCCAGTTTGTATAAATCCAGCTCTTCCACATTCACATTCAACTTACCGTCCATATATTTACGGTCAAGCCGCATATCAGCCTCGGTCTGCATTTTCAACAATGCATTATCACTCGTCAGATGCACAGACGCTACCGACGACTTTAAGCCCGCATCCAAATCTACGCCCGAAATATTCCAGCGGGCATATTGCAATTCATCCAGCTTGGCTTCTACGCGGGCGATGGTTTTATGTGAAGCCACATCCACTCCCTGCCCTTTAGCGGTAACGCGGGCTGTAAGCGTATAGATAGAATCCTTGGGCAAAAAATGATGAAGTTGCAAAGCATCTATGGCAAGATCGGCGTGGTAGACCTCTGTGTTCAAGTTGTAGGCAGCATCCAAACCCAGACTGCCCTCTCCTTCTTTGATTTTCAGGATTGCATTGCATTGCGGTCCGTCGAGACCGAGACGTGCCACAAGATTCATACTGTCGGGCACAATGATAGAGCCGTCGGGAGTTACTCCGGTGAGTCCGGTAAGGAAATTGAGGTCCTGTGTCTGCATTTCAAAGTCAAGTCCCCCGTTGCGTGTCAAGCTGTCCGTAAGGTTCCACAACTCACCGCCTCCACTCAAAAAGAAGGCACCGGGCAATTCAGCCGTAAAGCGGGAGATCTGCATCTGCTTCAAATTACCCTCCGTACCGGCATGGATCACCAACGGTCGGAAAGGATAAGCTTCCTTAAAAGTTTCGGGTAACCCGCCGGCAAAAAGCAGCACATCCTGCTTACCGATATTGGCATTGAAGCGGGCCGACAGATGTCCGGTAGTGGGGATATCTACCAGTTTCCAATAGGTCTGCGCCGTCAGGTCCATATCGCTGTGCGGGGTTTTGAGTTGCAGATAAGGGATACGGATAAGGGTTGAATCGGCAAACAGGCGCCCGGTCAACGAAGTCACAGTCAGTCCGGAACGGTCGTACATGGAAAACTCACGAATAATTGCGTTCATGTCACGACCGCAAGCCATCACTGAATCAATGCCGATACGAATATCGCGCAATGCGATATGCGAAGCGTCGAAACCCTCAACGGGAGCAGCCATGCCCAAATCATAATTCACAGCGGATTCCGTAAGCGTAAACCGCCGCCAGCCATAGAACTGGCGTTTGAGGTCGAGATTCGCATCCTCGATGCTTGCATCTCCGATATTGGCTCCCAACGCCATAGAGTCGAGTGGCATCTGCAAATCTACCGAAACATTTTTCAGCTTCAGGTTATGCAGCGCTATCCGCCAGTTGACAGCGGTCTCAGTAGAATCTTTCGGAGTCTCGGTAGTATCGGCAAGCATTACCTGCATATGGGTATTGCTCAATTCCACATTGTTCAGTATGGCATCCTCTTTTTTCAGGTCGATGCCATGGCTTTCAAGGAAGAACCGCCCGAGTGTCCCTTTGATGTGCATTCCTTCCAGCAGATTGGAAGAATTTACGGCAACCTGTTGCAAGGTTATGGCGTTCACCTCTACCCTGCCTTGCAATAAAGGCCATGCCTGTACGCTGACATTCAGGCTTCCGAGGTTCAGCAAAGTATCGGGATGTTGGACATCAGCGGCATCCGCCTCTGACTGCACCACCTGTACGCCACGCACAAGCAGGTTCAAAGGAAAACGAAGGTCTATTCGTTCTACGGAGATATTCATGCCCGTAGCGTCCGATGCGATTGCCGTAGCCTGCTTCCGTATAAAATTCTGTACCGGAGGCACATACAGCAATATCATCAATATTACAAATAGGACAATAGGGGTGAGCAACACCCAAAGTGCCCCCTTTAACCATTTTCTTCTCATTGGAACGTCAAACTGTCATGTATTAAAAGTTGTACAAAGTAAACAATTAATTTTGAGATAAGGTTCCTAAAAAGTGAAAATACTGTGCTATACCGGTGTTTATGGCCGTCAACCCAAATCGGTCCGGGTCTGTGAGCGAAGAATATCCTCAATGAGGGCAAGCGAACGGAGAGCACGTTGTTCCTGTTCCTCAGTGAAGGAAGCCCCTCGCAGGCTTTCCAATATTTTGAGTTCCCCTACCAGTTCCGTAGCCCCAATCAACGTGAAGAGTGGAATCATCTTATGCGAAACGGCAGCCACCTCATCCATATCTGCCATGTCCACAGCCTTCTGCAAACGTCCGGCATTGATACGGGTCTCGGAGATGAAACTCTTGAGAATGGAGTCGGCAGCATCCGAGTCGTCACCGGAGAAAGCGGTAAGCGCCGAGAAGTTATAAGGGCAACCCGGAGCGGAAGTTCCGGATGTATGTTCCGCCGGATGCTCCGCGGCAGACTCAGACACTCGTTCATCTTGCAAGGCAGGCATCTGCCCGATGCCCTCCATGTCCAGTTCGCGAAAAAGTTCCGCCACCGTAAACGGCTTATGCAGGCAACCGGCAAAGCCATACGCCTTAAACTCCTCCGGTTTCATGTCGCTACGGGCAGTGACCGCTATTACAGGAATGGTTTGCGCTTGGGGGAGATTCGATGCACGCAACAGTTTCAGCAGGTCGAAGCCACTTATCGCCGGCATCTGTACATCGGTGAGCAGTACGTCAAAAGTCCCGGAGCGTAAAGCATCCAGCAACTCATCCGGCTGCATGCACGACACAGAGGTGATGCCGCTATGTTGAAGCATGGCCGCGGTAAGTGTAAGTTGGATACTATCATCATCAATAAGCAATACCCGAAGCGAAGGCGAAGAAGGGACGGGAAGCGGTTCCTCCTCTTTTTCCTGCATTTCCTCACCGGTGCGCTCCGGCATCCGTACGGGGAACAGAGGCACGCGCAATGTGAACGTACTTCCTTTGCCCGGCACGCTGTCCACATCGATTGTCCCCTCAAGCAATTGCACAAGCATACGTACAATGGAGAGCCCAAGGCCGAACCCCTCCTTGCCCTGTGCACCGGGCAGGCGGGTAAACTCCTGAAAAATCCGTTCCCTGTCGGCAGGCCCCATGCCCTTGCCCGTATCGGCAACGGCAACAACCAGCCTACGGTTCTCATAACACGCCGTCATCGTCACACAGCCCTTGTCGGTGAACTTCACTGCATTGGAGAGCAGGTTATTGATTATCTGGCGAAGGCGAAGCGGGTCGCTGATATAAGTACCCTCCAGTTCGGGAGCAATGTTGCAATGCAGTTCCAGTCCCTTGGCAGAGGTCAGCGGTTCAAAGCTGACATGAATCTCTTCCAACAGTCGGGCCGGATGGAAAGTCACCCGGTTTATTTCCGCTTTATGGAGATCAAGTCGATGAAAATCGAGCAGGTCGACCACCAGTTTCAGCAGATGTTCCGAGGAAGTTTTCATGTTATCCAGATAGAAACGCTGCCGTTCGTCCACCGTCAGCCGGGAAAGCAGATCGGCATATCCCATAATGGAACCGAGTGGCGCTTTAAAGTCGTGGGTAATGGCAAGCATCATCTTCTCCCGCATGGCCAGCAAATCTTCGGCGCGCTTGCGGGCTTCTTCCAGCTCGCGACGGTAACGGTTGCTGCGCGCAATGTCACGCCCTATAATTATCAGGAAAAAGACGGACAGCAACACTGCCCCCACTGCAATGCTACTGATTATCTTAACGGAATGGCCGCGCACAGACTGCCGGTAGTCCGCCTCTTCGCGAGCACGTTGCAAGGTTTCCTGCTCATATCCCTTCAACAAACTGTCTATACGGGCGGTCAGCATCTTGTCCATGCGTTGCAAAGTGAGCCTGCGGCGTCGCACAATCGAGTCGCTCACCTTCTTCTGTTGCGCCACAGCACGCAGTTTTTCCTGAAGGGAGTCTACCGGATTGTAGACATCGATCACTGTATCCGTAGCGTATTCAAGGGAAGTCTTCACCTGAATGGCGGTATCTTTTTTGGGCGGTACAAACACTTCGCCCAAACGGCGGAAGAAACCTTTCTTCTTGGGTTTGGTAACCACTGTGTCGCGATGCGTGATGATACGGCGTTGTACGCGCCGGTTGGTGACCACCGAGTCCTGCCGGGTGGCTATGATATTCTCTATCGCACTGGTAGACACCATGCTTTCACTGGTCTCGCTCAGCACACGCAGCATATAAATGGTATTCTCATCTTTCTCCCGGAGCAACGTAATCAGACTGTCCGTCCAGTGCACATCCTGATTTTCGGAATGCATGAGATTCTCCATTTCCCGGTGCACAAAGAACAGGGAAAAGAACAACACTCCCAGCAACAGAGTGTATCCGACGACTATCTTTACTTTCGATACACTATTCATCGTTTAAAGAAAAAGGATAGGACCATCATTTCATCTCGCAGTCTTATACCGGAAGCGCAGCCATAGCATCAGCCCGGCGCTGGTCAGCCCGAACGGGAAAGCCATCCAGACTCCCACTAACCCCCAGCCCAGTACAAAACCGCAAAAATATCCTACGGGCAAAGATATAATAAAATAAGAAATAAATGCAATAATCATCATCGGCTTTACGTCCGATATTCCCCGCAGGGCATTGGCAAAGTTGATTTGCAAGCCGTCGCCAAACTGATAAATCAAGAAAGGGAAGAACAAAGACGCCACCAGCGCCGAGGCCTCCGCACTATCCGTAAACCAACCGCCCATTTGCCCGCGCAGCACAAAGACAATACTCAAAAGAATGATTTCCATAGCCATTATCAAGTGGAATCCGGCATACGTGGAACGGCGCACATTCTCCATATCACCCTGACCTTTGAAGTTGCTGACGCGCACAGCCACCGCCGCCCCCATGCCGTAGTACATCATAAACGTGAATTGCGAAATCGTGAGCATTATCTGATGGGACGCCAGAGCGATAGTGCCCAACCAGCCCACCATAATAGCACTAAGGCTGAAAGAAGCCGTCTCCATCCCCATTTGCAGGCCGACGGGCCAGCCCAGCGCATTAAGCTGCCTGAACACCGGGAACGACCACCCCATGCGTAAGAAACCAACCCGGTAGCGGAGGAACCGGCGGCTGCGGAGCACAATCACCGCAAAGACCGCCACCATCGCAATACGCGAGAACAGCGTGCTGATACCCGCTCCCAGCAAGCCCAGTTCAGGAAAGCCCAGCTTACCGTTAATAAGAATATAGTTGCCTACGATGTTCAGCGCATTTCCACCCAACAATATCCACATAGCGGTCTTGGTATCCGTAATGCCATCCGTAAACTGCTTGAAACCATTGAACAACATAACGAAGACCAGTGAAGCAAGCAGCACCAGATAATAAGGCTTTATCAAAGGAATCAGCTCTTCGGGTTGCCCCAGACGCTCCACGTTGAAGTAGACCACCGTCATAACAAAAGTAAGGAGCAAAGCCACCAAGACATTCGCCACCAGGCTGCATCGCAATGCCTGTCCCGCCTCTGCAAAGCGACGGTTACCGTAAAGACTGCCCACAATGGGCGTCAGTCCGTAACTGAAACCGGTACTGAAAATTATACAAAGCGTAAACACATTGTTCACGAAAGAAGCTGCCCCCAGCTCTTCAGTACTGTGATGCCCTATCATCAGGGTATCCGCAAAACCAAGAATAATTACACCAAGCTGCCCGATTACAATGGGAAGCCCTAAAAAAATCAAAGCTTTGTAATGTTGCTTATAGCCGGCTATCAAATTCATCATCGTACAGTTTAATTTAATTCAAAAAGAATAAACTCCCAATTTATTCCTAATAAACCTCCGGTTTAATACTAATAAACTTCCGGTTTAATGGGAATAAACCGGAGGTATACTTAATAGGAATTTTTTGTATCATGCGAGGGAACAATTCTTCTTGAAAAACGAAACGTTTCCCTTTCCGCAAAGTAACGGAAATTCCCCCCTACATATCACTTATCACTCTTATAATATAATACTACGGTATTGTTTTCACAGAAAGCACGCTGTGCCACAGTGTGTAATTGTTCCGTTGTGACGGAACGGTAACGCTCAACTTCAAGGTCGATATCTTCCGCCTTTCCCGTCAACTCAAACCAAGCGAGGTTTGTAGCCACGTTCAGGTAATTGATATTGCCGAATATCTGGGTCGATTCAAATTTATTCTTGACCTTTTCCAGCTCCTGTGCGCCCACCGGAGACTGTCGCAACTCTTCCAGCTCCCTGCGTACAGCAGCTTCCGCCTGCTCCAACGACACACCTGCCGCCGGCTTACCGCTGATTTGCAACAATCCGGCATCACGCGTACCGCTGATATATGCATCGATACCGGAGAAGATGTTCTGTTCCTGCACCAGACGACGGTTCAGACGACTGGAGCGCCCGTTGCTGAGAATATCCGACAGAATATCGAATGTATAATAATCGGCACTCCCGCGATCGCACATGTGATAACCCATCAGCAGAGCATCCAGCGGCACATTCCTTTCTACCGTCAGCCTGCGTTCTTCCGTCTGCTCCGGCTCTTGGGGCAACCGCCGCACCGGAACGTTCCTCCGCGGAACAGGACCGAACCACTTCTCGGTAAGCCTAACAGTTTCCTCCCATGAAATGTTTCCCGTCACTGCCAGCACAGCATTGTTCGGAGCATAGAAACGATAGAAGAACGACTTCACCTCATCCAGCGTGGCCTGTTCTATGTGCGAAAGTTCTTTGCCGATAGTGGGCCAGCGATACGGGTGCACCCGGAAAGCCAGCGGCCGGAACAGATGTCCTATGTCGCCGTATGGCTGATTAAGGCAGCGTTGTTTGAACTCTTCCATCACAACGCCCCGCTGCACCTCAAGCCCCTGCTCGCTGAATGTCAGCTCCAGCATCCGGTCGGACTCCAACCAGAAGGCAGTCTCCACATTCGTTTTTGGAACAGTGAGGTAATAATTGGTTATGTCATTGTTGGTCCAAGCATTGTTTTCCCCTCCCGCCAGCTGCAAAGGGGTGTCATAATCGGGAATATGCGCCGAACCGCCAAACATCAGATGCTCGAACAAATGGGCAAAACCGGTGTGTTCCGGATGCTCATCGCGCGCACCGACATCATAGACGATGTTCAGCGCAACCATTTGCGTACTGGTATCCTCGTGATGCACCAGACGCAAGCCATTGGGGAAACAATGTTTGTTTATTTTCATACGCAGTGGATGAAGATGTGGCAAAAGTCCATCATTCCATCACAGTCACTTTCGTAATCTTCACATCCTCTTCAGGACGGTCGCTACGGTCTGTTTTCACCTGCTGTATCTTATCCACTACATCCATGCCTTCAAGCACTTCGCCGAATACGGTGTATTCTCCGTCCAAATGCGGTGTACCGCCAACGGTAGTATAGGCTTTCACCTGCTCCGGCGTGAAACGGAACTCCGGCTCATCGGCCACCTGAGCTTCGGCCTGTGCAATGAGCGTATCCTGCAAGTTCATCAATCCTTCCTGGTCACCGTCCTTACGCATCTTGTAGATCTCCTTCATGTGCTTCTGCGCCAAAGCGTTGAAAGCATTGTTCAGGCGTGCCTGATTCATCTGATGCTCCATGCCGAGAAGCGTAGAGTCATTATAGACCTTTCCGGTCACGATGTAGAACTGGCAGCCGGATGATTCCTTCTCCGGATTCACATTGTCACCCTGACGGGCAGCAGACAGCGCACCTTTCTTGTGGAAGTATTTGGGATAGACAAACTCTGCCGGAATGGTATAGCCAACATCACCTGCCCCCAGCATCTTGCCTTTCGGAGCATTTTTTGATTCGGGATCACCGGCCTGTATCATGAAATCCTTGATGACGCGGTGAAACAGAGTGCCTTCATAGGTACCTTCCTCCGCAAGTTTGATAAAGTTATCACGATGCTTCGGCGTCTCGTTATACAGTTTCACGATGATGTCACCCGCAGTTGTTTCAATCTTCAACTTCGTTTCTTTTTCCATATTTCCGTCTTTCTTTTGTCCCGGTTTGCAAGCCACCAGACTGCAAGCCAGGATAGTTAATATTACAATGAGATTTCTTTTCATCTGTCTTTTTGTTTAATTTAAGCCTGCAAATATACTAAAATCGAACAAAACGATTTACCTTTGTACCATAAAAGAGATAAAAAGCAGCAAGGATGAAATCCATATTAATCGTAGAAGATGACATCACTTACGGTATGATGTTGAAAACATGGCTCGGCAAAAAAGGTTTCCGGGTCAATTCTGTCAGCAGCATTGCCCGGGCCCAGAAACACATTGAGTCCGAAAATGTAGACTTGATACTGTCTGACCTGCGCTTGCCCGATCGTGACGGCATAGACCTGCTGAAATGGTTGGGTGAACATTCCTTGCGCATACCTCTTATCATCATGACGGGATATGCCGATATACAGTCGGCCGTACAAGCCATGAAATTAGGCGCGTGCGACTACATCGCCAAACCGGTGAACCCTGATGAGTTATTGAAGAAAATGGATGATGCATTCCTTCCAAGCGGATTGCCTGTCTCGTCCACACCGGCAATGCGTGCCGAAGCCGGCAGTAATTCTCTCCGGGAAGAAGCGGAAAGCGCATCTTCCGACTATCTGGAAGGTGAAAGCGATGCCGCCAAACAGCTCTATAATTACGTGAATTTAGTATCTCCCACCAATATGTCCGTCCTCATCAACGGAGCCAGCGGAACGGGTAAGGAGTATGTGGCGCAACGCATCCACAAGCTGAGCCGACGCTCCAAACAGCCTTTCATTGCCATCGACTGCGGCTCTATCCCTAAAGAACTGGCAGCGTCCGAATTCTTCGGCCACGTGAAAGGCTCTTTCACCGGTGCGCTGACCGACAAGACGGGCGCATTCGTCGCAGCCAACGGAGGAACAATCTTCCTGGATGAAATAGGTAACCTGAGCTACGAGGTGCAAATACAACTGCTTCGTGCCCTGCAGGAACGCAAGGTGCGCCCCATCGGCTCCAACAAAGAGATACAGGTAGACGTGCGGCTGGTCTCCGCCACCAACGAGAATCTGGAACAAGCCATCGAAAAAGGTACATTCCGCGAGGATCTCTACCACCGCATCAATGAATTCACCCTGCGCATGCCTCAACTGAAAGACCGCCGCGAGGACATCCTCCTCTTTGCAAACTTCTTTTTGGATCAGGCCAATCGCGAATTGGACAAGCATCTTATCGGCTTTGACGAGAAAGCATCCAAAGCCCTTCTGGAATACCAATGGCCGGGCAATCTGCGTCAGATGAAAAATATCATCCGCCGCGCCACTCTCCTTGCACAAAGCAAGCTCATCACTTTGGATGAGCTCAGCGAACTGCGAAACCAAACAATACAACCCACCGGCATGCCGCTCCGCAACGAAGAAGCCGAAAAGCAACATATCATCGAAGCCTTGAAGCAAACCGGCTACAACAAAAGCCGCGCCGCACAATTGCTCGGCATAGACCGGAAAACACTCTACAACAAACTTAAACTATACGGAATAGAACTATAATTGTGGAAAAACTCCACAATCTATTCCACACTTTCCACACTATTCTACACATTTTTTCAATGTGCCATTCTTCCACACAGAAATTAGTTCACTAATATTCAGAATATTATCTTCCAAACTTCAAATCTTGGCATATCATTTGACGTATATTCCACGTGAACCTCAAGTTCACAATGTTAAAACAAAATTCGCCTAAACTGAGACAAAACAATATATCAACCTTTTAAAAGTAAAAAGCAAAAAATTAGTATTAGTAGCAGCCCTGTTTATGTTTGTTTGTGACGGATCGTTCTTGGCCTGAGCACAGATGCAAATGGCCAAGAGCATCCAATCCACAAATTTAAGTGGCCGAATAATAGTAAGCACACTAACAACAAAAAAAGCCGTTTCCTTCTTGTCTATTCCGGGAAACGGCTTTTTTTACTATATGTATAATAAGGCAATATCACTTCATCACCCTACCAATGTCTTTCCGGGTAGAGCTCATTCCACCACGCCGGGCTATCCTGCAACCAACGTGCAAACCACGCCATAATGGAGTTGTGCCACAACTCACGCTTGGGATAATCACTGATAAAATGGTTCTCACCGTCTACCGTTATAAACTCCACCGGCTTGCCCAATATCTTCAACGCATTGTACAACTGGATGCTTTCACCAACAGGCACATTCGTATCAACCGTACCATGCAGTAACAGCAACGGGGTCTTGATTTTATCCGCATTGAACAGCGCCCCATGCTTCGTAAACAGATCAGGATTATTCCATGGATAGCTCTCGGCAGCAGCAACAGAATTATAGGAATATCCCCAATAGCCCTCACCCCAGTAACTTGTCACGTTACTGATGCCGGCATGTGAAACAGCAGCAGCAAACAAATCGGTCTTTGTCTGTAAGTACATTGTCATAAAGCCGCCATAGGACGCTCCAATACAACCAATACGCTTATCGTTAACAAACGGATGAGCCGCACAGAACTTCTTCGTTCCTTCAATGATTTCATCGGCAGTACGTTCACCCCACGCATTGACATGGCGGGCGGAGAACTCCTGACCGTAACCGATAGTGCCGCTGGGCTGGATGACATAAACCACATAGTCACGTGATGCAAACAGCTGCGCACAGTAGGGCGAGGTGATGCCGCGCGTAGTAGGCATAGTTCCACCGTAATAATATACGATAAGCGGATATTTTTTATTCGGGTCGAAAGCAGGAGGCAGGCACATCATACCTTTAATTTCCGTACCGTCCTCTGACGTAAAGTTCCATTCTTTCATTGTACCCATTTCTATCTTATCCAATGCAGGCTTCATCGGATTGGCAAGCAATGCGGATGTTTTCTTCTTCACATCGTACGTATAAGCCACCCCTACACTGGTATTATCCCCTCCTACATATGCAGCAACCGTTGGATTGTTTTCCGCCAAATCGAAAGAAGCAATCACATCTTCCTGAAGCGGCAACATCTCAAAGCTGTCGGTTTGGGGGATATAGCGGTAAATATGCTTGCAATCCTCATCCGTTGTATTAAAATAGATGCAACCATCTGTGCGGTTCCATTGCAGGAAGTCTACGGAAGGATTGAAATCGCGCGTAATGGGAGTGACTTTCTTCGTAGCTTTATCCACGATGAATGCCTGTGTATCAAAATCATTAGCAATAGGATGTTCACCGCAGTTCTTTCCCACACCGCCAAAAGCCGAAGGACTGCCGACTACTAAAAGTCGCTTTCCGTCGGGAGAGTAAGCCCCTCTATTCACATAAGGATCCCATGCAACCAACGTATCTACTTGCAGTGTAGCCAAATCGACCTCGAATATGGAAGTAAGAGAGAAAGGACACTGAGTGATGTCCGACTTGGAAGTGGAACACAGAAGTTTTTTCCCGTCAGAAGATATATCGTTCAGGTAGACGGCATGACTGCCATACGTCAGGCGCTCGGAAAGCCCTGTTGCAGGATCATATTTAACAAGATAATTACGGGAACGGGCATCGGGAATGCGATCATCGGGGTGCAGTAGCCTCTTCAAAGGACCACTGACCGCTTCCCCTTTATCATCGGGAGAATAAATAAGATAGTCCTCTGCGGGCGACCAGACAAAGTATCCTTCGGGAACATCTTTCAGCAGCACCTCCTCATGCATGGTAGCCGGATCGAACACAACCAAATCATTCCGTTTTTTGCCGGTCACTGTATAATAGAGCTTATTGCTACGGGGCATCCAGCGCATTTTCTCGTCAGCATCAGGCAATATCACCTTGCCGGTCTTTAGTTCTGTCAACTCGCAACGTGTTCTCGAACGCTTCAATGAGTAATTGTCCGCATAGCAGGTAAGCAGGTACTTGCCATTCGGAGAAAGGCTCACCGAACGTACACGACTTCCAAACGCCGTATTATGCAAAGCGAAACGCCTTTTCAAATCCGGTGCAATCTGATAACCGACATCAGCAAACTCCTTATCCTTCTCAAACTCACACTTCAACACCGGAGCAGTCTTATCGGCAGCCACTGATAATAATTTAATGACTATCTCATAATCCACTTCCGGTTCCAGACGTAAACCAAGCACTGAAGGGGACACTTGCGACAAGCTATCTTCCGCAGTCGTCTTTGATTGTTTGGAAACTCCATTCACAAATACCTCAAAACGTGCGGGAGAATAGATATTCAGTTTTCCTTTCATGAAACGTTCCGCACGCAAATTAGTAGCAAACAGATAAAATAAATTATCTTTATCGGCCTTTGCTACCCGCACGTACCCTGCCGTATCGACTGGCACACGCTCATAAGAACGTCCGTCGAAGTCGAGGTCAATATCGGTTTTCAGAAGTTTATCGGCAGTGAATTTCTCTCCCGTAAAATTAATGCTGTCACCCTGAATTGGAGTACGCACCACAATGGCAGGCCGCACATTGTATTCGGTCACTTTATCTTGTGCCCGGACTGCAAATGCCGCAAGCAGAGACAGCCCTGATAAAATCAGAATCTTTTTCATCGAAGTTGTTATTAACAGATTATCAAATCATTTCAAAACCATTCCACAGATTACCGGTAGGAACAGGGGCCTCCACCTCTATCAATTCCTTGGACACCGGATGTATAAAACGGACAAAGCGCGCGTGCAGGCAAATACTCCCATCCGGATTGGAACGGGGAGAGCCGTACTTCAAATCTCCTTTAATGGGACACCCCATTTTAGCCAGTTGACATCGTATCTGGTGATGACGCCCCGTTTTCAGGTCAATTTCCAGCAAATAATAGTTCTGCGATTTAGCTATGAGCCGATAATGCAAAATCGCTTTCTTGCTATTCGGCACTTCCTTATCGTACGCATAACTTTTGTTCTGCTTTTCATTACGAACCAAATAGTTCACCAACTCTCCTTCCGGCTCGTGAGGCTGGTTCTTCACCACTGCCCAGTAGGTTTTCTTAACCTCGCCGTTCTTGAACATGTCATTCAGGCGGGTAAGCGCCTTACTGGTTTTGGCAAAAACAACAAGACCGCTTACGGGGCGGTCCAAGCGATGTGTAACACCTATAAAGACATTACCGGGCTTTTGGTATTTCTCCTTGAGATACAGCTTTACGGTTTCCGAAAGCGGTGTATCACCCGTTTTGTCTCCCTGAACGATCTCGGAAGCGGTCTTGTTGACTATAATGATATGATTGTCTTCGTATACGACAGTCATTTATTTAGCGATTAGCGGTTAGTAATTAGTGACTAGTGATTAAAAGCTGCGGTTAGCGGTCGGCAATCTCATTAATCACTAACCGCCAATCGTTAATCACTATTTTACATATTCATACCACCGTCTACCTGAATCACCTGCCCTGATACATAAGAAGACATATCAGAAGCCAGGAAGGTAGCAATGTTGGCTACGTCTTCGGGTGTACCACCACGACGCAAAGGTATCTTCTTGCACCATTCTGCCTTCACTTCTTCGGACAAAGCATCTGTCATTGCCGTCATAATGAAACCCGGAGCAATAGCGTTGGCGCGGATGCCGCGAGAACCCAACTCCTGTGCAATAGACTTGGCCAATGCAATCATACCTGCCTTGGAAGCAGAGTAGTTAGCCTGACCTGCATTACCATGAACACCTACTACAGAAGCCATGTTGATGATGCTTCCGCCTTTTTGACGCATCATGATCGGAGTACAAGCATGAATGAAGTTGAAAGCGGATTTCAGGTTAACGTTGATAACCATATCCCATTGTTGTTCGGTCATACGCATCATCAGACCGTCACGAGTAATACCTGCATTGTTAACCAAAATATCAATGCGGCCGAAATCTGCATGAATAGCCTCTACTACTTTGGCAGTATCTTCAAAGCTCGCTGCATTAGATGCATATGCTTTGGCTTTTACTCCAAGCGCTTCAATTTCTTTTGCTGTTGCCTCAGCATTTTCATCAATCACCAAGTCGGTGAATGCTATATTAGCCCCTTCTTGAGCGAACTTTAAAGCGATAGCCTTACCAATACCACGAGCGGCACCGGTTACAATGGCTGTTTTTCCGTCTAATAATCCCATACTGTTTTAAATTATTGATTAAATATTCTTTTTATGTTCTATGCAACGCGCCAAACACAAGATTGACAACGTATTTATCGCGGGTTTCATCATCGAGCTTTGCACCGATATGTCCGCGTATATAAGGTACTTCAATACCTTTTACGCAATAATGCACCAGCTCGGCGGTCATGTCTATATCATCTATCCGAAACACGCCTTTCTCCACCCCTTCACGCAGCACATCCTTGAATAGCAGTATCTCTTTAGCATCAAAACGTTTACGCACTTTCTCCACCCGCCAAATGTCACGAAAGAAATTGGCCCGAAGCGTACCGTTACGAAACACTACCTCCTTCACCGCATCCAAACGCGTATATATCATTTCAATCATTTTCTCGTCCGGCGAAATATTTTTCTCTGCCACACGCTTCATCATATCCGAAAGCATATCCAGTTCCGACTCAACAACAGCCATATAGATATCTTCCTTACTTTTAAAATAGGTGTAGAGGGTTCTCCTACCTTTTTTAGAAGCGAGAGCAATATCATTCATCGTGGTATTTTCAACACCCATTTTAGCAAACAACTGACGGGCTACATCCACTAATTTAGCTTTTGTCTTCGATACGGCCATAGGCTAATTGCACATTGCTTAATAATTTGTGCAAAAGCGTGACTTCTTTTTGCACACTGACTATCAATATTTTACAAAACTATTCTTTTGTAAATCACACTTATATGCTTCAATTTGAGCGCAACAAAGATAGCAATTCTTTTTTATCCAAAGGAATTTTCTTATAAACTTTTCCCCTCGCCGGAAGCTCCCAAACTCTTATATATGAGAAAGCTTGAAGCGCAAGGCAGTATTCGATGCATTGGCTTCAAGCTTTATATTAACAATTCTTTATCAAAAAAACAATAGAATATTTAATGAAATGATGAGCATTATCTTTAGTATCCCACACGCGATTGCATCATTTCCTCATCCTCTATCGTAACTTTACTTTCGTCAAGCTTACTACGGTCAAGACTGAATACCTTGACAAAAAAATCATAAACAGCATTGCGCTTATTCGGACCGAAGTCGTGACGTTCTTTGGGTAGGTGCACATTCACAATGCGGTCCTTGGCTCCGTAAAATCCATAGACACGCTGCAAATAGGGATACTCCAACGTAGGAACAGAAGCGGTCCAATCTCCGCCATCGCTCACAACCAACATGGGACGCGGTGCGAACATAGCTGCCAATTCAGCATTACAAGTTCCACCACCTGCCAATTGAATGGGTTTCCCACTTTCACAGGGACATCCGCCATCAAAATGAGAAGCCAGACTTACAACAGGTGCCATAGCCGTAAAACGTTCGTCCAAGACTGACAATAACACAGTTTGAGTGCCTCCACCTGAACCTCCGTTTACTCCTATACGGTTCGTATCAATATCCTTACGGTTTTTCAACATATAATCAAGAAGCAACAGTCCATCCATAGCCTGCTTCACATGCGCCGTATCGGTTCTATGCGCTCCCGCACCCACTTGTTTTTCCGATTCTCCCCATCCATAAAGGTCGTAATCCACACAAACAGCCCCCATCCGCGCCAATGTTCCCAAGCGCTGCTGTTGATCCTTACGATAACGCCCACGATAAAAATGCCCGTTAGGACAAATAATCAGTGCATGTTTTCCCTTTTTACGCGGTGTGTAAACAGAGGCATAAAGATATACTCCGGGCCAGGTTTCCATCGCCAAATTCTGTACCGTATAACCATCATATTTACGAACTTTTGACAAGATTGGCGCAGCCCCCTTCACGCAACGAGACAAAGCTTCATCTAACTCCAATCGCTCACGCACTTCTTTACGCAATACAGCACTACGTTTCTCCCATTCATTCCTGTTGGTGTACAGCCCACTGAGATAAGCCAACATTTTTTCCCCGTCGACAGCTGTACGGCGCGGATATTCATACGGCTTAATTTTATAACTCTTCTCATTCTGTTTTTGATACTTAAAGTCGAAAAAACTCAACACATTAGTAAGAGACTCTTCTAATGAGTAAGGACGAATACGAAAATCGGCATAAGGCAGTCTCTTACCAATAGTGTCTACATTATATTTGAACTTCACATCGAAACGCCGGGACAAATCGTTCATTACATCACTCAACGGGCGGGTAAACTGATTCTCTAAATCAAGTTTCTGCGCATAAACCACATTACCCGCAAACAATGTCGTTCCCATACACAGCGCAACTATTCTCTTTTTCATCATCGCCTTGCAGTTATTTTTCATATTTTATTTTCTCGCCATTGACATACACATCATCTATCACCAAGTCCTTGCAGTCACGAAACAGGCACTCCTCTTTAGCATCATTGACATAAATATCCCTGAATACAATCCCCTCAATAGGAGCCTCCGGCAGTCCATCCACTTTCAGCGGAGTTTGGGTACCGCGCACAGTAAGCCCGGTCACGAAGATATTACGAAAGACAGGCGTACGTTCGCTTTTTTTCTCCATTTTCATCTGACTATATTTCAGATTAAGAACTACCGCCTCCCTTTTAATATCACTCATCACTACATTGCTTACACGAATATCCTCTACCACGCCGCCACGTCCACGAGTTGATTTGATACGGATGCCACGATCGGTGCCATCAAATACACAATTACTGATGGTCACCTTCTTTACGCCTCCACTCATTTCACTACCTATCACTACTCCCCCATGCCCGCTTAACATCGTACAATTTGTAATAGTGATGTTTTCACAGGGACGACCTATCTTTCGGGCTTGCAAGTCACGACCACTTTTAATTGTAATACAATCGTCCCCTACGGAAATATGACAGTCACTGATGTGCACATTGCTGCACGATTCGGGATTGATTCCGTCAGTATTAGGTGAAGGTACATTATTGATTGTAACTCCTTTCACCGTCACATTGTCACAAAAGTTAGGATTAACAGTCCAAAAGGGAGAGTTCACAATGGTAATGCCTTCTATACGAACATTCCTGCAACGTAGCAGCTGGATGAATGGAGGACGTAAGAAACGACGATCCAACGTACTATGCCAATCGACATTAGTTTCTGCATAAAGCGTTTTCATGTCATTGGCTTGTTCAAAAAGAGGCTGATACTTGTTGATATCACGCTTACCGTTGTCACGTAAGTCTATAAGTACCCGGAAAAATTCCTTCCACCATGCTTTTCCTTGCCCATCAAGCTTTCCTTCACCTTTGATAGTGATATTCTCGGCATCTGTTGCATAAATCAACGGTTGGAAGCTCTTCATCATCACACCTTCGTGCCGCATTTCCACAAATGGCATATAATCGTCAAAATTGTCACTGAAACGCAACGTGGCTCCCGCCTCCAGTTCAAGTGTAATATTACTTTTCATGTGAATGGAAGCTGTGAGATAATCTCCTGAAGGGAAGAAGAGTGTACCCCCTCCTGCCTTGTTCAAACGATTAATCGTATTGTTTATAATCTCTGTATTTTTTAAGGCTTCTTGGTTGTCAACACCGGCTTCACGCATGTCTACACGTTCTGCAAAAACTTGCAAAGCTACAAAAAAAGCCATAAGAACAGTTATTGTAATCTGTTTCATAAGAATTTTACATTTAAGTTCCAACCGAAGTTAGATAATCCATTATTAATTATAATTGCATAACCGTTAGTCGATTGATGCAACGCCGGCCTTTACTTTGATACTGTCATTCACCGTAGGACCGTTGTTTTCCCACACATTACCGGGACCATTGGCATTTTTGAGGAACTTGTCCGCCTCCGTCCAATTATCGCGAACAGTGATAAAGGAAGAACCTTCATCAGTATAAAGATAAAACCAATGATTGGGGTCATGTACATAACCGGGTTTATAAATACTATGTACACAATTCTCCGTAATGAAGCTATGAGGCTGCGAACCAAGAGTATAAATACCTGCCACATCATACATGTGCTTCGCATAATGATGGATGAGATTGGCATGTACGGTGTTATTACGCATACACCCCACAGTGCGGTTCCAACCCCATCCCAGACTAATGGCTGTATAAGAAACCTCACTGATCGTATTATGTGCAATATTAATATCACGAACAAATCCGGCACAGATTCCATGTGTTCCCCAGTCTTCATTAGTCACATCAGTGATATAATTATTCACTATATTCAAAGCGCGGCACACTTCACGTTCATCTGCCGGATCATAAGGTAAATGCGTTTCGTGCGCTTCAGGACTAAAGCTACCTGTGAGAATACCGTTTCCGGATATATCTTCAAAACAACATCTTTCTATACTTCCACCTTTTGTACCCCACTCATAATCAATACCGGTAGACCCTAAATGGCGAAAATCACATTTTATGAAATCAATATTTTGAGCAGCTTTTACTACAACCGCCGAAACAGGCCGCCCCAACCATCCCTGATTGTCGAGTTTATGATTCTTGGAACGTACAATCTGCGGGCGAAGTTTATAAGCATCCGTCAAATACATACCAGCCTGCAAAGGGACATGCCCCTTCAATGAAGGGCGCATCCAGGTACTGTAACTGAAAGTAAGCCCTTCAATACGAATATTCCGCACCGGGCGATCCAACGTACCTTCCACACGCAGCAAAGTTTCCACTGCGGGCACAACAGCTTCCTCTATCAGTTCGCCCTGGCGAGGATAATAATAAAGCTTGCCTGCGCGTATATCATGATACCACTCGCCGGGCACATCCAGCAGTTCGCGAGCGTTGGTAAGATAAAAGGCTGAATTATGTCCGTCCGTTGTCACCATAGGGCAGGGCCAAGGATGCTCAAACTGAATACGGCTCTCTGGATCATGAAAGCTCACAGCCGCACTGTCACCGGCAAACATTATATCTTTAATACGCAGATTGGCTACACACCACATTTCATGCAGCACCATCTCGGCATAGGGAGCTTTCTGAATTTTCCTCACAGCTGCTGCCGGCACCCATAGTACCCGCTTCTGCTTATCTACACGAATAATCCGGTACATGTCTTCAAAATCAGCTACATCACGTGCACGTACCGCCTTCTTGCCGTTTACATAGAATTGCCTGAAATCTAACGGCCTGCCACAAAAATCAGGAACATCTGCCACCATCAATTTACCCTGACGCTTCCATCCGGTGACAGTTACCCCACCACTAACTATAACCTCCCCCTCCCCTTTGATAATTGTGGGGGATGAGGGTGTACCACTATCCTCGGGACGCAGAAATAGAGGTTCATAAATCCGGTAGTTACCGGCTGCCACATGAATGGTAATCCCTCCCTCAATGGAAGGATCGTTCAAACGACGAAGCTCACGCGCCTGCCGAATAGCATCTGCGATACTTTCTCCCGGCTTCACATAAATATCTGAAGCCTGCAATAAAGTCGAAGCAAGAAGCAATATAGAGAAAATCAGTTTCTTCATTATCTTTTATATTTAGATTATTACCTTCCAAGCTGTTCGGCTAAAATCACCTCTTTACCGGCATCCATACTGTCATTTCGGACTTACCGCGATTCCCCCAAGCATAATAAGGAATGAGACGGATATGAACCGGTTTTTGAGTAGGATTCACTTCACGATAAAGCATCCCTTCCCACGACTCCGCCTCGTTCAAAGAAGCGATGCCTTCCAACACCATGACGTCACTGCCCGCGATCTGCATCTTGCGCGGCGTAAATTTGATATTTGTAGGAATCTGTACATCATCAATACGCTTTCCACCATCAATATCCATACTTTCCAAACAGTATACAATAGGACCACGTTTTACTACTACCTGATTACGAATCTCTTCAGCAAGCGGATGAGCTTCAAGCAGTCTCACCGGCATATCCATCACCCACTCCACTATATCCCCTTCTTTCCATATACGATTTACATGGGCGTATTCGTTCCGTTTCCAGTTACCCGCTACAGCCTGACCATTCACCGTAAGCGTAGCTTTATCACACCACTCCGGCATCCGGAAATAAATTGAAAAAGCTGTCTTACGGGATGCACGAGGCAATGACTCTACAACAAGCCGCACACTACCCTCCCAAGGATAATCCGTATGCTGTGCAAGAGCTATCTTACCCAATCCTTCCAATTCGGTCTGAAGAGTATTGGAACCATAGAGATTACAATAAACGGCCTTATCCGCCAAAGTATAGGCATAATTCTGAGCTTGACAAACCGTACGCAACGTATTAGGAGGACAGCAGAAACAGCTGATATACTCTGTACGCACTTTAGGCCAGCGTAGAGTATAAGGCAAATCGGCACTAATGCGCAAAGGATTAGTATAGAAATATTTCAAACCATCAAGGCTTATACCACTCAACACACTATTGTAAAGGGCAGTCTCAACGATCTCTGCATATTTGGCATCGCCTGTAATCTCAAGCATACGCCAGTTAAAGAGCATATTACCGATATTCGCACAAGTTTCATTATGTGCAGTACTGTTAGGTAACTGATAAGGACGACCATAACTTTGATGCACTTTCTGAATACTATCCGGTTCATAGAAAGTTCCATCGGGCGAGGTCCCGTCATAAAGCGCTCCACAAGCACCGGTCACATACATTTTCCGATTTACAATATCGCTCCAAATACTTGTCAGGTTCTTCATCAATTGTTCCTCGCCCGTCTCGGCGTACACATCCGCAACGCCAGCATAAAGGTAATTTGAACGTACAGCATGCCCCATGGCATTGTATTGTTCACGGAAAGGAATCCGGTCTTGATTATCATCAGTACCATTCTCTACCATGCCACGAATATTGATCAGATTTTGCGAAAGTTCAAGATAGCGGGTATTACCGGTGGCACGATACATTTCAACCACTCCCATATAGTGTGAGGGGCAAATAGCATTACGTGCCAATTCTGCTGATGCTGTCTCATAAAAGTGGCAAAGAAAATCCGTAGCCTTTACAGCAACGTCAAAAAGAGTATTTTTTCCCGTAGCACGTTGGTGAATGATTCCTGCCATCATCAGGTGCCCCAAATTGTAAGTCTCAAAGTTCAGACGGTTGGCAAAAGCGCCCTTTTCGTTTTCGGCACCTACTTTCGTACCGATCACTGTCTGTTTATTGGCAACAGCATGCGTATCAATGCCCTTGTTCTTTTCATCAATAATAACCGGCGTATGAATATATCCATCAGCCCGTTGCGCCTTTACGACACGAGCAATAAAATAGTCCATCAGCTCGTCAAGTTCGGGATCATGATTGACCGCATAAACAGCAGCTACTCCTTCAAGCCATTTATACATATCACCATCATGAAACGGAGGTCCCCAATGAGTGCCTTCACATTCACCGGCTGCAATTTCAAAATTGCGGAACCCATGACTTACATCAGGATTCTTCCAGGTATTCCACATCCCCTGCAAAGAGTGTCGGCTAAACACATTAAAACGTTCTCCCCAAAAGCCGCCTGTCCATTTCACAGCACCAAGTTGTGTATTAGTCATTTTTGCGAACTTGCTTTGCCCCATATCGACAAGACCATTTCTCTGTGCCATAAGGTTATTCAAAACAGATGCTACTACAAATAAAAAGAGTATTGTTTTCTTCATGCTATATCATTAACAGTTTAAATTCGTAAAATATAATTTATTTTAGTTCAATGGCTTTATAAGCAATACGTTTACGGCGCCATGTATAGACACAATGCAGTTTTCCGTCTTTTCCCTGAATAATACTGGGATAAGAATATTGGCTGATAGGGCTGTCCTCAAGCACAACCGCGTTCTTCCAAGTTTTCCCATCATCCTCAGACACCGCAATAGACACAGGTGTACGCACACCTTTAGGTGTACCAGGCAATGTAGCAAAATCATTGAAAACGACCACCTGTCTGCCATCCGCCAAAGTCACTGCATCCGTACCCGAATTGTTATTAGGCAAATCACTAAGGACCACCTTACTCCAAGTATCTCCACAATCACTGCTATAAGTCACCGCCAGTTTTGCATTACGTGTGCGGCCAATAGCCATAAGCCTTCCATCTTTAAGCTGTAAAATACTGGGCTGAATACAGAGAATAGGTTGCGCCCCTTTCTCTGTCAGAACCTCACCGGCTTCAAGATCATCACCCGTCTCTTTTTTAATACCTGACTTACGTAGGGCAGTGGGCAGTGAATATTCCGCATCTACGGGCCCTACATACTTCCATGTCTTTCCTTTATCATCCGAAATCTCGAAATGAAATTTCCAACCATTTCCCTCTGTACTTGACGGTGCTATGATGCGACCATTAATATAAACCGGTTTATTCTTAATGGGGCCCAAGAAACCTTTGGCAAGAGCTTCCGGTTTACCCCAAGTCTTTCCTCCATTCTTTGAACGAACTTGCCAACCGGTCCAGTCTCCTACTCCGTAACCTATTTTATAATACAGTACCAGATCCCCGCCGGGGATTTGGAATAACACAGGATTATAGCAAGGCTTACGCCAAGTTTCGTCTACCAAGGGCTTACCGCTATTCTTGGCGGGCGCCATCCACCATGGATAATTCTTGCCATCTCCCATAGGAACTGCCGGAGCAGCTTCCCTGGCTCCCCCCATACGCAACATTGCCTCGCGAAATAGCGCAAACCTATCTTGTTGTACAACATTCGGCTTATCTCTCAGCAATTCATCAATAATACTGTCACGCGCTGCAAATTTACTTAAATCTCTTTCACTGAAAGCGGCAGCCGTAAGTTTTGTATAAATACCATCGGCAGCTTTATACGGTTTAGTCCATTCTTTACTACCATAGGGCTTGCGGCAGGTCCAAATATTACAATCAGGATTCTTTTCGCGTGTCCCCCCAAAGAAAGCTGCTACCAAATCACCATTTTCCAATTCTACAACAGTAGCGCCATGACATTGAGGAAAGCCTGCATCTTCATAAAGGAACTCATCAGTCACAATACATTTGTCGGCAGCAGGGATATCCACACTAAAATGATACTTTCCCGAACCTACTTTTTCTACTTCCCATTAGGAAGATAGACTGATGCAAACGTATTGACAGGTATCTCTATATCCCACTCTAAGTGTTGCAAGGTTTTCTTCCAGCGGCTTACTACCCTGCCATAAGGTGTGCGGTAACTGGCATCAACATAGCTAATATCTTGTATCTCAAAATTAGGACACATTCTGATATGTTTGAATCCTACCTTACCACGCCCACGTTCGCTCTTTATTCCAGCCAGATTCTCATAACACCATGGCAAGAAATCACCCAAAAGCATTACATGGTTACCACTGTTCATTGCCGGATTCGCCGTATTCCCATTCCAAAGTTCCCAAATGGTAGTAGCTCCCTGTTCGGCCATATAGCCCCATGAAGGATAAGTAGTGTTAGTTGCCAACATATAAGCCACATCGGCAAATCCTCGACGTGAAAGTTCGCGTAACAGCCATTGTACTCCAATTACCCCACAACTGATATGTTCTTTATTAGTCACCACAATGGACTGAACAGTACTTTTTACCACATCATCCAAACAATCTTTGGGAACCAAACCAAAAGCCAACGGCAGAATATTGGCTGTCACTGTATTGTTGCCATAGTACACACTATCAGGGTATAACACATGCCCCGGCACAAGCGAAGTACCACGTTTCACTGTGAGATACTTCCGATTAAAAGCATCCTTCACTGCATGTTCCAAATCCATCCAGTACTGTTTATCGGTTTCATACCCCAGTACCTCGGCAAACCGATGAAGAGTCTGCAACAATTTGGCACCATAGGCAGTAGCAATCAGAGCTCCCTCAGTCACCCTTTTAGGATCACGACTGTGAATCATGTCAAGCGATTCAGGAGGCACGCACCAATCACCATAGCGATCTTTAGTAAAGATATATTCGTCAGTCATGTATTCCTCAACCATGTGATTCATCCAACGTTTCATGGAAGCATAGCTTTGCCGCATCGGCAGTGTATTGCCATATTGAGTGTAACACATATCCACTGACATAAACAATGCAGCAGGCCAAGTCATGTTGTCGCTGTAATAGTTCCAATAGGCAGGAGCCACATCAGGGATACAACCATCTTCACGCTGAGCTTCACAAATGTCACGTATCCATTTGGAATAGAGAGGTCCATTTCCAAACAAATAGCTCTCACCCCATGTTCCCATAGTGCGATCCCCCAGCCAGGGCTGGCGCTCATTACGCTGTGGACAATCTACGGGCATACCTTTATAATTACCCAAAATACCCCACCAAGCATTTTGGTGAATACGGTTCAACGTTTCATTTGAAGTGGTGAAAGTTCCAAGTTCTTCCATTTCATCACTGACTACCTCACCCACAAAATCATTAATAGTAGCAGTAGGAAATCCCGATACCTCTACATAGCGAAAGCCATGATAGACAAATCGAGGCGCCCATGTCGCATTATTTTCACGAGCGTTACAAATGTATGTATCTGTGACTTTGGCATCACGCAAGTTCTTCACATAAAGCTCCCCGTCGGGCTGTAGTAATTCGGCAAAGCGAAGTTTAATGGAATCACCCAACTCGCCACGTACATTCATACGAACCCAACCTACCATGTTCTGCCCCATATCAAGAATCCATTTCTCTCCCTGCCGGCGCATACTGACAGGTTTCAGAGACCTCAACACTTTCATATTAGGAGCCATTGCACCACGCAATGTACCGGTGGGAATACTCACCCGCTCTGCTGCCCCCCATTTAGAGTCATCATAACCGGCACAAGTCCATTCTCCCAACTCTTTGCGGGCATCATACCTCTCACCGTCATACTCATTGTTACTACGGATAGGACCATCTGCAGTCAGTTTCCAGCTCTTGTCAGAAACCAGCGTTTCACAGCTACCGTCAATATACTCAATAATCAAATTAAGACGTAATTTGGGATAACCAAAATTTGCAATTTTATAAGGTTTATAGTTCTGCCGCATAGTGTAGAACCTTCCATTGCCTAAAGTTACACCAATAGCATGTATTGTGTCGGACGCCAACTGACGGGTAACATCGAAGCTATTGTAAATAATGGTTTTGCGATAATCGGTCGGTGCAGGCGCCAGTACCTGCTCGCCTATACGCGTACCGTTGATAAAAGCCTCGTACATTCCCATACCCGCAATATGCAGAGTGGCACGTTTCACTACCTTCGAAGTAGCAAACTCCTTACGCAGGTAGCGAGAAGCTAATCGGCTCCATTGCGTTTCACTATCCCAAGGTGCCGGACGGTCCATGCCAATCCATTGTCCGCGCCAATGTCCTTCATTCAACAGTCCAATACCGAACTGTGCCACTTCACTCCATGAGGTTTCGCCTTGATTGGTATAACATTTCACCTTCCAGAAAGCTCGCTGATTGCTTTTAAGCTTTACTCCATTATAAGAAACCCACAGCGATTGTTCACTCTCAATGCAGCCCGAATCCCAAAGGTCAGCTTTATTTTCAGTAAGCATTTCGACTGAAGAAGCGACCAGTATCCGGTAAGCGGTCTGCATCACCCCCTGCCCATCGCTTTGCATCTGCCAACTGAAACGCGGTGTAGTCGTATCAAGCCCCAAAGGATTGCTCATCTGTTCAGTATAGACGGACGAGACTTTTACAGTAGTAGCCTGAGTTATCAGAGCTATAAAAAGAAATATAAATGATAAAGTTTTACGCATCAGTGTTATATTATTTAATGAAAGCAACTATCCTGTCAATACTCATATCAATGCTTCTCCGGCAGTTCTTTCCACTCCTTTTTTACATACTCTTTTGAAGTATCAATAGCGATAAGGACCTGATCGTTTCCACTCATATAGCCGCTGTCATGTTGAAAACTTGTAATCTTGCTGTCAAACTCGCCCAAGTATTCAAGTTTACCCGTAGCAGCACTCATCCACCACACTTTTTTCTTGTCACCACTGATTTTCGACAAATCAATTTGCATGGGTCGTCCCGAGTAGTTGTAAACCAACAGATAGTCATTGCCACGAGTAGCTATAGCACGATCATAGCGCTCGCCATTGGCACCGGCAATAATGCTCTGGTCGGGAATCCGTTCAAAGAAAGGAAAGGCCAGCATCAGGTATTTCAAATACTTCATCTGATGAAAACCGGGATCTTCAAGAGCATCCCACCAAGCTTTCTTCATGCCATCAGCACCAAAAGAGCCAAGCACGCCCGGACGGATAAATTGCATGATGTCATTGTGTCCGTAGCTATGTCCGAAAGATCCGGCAAATACTGACCAATAGGCATAACGGCGTACATCATGCTCATTCCAGCGAGTTTCGTTGGGATCATGCAACCCTTGAGGAATATTCTCATAAATAGGTTCATCGTCAATTACGGGTTTCAGGGGATTGAGTGTAGAAGCTTCCACAAAACGCCAGTTATCCTCTTCTGTGTTTTCTTTGATAGGATAATCACCATCTCCCTTACGCTGGCCATAACGGCGATGTCCGCTTTGGAACATATTAAAATCAAGCCATTCGCGATCATTAAACCAAGCAGCAGAAGTAGTGCGTCCACGAGGGTGGAAAGTCATCAGATGATCTTTGTCCTGCTGACGGATGCTGCGTGCCAAAGCATCCCAAACTTCCGTTTTCTTATCACCGCGAATATCGCCACCGATAATCCAAATAATGTTCGGATCATCTTTATAGCGGTTCACAAGAAATTCTCCATAAGCCACTGCTTCTTTCTCATTCATTAATCCGGCATCCACAGGGCTTCCCCAAATACATACCATACCGATATAGATACCTTTCGAAGCTGCCGTCCTAATGATATAATCCATGTGGTCCCAATAGCCATACTCGCCTTTCTTATCAATGTTCTTAAAGTTCCACCCGTCAGGATTAGAACTTTTTCCATAAATATTGTACGAAGGCACACTATTAAGCACCTGCACTTGAACCATATTATAGCCTGCCTCTTTGCACTTTTGCAAATAATAGTTCACTTCATCGCGATTTAGCCGCTCAGGCATCAGCCATCCGGTTTCACCCAACCAAAAGAAAGGAGTACCATTTTCATGTCTTAAGTATCGTCCCTCATCCGATACCTGCAATTTCCCGTTTTCCCAAGGAATATACGTTTTAGCTTTTTGAGCCATTACGCCGCTACCCATAAACATCAGGACAGCCATCGCTATCATTGAAATCTTTCTCATATATTTGAATTTATTATTTTTTGTATTTTTTAAATCGCACGTTCCTATCTACCGGCAATTGTATAGCTTTCACCGGCTTTGGTGTTCAAATCATAAAGATAAGTTTTTTTCAACTTAACTTCATGAAGTTTCGCCTCTTTATTCACAACCGGCTCCATGACTTGAGGCACTTCGTAAATGGCATTAGGATTTTCACCGCGTGCTTTCTTTAGTCCTTTGCCCTGAACAGGAGTAAGCGTACGCAGACGGAAATTTCCACCCTTCGACGAGTATATGGTAAGTTTGTCCAATTTTCCGTTTTTCCAGCAGAAGTCAAGTTCAAAACCGCCACGTGCCTTAATGCCGCGAATACGCCCTTCTTTCCAGTTAGCGGGTAAAGCGGGAAGTAAATAAACAAAACCATCATGGCTCTGCATCAGCATCTCCGCGATACCTGCCGTACAACCGAAGTTACCATCAATTTGGAAAGGCGGATGAGCATCGAAGAGATTAGGATAAGTCCCCCCTTTTTTCTTTTCATTGCGCACCAGTGTCAGCTGATCGGTAATCAACTTGTAGGCATGGTCGCCATCAAGCAAGCGGGCCCACAAACAGACTTTCCACCCCATACTCCAACCTGTGGAAGGATCACCGCGATGAATTAACGAAGTACGGGCGGCATCCCAAAGTTCGGGCGTACGGAAAGGAGAAATCTGATTGCTGGGGAAAAGCCCGTAGAGGTGCGAAATGTGGCGGTGTACATCCTTAGGATCATCCCAATCAAACATCCACTCTTGCAATTGACCCCACCGGCCTACTTGCATAGGCGCCATCTCCCTAAGCCGTTGTTCATAGTGAACAGCCAAAGTTTCGTCTGTATTCAATAGACGGGCGGTAGTAATTACCTGATTCCAAAGATCAAAAATCAACTGATTGTCCATAGTGCAACCGGGAGCGGTAGTTGACTTGCCTTTGCTACCCGCATGTACATTTTCCGGAGAATTACTGGGACAAACCACCAACCAATTATGCACCGGTTCCTTCACCATAATCTGATCAAAGAACTTAGCGGCCTCCTTCATTATGGGATAAGCAGTACGAAGAAAACCTACATCGCCTGTATAAAGATAACGTTCCCACAGATGACGGCACAACCATGCTCCGCCCGTAGGCCAAAGTCCTGAAGGAGCCTTATCAATAGCCCCTGTAACACGCCAAATATCAGTATTGTGATGAAGCACCCAACCTTCAGCGCCATACATAGTCTTAGCCGTTTCGCGACCGGTTTCACTTACTTCGCTGATAAGTTGCATTAGCGGTTGATGCAACTCACTGAGATTGGTTACCTCAGCCGGCCAATAATTCATTTCGAGGTTAATGTTACAAGTATATTTGCTATCCCACGATGGAAAAAGTTTATCATTCCAAATTCCTTGTAAATTGGCAGGTTGGCCGCCGGGCTGAGAAGAGCAAATCAGCAGATAACGCCCAAAACGAAAATAAGTCGCTACAAGAAAATCATCCTGCGTTTCACGAAAGTTCTGCACACGCATATCGGTGGTAACATCGGCATAACGGTCGTGGCCCAAGTCAAGGTCCACCCTATCCATATAACTCTTGTAAATGGCCAAATGTTCCAATAATGATTGTCGGTAACTATGCTTCAAAGCAGCATGCAGATAGTTCTTGCTACGCTCCACCTCATTACCCGTAATATCCTTATAATTCACAAAATTTGTAGCGATAGAGAGATAGAAAGTAGCTTCATCCGCTTTTTCGACTGCTAACACACCATCTGCGCACGAGCTATGTCCCCCTTGTGTACGAACTGCCATACGCCCCTGAAAGAGAACTTTACCTTTCAATCCTTCGTGCCAAGAACTTACACCGCTCAGAGTTATTTCATCTCCTTCACTGGCAATCATTACATCTTGATGTGGTGAAGTGAGATGTGCATTACAAGTAATCATGCCGGGCCGGGAAGCCGATAGACGCACCATCACCACCTGATCGGCAAGCGAGGTTATGGTCTCGCGCCGGTAACGCACTCCGTCAACGGTGTAACATACCACTGTACGGGCGGAATCAAGACTAAGTTCACGATAGTAATCGGTGTAGCGGGTGTGACCGGGAAAAGCAATACGCAAATGTCCAAATGACTGATAAGGCATACCGCTATTGGTTTTTGCCATCACCTTTTCGGTGGCAAGCGTTTGCGCTTCAAGATACTTGCCCTCAAACACCAATTGACGCACCTTGGGAATATACTCCAAAGCATTAGGGTTGGCATTGTTATTCGGACGTCCGGCCCAAAGTGTCTCTTCATTAAGCTGGATATTCTCCATGGCAGGTGTGCCATAAACCATAGCACCCAGCCGTCCGTTACCCAGCGGAAGCGCTTCAGTCCACACCTGGGCAGGTTCGTCATACCAAAGCTTATAAATTCGTGCCTCATCGGCAACAGTCTGCATCACTGGCCTCCCGATGACTTCTGCAAAGCCCTGCAGAGCGGCACAAACGATAAATAAACAAATAGCGATATACCTTCTCATGTTTTCTTATAAGATGAATAGTGAGCACATAATTATATATAGCAGACGATTGAGAAACGGTATTGTACTGACTATTCAGAACCAAAATAAAGGTGTCCGGCAACATAGAAAAAGGCTGCCCACCTTTTCCTTATCAGGAAAAAGAGTAGACAACCTTTCTTACAGAGTAGTTTTGCCGAGCAACGAGTGATTTTTCCGTCAGATTTTCTTACCGGCTGCTTTTAAACGCTTATACCATTCATTGCGTTCTTTAACCAAATCATAACCACGCTTAGTCAGATAATTATTGATGCGGCCTTTATATTTATTGAATGCAGCATGTTTCTTATCAGAGTTCTCGGCATCCATCGAAAATTCCCGAGCCTCTTTATACCAGGCATAAATCTGCTTTTTTTCTTCCTCGGTCAGCGAAGGTACCATGTCTACCAATGACTCATATTGCACCTGCAATGAATTATATGTCATCCCATCTTTTATCGCATCAATCTGCTTGTCGTTGATATAGAGCGAAAGGGAAGCAGGAAATTCGAAATGGCAACGATACAAAGTCGCATCTTTCTCAAGTTCCGCTGCTTCAATGGCTGCTTGCTTGGACGCGCCCGTAAGAACGGCCTTGGCATACTTCACTTTCTGGTCACGTACCTCATAAATATCATTCAGTTTAAAATAGCGATTGGCCAAAATATACAGCACATTCTGCTTAACCGCAGGATCAGTAATACCAAGATTATCAACTATCTTTTCCGAGCGTTTCAAGATAGACTTTACATAGTTCGGGTCGCGCCCCAAGCTATCAAGCTCAACAGCTGAAGCCGAAAGGGCTACGCAACAGAACATGATGCTAAGAAATATTTTTTTTAACATACAAATTATATTTTATTATCGGTATAAAAATATTAACCCGCACCGGTCAATCAGAATAACTAAATAACTGGTGCAGGCATAATTTACTGATTACATCAAACGTCCTTTTTCTGCAAGTGTATCGTAGTTGTTATTCAAATTCGTCCAATCGGTACGATTAACAGTACTGATACCATTAATATATTTTTCAATATTAGTATATCCGTCTCCTGTGCAATCCTCATTTGCATCCGAAGCATCGTTAGGATTCAAACCATTGGCCTTTTCCCATTCATCCGGCATACCGTCTTTATCAGTATCCACATAAGGAGTTCCCTTATATTCCGGATATCCCCCCATTTGGTTAGGATGTGTAATAATACCTATTTTATAAGAGTCTTTAGGCAAACGACGATATTTGAACAAACCGTCCTCATTCTGTGACTTAGGAGAAAGTCCCCACTTGCAACCGAATGCATCCTCAGGAAGCTTCTTCATTTTCTTCTTATCGGTATAACTAGGATCAACATAAGGTACGCCTGTTGTTACTTCCTCTACAATGCGTTGGTCTACAATATCGCGGCAAGGCAATGTAGCTCCCACATTCTTCAACACAAAGTCATAGGCACTCTTTGCAGAAAGGATATTGACATAAGGCATCACAAACGGTTCATACTGACGAACATATCCTTCATGACCTTCTACGCCATTAGTTTCTTCAATCTGAATACCGCCTTTCCAGTTGTCCTCAGTGATTTCAGGATAACCTTCCATAATATTTCCTGCAGCATAGATACGGCCATAAACCTTATGATCGAGTTTGCTACGACCGGCTTCCGGTTTCAGAATACGATGGCCAACAGAAGTATCCTTAGGAGTAGCAGGGCCCGGCTTATAGTAATTGTTTATCATATTGAACATAGCCGTATAGTCACCGCCATCCGATGAACGATGCACCCAGTTGAATACTACATTGTTTACAAAATTAAAGATACCATTCCAACCAATAGAAGGGTTGCGGCCCGAGTTACTCGCCCAAAGGTTACGTGCAAAAGCGCAATTCTCTCCACCCAAGGTGCTGCCAAAAGCATGATTGTAAGTATCCAGCGCTTTTGCCGAAATTGTATTTTGGATAGTGACATTCACAGTAGGCAGTTTTTTAGCTTTCACCTCATATTGTCCTTCACTTTCATCGAACATGTGACGGTAGAACGAGATATTTTCATCCAATCCCCATGTACAAGAACAGTGGTCAATCATAATGTTCCCCACAGGATTACCTCCGAAAGAGTCATCACGATGATATACATTGGTCTCTCCACGACGGAAACGCATATGACGCACTACAACATCATGAGTCTCCACCCAAAAAGATTCACCGGCTATACAAACGCCATCACCAGGTGCTGTCTGTCCGGCAATAGTAACATAAGGAGCGCGAACAATGATAGGAGTTTTCAGTTTAATAATACCTGCCACATTGAATACAATGATACGGGCACCACCTGTTTCGCAAGCCTCACGAAACGATCCGGGACCTGCATCATTCAAATTGGTTACAGTGATAACCTTACCACCACGTCCTCCAAACGAATACATACCTCCTCCTTCAGCACCTGGGAAAGCGGGAATTTTTGCCTGAGGCAAATCGTAAGGACGGCTTGCCCAAGGCACGTAAGGACGACCGTTTTGAGCTTCTTTCATCACAATGGGATAAGCCACAGCCCATGCCGAGTCCGAGTGTGCATATAGCTCTTTACGCATTTTCTGATAAGCTTGGCCTGCCTCAGAAGTCAGCTGAGGATATTGCGCCCATGCTCTTTCAGAAACGAAAAACGAAACAAAGGCAGCAGCCATAACAAATAGATTTCTTTTTTTCATGGTTCTTATAATATTATCAATTAGAATTCATCACATAATCATCAAACAGTTATTATTTGGACGAAAAGCAAGCTATTTTGTACTCGCGTTTTCCAACTGCATTTACCCTAAAAAATCACCTTTTATGGGAAAAGTTTGAGATTCAATGTCCTAAACAAAAATCCTAAATTATTTCAGGATACATTTACGCGCTTCCTGTTCTTCGGTCGCCTTACGCAAGTCATATCCACGTTTGGCAAGATAATTATTGATACGTCCCCGATACTTAGTAAACATCTGGCGCATCTTCCTGTCATCCAAAAAATCCATACTAAACTCACGAGCCTCAACCAACCAATGATAAACCCGCTCACGCTCTGCTTCAGTAAGTGAAGGCAGGAGATCTATAAAGTCATTATAGCGCACGAAAAGATAATTATTCGTCATCAAATTCTTCACAGTCTCTACCTGAGCATCCGTAAGGTAAAAATTAAGCCAAGCGATAAAATCGAACCGGGTGCGATAAAGATCATTATTATAGTTATAGTAAGACCGCTCAAAAGCATTGGCTTCTTTTTGCTTTGGCAATTTGAGAGCCCGGATAGAGTCATTACGGTTATCATAGCGATTATGAATGGCACACAGTTCAAGATAGCGATTCGCAATAACAATATGTACGTTCTCACGCGTAGAGTCACAAAGTTGTCCCAAACCTGCCACTATTGCTTTCGCCTTTGCTTCAGCTTTAGCGATGTCTGCTACACGTAAATTACGGGTATTAAGCGTTGCATCTGTAGCATAGACCGTCACAGAAAGTGCAAAAAAGAGGACAAAAGTACAAAAAATACGGTTCATAAGAAATATAAATTAAATGATAGATATAAATATAAGGAACCCGCCCAAAGCCCATTAGCATTCAGGCGGGTTCGTATAATAATTTAATGATTATCCGTAATAACACCACTGCATTTCATAAAGGCAGCCGATGTAATATTGAGGACAACCGAAGACTATTCCTCTACGGTACAATAGTAATAAGTACCATTCTGCTCATCGACTGTTGTGCACGAAGGAGTACGGTTTTCGATCATCCAACCAGCTGTTTGCTCAATCCAAGTATTACCCTTCCCTGCATCATACATATCGTAATGAATAGGATAAATATAGTACCATCCACGCCATGCAAACAAGAAATTACGATCTTTCTCCGTAGCTCCCGAATCCATACCATACTTGTCTCCCAGTTTCTCGATAGGATCGTAAGTCTTCATATTCACGCCTTCGTAGAATTCATCAAGTTTATTCAAAGCTACTTCACGCTCAGTTTCATTCATATCACGTTTAATGGCAGGAACCTTCTTATAAAGTTCATTGTCAATCAAAGGATGATTCACTTTATCGCCTTCATACTCATCGACCGCATGTATATTGTCAATATCATAAGCCCAAATTTTGCTCGTATGTTTAGTTCCCGACAAAGGTTTCATGCCAAGGCGGGTCAGAACATTATCTGTACGGGTATAGTTAGGACGGCCGTTCTGACCATCATAGATTTTCCATCCCGCTCCCCAAGCAAGTTCCGGGTCGTATGCGCCTGTTCCGGAATTATATCCGCCACCAATATTGGGGTCAAATCCAGCACCGCCTTCAAACAGCAACCAGCGCTTCAAATCCCAAGGACGTTTCCCTTCATATGCCAGTTCAATCTGACGCTCAGTTAAAACAGCCTTAATGAGTTCATACCGTCCGCTGATTGAACCTAATCCATAATTATCCGTAGATAGAATACCCACACGCGAACGAACCTTTCCAAGATAAGTCAGACATTCAGCCTTTCCTTGAGCTGCGTAACACTCTGCCACATTTAAAAGAAGTTCACCGTAACGATATTCCATAATATCCGTAGAACTCGAATTCTCAGCGCCTATTGCAGTTTTAGGATCACTCATCTTCCAAACAATAGCACGACTCTTACCGGACACTCCACTATCACCCTTACGTCCATCTGTGTAACGATACATGTTTCCATCCTTATCGCTATACTTGTAAGCAAAAAGCCAAAGGGGTTTCTCAACACCCGGCCATTCGCAACCTGAGAATGCAAATGTACGGTAGAAACGGGGGTCTCTATCACGATAGAACTTCTCATCATCATAGCCGTTAGCCGGAGTAGCTTCTTTACCACTCTTCATAGGGAAAACTCTCAATATCTCCTCGGGAGCAGGGATACCTGCCCCATCATTACTGGCTACGGCACTCGGACGAATCTTGTTTTCCCACTTATTAAATACACCAGGCACCAAAGGATCATCACACATCATTAAGGTAATAATACTTTCGGGGTTGAATGTATTATTGAAGCCATAAAAAGCCTTGTCCCATGAATTAATGTCCGTCACACTGGTTCCATAACCGGCATCATCGGCAGCCTTCAAAGCAGCAAGAGAAGCCTCGAGCGCTTGCTGCCAGCGTTGGCTGTCCGGGTTGTCCCAATTTGCATTAAAGATAGGACTTGCCATGAAAATACGGGCGCGGGCAGACATTGCCAAAGCCGCTACGGAGGTAAAACGGCCGTAATTCTCGTTATCCCATTTGGCAGGCAGTAAAGAGGCAGCCAGTTTAAAATCTTCACAAACTTTATCAATACATTCCTGCATAGGCATACGTAGCGACTTAGTGTCCATGTCAGGCATATCAATATCAGTACAATAATAAGGAAATCCGCCCCATTCTCTTGCGGCATCAAAGAAAAGCCATGCACGCATGAAAATAGCCTGACCTTTCAACCGGTCCCAAAACACATTATCCGCAATAAGTGAACGTGAACGTTCTATCTCCTGAATAAAGTTATTAATAACATAAACAGTGGGATAAAGGGTCTTTTTATCAAAATTATTATAGTTTTTCGTATCAGAACGGGGAGCATTCCAATAAGGAGGATTGGAAATGTGATTACCCGCCTTTACCTGCTTCTGGACCGAACCATCATAATAGCTTCCTTTCCAACCGGTCATTTCTTCCGAAAATTTAGCCTGCTGGCCACCGGTATTCTTATCATGCCGCATGATAGGATCTGCCCCGCAAAGAGGAGAATTATAAGTCTCAAAGCACTGTTTATAGAGTTTGGCAAGTACAGCCGTAGCTTGCCCTTTGTCACTATACACATCGACAGTAGTCATGTTGTTATAGTCTTTCTTTTCTTTCAAGAAGTCATCGCTGCATGAGGAGATTCCAACCATCAAACACGCAACACCGATATATGTCTTAAATAGATTCTTCATATTAATTGCTTTTTTTCTAAAAATCAGAATGTCAGATTCACACCAAGACTCCAAGTTCTCAACGTAGGATATCCTGTACTGATACCATCATACATATTCACAAAATGATCCGGGTACGGGTTGTGGAAGTCCCACAGGTTATTACCGCTCAGGCTGACAGAAAGCGCATCAATCTTTGCTTTTTTCAGCAGTGATTTTGGAAGTGAATAAGAGAAAGACATGTTTCGCACATACATACGGAATGAAGATACTTGCCAGAAATCTGACGTTTCTCCCCAAGCATTGCCCGCAGCCATAATCGGATAGCGTCCATTAGGATTCTCTACCTCATCGAACATATCAGTTACAAAAGAGTATTGGCTCCAGATGAAATCGTCCGCCTTGGCAGCTATACCGCGAAAATCAGTAAATCCACCCCATGAGGTAGCAAGCTGGGCTGACCAACTGAAGTTGCCCCACTGTAAGCGGAGTTTCGTATTGATAGTATGAATCCGGTTATCAGCCAATTCAACATAATCTTCACCATGATCCCTTGATATCACACCGTTAGGACCGGCAATGGTCTTGTTTTTCGTATCAATATCTCCGTTAACATCTTCGTATACCAACATTCCCGGATACATTTTTTCTTTTGAGGTAATGCCGAGGAAGTTTGGAGATGTACCCGCTGCCTCTGCCAACTTAGTCAGATAGTCCCAATACTTATCAATATCCGCCTGGTTGCGGAGAATACCATCGCCCGAACTTGTGTGTTTCCACGTCTTAAAGCCATAGGTACCACCCATGCCATGATAACCAGTCCAGTTCTTTTGGTTGGCTATTTCAGCGGGATAATCGAATGTAGGCTCGTCGCCAAGCACAGTACTGTTCCATGATATACCGTAATCCATTCCTATCTGATACTTAATCGGACCCCATTTAGGCAGAATCGCCTGGTTTATCTGATCTTTCCAGTTTACTGAAAATTCAAGTCCCCATGCATTCTTCTTACCATAGTTGATAGAAGGGAGTTTGGATCCAATCACAATTGGTTCCTCGTCAGAAGATATCATCATGATAAGGTCTTTTGTCTTGTCATAATAGAAATCGGCTGATACAGACAGACGGTTATTGAGCATATTCATGTCTATACCGAAGTTCTGCTTGATAGTGGTGTCCCACTTAATGTCACGGTTGGCAGTACCATTGATAATGGCACCAGATGCGAACGATCCTCCCAGCGAACCGAAGCCCATACCGCCCGTAGGTTCTATTTTGTAGATTTGGAGCCACTGCCATGCAGCGACATTGTCCTTACCTGTCTTACCAATGCTGTAACGCAATTTGAAGAAGTCGAAAATTTCATCAAGTTTAAGGTTCTTGAAGAATTTTTCTTCTGAAGCAACCCAACCGAACGAACCAGTAGGAAAGAAACCCCAATAATTTTCGGGAGCAAACTTTGTAGAAGCATCCGAACGGAATACGAACTGAGCCAAATAACGATTATCGTACTTATAGCTTGCTCTTCCGATGTATGACAAAGCGCCGCTCTCATAACGACGATAATACGTACCCTGAGCATCAGAGCTCAATGTACCTGCCGTAGCACTTGTGCCTCCGTAAGACATACTCATACCTCTATACAGCTGCGACAAATCGTCACCTTCACTCTCAGCACGTTCCACAACCGCCGTAGCAGCAACATCGTGCTTGCCGAAAACGCGGGCATAATTGATAGCAAAACTCATCTGTTCGCTCTTAGTGGATTTCTTGCCATATTTCACACGTGGCTTCTTGTCCAAGTTATCGCCTTCGGGATCGCCATAATTAATATATCCCCATTCTGTATGATCACCCAAAAGGTGCATGCCCTCTTTATTGGTGTTGCCTGCACGAGCCAAGGCATAATATGCGCCAGCTTCTTCAGAATGTGTATTAGCATACGTAATAGAGTAGGTTCCCTTCAAGCTTAATCCTCTCACGAAAGGTACATCATAATTCAGCGAGAAATTAGCATTGTAGCCGTTCGATGTATTATATTTTCTTGACGTAGACTCCTCTTCAGCAAAATAGTTCCACAAAGGATAACCTGTAACCTGACTGTCCGGTTTGGTATCCAGCAACTTCGGACCGCCCCAAGGCGAAACAAAATGCCTTTTTGTCTCTCCCGTAAGAGGGTCTACGATCTGAGTATCCCAGGGAATAAACTTAGGCATGTGATTGAGTTGGACATAATCTCTAGAAGGGCTTTGGTTACCCCAAGGTCCGGAACCGATATTGACTTGGATATTATTACCCACCTTGTCCGTATTGTAGCCCGACACTGAAGCCGAAAGTTTCAGGCCTGAAGCTACCTTTACATCACCGCCTGCGCGGAATGACCACTTATTGTAGCTCTGAACCTTTCCTAAATTCGATCCTTGATCCTGAAAGTTAACCCCTGCAAAGTAAGTCACCTTGTCCGAACCACCGTTCACAGTCAGAGAGTGACGGTGAGAAACAGCCGGATCCCAAGCTTTGTCTAGCCAGTTATAATTAAGCCCTTTCATGGCTTGCAATTCTTCATCAGAATACTTATAATACGCATTACTATTATCTCCTTTCACCCGGTCTGTCTGATCGAAAAGACGATTGGTAAATACGCCCAATTCATAAGAATTCATCGTTTTAGCATGGCTTACGGCATCAGAGAAGTCGATCTTACCCGAATACGAAATTTTCGGAGTACCCACAGAACCACGTTTAGTCTTGACAAGAATAACCCCCGAAGATGCACGCGAACCATAAACAGCCGCCGAAGCATCCTTCAGCACTGTCATGCTCTCGATTTCAGATGAACTGAGCATATTAAAGGCATCCATAGAAGGCTCGCCCTCTGCATTGACCTGCACTACATCATCGATTACGATAAGAGGTTGGTTAAAATTGGAAGTCTTGTCAAAACTCATCGGCTGACGTATAGTAAATGAACCGGTAGAGCCCGGACGGCCATCTCCCTGATTTACATCCAAACCTACTATCTGTCCGGCAAGAGCGTCTATCAACGAAGAACCCGGAGAGTCAGGAATCTCATCCATCTTCACATTTGATGCCGCACCAGTAAGGTCCTTCACGCGCTGCGTACCATAACCTACCACGACGACTTCCTCCAGCAACTGAGCATCCTCACGAAGAACAACCTTCAGTGCTCCTCTTGACGGAGCTGTTACCACTTGAGTAACATAACCGATAAAAGAGACTTCAATCTTAGCACCTTTAGGAGCATTAATCGAGAAATTACCGTCAAGATCCGTAATAGCACCGACAGTAGTACCAACAACTTTGACATTCGCACCAATTACCGGAATGCCTTGTTCATCCAACACTGTGCCTTTCACTGTCTCATTCTGCTGGACAATGTCTACCTCCGCTGCATGAACAGCAGCTACGGCAGTACCGGCAGGAATAGAGAATAAGAAAGAAACACAAATAGCCTTCGCTGTATTAAGGCATCTGTTGTGTCTACATAGAAAAGATTTCTTTTGTTTCATCTGATCAGTATTATGTTAATTTTTCATTTGATTATTTAGCATCTTGGAATACTTCTTTTAAGTACCTTATATTCATCCCGAAGTTTTTCTTCACATTACGCACATCCCCAGCATCGCGCGAACGCTCTACCACCAGCCAACCACTCCATCCCATCTTATCAAGCTGTTCCTTTACACGATGCATATCGATATTCTTACTGTGGGGAAGTGTCACGCCGTCAGTTTCCGAAATATGTATCTGACAGATACGCTTCCTGCCCAATGTCTTTAATTCTTTATATAAATCGCGTTTATTGTCCAATGCTTCCTGTACACTGAAGTATATTTGAATACCTTCCGAATTGATCTGTTCAAGAAGCTTGATATCCTCCTTGGCAGACAGACCTGTACGAATACCTATCACTAGTCCTTCGCTATGGGCCATTTCGCCAGCCACATGCAAACGACTCACCAACCGGCGGCGTTGTTCATCATCTGTTTTCCAATCATTGCCGCATCCCCCCAATGGCAGATAAGCAATCTTGGCACCCATCACCTGCATCGTTTTAATACAGTCATCGATTAATACCCGGTAATTACGGTGCTTCAGGAAACTCTGTCCATAAAAGCCCGACATTGCTATCGAGGGTACCTCAATCTGATACTCGGCAGCCATTTTCTTGAATAATTCCTGAAAATACACTTGATGCAGCTTGTTATCGAAGGTGTCCCGTTTACCCAGGCCGCCCATATCCATCTCTACACCGTCAGCACCAATCTCATGCGAAAGTTTAAATTCGCCCAGCTTTTGTCTTTTCAGCATCATCCAGTCGCAAGCCGCAACTTTGTAACGGTGCGAAAGCGTATTCGCCTGTTGTGCCAACACTGGTGAAAGTACCCAGCTTAAAATCAGCACAATCACACAGTATTTTAAATTACCCCTTTTTTTCATAATATTAATCAATTATCATAAACAAAGACGAAGAACTTTTTTGTTTGTACTAAGTACTTGCTTAATTTTTCTCATTAAAACAGAAAAAATCTCTAAAGCAGTCAAAGACATAATGCAAACCTATTGTTTTTAATCCTTAGCCGCATTTCAACATTTTTTCAGGATACTAAAACTTTTATCTATAAAAAAGCCAATCCATAGCCTCATCATCACCGGCTAACCCAGCATTACGGCTCTTTTCAGGAAGCGAAGCGGTCTTCACAAATCCCAGCAACTGTGCAAAGCCCTTGGGAAGAAGTAGTGTATGTCTACCGGGAGCAAACTGATAAGCGTGTACATTGGAAAGCGGCATATCGTTCATCCGAACTGCTGCCGTCAGCTTAGCTTCAGCTTGCTTATAATCATTGGCAGAAGCATCGGTTTCGAGTTTGGGCGCTTTGGCATATTTCGTTTGATCATCGCGGAAATAGCCGACCAACAAACTGACAGGCTCTTTCGCTTCAAACTCAATAGCCGTACCTTCAGCACGCTGGCGGGCACTGCTCATCACATAAGCAGTCAGCCCCTCCAATTCAGGGGCCAAAGCCTGCACCTTGACGTCCCGGTCGCTGTAAATGGAAGCTCCTACTTGCAAACGGACGCTCTTTAAGGGAGTGATCAGTGTTACTTGAGCAGGCGTCATGGCAGTAATCTGCTTGTCCTCTTCGATAAACTCACCAGCCGTTTTTGCCTTAAGTGTGGCAATGTTCGCTTTGAAATTTGCCAGTTCGTTTTCATAATGCACCAGCATTTCCGCCCAAGTCTTGTTCTTCCCGTTATCGCCGCCGATAGGAATACGGCGCTGGGCGGTCTGCATACTATTAGCGTACAAATAAGTATCTTTAGTCAGTTCCACCAACCGGCGGTAATAAACCAAACTCTCTTCCAACAAGGGCACAGCCGCATCAAGCTCTGCCATATCCTTGCCCCATTGATAATTCAGCACATGTTGGGCCGCATGTACTTTTTTATTAAAGAAATAGGCAAACTCACGATAACAGTGCATGTCGTTCTGTAAACGCAAGAATTCCTCTTGATTTTCTTTTACCTTCGGAGCAACACGATCAATAGCGTCGACCGCCTTGTCACCATGTACAGCAACCTGCGCCACAATATCGAGAGGTAACTCGCCTACATGGGGTTGCTTTTTCCACTCTTTCTCCACATATTCAATCAGTTTCTCGCCTTCGGGACCACAGCTTTCATAAAATCCGGGATAAATGGTGTATTTATAAGGATTCACCAACTGGCTCATAAACATACCCAATAACAAAGTCTGACGATTCCCTTCGGTAATGCCAAAACGACGCAACAGCTTAGGAGCTATCTCGCCACTCTCCTCATACGCCATGCGAATAGCAGCACCATCTCCATCACTTGTTCCATAGAAACCCGCAAACTGATTGTTCCAATAATTGATTTCATCAGTGCGATCACGACGGCAATTCCAGGCATAACGCCCCCAGGTCTTGTACCATATCCAATCTCGGTAGAGTTGCTTTTCACGTTTCCCATCCGAAAGTTTGTCGGCCGTATAAGGCCAGTCCCAATAAGAAGCCTGCGGATACAGATGCAAAGCATTGGCCCCATGCACATCGTGCATAGCATTGACTGTCTGCTGCACAAAATCGGGAGAGCCCCAGCGCCATGGCTCCAAATTAGCCAGAATATGCACATTGCTGATATGAATACTACCCAAAGAACTAAGATCGGTGTGAATCTTAGCCCATGGACCACGAGGTTGGTAAGTAGTGAGCGACTCACCGTTATACTTATGCATAGTATAGAGGTTCTTATAGAGTGGCAGGGCGGCATCCATCACCATCTTACTGTCAGTGTCATGCGCACGCACCAGCACAGGAGGCTCGTCGGTGCGTCCCAACGCTTTCAATCCATCCTTAACACCGGGAATGATAGTCTTCGTAAACCATTCCACATCATCCTCATACGTATCCATTGCCTCGCCCAAGCATACAAGAAGTCCTACATTAGGATATTTTTCAATGAAGGCAGCAACCGACTTACGGGTATAGTCACTCACCAAAGGAGTAATGGGACGGTTACGGTCTTGGGTCTTCAGCCCATAATGATCCGCAAAAGGCTTACTGAGAAGAATATTATAGAACATCTGAATAACAAAAATACCGCGTTTCTCCGCTTCAGTAGTGAGGAACAGAAACATGTCCTCGTTCTTCTTGAACGTTTCATCATCCACTTCCACTGCAAAAGGATAGTCTTTCAAACGGACCAACGATGCAAAAGGATGTCCGTTCCACAAATAAAGCGAGTTCATCCTGTTCTCCACCAACATGTCCAGATAATCTATCCACTGTGCCTTATCATAAAACCAAGGAAAATTCTCCGGCGTATAAGGATACTCGTATACACCACGTCCGGGCAGATACTCCATCTTCTGTATACCTACACAGCCACCCCGAAGAACCATCTCGGGCGCATCTGTAAAGGTAGCCGGCAAATCGAAACTGCCCTCATTGGCCTCCAGCCTGTCTATGATTTCACGACACCCATAGATAACTCCCGTTCCATCGTTACCCACCACACGAATCAGGTTCCCGTCAGAGGTAATGGTAAAGCCTTCTTTTTTCAAGCCTGTCGTATCAGATGCCTGAAGCAGACTGATGCAGATGCCCTTGTCTTGCCCGATAACCTTCGTGCTTTGCAAGGAATCAGTAACAACAACCGGATCATAGCCAAACCCGGCCAGTGCATCTTTTAATTGCCCTCCGGCATATATCACCCTCGTCGAAGCAGTACGAGGCATCAGAATAGTCACTTCAGTTTTGCTGCAACCCATCTGTAAGAAGATGACGCATACTAAAAGTAAAAGTTTAATTATTCGCATTATATTAATTTAATTAGTTATAGAAACCTATTGTATCTCAACGCCATCAATGGCAAAGCCATCCAGACTGTCGGCACTCAATATCAGCTTATAGTGGCCGGCATTGATAAACGTACCCGTAGTAGTGCTCAACATTCTCCATTTGCCGGGTGTAGGAGCAAACCGGAGCCAATCATCTTTTAAAACCACTCCTTTAGCATCGATGAACTGCAAACGAACCGGCAAAGGTTGTTTATTACTATTCATGAACTTAAAGCGAAGGGCATACACTTGCGCCAACCCTGTATTTATCTCCCAGATTATACAACTCTCCTTCTTGCTCTTTCCGAAGAAAATTCCTGTTTCTTTCTTATACTCACGTTTTTCAAAATTACCTTTCACCAACGCTTCTTCAGCCTGATATTTTACAACGCTACGGGTATTTTTGTCTTCGGGCAGCATTTCTTTCGGCATCTTGACAAGCGTATCGGCACCCATCGCACTCCAAGAGAAAACATCGGAAGCTTTCACCAACGGCAACATCGGACGTTTCTCCACTTCTCCCTTTTTAGCAATGGCAATAGCACATATAATAGCCTGCCCGGATTTAACTTCAGGAAAATCAATGAGCAGCTCGCCATTCACAGCCTCAGCCTCTACCACTCTGCGGAAAGCACCGTCATGCCCGCTTTTTGCCCAAATGTCAAGATCATCAATCAACGTTTTGCCATTTACGGCTACGTCAAAGATACGGAATCCCTCACAATCAGTTTTTTCACCGCCCCCAGTACCATGCCAAGGCTCTGTAAAATAGAGCTCTATACGATAGCGTCCCGGTTCGGATACAGGGAAACGATAGTTAAGATGATGGCGTCCGAAACGAAAACTTTGGAAAAGCGCCCAATCACGTGTACCATGTATAGGATCGAAAGTTGTACGTTGGCTTGCTTGATAGGGAGAGATAGAATCGAACTTTTCAGCCCATGAATGAGAGAACATGCGAGAGTCCTGCATCCATTGCTCTCCATAACTATCGGTATAGGCATCTCCTCCGCAATTTATCCGATATAAGTAGGTATAACCGGAAGCCGGTTTCAACAGATTGGCATTGTTATCGGCAGCGGTAGGCACAATAGCCGATGGACGGTAGAGAGCTTCAAAATGGGGAGCTCGCTTCAGACCCTTCAGCACCAGCACATCCTCAGCTGCAGGCTTACCGTCATAGTAACCGACAGCACGTAGCACATTGTAGCGTATGTCGCGATTCTCCCATGTGAAATGGGTTCCACGACCATGATTCACCTTACGGCCAAGATACACATCATTGGTGGCATCATTATAGAGCAACACACTATCACAATTGCTATAAGCCTCAATCGTTGCACGACGACGCCCGCTTTTTTCAAACCGGTTGTTCCAAGTGTGCGAAACAAGGTAAACCATAGGCTCCTCCTCTGGCAAACGATAATTGGACTTATACATATAATATACATCAAGCGGTTCTTCCCAAGGAGTAACCAACCCCTTGTAATTGAAAGGCCCTACCTTGTCAATACGGCGCAAAGCCTCGTCCGGCTGACGACGCCCCGGATTGTCATGGCTACTGTAAATCCATTGAAACTGCCCGCAAACAGAATCCTTCACACTCTCTGCCTGACGTATCTTAGTTTCCATAAGCAGACACATGCGTTCCTCACTCCAAATGCCTTTAGCGTCAAAAGCTGCAGGCTCGGTGTGCAAATCAATACTGCGCCACGCGCCATATTCACCGTTTAACAATTGGTTGGGACGGGATAGTTCATATCCGTATTTATAAATATCCCCCCCGTAAGTTCCACTCCAGTTCTGAATAACATTCCAATCCGAACCATCACCACCATTACAGGTAGTTATAGGCCGCATAGTGACTGCCGTAGGATCCATCTCACGAATAATATCACAACACTCCTCGGCAAACTCACGTGGCAAGGTGCTCTCATTCTGTAATCCCCAAAGGGAAAGACTGGGAGAGTTACGGCGCTCCTTCACCCATTGGCGAAGCAGTTTCTTGAAATTCTCGCGAAATTCGGGAGTGTCATACCAGACATGTGCGGAGAATTGTGTCCACCAAACCATACCCTCTCTATCAAAGTACATTTGATAATCAAGATGATGTGGCTGATGAGCATCGCGAAATGCATTAAATCCAGCAGCTTTCAGCCCCTTCACACGAGCCAGCACCTGTTCTTTACTGAATGCATGGCTCTGCCCAAACTGATGCTCATACTCACATACTCCATTGAGGAAGGTGGGAATACCATTGAGGAAAAAGCGTCCGTCATGACTTCCCGCTACAGGACCTTCGGGAGTAAAACGCTTCACCGGCCAGCTAAGGGTACGAATACCAAAAGGCGTGGAAACTTCGTCCGTAGTTTTGCCCGAACGTTTAATCATCGAAGCCAATTTATAAAGATAAGGCTTCTCCGTACTCCAACGGCTCGCATCCTTCACCGGAGATTGCTGGCGAATTACTCTTAACTCACCCGGTTTCAAAGTCAATTTCTGAGTCAAACGGAAAGTCTGTCTCCCATCAGCATCACTCAACTTATTCACAACCTCAATTTCTTGTAAGTGCTTGCTATAATTCTTTATTTCCAAATCAACAAACACGCTATCTGCTTTCTCATTGTTCCAAATGTGTACTCCGAAAGGTTCGATACGCACCTCATCGGTTTCAACCAGCGTCACAGGGCGAAAAATGCCAAACGGTTGTGATCCTTCGCTGAATCCCCATTCCGAAGAGCAACCGCCGCAGACCCAAGGCATATCGGCAATCAATTCCGGATGTTCGGCTTTTACTTCCAGGCAGTTCTCACCATCAACCAAGACATCTGTCACATCGAGCGTCAATGTGGTACGTCCTACCGGCTGCCGACTAAAAGCCTTACCATTCAGAGCAATGGTAGCATACGTACCTATCCCCTCAAATTGAAGAAAATAACGGCGGCCTTCTTGTTTTCGGACTTCGAACGAACGAGTGTATAGGGCCGTCCCATGCAAATTGCCATGCGTCAGCTGACGGTACCCATAATAGTCATCCCAGTTATGCGGCAAGTTCACCGTAACAGGATGATGAAGTTTCACATACGACTGATTGGTTTGTGTCGATTCGGTCAGCCAGGTTTTCCACCCTCTATTCAAATCGGTAAAAATACGACGGCTTTTAATATCACGAACCGGGAAACGTACGTCCGACTGTCCCATAGGACGGCTTGTAGCTACGGCAATACCACGCTGGTCCGCGTTGTTCACTGCACAATAAAAATGATATACCACACCGTCATGCTTCACAACATAACTTTTATGCGCAAAAAGTTCATCATATTCTTTTGAAGGGATAATCAAATCGGCTCCCTGCCAGTCGGTCCAGTGTACCAAGTCACGACTAACAGCAAAAGTATTGAAAGCCTTATAGGTGCGTTTTGGATCAAAAGCCGAGAAGTAGAACATTACATAGAAGTCACCCATACGCTGAATATGCGCATCACCGGTAATGCCTCCCGCAATTTCATGTGCAAAAACCGGATTGCCTGCATAACGGGTCCATTTCTTCATATTATCGGAAAGGGCAATACCTACACGTTCTGCCTTCTTGCCAGTCTGGGGGTGCACGCCTGCAGCATTGTAGAACATTACGAACTGCTTGCCAAAACGTTTCGACTTATCCCAATACACAGTACTCTTGTATTGCGTGAGTTTTTCCCACCATTGGGCGTCCTTATCATCAATATGCAGAATCGGCTTATCGGGCGCCTGCCATTCATGCGCCTCTGTAATAGGTTTATCGGTACTTGCCACGCCCACATACAACGGTTCACGGACCGACTCGTAACCGGTACCCGAACCTCCCAAATAAGTCATCCAATGACGGCCTTTATATTGCTGTAATTGATAGGTACCTCCCCACTCCATATCGGCAAGTGCGGGGAAACCTCCGCGCTGATTACAGTCCCACTTTCCGTCACGATAAGCAAGTACGCGTCCCAAAGTTTTCCAATGCAGCAGATCGGAGCTTTTCGCCAACCAAGTCTCGTAGCCACGACCATCCTGCCCGGTTTTCCCATTGTAAACCACATAGGTCATATACCAGGAATCACCTTCGCGAAACACTGTGGGACAGTCTATTTTATGCCCATTATCCTGGGGGGCAATCACCATACCATACTTATAAGGGGTCTTTACCTCCTCGTAAATACGGGCAAGCTCATCTTGCGAGATTTCTGTTTGAACTTGTGCCGAGGCAAAAAATGCTGTTGAGAAGAACAACTGCATCAAAATCAAAAACTTCTTCATTATCACAGGGATTAATTCATCAATAATACGAAACCCGAATATACTACTTCAAGTCATTATATGAGACGATTATTCCCTGCAAATGTACTCGTTATTCCATTACAACCCTTCCTCCAGAAGCATGTAAACGAAAATGGACCTTCCGGTTCTTAGGCCAAGCCGGATAACGTATTATATTACCCTGCGCATCCTCCTGCATCAGCATCTCCTGTAATCCTATCATACCACTTCCTCCCCAATTATGATCGGGCGTCCAGTCGTATCCGGGCCCCCAAAATGCAGGAAAACGATGCGGTCCGTTATATAATTTACGTTGGTTAAGTGCCACCGCCTCATCAGTCAGTCCCAAGCAAGCAGCCCAAATATTATCTTGTTTCCAACCTATATGAGTACGGAACTTCTGTGCATCAACATCATAATAATAAGTATTTCGGGCTATTTCTAAATTTGGACGCCCCAAACCATACACACGCCATGGGAAAACCGGATAAAGCTGCGGAGTCTCCACATTATTCACACGTTCCCACACCAAAGCAGGCGAAATCATTATCTTATTTCCTATGGTATGAAGCGGAATCGAAGGAATACGCTGCTGCATCTCACGAACAAAAGCAAGAGCTTCTGCATTTTCTTTGAAATAAGAACCGGCAGCCTGAAGCACAACATGCAAAGCCGCCACAGTAGAGGAAGCATTGTAAGTCATTTTATAGGTCTCACACGCAGAACCGGGAAAAAGTACCAGCTTTCCGTTGCCGTCAAGTTCCTTGCATCCGCGCTGACGTGCCAAATAGCGATAATGTTCATCGAAGAAACGCAATGAAGAAAGGATCAGAGGCTCATAACTCCGGATATCCATGCCCCGATAACGGTGCGTCTCTAATATCATCAGACAAAACTCAAGTACGGTATCCCATTCATACTCTAACCAGGCGTTGTATTCCAAGCCTTTATCGAAAGCGGGCGGACGCTTAAAGCCATACTCAGCCGGATTGGGCAGCCCAAAGTTTTCAATCTGCTCTGCAAAGCAGGCTCCTTCATGGTTCCAATAAATACGACTGCGTTTCTCCGCTGTTGGGAGGATACGTAAATAGTAATCAAACTGAGGCAACATCATATCAAAGTCACCGTTCTTAAGCATAGGCCAGTAGACAAGCCGCTGATTCTGCGCCGTATGCGTACCACCTCCCCAACGACGGAAATCAGGTGTAAATGCCATGTCAGGATTCACCCATACAGGGTCAAAAGTAAACAACCCTCCGTTAAACTTGGTAGGCCACTTACTGTATGCATTGCATCCCAGCATATAACGAAAAAGAGTGTAATTGCGCACTGCAACAGCCAACGAGTCGGCAGGATCGACCAAACTCAAATCATCGGCATCCAACCCATGAGGATTGGCAAGTTGTCCGGCATCATCCAAATAGATATAACTCCGGTTCCAAAACTCATTCCACCATTTACGCGTCTGCTTCCGGTTTTTTACCAACTCGACTGACTTCTCTGTCTGTACCAGCCCTTCTTCCCATTCTTCAAATGATGACTGCGCAGTGTTCAAAGTCACTTGGAAATGATGATTCCGGCGAGCAACACCCGATGTATAGCACCAGGCGACATAGGGAGTAGATTGATACACCCCATTCCGTTTACCCTTATAAACAAGGTCCCCACCGCTAAGACGGCCTCCAAACGTCAACTGTTCCAACGGGTTGTAAAGGGAATCCATTAAATGAGTAAGTCCCTGTTGACGCATGGTCACTTCAAACATCGTCTCACCCTCATTACGATGAAAGAAGGTCAGTTGATGCATTTCAGCACAGATTGAATCACGACGCGTGACAGTTCCTTTGGGGACTGCCCATTTATAAGAGCATTGTTGTCCCTCAATCTTTTTCTGTACAACCCGATCGGTGACACGCCAATTCTCATAGGCTATTTCAGCACTAACCCTTTTCTCACTTTTCACTTCCACATGTACCACAGGCCGGAATACATCAGCCCAAAGTTGCACTTCCACCCCATTACAGGAAATAGACACATAGCCATCGTTCAACCGGAGTTGCTGCCGGAAGTCCACCGCATCCAAGAAAAGGTCGGGTTGCAATTTTAACCGGAACCGCCCCTGTTTGAGAAGCGTATTGTTTTCATCGAACGATCCGCTACGCGATAAATAGAAGAGAATATCGCCTTGTTCCACCCATACATTCATCCCCACATCGCCTCCTCCGCAAGGCATTGATTCCGAAACATTCAAACTGGGCGACACCCATGTATAGTTTCCCGGCCGCCACTCTGCACAAACAGAGATAGCCATGAAAAAAAGCAAAGAAAGAGATAAAAGGAATCGATTCATCATGAAGCGTGAATTAACATATTTCTATTTATAATATCACCAATTGTCCGAACGGAATGAGGAAACCGGCAGATCCTCACAATAAAGGTCGCCCTTGGCATAATTTTTGAATGCATAACGAACAGCTACCGGAGATTTCACCGCCTCACTCTTTACTTTTACTTTGCTACGTTCTATCCACGCTTTTGCAGGATGAAACACCCGGTCTTCACCGGCCACTTCAAAAAGATCGGAGGCAAACTTCTCTTTACAGTTAATCCACATATCTGCGCGATCAAAGAAAACAGTCACCGTATCATTCTTTACTTCCATTTTTTTATAGCAGGCAGACTGTGCCATGACACCTTCGACTCCATAATCGTTCACTAACGCCAAACGCGCCAGACGTTCGCCCACTACCCTTTTCCGAGCAGGATGAATACCTTTCTCCATCCCTGCATCCATCAATACAGCCATGCCGACATTAGGCACCATAGTTTCGGCTTTCAATTGCTGTTCACGCAAATAAGCAGAATTAATAACCGGCTCACCAGGTGCTGTAATGATGGCATAGTCATAAGGAGCGATCTGGCAATAATAAAAAGGAAAGTCGCCTTGCTTCCACTCTGTACGCCAGCCTTTTATCATGGTAGTAAACATATCGGCATACGTTGAAGCACGGTTCCAGTTATCTTCGCCTTGATACCAAATCACACCTTTCATGGCTAAACCAATAAGCGGATGAAGCATACCATTGAAAAGTACAGTCGGAGTGCGATTCTTCGACTTTATATCTTCCGGGCTTTGGGGTATTTTAGCTGCGGGGAATGCCTTGAGCCATTCAGGGCGCATCCAAGCCTCACAAGCCGATCCTCCCCAAGCAGCAACAATCAATCCTATAGGAACCTGAAGCTGTTCTTGCAACAAACGGCCAAAATAATATGCAGTAGCACTAAACTCACGTACGGTCTTAGGCTCTGCGTGATTCCAGCAACCGGTTACATCATCCACAGGAGCAAACTGCGAATTACGCTTCACCGTAAAAAGCCGGATTTGCGAATTACGGCTACGCAATACATCCATATTGGCGTCTTCCACAGGTTGATTCTTAAATCCTTTCATAGGCATCTCCATATTGCTCTGCCCCGAACAAATCCATAATTCACCCATAAGGATATCCTTAATCCGAGTGCGTTCACCATCATCAAAAGTAATATCATAGGGGCCTCCTGCAGCAGGTGTCTGTACAGTAAGTTTCCACTTTCCTTGCTCATCAGCTCTCGTAGTATAGGTCTGCCCATCCCAGCCGGTAGTCACCTCAACGATTTTACCTTTCGAAGCCTTGCCCCAAAGACTGGCCTGACTCTGTTGTTGCATAACCATACCGTCCGAAAAAAACGCCGGCAAAGACACTTTAGCTTGAAGTGCCACTGCAACAAAAAAAGCACAAGCTATCATGATACATTTCTTATTCATATACTTTTCACTTTATAATTCACAAGACAATCTTTCCATATTGTGAGCTCTTATAACCATCACTTCATTCTTACCAATTCTACCGGGCCAAGTAATCCTGCCGGAAGCAGGTCATCACCGGGCAAACGATATTTGGCATTAGCCCATATGCCGTCAAAAGGAGCGCTACCCTGGTCCATTCCCCGAAGAGCATTTGCCCAAGTATTTACCACCTCGATTTCAAGACGATTGGCTCCGGCGACCAAAGCGGAAGTGATATCTACCTGATAGGGGGGAGTCCAGGCTATGCCGCATGCTTTCCCATTCACACGAACTGTTGCCACATTGGCTACGCGTCCCAGACTGAGAAGCACGCTCCCATCGAATTCATCCTGAACAACAAAAGAAGAAGTATAACAGGCACGTCCTGAATAGAACTTTACTTTAGCATCACTTTCTTTACTCCAATCAAAAAGTTCATCACGAACCAGTTTCACATCAGTTTTCTCAAAATGAACTGTCCATTCACTGTTCTCAAGCGGAGTGCGACTTTCCTCTTTCCATTCGTGCCGGACTAATCTTTTTGCCATATTCTCTGCTGCCACATTCTCCTCATGCAGAAGCGAATCACCGGCAAAGAGTTCAAGTGCATCCTTGCTTTTGAAGAAAATCACGAAACGTGATCCGTATGCCGGCAATGATAACGACACTTCGGTGCGTCCTTCCCGTTCCGCCCATTGTTCCGGGATATAAGTACGCCCGGTTACTGCATCGTATAATTTGGGGGCCAGTCCTTTCTGACGGAACGAAGCTGTAAAATTCCGGGCTTCATTTTTCTGATTTGCTATAAAGTAGATTTCCATATCATCTGCCGTACGATGCGCATATGCCACCTCAGCCGGTAACTCTACATCGCGTTCCAAGCCCATGACTGCAAAACTTTCGGCTTTATAGGGCAACTCGGGAATTATCACTCCCTGTTCTTTCCACTCTGCTATTTTTTGCTCCACCTCTTTTGACAAAGGAACAGCAGTAGGATCCATAGGACGAGCCGTAGGCAATACCAGCACTTTGTAACGCCCACCGCCAGGCAATACAATATGGCCATCTTCCACCTTTGCCAAACGAAGTAAAGCATCTTTATTGAAAGAATCGTACTGATAACCACGAAGCGGGTTAATCCACTTATCGGGATCTGCCATATTAGCCGAATGAGTGACTCCCACAGGAACTACACGAAGCGGCTGGCCTTCATTAGCCAAACGAACCCGCTCGCTCTCCACACGTTCAGCACCATAAATACCGGGTAACATACTCACCAGCCTGTCCGGTAAAATGGCACGCCGAGGCATCTCCTCACCGGTAAAAACAGCAATGTCTACAACAGGAGTTCCTTTTTGCAGCAGAGTTTGGCAACGGGTAGCATAATCCACAAACGCACTGCTCTCACGAAACCAAGTCTGATCGCGCTGATAGAAAAGCCCGATACCGTCAAGCGTCATGCCGGGAGCGCGGTCCAACCAAGGATTATGAGTGAAAACATGGAAGAAAAGTTTATTAATGCCCAAAGCATAATTACGGTCGAGCAATGGTTTAAGCATAGCGGGATCTTCGTCCCAAGTGCCACGGATTTCAGTAAATCCTTCGGCTTGAATCACATTCTTACCGTAAATATGAGCACCACTAACTGCATCAAGTACATCATTAAGTTTATCATGGGTAGGACTGTTTAACCAGAATTCTCCCATAGGAAGATCCACCTTATCGTAATGGCGTAATCCGTCGGCCACCATAGTGGGGCTTACACACTCGGCCGAAAAGCGGCAATCGTATTCACCGGCACATTGGGCCAACACTGTGTAGAAAACATCAGTCACCAGTTCACCGATAGTAATGCGGACATCACGCAACACCTGCTCGCTTTTTTCAGCACTTTCCATTGGTATTCCCGCCAACAAGGGCAGATAGGGCATCAAATCATACCCGCGACGGCTCTTAAACTCTGCAGCAAACGTTGCGCTCCAGTTTTGCGAACCACACTCCCAACTATCCACATGCATATATTTCAGAACTTCACGAGCCACTTCCGGTGTCGTTTTCTCAAATACTTGGGCAAACCAGTTGTCAAACTGTTTGCGAACAGCTGCAACACTGAACTTATCACATTCCAGTCCTTTACCGCCTCCTGCAGTGGCATTGACATGCCCGGTAGAAGTATGTCCCATGCGAAGAATACGCCACTCTCCTTCGGGCAATTTAGCGGTAAGAGCACCATCCGTAAGTGTCAGTCGGCGCACCTCATTTAGTTGTACACAGGCCTCATCCGGAATTTCTTGCGAAGTGGAAGCATCAGCCACACGCCATACAAAGCCGGCTTTACCTTCCCACTGATGAATACGAGGAGCCGTATGCAAACGAATCTCCTTTATCTTCAAATTAGGTTTCCATTTAGCCGCATCCAAATCCTCACACCCCGGTTCACTGCCCTCCGGCGTCCATTCAAAACGAAAATACTTAGCCGTAGTGGGCGGCAAGCCATGAGTAGAGTGGCAGTCGGTATTCTGCCAACCATGCCGGGCAGGCTTTAACTGTTTCAAAAAGCGATAGTTCCTACCGTCATCACTCACAAGCACTTTAAGCCTATGCGCTTGATAATTATTACCACTCAAAACAATCTCTACATTACTTACTGTAACCGGTTGTTCATAAGTATAGTCTATCCGGCAAGGATAAGAAGAACGAATAACTCCTTTCTCATCCATATTGACCGCTTTCTTCTTATCTTTCACTTCGGTACCGGGAAGAGTAGCCAAACTTATAACTGGTCTCATCACAACATCTGCCGGTTGCTTACCCAAAGGAATGGCATAAGTAGCTATATCCTCACTATACCCCTCATAACCTTCAAGTTGAGGAAGAGGCAAACGTTCAATATTGCCGCCACGAATGATGGTATCACTCCAGACAATCTTCTGCATGGACTCCTGAGGTGTAATCCATGGTCCACCTGCCAATGCAAAGCCGTCACAGATATGCATCCCCAACCGAAGTCCCAACCGCTTTGCCTCTTTCATGCTATGATCTACCATTTCCCAAAACTCAGGGGTAAGCTGTTGGGCTTGTCCTTCATACTCCGGTCCCTGACCTACGCCTTTAATAGGCATGAGATAAGCACCGCCTAATCCAACTTGCTTCATAGCCTCCAAATCAGCTGTTATTCCTTCAGGAGTTACAGCACCATACATCCAATACCAGAAAGTCCAAGGACGAGCATCATCTGCAGTATAACGCACCGATTGCTCCTCCGTAGGCATGTTTTGCCGGGTACCGCATCCAACGAATGTAATACTCAGCAAAACAATTAATACTAAAAGATATTTTATCTTCATATCCAATTGATTATTCAAATCAAGTTAATTATTTGGCCGCTTTACTAAATTGCATAATAAATCCACCACCATACCGGCCATCAGCCCAGAATGCCTGTGATGAAGGACCTACCAAATCGGTGGTATTTACCTTGTTGCGTACAGGAGGGATGACGCGCATCAAAGCGATGCCGGTAGCAGGCAGACGATAAAGCAACTCATCACGACCATCGCGCGGTTGATAAACTCCCATGTACTGTTCGGGATTCTTATTGGCAATGCGAACAGTACCTTCCGAAGTAGACAACTCCATCCACTGTACATCGGCAAAGTAGCCTTTGAATTCAGGATAAAGGAAGCTTTCACCGGGGATAGGGTCATTATAGTCATTAGCCCAGATTCCTGTTTGCGGACCATGCAAGCGGTTCTGCCACACTCTGTAAGGCCCCTTCCCCAGCCAACTCTTACGCAACATTTTCTCTTCAGGATAATCAAACATCACGCCCATAAGGTCGACTACTCCACTGAAATTATAGGAGAAATCGAGTTCAACAGTGCCTTCCGCATCAATCACCCAGATGGCCTTCTCGAATGAACCCAGCTTATAATTGGCTGTAATGTAAAGGCAACTTCCTTCACTCTTTATGTCGAAACCGGTGAAACGGCCTGCATCCTCGAAGGTGGTATATTGAGTCTTCTTTTTCTCGGCATCTTTATCATCGTGATTATAGAACTGATCCATAGACCGGTCGGCACGTTTGGCAGCAATAAAACGAGGGCCATTGCTCAAGCTGAATGTACTTCCTCCTAATTTCACCCCTTTAAGCTGTCCGTCGGCATAACTGAAAGTAAACTCCTTGTCAGCAACCGAAACCTTAAGCAGCTCGGCAGTGCTGGTATAGGTAGGCGCCGCACCTTGCTTGGCCAAAACTGGTAACGCTACATTCACCAGATTATAAGTCCAGGTAAACAGTTCACTACCATACGCATCTATGGCGGTAACATGCAGTAAGTTTGCATTATTTAGAACAGAAGCTATCTTCAAAGTTCCGGCAGTATGAGGTTCTATGTCAGGTCCATTCACCGTAGCACTTTTTATCACTTTGGTCTCCAAACCATCTACCGCCACATATTCATACTTAAATTTGCAATCTTTCAAATTACTAAAGTCGTAACGGTTCTCCAATTGCAACACACCATCAAAATTCCCATCGGGAGTATTCATTATCTGTATAGGACACCACACCTGACGAATGGTGTAGTAACTGCCTTCCTTCTCATGATGAGGCCCCACAATCCCATCTGCTCCATAGTTGCCTACATTATCGATAAAACCGTTCATATCCACACGCTTCACTCCCTCATCGGCCAACATCCAAAGGAAACCACCCGCACAACGGGGATGACGGCGCATCATTTCCCAATAATCGTACAACCCCGCACCATGGCCGCCATCGTAGAGTCCATGCAAGAACTCGGTAGGCATAAAGATTTCGGGCAAGCGCATATAGTTCTGACTTTCTCCATAAGAACGATAATGCATGGTTTCGTAACCTCCGAAATTGCCTTGCGGATGAATAACGGGACGCTTCTGTATGTCATGTTTGTGAAACTCACAATCAAGTTCGGTATTCCACCCCTTTTCATTACCGTTACTCCACCAAATAATGGAAGGATGGTTATGGTCGCGCTTAATCATCTCTCCCACCAGCTTCTGACCAACAACAGTCTCATGCTTGCCATGCCATCCACTCAACTCATCCATTACATAAAGTCCGAGGCTGTCGCATGCTTCAAAGAATTCGGGATCGGCAGGATAGTGGCTCAAACGGACTGCATTCATATTCATACTCTTAATAAGAAGCACGTCTTCTATATTCTTGGCTTTAGAAAGGGTACGACCTGTTTCCGGACGGAAGCTATGACGGTTCACACCTCTCACCGTCACACGCCGGCCATTGACATAAAGACCATCATTCGGGCGTGTTTCTACAGTACGGAAACCAAATTTTTGCCGTTCCCTATGCAACACTTTACCAGCTTTATTCATAAGAGTAAAATGAGCAGTATAAAGATTAGGAGTTTCAGCTGTCCACAGAGCCGGGTTCTTCAACTTCATATTAACAGACACCTCGTCTCCACCGGCGCGCACAACATCAGTCTGAGAAATAACTTCGCGTCCTTTTGCGTCACAGATCACCGTTTTCACCTGCGCGCCATCCAAAGCATGGTTAAGCATGCATTGGGCGATAAAAGTCCCGTCGGCTTGTGCATCCAACGCCACACGAGCTATGTTGTCAGCCGGTTTCGCCACCATGAACACAGGACGGAAGATACCGCCAAAGTTCCAATAATCGGCACGACGTTCAGCAAGATTGACTCCCGCATTGGCACTTTCTTTGCTTACAGTCACTTCCAATACATTTTTCTTATCAGAACCGAAAAACACACGATCACTCACATTGTAAACAAAGCGATAAAAAGCACCTTGATGCATTTCACCCGCCTTACGCCCATTGATGGTGGCGTAAGTATCTGTCATTGATCCCTCAAACACAAGTTCCACTTGCATTCCATTCCATTCGGCGGGCAAATTGAATTCGTACCTATACATACCCTTCTCATCAGCCACACCGGCCGGAAAGGCTTTTCCATAAAACTTCATACCATACTGATAGGTACCGAAGCCTTGCAATTCCCAACAGGAAGGCACACCTATTTTACTCCATTTACCGGAATTATTACCCCCGGTACAGAAGAAATCCCATTCCACCATGTCATCGCATCCTTTACCTGAAAGATATTGCCGCTGCGTTTCAACAGAAGTTTGCGCCCACAAACTCAAAGCAAGAATAAGGGCAGAGAGAAGAGTTGTTGTCCGTTTCATTATATTAAATAGTATTACTTTTTCCAAGTTGCACATATATAACTTTTTCATATCACTCATGAGACGAAGAATGTATTTGTTTGTACTCACACTTTCAAGCGATCCATACGAACCTTTCTTCATCTATGACAGGCTAATTTATCAGGTCAAAGCGGACTGATGCGCACACGCAACCTATGTTCCTTTTTTTTCTCAATGACATATTTCTTGAGCACTCCCGGCCCGCAGCTACTATTCCCTAACCCCAGCACAGCCGCATCAATGCTGACAACTACCTGTTTACGGGGAACCAACTCACAATCATGCGTTGCCCCGGCAAGATCTTCGGCCGTATAAGGCAGTGCCGAGAAAGAAAAAGGAGTGTCGATTGCACTGATACGTATACCATGCCCTCTATGGTCGGTCAAGCGGAGATCCGTCACCTCCTCATGGTTCCCTCCATCCTGAGGACGAGGGTAAGGAGTATACTGTTCTTCCAAAGTACTTTCCCAACGGCCAATGTAAGTAGCTTCCTTACGATCCGGATAACTTTCTATCGGTCCTCTGCCATACCAACTGATATTTCCATACTGTTCGCCAAGCATAAAGTTGAGCCCCAAACGAGGCAGTTCCGGAAGTTCTCCTTCAAAACGATAATTTTGCTCTATATCCACAGTACCGTCAGTATAGGTGAGGTAATCCGTCGTCACCACAATGGCACCTTTCTCATAGCAGTATTTCTCTACTTTATATTGATGGGGGATTCCGTCAGCCCTCATCGTGTCACGCAAAGGAACAATGTTTTCCACAACAGGAGCATTCAAACGATGATTCTTCCAATCCTTAGCCAACCAGTTACCGAAACTTTTATCATTATCAGTAGGTGCACGGAAAGCCTGCATACGCAGACCAGACAACATACCAAGTACATCATGGCGCGGACTTTCACCAATAGCAAGCGGTTTCAACGGACGCCGGTCAGTCATGGCCATCATTGCTTCATTCAGAGCAAAACGAAAAGCCGCCACTTCATGTCCGGCTTTTGCCCAAAGTCTGTCTTTGCGCAATACCAGCCGCACATGCAAACGGACATCGGCTTCCGTATCAATCCTAAAATCAGGCAACGCCACATCGGTTGCCTGCCCAGGAGCTACTTCGGGCAGAATTATTTCACCCTGTCTTGCAGAACGTCCGTTTTTCAATAATGTATAAAGACAGCGGTAATTCTCTAAACCTACATGATGATGCCGGTTAGTCACTGTAAGGCGAGAACCTTTAAGCACTTCCTTCTCCACCTTTCCCCGGATAAGTTCAAGAGATATCGGTGAATAAACCTGCTTTACTTCCCAATATTTCGGTGTAGTTTCCCGGCCGCTGCGTACAATGCCATTAAAGCAAAATGCTTTCAGATTGGGCTTGTCGCCAAAGTCACCGCCATAAGCTACCATAGTGCGCCCGTCGGGCAGCTGCTTATAGATGCCTTGATCCACCCAATCCCAGATAAAACCGCCTAACATACGAGGGTGACTATATATCTCATTCCAATATTCCTGAAAATTACCAAGCGCATTGCCCATACTATGAGCATACTCACTTGTCATTACGGGACGATTGTCATTGTCACGCTCGGCAATCTCAAGCAACCGTTCCCAACGGGCATTCTCCGCACGTTCCTTATCTTCACCTTCGGGAATACCGGGATTAAGATAGTCCTGTTTCAACCGGGTATAAAAACGGCTGATCACATCAACAGTCACCGGATCGGGAGCGCCATCCACCCCCTGCGCCCCTTCATAATGAACCGGACGGGTGGGATCGAAGTCGTGCAGCCAAGCGGAAATAGCAGCAAAGTTAGGACCGTACCCACTCTCATTACCCATACTCCACATCACAACTGATGCATAATTTTTATCACGTTCGGCCATGCGTACGGCCCGATCCATGAAAGCGGCATGCCAATCGGGCGTACTCGCCAAAGTACCGCGAAGCCCATGTTCTTCAATATCAGCTTCGTCCATCACATAAAGCCCGATACTGTCGCACAGCTCATACCAACGTGTCACATTAGGATAATGGCTGGTGCGTACAGCATTGATATTGGCTTGTTTCATCAGAAGAATATCTTGCAGCATCGTCTGTTCATCCATCACTCTGGCATTGACCGGATGATGTTCATGACGGTTTACTCCCCGAAAGCGGATAGGAGCGCCGTTGACCAACATCTGCCCGTTTTTAATTTCGACAATCCGAAATCCTACCCGCTGTTCTATCTGTTGCACAACCTCTCCCTTCTCATTCATCAGCGTAAGATGAAGTTTATAAAGATTAGGTGTCTCGGCCGTCCAGCGGTGAGGGGACTTAACAATAGCCTGCATGCGCCCCATTCTGCGAGGACCGCGCTGGGGATACCACAAATTCATACGTGAAGCCTTATGCTCCAAATCGAGGACCTCCGGCACATCAACTTCAAGGCCGGACACCTGCCTACCTTCCAAATCGGTCATCTCCACAACATTACCCTGCATATCCTTCAGTTCAGCTTTTGCCCGGTAACCTACGCCAAGTTCCCCTTGCCGTACAACAAACGCAGGATCCACCTGTAATATAAAATCATCATAGCAGCCCGGCTTGGCAGGCAACGTGCGTACAGTATAATCCCGAAAAGCCACTTTATGTGTATGAATCAGCGTAATGTCGCGATGAATTCCACCAAAACGCCAAAAATCCTGGTCTTCAAGGTAAGACCCGTCACTATAACGGTACACCTCTAAGGCTATTTGATTTTGTCCTTTCTGGAGATAACGGGTAACATTAAACTCACTTGCCTCCATGCTGCCCTGGCTATACCCCACCTTCTCACCGTTAATCCATACGTAGAAAGCACTCATCACGCCGTCAAAGCGTAACAACACTTCTCCATCCCCTTCCCAATGGGCCGGCAATGTAAACGTCCTGCGATACTGGCCGACAGGATTACGTTCCTTATAGGTAGTATAATCTTCCTTAGGAGTACCCATCACACGAGGTGGGTCAATACGGAAAGGATAGCCTGCCGACACATAAATGGGAGTACCGTATCCACGATTTTCCCAATTGGAAGGCACTAAGAAATCCTCCCACCCCGAATCATCGAATTCCGTCCGGTAAAAGTCAAAGACACGTTCGTCAGGCACCGGAGTCCAGCGAAATTTCCACTCTCCGTTAAGGGAATAACTACTGTCGCCTACCTTCTGCCGATAAGGGACAAAAGCAGCACGAGCAGGTAACCGATTTATGTGCAGCACATGATGATTCTCCCAGTCATGAGAGAAATTATCAGCTTTCACAACCTGAGATACGGTCGGCGCACTCAATAAAAAAAGAGAAATAAAGAATATGTTCATTTTCATCATACCATTATCCAATAAATATACCTATAAAAAAGACGGATACACAGCACTTCTGTACCCGCCATACAAGCAAGAATGTTATAAGTTGTCAACCTCGCCTATCAACATGAGTACAACAATTATTTTCGACCGTCATTATGTGTAAATTTGCATATTTAGTTAAACAAAGAAAGACAATGGTATTAGGAAGCGTAGCAGATTTGCTGACGGATGACATCTTTTTGGAGAAGATTCTCGGTAATTATCCGCAACCATCTATCGACATAGAGCAATGGTTGCGGAACAATTACGGAGATTCCTTGGAAGAAGCTTTTGCTGCCAAAACTATCTTGGAGGGATTGGACCGGGAAGCACCCTTGATGACCAAGCAAGAACAGCTTGAAGTCAAGGAGGACATAGCTTATTCTCTGAAACTATACGATTTACATGGCAGATAATAATATATGAAACATCACTATTTATGGCCGATACTGCTCCTGATAAGCTGCAGTCCGGCTAAAAAAGAAAAGTGCGAACCGATCTACTCGCAAATGATGGTAGAGACACACGGCTTAGGCGATTTTTACTGCAACAGACACCATCAGGCCAAACTCGACACAACCGGCTGGGATTATGTATCAGGCTTAGTCGCACATTCAGTTCTGAAAGCCTGGAGTGCCTATCCGGAAAAGAAAGCCTATTATGATGCCGTCAAAGCGTTTGCGGACAACAGCCTCAATGAAGACGGCACTTTCATTCACAATAAGAAAGGTAAAGACGCCCTGCGTCCCAGTAACATTGACGATTTGCCCGCAGGAAATATCTTCTTCGGACTTTATGAAGAAGAAATGCGGCAGGGAGATACTTTGGAAGCGAGCAAATACAAGACTGCCGCCACTCTCATACGCAACCGGCTGAAGTATGATCATAGCCGCATCAAAGCACCGCTTCCGGGTGCCGGCTGCTTTTTCCACAAGGCTGTATACCCCAATCAAGTATGGTTGGACGGGCTTTTCATGGGCTCACCCATCTACGCGCAATGGCAAGCCAAGTTTGGGAAAGAGGACACGAAGGACAACAACGAAAGCTGGAGTGACATAGCACTGCAATTTAAAACAATTCACCAATACTCATACAATGCCGAAAAGCAGCTGAACTATCATGCCTGGACTGCAACTCCCGAAGATGAAAATTCTTTCTGGGCCCAACAGGACGGCAAGTTCAAAGGATGCAGCCCCGAATTTTGGGCAAGAAGTATGGGCTGGTACATAGCCGCCCTGGTAGATGTATTGGAGTTTATGCCGCGCGAACATGCAGACTATCCGGCGATGCACCGGATTCTGAATGAAGTAGCAGCCGGACTGAAGCGTTGGCAGGATCCGAAAAGCGGTGTATGGTATCAACTGCTACAATACGACCACTCAATGGCAGCCGATGGAAAAGGTGATACCATAAGCGGCAAAGTATATAATGTAGGCACGCAACCCAATTACCTGGAATCTTCCGCTTCGGCAATCTTTACTTATGCCTTTTTGAAAGGCATACGCTTGGGTCTGCTTGACAAAGATGAATATCTCCCCGTAGCAGAAAAGGCCTACAACGGAATATTGAAGCAGTTTGTGCGCCAAGAGGGCAACAAAACGCATATCATCCAAGTATGCGCTTCAGCTGGCTTAGGTCCTAAAAACAATCCTTCACGCACAGGTACAATCAACTACTATTTGGCAGGCAAGGATGTCACTATCACAGAGAATGAGGGAAAAGCCATCGGTTCATTTATAATGGCATCAGTGGAATGGGAGTTAATGAAGAGATAAAATTATAGAAAGCCATCGTTTCTTATCTGATAAAGACAATGGAAGGCGTCCCCAAGGAAAGGACCCAAGACACAGCCGTTACCTGTTCCCGGCTATACTTGCTTTCTGGAAATGAAACGAAATCCACTAATTTTACATTGAGAGGACGGATAATTTTCAGCCATATACCGAACCTCATTCGGTCGTATACTGGCTCACCCGTAAAAGTATGTGGTTTCATTCGATGTTTAAACCTACATCTCCAATAAATAACTGTTCACAATTAATTCATATCAGGAATATCAGGAGCTAAATGGGCTCGTTTCTTTGCGGTGAAAAGATTCATAACCGCAGGAAGAGGAGAGCCCGAACCTATGTCCTAAATATCATTTTCCCGGCTGTATTATATCGAAAAGATACCGGATAAATGTAGCTGCACTTCAACAAAAGCCTTGTTTTCCAATTGCGGGCTGTAGGGTTTCCACCTGCGGGCTGCACAGCCCGCAATAGGCAACCGCCCGATTCGCAATTGGAAAACGGAGTTTATCAAGGTACATAGCGGCATTACATCTGCTTGAAAAGTATAAAAGCAACCGGGTAAAAGTACATTTATCTTGTATGTTTGGGATGAAAAGCAAAGGAATGAGTGCTTTTATCCCCTAATGCGGGCTAATTTCAGCAAGATACGGAGAGACAGGAGATTGCTGACAAAAGCATCAGATTATAAATAAGTTATGTGGCAGGGAACCTCAAAAGAGGAAGCATTTAAGGTGATGACAAACGTTTGTCGTCACCTTGTCATCACCCATGTCGTTGCTCCTGTATCCTTCTCTGGTAAAGGGATAAAGACATATTGTGTTGAGTGATGACAGAATCTCTGTTTTTCTTCATTGTTTTATGGTTGAAGATATAGCTTTAAGCATCGAATGAAACCACATACTTTTACGGATGAACCCGTATACTGAATGCCATTCAATCGTATACTGAATTACCCCTCTCCTGAAAGTACTCTGGGCAGGAATAGGCTGCACCGGACTGGCGGTGTAAAAAGAAGACAAATGAGGTTGTAAGAATGAGATAACCGGACGAACAATACAACGAGATCAGACAGCCATTGCCAATTCACGCAAACGATTCAAGCTTCGACACACAAGGTTTCTGACAGACTGGTAATTCATGTCCATAATCACGCAAATATCCTCGTATTTCTTTTCTTCCATATAATATAAGGTAATAGCTTGGCGCTGACGCTTAGAAAGCTGACGCAGCAATGACTCAACCTTCACACTCTGAAAAAACTCAGCTTCATGACGCAAGTAATCCTCCTCTACATCGGCGTCTTCAGCCACACGTTGAAGACTGTCCACCTGGACATCGCTGCCGAATACCAAACGACGCAACTCGTCACATATCCGGTTTTTGAGAGAGATAAAAAGATAAGAACGGAAATTAACTACTTCACTCAGTTCTTCACGCTTAACATAAATCTTAACAAATACGTCATGTATACAATCCTTAAGTAACTCGCGATCCGTTGTCAAACGCAAGCCAAAATTAAAGAGTTGATTGACATACATATCATAAAGTTGCGCGAAAGATTTGTGATCCCCCTGTTGCGTGCGGGCTACCAACAATCGGGTTTGTTCTATAAAATCTGAGTTCGTCATAGCTGTTATTTATAGGTTGATATTCTGGTCTGGTAATTCCCCATTCCAATGATGCAAATATAAACAGCCCTATAACAGAAGAACGGTAATAATTCGTCTATAATAAGAAAATACAGATAACGCAAAGAAATTACATACAAAAAACAATTATTACCATAACAAAGAAAGGGAGCCTGCCTCAGACTCCCCTTCCACTATATAAAACATTGGCTACAACCGGTGCAACCAATAAACGCACTCCTCTTGAGAAGCAGCAGGAACTTCACATTGTCCACTGATTCTCAACCTATTATCAATAACAAGTTCTTCACCACTCTCTACATTCACTTGTTTCAGCATGTATTTACCTGCCGCCACAGGAATGGTAAATTTTGATTTTGAATGGGAATATATGATAATATCCGTATCAGATTTTACCATTTCGTAAACATCGCCCGCCTTTCGTTCCATTGGAACAGTCCGGGCAAACGCTTGCAACAACTCTTCACTCACACCTTTTATTTGCGGACAAGAACCACCGGCCATAGCTACTGCCCATGCCATTGCCGGATAGTTTTGCGCATAATAAGTCACAGCCTTTTCAGGATAGCGAAGCCGATACTCGCTTACGGCGCGATAAGCCTCGGCATAAGTCACCTTTCCCACTCTCATTTTACGGGCATGCTGGCGAGGCGCCAAATTCACTCCACCTTTAGGAGCATATAGCTCTTTTGTATTGTAATGCCAATAACGTATGTCAATAATATCAACAATCTTACTACGCACCGGATCATCCAATATAGCATCTTGCACATCTTTTGTAGCACTCAGTGCCACGAGAGCGTCCTTACCGGTTTCAGCCTCCCATTCCGCAATTACGTCAATCCAAAACTGCACAAAATGAAGCGGACCCGTATATTCGCTACTGACAAGCTGAACTACATTAGGTAAGTCTGCCAGCTCATTCAAACACGTACGAATATACTGGCGATGAAGCTGGCGGCGCACAGGATGAGTCACATCATAAAACATGTCTGCTACAAAGATCCGCTTATCACCGGCAAAATTGACAGGCTCTGCAAAACCTGTATTATTGATATTATTGGCACTACGCCAAGGGCTATCTACCCAATGCGCGCCTGCTTCCAATATGTTGTGCTGAAAGTAATTCTCGTGGTAGAGCAACACTCCTTGTTCAGCACCTTTCTCGGCAAACTGTCGCAAACGGCTCCAATACCAACGGTTAGGACGGGTCAGATCATACTTAGTCAATCCATCCCAAGCTTTTCCTTGTCCGCTACGCGCAAAAGGCTGTTCATAGAAAGGAGCCCATGAATCAGCGTTCCGACGCCGGATACGTTCATGATCATCCCGACGTCGGTCGAGCCAAAGACCATAATTGTGATCGAGTACAACCAGATTGTTGCGTTTCATATAATTGACAGTAGAGTCTATACGGTCCGTATAAGCAAAGCCTTCACGCCCGGGGACAAAACGGGTCACATGAGGCTTATAGCTATGGATACGATTCTCCTTGAGCCACCCATTCCACCATTGCACATCAAGTTTGCCACCTGCAAGGAAGGCGCCGTTCACCGATAAGACTCCCTTATTCAATGCAAACTGAGGAACATCCTGTGTTTTCTCCGGACGTTTCTGCAGCCGACGCAGATTCATAATCTGTTTCAAATGGACAGGCTTCAAAGCATCTACCGTCATTAGTCCTGCAGACGACACAGAAGCTGTATAAGGAGCCTTCTCTATCCAAGAACGCAAAGTAAGCAAAGGAGAGTAGGCCTCGCGAGCCAACTGCATAGCCTTTTCGACAGTGGGACTGCTACTGGCATTTACGGCACGCGGCAGAATACGCGCCTGACATTCGAGTTGGTTTGGTTCCATCTCACCCATATCGCCCATTTGCATACGTTCCTGCAACTGCGCATAGAACAGACTGCGAGGGGACACATGATTATTGGACTCGCCCCACTCACCATTGCCTTTGAAAGCAGACCAACAACCATAAGCATAATTACGGGCATCGACAGCAGGCGAATAGCACTCTATTTCGGCGGCTGTGCATTGCCAAAACATACTGTTCGAAGCATTCCAGCCCAGTCCATACATGTCTTGTCCATGATTACTGAAAGAGAGCATGTGTCCGTCTATATCTACCACATCAAAAAGCAGTCCGCAAGCCCAAGAGCCCACCGAACCGCTGAACCCTAATGCCTCAGACGCCTCACACTGTACAAATGCATTCGGTCCGGCTGCCAAAGCACCTGCAGAAAAATCATGAATACCTTTCGATGAAAAGCATCGCTGAAAGAGAGTCTGTTGACCGCGCGTATGGAATGTCCAGCGGCGATGTCCCGCTATCTCACTGACAGGTTCCGTAGATACACAATCTTCTACTGTTACCTTTGAGGTTGTTTTCTGCAACACCACCGCACTACCGGCCAAATGACGGAAACTTAAACGGCGCACCCAACAATTAGTAGCATTATCCATATAAACGCCTTCCCAACAATGATCTTCATCCATAGGATAACAAGTGTCGTAGTCAGAATCTATCGTAAGATTCTCCACACCAATGCGTTCAATGCGCCCTTTCCACTCATACCGCAATAAGAGAGGCGCCCCCAGTTGCTTGTCAATTGCCATTGTCAACGGCGCATCGAGCGTGACTTCCATTCCATTTACATCAGCTACGGTACGCATCCAACGAAGATCAATGTCACCGGGTTTCCAGCCAAGATAACCAAGTCCGCCACCGAAATGATCACAATCCAGTAAATCAATCCACGCTTTGGTTGAAGGACGATAAACCATAATCTCTTCACCCTGTTCCACTTTACCGTTCACTGCAATTTTGGTACTATTGCACGCCAGATAGTCATTGGTTATCTGGAGCGTATCGGTAATCAGAAGATCGTTATTCCCCTCTACATAAATAGCGGCGCCACGATCTGTCCCCATTTTTTTGAGTATAGTTCTGTCGCGATGAATCCCGCGAAGGACTACCCCGGAAGTAGTTAGACGCAATGGCTGATGTAAACAGAAAGTACCTTCATCCAAAAGTACCGCCCCTCTGAATCCCTGCGCATCAGGTTTCAGAATAGAAACATAGTTGATTGCCTGCTGAATACGGGCGGAACAATCACCTTCCTGCCAAGATACAAAAACCCGGTTTTCCACATCGGGAATAGGCTTATTGCTGTTCTCATAACCACACGAAGAATAGTCGGGAATACGATTTCCCTGTTTATCTGCATGGTAGGTTATTTTTCCCTCTTTTACAGAAAGAGGAAACTGCTGCGCCCTCACTGAGAGCGAAGCAGTTAACAATAAGGTTAGAAAAAAAAGTCTGTTCATAACATCTTAAAAAAGTTTCTTTTTACCTTCAAGCGTATCATGATTGTTCTTCAAATCAGTCCAATCAATTTTCTTTGTGGGATCAATGCCGTTAATGTATTTCTCAATATTATTGTAGCCGTCACCGTTTATATCCTGTATAGCATCAGAAGCATCATTGGGATTAAGTCCATATTTCTCTTCCCAAGCATCAGGCATTCCATCACCATCGGTATCAAGTACAGGAGTACCCTTGTACTCAGGCAGACCACCAACTTGACGGGGATCCGTAATGATGCCTTTCTTATAGGAATCAACCGGCAAGCGCCGCTTCACTGTCGTTGGCACGAATTCATAATTGGCAGCATCTTTAGCATAAATAGCTTTACCGGTTTTTACGCTTTTCACCATACGGTGATCTACGGCATCACGTTTTGGGAAAGTGGCCCCAACATGGCTCAGCACATAATTATAGGCTTTTTTCGCATCCATTATAGTTACATGAGGCATATCAAACGGCTTGTCCATCTTAATCTTAGCCAGTGTTTCTTCCATCTTATCTTCAGATACCGGAGGCTGTACGCCGCCATCCCAGTTATCTGCTGTCACACGCTTGTTCCCATGGACAATATTGCCATTCACATAAGCTTTTCCATATACATCTTTAAACTCTTTGGCACGTCCTGCTTCCGGCTTCACAATACGATAGCTGATAGGCTTATCAAGCGGAGTTATGGGACCCGGCTTAAAGTTATTATTGATGATATTGAGCAAACTCTTGTTATCACCACCGTCAATAGAACGATTCCACCAGTTATAGGTGATATTATTAACAAAGTTAAAGTCACCATCCATACCGATCGAGCAATTCCGGCTGATATTCGAAGCAAAGAGATTACGGCAGAACATGCTGTTATGACCGCCGATCGTTGCACCGAACGCATGATTATAACAATCAAGCGCTTCAGTAAACATAGAGTTCTGAATTGTGATGTTCACAGTAGGCAGTTTAGTGTATCCCCCATCTGCCCTGCGATCGTACACATGACGATAGAGCGACATATTCTCATCCAATCCCCAACTGGCAGAGACATGGTCTATGATAACATTGCCCACGCAATTACCACCCAAGGCATCGTCCCGGAACAGTACATCCTGTTCCCCACGCCGGAAACGCATATGACGGATAATAATATCATGTGTATCAAGCAGGAAAGAAGCCCCTGTCACACAGATACCGTCTCCGGGAGCTGTCTGTCCGGCAATGGTTATATAAGGGGCACGCACATTAATAGGTGACTCCAATTTGATCACACCAGCCACATTAAACACAACAATACGGGCACCACCTGTTTCACAAGCTTCGCGCAATGTGCCCGGCCCGCGATCAGCTAAAGAAGTTACAACAATTACCTTGCCGCCACGTCCGCCGGGCGTATAGGCACCGCCTCCTTCCGCTCCGGGAAAAGCCGGAATCTTAGCTTGTTTCAAGTCGGAAGGTTTACTTGCCCAAGGAACGTAAGGACGCCCTTTAGCTGCCTCTGACATTACAACCGGTAAAGCGCGTTGCCAAGCCTCGTCAGAAAGACGATTTATCTCGGCTTGTATTCTTTCGCCACGCGCTTTTTCAGCAGCAGGAATTGTGGGATATTGAGCCCAGGCAGATGCTGCACTTGCTACAAAAACCACCGTACATAAAGTACGTGTTAGTGAATTCTTCATGTCTATTAATATTTTATATCTAAGCTGACAAGAAGACGTTTGAGAGGAATACTTTGTACTCTTTATTTCTTTCCCCGATATGCATTTATATATTCACGCGGAGTCTGGTTGTACTTTTTACGGAAACATTTGCTAAAATAACCGGAATCATTGAATCCCACAGCAAAAGCTATTTCGGAGATAGATAAATCTGTCTTCTTAATAAGTTCGACAGATTTGTTTAACCGTATCTCTTTCACCCAATCCACCGGAGCCAACCCCGTAAGGCTCTTGAGTTTCTTAAAGAAAGCAGAACGGCTCAAACCGACAGATGCTGCTATGGTGTCGATATTGAAATCACTGTTTTCCATATTGTCCTCAACCACTTGATGAATCTTCTCTATAAAATCCAAATCTTTCTTTTCCAAATAACCTGCATAATTATCCGAAAGCTCGACTTTATCATTCATCTCCCCATTATCACCACACATTTGCTCGCGGAACCGCTTACGTTCACCTAATAGCTGTTCAATACGTACAACCAGATAATCCTTACTGAAAGGCTTCACAATATAAGCATTAGCCCCTTGGGATATAGCTTGCATCTTGCTATCCTCATCTCCCTTTGCAGTAAGCATAATCACCGGTATGTGACTTATTTGAAAATCGCCACGAATACGTTTAAGCATTTCCATACCGTCCATGCAAGGCATCATTTGGTCGGTCACCACGACATCAGGATGATGAAAGTTCACCATCTTGAGTCCCTCCACTCCATCATGTGCCAAATGAATATTAAACCTATCCTCAAGCTGCAACTTCAACATATTACACAAATCAACATTATCATCCACTACAAGCACGCTAGGCAATAAGGACGCATCACCGTTCTTTTCATCAGCCACCCGTTCTTTACAGTCAGGCACTTCCTTTACAACCTGTTCATCCAAATAAAAATCCACCTCATTCTCCTTGTACTGTTCTTTGCCCAATAGCAGCCATACCGTAAATTGTGCACCTTGCTTACCATTGGCGGCAAATATCTCGCCATGATGCAATTCTACAATTTCTTTCGAAAGAGCCAGCCCGATACCGGTACCTTGATAATAAGCTCCTTTTGCATTATCAGCCTGTGAGAAACGACCGAATATTTCGGTCAGTTTATTTTGAGGAATTCCTACTCCGGTGTCTTCCACACGAATAAAACAATGTTTACCATCTTCTGCTAAACCGGAAACAATCCTAATTGAACCTCCGGAGGAAGTAAACTTAAAAGCATTCGAGAGTAAGTTACGTACCACAGTTCCTAACCTTTCCTTATCGCCCCATACCATAAGTTCCTCTACTTCCGGACAAAATTGTAAATTTATCGCCTTTTCTTCTGCCATTATCATAAACTCCTTTTCGAAAAAAGCAAGTAGTTCGGTAAGATTGAAGCATGAAACATGCAGGCGCATCTTTCCATTCTGGATCTTGCGGAAATCAAGAATCTGATTTACCAACTTCAACATGTGCAAAGTATTCTTTTCCATCAACTCCACATACTTTTTCCCTTTGACAGACAGTGCCTCTGTTTTCAGTTCCTGTATGGGACCTTGTATCAGTGTGAGTGGCGTACGCAACTCGTGCGACACATTGGTGAAAAAACGTATTTTCAATTCCGACAAACGCTGGTCAATATACACATTATTTCTCATCCGTATCAGAAATACGGAGAGGCGGATGCCCATATAGAGAACTCCCGCACCCAATAAAACATAGATGACGTAAGCCCACCAAGTGGCCCACCAAGGAGGACGAATGATCACCCGCATTTTACACTCCGAAAAAGAGTCAACGCCATTATCATCCATCGCTTGTACCCTGAATACATAATTGCCCGAAGGAACATTCGTATACGAAGCAAGACGATTAACGCCATTAAAATGCCATTGCTCCTCATAGCCTTCCAGAATATAACGATAACTGATGCTATTACGGTCTACATAACTCAGTGTTACAAATTCGAAAGAAAACATTGACTGATCATGGTTAAGCTTTATTTCATCAACATAAGAAATAGAACGGTCCACAATCGAAGGATTGTCTACCAAGCGAATATCCTGATTTCCTATTTGACAATTAACAATGAATGTTTTACTGGTTCTATCCACTTCCTTCAATTCATCAGGATGAAAAATAATGATTCCTTTTGTTCCCCCCATCCAGATTTCACCGGTCGGAGTACACACGCCTCCTTCCTCTAGTTCAAAGTCAGGAAAGCCATCATAATGGGTATAAGTACGAAAGTTACCGGTTTGCCGATCAAAACAAACGACCCCTAATTTCGTCCCTAACCATAACATACCATGCCTATCTTCTATAATGGAAGTAATTACTTCATTTTTCAAGTTTCCCACAAGTTCATAAGCAACAAATTCCGGTTCATGTTTCTCTTCATCATAACCTACCAGCTTATTCAATCCTCCACCAAAGACACTGGCCCATACAGTATCCTTACTGTCTTTATATAGTTGGCATACATCACTATCAGCATAAGCCCTCCGCATTCTGCCACGATAAGCTTCAAATTTAATATCCGACACATTGCTGAAATTGCCATCGAAAGAGATCAGCCCATCCATCGTACCGACCCACATACGTCCCTCCTTATCTTCTACAATATTGCGCACCTCCATAGGGAGCCCATAAGCAGAATAGTTTATGAATCCGTTCCGATCATTAAAAAAAGTAATGCTCCCGCCCTGTTCATGCAACAGGTTAAGACCACCGTCAAGTGTACATACCCAAATACGTTTATGGCTATCTTGATAGGTATAATAGATTTTGTCTCCGCTAAGCGAAGTATTGTCAGAGGGATTATGTTTGAACCGCTGGAAACGATAGCCATATTTCGCTTTGACATCAGGCGTCAACTTTACCAAGCCATCGCCCTTAGTAGCAAACCAAAGATTTCCTTTATCATCCTCCATTACATGATAAACTGCTCCAAAAAGCTCTTCATAGGCAGGATAAGTCTGCACCAAATACCCTTTTGAATCAAACCGGAATACATCCTTCATACGATTTCCGACCCAAATATCTCCATTACGGCTCTGAAAACAAGCACGTACGCCTGCATCATCTTTTCCCGCCGCCTTATTTGTTACAGGCAAGACAAGGGTACGAAACTGCTTTTTAGGGAAATAGACATGATAAACGCCCTTTTCTGTTGACGAAAGCCATACAGTACCCTCATCGTCTATAAAGAAATGAAAAAAAAGTTGATTTGGCGAAACATCCATGATAGACTTTATCTGATTGATAGAACACATTGTCAAATTGTCCCTATCAAAAAAAAGGGCTTCGCCTGCCGGTGAAAGAAACAGAACGCCCTGCTCACCGGCATCTTCAACGATAAAAGACGTTATTTTACCGGATACCGAAAAAGGATATCTGCGCGACTTATTAGTCACAGGATCATAATAAACAACAGCCCGTTCGTTTTCATGAAACCATAGTTTATTATAACTATCAATAAACGAATGGCTAACTAATCGTTCATTAACGTCCACATTAATTTTTTTCGACTTTCGTTTATCAGGAGAATATTCAAAAACTCCCTTATTTGCAACCGACACATATAGCGCCTTTGCCGATGTAGTCAATATATCAGTCACCGCCCCCATATTCTGAGGTATATAATGCCGGGTTACATTACCCTTCTCACTGTCTATACAATAAAAATAGCCGTCACTGGTACCCAACCACATCAGTTTGTCCTGAATGACACTGGATGAAAAGTTACTTCCCGAATTAAGCTTCACTTGATTCAGAAAGAAGTCAGCAGGTTTTCCCTTCAAAGCCTCTCCTTTAGGAAGAACATTTATCTTATAATCTACACCGATCCAACCAATATACGCATTATTTTCAAAAAACAGATTGCTCTTCAACATATAGTTGGAAGAGTCAATATAATCTTTAGCTTCAAAAAGTAACTCAATCTGTACCTTTCCCTGCTCATCTACCCGGGCCAGAAAAAGATTCTTATCTTTGGTAAGTAATAACACATAGTCATCAAAAGCCCGTTGCAGTTTAATAACCTGAACATTTGCCACAAACCTTTTAATATTGCCATAGACTGCCTTAAAACATTCTTTCTTTTTATCAAAAAGATAGAGTTTATGGTCGATAGTCTTTATCCAAATGAAGCCTTTGGCATCATCAATGATATATTGTATCTTCCGAGGAGGCACATCATGATCCAATTGGTAATGGTTATATGTAAGTACCTTTTCTCCATCAAAGCGACATAGTCCGTACCAGGTGGCAAACCACATAAAGCCATCAGAATCTTTCTCTGTCATGCTAACCATATTATTAAGCAGCCCCTGATTTTTCGAATAGTGCTCCACTATAACATTTTGTGCTACAAGTAGACATGACAAAAGCGACAGAAAAAGAGTTAACAAATATTTCATAATATTAGATCTCCAATGAATGTTAAACAAGGTAATTCTTCTAATACAAAGATAAAGTTCATTTGTCCCTCTTAAAAACGGCTTTGACTTAGGGAAAATCAATTCTCAAAATTCTTATCTTTGCAAAAAACTCAAGAGAACGTAAACTGACTGTAACAACGACCATCCACAAGCTTCTTGCATTTCCAGACGTTAAGTGCAAAAATACAAAAAGAATCCGAAAGTAAAAATCATAAGGTTTACAAAGTTACTTACAAGGCGAAAAGTGCCACATCAGCGACTTGCCATGTGGCACTTTTTAAAGAGTATAAAACTATTTTCCTATACCAAATTCCGTCTGTTGCTTTTCCACTTCATCCAACATTTGTTTCTTTTCCTCTTCAGAAAATCTACGGCTATTAACTGAATCCTGTTCACGATCCGACACAACCCGTTTTAGAACTGTATCCTGTTGCTGTTCTATATGACAGAATGGCAATTGACAAGGAATGGATTCAAACTCTATTTCGGCTGATGTAGGAGCATGCGTTCCTTCAAATTGTACATGAGCGGTCACCTTTACCTTACCGGCCCTACCAGTAGAACGCACCAACAAAGGGGCTGTTCCGAACTCAACCGGACGAGGGTTGGCATGAATGGAAGCATCTCCAATTATTTCACCTTCGCCTTCAATGGAAAATACAATATTCTCCTTTGCCAACCGACGAACATTACCACTATCATCCGTCACTTCTGCTACTACAACAATAAAGTCTGAACCGTCCGCCACCAATTGCTTGCCTTCAGTATCCAACTTCAAACGCAGTTTAGTACTACGACGCGAAGGCATGCGCTTAGTTGTACATACTACTTTTCCGCCAATAATACCTTCCGCCACCATATTCACCTTCTGCCAATTCTTTTGTTTATAGCTAAACTCACGTGCTTTCCAAAAGTTCCACACGTTCTTGAATACTACAGGTGCATTGGGCATGTGCCCCTTGGCATGTACCACAGGCAGAACCCAACTCTTTGTACCATCATATACGGAAAGGCGAACAGAGTCACAATTACTGAACACCACTACATCAGCATCACTGAAAGGTGACATCTCATGTGCAATATATATCATGGGACCACTTTCGGCAATCGGATGGTTCAAGTGGGCCGGCGACTGACTGCGGAACATTTCATAAGCATATTTCGGTTGACGGAAAGCATCATAAATTCCGCCGAAATAAGGATCAGGATGATAACCGCGCTGATGATCAAAAGGATGCCACTGTGCACCACCGATAAACTGTCCGGTAGTTCGATACATTTCATCATAGCTTTTAGCCAAAGAGAGAGCTTGCACTAACTGCGGACGTTCTCCCCAACCGCGGCAAGCACGATTGTTATTGTTGTGAGCATACCAATCATCCACATTCTCACCAAACTCACGAGTAAAAATACACTGTTTGGGACGGCCAGGCTTCTCATCATCACCCGGCCAGCCGTAAACCACGTCATAATGCTCGGCCACACCCGCTGAATGTACATCTGCAGCTGCTACCGGGCGGCCTTCATAAGGATATTCATCTTTAGTTATCTTCAACGCTTCAAGAGCAAAATCAAGAGGATAAGACGTTTCATTCAAAATAGGCTCCCACATCAACACTGAAGGATGATTACGGTCGCGACGAATAATCTCACGCGTATTTCTGTGCACCAACTGAGCGAACTTAGGGTCTTTATTCCAATACTGCCATCCTGGCGTAGCAACAATCACGAAAAGTCCCAATTCATCACAAGCATCCATAAAAGAAGGATCTTGCGGATAATGGGCCGTACGAATAATAGTACAGCCGGCATCACGCAACCGCTTGGCATCACGCCATTGTTGCGAATTGGGAAGTGCATTACCCACATAAGCAAAATCCTGATGCCGGTTAGCACCCACTAACTGCCCATAAGGTTTCCCATTTAAGATAAGTCCTTTCTCTGCATCAAAAACAAAAGAACGGATACCGATGCGCGTCACACCGCCATCCAGCAATATACCGCCATCCAATACGCGAGTCTGGACATGATATAGATAGGGCGTTTCCGGTGTCCAAAGTTTGGGTTTGCGCACTGCCAACCGCTGTTCCACTGTTCCAACTTCACCGGCTTTCAGAGCTAGTTTACGACGTTTTTTTCCAACAATACGTTGGCCTGCATCAACTAATACAGTTTCTATTGTCACTGTACGATTCCTATTCTCTTTATTCTCCACTTCACTCTTCACTACCACTTCCGCATGTTGTTCACTGATATTTTCAGCATGGACAAATACGCCTCCACCCGCCACACGATTTGCCTCAACAGCATCGGTCAGCGCTGTACGCCCCTTACTAATCAACCATACATCACGATAAATTCCACCATGATAAGAAAAGTCGAGTGTATACTGAGGCTTTCCCGGTGGAAAAGTCTTATCATTACTGTTATCTACCATTACAGCAACCACACAAGTGTCTCCAGCAACAACTCCTTGATCGGTAAGGTTCAAGTTAAATGGAAGATAGCCTCCCTGATGTTCACCTACTTTATCTCCATTCAAATAAAGCACTTGTTTACCCATAGCGGCTTCAAAGTGAATTGACACATCCTTTCCTTCGGAAGCTTCAGGCACAACAAAACGTTTGCGATACCATGCTATTCCCTGATAATTACGACATCCACTGGCTTCAGAAGGCATTAACTGCACTGAATGTGGAATTGATACGACTTCCCACTGCAAATCATCAAAGACAGCAGCTTCAGCTCCTGCCACATCACCTCGATGAAATCGCCATCCTAAATTAAAATTATAAACTGTCCGTCCGCTTCCCCGACTCACTTGTTCGGGGAGAGGAAAGAATCCGGCTACCGAAACCGCAGTCTGCGACGAGACAGAGAGAGAAAGGAAGCCAAACAACAGCATAGAAAATATCTTCTTCATATTACCACATTCATTAATAAATATCTATAAGTTTCATTATTAATGACGATAGAGCCAAACATTTGTAACCGCCTTACATAATTTTCGCTACAAAACACAAGACATTTTCCAAATCCTTCTTAAAGATTACCATTTATAAACATTACAAAAAAAGCACACACACGTCATTTTTTAGAAAGTAACGATCCATTATAAAAAAGAAAAATATGAGGAAATACATTACCGTTTTACTAAGTACCTGTCTTATAACCTTTACCAATGCCAACGCACAAAATAGTACTCCCATTCCAAACTTAAGCGAAGTAGGCTCCCATTGTATGCCCCAGGAGATTGCTCCTATCCAAAATTCCTACTTTAATATCCCCCAGCTCAAACGTCCACAATTCCCCGACCGTACTGTAAATATGGGCGACAAAGGGTTGAGGGCCGATATTCCCATTCACACTCTAGTGAACCGGACTATCGAACAACTAAGCAGTCAGGGAGGCGGTACTGTAATCATACCCGCAGGAAAATGGATTTCGGGACGCATCGAACTGAAAAGCTTTGTAGAACTGCACATTGCACGTGACGCAGAAATCGTATTCGGTGGTTGTGCCGAAGATTACCTCCCCGCTGTCTTCACACGACATGAAGGAGTGGAAATCATGGGTCCCGGCGCTTTCATTTATGCCAATAACCAAGAGAATATAGCCATCACAGGCGAAGGGCGCATCCTCGGTCCTGATATGGACGCCGAAATCCGTAAGCGTCCTAACGGCGCATCAGTAGTAGAAAAAGATATACCTTGGGACATGCCTGTTGAGCAACGTATATATGACGGCATGGATGGAAGAACCTTTTATCGTCCCAAAACAATCTCTCCTATCAATTGCCGTAACGTACTTATAGAGGGAATAACCATGGAACGAAGTACTCTATGGAATGTAGTTCCCATATATTGTGAGAATGTCATTATCCGGGGAATCACTGTAAATTCCACAGAAGTGCCCAGCGGTGATGGGATTGACATAGAATCATGTAAAAACGTACTTATTGAATATTGTACTTTGAATTGTGGAGATGATTGCTTCACACTAAAAGCCGGACGTGCCGACGATGGCTTACGTGTAGGAAAAGCAACCGAAAATGTTGTTATCCGCCATTCATTAGCCCAGCATGGACATGGCGGCATCACTATCGGCAGCGAAACAGCCGGTATGATAAAAAACCTTTATGTTCACGACTGCGTGTTCGACGGCACAAGAACAGGAATACGCTTTAAGACCCGCCGTAATCGTGGGGGAGGCTCCAATCATACCATTTACGAACGTCTTCGCATGATTAATGTAGGCAAAGCTTTTACATGGGATCTTTTAGGCAACGCTTATTACATGGGCGAACTGGCAGCCAGATACCCCGAACGCGCTGTTGACCATTTAACTCCAAACATTTCAAACACAGTCATTAAAGACTTCATTGTAGAATCATCTAAGCAGTTTTTCACAGCCAACGGTATTCCTGAAATACCGTTCAGCAATACTTTGATAGAAAATGGAACCATCCATTGCCAGCAACTCATTAGTGCACTACAAGACGCTAAAAACTTCCAAATGAAAAATCTTACAATTCACAGTCAAGACAATACAATAAAGTTATTAGACTGCAACCGCCTAACTCTACAAGGCATAAACTTCGACATGCCGCAAAACGAACTGATTATTGAGGCAGAAGGAGATAAATGCAAAAAAATAGAAGTGAAAGAATGTAATGTTCCGCACTCAATCAAAAAAACGTATAAGCCGACCAATCAATAAATCAAATAGGAAATTAACCATCATGAAAAATAAGATCATCATTCTTCTAAGCACGCTTACATTTAGCACTACAATCTTTGCTCAAACATGGATTTGGTATCCGGGCGATTATGAAATATGGCTCGGCAACAAGATGAATAACCGGCGTACCGAACGTGGGGCTTTTTTCCCACCATTCTGGAAAACAGACAGTCATTTTGTAGTTGTAGAATTCAGTAAGCAGCTCAATCTTCCACAACCCGAAGAAATTGAAATAGCAGTGGAAGGCACCTTCAACATCAAACTCGATGGCAAGTTACAATTTGGTATGCCCACACGGTTCAAACTTCCGGCAGGAATACACAGTCTTAATATCAAAGTGTGGAATCAAGCTACGCCACCGACTATTTTTGTAAATGGAAAAACTGTAAAGAGCGATCGTACATGGCGAGTCACTTATGAAGACAAGGAGTGGATTGATGAAAGTGGAAAAGCAAGTGACACCTCAGCCACAGTTTATCTGGATGCCGATTGTTGGAACTTTAACACCAAAGAACAACGTCCGTCTCTTTATCAGCTGCCCCGAAAACCAATGGAAGCAGTAACATCAGAAAGAAAACGAGATGGCATACTTTACGATTTCGGGCGCGAGACATTCGGTTATCTTGTATTGAAACAGCTGAAAGGAAACGGTACGGTGAATGTCTATTATGGCGAAAGTTCTGAAGAAGCATTGGATACCGAGCATTGTGAAACCTTGGACCGAGTTCTGCTTTCTACAGCCGACAGCTACACATTCAGCAACAGTAAAGCTTTTCGCTACATTTACGTTGTTACCGATAAAGGTATCAGTGTGGACCACGTAGAAATGGACTACGAGTATGCGCCAGTAGACTATCGTGGATCGTTCCGCTGCAATGACAAAGAAATGAACCGCATTTGGGAAGTGGGCGCTTATACCATGCACCTTACCACACGCGAGTTTTTTATTGACGGAATCAAACGCGACCGTTGGGTTTGGAGTGGTGATGCCATCCAGAGTTATCTGATGAATTATTACCTTTTCTTCGATAGCCCTACCGTACGGCGTACCATTTATCTGCTTCGTGGCAAAGACCCCGTAACCAGCCACACCAATACGATAATGGACTATACCTTCTTCTGGTTTTTAAGTGTATATGATTATTACCTCTATACCGGTGACCGCCATTTCGTGAGCCAGCTTTATCCTCGCATGCAAACCATGATGGACTATGTGTTAGGACGCACCAATAAGAATGGTATGGTTGAAGGCATGACAGGCGATTGGGTATTTGTTGACTGGGCTGACGGTTATCTGGACAAACGCGGGGAGTTGTCCTTTGAACAGGTATTACTATGCAAGAGTTTAGAGACAATGTCACTTTGTGCCGATTTAGCAGGATGCGCCCAAGATGCAGAAAAGTATAATAATTTAGCAACCGATCTTCGCGAGAAACTGTTACCGGCTTTTTGGAATGAAAAAAAACAGGCATTAGTGCACAATCGCCGTAATGGACAGCAAAGCGAAAGCATCACCCGTTATTCCAATATGTTCTCTGTATTCTTCGGCTATTTAGACCAGTCAAAGCAACAGGCCATCAAGCATAGTGTATTACTAAACGACAGTATCCTTAAGATCACGACTCCCTATATGCGTTTTTACGAACTTGAAGCTCTCTGCTCAATGGGCATGCAAACTGAAGTTCTGAAAGAGATTAAGGCCTATTGGGGAGGAATGCTTCGTGAGGGAGCCACCAGCTTTTGGGAAAAATATAATCCCGAAGAAAGTGGAACACAGCATTTGGCTATGTACGGTCGTCCTTATGGCAAAAGTCTTTGTCATGCGTGGGGTGCAAGCCCTATCTACTTGTTAGGTAAGTATTATTTGGGTGTGAAACCTACAAAGCCAGGTTATGCAGAATACGCCATCTCTCCCTGTTTAGGCGGTTTGGAATGGATGGAAGGCACTGTACCTACCCCACAAGGTGATATCTACGTTTATATGGACCAAAAGAAAATTCGCGTAAAAAGTCCCGGCGGTAAAGGTTATCTGTCTATCCCCTCCTCAAAAGGGATAAAAGTAGTGGAAATCCCGGCAGGTAAAGAAGTTGAGTTCAAGCATTGAAGGGAATTTCGTATGTAATTGAAGAGACAGATCAAAATCATGTAATGAGTACATTCCAAACTCCTTTTCGTCTTCTCTGAAAAATACAATAACAATTACACTCAATACGTATAATCAAAAGAAAAAATAATAATGAAAAAGTTTATTTGTTTGATATGGGCTGTCCTCACCTTGCTTTTCATTTCGTGTAATCAAAATGAAAAGCAGCTCTATGTATTCACTTCATTTCATGAGCCTGCCACCGATGGCCTCCGTTTTCTGTATAGCGAAGACGGCATGCACTGGGATTCACTGCCCGGTACCTGGCTCAAACCCGAAATTGGGAAACAACGCATCATGCGTGATCCTTCCATTGTAGCTACCCCAAATGGTGTTTTTCACTTAGTATGGACCACCAGCTGGCGTGGCGATTTAGGCTTCGGTTATGCACATAGTACCGATTTGGTGAATTGGAGCGAAGAAAAATTCATTCCTGTCATGAAGCATGATACAACTACCGTCAACGTATGGGCCCCGGAACTCTTTTATGATGATTGTAATAACGAATCGATGATTGTTTGGGCTTCGTGTATCCCAGGGAAATTCGAACGCGGTATTGAAGATGAAAATAACAATCATCGTCTATACTATACAAAAACAAAAGACTTCACCACCTTCACACCCACTAAGTTATTGTTTGATCCGGGATTCAGCGTGATTGACGCAGTAATTACCAAGCGGGCGGAAAAAGACTACGTGATGGTGCTGAAAGACAATACCCGTCCCAATCGCAATCTAAAAATTTCGTTCGCCCAACAGCCCGAGGGTCCTTGGTCTCCTGCCAGCCAAGCTTTTACGGAAAGTTTTGTTGAAGGTCCCACAGTAGTTCAGATTGATACAAACTACCTTATATACTTCGATGTATATCAAAAGAAAATCTATGGAGCCATGCGCACAACTGACTTTGTGAACTTTACAGATATCACCAACGAGGTCAGTGTTCCTAAAGACCACAAGCATGGCACTATTTTCAGGGCACCGGAATCTATTATCGAAGCTATGAAGAAAATAGCTTATTAAGTCAAAAAGTAAAACAACACCTCCTATATGTATATGAAAAAGAATAGATACCTCTTGTCTATCGCAATAACGCTGATGACAGGTGTAGCTCCCTTAGCAGCTCAGACACCCCAACTCGTACATTACACAGGTACTGAGTTGTCCAATCCCTATGAACATGACGGACAACTTTCACCTGTGGTAGGCGTGCATAACATTCAGGTAGTACGTGCCAATCGCGAGCATCCCTCGAAGGAAAATGGCAACGGCTGGACATACAATCATCAATCCATGATGGCTTATTGGAACGGACAGTTCTATATGCATTATCTCTCCGATCCAAAAGATGAGCATGTTCCTCCCTCAGTCACATATTTAGTCACCTCTAAAGACGGTTACAACTGGACTGCACCCGAAATTTTATTTCCTTCTTACCGCATCCCCGACGGCTATACCAAAGAAGGCCGTACAGACAGTGCCAAAGACTTAGATGCTATCATGCACCAACGCGTAGGGTTCTATACATCCAAAAGCGGAAAGCTGATTGCCATGGGGAACTATGGCATAGCCCTCGACAAAAAAGACGACCCGAATGATGGGAACGGCATTGGCCGCGTCGTACGTGAAATCAACAAAGACGGTAGCTTCGGGCCAATCTATTTTATCTATTATAACCACAACTTCAATGAGAAAAATACGATTTATCCTTATTTTACCCGTAGTAAAGATAAGGGATTTGTAAAGGCTTGCCACGAAATTCTAAACAATCCACGTTACCGCATGCAATGGGTGGAAGAGGCCGACCGGAATGATCCGTTGATTCCTTTGCACAAAGGATATAAAGCATACTGTGACTATACACTTCCCAACGGTGACATTGTAGCATTGTGGAAACACGCATTGACTTCCGTAAGCAAAGACGGTGGGCTCACCTGGCACCAGCCTGTAGAACGTGCCAAAGGATTTGTAAATAGTAATGCCAAAATCTGGGGCCAACGTTTAAGTGACGGTACTTATGCCACAGTCTATAACCCTTCCGAGTTTCGATGGCCGTTAGCCATTTCATTGAGTAAAGACGGACTCAATTATACCACACTCAATTTGATACATGGCGAAATCACGCGCATGCGCTACGGTGGCAATTATAAATCCCATGGGCCGCAATACGTACGAGGTATCCAAGAAGGTAACGGTATTCCCGAAGATGGTGATCTTTGGTTGAGTTACAGTGTGAACAAAGAAGACATGTGGGTATCACGTATTCAAGTGCCTGTACAGCTGGAAGCTACTGCACATGCAAAAGATGATTTCAGCCAAGCCGAAAAATTGGCAGACCTTACGGATTGGAACCTCTATTCTCCTCTTTGGGCCCCCGTAAGCCTTGAGGGGAAATGGCTTAAAATGAGCGATCGCGATCCCTTTGACTACTGCCGCATAGAGCGCAAGATTCCTGCCAGCAAAGAATTGAAGGTAGCCTTTGACATTAAAGCAGACCAAAACGATAAAGGGTTACTTCAGATAGAGTTTCTCGATGAGAATAGCATAGCTTGTGCACGCATCGATCTTAATCCAGATGGTACCATGCTCAGCAAAGGAGGGGCACGCTACGGCAAATTACTAAATTACGAAGCCGGTAAAAGCTATCATGTCGAGGTCATACTATCCGTATCCAAACGTATGTCCGAAGTATTTATTGATGGGAAAAAAGCAGGTCAACGCATGTTTTTCGCACCGGTAGCAGCTATTGAGCGTATAGCTTTCCGCACCGGTGAACGCCGTACATTCCCCACCATTGATACTCCTGCCGATTGGGACGGTACATTGGCAGATGCTGGTGAACAAGAGCCATTAGTAGCATACAGCATCTCCAATTTCCAAACTTCATCGACCGACGTAAGCGCTTCCGCAGCTGTGCTCAACTATAACAACTACAAACATTACGTAGACTATTTCAACGGCATGGAAGACGAAAACATAGCTCAGGCTATCCCAAACAGTGAGGCATCGGCCTGGATGGAGAAGAACATCCCTTTATTTGACTGTCCTCAAAAGAACTTTGAAGAAATGTTCTATTATCGCTGGTGGACACTGCGTAAGCACATCAAACAGACACCCGTAGGCTATGGTATGACTGAGTTCTTAGTAAACCGTTCCTATGCAGACAAGTACAACCTTATAGCCTGTGCTATCGGTCATCATATCTATGAAAGCCGCTGGTTACGTGACTCTCAATACCTCGATCAAATTATTCACACTTGGTATCGAGGTAACGAAGGTGGTCCCATGAAAAAGATGGAAAAATTCAGTTCGTGGAATATTGATGCAATGCTGGGACGTTACCTTGTGGACGGGAACATGGATTTTCTGAAAGATATGCTTCCTGACCTCGAAAAGGAATATTCCCGCTGGGAAAAGACCCACCGTCTGCCTAATGGGCTTTATTGGCAAGGTGATGTGCAGGATGGTATGGAAGAATCCATCAGCGGCGGGCGCAGAAAGAAATATGCCCGCCCCACTATCAATAGTTACATGTATGCCAATGCTAAGGCACTCTCTGACATAGGCATCTTGCTTGATAATCCCGAAATGGCGCGTAAATATGGCATGAAAGCAGATTCACTGAAAACTCTTGTTCAAAAGAAACTTTGGAATGAGAAACATCAATTCTTCGAGACTCTACGTGGCGATACTTGTGCGGCAGTACGCGAAGCAATCGGTTTTATTCCTTGGTATTTTAACCTACCCGATCGTGAAGCCCAACATTACGCGGAAGCATGGCGCCAAACGATGGATGAAAAAGGATTTGCCGCTCCTTACGGATTGACTACTGCCGAGCGTCGTCATCCCCAATTCCGTTCACATGGTGTAGGACGATGTGAATGGGACGGCGCTATTTGGCCCTTCGCATCTTCCCAAACATTGACTGCTATGGCTAATTTCTTGAATAACTATCCTCAAAACGACATATTAGCCGATTCCACTTATTTCCATCAGATGGAACTTTACGTAGAATCCCAGTATCATCGTGGCCGACCATACATCGGCGAATATTTAGACGAGAAGAATGGAGCCTGGCTAATGGGAGACCGGGAAAGGAGCCGTTATTACAACCATTCTACTTTTAATGATCTGATCATCACCGGTCTGGTAGGACTTCGTCCCCGGTTTGACGATAAAATAGAAGTGAATCCACTAATCCCAGCCGACAAATGGGAATACTTCTGTTTAGACAATGTCAGCTATCATGGTCGCAACATCACCATTATCTGGGATAAATACGGAAGCCGGTACCATCATGGCAATGGACTCACTATTTTAGTTGACGGCAGACCTGCGGGCCATAGTGAAAAGCTAGAGCGTTTGGTTTGTGAAATGAACTAACGGCTATATCAATCAAAATATAATATTATGTCCTTCATTCTATGAATATTCGAAGACTATTCTCCATGTTTCTCTTATTTGCCGCCTGCTCCCTGCAAGCGGCAAATATTGATTTAACCCGGATCACTGCAGAAATGCGGAGCGGGCTCGTAGTGACCACCCGAACGCCCCGGTTGGGATGGCAAATGATCTCCTCGGACAATACCGAAGTACAGACTTCCTACGAATTGGAAGTAACAAATCGCATAAGTGGCGAGATGGTTTTCCACACTGGGAAGGTACAGAGCGAACAGAGCCAATTGGTGAAAATCAAAACACTGCCGGTGGGAGATTATAACTGGCGTGTACGTGTTTGGAATAAAAGCGATGAACCTTCGTCATGGAGCGATAAAGGACGTTTCATCATCACAAACGTAAAAGCATCTTTTGGTGAAAGTCGCTGGATTGGCGCCATCACCAAGGCAGATGCCCACACTCCGGAAGGCCGTATATTTCATGGCAGCGAAATGAAAAAAGAAACGGTGAAAGCAGCCTGGGCAGCAGCCGACTCCCTTTCACGTAAGAGCATCTATGTGCGCACCACTTTTACCTCGCAACAAAAGAAAGTAAAACAAGCTGTGGTGAATATTTGCGGCCTTGGTCTTTATGAGCTGTCTATCAATGGCAAGAAAGTAGGCAACAGCGAGTTTACTCCTCTTATCTCCGATTATGACAAATCTGTGTGGTATAATACTTACGATGTAACCACACTGCTTCAAAAAGGCAATAACGCTATCGGAGTGCTGCTGGGTAATGGCTTCTACAATGTACAAGGAGGTCGTTACCGCAAGCTACTCATCAGTTTCGGCCCTCCTACCGTACGCCTGCAACTCACCATTCACTACGAAGACGGGACATCACAGACAGTAGCATCGGACAAAACATGGAAATACGACTTCAGTCCTGTTACATTCAACTGTATTTACGGAGGGGAAGATTACGATGCCCGACAAGAACAAAAAGGGTGGAACATGGCTAAGTTTAATGATACACTTTGGAACCAAGTAGTAGTTCAAGAAGGGCCCAAAGGTGTGTTGCGTCCGCAAATAGCAGCTCCCGTAGCTATTATGGAACACTACTCGCCAATATCCGCCACTCATCTGCCTGACTCCCTGCTGGCCGCTGCGTCCAAATCTACCAAACGTAAGGTAGACGCCTCGGCCATAGTACTGGATATGGGGCAGAACCTTGCCGGATTTCCCGAAATCACAGTTAAAGGAAAGAAAGGGCAGACAGTAACATTATTGGTCGCAGAGGCATTGACACCTGAAGGAGCCTGCAATCAACGCCAAACAGGTCGTCAACATTACTATCAATACACATTGAAAGGCGACGGTGAAGAAACCTGGCATCCACGCTTCTCCTACTATGGATTTCGATACATCCAAATAGAGGGTGCTACGATGCAAGGTGAGAAGAATCCTCAGAAGCTCCCGGTTATCAAAAAAATACGTTCATGTTTTGTATACAACTCAACTCCCAAGGTATCAACTTTTGAATGTTCCAATTCCATCTTTAATGGTGCACACCGTTTGATAGAGAAAGCCGTAAGAAGTAACATGCAAGGAGTATTTACCGACTGCCCACATCGCGAAAAATTGGGATGGCTGGAACAGGACCATCTCAATGGCCCCGGCTTACTGTTCAACTATGATTTAACAGGATTCATCCCGCAGACTCTACAAAACATAGCCGATGCCCAGCATCCCAATGGAGCAGTACCTACCACCGCCCCCGAATATGTCTACTTTCAGGGGAAAGGGATGGACGACTTCGCTGAGTCTCCCGAATGGGGATGCACGCTGGTGGTGCTTCCTTTCATGTATTATGATTTTTATGGTGATGACTCACTCATCCACACCTATTACAAGAACATGTCCCGTTATGTTGATTATTTAGCAACACGCGCCGAAGGACACATTCTCTCTTTCGGGTTAGGTGATTGGTACGACTATGGCAATTTTCGTGCCGGATTCTCACGCAACACACCGGTACCGTTAGTAGCCACAGCACATTATTACATGATAGTAAAATACATGATCAGGGCAGCTCAAATGGTAGGTAACAACTACGATGAAATCTATTTTACCAATTTAGCAACCGAAATCCGCAACGCTTTCAATGAAAAGTTCTATCAAGAAGAGAAAAAAACATATGGTACAGGCAGTCAGTGTTCGCTATCGCTCCCACTCTATTTAGGACTGACACCCGAAGGTGATGAAAAAGCTGTACTCAATAATTTGATAGCCGACATCAAGAAAAACGGAAATCACCTGACAACAGGTGATGTAGGGAACCGCTACCTCTTCCAAACATTAGCCGAGAATGGGTTGGACGAGCTAATGTACACAATGCACAATCATGAAGATGTGCCCGGTTATGGTTTCCAGCAAAAGTTTGGCGCTACAACTCTCACCGAGCAGTGGGATCCCCGCCAAGGTTCATCATGGAATCATTTCATGATGGGTCAAATAGACGAATGGTTTTTCAAAAGTTTAGCGGGTATACGAAGTGCCAAACCGGGAATGAGCGAAGTTATTCTATCCCCCCGTACAGTAGGCGACCTTCAATATGTGAAAGCCTCTACCGAATTACTTTACGGTAGGCTTACAGTGGAATGGAAAAAAGTCGGTGACAAGATAGAAGTAAAGTACGAAGCACCAATCGGTTGCAAAGTTAAGCTATTAAAGGAATAAAAAAAACTGTTTTATTATATTATTTATCAACAGTTTACACAAAAGCCTGCATCTTTTATGAAAAATAATTCAGATATTATTTGCAGATTCCAATAAAAGCCGTACCTTTGCACCCACAAAACATCGCGGAGTGGAGCAGTTGGTAGCTCGTTGGGCTCATAACCCAAAGGTCGTCTGTTCGAGTCAGGCCTCCGCAACTAAAGAAGATCGCTAATCCAGCGGTCTTTTTTTATTTCTTAAAAAAACCCAGCCATATCATCCATATCATTTACCACTGCATTTCGTTTATATCCTACTGCTTCCATATAGGTATCCGATTCCTTATGGTTAATAATTCCCACATAATAATAATCTCTCCAGCTATATCTCAAGAAGGAATAAGAGGGAGTCTCAAGAAACATATACATACAAGGGATTTCTTTCATCAGTTTATCACCCTGATACGCGTCAATTTTTTCTGTTTTCAACCTTTCTACATATTCCTTTTGAGTCTTCTCCAATTCCTCTCCAAACCGCATGGCATATTTCCTCTTCAAAATTGAAGGTGACAAAGCTTGATAAACAGTATCATTCAAAGAGAACACCAGATTACCATTACTTATGAAATTGAAATCAGATCCAACTATTCCTGTCGTACAGATGCGAGAATCATAATATAAATCGGGACTCGTCTGTCCAGTATTAATATTAACAAACAACAGATTGGGGTATGAATTGTCTTTTAGATACGCTTTGTTAGTTGTATAACCACTGCAAAAAGCCACCCATGAATCGTCCAACACATAGAAAGTAGTAGCCCAATAGTCTTCTTTCACTTCCTGTTCCAAATGTCCATTAGCAGAATAAACAAACAATTTTCCCATTGAACAATCCCATAAATACACCCTATCCTTATACACATTTACATCGGTTATTTCTACATATTGCCCTGGTGCGACGCCCCTTTCACCGATTTTCCGAACAAATTTTCCCAATTTATCGAAACATAGTACAGAACTTGTTTTCTGTTTATCAACCACATAATAATAATCATTCGTCGCCACAATCTTGTCAACAAAACCTATCAAACATTCGTCTTTTGTTTCAAGAGGAATATACGAAATTGAATCCACAAATGAAGACATCCTTATTTCATGATTGCTACTTCGCAAAGGAACATCAATTACTTTCAAGTTCTGACCATCCCTTTCTACCGAAGTTGAACATCCGGCCAATATCACTAATAACAACAGTAAATATTTTCGCATAGCTAAATTACTAAAATACATTTCTTCATTCTATTTTCATTTCTGTTATCATTATTATAGGATTATCATCACCAGATACTTTTTCTTTCAAATCAGCAAGTTCTGAAACCTTTGGTTCCACACTGCTTAAGCTATAAGATTCAATGATAGTGTACAAATCATGTCCTTTGATTGCAATAGGATTAATATAGAAACCACTATCTATATCATTTTTGATAGGGAAACGCTCCATAGCATATCCACCTATATAATTTTGACTTTGAAAATTATAAAATCCCACTCCTATTTTCATTTCAGATAGATTATTATACAAAATACAAAAAAAATCATCACTACATAAGACAGTAAGTAAATTAGGAAAATTTGTTTTTCTATTTTGAAAAATCTCCTCAATGGGCACCTCTTCTTCTTTTAACATCTCTACATAACGCTCTCTTTTCTTACAAAAGTCTTCTCCCCAATTCACATAAATTTTTTGTTGAATGCCTAAAGAGTCTATTAAATAAATGTTAGGATCTAAAGGATAAGCTAAAGAAGCACCATTGGCAGCTTTATACATAGACTGATTAGCATGGACTATTTCTTGAGGACTGATTCTGCTATCTGCAGATAACAATATTTGCTTATCACCTGTTCTCAGGTCATATAATATCAAAATAGGTACCTGACCATCCTGCTCCTTTCTTTCCATATAATCACAATAACATGCCATTTTGTTACTACCAACATAAACAATATCTTTCACCGAGAAATCAACACTTATTTTATCTAAATATTCACCTCTCATATCATAAACCAATATATTTCCAGTACCCATATCAGCAATAAAAATGCGTTCTTCTTCTTCATCTACAGCTACACTGGTAATCGTCACATATTCTCCGGGAGCCACCCCCACACGAGAAATACGAGTAATGAAACGCCCTGTAGCATCAAACAAAAGGACTTGTTTAGATGCTGAATTATCAACGACCAAATACTTATTTTTTAAGGGTATCAATTGACTAACAGTACCAATCAGATTATCAGAAGTAGTTTCCAGCTTTACATAGCGTATATTCTTTACCAACTCAGACATTTTTAGCACCTTCTCGCCTGACTGAGCAATATATATTTCATCAGTCTGCACTCTACGAGACTGAGTATTCGTACAAGCACTTATAATTATAAGTAACAAGTATAACAAACAAGCATTCTTTTTCATATTACAAATTGTTTGATCTTAAGCAGATGAAACTACAGACAGTAGTCCCATCTGCAAAAGAGCAGAAATATCAACTATTTTTTATCATAGACAAACGGTCTGTTCAGCAGGATTGCAACAAACCTTTATAGCAAATTCAGGTTTAGAACATCCTTTATATGTACGCACCATATTGGGGCAATTCATAATTATTAACATACTATAAGGAATGTAGGTTGGATTACCTCCACATCCCCATTCTGTTTCACCGCCGCCACCTTCATTACCATCTGACAAAGCCATAAGATTTGCCAGATACAAATTACCAGTAGAAGCACTCGTCCTTAAGTTAAGAACATTAACGGAAGCTACAGCCACAATGGCAACCATAGCCAAAACATAAAACACTTTTCTTTTCATGTTCATACATTTTTAATTAATAATTAATTGATTTATATTGCATTTCCATACAATTTCAAGACTAAAGGACTGTCTGATACATTACAGTACACCGTAATTGTTTCATTGAAATACCCTTCTTTCTCTTTTTTCACAAAAACTTTCACTAAACCAGAATCACCCGGATTTATAGGTTGTTTTGTATACTCTACCGAAGTACATCCACAACTCACATTTACTGCATTAATAAGCAACTTTTTATTACCCACATTCTTTAATGGGAAAGAATATTGTATACTATCCTTTACTATTTTAGGAAAGTTTACTTCACGTTGTGATATTTCCACATCAGTTCGCATCATTGAAACCGTATCAGGAGCTAATAGTATATCTCGATAAAGTTCCGCTATATTTTCATTATTAACTGGGCTTCCAACAAGCACCACTTTATTATCTCTGTCAAGTAGAAATGTATGAAACTTTCCACCCGCAGGAAATTTATTCAATTGATTAAGACGGTCTGTTTCATCTATACAGACTGGCACAGAAAAGTCATAGAATCTCAATAAATCAACAAGTTCTTCAGTATTCTTAGGATAAAAATCAAATAAATAGGATACAGAGTAAGAAGATTTATTCTTCAAGCAATCAACCCAATCCAGCCATCTTTCAAGTTGAAGTTGGCAACTTGTACATCCTACGGTATCCACATAAACCAAAATTTTATAATCCGTATAAGCCTGTGAATATTCCACTGTATCCGTACCATACTTAGTATAAACCAAATCATTCGGAATAATAACTTGCCGTCCTATCCATTCTTCCAAAACACGATTTGCCTTATGTTGTCCACTTCTTCCACACGAAAAAAGAATAAGTATACTACAGGTTACCCCAAATAGCCCTAAAATCATTCTAATAATTACTTTCATATCATTAATATAAAAATATGATTATTTTCACTCATACCCAACAAACTTCTGCTCCCCATCTTCCACATAGAATACCTGCTCTTCCTTCCCGCGTGTCAAATTGCGCAGCCACAACAAGGCACCTTCAGGAATATTCCGATAGATTAATTCATTAGTAGTAGCAGTCTGTACTCCCAAAGAAATCCATCCCTTCACGCCAGACTGATAGAATAATTCATACACATTGCCCGGAGTGATAAAATTATCATCATTGCGAGGAACGAATAATATCTTTTTTATGGCGCGAGCACGTTGCAGGTCAAATACGATGGAATCCTGCGGCCCTGATGAGTAATAGAATGTCAGCCAATCATCATCACACGCCTTGTCTATGTCGTGCGCGGGATTCTCATCCACCGGACCACCACCGTATATGGCTTTCGAAGGAAGATGTTCTTCACTGTCCACACTATCAAAGAATGCCAGTTCTGCAATTTCCGCCCTACAATCTGCTGTGGGATAGGCAGGAGGCGGTGGAGTGAAACGCACATAACGATAAGGGCGTGAAATCTTCGGATAATAATAATTGAGGTTAGTGCGAGGAGTATCGGTCAAGCAACAAAGCAGCTCACTCGTACGGAAATACCGGTCATTACTCACTTCAATCTCAGCACCTGTCATGGTAGCCATATAACCATAAAGGTATTGTCTTAACGGGTATTTTCTCCTTATATGGGCAGTGACCGCCTTCGACATATCCGGTTCAAAATAGCGTACATTTCCGTCTACTACCATAAAAGGATATCCGGCAGGAGAACGCGTTCCGTTCTCAGAGGTCAAAGGTTGGAAAATAACGCCCGGTTCTATATTGTTCACCCGTGCTTTGCCGCGTCGTAATGGAACTGCATCCACTGTGACATATCCAGAAGGACTGAACATTCCCAGCAGAATACTATTTCCTCCTATATTGTCATTAACCTTTACCTTGAACTCATTCTCACCAAAGTATTCTGCCGTCACATCCTGATAAAAAGGTCCAAACAATGAAGCTGTCTTACTATCGTGCGCTTCAAAAGTATTTCTGTAAACTTTACCTTTCTTTCTGCCGTCCGTAGACCCACGTTTCACCACAAAGTCGGACGAATCCATATACCAGAATGGGATAAATCCTCCGTCCGAATCCTTCAGTACGTTCCACATATGGTCGTGTTGATTAGAAGGAGAATACCAATATTTATCTATATTTATCGGAAAGCCCAATGCCCGGAAAACGTATACAGCATGATCAGTTATTTCGCGACATGTACCTACCAGATATTCCGATAAGAAACGGGCACCTAAATGTGGCATGCGATATTCGGTAGTGAGGACAAATAAGTTAGTTCGCTTGAAGTGGCGTGCCAGTACATTCACAGCTTCCACCATATCATTACCGGTATACAACGAATCAAGAAGAGGTTTATAACGGTCATAATACATTTTCCGCCAATTGTCCAATGGCTCATCTCCTATACGATAGGGCAATACCCATTCACAAAAGTCGTCAAATGAATAATTCTTTGCCCACGGACATTCTTCCCAGACCTTAAAGGATTGTTCGATATTTTCTATCAGATAATCGGCAGATATGTATTCAATATCCGGACGTTTCGGCAATGTTCTGTAGTTAAAGCCAATCCACTTGCGTTTCCATTCGCTATCAGGCAGATAACCTCCTATATTCAGTTTCACCGCGGCCTTCATTACCGCTTTCACACTATCCAGACGGTCATCTTCATAACCGCCATGCCCAGGCATATTTCTTATGAGAAAGCGGGCGGCTTCTAACTTCAAACTATCATTTTGGTAGTAGTTCAGCACTTTTTCCAGTTCTATCCTGTTTTTTCCGGCCTGTTCGAGTGCAAAATCCAAACGTTTATCTCCCGCACTTTCGCATGATACAAAAAACACAATTGACAGAGACCATATTATTGTCATCCGTACTCTATTCATAGTATTATAATTAAATTATTATAGTAGTTCTTCTCTTAATAATCTTTTTACTTGGAGACCTAATGCTACCATTAGACAGATGCAAATGTAGAGAGCTGAGGTTAATTAATAGCGGCATACAGACTTAATTGAGGATTAATAAACGGTTAATCCCATGTAAATACAGAATTCAAACTAATTTAACTGAAGTTTTACATGCAAAGTGATAAAGAATCCTCCTTCTTTCTTCATCCCCATCAGACAAGATAAGCCCGTGGCATACAACCATCCTTTTCTCATAATTCTTTGTATGTTTTCTGATTCAACATTTATAACATCTCCGCAAACTGTTATTTTTTTAGTTTTAAAAACTAAGGTTTATCGTTAAAGAAGTAAAAAGGCTTATTTAAAACGCGACTTTTCATACAATTCCTTCTTATTGATTATGAACAGTGATTGATTATTCTCTATATTTTCACAATCTTCCAACGCCATTATAACTTTATCCTTATCTACTTTGAGAAAAGAAGCTAAACGATATTTTCCTCCATTCACTTCTGCCGGTAGAATATGAGTAGTTGTATTATGAGTTTCCTTATTATACAGAGCCAACCTTACCGAGTCCTCACAAGAGAAAACAAAATAAAGATAGTTCTCTTCTTCATAAACATACCTGATAAGCGTTGCCAACTTTTTGTTTTCAGGCTTATTTACATAATCAATTAAGTCATAAACATCTTTATTGAGGCGCTCCACTGCCGGAATAGCATATTCCCCGAAGTTTACGAGATATTTAGGCTGAACCATACTATCATTTACTACCGTATAGATTGTATCACTCAAAGCTTCCCAATAAGTGATGAAACCACCATTATCATCACAATTCATAAAATCAAATAGTAGAAATCCGGTGTGAAGCGAATGGCCCTCCAGTGTCTGAGTTATCGTATATTTTTCATCCAACAATGAAAGGGCCGGCGTCACATACCCTGGAGTTCCATTAAAGCTATTCTTTGCTATATATTTATTTTTCCCATAAGGACGGATAAGCTGAGGAACACATTCTACATCCGAATTTTTTACAGCCTTTTCCGTACGCAAATAACGACCGGAAGGAGCAAAAACCAATACTCGACCCTGATTAAAATCATAAATACATAATTCTTCATTCTTAATAAAGAAAGAAGATAAATTCACATACTCCTTATTACCTTGTCCTATTCCGGATATGTTATATAAGTAATTACCCTCCGTATCAAACGTCAATATTTTATTTCTGGACCGTATAAAGTATTTGTCCTTAACTTGATCTATCGACACGATGTCATACAACAAAGAAGAGTCCGATGTCTCAAGTGGGATTATTCTGCCTCGCTGTAAAGGCAGTTCTACACTCTGCTCTACATCAACAAATATTTCGTTACTAAAATCAGAAGATGATTTAGTAGCGGTACAACTATATAGCAATGCTGTTATGCATAAAGTTAACATAATATTTTTACTCATATCAAAACATGTTTATGAAATAAAATCATATATCGAAACTTCAGAATTCAAAATTCTGGCGTAAAATACCTTCCTTTGATTTGTTTCAAATAGGTATCTGTATATTTCCCATAATTCCTATCGGGTATGAACAAATGCTCTATTTTATTGTCAACAATTACAAAAAAGCAAACAAGGCTGGTATTATCTAAAGATATACCGAGCTTCTTTCTACCAATATTTATTGTGTTTTTCTCTTTAAATTTCTCATCTTTGGAATAATCAGATGCCAGATACAGTAGCGCTGAAGTTTCTTCATGTTTGGAAAAAATCTCTCTTATGCGTTCCTTTGCGTAGTTAAGGCATGCAGCACACGACTGAGAAGAATAATAGCACACAATTCGTGGTTGAACCGATTTAAGTTCATCGATATCAACAGGAGAATTGTCACAGAGTACTGAAGCTGTAAGATTATCTTGTACATACATTTCCTCAATAAAATGTTCATTCTCTCTATCTAAATCAGTCTGTTTTGACTCTGAATAAAAACAATAAAAAGTAATTGATGAAATCACCAAAATACAGCAAAGCAAAAAGAACTGTAATGAAATAATTATTTTCTTCATACTAGTTATTTAAAAACATATTTTATAATAATCGGATTATCATCATCTTTAATATTATCACATATTGCCTTGTTGGTATCATCTAAATCCTCAACATTTAGGACTAAATCAAGTTGCTGAGGCATATCTACAATATAATAGATTCCACTTTCATCAATCAACGATGGGATACAACGATGGCCTTCTATAAATGTATTAAAGACCATATGTTTTTTACTTTGTTTATCATATATCAATGTCCAGAATTTATTATCATAAGCAAATCTAGCAATATAATATCGTGAATTCTCAACATATGAAATAAAAGTATTAGCATATTTAGCACCGACAGTACGAGCATACTTATTATAATATTCATAGGATTCATCTTTCAAACCTGAAATATCAAAATTCTGTTTTCCAAAGTCCCAATGATATTTCAGCACCAACGAATTATGCTCAAAAGTAAATACATCTCCATTGTAAGATTGTACAAAATGCACTTTGTTTTCATATATATAAAATGGAGAATATGTATGATGATAAAAAGTTTTAAAAAACAAGAACCTAGGAGGATCATACATTTCCGAAATAATTTTCTTTTGGTCAATATCATAGACTACCATCTTATTTCCTTTTCTTGCCTCACAAAAAAACAGATAAGTGTTTTTGTTTAGTGCTATAAATCGGTGTGCAGCAGATACCTTCAACGGAAGAGATATGTTCCCTTTAAAGTCTTGTCCTAAACTATCATATCGAAAGATACCGCCCATAGGAGACAAAAGCTCCAAATCCCCTGTAGAAGGATTAAATCTAAAATCAGACAAGTCCGAATATTCTCCAGGTCCATTACCACATTTGTTTATTATATTAAATAATTTACCTTCATTATCAAATACAAATATTTTTTTCTGATCCCTATCAAATATATAAAGTTTCCCTGCATGATAAGTATATTCAGTGACATCTTTAATTAAGGATTCCTTTGATGATTCCAAAGGAGTAATCTCAATCTTTGAAAAATAGTCGTAGAAAGAAGGAGAATCAACTTTCTTCAAGTCAATTCTACATGTAGTATTATCGTGATTAGCGGTGTGTTGATTACAGGATATCATAAACAACGCACAGACAATTATAATAAATGTTCTCATTATATATTTATTTAATGACGGGGTAGCTAATTATATATCAACTCTCAGCCACCCCATCTAAATTTAATTATTATTTATTTACACAAAGCTCTAACACACCCATCCAAAATGAGCTACAATAGTCTAAAGTCCCCCTGTCCATTGACAGAAAAAGCGACAATAACCATTGCCTTTTACCTCTGTTCTCTTCGCATAACATTTTCCACTTCCACCGCTTTTGCTACACGTAATCTCCACATCTCCGATTTCTCCACCATCAATAGGATCATCTTCCCCACTGATAGCCTCAATCGTCGATGTATTCATATCGTAAGAGCGATCAGAATTCAATACAGTTCTCACATTCAATGCAGTAATAGCAATAACCACAACTGCAAACATTACAATTTTCACATAACATTTTGATTATCTTTACATTCTCCATGTCTTACCTTGTAAGTGGTTGATACTAATAGTAGTCAACCCAATACAGGGTAAGACAGCAAAAGAAAAACAGAAATATTATTTTTTTTCATTATCTATTATAAAAAACTAATCAAAGACCTCATCCAAATCCAAATAATACACATCATCAGACTTTGGCCTTGTTACATATAATCTATTTCTAACTGTATCCAAAAACATTTTATCAATATCATAATCAGTTTCTAACTTTTGCACCAACCTACCATACCAATCAAAAACATGAATAGTATTGACACACGGAATTTCATACATTCCCCATCTGTCTCTTCCCCAATATAATGCATATATATAATTATCGTCAGCCTGTACTTCTACATAATAGTTTTTAATATTCTTCTTTCCTTGAAAAACAGAAAAATCATCTCCCCCTTCCATACGATATCCCACTACTTGTCCGGTTTCAAAGTCCAGAATATTCAATTGTGGAAGATGCCCCATTACTTGCACTATTTTAGTTCCATCAGGCTTAAAAGCATCAGCTGATGCGAAAAAATCTTCTGGAATGATAGGCGCCTCTCTGTTTTTTATTGTTTGCTTATAAATCGCATAATTCTTTAGTGCTTTATTTGTGTCAAGTGTCCGCTTTTGATAAAACAACAAAGTTGCATCCGCATCATTTATTGGAAATGGATCTACTCTAGCAAGTAATATATTATTATTCTGAAGATACATTTCATTATAACATGCTCCCCCATTTTCGTTCCTCCAAGTATATGGAATAACTTTATCAATAATAGTACTTCCCTGAGTAATGGATTGAGTTATATTCCAAATAAACAATTTCCCTTCATGAGGAGCGAATAGTAAAGTTTTTAAGTCATTTCCTTTTTTAAAAAATTGAAAAATAGGACCAAAAGCGGCAGCCTCCTCAGGTCCTCCCCCTTTATTACAAAAAGTTCCTATTTCTTCTCCTGTATTTATGTTGAATATATTATAAGAGCGATCAGGAAGTTTAGAATTTAAAAAAAACATGAGTGAATCATAGACTGCTATATAACCAAAATTCGCCCCATTTAAAATAACATTCTTTAAAGAGACCTTCTTTACCGCTTTACTATTATCCTCAATTATCCGAATCTTTCCATTGAAATATGTACTATCATCGCACCCCTCATGACAGCTAATACAAACAATAGATAAGAATATAAAGCAAAATATATATTTAATTCTTTCCATTTTTAGTTCTTCAAATTTTATAAGTAACCATATGATACATAAACCATTTTTTCTTCATTTTAGATCCCCAAAGTAAGCATCACTTATTCCCTTAATAAAAAGCAATGCCCGCTTTTGGGAAAATTGCAATATAGGAATTAGCTATTTAGTACACCGATCTCTTGCAGATTCAGAATATAAACCTGATGTCTCCGAAGGGCATGGATAGATTTGACCATCGTTAGATTGTCGATCACAAAAAACTTTGTAACCACTACTTGTTCCTCCATAACCTTGTAGATAACAGTAACCAACGCTAGTTCCACTCTCACCGCTTCCATTCGCTATCAGGCAGATAACCTCCTATATTCAGTTCCACCGCGGTCTTCATCATTGCTTTC